>Ga0302303_10000006_pt1 | contig 403442 bp, 354 predicted proteins | sample III_Palsa_E2_1_FD_194542 | JGI IMG/M metagenome (GOLD analysis project Ga0302303, IMG submission 194542) | Peat permafrost microbial communities from Stordalen Mire near Abisko, Sweden - III_Palsa_E2_1 | ecosystem: Environmental > Terrestrial > Soil > Palsa > Peat permafrost | place: Sweden... | reverse complement strand
AATCGCTTCTAACTTTCCAGCCTTTCAGCTCTTACTTTCTCACCCTCCGGCGACCCTTTCTTTTGGGACTGCAAAGGTATAAACCTTTTTCTTATTCCAAAACTTTATTTCTAAAATTTCTTCCCGCCCTTTCTCCCCTCTACTCTTCCCCTCGTTTGCGGGCTGCAAAGGTATAAACCTTTTTGTATTTCGCAGCTTTTATTTCAACTTTTTTTCACCTGCTAAATGCAACATCGCGTTACCTTCTTTTGCGGGGTGCAAAGGTAACCACATTTTCATATTTTGCAATGCCTTGACTAATAATTATTCAATAAAACTTGTAAAGCTTTGCAAATCAGCAGGAAAAAATAGCAAGGAATACTAGTGTGTATCAGTTACACATAAAAAATGGATAAGATGCGTTAGGAATGGCAGCGGATACCGGCCAATCGCCGGGTTTAGTGCAGACCCAAGCCTAATGCCAGCAGCCGTATGAGCGAACAGCCTGGCCCACAGGGAACGCCCTATATTATACAGTATATATGCAGCCATATATACTGTACATATAAACCAGGTAAGCAAATAACCATAATCGTAAAAAACATACTATAATATACAAGTGTATAAGACGGTAGTTGAACAGATCCGTTTTTCCCCATATATACTATATAGTAATAGCCCCCATTTACTTGCCTGTATAAAGGTTAAAAGATGTTAAATACTATATATATATAACACGTGTACAAAAAAGTGGCTATATATTAGCTGCTTATAAATAAAATAATTGACTGAATTACATTATTCAACTATCTTTGCACGATGTTTAAAAAACAATACTATTTATTAGGGGCTATTTTAATTGTATTACTACTTGCGTTTGGCAGCTGCAAAAGCAAGTTTGAGAAGTTAAAAGCAAGTAACGATTACGCCAAAAAATATAAAGAGGCTATAAGGCTTTATAATAAAAAGAACTACAGCAAGGCTTTAGAGCTATTTGATGTGTTGGTTGCCCGCTACCGTGGACAGGAACAAGCGGAAGATTTATACTACTACTACGCTTATACCAACTATAGGTTGCATGATTATACATCGGCAAGATATCACTTTAAATCTTTCGCGGACACTTACCCTAACAGCACAAGATCTGAGGAGTGCCGGTTTATGGCGGCTTATTGCTATTACCTTGATTCGCCGATCTTCTCGCTTGATCAGTCGAATACTTTAAGCGCTATTGATGCATTGCAGTTGTTCATCAACTTATACCCAAAAAGCGAGCGTGTTGCTGAAGCAGGTAAATTGATACAAAACTTACGCGACAAGCTGGAAGAAAAGTCATACGCTAACTCTAAGTTATATTTAACTATTGGCGATTACCAGGCAGCGGTTATATCATTCGGTAACTCATTACGTGATTACCCCGATACTAAATATGCAGAAGAAATGGAGTATTTAACAATTAAAGCTCAATACTTATATTCAAAGAAAAGTGCTGAATTTTATCAGGAAGACCGTTTTACCTTGGCTATTACCGATGCCGACCAGTTTAGAGACAAATACCCAAACAGTAAGTATTTAAATGATGTTGCTGTTTTGAAAAAAGATAGTCAACGTGGTATAGTACAAGCCAAAGATGTACTAGCCGAAGCAGCTAACGACCAAAGGCTTGCACGCAAAATTGCTAAAAGAGACACGGTAAAATCCCAGCCGACATCAGAAAAAGGGAATAATGATCAGAAAATACCAAATTAAAAGATATGAGTACTACAAACATTAACAAGCCTGCTGTTGCAAGCAGCACAGTGACACGCGATTTACGTGAGTTGGATACCGAAACAGGCAACATTTATGAGTCGATTGTAATTATGTCGAAAAGAGCTAACCAGCTTTCAAATAATATCAAAGAAGAATTACATGCGAAACTTTCTGAATTTGCTTCATCTAACGATAATCTGGAAGAGATATTTGAAAACCGCGAGCAGATTGAAATATCTAAATACTACGAAAAATTACCTAAATCTACTTTAGTAGCTGTTCAGGAATTTTTAGATGGAAAGGTATATCACCGTAACCCTGCTAAAGAGCAACAATAATACTTTATCTGCTTTAGGCGGATAACACAAAAAATATTTTGGAACTCCCCATCGGGGAGTTTTTTTGTTTAATTTTAAATTTATTACCATTGCACCGGCAAAAATGGCTATTATATGTTTGAGGGTAAAAAAATAATCTTGGGGGTTTGCGGAAGTATAGCCGCGTATAAATCGGCTTTATTAGTACGGTTGCTGGTTAAGGCTGGTGCCGATGTACAGGTAATTATGACTAATGATGCTACCAGCTTTATTACGCCTTTAACCCTCGCTACCCTATCAAAAAAACCAGTACTGGTTGATTATTTTATACCCGAAACCGGCGAATGGAATAACCATGTGGAGTTAGGTTTATGGGCAGATGCTTTGATTATAGCACCCGCTACAGCTAATACCCTTGCCAAAATGGCTAATGGCTTTTGTGATAACTTGCTTTTGGCAGTTTATCTTTCGGCTAAATGCCCGGTGTATTTCGCTCCTGCTATGGACCTGGATATGTGGAAACATCCGGCAACTACGCAAAACGTTGCAAAGCTTCAATTGTACGGAAACATTATGCTCAATCCCGGTACGGGCGAACTTGCCAGCGGCCTGCACGGTGAAGGAAGAATGGCAGAACCGGAAGAGATTATTGCGTTTATATCCGCGCAGTTAAAAAAAAAACTCCCGTTAAGCGGTAAAAAAATATTGGTTACCGCCGGCCCTACTTATGAGGCTATTGATCCGGTAAGGTTTATTGGCAATCATTCGTCGGGTAAAATGGGCTTTGCTATTGCTGATGAATTTGCTACTATGGGTGCCGATGTTACGCTTATTACCGGCCCAACTGCCCAAACTAGTAAACAGCAAGTAAGCCGCATTGATGTTACTACTGCTGCCGAAATGCTGCAGGCTTGCGAAGCAAATTATATTAATGCTGATGTTTGCGTAATGAGCGCCGCCATTGCCGATTATACGCCCGTTGATCCATCACCCCAAAAAATAAAGAAACAAAACAGCACCCTTAACATAGAACTGAAAAGCACAGTTGATATATTAAAAACGCTGGGCGAGAAAAAACGGGATGGCCAGTTATTAGTTGGCTTTGCGCTTGAAACTAATGATGAGGAGCAAAACGCCATTTTAAAACTAAAAAAGAAGAATCTTGATTTTATTGTATTAAATTCGCTTAACGACGCAGGTGCCGGTTTTAAAGGCAACACCAATAAAATAACCATTATTGACCATAACCTTAACAAAACAACTTTCGATTTGAAAACTAAAGATGAAGTCGCCCGGGATATTTGCCAAAAAGTTGCTGAATTAATAAAACAATGAAAAAAATTAGCCTTTACCTTTTGTTTATTTGTTTAAGCTTCACCGCTTTCGGTCAGGATTTAAATGCGAGGGTATCGGTTTTATCCCCCAAAATACAAACTACCAACAAACGCATATTTACCGAGCTGGAAACAGCTATGAAGACCTTTTTAAACGGTCACAAATGGTGCGCCGATCAGATTGAGTCACAGGAAAGATTTGATTGTACATTTGTACTGAATGTAACCAGTTGGGATGGCAGCAGCAGCTTTAGCGGCGAATTACAGGTACAATCGTCACGTCCGGTTTTTAACTCGACCTACAACAGCCCGGTAATGTTGTTAAATGATAAGAATATTGATTTCACCTACCAGCAAGGCCAAACCATTGATTATTCCGACCAAAGCTTTACTAGTAATTTAAGCTCGATAATGGCATTTTACGCCTACATAGTTATAGGTATGGATTATGATACGTTTTCGCGATATGGTGGTACGCAATACTTTACGCTTGCACAAAACGTAGTTAACCTGGCGCAAACATCAAGCTATACCGGCTGGAAAGCCTTTGATAATAACAATGTAAGCCGTTACTGGTTAGCCGAAAACCTTAATAATAAAGCCTATGCACCACTGCGTAGCTTTATGTATGATTATCATCGCAACGGGCTTGATATAATGGCCGATAATACCGGCAAAGGCATTAAAGTAATTGCCAACCTTTTACCCGATCTGCAACAAATTGACCGAACCCGTTCAGGCGCTATGTACCCGCTGGTATTTTATACCGCTAAAAGTGATGAGTTAGTCTCCATTTTTACCAAAGCTGATCCGCAGGACAGAATAGCAGCGATGAACATACTTACCCAAGCCGATCCCGGCGATGGAAATAAATATGCCACGTTGCAAGGCAATAAATAATAGGAACCTGGATTTAAGGGATTTCTTTTTGATTTGTAGGATTTTCATCGGCATAGCTAATTTCACTTTTTTCCTTATCTTTTCTTTACTTTTGTCATTCTGAGCGTAGCGAAGAATCTGTAAAGTAGTTTACCCCAGTACAGATTCTTCGCTACGCTCAGAATGACATGAGTTTTAAGTTTACTCGTAGGAGTTAGTCAACAAAGCGCGATAAGCTTTGGGCGTTCCCGCTATTCAGCGGGCAGGCTTTCCATTCATACTGCACAGGCCTTAGTCACATAGCCGGTATCCATTTCAATCCTTAACGCGAAATTGCCTTCACCCTCTATGCGCCATAGGCGGAGCGAGAGTCGACGAGCGAAGCGTAGTCTGTGAGTAAATGCATTGACGTGTCGACTCACCCGGTTTCGCTCAGCCGCTCACCTGCCCTCTCTTTCGTAAGCGGGAAAGAGGGCAAAAACTTTCCCACCCTCTTTTCACCGCAGGCGAAGAGAGGGTCGACCAGCGAAGCGTAGTCGGGGTGAGTTATCCCCGCCATGCAACATCCCATAATTTCTCACGTCTATTTTGTTAAATAATGTGAAATAATTTGCATGTACGAAAAATATCGTACATATTTGTACGAAAGAATTCGTAATACAAAAAGATGGAAATGAAACCGACAGAAAGCGAGCTGGAAATATTACAGATCATTTGGGAAAAGGGCCAGTGCTCGGTACGTGAGGTACATGAGGTTTTGGAAAAAACAAAAGACGCCGGTTATACTACCACCCTTAAATTAATGCAGATTATGCACGACAAAGGTTTAGTTGAACGCGACACTACAGCCAAAACGCATTTATATAAAGCGCTGATCACCCGTGAACAGGCGCAGAATACCGCATTAGATAAGATCATATCAACCGTATTTAATGGTTCTTCTTCGCAATTGGTAATGCAGGTGCTTAGCAATAAGCAGGCATCCAAAGAAGAGCTGGACATGATAAAAAACTATCTGGATAACTTAGAAAAAAACAATTAGAGTTATGACAACGAGCATCCTTATCAACGCCCTTGGCCAGGCCATATTTGAGTCTGTTGGGCAGGCACTATTAGTTTATGTTGCATTACAGGTGTTGTTGCAACTGTTCCCGGGCATCACCTCAAAATATAAATATGATGCTAATTACCTCGGCCTAACTATTATTTGTTGCTGGTTTATGGCTAATCTGCTCAAAATATACCTGCACAATGTGGCCATGGCCAATTACGCGATACTCTCCACAGGAAATAACATGATTTTGGGCGTAACGCACACACCCTCTTTATTACAGCAGGTTGAAGGCTTAATTACACAATATGCCAAATACATAGCAGGTTTGTACATGATAGGTTTGATACTGCAAGCCATAAAGTTAACCGGCGGTTTTGTACATATCCATTACATCCGCAAACAAAAAAACCTGCAAACAGATGCATCGTGGACCAACAAGGCTCAGGAAATATGCAAGAATCTAAAAATCGTTAAAACGGTATCGTTGTATTTCTCTGAACATATATCCATTCCTTTAACTATCGGCTATCTAAAACCTATCATTATATTCCCGCTGTCGCTTATAAACAACCTCGATAGTAACCAGGTTGAAGCCATATTAATGCATGAATTATCGCACATAAAACGCCACGACTACCTGCTGAACATTTTGCAGTGCATTATGGAAACCATCCTTTGCTTTAACCCATTTGTTTGGTTGATCTCCAAAACCATCAGGTTAGAACGCGAGCATTGCTGCGATGATATGGTTATTGATGCTGATTATAACAATTTTACTTACTCCAAAGCGCTACTGGTCATCGCGCAACAAAACAGTCAGCATTATGCATTGGCTATGGCATCTGCCGGCAACAAAAAATATCCATTATTAAACAGAATTAAAAGATTAAACACCATGAAAACCAAAGACTCATTACCCAAATTTAACCTGCTTGTAATTATTACCATAGCAGCCATAGGCACATTGTTAGCCTGGGGTATACCACAATATAGTACCGCTAAAACAACTGCCAAAAAAGCGCATAAAATAACTTTCTACTTAAAGGAGACTACACCAACAGCTCATTTAGCAGTGAATTATGCTATACATACATCCCATAAAAAGAAAGCAGTTATACTTTATGCTGATACAGCTACCGCCAAAATTTTAAATGATACCACAAAAAAGAAGTTTAAAATAGTTATAGTAAATGACAATGGCGACAAAAAAGAATACAGTTCATTAAACGAAATGCCTGAATCAGACAAGAAGGAATTTTTAGAAGAAAACCCATCATTTGATTTTAAGTTTAATGATAGCATACGCTTTGCATCAGCAGTAAACTTTAAAATGAGTCCCGAATTTAGAAAGCAGATGTTTGAAATTAAGATGAATGCAAAGAAAATGCAGAAAGAATTCAACAGTCCGAAGTGGAAGAAGCAAGTTAAAGACATGCAAATTCAAGCTGAAAAAATGAGCAAACAGGCTAACAGCGAAGAATGGAAGAAGCAAAGGGAAGAAATGAAAGACCAAGCTGAAAAAATAAAAGCACAGTTTGACAGCCCGGAATGGAAGAAACAGGTTGAAGACATGAAGGTGCAAGCTCAAAAAATGAGTGACCAATATGTTAACAGCCCGGAATTTAAGAAACAAATAGTTGAAATAAAAATACAAGCTGAGCATATGAGCAAGCAAATTAACAGCGAGGTATGGAGGAAACAGGCGAAGGAAATGCAAAAACAAGCTGAAAAAATGAGCGCGCAATTCAACAGCCCTGAGTGGAAAAAGCAAATGGAAGACATGCAAAAAAACATACAGGACGAGGTTAATAAGAACCTAAAAAACATACAGACAGACAGTACAAAGAGCGCAAACTAACCAAGCCTTAACAAAGTATTTTGTATTTTAGCGTTCTTATTTTAACGCTATGCTCCAAAGGCTTTCTATTAGTAATTACGCTTTAATTGACAACCTGGAAATCAGTTTTGATAAAGGGTTAAATATACTTACAGGTGAAACGGGCGCGGGTAAATCAATCATACTCGGCGCCCTTTCGCTTATATTAGGGCAGCGGGCCGAGAGCAGGTATTTTTTCAATCAACAGAAAAAATGCGTTATCGAAGGCTCTTTTAAAATAGAGGGCTTTCATTTAAAATCTTTTTTTGAAGATAACGACCTCGATTACGAAGTTGAAACCGTTTTAAGGCGAGAGATCTCTGCCGATGGCAAATCCCGGGCTTTTGTTAATGATACCCCGGTAAATCTTAATTCACTTAAAGCCTTAGGCGAAAAGCTGATTGACATCCACTCACAACATGCCACTTTAGAAATTAACGATCCTGAATTTCAATTGCTGATAGTTGATTCCGTAGCCAAACATGATGACCTGCTGAATGATTATCGCACCAAATTCAAAGCTTATAAGAAATCAACATCACGCCTGCAGCAGTTAATTGAGGAAAGCGATAAAGCAAAAGCTGATTTAGATTACTTCCAGTTTCAGTTTGATGAATTGGAAAAAGCGACTTTATCTGGCGATGAACAGGAACTATTGGAACAGGAACTTTATGCTTTGAATAATGCCGGCGAAATAAAGCGCAACCTGTTAGGCGCTTATTATTTAATGAATGAGGGCGAAACCTCAGCATTAATACAGCTGCGTGAAGCAGCGCATCAATTATCAGCGTTAGAGAAATTCAATCCTGAAATAACCGAATTACATCAGCGCCTCAACAGCACCATTATCGAGCTAAAAGATATTGCCGCCGAGATTGATACCCTTGAGCAACGCACCCATACCAACGAAGCACGCGTTGAGGAGATCAATACTCGTTTAAGCCTGATCTACAATTTGCAAAAAAAACACCGTGTAAATACTACTGCCGATCTGCTACAGATACAGGATGACCTGTCAGGCAAAATACAGCAAGCTGTTTTTGGTGATGAAGTGATAGAAAAACTAGAAAAGCAATTGGCTACCGATAAAAAAGACCTGGAAGAATTAGCTGCAAAATTATCGGCAAACCGTATCAGGATCATCCCGCAAATTGAAAAACAAGTACTGGAAACTCTTGCAGAAATGGGCATGGCGAATTCAGCTTTGAAAATTGATACGTCCAACACTACTGAGTTAACTAAAGATGGTACCGATCATGTGCGTTTCCTCTTCTCGGCAAACAAAGGTCATGCCCTGGCAGAGATGAGTAAAGTAGCATCTGGCGGTGAACTATCAAGATTAATGCTAAGCATCAAATCACTGGTAGCACAAAACACGGCCTTACCTACTATCATTTTTGATGAGATAGACACAGGGGTAAGCGGCGAAGTTGCCAATAAGGTTGGGCAGATCATGGAAAAACTAGCTGATAACTTACAGGTGATCACCATAACCCACCTACCGCAAATTGCAAGCAAAGGCCAAAGTCATTATTTTGTTTACAAAGATGACGAAGGCGCAGCTACAAACACCCGCATCAAACAACTAAACCAACAGGAACGTGTACTGGAAATAGCCAAAATGCTAAGCGGTGATAAACCGGGCGAGAGTGCTTTGCAAAATGCAAGAGAGCTATTAATCGCTAGATAATGAAAAAGGCACTTCTCACCATTCTATTAATAATAATTTGCGTTTTATGTAAAGCACAAAACAAAGAAGTTAGAATTATTCGACTTGATACCATAAATATCCATGGCATTATATATGATTCATTTGATCGGCCTGCTAAAAGAGTAGTTATCTATTCAAAGAATAATTATCTCTCGAATCCTGTTAATGCTATAACTAATGAAAACGGGGATTTTGAATTACACGGTGCCTTCATAAAAGATACATTAAAAATAGACTGGGGCGACGGAAGTTTTAAAATAGCTAATAATGGTAGCCGTTTTATCGAGATTCATTTGCCTGTCCCGGAACCGCATAATATTACCTCATCTTTTGGAAAGGTTGTGGCACAAAGGCAAGTAAAAAAAGGGCCACCTACCGAGTTCAAAATTCCAAATGACGGTCAACTCATTTGTGTTGTAGAAAGTAATGCAAGATTTAAACTCGGGCGCGATGAATTTATAAAGTTTGTAAAATCAAAAATTTCGTATCCGCAAAAAGCTATTGAAAACAATATTGAAGGTGACGTTGAAGTAACATTTACCATTACCAGGGACGGATCAATAACTAATGTAAAGACTATCCGCGGCCTTGGCTATGGTTGTGATGAACAAGTTATGAATGCTGTTAAACAATCACCAAAGTGGATACCTGCTTTTGCGAATGGAACAACATGGGATAATGAGTTTTCTGTCACCATCAATTTTAAACTAACTGATAAATAATTTTATAACTTTACCGCTTTATAAAACAAAACCAAACATGGCTTATAATTTATTAAAAGGCAAAAAAGGAATCATATTCGGTGCGCTGGATGAAAATTCTATCGCCTGGAAAACAGCACAGCATTGTTATGCCGAAGGTGCCGAATTAGTATTAACCAATGCTCCTATCGCTTTACGCATGGGAACTATTAATAAACTGGCAGAAGAGATTAACGCACCCGTTATCCCGGCTGATGTTACCAGTGCCGAAGATATTACCAACCTATTTGTTAAAACCAAAGAACATTTTGGCGGCGGTGTAGATTTTATCCTGCATTCAATAGGCATGAGCATTAACGTGCGTAAAAACATACCTTATACTGAGAATAACTACGATTTCACCCATAAAGGTCTTGATATTTCCGCGATCAGCTTACACCGTGTATTACAGATAGCTATGAAAGAAGATGCGATCAACAAGTGGGGATCTGTTGTAGCCCTTACTTACATCGCAGGTCAGCGTGTATTCCCAAGCTATAATGATATGGCCGACGGAAAAGCAATGCTGGAAAGTATTGCCCGCAACTTCGGTTATTTTTATGGAGTAGAAAAAAAGGTGCGTATCAACACCGTTTCTCAATCTCCAACCCGCACCACAGCAGGTTCAGGAGTTAAAGGATTTGATGGTTTTATCAGCTATGCCGAGAAAATGAGCCCGCTTGGTAATGCAACAGCAGACGAGTGTGCTGATTACTGTGTAAGCTTATTCTCCGACCTAACCAAAATGGTTACCATGCAAAACCTTTTCCATGATGGCGGATTCTCGTTCACCGGCGTTTCACAAGCTGTTATTGAGCAGATGGAAAAATAGTTGACTAGTGAATGGTGATTAGTTTCATCACAGCCAAGTATATAAAAAGAAAGCCTTCGATAATATCGAAGGCTTTTTAGTTTTTCAGAGTTGCTAAAACCTAATCTCCAATCACTAATTCTCTGACCACTAGTTAGCGGGTACCAAAGTAATTTTAGCAGTCAATGCTGGCGGAGTGGTAATAACTTGCGTACCATCTGCTGATTGCGCATAAAGCTCAAGACCACCTTTGCCATAAATAAAGCTATAGTTTACATTATCGTACACGTAAGGAATTGGTTCGTAAGTTGTACCGCCATCAAATGTTAACGCTACAGCAACTAACCCATTATCCCTAATGTAACTGGTGATTTGAGGTGTATTGATCAATACAGTATCTGTTATGCCGCCATTTGCTGTACCCCAATCGGTAGTCTTAATATCAGCATAAACCGTTTGATTAGGTTGAACAACGTCATACCTTTTTGTACAAGAAGCGGTAAATAACGCACCGCCGATAACTAATAAAAATAAGATTTTTTTCATAATGCAAGATGTTACTTTTTTATATAGACCAAAGTTCCGTAAAAAGGTTTAAAGTAAATGTAAATTTTTCTTCAAAAGACATTTAAAGATGCATCTTTAACATTCTTTAACAAAAAAAGCACACATTTATTGTAGGAATTAATAATTTATTGCGATACTATATACCCATCAATTGTAAAAATCTTTATACGCGCTAAAAGAGCTTTACAATATTCCTTAGCTTTATATTACTAAACCCAAAATTGTCAATAGCAATAAAAACCCCACTTGTCTATGTTTAAATACCTCACAGTCTTCTTAATATTTATATCCTTTAACAGTAACGCACAATATACTATTACCGGTAAGGTTATAAATACAACTGATAAAACTCCATTGTATTTAGCAGTAGCTTTTATAAATAACACAGGCATTTCCACCACTACTAATAATGATGGCAGTTTCGCCTTACATAATGTGCCGGCAGGTCGATGTAGATTTTTGATAACCATAATTGGCTATCAGCCCTACCAGGTACTCCTTAATGTAACAGGTAATGTAGATTTAAAGACCATTGAGCTAAAGCCGGCAATTGAGGCGTTGGCCGAAGTAACAGTGAAAGCAAAACCCAAATTATCACCATATTATTATTCTTTCCAAAAAGAGTTTTTAGGCTCCACACTTTTTGCAAGGCAATGCAAAATACTTAACCCTTATGACGTTCAATTTTATGACACTGATCCTCGCGGTGGTTTTAGCGCCCGCTCAAATAAATTTATCGAGGTAGAAAACGATGCATTAGGTTATAAGGTCAAATTCCTGCTTAATTACTTCATTAAGGATAGCAATACCAACAGTGTTTATTTTAGTGGAGAGTCATACTTTGAGGAAATGAAGGGATCACCAGGAGAAGAACGCGATTGGAAAAAAAACCGGCTGAAATGCTATCAGGGTTCAGTAATGCAATTGCTAAGATCAATAATTGCCGACAGCATAAAAGAAAATGGCTACCGCGTAAAAAGGGCGATGAGAAAGGATAACCCTTATTATAATCCTAGCGGGTTACAGGTTGATCCTTATGATTTGGATAACGCTGTTGACATTAATGGCGATTCGGGCAATACCATATTTGACGATAAAATTTCAAACGGCACTTTGCATAAAAAAGAACTGTTGCTTACAACCAGCGACAAAAATCTGTTTGGCCTGGCCGGAGTAAGAGATAGTACCAGTAATAATAGTTTGTATATTGAACATATTGCCGACGTTGTTCCAATTTCTGGCAATAAGTCGGTGCATGTTCCGTGGATATGGCACTCAACAGTTACTTTCATCACATTCAATAAGCCATATACTATATTTGATAATAATGGTAGAATACTCAACCCAAGGAGTGTAAAATACACTGGTTTTTTTTCAGAGCAAACACGTCTTGCGACGGAACTACCCTCAGATTACAATCCCTTATAAATAAAAAGCCCCGGCAAAATGCCGGGGCTTTTTATACATTATCTCTAAGAATTATTTCTGCTCTTCCTCTTCGGGCTTTTTGTTTTCGCCTTTACGGTCAATGATTTTAATTTCATTGGCTTCTTTATCGAAATCAACTTCCATTGTATCACCTTCACTCAATTCTCCTTTCAATATTTCTTCAGCAATTGGGTCTTCCAAATATTTCTGGATAGCACGTTTTAAAGGGCGTGCACCAAATTGTGAATCATATCCTTTTTCGGCGATGAATTCTTTGGCAGCAAGCGTAAGCTCAATTTTGTAACCTAAGCTGTTTACACGGCCAAATAACGAAGCCAATTCAATATCGATAATTTTGAAGATCTCGTCTTTACCCAAAGAGTTAAACACGATCACATCATCAACACGGTTCAGGAACTCAGGAGCAAATGCACGTTTTAACGCGTTTTCAATTACACCACGTGAGTGTGAATCTGCCTGTGTAGTTTTTGCATTGGTACTGAAACCTACACCCTGACCGAAATCCTTCAATTGGCGTGCACCGATATTAGAGGTCATGATGATAATCGTATTCCTGAAATCAACCTTACGGCCTAATGAATCAGTCAACTGGCCTTCATCTAATACCTGTAACAATATGTTAAATACATCCGGGTGAGCTTTTTCAATCTCATCCAATAATACTACTGCATATGGTTTACGGCGCACTTTTTCAGTCAACTGTCCACCTTCTTCGTAACCAACATAGCCCGGAGGCGCTCCTACTAAACGAGATACCGCGAATTTCTCCATGTACTCGCTCATATCAATCTGTATCAGCGCGTCTTCAGTATCAAACATAAAACGGGCAAGCTCCTTAGCAAGCTCAGTTTTACCAACACCTGTTGGGCCTAAGAAAATAAATGAACCAATTGGTTTTTTAGGATCTTTAAGTCCGGCACGGGTACGCTGTATAGCGCGGGTTAATTTTTTAATCGCGTCATCCTGACCAATAATCTTACCGGCAATAGTATCAGACATGTTCAACAGCTTTAAGCTGTCGGCTTGCCCAACCTTTTGCACAGGGATACCGGTCATCATTGAAACAACCTCGGCAACATTATCTTCGGTTACAGTGTAACGTTTTGATTTTGTTTCCGCTTCCCATACTGATTTTGCCTGGTCAAGTTCTTCTAACAGATGTTTTTCAGTATCGCGAAGCTTAGCTGCTTCCTCATATTTCTGGCTGCGAACTACTTTATTCTTTTCAACCTTAATCAGCTCTATCTTTTGCTCAATATCCAAAATATTCTGTGGAACATGGATATTGGTCAAGTGAACACGTGAGCCTGATTCATCCAAAGCGTCAATAGCCTTGTCTGGTAAAAACCTGTCGGTAATATACCTTGTGGTTAATGCAACGCAAGCGTTAATAGCCTCCGGAGTGTAAGTTACGCCGTGGTGCTCTTCGTATTTCTCTTTAATCCTGTTTAATATCTCGATGGTTTCATCAGGAGTAGCAGGCTCAACCATTACTTTTTGGAAACGACGGTCTAACGCACCATCTTTTTCAATGTACTGGCGATACTCATCTAATGTTGTCGCGCCAATGCATTGGATCTCTCCACGTGCCAAAGCCGGTTTAAACATGTTTGAAGCATCAAGCGAACCCGAAGCGCCACCTGCACCAACTATAGTATGTATCTCATCAATAAATAAAATTACATCCGGAGATTTTTCCAGCTCATTCATCACCGCTTTCATGCGCTCCTCAAACTGGCCACGGTATTTAGTACCTGCCACCAATGAAGCCAGATCAAGTGTTACCACGCGTTTGTTAAACAACACACGCGACACTTTACGTTGAACTATACGCAATGCAAGCCCTTCAGCAATCGCTGATTTACCTACACCTGGCTCACCTATTAAAATAGGGTTATTCTTTTTACGACGTGATAAGATCTGCGAAACGCGCTCAATTTCTTTTTCACGACCAACGATCGGATCAAGGCGGCCATCTTCAGCTGCTTTAGTTAAATCGCGGCCAAAGTTATCAAGCACCGGTGTTTTTGATTTTATGTCAGATACTTTTTTAGGCTGGCTAAAAGAGTCATCATCCTTAAATTCATCCTCACCACCAGTTGGCGATCCCGGCATCTCGTCGGTCACATCATTTTTATGTGATTCAACTTCGCCTTTAAATATCTCGTAGTTAACATTAAACTGCATTAATATCTGCGATGCGATATTATCCTCATCACGTAAAATCGATAGCAGTAAATGCTCTGTACCAATTACATCACTTTTAAATATTTTAGCTTCAAGGTAAGTTATCTTCAATACTTTTTCTGCTTGTTTAGTTAAAGGAATGCTGCCTATGTGTACATTAGTGCCAACGGTACCTTTTACGGCATCCTCAACGGCACGGCGCAATTTGGCGGTATCAACAGTAAGCTCTTTAAGTAATTTAATAGCTACTCCGTCCCCGTCGCGAATTAATCCGAGTAGAAGGTGTTCTGTACCAATATAATCATGGCCAAGGCGTAACGCCTCTTCTCTGCTATATTGTATAACATCCTTAACCCGTGGCGAAAATTTAGCTTCCATATTATACCTTTCTAAGTTTGTACGTTCCTAATTTAAAAATTGTTTTTCTCAAAAGGAACAAGTTCTTTTTACACTTATCAACAATATTATTGCCAAGTTTTTAAACCGTTTAAAAACAGACATTGTTATGATGTGCAATCTATTAATTTACCCATTACACAAAGAATTTTATTTATAAAAATTGATATTATTAGCTATAAATGACAGTATATCAATTGTTAATAATTTTTAGATCCCCGTCAGCGTAAATAGTTTAATATATTAATGCTTTCTATTCCCTAATTATGACAAATATGGAATATACGGCACATTGTTTATGACATTACGACATACAAACGTGCTATGGTTGCCCATTATTACTAAATATACGTAAAAACATTATATGTTGATTGGACCAAACATATTATAATGTTTGTTGTATAAATATAAAAATCATAATTCTTAAATTTAATCAAACAATTCTTAAATCCTTTCACTCCAATTTAACCAATTATGGAAACTAAACTTTTCACAAAATTCTCTGCCGAGTTTTTCGGCACACTGGTACTTGTTTTAATGGGATGCGGCAGCGCGGTAATTGCAGGGGCAAACGGCACTACGGGCGTGGGCATTTTAGGCATAGCATTTGCTTTTGGCTTGTCGGTTGTGGCAATGGCCTACGCAATTGGGCACATATCTGGTTGTCATATTAATCCGGCAATTTCAATAGGCATGGTGGTAGCCGGTCGTATGCCTGCAAAAGAGGCTGCCGCTTATGTTATTGCACAGATATTAGGTGCAATTGCGGGTGCTGCCCTTCTTTTCCTTATTGCATCAGGTAAAGATGGATATTCGGTAGCAGCAAATGGCCTTGGGCAGGATGGTTATGCCGCGGCATCGCCGGGTGGCTATAATTTATTATCGGGCTTTGTTGCCGAAACCGTATTTACATTTATTTTCTTGCTGGTTATTTTCGGTTCTACCTCTACAAAAAATATACATGGTGGTTTTGCCGGCTTAGCAATAGGCTTAAGTTTAGTACTTATACACATTGTAGGTATACCTGTTACAGGGGTATCGGTAAACCCGGCCCGAAGCATTGGCCCTGCCTTGTTGGTTGGCGGCACAGCTATAAGCCAGCTATGGTTATTTATTTTGGCCCCTATACTTGGCAGCGTGTTAAGCGCGGTTGTATGGCGATACCTTTTAGAAAGAAAATAACAATCACCACCCTGCATATCCGCTGATTTATTGCCCCACCAAATCAGCGGATATTTTATTTTTCGGAAACTTAATTACCAGTTTGATTTAGGTATTCCATCAATTTTCATTCATATTTGCCTCTATATTATTGATACAAGTACATGGCAGACGAAAAGATCATATTTTCAATGGCCGGGGTGAGCAAGGTATATCCCCCGCAGAAAACAGTTTTAAAAAATATATACCTCTCCTTTTTCTATGGCGCCAAAATTGGCGTGATAGGTTTAAACGGATCAGGTAAATCATCACTATTAAAAATTATAGCCGGTATTGATAAAACCAATATTGGCGAGGTTGTATTTTCCCCTGGATACACAGTAGGCTACCTGAGTCAGGAGCCTGAGCTTGATCCTGAAAAAACAGTACGTGAAGTAGTTGAGGAAGGTGTTAGCGAAATAACCGCGCTGCTTAAAGAATACGAAGAGATCAACGAAAAATTTGGTTTAGAGGAGTATTACAGCGATGCCGATAAAATGGATAAGCTGATGACCCGCCAGGGTGAACTTCAGGATAAAATTGATGCCGTAAATGCCTGGGAACTGGATACCAAGCTTGAAAGAGCTATGGATGCCCTGCGTTGCCCTGAACCGGATACCAAAATCTCGGTATTGTCAGGTGGTGAGCGCCGCAGGGTGGCACTTTGTCGCCTGTTGTTGAAAGAACCTGATGTTTTATTGCTTGATGAGCCTACCAACCACCTGGATGCAGAATCCATCGATTGGCTGGAACAACACCTGAAACAATATAAAGGAACCGTTATAGCCGTAACCCACGATCGTTATTTCCTGGATAATGTTGCCGGTTGGATTTTGGAGCTTGACCGTGGCGAAGGTATCCCATGGAAGGGAAATTATTCCTCATGGCTGGATCAAAAAGCGAAACGTTTGGCGCAGGAAGATAAAACCGAAAGTAAACGCCAAAAAGCATTGGAGCGTGAGCTGGAATGGGTACGCATGGGGCCAAAAGGCAGGCATACCAAATCAAAAGCGCGTTTATCCAACTATGACAAATTAGCATCCGAAGAAACAAAAGATCGCGAAGAAAAATTGGAGCTATTTATTCCACCGGGCCCGCGTTTGGGCAATGTGGTGATAGAAGCCAATGGCGTAAGCAAATCATACGGCGATAAATTATTGTTTGATAACCTAAACTTTTCATTACCACCAGCCGGTATAGTTGGGATCATCGGCCCGAATGGTGCTGGTAAAACCACCCTATTTAGGTTGATAACTGGGCAGGATAAACCAGATTCGGGTACTTTCCGCGTTGGTGAAACCGTAGCTCTAGGTTATGTCGACCAGATGCATGATGATCTCGATCCGAATAAATCGGTTTGGGAAAATGTTACCGGCGGTTTAGAAACCATTATGGTAGGCAACCGTCCACTAAATTCAAGGGCTTATGTATCCCGCTTTAACTTTAACGGTGCCGATCAGCAGAAGAAAGTTGGCGTATTATCCGGCGGAGAGCGTAACCGTGTGCATTTATCCATCACCCTAAAAAAAGGTTCCAATGTTTTATTGCTGGATGAGCCAACCAATGATATTGACGTAAATACCTTACGTGCACTGGAAGAAGCCTTAGAAGACTTCGGTGGTTGCGCGGTAGTTATTAGTCACGACCGTTGGTTTTTAGATAGGATTTGTACACACATCCTGGCATTTGAAGGCAACTCACAGGTTTACTTCTTCGAAGGTAATTATTCCGATTACGAAGAAAATCGCAAAAAACGCTTAGGCGATATTGCACCGAAACGGATTAAATATAAGAAGTTGACGGTGTAAATTATTCATCGCATCAATGCAAACTAACAGTTACGAAGTTTTTAAAACTTCGTAACTGTTTCGATATAATAAATAAAACCTTATCACTTCATGGCTAATACCTACACCCAAATACATATTCAATGTGTAATGGCGGTAAAATATCGTCAATCGCTTATCCATATAGAATGGAAAGAAAGGTTACATAAATATATTATCGGTATTGTGCAAAATCATGGGCATAAAATGCTTTCCATTAATAGTATGCCCGATCATTTACACATGTTTTTTGGGCTGAGAATCAATCTATCGCAGACCTGATGCGGATTGTAAAAAGCGAATCTTCTGAATGGATTAATTCGCAAAAATTCAATCCGGCAGTTTTTAGATGGCAGGAAGGATATGGTGCATTTTCATATTCACGCTCGCATGTTCAAGCCGTCAATAATTATATATTAAACCAGGAGGAGCATCATAGAACGAAAACATTTACAGAAGAATACGAAGAATTCTTAAAAGCTTTTGAGATCGAATATGATGAACAATCTATTTTCAAACCGCTCGAATAGTTAACCGTAGAGGTATTGCCCCTACAGGGCAAAGGATATTCATTATCCGATTATTTTTACCAACATTTAGCTCCTACGGAGCTTCAATAATTCCCCAACAATCCCACAGATTAAATATTGGTAGAATGTATTGCCCCTATGAGGCAAATAATAATGTTATGATATTTTTTTGCTACCAACATTTGGCTCCTCTGGAGCCTTTTAACTTTTTAGCGAGCGGATCCCATAGGGATCAAATATTGGCAGCAAAAAAATGAATAAATAAGCATCCATCGACAATTTAATCCATAGGGATAATCGCCCAGTAAAAAGGCTCCAGAGGAGCCAAATGTTGGTAGCATAAAATGAATAAACAAAGTTCTTCGTGCCGTAGGTACGCAACCGAATTGCTAATCAATTCAACAGTTATTCACCTATCAATTCTTCCAACTATCCTTCCCACTACCCCGCCATTGGCTTAAACTCATTAATGAATCCGTTTGGATATCCAAATAATGAACCGACTGATTTTTGGCGTTAACATAAAAATGCTCGAGATCCTCAAAATGGTCAGGATGATCCACTCCAACCTTAACCCAGTAATAATCAAATCCTTTTACCGGCTCCTGACCAATAATCACACCGATATGGTTGGTAGTATCCTTATTATTCTTTTGAAACCACTTCAGGATATTGTTAAACTCGGGCAAGGCGGTGACCTGCGCTATGGCTATGCTATCGTTCTTATTACTATCCGCAGCAGTTTTAGGACTTAAATTTAATTCTATTTTAGGTGCTACAGCCGTTTTGGGAGCACTGGAATTGCACGACCATATAGCAAACAATAAAACGAACAGACAAGCAACTTTAAATACATTCTTCATAAACAAAAGCAAAACTTATTTCCATACATCACCAATCACACCTGCGCTTTGCTTGTCATCGGCGGGCAACTTGTACATAGCCTCAAGCGTGTGCAACACGTTGTAATGGGTAATGTGCTCATTGTATTTGCCAGTTTTAACATGGGCGCCATAAAATATGGTTGGTATCTGGTTTACAGCTGTACGACTATCGTCCTCGTCAAAAGTAATAATCAGCAAGCTATCGTGCTTTTTGGCCCACTCTGCATATTTGCTGATGTACTCCTTCAGCCATTTATCACCACGCTGAATAGCAGCATCATCACCGGGGGCACCAATATTGTGCATATCATTATCCATATTAGGTATAACAAAGGCAACGGTAGGCAATTTATTATAATCCGTAGGGAAATCAGTCATTGGTAAACTAAGCGAAGCCGGGAAATTATTCTTTTTAGTACCGATCCAGTTTACCCATGGCGCATGTTTACGTCCATACAAATAACTACCAGTCAGGGTGCTTCTTTGATAATAACAAGGCAGATACCCTACCGATGGCATGGTTTCGGCATATCCTTTAAAAGTAAAGCCGTTATCTATTAATGCTGCGCCTAAATTCGGTGTAGTGTAGGGCGTTTCGCTCATTAAGCATTTATCATCCACGATGCCTTGAACATCGCCTGAAAATAAAGCCAAATAATTAGGTTGACTCGGGTGTGTTACGCCATGTGAATCAGTAAATAAAGCCCCATTTTCTGAAAGCCAGGTAATATATGGTGAATTTTTCGAGCCAATAAGCGCGTCATAGTCGTGATTTTCTTCAATTATCACAATAATATGCTTGTATTTAGGCAGTGAGGTTGCCGACTTATAGTTAATAAATGACAAACAAACAGCACCTAAAACGGCAGTGCCTACAAATGCGGGGATTAGCTTTTTCAATGGTTTCATGGGCAATATTTGACACCATAAAAGTATTGATAAAGCATTTATTAATGCTGATTTATCGCTAAAAACTTACAAAAAGGGCTAACCTGTTAATAATCAAATAAATGTTAACAAATAAATCATATGTATTTAACGTTAATATGAAAGCATATCACTTATTTTTATAAACCTGAAAATCAGGTTGTAACAAATTAACTAAACCAAATTTTTATGACCTGGAGAAAATTTAGCGGCGAAATCATCCAATCGCCCATTATGGAGGAAGTTGAAAGGGCTATTGAACGCGAACACCTGCTGGGCAATAAACTCAAAGTTTGCATCGGTACCGATTCGCAGGTAAAAGGTGCTGTTACCGATTTTGCTACCGTAATTGTATTTATCCGCGAAGCCCGCGGCGCATTCATGTTCATCCATCAGGAGCGTACCTCGCAAAAAATGACCATCAAGGAACGTATGCTTTGCGAAGTGCAAAAATCCATCGACATTGCCTACAAGCTTTGTGATTTGCTTGATGTTTATGAGGTAGATCTGGAAGTGCATGCCGATATTAATACCAACCCAATGTTTAAGTCAAACCAGGCTTTACATGAAGCAATGGGTTATATATTAGGCATGGGCTTTGTATTTAAGGCTAAACCGGAAGCTTTTGCCAGCTCGTACTGCGCTAATAAAATGGTGCAATAATGGCATAATTCTTCGGTGATGTTTTTATCTTGCAGAAAAACATCGCTATGAAAAAGCTATCTGCTCTTTTGCTACTTTGTTTCGCGGTATTAATTAGTAACGCGCAGCAAATTGACACTACTACCCGCACTAAAGTAGGTGACCTATCGCCAAACTTTAGTTTTAACCTTAGTAAGGACAAAGTTGCAAGCCTTTCGGATTACAAAGGCAAAATTGTTGTCCTCGATTTCTTTGCCACCTGGTGCCCGCCATGTCGCATGGAACTACCACGGGTTCAAAAAGAGATATGGGAGAAATATAATGCCAACCCCAAGTTTGCCTTATTTGCGTTCGACCGCGAAGAAAACTGGGATAAAGTATTACCTTTCAAACAAAAAAACCAGTTCACCTTCCCAATGGTGCCCGACATGGGCCGGGCAGTATTCAAACGGTACGCTTCTCAGTCTATTCCACGATTAATTGTACTTGATGAAAATGGGATAATTATCTACCAATCCATTGGCTACACAGAAAAAGATTTCGGTGAGCTACTTGCCTTACTATCATCAAAACTAAAATAGTTATATAAATAAGGCAACTGCCAAGTCCGTTACTAAGGCTTATTTAAAAGACTGATTTTAGTAAATTGCCAGTAGAAGTGCGGATAAGATTAATCGAAATTAAACTAAAAAATCAAAACAATTAAGCCAGCCACGGCTTATCATATATGTGAAGACATACCAATTAAAATTTGAGCAGTATCTCCCAATACCTTTAGCTGAAGCTTGGGATTTCTTTTCATCGCCCTTTAATTTAGCAAAAATCACCCCACCCGAAATGAAATTTGTGGTGACCAGTGATTATGATGAAAGCACGAAAATGTATCCCGGTATGATCATTACTTACAAAATCACCCCAATATTCGGTATAAAGATGAATTGGATGACGGAGATCACCCACGTAAAGGAGAGCGAATATTTTGTAGATGAGCAGCGTTTCGGCCCTTATGCGCTATGGCACCATCAACACCATTTTAAAGAAGTTAAGAGCGGTGTTTTAATGACTGATGTTTTAAACTATGCCATCCCCTACGGCATCATTGGCAGGGCTGCTAATGAAATAATAGTAGCTAAACAGATATATAAAATATTTGATTACCGTAATAAAGAGGTTAACAAGCTATTTGGTACTTATCGGGGGTAGTTTAATGGTAAGTGGTTGATTAGGTTGAATAATTTGATTAGCAATTTTAACAATCCAATCACCAATTAGTAAACCAGATCAACTTAATCAACCAATTAACCCAATCAACTAATCAACCCAATCAACTAATCAACCTACTTCGGATGATATTTCGAATCGGTTAAAATTTGTTGCGGATCAGTATTGGCCATTAATTGCGGCAAGGTAATATCCGGGTGTTTATCCATATAGCTTTTTACAATTTGCCAACCTTCATATAAGCCTAAGCGTGGTGCGGCTTCATTATTTTCGCCGATACCCGAGGTAAACGGCGCTACATCAATAAACTTCTTGATCTTGTTATAATCTGTTTCATACAACAAATTCTCGTCCAATAAATATCCCCAGATGCTCGGTTCGTATTTCTTACACCAATCCAATTGTTTGGCGGTGTAACCTATTTTGGTTGAGTCGGGTACATCAGGCAATACCTGATCCATAAAGTACAATATCTTGCCATTATAGATCATTTTTGTAAGCAACGACTGATCTACATCCTTTTCAGGGAACATCTCATTACGGGCAAAGCCTTCAATAACACGTGGAGTAATATTATCAGGTGTAAAAAATTGCGACAGATAATGCGGAAAAGCCTTGGTTAATGATGGATAAAACCTTGAATTAGCCCCCAGGAACAAATCCAAACCAATACCAAAATAGCCATCGCCAATAGAAGTTTGCGCTTCGAAACCCGAGAAATAGGCATAAATCTTTGGTATACGCTGCTGCGGATAGTAGTATTTAACCCGGCGAAATGCATCGGTTAATTCAGCATTCTGCTTATCCATATTGGGGTACACCGAATCAACATCGTGCTCCAGATCTTTATAGGGTTGGGCATTCACAATTTGGCGGATCACATTATAATAAGCAGTATCAGTAATGGTTCCGGCCTGTAATATCTGCTCAATAAAATCTTTATAAAAAACACCGTATTTATTTTGCAGGATGGCCGCCTCCTGCGCGGTTGGTTTTGTGCGGATGGCATCAAAATCCTTATCAAAGCGTTCAACAGTGATATTAACATCAATATTGCTTACATCAACTTTTTTACTGTGGCTACAGGCAGTTAATAGCAGGCTGATGAAAAAAAATAAATAAATTTGCTTTGTTTTGTTCGGAGTAGCCATCATTTTTATACTTTGAGCAAAATTAGTTTTTTTCTTCATATCTGTTCATACTATGAAAATTGCATTAGCGCAACTCAACTATCATATCGGAAATTTTGAATCGAATACTGCTAAAATCATCGATAACATTAATAAAGCACGCCAAAATGGCGCCGATCTGGTAGTTTTTGCCGAACTATGTGTATGTGGTTATCCATCCCGCGATTTTTTGGAGTTCGACGAGTTTATTGAGTTATGCGAAACATCGGCACAACAAATTGCTGCTGCCTGTACCGATATGGCCTGCATCATCGGCATCCCAACCTTTAACAAAGGCACCGAAGGTAAGGACCTGAATAACTCCGCTTATTTTATTGAGAACGGAAAAGTTAAAGCGGTAGTGAACAAAGCGTTACTACCCAATTATGATATTTTTGATGAGTATCGCTACTTTGAACCTTCAACCGTATTTAATTGCATTGAATTTAAAGGCCACCGCATAGCGCTAACCATTTGCGAGGATTTATGGAATAATATTGAAAATCCATTGTATGTTACCCGGCCAATGGATATCCTCATCAAACAAAAACCTGATGTGATGATCAACATCGCGGCATCGCCGTTTGCGGTAAAACATGATGATGAACGTATCGACATTTTACGGGATAACGCCAGCCGATATAATTTGCCCCTATTTTATGTAAACCAAGTAGGCGCGCAAACAGAATTGATTTTTGACGGCGGATCATTAGTTTATGATAAAACAGGCAAACTGGTTGATGAGTTGCCTTATTTTGAGGAAAGCCTTGCTTACTATACTTTAGGCAAGGATGCTACCATCACTTTAGAACAACCGGCAACTTTAAAGGCCGAACGCCCAGCAGATATTGAACAGATCCATCAGGCGGTAGTATTAGGCATTAAAGATTATTTTCATAAATCAGGTTTCAGCAAAGCGATATTAGGCTTATCCGGCGGGATTGATTCTGCCGTGGTTTGTGCGTTGGCTGCCGAAGCTTTAGGGCCTGAAAATGTGATGGCTGTTTTATTGCCGTCGCGTTTCTCTTCTGATCATTCCTTAAAAGATGCGGAAGACTTGGTAACTAATTTAGGTTGCAAAAGCGAGGTTATTCCCATCAAGAATGTGACTGAAGCTTTTGAAACCGCTTTATCGCCACAGTTCCAAAACCTGCCATTTAATATTGCCGAGGAAAATATCCAATCGCGCAGCAGGGCTATTTTATTAATGGCGATGTGCAATAAATTCGGATACATCTTACTAAACACTTCAAACAAAAGCGAAGCTGCAGTAGGTTATGGCACTTTATATGGTGATATGTGCGGCGGTATATCTGTAATTGGCGATGTTTACAAAACGCAGGTTTTTGAATTGGCCCGTTACATCAACCGTGAGCGCGAGATCATCCCTGAAAACTCTATCATCAAACCACCATCAGCGGAGTTAAGGCCGGATCAAAAAGACAGCGATTCTCTGCCAGAATATGATATTTTAGATAAGATCATTGCAGAATATGTTGAAAATCGTTGTTCATCCGCCGAGATCATCAAAATGGGTTATGATGAACCAACCGTAAGGCGTACCATCCGTTTAATTAACCTTGCTGAACACAAAAGGTATCAAACACCACCAATATTACGGGTATCAAACAAGGCTTTTGGCATGGGTAGAAGGATGCCTATTGTAGGGAAGTATTTATCGTAGATTTTATTACAAAATTGTCATGCTGAGGTACGAAGCATCTGTACGGGTGCAAACTACTTTACAGATTCTTCGCTATGCTCAGAATGCCAAAAGGTTTTAAAATGTCATGCTGAGGCACTCGAAGCATAAGCGTAAAGGCCTCTGCGCTCATGCTTCGAGTGCCTCAGCATGACACCCTTGTTTCTATAGTTTATTACCCCTGATAAACAAACTTATACCCAATCCCCCTAACCGTTTGCAGGTATTGCGGCGAATCCGGGTTGCTTTCTATTTTTTTACGCAGGCGAACGATGTGCATATCCAGTGTGCGGGTATTTACATCAGCGTTATATCCCCATACTTCCATCATCAGTTCCTCGCGGTTGATAACCTTGTTTTGGTTTTTAAGGAAGTATAGTAAAATCCTATTTTCTAATATAGTTAACTCAATTTTACGGCCATCTTTTATCAGCAAGTGTGTATTAGGCAAATGCTCAATATTGGCAAACTTGTACGATTCCGATTTCTCGTTATTTAACGAAAACTTGATTTTGTTATCAATCATCGCCACCAAAACATCCATATTAAAAGGCTTAGTAATGTAGTCAGATACGCCAAAGTTATAAGCCTCAATCTTATCAATATCCTGGCTTTTGGCGGTCATCATAATAATGAGCTTATCAAATCCCTTGGCGCGTACATTGTCGCATACTTCCGAGCCCGGCTTGCCCGGCATCATCCAGTCCAGCAAAACAATATCAGGATGTTCTTCCAGTATCACGGTTTCAGCATCATCGCCATTGCTGGCTTCTAACACTTTATAACCCTCGGATTGCAAACGTTCAGCCACCAAAAAACGCAGATTTTCATCGTCTTCGGCTAGTACAATTTTTATTTCTTTATTCATTTTCTAATTATCATACGGGAGCGTAACAACAAACTCAGATCCTTGGTCAACCTGGCTGTTTACTATTATCTCCCCGTGCATAAAATTAACTAATTCTTTACAAAATGCCAGCCCAAGCCCAACGCTGCCATTTTGATTATATTTATTTTCTATTCGATAAAACTTATTAAAAACATTGGTCAATTCCTTTTTTGGGATACCAATTCCTCTGTCCTTAAACGAAAAAATAACGTTTCGCTTATCCCGTGTAATACTTATATGCAATTCCTTTTTCTCCGGATGCGAATACTTGTAAGCGTTTTCCATTAAATTCTGGAATAAGCTACCCAACAATACAGGGTCGGTGTGTATTATATCTACATTGTTAATTTTGCAACTCAGCTTAAAATCAGCGTATTTAATCCTGAAACTGGCTATATACTTGTCAACAAAATCATTTAATTCAATCTCTTCAATTTTTATATTGATTGATTTATTTTCGAGCTGCGTAAATGATAACAACTTATTCATCAAATCGTTTAGCTTATCTGCTTCTTCATCCAAAATTTTACCATAATGTTTCAGTTGCCGTTCAGACAAGCCGCCCTCACCACGCAAATTTGATCCCGCTATTTTAATTACGCTAACCGGCGTTTTAAACTCATGGGTAAAATTGTTTATAAAATCATACTGCAGTTTAAACATCTGCATGTTTATTTTAAGGTTACGATAGATAAGATAGCCTATCAAAACCAAAAACATATAAATTAATAATACAATACCGCCAATAGGCATAAACCTGCGGTTGGTTTCATTAATCAAATAACCCTGGGTCGATTTAAAAAACAACTTGTAATCAGAAAAAGCTCCTGGCAAAGCCACTTCTGTTATCATATTATTACTGGCATCATTCTCAAGCGGGTAATATACCACCGGTCTGATAGTTACGCTTTGATAAAGCTCCTTATGGGTATTATTAACTTTTAAGCGATACGGATCAAGTAAAAAAGTCATCATGTTTTGGCGATAGACAATGCCTGGTTGTACATGATCCTGTAAACCGCGGTATATTTTCACATCCTCCCGCCTCAATATATTCAGATAACTTATTTTTTCGGGCTTAACGTCGTAAAATGTTTTGAAGATCTCATCCTGTGTAGCTTCGCGCGAGGTATCAGAATAAGCTATAAAATCATTTAACTTGTCAGCCATGTTCCTAAAATCAGCTTCAGCGGTAAGTCTTTTTTCTGATGCGCCGTTGGTTATACTCTTATGCCTTTTAAAGTTATACGCAGACTCAATATCTATCGACAATTTATGCTCCTGTTTGTGCGATTTCACTGTACTGCCTATTGCCAGTTCGTAAAAAATAATATGCCTTACAAACGGGTAATCATTAAAAACAGATGTAGAGTAATCAGCTGCTGAATTAAAGGTGAGATAACCCTGATAGGAGGTTATTTCAGGGATTTTATTCAGAAAGAAATCGTTATAGGGCTTGATGGTTTCTTCGGATACATCAATTTTTTTTGAAGCGAACTCATCCTGTACGTAGGCCGAAGTTAAGTTGTAGGCCACAATAAGCGCCACCACAAACGATATTGAAATCAACACCATAAAGATGATGATCAATGAAAAATTCTTCCGGTAAATGTTGCTGTGTGGCTTCATTAACAAATGGATTATCGTTTAACCCGCATGTTAGTATCTAAAAACTTTTCAATTTCGGAATACATCTGCATCCGGTTACGCTCACTTCTGAAGAATGTACGTTCATTTTCCTTTAAGAAATAGGATACAGGTACGTTTTGTTTGTGCAGCTCTATTACAAACTGATTTAATTCACTGATGTTGGCCCGGGGATCTTTAGCACCCTGAAAAATGAGTAATGGTGCTTTTATCTTATCTGCATGGAAAACCGGTGAAATAGCTCTTAACTGGTCGGCATCCGTTTCGGGGTTACCTACCATTTCATATATCATTTGCAGTGATGGTTTGAAAAAAGGTGGTATATCCTTTATATAGGTAAAGAAATTGATTACACCATATTGTACAATAGCGCAGTTATACAAGCCCGGATGAAAAGAAACGCCATACAAAGCCGAGAAACCACCAAAACCACCACCAAAAATGGCTATCTTTTTAGGGTTAGCTGTTTTATTAGCAATCAGCCAATTTACACCATCCGTTATGTCCTGCTGTATTTTACCGCCTACCTGCTTAAAGCCCGCACTGTGGAAAGCTTTGCCATAACCAGTGGAACCACGATAGTTAACCTGAAAAACCGCATACCCCCTATTCGCCAAAAACTGAACTTCGGGATTATATCCCCAGGAATTGCGGCTCATGGGCCCGTAAGGCCAATCGTGCGGCATAACCACAACCGGCAAATTAGTTGAATCCTTACCCTGCGGGTAGGTTAAGTAGCCGTTAATCAGCGTACCATCACCTGCTTTGTATGATATTGGCTTCATGGCACATAATTCATCCGGTTTAATGGCTGAATTAATATCTCCAAGTTTAGTTAGCTTACATTTTTTACGCTCAAACAAATAAAATGAACCCGGATCACGGTCGGTATAGCTATTGATAATAAATCTATTTTCGGAGCTATCCCTGTCAACAATCCTGATTTCGTAGCCTTTTAGCTGAGCCTCAAAATTCTTATAAATGCCTGCCATGCATTTATCCAAAAAATGTTTTTGCGGATAAGCTTCTTCCCACGAGGCATATTCAACTTTATGTCTATTTTTTGAGTATTCAACGCTCATAATATCGGCGTTGTTATTGGCATATATTTCTTTTACTTCTTTGCCTGTTTCCGCATCAATTTCAACCAATGCTGTTTTATCCCGGTTAACATTTGATAGTGCGTAGAAATCATTTTTTATCCCGGTAAATGCAATTGGCTCAACACGGGTTTTAAAGTTATTGGTGATAATTTGCTTAAACGGGCTATTATCATCAGCACGATACAATATCGTTTCGTTTACACCATCAGATGCTTTTACAAGCCTTATTTTACCATCCGGGTCTGGGAACCATTCGGTAAAATTACCCGGATTAATCAGGTACAACTTTATCTCTCCTGTTTTAATATTAAGCTTGTATACATCCGTGCGGTTTGGGTCGTCTTTATTCATCGCCACATTGATGATATTCGGATCTTCCTTTATCCGGCTGATTACCTTCATCCGCACCTTATCCCCTGTCATTAACAAATGGAGTTTCATGGTGGCTATATCCAAAGCGAATATTTTCAGCTGGTCAGTCGCTATTACATCCTGACTGAAAACCAACTGATCGTTATATGTCCAGTAATAATCATGCAGCGAATAATCGGTAAAAAAAGTGGCCATACGCTCCGTACCATCGGCTAATGATTGTACAAACAGGTTTAAACGGCCTTTATAGGGTTTTAAATAGGATATGTATTTACCATCGGGCGATATTTTGAATCCGCTTTTTTGAGGGGTCCCGAAAAATTCATTCACTGGTATTTGCACAGCACCGTTCCGCATACAGGAACTGAACGCCATTGCCATCACCACAAATAAACAAAAACAAACCCTTTTTAACATCTTAAAAAAACTATAGACGCTCAAATTATACAATTTAGTTTAGGTAATAATTAATGTCACTATAATTTTACCCGTAAATCTATGTTAAATATTAAATAATACTTGAAATTCGATTGGTTTAAATTAGCTATTTTTGGATAGATGAAGTGGTTTTTCGCGATTATTCTTATTGTTTTTATCGGCTCATACTCAAAAGCTTATGCGCAAACCGATGATTTACTGCTGGCCAACCAGTACTTTGCTAACGGCGAACAGCTAAAGGCGCTTGATATTTATCAAAACTTATTTAAAACCAACAACGAAGCTTATTATCCATATTATATTAAATGCCTGTTAGCGCTTAAAAAGTTTGATGACGCCGAAAGTGTCACAAAGAAAATGATGCGTAAATATCCCGGCAATAATACCTATCTCATCAGCATGGGTAATATTTACACTCAAAACGGCAATAATGATAAAGCCGATGCCTTGTATAATGACCTCCTAAAAAAGCTCCCGGCAGATCAAAATGCCATTAGTGCCCTGGCCGGGCAATTCTATCAGAATGCCAATATTGATTACGCCATTAAAACACTTGAAGAAGGGCGCAAAACTTTGGGTAACGATAAGGCTTTTGCCTATGAGCTCATCATGCTTTACAAGTACAAGGGTGATAAAACTTCGATCGTAAATGAGTACCTGAACTTTTTACCTGCAAACCCAGGCTATCTGGCACAAGCCGAGAACACCTTATCAAACATGTTTGAGGATAATGATGGTTACGATCTGCTGAAAATAGCATTACTAAAAAGAATACAAAAAGAGCCCGAACAAACCATATATACCGAGTTGCTAATATGGCAATATCTGCAACAAAAAGATTTTGACCAGGCACTAAACCAATCGCTGGCCTTAAACAGGCGCAGTAATGACGATGGCAGTAATGTTTACGCCTTATGCCACACCTTAACAGCTAATAACGCTTATGATGCCGCCATACGTGGTTACCAGTATTTAATTGATAAGGGTAAAGATGCAGCTTATTATATCCCGGCCAAAATCGAACTCATAAATACAAAAAATATTAAAATTACGGCAGGCAAGTATACCCAGACTGATCTGATTGAACTGGAAAAGGACTACAAAGATCTGTTAACCGAATTTGGCGATGTTAGCAATACGGCCTTTGCAGTTGAACAGCTGGCAAAACTACAGGCCTTCAAATTGCATAAATTTGATGAGGCCGAGCAATCACTCGAACATATAATTACTATTCCCGGTGTACGCCCCGAACTATTAGCGCAATGCAAAATTGATTTGGGCGATGTATATTTGATCACCGGTAGGCAATGGGATGCTACACTACTCTATAGCCAGGTTGAAAAAGATTTCCCGAACACCGACATTGGACAGGATGCGAAATTCCGCAATGCCCGGCTGGCTTATTTTACCGGAGATTTCTATTGGGCGAAAAGACAATTGGATATACTCAAAGCGGCCACTTCGCAGTTGATTGCGAATGATGCGTTAAACTTGTCTCTATTAATCGGCGATAACTTAACAGCAGATAGCAGCGGCAATGCTTTGAAAATTTATGCCCGCGCCGATTTGCTGATTTTTGCAGAAGAACCGGAGCAGGCAGTAAAAACTTTGGATAGCATCGATAAAAAATACCCCGGCAATGCTTTGAGTAACGATATATTGATGGCTAAGGCCCGAATTCTTATCCAGCAAAAGAATTATACCGATGCGATACCACTGTTAAAGAAAATTTACGAAGATAGCCCAACCAACCTCTGGGCGGATGATGCTGTTTTTATGCTGGGCGATATTTACGATAACCGGCTAAATGATAAAGCGCAGGCTAAAATCTATTACCAAAAGATCATCACCGATTACCCAGGCAGTTTATGGATAAATGATGCCAGGAAAAGATTTAGGATGATAAGAGGGGATTCGCCAACAAGTTGATGTATCGACGCCCCCCTATCGCCCTACCAAGCGTCAACGCTTGGTAGCATTAATTTTAAGCGTCCACGCTTAAAATTAATGTAAGGTATTACAAATAAGCGTGGACGCTTATGAAAAGTACAGTTCAAGCGTGGACGCTTGAATTGGCAAGGATTGCCACGTCGTTACACTCCTCGCAATGACGATAGTTTTAGTACTTTTGCATCATGATCGTATACAACGAAACACTTATTGTTGAAGAAGGCGCTTACCCGGAATGGTTAAGCTGGATGAAAGAAGTACATATCCCGGCTGTAATGGCTACCGGCTATTTTGAAAGCTACCGCATTTTAAATGTGATCGACTCACCAAACGAAGGAGTAACAGCCTGCATACAGTACAATACCGATAGCGAAGAAAAATTCGCGCAATTTTATCAACAACATCTACAGGGCTTACACATCATCCACAACCAGCGTTACGAAGGCAAATTTGTGCTTTACACCACGCTGATGGAAACTATCGATTAGTTTATCCTCAAGTCCTTTGGCATACGGCCATACAGCAAAAACTTAGCAGCGTTCGCATTACCATGTGCTTTGGCTTGTTGTGATGCAGCGGTCCAATCATAAGCACAGTTTATTTGCTCAATGCTAATGGCATTACCGTCAACAGTTATAATGGCATATTTAGCATGTGGTGTCATGGATTCCATCGCGAAGCGGTATTCGCCATTACCCAAATAAGCTGGCAGGCCGACGCTGCCCGGATTCAGGATTATTTTGTTGTTTGATAGATAAACCACGCGGTTAACATGCGAATGCCCGCAAAGTATAATCCGTTCTTTAATGTGTGCTGTTTTCGCGATCAATTCTTCATCGTTATAAACAAATACGCCGTGTTCGGTTACTTTCTCTAAAAGGTATTCATTGTCGCTTTCGGGTGTACCGTGACAAACGAATATCAGGTCAGCAACCGTGGTAGTATTCGGCAACGTTTTTAGCCAATTTATACTCAAATCAGATAGATCAGCTACTACCCTTTCCATATCTGCTTTTTCAGATCTTTTGGTAAAGCTCTCCAGTATTTCCCTGTCGGTATTACCGCTGATGCAAATCATCGGTGCAGCACGGAGCAGGTCGGCAGTTGCTTCAGGTTCTAAAGCGCCGAAGAAGTAATCACCAAGATTGATAATCGTTTCAATATTCCTGGCTTTTATATCCCTCAGTACAGCAGTCAACGCTAATGAGTTTCCGTGGATGTCTGATATGATGGCGTATTGTTTCATGGCAATGAATTTATATTCCTCTTGTCATTCTGAGCGGAGCGAAGAATCTGTAAGTTGGTTTACGCTTGTACAAATTCTTCGCTCCGCTCAGAACGACAAGGCGAATAACCTTATTTATCTATAACAAAAAAGCCTCCCAAATGTCAGGAGGCTTTTTAATTATTTAGTGATCAAGTTATACAACTCATCAAGTTTAGGCGTAAGCACAATCTCAATGCGCCTGTTTTTAGCTAGAGCCTCAGGCGTGTTGCTTGGGTCGATAGGTTGGTACTGGCTTTTGCCGGTTGCGGTTAACCTATGCGGATCAACACCCTCAGTCTCGCTCAGGTAACGGGTTACCGATGTTGCACGCAATACACTCAAATCCCAGTTATCTTTTATCTGCCCAAGGTTAATTACCTTTTTGTCGTCCGTATGGCCTTCTACAGCTATATTAATATCCGGTTCTTTATTCAATACTGCAGCTAATTGTTTTAATGCCTGTTTCCCTTTATCATCAATAGTGATACTGCCTGAAGGGAATAACAATTTGTCAGTTAGGGATACATACACCTTACCGTTACGAATATCAACCGTTAAACCATTTTGCTGGAAGCCTAATAGCGCTTGTTGCAGTTTATCTTTCAAAGCCTGACTAGCGGCGTCCTGTTTATGCAAAATATCCTCAACCTCTTTTAAACGCGCCTCACGTGCTTGCAAATCGCCGGATAACTTGGTTACCTTAGATGAAGTAGCATTATAGTTATCATTTAAAGTGTTATAGTTACCGTTAAGTGTATTGTATCTATCGTTTAACGCTGCTAACTGGCCTTTCAAGTCAGCAATTTCGTGATGCAGGCGGGCGGTATCTCCCTGCAAGCTCGAAACTTCAGCATCCAGATTAACCGTACGATTTTGTAGTGAGTCACGATCGGCAACCAGCGCTTTATATTTTTTAGGGGATAATACCACGCAGGAGTGCAGTGTTGTGCACAAAATGGCGGCAAAAAAATAGTGTTGTATTTTCATTGTATAGTGAGTTTTTAATTAAGCAATAGCGTTTCTTAAGAAAACTGTTAAAGGGTATAATTTAATACAAACCTGTGCCACATAATCCACGGCATCGGCCTTAAACAAATCCTTATCTTTTATTTTATGTGAAACTATAAAACTTTTTAATTTTAACAAGTCGATATTTTCATTATCGGCATCATAACCTTTGGGTACGGTCTTTAATTTCTCCTGCTCACGGAAGTTGCCAAAAAGCTTCACAAACTCCGGATCATCAATAATAGATTTTAAATCGTGGGCATTGTAATCAATCTCCTGCCTTATGGCCTTTAAATGTTCTGCTTCCGGCATCCAGTAGCCTCCGGCAATAAAAGATGCACCTGGCGTCAGGTGAAAATAATATTCAACACCGCCAAGCTTTGAGCCTGTGGTAGGGATGCTGATACCGAAGTTATTTTTATATGGCGCTTTGTTTTTGCTGAACCTGATATCGCGGTAAATGCGCATTACACATTTCTTCGGATCAAGGTTTTCATCAATTGTGGGATCGATCTTTTGTATTTGCTTGATAAGTTTGCCGGTAAAATCAATTACGTTTTCGCGGGCCTTATCATAATCCGCTTTGCGGATTTGGAACCACTCGCGGTTATTGTTATCAACAAGCTCTTTTAAAAAATCAACGGTTTGCGGGTTTATCATCAGTATCTAAATGTGGATAGTAATGTATTTTGGGTGATAACCAGTATAATAAAATCACCCTTGAATATCGGAAATTCAGCGGAGAAAGTAATAAACATCCGCTAAAAATAACGCCTAAATATAACCAGGGCGATGTAGTATTTTGTGTGATAACGCGGGTTGCCAGTGCTAATGCTACCGATTCGGCAACATTCATGGCGTAGCTTACATACATTGCTGCATAAAAATAGCCCGGTTCAATCTCGAAGTATAAATTACAGTGCGGGCAATTCAGATTTATCTTACCAAAGCTGTATGCGCCTCCCTTAAACATATCGCCACGGCGACAACGGGGGCATTTGGCATGTAGCATTGCCCATGCTTTGGGTGTGGTGGCCATAATTACGTGTTAACGGTTTAAAGCCGGGTGTGATTAATTCAAATGCAACTTTTCGCTGCGCATATTCAAGTCGACGTTTTTGCGGCGATATTTTTTATACCAGATGATTCCCAACGCTGCAATAGCAAGATATGGCGCACCCAATAAATACATAATACCGTGATTCAATCCGTCGGCTGTTTTGCGGCCATCTTTAACATTCGAGGCAACGTTGGCGGCGCATATGGCACATTGTGCTTTTACCGGCTGATAACTCAGCGCTGTAAGGCCGAAGGCAATAACAAACAAAAATATTTTTAAGCCCTTTTTCATGCTGCAAATTTAACTAATTATAACTTAGAAATGGTAATAAGGCGAGATCATTAAATAAACAATAACCCCTGTTACTGTCACATATAACCATATCGGGAATGCCCAACGAACCAACTTTTTGTGCTTCTCCACCTGCATTTGCAAACCGCGATAAAAGCTCAGTAATATTAACGGCAAAACGGCTGCCGCAAGTATAATATGGGTAATTAATAGCACGTAATAAAAGTAACGGGTATTACCAGCCGCAATTTTTTCCGCAGCAGATACTACGCCATCGCCGTTAATATCGCCATACCTGGTTTCTGGTGCTAGCCAGTGGAATAAAATATAAGATACCAGAAAAAGCGACGACAATACAAAAGCCAGAATATTAATGCGTTTATGCATGGTAATATTCAGTTTCTTGATGTAGTACAGCGATATCAATAATAGCACGCTGCAGGTGCCATTTAAAATGGCATTAAGCTTTGGTAAAAAGGGCATAAACGCCGGCATCTGCGCCGGCTTAGGTATAACCTTCAAGCTTAAAACAAATACAACAACAAATACAAAAACAGATACTGCTGCTACAAAACGGAATATAAATTTATCAGTCATAGTTTTTTGAGAATCAAGAGTTAAGATTCAAGAATCAAGACTGATTCATTGTGTACCTAACCTCAATTATGATTTAAATTTACTGTAAAATCTTGATTCTTGAATCTTACTTCTTGAATCTAATACATAGAGTGATCATTCTTACGAATTTCCTCGGCTATCTGCACTTTAATCTCGTTATCCAGCCTCAACATGTCATCATCAGATGTGCCGGAGTAATAGCCACGAATATGGTGGCCCTCGTCTATCAGTATAATTTTATCGCTGTACACAAAATTGCCGTTACCTTCATCTAAAGCATTCACTAAAAATCCTTGTCGCGCAAGTGGATAAATAACAGACGTATCCCCGGTTAAAAACAAACGACGGGTACTATCCGCATTAAATTTATTGCTGTACTGTTTTAAAGTGGTGATGTTATCGCGTTGCGGATCTACCGTGATTGAAATAAACTTAGTGATCTTATTATGCGCGTACTGCGCCGCTAGCTTACTAATGTTTTGATTTACCTGGCCACAAATGTTCGGGCAATTGCTGTAAAAAAAGTTAACGATCAGTATTTTGTTGGTCAACGTTTCTAATGACACCGGCTTGCCATTCTGATCCTGTAGATTGAAATCAGAAATGTTATGATAGATGGTATCAGGGATTGATTTACCCTTAACCATGTGGCTGGTTGTAGCCAGTTCCTTTGGGCCGAAATAGGGTAACGGATCGTATCGATTTTTGCCCTTAGCGGTAAGTAAATAATATAAAAATCCCGGCAATGCTAATATCAAAGCCAGGATTACTATTTTTTTTAGAATGTTGCTTTTGCTCATTACCCCCTCAAGGTAATCCAGTGGTGGCTCTCGTTAGTAAGTACCAGGATCAAACCGATAATAAACAAAACAGGAACAACTATTGATATGATAAGCCCTGTTTTTTCAAACTTTAAGTGCATAAAATATGCAATAATGTAAAACGCCTTAAATAATGTTAAAACGATGTATAAAGGATTTGCTATGTGCCCAGGGATGATTCCTTTAGGTACTAAAATAAGCGCTATAATAAATTCAACACATGTAATGCCCAGCAATATGAAAAACACTTTCCATATTTTGCCTTTGGTCATTGATTCATGTTCTTCGCCATGCTCTGCATGCGTGTCTGTAGCGTGTGATGACATATGATTTGTGATTAAAAGATCAAACTAAATAAAAGAATGTAAATACGAATACCCATACCAAATCTACAAAGTGCCAGTAAAGGCCAACTTTTTCGATCATTAAATAGCTACCGCGTTTTTCATAAGTACCTAATAATACGTTAACGGTGATGATGATATTGATCACTACGCCTGTAAATACGTGAAAACCGTGGAAACCTGTAATGGTAAAAAATAAGTTAGCAAATTGGTGAGCAGAAGCTGCCTGTGCCGCATAAGGTACCCCTACCGCAAAAAACTCTTGTAGTTTTTCAGGACTCGTCGGGATACTGCTCCACCAAAAGCCTTCGCTATGCAAGTGATTCCACTCCAATGCCTGGCATCCTAGGAACATTAAACCACCAATTACTGTGGCTATCATCCAGCCTATAACCTCTTTACGAGCGTTACGATGACCAGCCTCAACAGCCAATACCATGGTAACAGAGCTCATGATGAGAATAAATGTCATTAAACCTACGAACACTAATGGTGCGCCATGCTCAATTAAGCCCGGTACTGATTGGAAAACCAATGCAGCTGATGGCCAAGCATATGCGCTGAAACGCAAAGCACCGTAAGCAATTAATAATGATGAAAATGTGAATGCATCTGATAGGAGGAAAAACCACATCATCATTTTTCCGTATTCAACGTTGAACGGAGATCTTCCCCCCGACCATGGTGTTGATTTTACCTCATCAATTTGTGATACTGCTGCTGTACTCATCTGTACTTATTATGGGTTGTTAATATTGGTTCAAAAGTAAAAAAACATACAGATATATCCATATAATATCGACAAAATGCCAAAAAATACCGGACATCTCCATTCCAAACAAATTCTTTGCCTGTGGCACGTTTTTGTAACTGCGCCATAGGGTATTAATTATCAGTAATAAACCTGCAAAAATGTGTATCAGGTGCATACCTGTAAACACATATATGAACGATTGGGATGCATTTGGGTTTATAAAATATACGCCCATTTTAATTAAAATGCTCCAACCGTAAATCTGTATCACAAAAAACAACACGCCTAATGCCAATGTAAGCCATAAAAACAGGCGTTGTTTGCCAAATTCCAGTCGCTTTGCTGCCCTTGAGGCAATAAACATGGTAATGCTGCTTATAATAATTACCGTAGTGCTATACATAAACGCCTTTGGCAGTATAATGTTAATAGCATGCTCGCGGCCACCGGTATAAACTATAAAGCCGCTGGTAAGCGCCGCGAAAAACATAAATGATGTGAATATGAATATCCACATATTGAATTTTTTGGGGGCGAGGTTATATTTATCTTCCTGAATCTGAGCCATCATTTCGCTTTTCCTATAAAATCAAATAAAAACATAAGCTGCACTATGGGCAGGTATAAAAACGACCCATACATGAGTTGTTTTGCCGACTTAATTGTGCGCGTACGCAACAACGTAAAAGCCTGGTACAAAAATACTAAACTGCAAATTAACGACACAACGCCAACATAATAACCACCAAAATGGTAATAAGTTGGCAGCCAGCTTACTGGTATTAAAAATATGGTGATTACAAATACAATCAGCGCGCTGGTAAAATCGCGTTTTCCGGTCGGCAATAGCCTGAAACCCGCCAATTTGTAGTCATCATCCAAAACCCAGGCAATAGCCCAAAAATGTGTAAACTGCCAAACGAATTGTATGCCGAATAAAATTAAAGCTACCTGATCTATTGTTCCATAACCTGCAACATAACCAATAAGCGGTGGCAATGCACCCGGTATAGCACCTACAAAAACCGCAATAGGCGATTTACGTTTTAACGGTGTATATGCAAAAGCATAAAGTATTATCGAAAATACAGATAGTAACCCTGTAGTTAAATTTAAGCTTCCTAACAAGTAGGTGCCTGCTATCGCCATAAATAAACCTAATACCAATGCCTGCCCGGTTGTCATACGTCCGGTAGGAATTGGGCGGTCCATAGTGCGCTTCATTAATTTGTCGTAATCTTTTTCGATGATCTCGTTAAAGCAGTTTGCTGCTGCTGTAACCAAAAACCCACCAACAATCAGTATCACCCAGTTTTTCCAATTGATAACGCCGTGAGTTTTAGGATTTGCCATCCCCCCGATCAAAAATGATATAGAGGCGGAAAAAACCACCAAAAATGTAAGCCTGGTTTTAATCAGTTTTGAAAAATCGCTCAACTTCATTTGCTTGCTCCCTGTAAACTAACTGATTTGTGAAAATTGAGCAGCAAATAAAATTGTGCTCCAAATATTAAACTCGCCAACACAATGTGCAATGCCTGCGCATACGGCGGTAACGATAAATACGATAACAATATACCGGTAACTATTTGCAGCATGATCATTAAAAAGGTAAAGCTCATTAATTGCTGTTGGATAGAATGCCGGGTAAAGGTACGCCTGATTAAGGCATATAATATTATGTTCACTATTAATACCAACATGGCTAAAGACCGGTGATCAATAAAGATACTGCCGGCATCGGCTATCCAGTCTTCGCGATAACCACCTTGTAAATGGCTTGATACTTCATCAATCTTCTCGCGAACTTCAGTTCCAAAAATAATCTGTATTACGCTTACTACCAAGGCAATAAGTGTAATAACATATACCAATGGGCTGGTTTTAATGCGGTTCTTATCATAAACCTTCGCCATAAAGTAAGTACTAATGGCTATGGCTAATATGGCTAATGCTAACAGCATGTGTACTGTTACAATACCGGCAACCAAATTGGTAGAAACCACAATACCACCTAACCAGGCTTGAAAGCCTACCAATATCAGGTTAAACACACTTAGGATAGCTATCATCATGCTATATCTGAAATAGCTGAAGGAATATATTGCAGTAAATAACAGGAATAAGCCTGAAACAGCACCTAATAAACGGTTAATATATTCCGTCCAGGTTTTGGTTGCATTAAATTCTTCAGGAATCAGGATAGATTTATCGTTGCGTATTCGCATGGCCAAGTCACTGTAACCAAATACATCAAGCGTTTTAGCAAACCTTTGATTCTTTTTGATACGACCGGCAACGTATTTCTCTTTATAGTCTTTTGGCAGTTGGCTAATATCCGTTGGGGGGATGTAACCTCCGAAGCATTTAGGCCAGTCGGGGCAACCCATGCCTGAGCCTGAACTGCGTACAACACCACCGGCTAATATTAAAACAAAAAGCAGAATAATAGTTAAGAGGTTAATCTTCTGGAATCTGTTTTTTGATGCGGATATACTCATTTTATATTGAGTGATGTATGAATTAGTGATTGAGTGAGTGGATCATACAATTAATTGCTGAACCAAACAATCACTAATTCACTAATTCACTCAATCACTAATTAAATTTATTTTACTTCTTGATTACTATGGGCAGTTACCCATTTAGTATGCTCTTCTAAACCAACAGGATTATCTTCAAAATCATGTGGTAAATTTGAACTCATTGTTTCAGACAATGGCGTAGTTTGCAAGATATAATCTTGCTCTGCACCTGGTTTGCTGTAATCATATGGCCAACGGTAAACTGTTGGGATTTCGCCCGGCCAGTTACCATGTATGCGTTCAATAGGTGTAGTCCACTCCAATGTGTTAGCTTGCCATGGGTTTTGTGTTGCTTTTTTACCCCAGAATATAGAAGTAATAAAGTTATATAAGAATGCTACTTGTGCCAATGCCGACATGATAGCAGCCCATGTAATAAATGTATTTACTGATAACCATTGTTTCATTGACTCAAACTCAGTGAACGCGTAGTAACGACGTGGAACACCATCTAAGCCCATAAAGTGCATTGGGAAGAATACCAGGTAAGCTCCGATGAATGTTAACCAGAAGTGCAGGAAGCCAAGCTTCTCATCCATCATACGGCCAAACATTTTAGGGAACCAGTGATATACACCGGCAAGCATACCAAATATAGCTGCCGAACCCATTACCAGGTGGAAGTGGGCAACAACAAAGTAAGTATCGTGTAAGTTGATATCTAGTGCAGCGTTACCTAAGAAGATACCTGTTAAACCACCAGAGATAAAGAAAGATACCATACCGATAGCGAATAGCATAGCAGGCTTAAACCTGATGTTACCGCGCCACAGTGTAGCCAGCCAGTTGAATGTTTTTACCGCGGATGGTACAGCGATGATTAGTGTAGTGATCATGAACACACCACCCAGGAACGGATTCATACCTGTAACGAACATATGGTGCCCCCATACGATGAATGATAATACAGTAATACCGATTAATGAGTAAACCATCGCGTGGTAACCGAAGATCGGTTTACGTGAGTTTACCGACATAATTTCGGAAGATATACCCATTGCAGGCATAATTACGATGTATACCTCAGGGTGACCTAAGAACCAGAATAAGTGTTCAAATAATATCGGGCTACCACCTTCAAAAGGCATTACTTTACCATTCAGTACAATGTCTGAAAGGTAGAAGCTTGTACCCATGCTGCGGTCAAATATCAATAGTACAACACCTGCAACCAATACCGGGAATGATAATACACCCAATACAGCGGTTAAGAAGAATGCCCAGATAGATAAAGGCATTTTCCAAAGGTCCATACCTTTTGTACGCATGTTTAATACAGTACTTACGTAGTTGATACCACCCATTAATGATGATGCTACGAAGCAGATCATACTGGCTAACCATAAAGTCATACCCATTTCAGATCCCGGCATTGCTTTTGGTAAAGCTGATAATGGCGGATATACTGTCCAGCCACCGCTCGCAGGGCCTTTTTGTACAAAGAATGAGCTTAACATGATAACACATGCTAAGAAGAAGAACCAATATGATAACATGTTCATGAACGGAGATGCCATATCGCGGGCACCTACCTGAAGAGGTATCAATAAGTTACTGAACGTACCGCTCAAGCCTGCTGTTAGTACAAAGAATACCATGATGGTACCGTGAATGGTAACCAACGACAGGTAAAAGTTTGGATCTAAACGGCCGCCCGGTGCAAAACGACCTAATAAAGTTTCCAATAAAGGAAATGCCTTATCAGGGTATGCTAACTGGATCCTGAACAAGATAGACAAGGTCATCGCGATAACCGCCATAGTAATACCTGTGATCAGGAATTGCTTAGCGATCATTTTGTGATCCTGGCTAAATATGTATTTTGTTATAAAAGTATCATGATGGTGTTCGTGACCTTCTTCGTGATGTACTACTCCGTGATCGTGAACTGCTAATGTTGACATACTCGCTAATCTTATATTAATTATTTAACGCTAATCTTTTCTGTGATGCTGTAGTATCCTGTGGTGCGGCTGCTGGTGCTACGGGCATATTCCATTCTTTCCTTAACGCGTCGGTTAAGTAAGGTTTTTGTTTTGCTATCCATTGCTGATATTCAGCTTCGGTTACCACACGTACTACTTTTTTCATGTTATAGTGAATACCACCACATATTTTGTTGCAATAAAGCAAATATTCAAAATCAGGATTATTCAGCCTGTTACGCATATCGGCTGTGGTAATAGTAGGTGTAAATTTGAAGAAGGTAGGCAGGCCCGGTACAGCGTTCAATTGCACACGGAAGTGTGGCATGTAGCAACTGTGAATTACATCCTGCGCACGGATATTTAACCTTACAGATCTGTTTACCGGTAAATACATGGTATCTGCCTGCAAATCGTCAAAGCTGTTCCTGTCTTTAAAATCAATACCTAATTTGTTGTCACCAGTTACTAATTTGTAATTAACAGCACCTAGTTTCAAATCTTTACCCGGGTAACGTAACTCCCATGCAAACTGGTGACCAGTTACTTCAATATTTAATGAAGGACGATCTCCTTTAGCATCAGCGCTATTGGTAATTTCCTGCCAGGTGAAGAAACCGAACACTACCAATATGGTTAAAACCATAGCAGGCAATATTGTCCAGATTTTTTCGATGGTATTGTTATGTGGTAAAAAGAATGCTCTGCGTTTATCAGAATGTTTGTACCTGAATAAGAAGGTGAACAACAATATCTGGGTAACAAAAAATACGAACATGGTGATCACAGTGGTAACCGTGAACATCTCGTCGATTTTAACACCGTGTGCTGATGCGGCCTCAGGTAAAGTCATGCTGCCTTGAACAGTGAACGACCAATAGGCGCCATATAATCCAAATAAAAGGAACACCAGGCAAATCCCAGCCATCAGGTTATTCCAGTTCAATTCTTTTTTACCCTGCATCTGGCGGGTTAAATCGTATACTTTCAAAATTTTACCAACGATGGCAATAACCACACATAGTAAAAGGAAAAGCAACACATAGTAACCGGCACCCATCCACATAACTGATTTATCATCAGTTGCTGCAGGGGTAGCAGCGGCAGCAGTTTGCGCCATTACCAGGTTTGTGCCTGTAAGCATAAACACCGCTAATAGTGAAAGTATTTTTTTAGACTTTATTAATTTTTTGAATCCCATTTTGTTGTTCGTTTGGTATTCTGTATTTGTTTGCGAATTTAACAATTATTATACGTGATGGTGAAGACTCTCTTCCAAAAATGGGTGATTTTTTGGAACAAGAGATTTAAATTTACTTAGCGCTGTTGACACCATGTAAGCAAATAAACCTGCAAATCCAATAAATGTACCTACTTCTTCGTATGAGAAGCCTCTGCCATTAGGGCCTACAGTTTCAGGCATAATCATCACATAATAATCAAGCCAGTGGCCTAATATCAATATGATACATACTACCTTTAATACTTTAGTTTTACGTTTGGCATCACGAGACATTATGATCAGGAATGGCGCCATGAAGTTGATCACGATATTTAACCAGAACCACGGTTTAAATTCAGGCTCCCATCTTTTGTAGAAGTAAACAACTTCTTCAGGTAGGTTGGCATAGTAGTTTAATAAGAACTGTGCAAACCAGATGTAAGTCCAGAATATTGAGAATGCAAACATGAATAAGCCCATGTTATGCATGTGGTTCTCATTTAACCATGAGAAATATCCTTTTTCACGTAATAAGATTATCGTAAGAGTGATAACTGCTAAACCGCTAACCCAAAGGGCTGCTAAGTTATACCAACCAAACATTGTTGAATACCAGCGAGCTTCTAACGACATGATCGCATCGAAACCAAAAACCGGATCTGTCATACCAAAAACAAGCAGGAATACGCAAGCGATATTAAAGCTCTTTTTGTAATTAACCATTCCACCGATTTCATCTTCGTTTTCAGAATATCTTACCAACATTCCTGCTAATAAAGAATATAACCCCAAGAACACGATTAAGCGGATAAAGAAAAAAGGAATATTTAAAAAACCTGATTTACCTGCAACCGTTGAATCATAATTCGGGCTATGAACATCAGACATACCAGCGGTTGCCCATTGTGCATATAAATAAGGCTGTGCTACTACTCTATCATTAACAATTACATTATGTGTAAAGTGGATACCTGCTGCTATTACAATAAGTAATATTAAGGATGCATAAGGAATTATTTTAGCAAATGCCTGTGGTATACGGATCATTGAAGCCGACCAACCTGCCTGTGCAGCATATTGTATAGCGCAAAAAACAGCACCTGCGCAGCATACGCAAGTAAGATAGTAGGCCATTAACAACAAGTTCGAAAATTCGCGGTCAGCATTGAAAAAAAGACCGGCTATAATGCTGATAACACCTATAACAATTGCAATCAGGCTCCAGGTTTTTGCCCGGCCTTCAAATACAAATTGATCGTCTAAATTATTATGAGTTTTCATTAAAAAATCAGCTTATAAGGTTTGTAAATGGTGAACATACATAATTACTTTCCAGCGTTCGCTTGGGTCAAGCTGCGAAGCGTAAGAACCCATTGCATTCAATCCGTAAGTAATGGTGTGGTATATTTTACCGTCTGTTAAATCTTTCATTGCACCACCACGTGATGATTGACCTTTTGAGTAAGACGGCGGTGGTGGAAACCCGTGTTGAACCACTAAACCATCGCCCTGACCATTTTGACCGTGGCAAGGAGAACAGAAGTGCAGGAACAATACTTTTCCATCGGCAAAGTTAGCAGCTGTTTGTGGCAGCGGGCTTTTTACTTCGGTACTTGCAAGTAAATATCCATCGTGGGTATTAGGGTAATCAAACTTAACCCAACCGATAGGTATAGTACCAGCCGGCGGAACCTGAGCTGTTTTACCATCCTTAAAGTTGTTATTTGGTTGATCCGGGTCATACGCAAGGTGTTCGTACATGTTAGGAGCGTATTCCCAACCGGTGCTTCTTTTATCTTTGCACGATGATATTACAACCGTGGCAGCTATTGCGATAATTAATACACCTAATATTCTAAATTTATTCATAGCTAACATATTTTCTGTCGTTATGCTTAACTTCTACAGCTCCGGCTTCTTTTAACAAATTGTTTATATCCTCGTGCGGAATATTGTTCTTTTTAACATCAATGGCAATCACAAACCTGTCGTTAGTAGCCCTGTAATCCATAACCCTTGGCGTACGGCCGGGGAAAAGGTGTGTGGCAAAAAAGAAGGTAGCAGTTGTACCCAAAGCGGTGTAAAGTACAGTCCACTCAAAAGTAATTGGAATAAAATCCGGCACCGCGAATGCAGGTTTACCACCAATATTCATCGGCCAATCGTGTACCATTGCAAAATAAATTATGCTGAAGATAACAGTTCCGCCAAGGCAACCGAACATAAAGGCTGCATAACCCAGGCGCGAATCTTTTATACCCAATTTTGCTTCAATACCGTGGATAGGCATTGGAGTGTACACGTCGTAAATAGGAACACTGTTCTGTTGAAGTGCAGTTATTCCGTCCATCATTTCATCGGGATCTTCGAAAAGTCCCAGTATAAATTTAGTGCTGCTCATTTACTTATACTTTTTCGTATTCAGCAATATCAATTGCATCAAACTTCGTTAATGCGTCTTTATAGAATGCGCCTTGTGTGGCGTCTATATGGCCGCTCTGTAATATTTTCTTCTTCTCTTGCTCGCTTGAACCTTTCAGTAACAATTTAACCTCGGCGATTGCTATTGAAGGCAATACACGCAGGAATAAAAGGAACAAGGTAAAGAATACACCTATCGATCCAACAAACACGCTCACGTCGATCCATGTTGGATAGAACATTGCCCAGCTTGATGGCAGGAAGTCGCGGTGTAATGAGGTTACGATAATTACGAAACGCTCAAACCACATACCTATATTAATAATGATTGATAGGAACCATGTTGCTGCGATGCTGGTTCTAACCTTTTTAAACCACAATACTTGCGGGATAATACAGTTACAGCAAAACATTGACCAGCTAGCCCACCAATACGGACCGAAGTAACGGTTAATAAAGGCATATTGCTCATACTCTACTTGTGAATAGTAAGCGATGAAGAACTCAGTACAGTAAGCCACCATTACTATTGATCCTGTTAAGATGATGATCTTATTCATCGCCTCAATGTGGAACATGGTGATGTAGTTCTCTAACCCTAATACTTTACGTGCTATTAATAACAGCGTTTGCACCATGGCGAAACCCGAGAAGATCGCACCCGCAACGAAGTATGGAGGGAAAATGGTTGTATGCCATCCCGGTTCAAGGGATGTGGCAAAGTCCATTGATACGATGGAGTGAACCGAAAGTACCAGCGGTGTAGATATACCTGCTAATATCAATGATACCGTTTCGAAACGCTGCCAGGTTTTTACTGAACCTGTCCAGCCGAAAGACATAAATGAATATATTTTACGACGAAGACCCGTAGCACGGTCACGAATAGTAGCGATATCAGGCAATAAACCTGTGTACCAGAATACTAATGATACAGTAAAGTATGTTGAGATCGCGAATACGTCCCAGATCAACGGTGAGTTAAAGTTAACCCAAAGTGAACCATACTGGTTTGGTAATGGTAATGAGTAAACTGCCATCCAAGGGCGGCCCATGTGAGCCACGATATAACTGGCGGCGCAAATTACAGCGAAGATCGTCATCGCTTCGGCAGATCGGTTGATGGAGTTACGCCATTTTTGACGGAACAGCAACAAGATTGCAGAGATCAATGTACCAGCGTGACCAATACCTACCCACCACACGAAACCGGTGATATCCCAGGCCCAGCCTACTGTTTTATTTAATCCCCATGATCCGATACCATACCAAAAAGTATAACTTACCGCGAATAACCATAGGGTAGCACCCATTGATGCAACACTAAATCCTATCCACCAGGCTCTTCCGGGCAATTTTTCAACAGGGCGCAATATATCCTCAGTGATCTGAGCATACGTGATGTTGTTACCCGTAATTAACGGTTCCCTGATTATTGATTCATTATGAGATGACATATATTAAATCTCTATTTTAAATTAAGCCTCTAATTCAGTTCTGTTTCTAACTTTTACCTGGTAACCAATACCTGGCTGTACGTTTAGTTCTTCCAATACGTAGTAGGTACGTTCGCTCTTCAATGCTTTAGCAACTTCAGAGTTTGGATCATTTACGTTACCAAATACAATAGCGTTAGTAGCACATGTTTGCTGACAAGCAACTTTAATATCACCGTCTTTTACAGAACGTCTTTCCATTTTAGCTTTCAGCTTGCCTGCTTGTATACGTTGTATACACATTGAACATTTTTCCATAACACCACGGAAACGTGTTACCACATCCGGGTTAAGTACTAATTGTGTATGCTCACCTTGCAGGTAGTTATCAAAACGTGCATCATTCCAGTAGTTAAACCAGTTAAAGCGACGTACTTTGTAAGGGCAGTTGTTAGCGCAGTAGCGTGTACCAATGCAACGGTTGTAAGCCATGTGGTTCAAACCTTCTGATGAGTGAACGGTAGCTAATACCGGGCAAACAGTTTCGCAAGGCGCATGGTCACAGTGTTGGCAAAGCATTGGTTGATAAACAACCGATACATTGTCCAGATTAGCATCTGATAACTGGTTGATTTCGCTTTCCTTAGTTATCAAATCACCACCTTTATTAAAGCTGTAGTAACGGTCAATACGAATCCAATGCATTTCGCGGCGGCGGCGAACTTCGTCTTTACCAACAACCGGAACGTTATTTTCAGCGCTACAAGCTACAACGCAGGCACCGCAACCGGTACAAGCATTAAGGTCGATAGCCATAACCCAGTTATATGTAGGATGATCATATTCATCCCACATAGAGTAGGTTTTATGCTCATCAAAGTGGCCGCTGGCTGCGTATGGATTCTTTTTGTATTCAGTGAAAGTAGTTTCGCGGATGATGCTGTTACGACCTTCGTATGAATGGTGTGTTTGTGTTTGTGCTAATTCAGATTGGTCACCTGTTTTTTCGATGGTAGCTGCTGCTGTACCAATGAAAGCACCGTTGCGGAAAGTATTGAACGGAAATGCATTCTGTCCAACATTTTCACCTACCGGGCCTGCTAATGTACGGCCGTAACCTACTGCAACCGATACAGAACCTTGTGCCTGGCCTGGTTGTAATAACACAGGTAAAGCAATAGTGTAACCATTTGCAGTTATTTTGATGATATCACCTTGCTCAAGTCCTAAGCTTTTAGCATAGGCTGGAGAAAGTGCTGCGAAGTTATCCCAGGTAACTTTAGAAACCGGATCAGGCAACTCCTGTAACCATGGGTTGTTAGCACGTTTACCATCGCCCATCGCGATTGATTGGTAAAGTTGTAATTCAATCTTACCAGTAGTCAAATCGTTACTATGTGCTAAAATAGTTTGAGCAGCAGCAGTAAGATCATGATTGGTTGTATAAGCAGTAGCTGTTTTATCAGCAACTTTAACATAACCTGTTTGCAATAAAGTTTCCCAACCTTTTAAGCCTGATAGGCCGCCTAAAGCAAGTAACTTTTTATCCCAGTTATCTCTAACGTAAGCGTAATATTCTTTAAATGTACCATTGCTCCATGCCAATAAGCTGGTTTCAGCCTGGCGGGTATTGTAAACCGGGTTAATGGTTGGCTGTACTACAGTGTAGTAACCTGCCAATGCATTGCTATCCCCCCATGACTCTAAGTAGTAATGGTTTGGTGCAACGATGTTACAAAGTGCAGCGGTCTCTTCTTTACAGCTTGCAAATGATACTTTTAAACGCACTTTTTTCAAAGCAGCTTTAACAGCATTCGGGTTGTGGTAATCAAAAGCAGGGTTAGCATCTAAAAAGAACACAGCATCAACAGCGCCGTTGTTCATATCGCTAATTAAAGAAACAAACTCTGCATCATTACCCGCATATTGATTTGAAGCGTTGTCCAAATCAATAATAGTGCCGTAAGCGCCTAATAAACTGTTAATGCTGTTAACTAAGGTTTGAACAGCAACATCATTTGAACCTGCAACAACTAAAGCTTTTCCTTTAGCTGCTTTTAATTCCTGAGCTGCTAATGCTATAGCGTTTTCAGCAGGAACATTATCTAATTTTTTAGAACCAGGTAAAGTTGTACCAGCTATTGCGTTATATAAGTTAATTAATGCAATACCTTCTTCAGAAGGTTTGATTGGGATGCGCACATCGGCATTTGAACCGGTATTGCTCATTCCACTTTCAAACTGAATGTGGCGTGACATTTTTCCGCCTTGCAGCGATTTGTTGTTACGATTTTGAACGTACTGCCTTGAAAACTCTGTTGGAGATATCCATGTTCCCAGGAAATCAGCACCAAAACTTACAATCACGTCGGCTTTATCAAAGTTATAGTGCGGCAATACTGCTTTACCAAAACTATTTTGATTGGCCTGTATGATACCGGTATATGAAACCGCATCATAAGTAACGTGTTTTGTAGTTGGATAAGCCGCTATAAAATCAGCAATTACTGATAATGTTGAAGGGCTGTTTATTGTTGATGTAACGATAGCGATTTTTTTACCACCTGCTTTGATTGCAGAAAGTTCGCCTTTAACAAAAGAATCGATGCTATCCCAATCAACCTCGGCACCGTCTTGTTTCGGGTTTTGCGTACGATTTGCATCGTATAAATCCAATACCGAAGCTTGTGCCTGCGCATCTAAACCACCTGCACCTAAAAGGTCATTAGGATTACCTTCAACTTTAATAGGGCGACCTTCACGGGTTTTAACCAAAATAGCTGACCCATTATAACTTGATGAGTAGTAGTTTGCTATACCGGGAGTTACCTCTTCAGGTTTAATCAGGTAGGGGATTGATTTATGAACCGGCACTTTTTGGCAAGCTGCCAGGGTAACCGCGCCAACTCCAAAGCCAAGTGCTTTTAAAAAGTCGCGACGGGGAGTTTTACCAAATAAACTGCCGCCTTCTAAAACCTCTTCCATAGGAATTGGTTCCGCGAATTCGTGTTTGTTTTTCTCAACAAATTCTGGCGTTTTGTTCAGTTCTTCTAAACCTTTCCAGTATTTTTTATTGCTGTCCATTTAAGCTATATAAACTGTAATTGCTAAGTTCTTAATCTCTAAATATTAGTAGTGACACTTACCGCACTCAATACCACCCATTGATGCCTCGGTAACTTTCTCGCCGCGTTTGATGCGATCGTGAACAGCTATCATGTTATCATAGTAAGCATTTCCTTTGTGTCCGCCTTTACTAAAGTCAACCTCTGTACGTTTGTGGCATTGTACACACCATTTCATAGTAAGCGGTGAATATTGGTAAATTTCTTTCATGGTTTGTACCGGGCCATGGCAAGTTTGGCATTTGATACCACCAACCTTCACGTGTTGTGAGTGGTTGAAGTATGCAAAGTCAGGCAGGTTGTGTACCCTTACCCATTGCATTGGCCTTGATTTGGTACTGTCATATTTCTGTGTTTTAGGATCGTAACCTAAAGCAGCATATATTTTTTGTATCTCCGGAGAATCCTGTTTAACTACTTTATGGCAGTTCATACAGATATTTAACGACGGGATAGTAGCGTTTTTAGATTTGTACGCGCCTGAGTGACAGTACTGGCAATCAATTTTCATTACACCGGCATGTAAGTCATGCGGGAAATGGATTGGTTGCTCTGGTTGGTAACCCTGGTGAACGTTGGTATTCCAAAGGGTAACCCATGTCCAGCTTCCGCAAGCGATAGTACCGCAAAGGATCACAAAGAATATAAACTTCTTGTTTTTAGCAAGGTGTTTAAGGCCCGCCAACTTATCAACAGGAACTTTCGCTACGCCATCTTCAGTTTCAACTTCATCCTCAAGAACAATACCCTTGTTTCTTAATAACAGGCGCTCTAATGTGCCTATTACTTTGTTTAGCACTATTATAACTATAAAAGCTACAACAATAACGCCCAACAAACCCCAGATCACCAAACTACTTGGGCCCGAATCAGCAGTTGCTCCGGATGCGCCGGCAGCACCTGCCGCAGGAGCAGCAGCTTGTTGAGCTTTCCAATCAGCGCGGATGTAAGCTAATATATTAGCCACATCACCATCGCTAAGGCTACCGAAAACGGTCATGCCCTGTTGGTTAAACTTGTTATAAATTGTTAATGCTTTTGGGTCTTTGGCTGCAATTAAAGCCTGATTGTTCTGTACCCACTTGGTTAGCCACTTGTCATCAGTATCGGCAATAACCAACGGACCCAATGCAGGGCCTATTAATTGCGACTCGATTTTGTGACACGTTGTACAATTGGCCTTAAACAGGGCCTCGCCTTTAGTAGCGTCTCCTTGTGCGTGAGCAGAAAATCCCAAAATTGCAAAACCGGCAGTTAACAATACCGCTTTTGAAAATTGCTTGAAAATCAATGAGATATTTCTCATAAGGTGTATTTATGCTGAATAATTCTTTATTTAATGTATTAAACTAAAGGTGGACAGGTTGTCAGTTCCACTTTTTCAGCCACAAAAGTATAATTTATTAAACAATGGCTGACAAATAAATGACAGTAAAACTTAATTTATAATTATTCTAAATAAATAATTTTTACTGCAAAAAGTTAATAAAAACAGGGTGGAAAATTCCGGAGATTTCAACCTGAAAAAAGTTGAGGATGCTATTAAATATCAATTATTTATAAATAAACATTTAATTCAGCATCCTCAACGCAACAAATCCTAAAAAAGATTATTGTTTTAATAACCAGGCAAAAATCAGAGGCGCAACAATAGTTGCATCAGATTCCACAATAAATTTTGGTGTGTGAATATCTAATTTACCCCATGTAATCTTCTCGTTTGGTACCGCTCCTGAGTATGAACCGTAAGAGGTTGTGGAGTCGGATATTTGGCAGAAATAACTCCAGAATGGGATTTCAGGCATTTCCATATCCTGGTAAAGCATCGGCACAACACAAATCGGGAAGTCACCGGCAATACCACCGCCTATCTGAAAGAAACCAATTCCTTTGCCTGATGAGTTTTTCACATACCAATCAGCTAACCAAGCCATATACTCAATACCACTCTTCATGGTAGTAGCTTTAAGCTCACCTTTTATAAGGTATGACGCGAAGATGTTACCCATGGTTGAGTCTTCCCATCCCGGTACCACAATTGGCAAATTCTTTTCGGCAGCAGCCAGCATCCATGAGTTTTTTGGATCGATCTCATAGTATTGCTCCAAATCACCGCTTAACAACATTTTGTACATATACTCATGCGGGAAATAACGCTCACCTGCTGTATCAGCATCTTTCCATAATTTATGGATATGTTTTTGCAAACGACGGAACGCTTCTTCCTCAGGGATACAAGTATCGGTTACACGGTTGTAGTGATTCTCTAACAAATCCCATTCATCCTGCGGGCTCAAATCGCGGTAATGCGGAACGCGTTTGTAGTGCGAGTGCGCTACCAGGTTCATGATATCCTCTTCCAGGTTGGCGCCGGTACAGGAAATAATGTCGATCTTACCTTCACGGATCATCTCGGCAAGCGAAATACCCAATTCGGCAGTACTCATGGCTCCGGCTAAGGTTACCATCATTTTGCCACCTTCAAGCAGATGCGTTTCGTATCCTTTGGCTGCATCCATCAACGCTGCCGCGTTAAAATGCAGGTAGTTTCTTTCAATAAACTGAGATATAGGTCCTCTTGTAGTGCTCATAGTTATTTTTTGTTGTCGAGCTGCAAAAGTAGGGAAATAAGGGAATTAAGTGTTTGAAAAGAAAAAATTAAGGGTTGGCGGTTGTAGCATATTGCTTAAACTTTAATGCATTAACGGAATCGCCCGCTTTCAGATATAGTTGATATACCGTTTGTGCAACCTGCGGATTATTATTAAGCATAAATAATTTACGATAGTAAAATGCCGCTTGCCCGTAATTTTTCAGTACCGTATTTAAATTACCGGCATAATTGTAAAAATCTTCATCAACCGGGTATTGCAGTACCATCGCTTCAGCAACCTTTAAAGCACCCTCATTATTATTATTTTTTTGATCGTAACGAAATAGTTCGCCCATGGCGTTTGTCCACCCGGTATGGCCTAGCGCTACTTTGGTAGCTAGTGTGCCTTCAATACTGTTTTCAACCTTAAATTGTTTTGATATTGGTTGATTAAAAGGCCACTGGGTTTTCAGCATGATCATTTGATATTTGCCGTTTAGGGTATCCAGTTTTGTAATTGGCATTTCCTGCTGTAACTGTTCAAAGGTAATTTCGCGTTCAGGCTTAAATTTGATAAGCTGTTGTTTTTGCATGACTTGATAAAATGCCTCAGACATAATGGCGTAGCCTAATAAGTCGGGATGCACATGCTCCTCAATAGTTTCAGAACCGATTATGCCATGCGGCGAATACTTTTCAAATATGCTTTTAGAGTCAACCAAATGAACATAAGGAAACTGGGATGTTGTTTTATTTATGGAAGTATTGATCGCTTCTGGCGCACGGAAACGTAGTTCGTCCAGTTCTCGCGCTTTATCAAAATATTGTTTGGCCTTATTAAAGCTTGAGTCTTTATAAGCGAGCTGACCTTGCGCATAATTCCAGTTTGCTGATCCGGGACCATCACCTTCGGAAATAAAAGGCGGCAGATCCTTTTCATTGCTCACAACATTACTCAAAAAAACGGGGATCTTTTCATCATTCAGTGTGCGGCATAGCTCAGTCATGTTTTCTGTAAACTGGTTGATACCTGCCTGGTAATCTGCCGAGCCATATATAATATGCTGGCGCGCGGCCATATCTTGCATTAGGGATTGGCGATCGCTGCTTGGCTTTTTGGCGAATACCGCAACTGCCTTTTTAATGAAGTTATTAAATAGCTGCACCACTTTAAGCTCCCGCAATTTAACAAGTGTTTGCAGCAAAAAACGGTTACTGCCTACGTAAGTTGTTGAACCTACACCCAATGCCCCATAATATTCATTATGCCCTGTATAAATTAGTACCGCATCGGGTTGATATTGCGTCAGTTGCTTACCAAAATCGAGTACTGTATAGGAGTTGACCGCAGTTAATGATAGGTTGATGACCTCGAAATTTTTATCCGGGTACATATGCATTAACCTGTATTGTAACCAGCGATGGAATGAGCCATTTGGGCGGAAAGGAAACCCTAGTGTAGTAGACTCCCCCAATACAAATATCCTGAAAGTATTAGGCGCTTTATTAATGGCAAAAATCTCTTGGTTGCCTTTGGTTGCATCCAACGTATCGGGGAAAAACTTGTCGGACGCATAGTAATTCATCACCAGGTAATTCTCGTTTGGCGGATATTTAACAAATAGATCAGTGTTATGCCCATAGGTGAATATCCGGAGTACGATTTCCAACAAAATCAAAAAAAGGAAGGGTGTTAGAATTGATAACCATTTAAAAAGAAGCAGCTTTTTACCATCAGGCTGATTATTTTCAGGCGCAGCTTTCTGTGCTGATTGTTTGTTACCCATCGTTATTAAAATGTATTGGCTTATACCGGTTTATGGTGATGAAGGTATTGATTTTAATTAATTGCAGGTAAATCGTGCAACGGTTAATACTTCTAATAATTTTCTAATACGTTGAAAAAGTGTCGGCGTGAAAAAAATTCTATCTTTGAAAACCCTCTATGAAGAAATATCTTACACTGTTACTTATACTCACTTTAAGCGCTTGTCAGCCATTATTTGCCCAGGAAAGCTTTGCTAAGAAATTCTTCCGGAAGATGTATTTGGATAAGGATAGTACTAAGAAAAGCAATTTTGTTGTGGTACCCGCGATTGCGTCATCGCCCGAAACGGGGTTTGAATTTGGCGGAGCCTCCTTATTTTCTTTTTATACCGATACGGTAAAGCATAGTGTTACGCGCGTATCCAGTATATATGGTTATGCCAGCCTGACTACTAAAGCGCAGGAAAAGGTAAGCCTTAATGCCAGTTATTGGGAGCCGCAAAACACCTGGCATTACACTGCCAATATGAGTTTTTACAATTTTCCTTTTGATTTTTACGGAATAGGTAACAACACCAAAAAAGCAGATGAAGAACTGGTTGATGAGAAACGCACACGGGTTATTATTACCGCGCAAGCATTAATTGCAAAGTATTTTTACGCGGGTTTTAATGCCGGTGGCTTTAAATATTATTACCATGCTGACCCACAGAACGAAAACACAATATTAAAAAACGATCCTGCAATTCAAGATCCAAGCGGTGGCTCAAACCTTACCGGCGGCCCGGTTTTAACTTTTGATAGCCGTAATAACAACACCTATACTACTAAAGGAATTATTGTAAACACTTATTTAAATTTAATACAAGGAGTTTATAGTAACAGTGGTTATACGGGTGGGTTTTTCAACTTTGATTATTCGCAATTCTTTTTGTTGCAAAAGAAGCTGGTTTTAGGATTGGATGTTAAAGAGCAGAGTTTGATTGGCGGCGCATCTCCATTTTATTTATTACCTCAGCTTGGTAACGACGCACTGATGCGTGGTTACTATACCGGCCGTTATCGCGACCGTAATCTTATAGCCGGACAAGCCGAATTGCGCTATCGTTTTACCGAACGCTTTGGTGCTGTTGGATTTTTAGGAACAGGTGAAGTGGCGAATAGCGCATTCAGCGCAAGTCAGCTGAAACCTAACTATGGTGGCGGACTACGTTACTTTTTCGACATAGAAAAAGGGTTGAGTATCAGAGCTGATTATGGTTTTGGTGAAAAACCTGCGGGTGAGCCAAGAGAGCAAGGATTTTATATAGCGTTAGGGGAAGCTTTTTAGACCGCTGATTTTATTGATTAAGTGATTTCGCTGATGAATTCAATAAGACATCAACGAAATCTAAAAATCATCTTAATCAACGGTTATATCTTTATTTTAAAATCCTCCTTTGCCTGCCCTGATTTAAAGAATACTAATCCTATCCAAAACAGATCAACAGTTACTTTTACCTGCGGATGCGCTTTTATCTCAGCCCAGGCTTCTTTCATGCCTTCGCTCCAATAAATATCGTCGAAGATCAGCATCGTATCTTCATGTACTTTCGGCAGGCACCAGTTGAAGTATTTCAGGGTAGCATCTTTTTGATGGTTACCATCTACAAACATAAAATCCAGTTTATCTAAGCTATTGATGATACCGGGCAGCGTGTCATCAAAATTACCTATAACCAGTTCAATCTTATTTAAACAGGCTTTATCAAATGTCGCTTGCGCAACCGCGGCAGTTTCCGGTGAGCCTTCAAGCGTATATACCGTGGCTTTCGGTACGGCTTTTTGCAGGTAGATGCTGGTTACACCAAGGCAGGTACCCAGTTCTATAATATTTTTCGGTTGCAGGTCAGCTACCAGACGATATAGCAGTTGCGCCATCTTAGGTGGTTTAAGTGCATGGGCGGCTATATCGCTTATTTTCTTCTGGCGATTGTTATTTACATGCGAACCCGCGCCTAAATCCAGAATGGTGATGGTATTGTCATCAGTAAGTAATTCTTGGCGGATGCTTTCAACTTCGGTATATACTTTTTTGGGTGATTTATCGTAAATAATAGTATCAACCAGTCGATATACAAAGGGGGAATGAGTGCCGTGACGGCTTTTAGCGTGGAAACGATGCGAAAGATAATCTTTAGCAAACCTTATATTGAACATGGTTGTAAAAATATATAAACTTTAGTATTTTAGCATTAAGCATGATAAATGAAACAGAGGTAAATTCACTGATACGCTTGCTGGACGATCCCGACCAGGAAATATATAACCATGTGCACGAAAAATTGTTGTCGTATGGTAGTGAAGTGATCAATTACCTGGAAAACGCCTTTGGCGAAGCATTTGACCCTATCCAACAGGAACGCATTGCTAATCTGGTACACGAAATTCAATTTGATATTTTAAAGAATGACTTGCGCCTGTGGCAGCATAGCGGTGCTTTTGACCTGTTGCAGGGTACACTGGTCATCAACCGCTATCAATACCCTGATCTGGACGAGCAGAAGGTAATTAACCAGATAGAAGCTATTAAACGGGATATTTGGATTCAGATGATGAACGAGTCGAGCCCGCCTGAACAGATCAAACTGATCAACCACGTATTTTATAGTATTTATGGGTTCAGTGGTAATACTGCCAATCACCTCGACCCGCAAAACAGTTATTTGAGCCAGGTTTTGGAAACTAAGAAAGGCAACCATTCCTTACTGGCTATTATCTATTCCATTATCGCCCAAAAACTGGATATACCTGTTTATGGTGTAAACCTGCCACAGCATTTTATTTTGGCCTATATGGACGAAAGCCGGCAAAGCGAATTTGAAGGCGGTGTGCTGTTTTATATTAATGCCTTTAACAAAGGCTTAATATTCGGTCGCCGGGATGTGGATATGTTTTTGAAACAGCTGAATGTGAAGTATGACAAGCAATTTTATGAGCCCTGCTCTAATACCGAAATCATCAAAAGGGTATTACGAAATTTGATTAGCGCCTATGAGCATCTCGGCTCGCCGGAAAAAGTTGCTGAGTTGAATGAGTTGCTGGAGATATTGGGTTAGTTCATTTTGCTCAATACCCCCTTGTCATTCTGAGCGGAGCGAAGAATCTTCTAAATCATGCATAGCGTACTTTGCCAATCGAAGAAGGTTCTTCGCTCCGCTCAGAATAACAAAGTCCACGAAGAATATTTTATATAAACAATAAAGCCTGCATATAGCAGGCTTCGTTTTGTATATATTTTCTCCCTTTCGGGAAAGTATTAGGGCAAATTATTTAGTTACGTACATAACTTCTTTTACCGCTTTAATCACCCTTTCAGGGTTTGGCAGGTATTCCTGGATTAAAGTAGGAGCATAAGGCAATGGTACGTCGCCACCCATGATGCGCAATACCGGGGCATCAAGATAATCAAACGCGTCTTTTTGTACTTTGAACGCAACCTCGGTAGCAATTGAACCTAAAGGCCAGCTTTCTTCAACTATTACCAAACGGTTAGTTTTTTTAACTGAATTGATCACAGTTTCATAATCGATAGGGCGAACAGTACGTAAGTCAATTACTTCTGCATGGATACCTTCTTTTGCAAGTTCGGCAGCAGCGGCGATAACCACTTTCATTATTTTACCAAAGCCTACCAAAGTTACATCAGTGCCTTCAGTAACAACTTTAGCTTTACCTATTTCAACATAGTAAGTTTCTTCAGGCACTTCACCTTTATCGCCATACATTAATTCTGACTCCATGAAAATTACAGGATCCGGATCAATAATAGCTGATTTTAATAAGCCTTTCGCATCATAAGGGTTTGATGGAACAACCACTTTTAATCCCGGGCAGTTAGCATACCAGTTTTCGAAGCACTGGCTGTGCTGTGAGCTTAGCATACCCGCGTTACCTGTTGGGCCACGGAATACGATAGGCACTGAGAACTGGCCACCACTCATCGACATGATTTTAGCCGCACCGTTGATGATCTGATCGATAGCTACCAGTGAAAAGTTAAAGGTCATGAACTCGATGATAGGACGCAGGCCATTCATAGCCGAACCTATACCGATACCCGCGAAACCCAATTCAGAGATAGGAGTATCAATAACGCGTTTTGCGCCAAATTCATCCAGCATACCCTGGCTCACTTTATAGGCGCCATTGTATTCGGCAACCTCTTCACCCATAAGGTATATGTTTTGATCGTTGCGCATCTCTTCTTGCATTGCTTCACGAAGCGCTTCTCTGAATTGTATTTCTCTCATCTTATTAAAAAAAATTTAACGGCGCAAATATAGGGAATGATGTGTTAAAAACAATTAGTGGTGGTGGGTATTGATTTTTTTATTTGATACACATTATGTTGTTGTAAGTAACAAAGCAATTACGAACCACATAAGACGGCTATTTTCCCTTGCGCTTACTTCGTTACTGACAATCACAGCGACTTGATTTTTTATATATTAGCACACAAAATTTTACCCAAATTGGACAATAATCTACCTAAAAAAATATGGCTTTTATGGCTGCAAGGGCTTGATAACGCGCCTTTAGTAGTTAAAAAATGTTATGATTCCTGGGTTAAACACAACCCCGATTGGGAGCTTATTTTGTTAGATGAACAGAGTATCGGCGAATATATTCCTGCATTTGCTGATGGGGTAACCAAACAAGCCTTGTCAGATATTCTGCGAATAAATTTACTGGCTAAACACGGTGGCATATGGGTTGATGCTACCTGTTTTTGTATGAAGCCTTTGGATGATTGGTTGTATGATAATATGCAATCCGGCTTTTTTGCTTTTGACAGGCCGGGACCCGACCGGATGCTATCGAGTTGGTTTATTGCCTGTAACAAGTATAATTACATAGCCAGCACGTACCAAAACATGGTAAATTTATATTGGCAGGAAAACCCCAATCTTAAATTTATTGAAAATTCTGGTTGGAAGTTTTTGAACAAGAGGCTGCAGAAATTAAATACACAGGTATGGTTCAGCGCTTTTGTAACTAATACATTAAAGGTGTACCCTTATTTCTGGTTTCATTATATGTTCACCAACCTTTATCTGCGGATAAAGGAGTTTCGTGATTTATGGGACATCACCCCTAAAATTAGCGCTGATATACCGCACCGGATACAGATGACTGGCTTATTAGCCCCAATGAGTGCTGAGGTTAAACAGGAAATAGATAACAAAATAGCCACGCTTTATAAACTCACCTGGAAATATGATACCGAAGCGGCACACAAACCGGGCACTGTACTGGATTATCTTTTTAACAATCAATAATTCTCTGTCATTCTGAGCGATAGCGAAGAATCTGTAGGGTGTAAACTACTTTACAGATTCTTCGCTGCGCTCAGAATGACAAAAAAAGAAAAGCCTGCAAAGTGGTACTTTGCAGGCTTCTTTTCTATTCAATAAGAAACTTACGAAGTTTTTAAAACCTCGTAAGTTTAAATCTCTATTTAGTCATTTTTCTTGCGCTCGCCTTTCATCTTGGAGGCAATCTCTAACGCCTTGTATGCATTTACCACACCGCCGGTTTTTGACAGGGTTGTAAAATCAACCAGATCATGTGTTCCCGGTTTGTAAACCATAACGCCCTTTAGCGGAGTTGCTGATGCTAAAATAGCTTCTTTTACCTGCGCGGCGGTTAGTTTTGGATAGTATTCCAATATCAGCGCTGCAATACCTGCTGTTATTGGCGATGCAAAGCTGGTACCATCGGCAGTGTTAAATTCCGCATCTTCATCAATAGAAGTTACTTTAACACCGGGAGCAAACAGGTCGGTATTTTTTCCGTAGTTAGTAAAGGTTGCAGCCAGGGTAGTGTCCTGTTTCCATGCAGAAGCATCAACACTGATTAAATTATCGCTGGTAGTTCCATCCAGGAAATGGTTATTAGGGAACTCCGGTTTTTCGTCAACGTTTTGGTTATCATTGCCTGATGCTTGTACCAGCAGCACATCTTTGTCAGCGGCATATTTTATGGCAGCATCAACCCAGTCTTTATGAGGTGATATTTTTTTGCCGAAGCTCATGTTGATCACCTTAGCGCCATGATCTACCGCGAAACGGATAGCATTGGCAATATCCTTATCATACTCATCGCCATTAGGAACGGCTTTTATCGACATGATGCGCACATTATCGGCCACACCATCAATACCATAGCCGTTATTACGTTTAGCGCCAATTAATCCGGCTACGCCTGTACCGTGCGAAGCATCAGGGTATTTCAGGATGTTGTTACCATAAGGTTTGCCATCCATCACATCCGGATTATCTCCTACTATTTCCTTACGGGATGTAAGATCAGGATTTATATCATTATTTAATTTTTCAATGTATTCATTTAAATCTTTAATGACCTTAACATTCGTCACATCATCCCCCCCTTCAAGCTTCAATAGATTTACCCAATAATTTTTAACAGCAGCGACAGTATCATTTGCCATGTGTAAGCTATCAATATCTTTTATAGTAAAAGTACCATTGGGGCCTAAATTTAGCATCTGTTTTAACATACCATTACTTGACATCACGTCCGACATCATTCTATTATAGAATTTATATTCTTCAGTAGATTTATTAACGGTTGAATCATGTGTAGCTTTAACTACCAACCAGTAATTATATCCTTTTTCATCCCCGGCAGGCGCCGAAGTTAAACTGGCGTATTTGCCTTGAAGCTTGGCGTACTCGCGCACCTCTTCGGTAGTTTCGGTATAATCGCATTTGCCATTTTTACCGCCTAAAAAGTTCCAGCCATGTACATCATCTACATACCCATCGCCGTCATCATCAATACCATTTCCCGGTATTTCCTTTGGATTTACCCAAAGTATACCCTGTAGGTCTTTTTGCGCGGTATCAATACCACTATCAATGGTGGCAACCACTACAGTTTTACTTTTTTTGCCTTTAACAAATATGTAAGCCTGGTTTAAACTGATACCGAAAAACCCATCGGTACTCAAATCCATAGTATGCCAGTTTTTTGGCGGATCAGCCGGTGGTGCTGGCGGCGCCATTTGTGCCATCGATCCAAAACTCATTAACAAAGCGCCGCAAAGCGTAGCGCCAAAAACATACTTGCTAAATTTCTGCATAAATTATATTTAGTTGAGTGGATGAGTGGTTGATTAAGTGAGTGGTTGATTTTCTTAACTCAATCAACCCAATCTAACTTAATCAACCATTCAACCAATTAATTACAAATCAAATTTAATTCCCTGTGCCAATGGCGCTTTGGTGGAATAGTTTATGGTGTTGGTTTGTCGCCTCATATAAACTTTCCATGCATCTGATCCTGACTCGCGACCACCGCCTGTATCCTTTTCACCACCGAATGCACCGCCTATCTCTGCTCCTGATGTACCAATATTCACGTTGGCAATTCCGCAATCAGAACCTCTGCTCGATAAAAATTGTTCTGCCTCGCGCAAATTAAGTGTCATTATGGATGAAGATAAGCCTTGCGGAACACCGTTCTGTAACGCTATAGCCTCATCTAATGTTGTATACCTGATTAGATAAAGTATTGGGGCAAATGTTTCATGTTGCACAATTTTAAAATTATTTTCCACTTCGGCTATGCAAGGCTTTACATAACAACCTGATGTATATTGCGCGCCTTCCAGTTTACCGCCTTCTACCACAAACTTGCCGCCTTCAGCTTTACATTTCTCGATAGAATCCAGATATAAAGCCACCGCATCCTGATCAATCAGTGGCCCCATATGACTATTTTCATCCAGCGGATCACCAATACGGATCTGTTTGTAAGCGTTCACCAACTTTTGTTTAAAAGCATCATAAACACTTTCGTGGATGATCAACCTGCGGGTACTTGTACAACGTTGACCGGCCGTACCTACCGCACCAAATACAGCGCCAACTAACGAGGTATCCAGATCAGCATTTTCACTGATGATGATGGCATTATTGCCACCCAATTCCAGCAAGCTTTTGCCCAATCTCGCTCCCACCGCAGCGCCGACAGCTTTACCCATGCGGGTTGATCCTGTCGCTGAGATTAATGGCACACGTGTATCATTAGCCATCAGTTCACCAATATTACGGTCGCCAATAACCAGGCATGATACGCCTTCTTCTATATTATGTTTTTTGAACACTGCCTGCGCGATATGCTGACAGGCAATAGCCGTTAAAGGTGTTTTTTCGGATGGTTTCCAGATGCAAACATCGCCACAAACCCAGGCCAGCATGGCATTCCAGCTCCAAACCGCAACCGGGAAGTTAAATGCCGAGATGATCCCTATAATCCCCAATGGATGATATTGCTCATACATGCGGTGTTCAGGCCTTTCAGAATGCATGGTTAAGCCATATAACTGGCGACTTTGCCCTACCGCGAAATCAGCAATATCAATCATTTCCTGTACTTCGCCGTAACCTTCCTGTAAGCTTTTGCCCATCTCGTAGGATACCAACGCGCCTAATTCATGCTTATTAGCACGCAGGGATTCGCCTATCTCCCTAACTATCTCGCCACGTTTTGGCGCGGGTACAGTACGCCAGTTTTTGAAAGCTTTTGCGGCGGTTTCAACAACGTGGTTATAGTCGCTGTCGGTAGCGAATTTTACTGATGCGATTTTTTTGCCATCAACCGGAGATAATACATCCTTTATAGCTGAATTGGCACTGCCTCCCCAATTGCTGCCCGTACTAAAAGCCTCATTTATGTCGTTTATATGTAAATGATGGAGGATTTGTTTTATATTGATGTTCATAATGGGTAGTTTTGTCAAAGGTAAAAATCTTTAAGGCAATTTAATATCAACTCACCACTTGCCGCAAAATGGTTTACATTTATTATCAGGCACTTGTATAAGCCGCTGTTAAATAATGTGTGTATGTTGAAAACTTAAATGCATCTTAAGCTCTTTATTATTTGTAATTTAATCTCGGTTAAGGATTAATAATGACCGTTAACTCTTGATTGAACGTGTTCTGCAAACCTAATTGAATGGAAGAAGAATTTGAATTTGGTTTTACCGAAGACCCAAAATTTTCGGTAGAACGGTACGAGGAAATGATTCGGAATCATGACCAGTACTTTTTTGATGCCCAGGCGTTTGAGAACATTATCGACTACTACATCGAAAAAAATGATCCGGCAAAGGCCCTGCAAGTATCCGAGTATGCGCGCAACCAACATCCGTTTGCCGCTGTATTTTTAATAAAACAAGCCCAGCTTTTAGTGGTAACCAATCGCTCGGTAGAAGCATTTGATGCTTTGGACAAAGCCGCCATGCTGGAAGCTTCTGACCCGGATATATACCTCATCCGTGGTAATTTATATGAGAGCATGGAGCGCTTTGATGAAGCGCTGGAGAATTACGAGAAAGCTTTAAGCCTTGCCGAAGAAACCGACGAAATATTGCTTCATATCGCCTACGTTCATCAGAATATGGGTGATTATAATACTGCCATTGGTTTCCTGAAGGAATGCTTAAAACAGAATATGGAAAACCAGGACGCTTTATACGAACTGGCTTTTTGTTACGATGTAATGGATAACCAGGAAGAAAGCGTACAATTCTACCAGCAATATATTGATAACGAGCCGTATAGCTATGCCGCATGGTATAACCTGGGCAACGCTTTTACTAAGCTTAGCTTATTTGAGAAAGCGATAGATGCTTATGATTACGCCATCCTGATTAAGGATAGTTTTGCATCAGCCTATTTTAATAAGGGTAATGCGCTGGTTAATCTGGAGAAATATGCTGAAGCGATTGAAGTTTATCGCCAGACCTTTGAGTACGAGCAACCTAATGCTGATACTTATTGTGCCATTGGTGAATGCTACGAAAAGCTGGAGCAGATGGACGACGCGCGGGCTTTCTACAAAAAATCGGTTAAAATGGACCCAAAACTGGCTGATGCCTGGTTTGGGATAGGTGTAACTCTTGATTTTGAAGAGCGTTATTTTGAAGCACTCCATTTCTACAAAAAAGCATTAGATCTTGATATAGCCAATGCTGATTACTGGTTTGCTATTGCGGATGCTGAATACAAATTGAAGCACCTGGCGGAATCTGAGCAAGCCTACGAAAAAGTAGTGGAACTTAACCCACTTGATGTAGATGCTTGGCTGGACTACTCATCCATATTATACGAACAGGATAGATTGGTTGATGCTATTGAGGTGATGTCTCAAGCTATAAAAAACAATCCCGAGGCAGCGGAATTATATTATCGTATGGTGGCTTATTTATTTGCCAAAGGCGATTACAACGAAGCGCTGAACCACCTGGAATTGGCCCTGACATCAGATCCTGAAAAGCATTACATTTTATACGATTACTTACCACAATTGCAAAAGAACAAAGTGATTGTAGATATCATTAATCGCTACACGAGATAGTGAGTGGTTGAGTAGTTGATTAAGAGAGTAGTTAATAAGTTTTACAACTACTCTCCCAATCAACTACTCACTTAATCAACTATTCAACTCAATATAACCAAAAACTTACCTTGCTTTTTGGTTTTTTTTTTGAACTTTGCGGCCGAATATTTATTAGCATCAGGCTACCTACTTTGTTTTTATGAATTACCACATCAATAATATCCCCGAGCGCACTGTTAAACCCCGAAACAGTGGCATTACCATGGTTATGGATAAAGGCCTTAGCGTACGCCAGGCCGAGGATTTTATAGAGGTTGCCGGTGTACATAGCGACATTATTAAATTAGGCTGGGCCACATCATACGTTACCCCTAAGCTTGATGAAAAACTGGCTTTATACCGCGAAGCTGGCTTGCCGGTATACTTCGGAGGTACTTTGTTTGAGGCATTTATTATCCGTAACCAGTTTGATGATTATTGCAAAATACTGGATAAATACAAAATGCAATACGTGGAAGTATCTGATGGCTCTATCACTATTGAGCATGACATCAAATGCGAATACATCCGCAAGCTAAGTGAAAATTTCACGGTAATATCTGAAGTAGGCTCAAAGGATGTACAAAAGATATTCGCCCCTTATAAATGGATCAAGCTGATGCAAGCCGAAATTGAGGCAGGCTCATGGAAGGTAATCGCCGAGGCCCGCGAAAGTGGCAACGTGGGTATCTATCGCGATTCAGGAGAAGTAAGGCAGGGATTGGTTGATGAGATATTAACCCAGATACCCGAAGAAACCATTATATGGGAAGCGCCGCAAAAAGCGCAGCAGGTTTGGTTTATCAAATTAATTGGCGCCAATGTAAGTTTAGGCAATATTGCGCCTGCAGATGTAATACCATTAGAGACTTTACGCCTGGGTATCAGAAGTGATACTTTTGATCACTTTTTGTAGAAAAAACGATACTTTTAAGGCATCTTTGTGATAGAAAACGAGGAATATTGACGCTTTCAACACTTAAAAAGCTCAGTTTCACCCCGTAGTTGACTTTAAAAAGCCACTTTTCACATCGAATTAAACCGATTTACGCATGAAAAAGCTATTCATATTTTTTCTGCTCATCATTTCTGTGGGTACAGGCTTTGCCCAAACTCTGCCCAAATTCGACCAATATAAATTTAATACAACCAGTGATTATAAATTGGCAGACAGCGCAGTATTGCAAACCGCGAATTTCCTGCTATCTACTCCTATCGACCAAAACAACCCCACACGTATAAAAGCCGGGCAATTTGTAATGAGATGGATGGAAGGCACTCCCGATTATACTTTTTCGTTGGAACAAAATGCAATAAAATACCTCTCAGGTAACGTTGATCTGATGTTGCTTTATATGACATCGATGGCTAAATACGCGTTGGAGACCAAGTCTACGGATGTTAAAGTAATCACCATTAATGGCGTAAAAACATTGCTCGCTTATGTAAACAACCCGACAAGTAATGTTAAAAAAGACAAAAATCTCAAAAAACTTTCTGATGCAAACGACAGGGGCAACCTGGAAGACTTGTTGAATCTGTAATATTTTCATTATTTATTAAACAACGTAAAGAAATATTCAGTTGTTATTTTAACATTGCATCATGAAAAAATACGGGCTAATAGGTTTTCCGCTCACACATTCGTTTTCAAAAAAATATTTTACCGAGAAGTTTGAGAAACTGCACATCAAGGATGCTCAATATGATCTTTATCCTATTGAACATATCAAGGATTTGCAGGATATGCTGGACCTACACCCTGACCTCTGCGGCCTGAATGTAACCATCCCCCATAAAGTAAACGTAATAAAATACCTCGACTGGATTGAGCACGATGCTAAAAACGCCGGTGCCGTAAATTGCATTCGTGTAGTTGCTGAAAGCCCGGTGCTGACTTCGTTTTTAGGCGAGGTTGGTGTGAAGGGACACGATTTCAGGCTGGAGGGTTTTAATACGGACATTTATGGCTTCGAAATGTCGTTAAAGCCATTGTTAAAAGAAGGCATGGAAGACGCGATGATTTTAGGCGATGGCGGCGCTGCTAAAGCGGTAAAATGCGTGCTGGATAACCTAAGCATCAACATTACAACAGTTACCCGTAAACCACATCCCGGCAATATCCTATTTAAGGATTTAAAACCGCATCATTTTGAGAAGAACAAACTCATCATCAATACCACGCCATTAGGCACAGCCCCTAATTTTGATGAATGTCCGGATATTCCATACGAATATATTACCAAAGACCATTTGTTGTACGACCTGATCTATAACCCCGAAAAGACCCTGTTTTTAAAGAAAGGCGAAGAACGCGGCGCCCGAATTAAAAATGGCTACGAAATGCTTACCTTGCAAGCTGAAAAATCGTGGGAGATATGGAACTCACAAACAATGACTTTATGAGGATATTAGGCTTATTGCTGATAACAACTTTACTTTTTAGTGCCTGTAGCAATAACAACCACGATTATTCGCCAAAACCGCGTGGATATTACCGCATCGTTTTCCCCCAGAAACAATATGTTGAATATAATGGGCCGTATCCATTCACCTTTTTGTATCCAGCCTACGCCACCATCGTACCCGATTCAAACACAGCGCCTAACGGCAATAAAAAGCTGATCAATATGAAATACTTGTTAAACATGCAATTCCCGCAGTTTAACGGCACGCTACATTTAAGCTACGAGAGCATTACTTCCCGCAAGGTATTTGATGAATTGATTGAGGACGCCCATTCCTTTGCCTTTAAGCATACTGTAAAATCAACCGGTATCGACCAGGCGCTGATCTATTACCCCGAAAAAAAGATCTTCGGTATCTATTATACTATCAACGGCAATGCCGCCTCATCTGCGCAGTTCTTCCTGACTGACAGCACCCGCAACTACATCCGCGGCGCGCTATATTTTAACTCCGAACCCAAGCTTGACTCCATCCAGCCCGTACTTGATTTTGTGAAGAAGGATATGAACGTGATGATCAAAAGCTTCAAGTGGAAATAGTTAGATTTTAGATTTCGGATTTACGATTTTAGACTTTTTGGCATTCTGAGGAACGAATCTTCTCAATCTGCATTGTTCGCTTTGCATACCGAAGAAGATTCTTCACTCCGTTCAGAATGACAAGGGAATATATTATTATGAATTAAACACCACCAAAGCCTGCTCAATCCTACTAATCGTTTCATCCTTACCTAACAAAGCAGCAATATCAAACACATGCGGACCAAATTTACCACCCACCAGCATAATGCGGAATGGCAACATCACATCGCCTGCTTTTAAAGCTTTCTCTTCCATCAAGGCTTTAAACTGTGCCTCAAATGCAACCGCATCAACAGATGCTTCATTCTTCAATAAGCCTATCAGCACATTAAAAAAATCAGTCTTAGCCTCGTTCCATTTTGGTTTAACGGAGTTTACATCATACTCTTTAGGTACTTCAAAAAAGTAAGCCGACTGCTGGTAAAAATCAGGCAATAAAACACAGCGTTCCTTAACCGCGTCAATAACTTTTAATAGATATGCATCATCATTAACAGTTACACCTTTATGTGTAAGCACACTTTTAACTTTCTCCTTTAAACTTTCAACCGGCTCCCTTTTGATCCACTCCGCATTGTACCATTTGGCTTTTTCGTAATCAAATTTAGCGCCTGCCTTGCTTACACGGTCTATCGAGAATTTCTCAATCAATTCAGCCAGTGTAAATATTTCCTGGTCGCCGCCATCGTTCCAGCCAAGCATGGCTAACAAATTCAGGAATGCTTCCGGTAAAAAGCCAAGCTCGCGGAAACCGGCGGTAAACTCATCCGTTTTGGCATCATACCACTCCATCGCATAAACCGGGAAACCTAACCTTGCACCATCGCGCTTGCTTAGTTTACCGTGTCCATCAGGTTTTAATATTAATGGTAGATGAGCCCATTGCGGCATATCAGCCTTCCAGCCCAAATACTCCCAAAGCAGCAAATGAACGGGTGCCGATGGCAACCATTCCTCACCCCTGAAAGCATGCGATATTTTCATCAGGTAATCATCAACCACCACCGCTAAGTGGTAGGTCGGCATACCGTCGGCTTTTAATAAAACCTTATCATCAACCTGGTTAGTTTCAAAACTAACATGGCCACGTATCATATCATTAAAACTGATGGTTTCATCAGTTGGCATTTTTATGCGGATAACATGCGGTGTATGCGCATCTAGTAAAGCATCTACCTCATGTTCAGATAACGACAAAGAGTTGCGCAATTCATCGCGATGAGCATGCCCGTATTGAAAGTTAGGTATTTCTTTACGCTTGGCATCCAGTTCTTCCGGCGTGTCAAAAGCATAATAAGCATGACCTTCCATCACCAGCTTTTCAGCATATTGGCGGTAAAGCGCCTTGCGCTCGCTTTGGCGGTATGGCGCATATTGGCCACCCACAACCGGGCTTTCATCAGGTGTTAAGCCACACCAGGCAAGGCAATCTAAAATATATTGCTCTGCCCCTTCAACATAGCGATTTTGGTCGGTATCCTCAATACGTAAAACAAAATCGCCGCCATGCTTTTTGGCGAAAAGATAATTGAACAACACGGTACGAACACCGCCTAAATGTAAACCACCAGTAGGGCTTGGTGCAAAACGAACTCTAACTTTTTTATCTGCCATTATGCCGCAAAGATAATCAAATAGTGATTAGAGGTTAGTGATTGGTGATTAGTTGTGCAAATTTGAATATCCCATTTAGGATACTCTGCCCCATCGGGGCTACCTGTTTGTAGATACAATAAGTAAAAAACAAGTGCGCTCCGTAGGTTCGCCCCTCAGGTTTGCAGGTTAATTGTTGCTTTCTGAGTGGGTAGCCTCTAATGAGACACAACAAAATGAACATTTATTTCTACAAACAGGTAGCCCCGATGGGCATGAAAAGATGTGGGTACACGGTAGCATTAATGAGGGGAGCTTTATTCTACAAATTAGCTTGAATCATTTATTTTCTTTTAAAGGGTTTTTAATGACCCCTACCTGGCTGTCTGCTGTTACAACAATTGCTAATCCTTCCTGAAAGTCAAGCGCGGTGTCGAATTGTGGTGGTATCACCATTTTACCGGTTTTATCCATATAACCCCAATTGTTGCCTGCCTTAACTGCTATTAACCCTTCGTGATAACTTAAGTTTGAATCATAGATACAACCATTGCTATTACAAAACGGTATTTTAGCAATCTTGTTACCCGTAGTATCAAAGGTTAAAAGGTATCCGTCTTTGTTGTCGCCTGATTGCCCATCCACCTGAACAAGGACAATTCCGTCTGAACAGTTTATAGGCTGTTTTTCAAATTGTGCTGCTAAAATCACTTTGCCACTTTTATTGATAACGCCCCATAATGCTGAATAATCATCGCTATTTGTAAATGCAGATAGGCCATTACCAATATCTATTATTGTTTTAGCAGAGTCTAATGTACATAACAACTTGCCGGTGGTGTCAATTACACTCCATTTAAACATTGCCGGATCAGAAGGAAGCTTGTTGTATATTTTGCTCAAAGTATCATTGCCCAGTACTTGTGCGGAGACAACTGTATCAGAAACTACGAGTGCAGCGCCATCCGAAAAATCTTTCGCCATATAAAGTTTTGGCGGTACAATCATTTTACCGGATGTATCAGCATAACCAAACCTGTTTCCACGATGAACCAATAATAATCCATTTTGAAAAGAGGCAGGATTTGCGTTGGTTTCGCTATAAGCACCATTATACATTTTGTCGATTAAGGTATCAATCCGGATAAAGGAGTTATTCAATACCGTTTTCCCGCTTTTGCTAATATATTGCCACAGGCCTTCTTTCTTTACTGCGGCCCTGTTACTTGAAAAATCTTTTACTTCATCAAACAGGAAAGGGATAACTAAATTTCCTTTTTTGTTAATAAAGCCATATTGTACATTATTATTAATGGTTTTACTCACCCAGGCTAATCCGTCATGAAAACTGCCGGCATCTTCATATATGGCTTCAATTACAAATTTTCCGTTAACATCAACAAATCCTGTTTTTTCAAAATGCAACTTAGCCTTTGCTAACCCTTCTGAGAATGACGACATAGAACTGATTCCTTTTCCCGGGGGAATTGCATATATTACTTGTTGTGCATTTGTAGCAAATCCCGAAAGGATAAAAAGTATTATGATAAAAAAGTATTTAATAAACATGATGATAACTGGTTCCTTAATTATGCCGCCAAAATTATAGAAATTAATTTTTCATATACGGTAACAAAATAATGGGGATACTGTGTTATCATAAATAACATTCAGCATTAGTTTTTTGACTTCTGCCGGCCCATTAAGTACTACGGAAATGCAGGCTGGAACAGCAGGAAGAGTAGGCAGAATATGCCTGCTCTTTCTGTAATTAAAGCGCGGCCCAGTCTGCCAAATTAAGTACATCTGCCTGGCGCGGGAATACCCTGGTGGTCAGCACCAACAAAGGATGAAAGCACTTTTAGTTTTAAAACAGGATACTTACATTTCAAATTAGCCGTTCTTCATCAGTTTTCGGAGTATTTATGTAATTTGGCAAAATACAGACTTACGGTCTTTTCCGACTTGCTGACTTTTTATAATAAATGAACCCATACCAACAGAAAAAACGCTGGAAATACATACTCATCACCTTTGCAATGATTATTGCAAGCGGATCATTATTATACACCAATTACCTGGTTAAACACATTGCCATGTCCGAGCGTACACGCGCGCAGGTTTGGGCAATGAGTATGCGGCAAACTACTACATCCGATGATAACGACTTCCTGCAGTATGTTTTCGCTGTACGCGATAGCTCGTTAGTACCCGCTATTGTGGTTGATGAAAAGGGCGACATTAAATATACCCGCGGACTGGACTCTACCAAAACCAACATCAACATACCCGGAAACGACAAGGTTAAGGGCTCCCCAAAATACGACCCAGCTTATTTTCAGAATGAGCTGGAGTACATGAAAAAGCAGCACGCGCCAATACAGCTAACCATGTTAAATACCAAATACCTGGTTTACTATAAAGATTCGGCACTGCTACATGAACTTAAGATCTTCCCTTACATACAGCTTTTAGTCATCGCTATATTTCTGTTAGTGGCTTATACCGCGTTCAACTCCTCCCGTAAATCCGAGCAAAACCAGGTTTGGGTAGGTTTAGCTAAGGAAACAGCACACCAGTTAGGTACGCCCATATCATCGTTAATGGCCTGGGTTGAGCTGTTGAAAGATAAATTCAATGCCGAAAAAGACCCACTAATGGCGGAGATGGAAAATGACATTAAACGCCTGGAAATTATTGCCGACAGGTTCTCCAAAATCGGCTCAAAACCAAAATTGGAAGACCGTTCAGTTTATTATGTGGTTAAGGATTTTGTTGATTATTTCAGTGTGCGGGTAAGCAATAACATCAGCTTTGAAATTACCGGCAACCCCTATTTGCAGGCTGGCTTAAATGTACCTTTGTTTGACTGGGTACTGGAAAATCTCCTGAAAAACGCCGTAAATGCTATAGAAGGCCGTGGCAAAATAAAAGTAGAAATAAACGCCAGCAAAACTAAAAAGAACCTGATATTGATTGATGTTACCGATACAGGCAAAGGCATCCCACGCTCAAAATTCGATACTGTATTTCAGCCGGGGTACACTACCCGCAAACGTGGTTGGGGATTGGGGTTATCGTTAACAAAACGTATTATAAATAACTACCATAACGGTACAATCGCTGTGCGTGAATCTGAAATTGGCAAGGGAACAACCTTCCGCATCACCCTAAAAAACTCAAAAAATGATAAACAAACCGCAGCCCGGTGAATACGCCTCATACGCAGCTGGGTACATAGCCAAAGTGCCTAATGGCCCCGTGATAGAGATATTGGAGTATTTAAAACAAAGCACCCATAACTTTTTTTCGCGGATAACCACCGAGCAAGCCGACTATGCCTATGCAGAAGGTAAGTGGACACTGAAACAAGTTTTAGGCCACATGATTGATACCGAAAGGGTGTTCTCCTTCCGTGCGTTATGTTTTTCGCGGGGAGATAAAAACCCGCTACCCGGTTTCGATCAGGAAGAATATGTAGCTGCTTCAACTTTTGATACCCGAACTATACAGGATTTGGCCAATGAGTTTAAAGCGCTGCGCGAAGCCAATATATATTTGTACAGCTCTTTTACCGATGACCAGAGCCAGATGATGGGCATTGCCAGTAACCACCCCGTTTCAGTTAGGGCCTTGGTATATATGACCGCAGGGCACGAGCTATATCATCTTGATTTGATAAAAGAACTTTATATAAGATAAGTGAGGGAAGGTGAAAGAATAAAGGTAAAAGCTAAAAGGTTTTTAGCTTTTACCTTTTCAGATAATTTAATCCTGATTTACAGGCATGTCTTTCCGCTCCACAAGGTGAGATATTAGCAGTCCTGCTCCGCCAAATATGGCAATAAGTGCAAAATATACAGACGGATTGTGCTTGCTGTCGTAATCCATAGATGTTAGCCACGTATGGTCTAAAATAAAGGCCAAAAACAAACCCAGGCCCGCACCTATCAATAATAAACCCCATTTTAAGGTATTATAGTTGTGAACTTTCGGTTTGTAATTACGCGGGTCCATACCACGCTCAATCATCGCCATGCGTTCGCGGCGGTATAAATAAACAATCCCAAAAACCATGGCAAACATTGTGCTGCAAACAACCATGGGTATTAATGCATCTCCATCTATCATTTTCTTATTTTTTTAGTTTGATAATTATTTCATTTTCAAAATCACCATTCTGGTGTATTTGTATGCTATGACTACCTGTTTTTTGATGAGGTTACAGGCACAAAGTATTTTTTTTTAATGTCATTCTGAGCATAGCGAAGAATCTGTACAACGGTGCACAACTTTACAGATTCTTCGCTATGCTCAGAATGACATTTAAGTTAAATAAAATATGTCGTGACTAGAAATCATCTCTAAACGGCACAGAATAATAATCTCCGTCAAAATAAATTTATCTTTACTACTGTAACCTCCGCACCAACCATGTAGTCATAACCACATAAATGCAAAGTAAGCTTTCGGATACCGACTTAATTGAACAAACACTGGCAGGCGATCAGTCGGCTTATGCTGATTTGATTAAACGGCACCAGCGTTTCGTATTCACGTTGGCTATGCGTTTTGCCAAAAGCAGGGAAGATGCTGAAGAGATTGCACAGGATTGCTTTGTAAAAGCCTATCGCTCGCTGGAATCTTTTCAGCGGCAAGCAAAATTTACTACATGGCTGTATAGTATAGTTTATACCACTGCCATGACTACCTTGCGTAAAAAAAGGATAGCTACTGACTCGATTGATGATGAAGATACTTTTATACAGGTTGAAAATAAACCAAGTGGGTATGATGAAAATAACGTGGAGAATAAATCACGCTCGTTTTATTTAAACCAGGCCATCGATCAATTATTGCCCGATGATGCGGCCATCATCACCCTATTTTACAAAGGCGAACAATCGTTAGAAGAGATTGCTCAAACAATGGGTATCGAGGCTAATACTGTAAAGGTTAAACTATTTAGGGCGCGCCAGCGTTTGAAAGACAAGCTGGAGCGTAATTTAAAACATGAGGCTAAAGAACTGATATGAATAACATAGAAGAACAGCTTTGGAGCTATATTGATGGCACCACCAGCTCCGACGAGCAAAAGGTCATCAGTCTGCTTATTGAGCAGGACGAAGCATACCGTAAAAAGTACAAAGAATTACTTGCACTAAATGCCGAATTTGCGGCAATGGAACTGGATGAACCACCGATGGCTTTCACCTACAATGTAATGGAGAGCATCCGCAATGAGCACGCGAAAGCCCCCCTTAAGGCGCGAATTGATCAACGGATTATAAAAGGTATAGGATTATTTTTTGTGCTGATGATCTCTGCTATTCTGATTTATGCGCTGGCAAATACTAATTGGTCGGCAGGATTATCTGGTAAAACCACATTACATTTTACTATGCCACATATTACTCAATATTTTAGCAGCCCGTTAATACAAGGGTTCTTATTTTTTGATGTGATACTGGCGTTGTATACTTTTGACACCTATCTGCGTAAAAAAAGACTCACAAAAACATACACAAGTGTTCAATCAGGTGGACAACCAAAGTAATATTGGCAGCTACCAAAATATAATCAGCTGCTGACTGAAATGAATAGTCATTATATCATAATATAATAACCTGATTTTAACCTTAAGTAAAAAAATACTACTCTACAGTATCAGTTTGGTATAGTAATTGATATATAATACATGAACTGGCATCCTTGCCAGTTTAATTGTGATAAGGTTTAGGTTGAAAGTCTCCCGACGCAAGGTTGGGAGGCTTTTTCTTTTTAAAGAGGAAAATCTACGCATCAAAAAAAGGTGTCATATTGAGGGCACTCGAAGTATGAGCGTCTGCCTGCCGGCAGGCAGGTAAAGGCCTGCCCACATGCTTCGAGTACCCTCAGCATAACACCTGTATTACTAATATTAAGCTCGCAGCACAATCTTCCCAAATTGCGATGAATGCTCCATTTTCTTAACCGCCGCGTCAGCCTCACTCAACGGAAACACCTCATCAATCACCGGGATAATTTGATGCTCATTCACCAGCTCCATCATCCCTTTAAAATCATCAGGTGTCCCCATCATACTGCCTAGCAACTGTATCTGCCGGTAAAAAAACTTGCGACCGTTTAATTCAGGTATGTTTCCTGCCGTTGCACCAAATATCACTATCCGCGCACCTGGGTTACATAAATCAACCAGTTTAACAAAACCATCGCCCAAGGCACTATCAACAATCACATCAAAACCACCTGCCAGTTGCGCCAATTGCTCGGCCCAGTCCTGCGCTTTGTAGTTTACGCCTGCGGCTGCACCCAAATGCTTTGCCCTGTCAAGCTTATCACCTGATCCCGAGGTCACAAAAACCTGGCAACCCGCAGCCACCGCCAATTGCAGGGCAAACGCGCCCGTGCCGCCGCCAACACCTGTTATCAGCACTTTACTGCCTTTTACAGCCTTACCCTTGGTAAACAATGCACGATAAGTAGTTAAAGCCGCCAGCGGAATAGCTGCTGCCTGCTCCCAGCTTAAATAAGTAGGTTTAGGGTATAGGTCCGCTACTGATACTTTTACATACTCCGCAAAAGTGCCGTCGGCAGGCAAACCCAATATCTTAAAGTTCCCGGATTGAAAATTGGGGTTATCGCCCCATTCCGAAGCCGGGTTAATAACAACTTCTTTTTCCAGCCAATGTTTATCTGCTTCGCTGCCCACTTCGGCAACAATACCTGCGCCGTCGCTCCCCAAAATGGTTGGATACTTGATACCTGCATATTTACCCACCGTAATCCAATAATCACGACGGTTAAGTGCTGCTGCTTTTATCTTTACCAATGCTTCGCCCGGTTGTAACGTGGGCTTATCAACTTCTTTATAGGCTAATGGTTTATCAGCGGCTTCTAATACTATTGCTTTCATAAATTTCTGTTAAATAAAAACGGCAGAATTAATATTAACTCTGCCGCTTCAATAATCGTTCCTAATCGGGGATTAAATTTATTTTGCTTTCGCGTATAGCTCGGCAACTTTAGCCCAGTTGATCACATTCCAAATCGCAGCCAAATAATCAGGGCGACGGTTTTGATATTTCAAGTAATAAGCATGTTCCCAAACGTCAATACCTAAAATTGGAGTACCTTTTACTTCAGCAATATCCATTAATGGGTTATCCTGGTTAGGGGTTGAGGTAACTGCTAATTTTCCATCAGCAACAATTAACCATGCCCAACCAGAACCAAAACGGGTAGCACCGGCTTCAGAAACTTTAGTTTTTAAATCCTCAAATGAACCAAAAGTTGATTTAATCGCTTCAGCTAATTCGCCTGTTGGTTCGCCGCCACCGTTTGGTGAAAGCAAAGTCCAGAATAAGCTGTGGTTATAGTGGCCACCGCCATTGTTACGTACCGCCGGAGCGAATTTTGAAATATTAGTAATAATGTCTTCAATGCTGCTATCAGCCTCAGGTTTGCCTTCTAACGCTTTGTTAAGGTTAGTAACATAAGCCTGGTGGTGCTTGCCATGGTGAATTTCCATAGTAGCTTTATCAATATGCGGTTCTAACGCATCTGTAGCGTAAGGTAACGCCGGTAGTGTGAATGCCATAATGTAAGTTTTTAATTTTTAAGATAGTGTTCGCGAACAAATATAAGGTTTGAAACATATTTTTTGTTCTAAATAAATGTCATGTTTTTGTTAGGTGATTAAAAGGGTTGTGGCAAACAAATCTTATGAATAATAATTAATAATAATTTAATAATAAATAATTGCTATTTATTATTTCATGTATTAATATTGCTTTATAATTATTTATTAATCTAAAGCTTATCAAATGAAAAAAAACATCTATGCGCTGTTATGCGCGGTACTTCTATTTTCTTGTAACAAAGAATTAACTAATCCAAAACTTTCAACTAATCTCAACGCTACAAACCGCCCGCTTTCGATCATTTCAACCGGTGGAAAATACAACGTACTCGGCTACGGGTATGATGTTACAGGCCAATATGGTAGCACAAGCGCGGTTACTAACCAGGTGCTTAATATTGCCCTGTTCGATAGTTTAAACGCTAATCGCGTTGTATTCGATAACTCAACCGCACAATATACACTCAGTCAATCCGGCTCTAATGCTATAAATCTAACGCACTCGCTTGCAATTAGCACCAAAGATTCCGCAAGTTTTTTAGGGCTATTTAAAGGGACAATTTCTGCAAGTTATTCTGATAACTATGCTTTTTCATCAAGATTTGTGTACGGATATTTTAATTTGATGGTAAGGCAGCAACGCATTTATTTAAATACGCCCGAAAATTCATTGTATAACTATCTTTCTCCTCAATTTCAGCAGGATGTACAAAACCAAACCCCTCAATACATTGTAAGCCATTACGGAACGCATGTATTAACCGATTGTATACTTGGTGCAAAACTGGAAGTGTTATACAGGGCCGAAACCGATAACACCAATAAAAAGGATGCCGGCAGTGTTGGTATTGATGGTGGCATCTCTGTTTTAGGCGTAAAAGGTAAAGTGTCAGCTACGCTTTCTTACGGTTCAGCATCAATTAGCAAAAACTTCAACCAATCTTTACATTACGAAACTCACGGAGCTGATCCTTCAAAAGGCTTAGTAAGTACATTAATATATAATGGTAGTGCCGATACAACCGTTACGCTTAATGTAGCTAACTGGCAAGGCAGCTCAACAGTAGCTAACTCAGAGTTAATTGACCTAACACCCGGAACATTAATGCCTTTGTATGATTTTGTTCAGGATCCTACTAAAGCAGCAGCATTAAAATCATATATTATTAGTTATATCAATTCAAACTCTATTACTCTGTTGAACGATAATTTCCCTACAACCACGCTATACAGATTTTATAATTCTAAAACCGGCGATCACATGTTATCCAACAGTGTAGGCGAAGTTTCAGGGGTGCCAAACTGGTCGTTAGATGGAGCTGTAGGTCAGATATACACGATACCAGAACCGGGATTAGTTCCTTTATACAGATACCAGCTAAGTGATGGTACTCATTTCTCAACAACAAACAAAAATGAAGAACCAAACCTACAACCCGAAGGAATAACAGGTTATGTAGATCCTTCACAAGGTTTAGGGGAGATTCCTGTCTACCGTTTCTTTGCCAAAGGTAAATCTGTACACGGGCATATTTACACAGCCAGCCAAAGCGAATACAATACGTTGCTTGCATCCGGCAACTGGTCATACGAGGGGATAACAGGATATATAAGTCAGTAAACCCTATCCTCCTATCGCCAGTTCAAGTGTTCCCACTTGAACTGGCGATATTTTGTTTTCACCCTCTTTGTCGCGCAGCGCATTCGGAATGAGTAAATAGGGTGCTCCGATTAGTATTTCAACTCACCCGGTTTTTGCTCAGCCGCTCAACCTGCCCTCTCTTCCGCAAGCGGGAAAGAGGGAATAAAATTTTGGTTGTAGTTTACCCTCTATGCGTCGCAGACGGAGAGAGGGTCGACAAGCGTAGCGCAGTCGGGGTGAGTAAACGGAGCGCAAGATATTGGGCGTTACCTCCGGCCCGCGCTATTCGTTCATACGCCTACAGGCATTAAGCTCGGGGCCGGTATACACTGCTATCGCTAACGCAGAGTATCGCTTTTTGGTGACAACACAACGAAAGCCTGAACGGAGAAACCTATTCGAGAATCTATGGAGACTAAAGATTAGAGATTGGTTATATTAGTAGGTTTGAATTCTTTCCAAGAAAAATAAATAGCCAGTAGCATTATGAATAGAAAAATAACTAATATAGTTACAGTTCCAATATTAGGATGTTTGTAATCACTAAAATTAACTTCTTTTGGAAAATAAGCTCTATAATAAATACTTATATAGTTTTTCGGAATTAGTTTCTGACCATATAAACCGTCAATATCATTAATATGAGTCGTAACGCTTTTATTTTCATATTCATTAAAATAAGTTAAGGTTACCTTATAAGGGTCTGGTAATTTTAATTTTTCAATTTTAATTATTTCTGCTTGCGCCTCTTTCTTTGTAACTAAAAAAAACACATCATCCGCTATAGCCAATATTCCCAAAATACTTAATAATACTTCAATTATCAATAAAAATAGAGTTTGCTTATTCTTTAAAATATACGTTATCATTTATAGCGTCCTCTTTATTCGATTTTGATTTTCGCCTTCGTTGGTGTTGTCACCAACAAACCCAAGCCCACTTAACCCCTTCCTCCTCCTTCCCCAAGGAAGGAATCGCACAACCCCAAACTTTTATCTATGATCTATGAACCATCAACTACACCCTACCTCTTCTTCCTAAAAAACTCCTTCACCAGCTCCGAGCACTCATTCTCTTTTATCCCACCGGTAATAACCGTTTTAGGGTGAGTAATTTTTTGATTCAGCCTGCCGAAACCCAACTTGGTATCATAAGCGCCAAAAACTATCCCGCCCAACTGAAACCAATAAGCTGCACCCGCGCACATTACGCAGGGCTCCATGGTTACATATAAAATACATTCCTTTAAATATTTACCGCCCATATAATTAGCCGCTGCAGTAAGCGCTTGCATCTCCGCATGGGCCGATACATCAGTCAAACGCTCCGTAAGGTTATGTCCCCTGCCTATTATCTTCCCTTTGCAAACAACTACAGCGCCGATGGGTATTTCATCCTCCGCCAGCGCTAGTTTTGCCTCTTTGATCGCTTCATTCATGAAAAACTCATCCGGCGACATAGCCGCGGGCTCATTCTCAAAACTTACATACCTCATTTCCGCCTCTTCTTAATCTTATTTTTGAATTTGTTTGCCAGGTATTTCTCAGTAGCCATGGTTGATAATATGCCTATACCCATCGCCCCGCCAAATAACAGCACATATTTTATCATAGTTTGCTTATCATAATCGGTAACGTATAGTACTGTTACGGCATTTATTACAAATCCAATTATGTAGTATAATAACCCAAGCCTTATCATGTAAATAGCGGAGTATCTGTTTCCCGCATCCCAGGTTTCCTGGTCAATGCGGGCATTTTGCGTACGGTAACCATACCAGCGATTTATTTTTTTTGGCGGCAGATAACGCTGCAACAAGCCAATCACAATAAACAATACGCCAATTAGTTGCGGACCGATAAAAAAGCTCAAATAATAATTCATCTATATTAATTTACTGCCGTTAGGCACAAGTTTATCAATTGCCGCTAATACTATATCACCATTCTCGTCGGCCAGGCCGGTTACCAAAAACTCCGACATAAAATTCGCGATCTGTTTTTTGGGGAAGTTAACCACCCCCATAATCTGTTTTCCTACCAATTCCTCTTTGGTATAATGCTTTGTGATCTGCGCGCTTGACCACTTAATGCCCAGTTCGCCGAAGTCAACCTTAACCTTGTAAGCAGGTTTGCGCGCTTCCGGAAAATCAGCAACTTCTAAAATAGTGCCAACACGCAATTCTACTTTTTCAAAATCATGCCAGGTGATGAGTTCCATATAGCAAAGATAAAAACCCACAACAAAAAACAGATTAAATTTGCGCAACCGAATAATTGCATTTATATTTGCAACCATATAGTTGCAAATAAATGAGAAGAGACATTTTCCAGGCCATTGCCGATCCTACTCGCCGGGCTATCCTTGCCCTGATAGCCTTACAAGCCATGACGCCCAATGCCATTGCCGAACATTTCGACAGTACGCGCCAGGCAGTATCAAAACACATTCAAATATTAACGGAATGCGAAGCGGTAACGCAACGGCAATCCGGACGCGAGATCTATTACCATATAAACTTTGAAAAAATGAAAGAAATAGACAAATGGCTCGAGGATTTCCGCAAAATGTGGGATGATCGATTTAATCAATTAGATGACTTACTAAATAATATTAAATAAAATAATCATGACTAACGAAACAGTATTTACCAAAGATTTAGCTAATAAAAAGCTACATGTTACCCGGGAATTTGCTGCACCTGTTGAAAAGGTATGGGCAGCGTGGACAGAAAGCGACTTACTTGATAAATGGTGGGCACCAAAACCATGGAAAGTCGTAACCAAATCGTACAGTTTTACTGAAGGTGGTACCTGGCTTTACTATATGGCAGGGCCCGAAGGCGAAAAGCATTGGAGCAGGTCTGATTTTGAAACGATAACACCTACGCAGAGCTTTAAACTTACCACTAAGTTTTGTGATGAAGATGGAAATACGCCAAGCGATTATACCGGTATGCACTGGCACAATCAATTTTATGCCACTGAAAGTGGTACAAGAGTTGAAGTTGATCTCACTTTTGATGATGTAGCCATCTTTGAAAATATCCTTGCGATGGGCTTTGAAGGCGGCTTTACCATGGGCTTGGGCAATCTTGATGAATTACTTGCAGAAGCATAGCAAACTCTCCACCATGTCATTGCGAGGAACGAAGCAATCGCGAACTTTACGAAGCCGCTTTTCTACGTGCGATTGCTTCGTTCCTCGCAATGACAAATTGGTGAACAAAATGCACAACACGAGGCTTAATAACCTTGACGACTTGCTTGCATAAGCTTATTTATATATTTAACTTAGGGGATGCTACATGCATAATGTAGCATCCTTTTTGTTTTTGGGTAGAGTATATTTGTATATATGGAAACGCCACCGCAGCCATCCCACCGAAAGATCATCCATATTGATATGGATGCCTTCTACGCGTCAGTTGAGCAGCGTGATGACCCGGGATTACGCGGCAAACCATTAGTAGTTGGAGGCCTGCCCGAAGGTCGTGGTGGGGTAGTGGCCACTGCAAGCTACGAGGCTCGAAAATTCGGTATCCGCTCGGCAATGTCATCCAAGCAGGCTTTGCAGCTTTGTCCGCACGCTATATTTGTTCGCCCCAGGTTCCCGGCATATAAAGAAGCCTCACAACGCATCCGCGAAATATTCAGCCGGTATACCGATCTGATAGAACCGCTCTCGTTAGACGAAGCCTACCTTGATGTAACCAACGATAAATTAAACATTGGCTCGGCCATTGAAATTGCCAAACAAATAAAGCAGGCCATTAAGGATGAATTACAGCTAACCGCATCTGCCGGGATATCTATCAATAAATTTGTGGCCAAAATCGCTTCAGATATTAACAAACCGGATGGATTAACTTTTATTGGCCCCTCTTCCATCGAATCCTTCATGGAAAAACTACCGGTTGAGAAATTTTATGGCGTGGGTAAAGTTACCGCCCAAAAAATGAAAAACCTGGGCTTGCATCTCGGCGCCGATCTTAAAAAATTAACGCATGATGAAATAGTACGGCATTTTGGTAAACCCGGCAAATTCTATTATCAGATAGTAAGAGGAATTGATGATCGTGAGGTACAACCCCATCGCGAAACCAAATCATCAGGCGCAGAAGACACTTTTGCTTATGACCTAACTACTATTGAAGAGATGGAAACTGAGCTGGACAAGATTGCAAAACTGGTTGCTGATCGCCTGCAGCGCTATAATCTAAAAGGCCGAACCATCACCTTAAAAATTAAATACAACGATTTTAAACAAATCACTCGCAACAAATCATTCCTATCACCTGTTGCTGATTTAGAGACTATAAGCACTGCGGCAAAACAGTTATTAGCAGCCACCAATCCACAGGATAAAAAAATAAGACTACTGGGAATCTCCTTGTCAAATTTCGGATACATACCTGGTAAGCCAACTATCGAAAAGCCAAGCGACCAATTAAAGCTATTTACTTTATAAGCATCTGCATATAAGGTATTTACTTATAAATTTATAAATTATAGTGTTAATTTAAATGATACCAAGCCTGCATTAACTCAACATACTTTTTAAATTTTTTTAAAAAGTGCTTGTTTTTTTGGGTGGGAATTTATTAAGTTTGTTCATCTGACTTGCCAATTATTATTTACAATGGAATTAAAAACCAGGATTGTCAAAAGCGCCGAATTAAAGAACTCAATTATTAAGCGTCTTTATTTTGACAAGGCTTTATCTTGCGCCGATCTGAGCGAAGTTTTAGAAAAAAGCGTACCATCTGTTTCAAAAGCGATTAGTGAATTAATTGAAGAAGGTTTCGTAATGGAGCAAGGTTACGCACCGTCAAGCGGTGGCCGCCGCCCGCTGATGTATTGTTTACAGCCTTCGGCCATGTATATTGTTACCGTAGCTATGGATCAGCTATCTACCCGCATCCAGATGCTTGATCTGCATAATAACCCCATAGCAGAAACGGTGATGACGGAGCTTAAGCTATTCAATAACCCCAAAGCCCTGCCCTTACTGATTGAGTATATTAATGATTATATAGATGCATCTGGCGTAGCCAGGAATAAAATAGTCGGCATAGGTATTGGCATGCCTGGTTTTATTGATTCTGCAAAAGGCTTCAACTATACTTACCTGGATTCGGCCGGGCAAAGCTTAACCGAATTAATCGCGGAAAAAACCGGGGCACCTGTTTACATCGCTAATGATTCCAGTTTAATAGCTATTGCTGAGCAAAAATTCGGTATCGCTAAAAACCACAGGGATGTAATGGTGATCAACCTGGGCTGGGGAATTGGTTTAGGTATGATTGTAAATGGCGAATTATATCGCGGCAACAGCGGTTTTGCGGGAGAATTCAGCCATATCCCCCTTTTTGATGATGGCGCTTTATGTACCTGCGGTAAACGCGGTTGCCTTGAAGCCGAAGCATCAATGCTGGTAGTAGCCGAAAAAGCCATTCAGGGAATAAAAGACGGGCACATATCCAGCTTAAAACATACTGATAAAGATCCTTACAAAGTAGTAGGCAACGCCATTATGGAGGCCGCCAATAATGGCGATCAGTTTGCTATTGAATTATTATCAGATGCCGGATATAAAATTGGCAAGGCCCTGGCTATCCTCATCCACATCATGAACCCCGAAAGCATTGTATTAAGTGGCCGTGGGGCCATAGTGGGTAAATTATTGCTTGCCCCTATTCAGCAGGCGCTCACCAAATATTGCATACCAAGGCTGGTTAGCAGCACCGAACTACTAATTTCTGCCCTGGGCTTTAACGCCGAACTCATTGGTACGGCGGTACTGGTTATGGAGAATTTCGATAAAGACAATAAAAACCAATCAATCACCACTAAACAATTAAGCATGGAAAAAACAAGCAAAAACTAAACCCACCCAACTCATTTACACTAAACTAATTCAATCATCATGAAAAAAATATTACCACTAATATTATTAGTGCCATGTATTGCTATGGGGGCAAGCAGCCATCCAAATGCAGCTAACAAGGCCAACATTACCATTACCGGCGCAAGCCGCAGCATAAAAGCACAAGCCCCTATTACGGGTATTGTGAAAGACGAAACAGGCGCCGCCCTACCAGGTGTAACCGTTTTAATAAAAGGAACCACAACCGGTACCCAAACCGATATAAACGGAAAGTTTAAATTAAACGCGAACCCGGGCGATGTTTTGGTTGTTAGTTATGTAGGCTATTTAACCAAAATAATTACGGTAGGCAACAATACCAACTTTGATATTACACTGGCTCCTGATGCCAAAAGCCTTAATGAAGTTGTTGTAACAGCATTGGGTATCAAAAAAAGCCAGGCATCATTAAGCTACGACCAACAAACAGTTAGCGGGAAAGAGCTAGAGGTTGCCAAAGACCCAAGTTTTGTTAACAGCCTTTCTGGTAAAGTATCAGGCTTACAAATCACCCAGAGTTCATCAGGCGCAGGCGGTTCAACAAAAGTTGTTTTAAGGGGTAGCAAATCTATTTACGGTAGTAATAACGTACTGTATGTAATAGATGGTGTACCACTGCAAGCACTTTCCAGCACCCAGCCAACCGGTGTGTTCTCATACGGTGGCGATGGCGGTGATGGTATCGCTAACATCAATCCTGATGATATCGAAAGCATCAGCGTTTTAAAGGGCGCGTCAGCATCAGCATTATACGGAAGCCAGGCAGCCAATGGTGTTATACTCATCACTACCAAAAAAGGTAAGGAAGGAAAAACAACGATCAGCCTAAATTCAAATACTACTTTTGATAAACCGGTACTTTTGCCTAAACTGCAAAACGAATACGGTGCTGGGGATGCGGGTGTTACAAGTAGCACATCAGTTAATTCATGGGGCGCAGCCCAGCCGGCAGGAACACCTAATTATAACATTGCCGATTTTTTTAATACTGGTGTTACTGAAACCAACTCTTTTAATTTAAGTACGGGTACCGAAAAAAATCAAACGTTTATCTCGTATGCAAATACCAATGCAAACGGTATTATGCCAAATAATACATTTAAAAGAAACAACATATCTGTACATAACACAGCCAAAATGCTTGATGATAAACTGACACTTGACATAAGCGCTAGTTATATCTTCCAGCATACAATAGACCGCCCAACCTCGGGCACTTATTATAACGCATTAACAAGTCTTTATTTATTCCCAAGAGGTACAGATTTTACGCCTTATGATAAAAACAATTATGAGTCGTTTAATGCGCAAAGAAATATTGACCTGCCAAACTGGATATTACCTTATGCAGGAGGAGGTTCAGGCCCGAACCTGGAAAATCCATACTGGGTACAATACAAAAACCCGTTAGACCAAGGACTTAACCGTTTACTAGCAACGGTATCTGCTAAATATGAACTGACTAGTTGGTCGAGCATCCAGGCGCGTATAAATGTAGACAGGGCCGATCAAACCAGCGATCAAAGGCTTTATGCAGGTAGTACAGAGTTATTAGCCGATAGTACTGGTGCTTATAATTACAGTAATTCAATCCATACACAGGTTTATGCCGACTTATTGTATAATGTTAACAAAGACATTTCGCCTGATTTTAACATCAATGGCACTTTAGGCGCCAGTGTACAGGACATGCAAAACAGTGCACTAGGCTTTGGTGGTAAACTGGGTACCGTTGATAATTATTTTAATGTGAGCAACATAGTTGTCGGAGCCGGTAATACACCTTATACTCAAACTAATAATACAGAGTCACAGGTGCAGTCACTTTTTGCAAGTGTTGATTTTGGTTACAAAAAATATCTATTTCTGGATGTTACCGCTCGTAACGACTGGGCATCGGCCTTAGCATTTACGCCAACTGATCATTTCTTCTACCCATCAGTAGGTTTAAGTGATGTTTTAAGCAGTATGGTAAAAATGCCTGATTTTATTTCGTACAGCAAGCTCAGGGCTTCGTATACCATTGTAGGTAACAGCATACCAACATTGGTAAGTACAACACCTGCGCAGTATACTTTGAACAATGGTTTCGTTAACATCAGCGGTATTACCTTACCACTTGGAACTTTAAAACCCGAATCAACTCATTCATTTGAAGCCGGTATGGAGTGGCGCTTCTTAAATGATCATATTAGTTTCGATGCAACCTACTATCATACCAACAGCTATAACCAGTTGTTTAACGTTGCAACTTCAGTTGCAGGGCTTGGCTATTCAAGTCGTTATATTAATGGCGGCAATGTAAAGAACGAAGGTTTTGAGGGTAGCCTGGGTTACCAGGGTCATATAGCTCATGATCTATCCTGGAATACAAATTTCACTTTCTCACTAAACAGGAATAAAATATTAGCACTATATACTGATAATTCGTCAGGTACGTCAGTGGTAGTAAATTCATTTAATTTTGCTAACTCAACCTTTGGCGGTTATTCATTGCAAGCTAATGTTGGCCATCCATTCGGCGAAATTTATGCAGAAGATCTCAAAAGAGATGCCAATGGTAATATTATATTAACCAATGGTGTGCCTACTTTAGATTCGCCAACCGGCTCATCAACCAATACCTATAAAGACGTAGGTAACTCCAGCCCGAATTTTATGTTAGGATGGACCAACAACTTTAAATACAAACGTTTTGACCTGGCATTTACAATAGATGGCCGTTTTGGTGGCGAAGTAATTGATATGACACAGGCCATAATGGATAGTTATGGTGTAACAGCTGCTACAGGAGTTGCACGTGCCGCTACAGGTGGCACCACCGCTGATTTAGCTACTATTGAGAAATATTACCAGATAAAAAGCGGCGCTATGGCTACTTATGCTTACAGCGCAACTAATATCCGCCTAAGAGAGGCAAGCCTTGGCTATACTTTCCCGGGTAGTGCATTTAATAATAAAATAAACAACATACGTGTCGCGTTCACAGGCCGTAACTTGTTCTTCTTTAAAGTAGATGCTCCGTTTGACCCTGAGACAACTTTAGCTACCGACAATACATTACAGGGTCTTGATTTATTTGGCCAGCCAAGCTACAGGTCGTTAGGTTTCAATGTATCAGCAAATTTTTAATTAAAATTATTAATGTTAACAAACATGAAAACGATATATAAAAAAATCTCCCTGTTGTGCATTGCCGCTGTGGGGATGATGATAGTAAGCTCTTGTACCAAGGAGTTTAAATCCTTTAACACCGATCCAAGTAAAGTAACCCAGGCCCAGGCAGCAGGCGACTTTCAATTCATAGGTTCACTGTTTCCTGATATGGAACAGAACATCGTAAGCGATGTTGATTATATTTATCAATATCAGCAAAGTTTAAATGCAGATGCATTCTCAGGATATGAGATGTCTGCCGATCCTGGTTTTGGCCCTTGTAATTATAATTACAATATGCTTACAGGTTGGAACCAGCAAACCTTTGATTCAGGTTTCCAACATGCTATGGCCGACTGGCGCGAAATTAAACTTAACGCCAGGCCACAGGATCAACATTTTGTTGCTATGGCGCTTATTTTAAAGGTTGAGGCTATGCATAGGATAACCGACGTTTACGGGCCATTACCTTATACTCACTTTGGTTTAAACAGCTTATATATTCCTTACGATAGTCAGCAAGCCATTTATACCCAGTTTTTTAATGAGCTTGATACAGCCGAAAATGTACTGACTGCATATGTTAAAGCCAATAGTCCCAATCTTTTTAAACCGTTTGACCTGGTTTATGGCGGTGATTACAAACAATGGCTCAAATTTGCTAACACACTAAGATTGCGTTTGGCAATGCGGTTAGCTTATGTAGATGCGGCTACAGCTAAGTTACAAGCTGAAAAAGCGGTAGCAGATCCAAATGGCCTGTTATCTACCGTAGGTGATGATGCCTTGCTAAACATGGTTAATGGCGTAACCTACCAAAACTCATTATGGAATATTACTAACGCTTATGGTGATATAAGTATGGGGGCTTCTATGGAATCCATAATGGATGGTTACAACGATCCGCGTGAGGGTGCATATTTCTTACCGTCCACTGCCGGTGCAGGAACAGGAACTTACAAAGGAATACGTATTGGTGTAACCCCTAATGGTGCACAATATGCTGCTTTCTCATTGTTAAATGTAAAATCAACTACACCTATGCAAATTATGCTCGCTTCTGAATCTTACTTTTTAAGGGCAGAGGGTGCATTGCGTGGATGGAACATGGGTGGTGGCACCGCGCAATCATTTTACGAAGCAGGCATAACGCTTTCTTTCCAGGAAAAAGGTGTAACCATGCCAACAGGTTATATTACAAACAATACCAATGTTGCTGCAGCTTATGTCGATCCAACCAATGCTGCTAATAACTCTTCGGGCCTTAACAATATCACTATCGCATGGGATCCTGCAGCTACTTTTGAGCAAAGCCTCCAAAGGATCATAACTCAAAAATGGATCGCGATATATCCTGATGGAGAAGAGGCATGGGCCGAAGTTAGGCGTACAGGTTACCCTAAAATATTCAATGTTATACCGGCTGATAATGAAAGCGGTGGTATTATAAAACCAGGTGCTTTCCCTGAACGTTTACCATTCGCCGCTGATGAAGATCAGAATAATCCAAAAGGTGTTGCTGAAGGCACTCAATTACTTGGTGGCCCTGATAATGCAGCCACTAAACTATGGTGGGATACAAACCCTAACGGAGAATAATTAATTCTTCCTTTCAAAAAAAATCCCCGCTTAGGCGGGGATTTTTTTTTGCCTCCTTTTTTCTCATCTACATTTCAAGCAAAGCACTTATTTGCCATAAATACGCATTTACAATATAAAATTTGGCCGAAAATACTTTCGTAACACCAAGGCTACACAACTTATCTATAGATTTTACTATCTATTCATTTCTTTTATGTTGTTTTTGTTTATCTAAAACAATATAAATTATATCCTACATTAAGTTTTATCACTTTTTAGTATAATTCATTAACTTTTTAATACTTATTAAAAATAATAGTAAAGTATTTGAATGTTTAAAATTAATTTACTTAAGTTTGTTTAAAGCAATGTATAATTTTAATTATTGAATGGAACTTAGAACTAAAGTTGTTAAAAGCGCCGAATTAAAGAACATAATTATTAAGCGCCTTTATTTTGACAAAGCTTTGTCCTGTGCCGAGCTGAGCGAGATTTTAGATAAAAGTATCCCCTCCGTTTCTAAAGCCATCAACGAACTCATCGAAGAAGGTTTTGTTATCGAGCAAGGTTATGCTCCTTCCAGCGGCGGGCGCCGTCCGCTCATGTATGCTCTTTTGCCTTCAGCCATGTACATTGTTACCGTGGCTATGGACCAGCTCTCTACCCGTATACAGATGGTTGACCTGCTCAATAATCCCGTAGCCGGGATTGCCCTCAATGAACTCAAGCTTTTCGCTAACCCGCATGCTCTTTCTACCCTGATTGATTATATCAATGACTATATCGCTGCCTGTGGTATCCCTAAGGATAGGATCGCCGGTATCGGTATTGGTATGCCTGGTTTTATTGATGCCGCCGAAGGGATCAATTATACTTATCTCGATTCCGCTGGACAGAGCTTAACCCAGCTCATTTCCGCGCAGACCGGTGTTCCTGCTTATATCGAAAATGATTCCAGTTTAATCGCTCTGGCCGAGCAGAAGTTTGGGATCGCCAAAAACCACAAGGATGTCATGGTCATCAACCTGGGATGGGGTATTGGTTTGGGCATGATCATTAATGGCGAGATCTATCGCGGGCATAATGGTTTCGCGGGTGAGTTTAGTCATATCCCGCTTTCCGAGGATGGCGCTTTATGTACCTGCGGCAAGCGGGGTTGCCTGGAAGCCGAAGCTTCTATGCTGGTGGTGGCCGAGAAAGCCATCAAGGGAATTAAAAAAGGGCATATCTCCAGTTTGAAGCATACCGATAAGGACCAGTCCAAGTTAGTGGGTAATGCTATTATGGAGGCAGCCAATAACGGCGATCAGTTCGCTATTGAGCTTTTATCCGATGCCGGCTATAAAATAGGCAAGGCTTTAGCTATTCTCATCCACATCATGAACCCCGAAAGTATTGTCCTGAGCGGCAGGGGGGCTATCGTAGGTAAAATACTGCTGGCCCCGATGCAGCAGGCCCTGAATAAATATTGCATCCCAAGGCTCGTTAGCAGCACCGGCCTGCTCATCTCTGAGCTCGGTTTTAATGCCGAACTCACCGGGACGGCTGTTCTCGTTATGGAAAACTTTGATAAAGAAAATAAAAATCATTCAATCACCAATAACCAAGCAACTATGGAGAAAAACAACAAAATCTAAAACACCTAACAACACTTTAACACTAAACTAATTCAATCAAAATGAAAAAAATATTACCACTATTCTTAATTATACCTTGCTTGGCAATGGGGGCTAGCAGCCACTCAAATGCAAATAGCAAGGTCATCACAACCGCTGCAAGTGCGCGGTTTGCTGGTGGCAATAAAGCTGTCAATCAGGCAAGCTTTATTTTAAAAGGTTTTGTACGCGACGCAAGCGGACAACCCCTTATTGGAGTTTCTGTAAGTATAAAAGGAACCTCCACCGGTACACAAACAGACGTAAACGGTAAATTTGCCCTTACAGCTAATACCGGAGATGTAATTGTATTTACGTATATCGGTTATGTAAAAAAAGAAGTGACTATTGCTGGACCGGCCGAACTTACTGTTTCAATGGAGGAAGATTCAAAACAATTAAGTGAGGTTGTAGTTACCGCTTTAGGTATTAAGAAAGAACGCAAATCTTTAGGCTACTCAGTCTCTGAAGTAAAAGGAAGCGACTTAACCCAAGCAAGGCAAACAAACTTTGCCAGTGAACTTGAAGGTAAAGTTGCAGGCTTAAACGTAACTACCATATCTGGCGGTGCGGGCTCATCAGTAAACATAAATATTCGTGGTGCTGCAAGCTTAAGCGGCAATACTCAGCCATTATATGTTATTAACGGCGTACCGATGGTCAACTCTGATAACACTGAAATTGTTGGTTTATCAATGAATAGCGGCGGCGAATATGATAACTCACCAGATCAAGGTGATGGGATCGGCAATATCAACCCTGATGATATCGAAAGCATATCGATATTAAAAGGTGCGGCGGCGGCGGCGCTTTATGGCCACAACGCTAAATATGGTGTTGTATTGATTACTACCAAAAGCGGTAACAGCAAAGGTACCGTTGAGTACACATCAAACTATGAATTTGAAAAAGCTGTTAATCCAACAGATTACCAGTATCAATACGGTAATGGTGCTGAAGGCCTAAAACCAACAAGCGCTGCGGCCGCATTTAGTGCCGGTAATGATAGCTGGGGTGCTAAATTAGATGGATCATCTGTAGTTCAATTCGACGGTGTTTCTCGTCCTTATGTTGCACAAACTGATAATTTTGACGAGTTCTATCGCACGGGTGGGGCATTTACAAATACTGTTTCATTTAGCAAAGCTTATGACCTGGCAGCAATTCGCTTATCAGCAAGTGACCTTCACGATAATTCAATAGTGCCTAACTCAGGTTACGACAGAAAAAGCTTTAACTTTTCAGGCAATTTTAGCCCGGTTAAAAGGTTAATGATTGATGCCCACTTAAACTACACTAGTGATGCTGCGCAAAACCGCCCAATTTTAGGTGATGGTGCAGGCAATGCAAACTACCAGGTATTATTTTTACCAACCAGCTTAAATGTAAATACGTTAAACCCTTCAAGCAGCGGTACTATAACTTCCGCTAACCTTGCAAACGGATATACTGGTATACCGTCACTTGCAGCTGTAGGTAACGAGCTTTTATTTGCTAATAATACTTATGCTACCAACCCGTGGTTTGCTGCTGATAAATTCGTTAATAACAGCAGCCGTAACCGTAATATCGCATCAGCAAGCGCGCGTTATACCTTTGACGATGGCTTGTTTGCACAGGTACGTATTGGTCAGGATTATTATACACAACGCTATACTGATATAGTTCCTAACGGTACCGGTTACTACGCACAGGCAAACCAAAATTTAGCCGAAACTTACGCAACTGTTTCTGAGTTAAATACCGATTTCCTGATTGGTAAAGCATTTAAAGCAACTCCTGATTTTACTATAACACCTAATGTTGGTGGAAACATTGAGAAATCAAAAACCGAATCAACTACAGAAGCAGGTGTTGGGTTTGTAATTCCTTACGTATACACTATTAACAACTTGTCTTCAAAATCAATTGCCTATGGTGATTACAACTCACAAGTAAATTCATTATACGGAACATTGGAATTAGCCTATAAATCATACTTATACCTTAACGGAAGTGTGCGTTCAGACTGGTTTTCGCAACTTGCATCATCTGCAGATCCAAATAATAAGCTGAACATTGTTTACCCTTCAATAGATGGTTCATTCGTATTTAGTGAACTGGTTAAACCAAGCTGGATGGACTTTGGAAAGATAAGAGCTGGTTGGGCCAACGTAGGCGGAACAACTAATCCATACCAAACATTACTTAACTATGCTCTTCAATCAACACAATCAAATGGGATGCCTTTAGGTACTATTACCAATACTTCAACTCCTAACGCATCACTTAAACCATCAAATGCCGAAGAAATTGAAATAGGTACTGAAATACACACCTTAAATAACCGGTTAAATTTTGATGTAACCTGGTACAACAAAAATTCAAAAAATGAAATCGTACCGGCCCCTGCATCAATCACTTCAGGTTACGAAGGTGCAGTATTAAACATTGGTAAAATCCGAAACAGAGGTTGGGAATTCCTGGTAAGCGGTGCTCCGGTAAAAGAGAAAAACTTCACCTGGAATACATCAATCAATGGCTCATACAATGCCAATACAGTTTTAGCTTTAGCTGCCGGCCAAAGTTCATTGCCAGTTGCTTATTCACGTACAGGTCTTGCTTCTACAGTTGACATAATTGGAAAAGCAGCCGATCAGATTCAGGCCTTTGATTATGCCCGCAATGCTGATGGATCATTAAAGCTTGATGCAAACGGAGTACCAATGCAAGGCGCTTTAAAACAATACGGATCTGCTTATGGCCCATGGGGCGCTGGTTTTAATAACGATTTTACTTTTGGTCACGTTACATTTTCATTCCTTATTGATGGTAAATTCGGTGGCCACGTATTCGCCGGCGACGAATATTATGCTTACGAAGATGGTTTAACCAAATCAACTTTACCTGGCCGCGAAACAGGCTTTCCAAATGGCACTTCAACTCCTACAACAGCTGAAAACTATTACACTACTTTAGGCAATAACGTTTCAGGCTTATTTGTTCAAAACGCAAGCTTTATCAAATTCCGCCAGATAACATTAGGCTATAATATTCCAACAGTTGCCTTAGGATTGAGTAAAGTTATACAAAGTGCTAATTTAAGTTTTGTTGCACGTAACTTATTCTATATCATGAAGAGAACAACTGATATTGACCCAGAAGCAAGCTACGGCACATATTCGCAAGGTTTAGAATTGGGTGGTGTACCAACTACCAGGACTTATGGATTAAACCTGAATGTTAAATTTTAATGATATTAACGATTAATCTTAATAAGATGAAAAAGAAATTAATTATATATAGTACACTGCTAGCCACAGGTTTATTCCTGTCAACAAGCTGTACCAAAAATTTTGAAAAGTTAAATACGGATCCTACTGCGTTTAGCGCCACTAACTTTGATCCCAATTACCTGCTAACCACTGCCCAGCTTGATTATACAGGCAGTCAGGATTTTAGCTATGATACATGGCGTGCCGATTTAATCTATTGCTCAACCTTTATGCAAGGCTTTGCAACAGCTATTGGTTACTGGGCCGGTGATAAATATCAATCAAACCCCGAATATCTTGCTGCTTATTGGCAAAGTGATAACGGTGCCGATGGTGCCTACTCTGAGCAGGTAAAGCCAATTGTTGATATGGTTACTACTACAGCAACTGAGCCGCAGTATAACAACTTGCACCAAATTGGCCGTATCATGAAAGCCCTGATATTTGAACGTATAACCGACCTTTATGGTGATGTTCCTTACTCACAAGCAGGCGTAGGATATTACGACAAAATATTATTCCCGGTATATGATAAACAACAGGCCATATACACCAATTTAATTTCTGAATTGCAGGATGCTACCTCAAAATTAAACCCTTCGGGTGATATACCTACTGGCGATGCTTTTTACCATGGAAACATAGCTGAATGGCAAAAATTCGGTAACAGCTTATTACTACGCGTTGCTATGCGTTTAAGTAAAGTTGATCCGGCTACTGCTAAAACTGTTATAACATCACTAGTTGGCAAAACTTTTGCAAGCAATGCCGATGACGCTTTTTTTGTACATGATGCAAATGGTGGCCGCCCTACAGTTAACCGTGTTAGCCAGGTACTCCAAGGTGGCCCGGAAAACCAGTACGTGAAATGGAGCCAGACTTTTATCTTTTTACTGCAAGGCAAAACAAAATTAACTGACCCTATTGAAGCCGTTCCGGATCCTCGTTTACCAATCATATCGGTTACCAACTACACAATAGGCACTCCTGCCAGCGGCGATACTACTCCTGCTGATCAAAAAGGCCAGCCAAATGGTTATGACCTTAATGGTGGTGCTACTACATTGGGTAACGCGCCTGGTTTTACAACCGTTGGTGATTACTCTTCAGTACCGTTCTCAATGACACAGATGGGTACTCCAACATTTATACTTACCTATGGTGAGACCGAACTTTTATGGGCAGATGCCGCTGAAAGATTTGGCATTGGAGGCAGCGCTGCTTCACATTACACCAATGGTGTTACTGCTGCGATGACATATTTAAGTGAATATGGATCTGGGGCAACAGCTGTACCCGGAGCATCAATCACTGCTTATCTTACCGCTCATCCATATGTAGCCGGCAACACCGGGCTAAGTATGATAAATACCCAATACTGGATATTAACCAACACCATGATGGATTTTTACGAGTCATGGTCAAACTGGAGAAGAACAGGTTATCCTGCACTTACACCGATTAATTATCCTGGTAATGCAACCGGTGGCACTATTCCACGCCGCTTTCCATACCCTTTGGTTGAAGCGACTAACAATCCTGTAAACTACACTGCCGCTCATAATGCTGTCCCTGGTGGAGACACTATGACAGGCCATGTATGGTGGGATGTACAATAATAGGGTAAATTTAAGTTGATTGAGGTCCCCGCCTGGGCGGGGACTTTTTTAACTCATTAACAGGATTTCTTTTTAACACAATCTTAACATCAACCTTAACTTATTAAAAAATATTAAAAAGTACTTTGAGTTCTAAAAATATTTAGCTAAGTTTGTTATAGCTACTTTATACAACAATGCATAAGGCAATTATCACCAAATTCATTGTAACAAAAAGATTAACAGGTATATAATAATTACAACAATAGCTATCTGTTAAAGCAGCATTAAAGTGCGGATATTTTATACAACATATTATTAACATAGGGTATCCGGTATCGTAAGTTAATAGGGTTAATTTAGGTTGATTGAAATCCTCGCGTATGCGGGGATTTTTTTTGGACTATCTTTTCATTTAATTATATATTTATACACAAATACATTTCACAACATGGCTCGTTTAAATTTATTGGAAGAAACCAGGTATGAAAAATTACCAGTAACCGTATATCCCAACCAGAAGGTAGCATCCCTGGCGGTAGCGCAACGCATCGCAAACCTGATCCGCAAAAAAAGCGCTAAAGGTGAGAAAGCGGTACTGGGTTTAGCCACCGGTGTAACCCCCATTAACGTATATGCCGAGCTGGTACGCCTGCACAAAGAGGAAGGCCTGAGCTTTGCCAACGTGATCACTTTTAACCTGGACGAATACTTCCCGATGCAGCCAACCGCTGCACAAAGCTATGTAACCTTCATGAATGAAAACCTTTTCAATCATGTGGATATTGATAAAAAGAACATACACATACCCAATGGCACTTTACCACAGGATGAAGTAGCTGCTTTTTGTTTAAACTATGAAAAACAGATCACCGAACTGGGTGGCCTTGACCTGCAGATATTAGGTATTGGCCGTACTGGTCATATCGGTTTTAACGAGCCGGGATCAGCCCCAAACTCAGGTACACGTTTAGTTACACTGGATGATCTTACCCGCAGCGATGCCTCACGTGATTTTGGGGGTAAAAAGAATGTACCTACCAAAGCCATCACCATGGGTATCGGCACCATATTTAAGGCAAGGGAAATTATCCTGATGGCCTGGAGCGGCAAAAAAGCGCCAATCATCAAGAAAGCTGTTGAAGGCGAAATCTCAGGCGATGTGCCTGCAACCTACCTGCAACTATCCGACCACGTTGATTTTGTGCTGGATGAAGCAGCCGCATCAGAACTTACGCGTTTTGATACTCCATGGCTGGTAAAAGATTGGATATGGGATAATACTCAGAAAAAGAAAGCGGTAATCTGGTTAGCCGGTATCGTTAATAAACCTATCCTAAAACTAACCGAAGAAGATTATAATAACCACGGCATGGCGCAGCTTGCAGTTGAGCAAGGCCCGGTTTACAATATCAATATCGACATATTTAACCAGGTACAGCATACCATTACCGGCTGGCCGGGAGGCAAGCCAAATGCCGACGACAGTCAGCGTCCGGAAAGAGCTGTACCCGCGAAGAAACGTTCCATCATTTTCTCTCCGCATCCTGACGATGATGTGATCTCCATGGGTGGTACCTTCATCCGTTTGGTTGACCAGGGGCATGATGTGCATGTAGCCTACCAAACCTCAGGCAATACCGCAGTTTGGGATGATGATGTATTGCGCTATATGGAATTCGCTATCGACTTTAACGCGAGTATCGGAGAAGACAATACCCACCTGAAGAATCTTTACAACGATATGCGGGCGTTTATCGCCCAAAAACATCCTAACCAGATAGATACCCTGGAAATCCGCGATGTAAAAGGCTTTATCCGCAAAACCGAAGCTATATCAGGTGCTCGCTATGCCGGTTTGAAGGATGACCATATCCATTTTATGGCACTTCCTTTTTACGAAACAGGCAAAACCAAAAAAAACACCGTTGGCGAGGAAGATATACAATTAACAATCGACCTGCTACAAAAAGTAAAACCACAGCAAGTATTTGTTGCCGGTGATTTTGCCGATCCACATGGTACGCACGTGGTTTGTTTTAATATTGTGATTGAAGCCTTAAGGCGCCTGCAAAAAACCGAAGATTGGGTAAAAGATTGCTGGGTATGGATGTACCGCGGTGCATGGCACGAGTTTGCCACCTACGAAATTGAAATGGCGGTACCTTTATCGCCCGAAGAGGTTTTACGTAAACGTGCCGCAATCTTCAAACACCAATCACAAAAAGATACACCTGTTTTCCCGGGTGATGACGTACGTGAGTTCTGGGTTCGTGCCGAGGACCGCAACCGCGAAACAGCCCGCTGCTATGACCAGCTTGGTTTAGCTGAATACGCAGCTATGGAAGCGTTTGTGAGGTTTAAGTTTTAACCCCCCAGCCCCCTGAAGGGGGAGCTTTTGATTAGCCTAAATAGAAAAGGTCCTGACAAAATATCAGGACCTTTTCTATTTTACATATTTATTCCCCCTTCAGGGGGTTAGGGGGTAATCTTCCCATTCACCAACCCAATAACCTCCGCCTCAATAGCAATCGCTTGTCTTTCTAACTCTTCACCCTGTTTAATAATATCAGTAGTATAGGCTTTATCCTTATACCCCGAAGCATTTATTTTCACATTCATAAAAGCGCCTAACACAGCAGTACGTGCACATAAAGCCGCTACCCCCGCATCGGTTACGGAATTTGGGTTGCCGATCTCAGCCATCGCTTTAATAACTTCCAAACTGCCATGCGCCATTTGCATTACCTTGAATGGTATTTCAATAGCATATTTGGTCGCATCCTGTATGGTTCTATCACGTGTTGCTTTTTCCTCATCAGTTGATTTTGGCAAACTAAACCCTTCCATAATTTTATTGAAAGCAACCGTATCCAAATCAACCAACTTCAACAATTCATTTTTGTAATACTGTCCTTTCTCTGCCCAATCGCTAAATTCTTCCCAACGGTTATCCCAACCTTTTTTATGTGAAGACAAATTTGCTACCATCGTAGCCAATGATGCTCCCAATACACCCGCATAAGCAGAAATAGAGCCACCTCCAGGAGCTGGACTTTCACTTGCAGTTTCATCAGCAAAATCAGTCAGCGTCATGCTGATTAATTTACTTGCTGATTTATCTTTCAATAAATATTCAATAATACGTTCTTCAGGAATAAAAGGCCCCAACTCATCCAAACCCATTGATTTGATGGCGATTTTGATCAATTCCTTCTCGCTCACCCCTACCGAACGCTGTTGTTTCAGCAGGAAATATTTACCCGCATCCAGCATCGCCTTTAAGGGTATCAATCCAACCAATTCGCTGCCTGTTACCCGCATACCACGTTCGGCAGCTTTGGTGCAAACCTCATCAAAGGCAATATGTACGGGTGTAACTTCAATGTTGGTTAAGTTCATCGAGATTTGGGCGATGCCATATTCCTCGATATACCAGCCAATGGCCTTCACAAATTTCAATGAACCGGGCACAGATTTAGGTTTGCCATTTTCATCAGTAATAATCTTACCATTTATCGGGTCACCCTCACGCAAAACACGCCCGGCCTCGCGCACATCAAAAGCTATTGAATTAGCCCTGCGAGTTGAGGTAGTATTTAGATTAACATTATAAGCGATCAAAAAATCCCTCGCGCCAATAACAGTACCACCTCTTTTCGCATCAAACTCCGCCGGACCAAAATCAGGCTTCCATTCAGGCAGTTTTATCTTCTTAAAAAATCCTTCATACTCCCCTGCTCTTATCACCGATAAATTACTACGCTTTTTATCAGCCTGCGCGCCTTCGTACAAATAAACTGGGATACCTAACTCTTCACCAACTCGTTTTGCCAACTTCTGCGCATAAACCGCGGTTTCTTCCATGCTGATATTACTGATAGGTATCAGCGGACAAACATCCGTAGCCCCCATGCGTGGATGCTCGCCCTTATGCTTGCTCATGTCGATCAGTTCACCTGCTTTTTTGATGGCTAAAAAAGCAGCCTGAATTACCGGCTCAGGTTCACCCACAAAAGTCACCACGGTACGGTTAGTTGCCTTACCAGGATCAACATTCAACAACCTTACACCTTCAACAGATTCTACCTCATCAGTAATCTGTTTAATAATATCCAGGTCTACACCCTCGCTAAAATTGGGTACGCATTCAATTAGTTTAGTCATTGGTTATTAGTTTATAAAGCAATCAATATATAATCAGCGGTTTAAGTTTGCCCTGTTGGTACAAAATCTCCCTGTAATCATTAGTCGGATACGCCTGCATATCCGCCCGCATTCCCGGCGCTAATATACCACGGTCATGTAATCGCAAAGCCTTAGCCGCACGGAAAGTTAATCCCGCAAATACTTCAGCCGTATTTAACTTTTCAGCAGCACTCATCACGGCAGCCTGCATCAACAGGTCACCCATAGGTGCAGAACCCGGGTTCCAGTCACTGGCAATAGCTAAACAAGCTCCCACATCTAGTAATTTACGGGCAGGCGCGTATTGCATACCTAACCCTAATGAAGCACCCGGCAAAACCACCGCAACCGTATCAGAATTTGCCAATAGTTTTATCTCACCATCCTTACTCGCCTCCAAATGATCTGCCGACACCGCGCCCGATTTAACTGCAACCGCGCTACCACCCGTGGTAAACTGATCAGCATGAACGGTAATATCGAAACCCATTTGTTTAGCACGATTAAGATAGGTTAATGCATTTTTTGCATCAAAAGCACTTTCTTCAATAAATATATCAACCCGGTTACTCAGGTTTTCATTTTTAATGACCGGCAACAGATCATGAAAAACATAATTGAGATATTCTGATTGCCCCCCGCTGAAATCCTTCGGCACCATATGCGCCGCAAGACAGGTAGAAACCAAACTGGCTTTTGTTTGGGTTGATGCCTTTGCAATCGCCCGCAGTTGCTTTAATTCTGACGCAGTCTCCAAACCATAACCACTTTTTATTTCGATGGTAGTTACCCCTTCGGCTAAATGGCGCTCAATTCTTTGCAACAATAATTTTTCAAGCAGATCTTCATCGGCAGCACGGGTTTGTGTTACTGAATCCCAGATACCGCCGCCTGCTTTAGCAATTTCCAGATAAGTTTTGCCTTGTATCCGCATGGCATAATCCTTTGCCCGACTGCCTGCAAAGCAAATGTGCGTATGGCAATCGACAAAGCCCGGTAGCAGCACATGATCGCCTGTAATTTCTTGTATTGATGCTGATGGATTTGCTTTTCGTAAAACTTCAAAATCACCAACGGCTATGATCAGTCCGTTTTCAACTAATACGCCGCCTTGCGGGATGATTTGCAGATCATCATCGCTCAAAGCACCCTTCAAACCGAGGCCTGCAAGCGTCAATATTTGTGTAAACGGACCAATTAGTTTTTTCATTCTCTATTATTTAACCGTCATTGCGAGGAACGAAGCAATGACATGCATATTTTTTACTTTCGGACTTTTTTCTACCAAACCTTCAACTCAAACTTATCTGCCCATTCCTCAGCCTTATCATAACCAGCATCAGCATGACGGAAGATACCCATTGCCGGATCATTATGCAATACACGTTTTAGACAGGCTGCCGCACGATCGGTACCATCGGCCAAAACAACCATGCCCGCATGCTGCGAATAGCCCATCCCTACGCCGCCGCCATGATGGAACGAAACCCAGGTTGCCCCGCCGGCAGTATTCGACATCAAATTCAATAATGGCCAATCTGACACCGCGTCTGAACCATCTTTCATCGATTCCGTTTCCCTGTTTGGCGATGCTACTGATCCGCAATCCAAATGGTCACGACCAATTACGATCGGGCCTTTTACTTTGCCGCTTGCTACCAGTTCGTTAAAAATCAAACCTGCCTTTTCTCGTTCGCCCATGCCTAACCAGCAAATCCTCGCCGGTAAACCCTGGAACGATATTTTTTGCTGCGCTTTTTCCAACCAGTTTATCAAAGGTTTATTTTCGGGGAATGCTTCCATCAAAGCCCTATCTGTAACATAAATATCTTCAGGATCACCCGATAATGCTACCCACCTGAACGGCCCTTTACCCTCACAAAATAACGGACGGATATATGCCGGAGTAAATCCCGGAAAATCATAAGCATCCAGCTCACCCCCCTGTTTGGCAAACTCGCGCAGGTTATTACCGTAATCAAATGTCACAGCGCCTTTCCTTTTCAGATCCAGCATAAAACCAACATGGCGTGCCATGCTTTTTAGGGATAGATCTTTATATTTTTCAGGATCAGCCTTGCGCAATGCAGCAGCCTCGCTCAACGACAAACCGTTAGGTATATAGCCATTCAAAGGATCATGTGCCGATGTTTGGTCGGTTAATATATCAGGGATAAAATTATCTTTCAATAAGCGTTCCAGCATATCTCCCGCATCACTTACTAAGCCAACCGATAAAGTTTCACCTTTTTGCATGGCATCTTTTACCCAGGCAATGGCTTCATCATAACTATGTGTTATTTTATCAATGTATTGTGTGTCAACTCGTTTTTGAATACGTGTAGCATCAATATCGGCACCTAAAAATACACCACCCGCCATGGTAGCTGCCAGTGGTTGCGCACCACCCATACCGCCGATACCTGCGCTAACGATGAGCTTACCCGTCAAATCATTATTAAAATGCTGGCGACCGCATTCTACAAAGGTTTCATAAGTCCCCTGCAAAATTCCTTGTGTGCCAATGTAAATCCAGCTACCGGCTGTCATTTGGCCGTACATCATTAAGCCTTTTGCACGTAATTCATTAAAATGCTCCCACGTTGCCCATCCAGGAACAAGATTGCTATTAGCGATCAATACCCGTGGCGCCTGCGGATGGCTGCGGATAATACCAACCGGTTTACCCGATTGCACCAATAGCGAATGCTCTTCATCCAACTCTAACAATAACTCAATAATCTTGCGCAAGGCTTCCGGGTTGCGGGCTGCCTGACCGATGCCACCATAAACCACCAATTCATCTGGGTTTTCGGCAACTTGCCCGTCAAGATTGTTGAGCAACATACGCAATGGTGCTTCGGTTTGCCAGCTTTTGGCATGCAATTGCATTCCGCGCGGTGCTTTGTACACCGGGTGCTTGGCGTATTTTTCAATAAATTCCGAACTCGTCATCATGATTGAGATTAATGTTATTGTTTAATGCGGTATCATTGGCTATTGCCAATAACGATCCGTTGGTAATTAGCTGGTGTATTTGGTTAATATCCGTAGCAAAAATGCGGTCCTCATGAATAAAAGGCACATATTGGCGGATATAGCTATGGCAAGCCTCGATAACCGGGGTTGATTTCAATGGTCTCCGGAAATCCATTGCCTGCGTGGCATAAAGCAATTCAATAGCCTGTATGTATTCTAAATTATCAATTACCTGGTGCAGTTTGCGCCCGCTGATGGAACCCATGGAAACGTGGTCTTCCTGTCCTAAAGATGTTGGTACACTATCGGCACTTGCCGGGAAACAAAGCGTTTTATTTTCGGTAACCAAAGCCGCGGTAGTGTATTGTGGTATCATTAAACCCGAATTTAAGCCGGGATCATTGGTTAACACTTTTGGTAGGCCATATCTACCCTCACTCATTAAATAACAACGACGATCAGCAATGTTGCCTAATTCAGCAGCTGCGATGGTCGCATAATCTAAAGGTAAAGCCAGTGGCTGTCCGTGAAAATTACCACCGCTTATAGTATCATTCGCATCAAAAATTATTGGGTTATCGGTTACGGAGTTAAGTTCTATCTCCGTCAGCTCCTTTAAATGCAACCATGCATTGCGAGATGCGCCATGCACCTGGGGCATACAACGTAAGGAATATGGATCTTGCACCCTATCGCAGTTTACATGCGAATTGCATATCTCTGATTCACTTAATAAAGTAAACAAACGAGCGGCTACCAGTTTAGTCCCTTTAAATGGACGGATGGCATGTATCCTCGCATCAAAAGGCCGGGCCGATCCCATCAGCCCTTCTAACGACATAGCGCCTATCAAATCAGCCAAGTTCAAAGCATCGTTGAAACGCTGCACGGCTTTTATAGCGAATGCAAGAATAAACTGAGTACCATTTATCAAGGCCAAACCCTCTTTAGGGCCTAATACCAGTGGTTTTAAATTATGGTCTTTTAATATTTTCCCTGCCGGGGATTTCTCACCCTTTACAAACACTTCGCCCAAACCAATTAATGGCAAAAACAAGTGCGATAGTGGCGCTAAATCACCTGATGCCCCAACCGATCCCTTTTCGGGAACTACCGGGATAACATCATGATCAATATGCCAGATGATCCTATCCAACGTTGCCGGGTTAATGCCCGAATAACCTTGTGCCAAGGCATGCACTTTACTAATCAGCATCAATTTGGCTATTTCCTGCGGGATGGGTTTGCCAATACCCACACTGTGGCTTTTAAGCAAGTTGCTTTGCAGGGTGCTGGTATCTTCCTCGTTAATATGGGTATCGCAAAGCGGCCCGAAACCGGTGTTGATACCATAAACAGGCAACTGCGCGTGTACTATTTTTTTAACTTCTTTGTATGACGCTTGTACACGAGCGGCGGCCTCATCGCCAATAATACCCTTGGTTTTTCCGGCTGCAATATCCAGGCAAATACCGATGGTTAAATGATCGGTTCCGTAATTAAATTTGCTGCTCATTGTAATCTGTTTTTAATTTATCAGTAATCAATCCGGTAAGGTTGGTGCGCTTAAAAGTATTTTCGAGCGCGGATATCGATGATAGTAATTCACTGCAACCAGGTTCGCTGGCAACCAATTGCTCCATCGCTGTGGTTACCGCTTCCCAAACGGGTATTACTTGCGCAAGTAATTGTTTCCCGCTGTCGGTTAACTGTACTAATTGTTTCCGGCCGTCCACGGCGCAAGCGGCGCTGGTTACCAGTTTCTTATTTTTCAGTCCGGTTATTAATTGACTTGCTGCCGGATGCGACACCTCAATCTGCTCGCTAAGCTCTTTAATCGAAAGTGATTCATTCTTCGATAACAAATAAAACACCGGGAACCAACTCGCATCAAAATCAATACCCTTATTTTGATAGGCACGATTAATTTCTGATAGAAATGCCTCGCTCAAACGCCTCAATCTGCTCCCCAAAACTAAGTAACCCAGGTTTTGATATAAATTCATGATGCAATTTATATAAGTGCTTATATAAATCCAAATATCTTAAAAAATATTATTGTTACACGCTTTATCATCCCGATAATTTATATTCACAGCAATAATATAGTTATGGAATTTATTACTGTCGTAAAATCATTTGAAGAATTATCTCCAGCTGAACTTTATAAAATCTTAAGACTGCGCAACGAAGTTTTTGTTGTAGAGCAAAATTGCCCTTACCAGGATGCCGATAATAAGGACCCCAAATGTTATCATTTAATGCTTTTAAAAGATGATGAGCTGATGGCGTATGCAAGGTTAGTGCCTCCGGGACTATCATTCCCTCAAATGTCTATTGGCAGGGTGGTTACCAGTCCAAAGGCGCGGGGCACAGGTGCCGGCAGGTCATTAATGAACACCGCTATTGAACAATGCCATCAAATTTTTGGCGAAGGCGATATACAGATAGGCGCACAGGCTTATCTGCTAAAGTTTTATAGTTCGTTAGGATTTAAAAAAGTTGGGGATATTTATGATGAAGATGGCATCCCACATATTGATATGATAAGAGCATAATCCCGGCAATTTTTACCGGGATCAAGCTCAAAATACTATGCCAGATGCATAACTGCATACAAAGCAGTTACAGAAATTGCTGCCCATAAAGCGACTCCCTGCAACAAGGGCCTAAACCCTACCGATACCAGTATTTTACGTGACAAGCCTGCACCTATCAAAAACAAGGTTAATGTTAAACCCATTTTTGCAATGGTAACGATATACGGACTAATCATTTTTACAACCGGTAAATAAGTATTAGCTACCATGGCTAAAATAAACAAGCCTATAAAGTATGGTATGCTGATCTTTTTTGATTTATTCTTGAAAATAAAGGCTGACATGAATGATACCGGCACAATCCATAATGCACGTGCGAGTTTTACAGTTGTTGCAACCTCTAAAGCATGAGTACCATATTTACTGGCAGCGCCCACTACTGAGCTGGTATCGTGTATAGCTATTGCACACCATAACCCAAATTGAGTTTGAGAAAGGTTGAAATGATGCCCAATTACCGGAAAAATAAATAAAGCGATAGAATTAAGGATGAATACACAACCCAAGGCCACAGAAATCTGCTTTTCTTCAGCCTTAATTACGGGTGAAATGGCCGCTATTGCACTACCGCCGCAAATAGCAGTACCTGCAGAAATAAGGTAAGACGTTTTCTTCTCGATATTTAACCATTTGCCCATCAGGTAACCAAATACCAATGTGCCGGTTATAGAGGCTATTGTAAATAATACTCCTTCTTTACCCGCTTGCATAGCAGTGTGTACATTCATACCAAAACCAAGCCCTACTACTGAAAATTGAAGTAATAAATGTGTGGCTTTATGATTCAGATGTAAATAGGGATGCCCGGTGAACTGGGCAATTATCAAGCCCATTAATAACGCAATTGCAGGGCTGATAAATGGCGTAAGACATAAGACTATACAAATTATAAATACAGCTTTACGGGTGCCTTCATTTACATTAAGTAACAGCCCGCTGGCTTTATGGCTTAATTGTTGATTTTGACTATACATAACTATTTGTTTTGCACGTCAAATATCCATCAATATTTTATGCGGTTTTTATCACATCTTAGGATGTTCAATAACTACAGGTTATTGATACTCTATAAACATATCTAAAAACAAAAAATCCGTCAGCTTTATTAAACTGACGGATTTCACGAAAAGACCTGTGGAGAATATCGGAGTCGAACCGATGACCTCTTGCATGCCATGCAAGCGCTCTAGCCAGCTGAGCTAATCCCCCATGATGTGGGGTGGCAAATATACATATCCTGTTTTAAAATAAAACTTAATTGTTATAAATTTTAAGCAGAGGTCTTTATACATATTATCATCCCCACTTATGTGCTATTCTCTATAAATGTCCATACTCTAATCCCAATACAACATATTTCGTTTTTTAAAAATGTTTAATAAACATTTTTAAAAATTTAAGTAAAATAAGAATGGATGACAATATAACACCATAACTTATTTAACTTATTAAATTATTTTATAAAGTACTAGGATTTCTAATTTTTTTTCGATTAGTTTGTTAAACAAATGAAATCCTGAATCTTGAATGGAACTTAGAACTAAAGTTGTTAAAAGCGCCGAATTAAAGAACATAATTATTAAGCGCCTTTATTTTGACAAAGCTTTGTCCTGTGCCGAGCTGAGCGAGATTTTAGATAAAAGTATCCCCTCCGTTTCTAAAGCCATCAACGAACTCATCGAAGAAGGTTTTGTTATCGAGCAAGGTTATGCTCCTTCCAGCGGCGGGCGCCGTCCGCTCATGTATGCTCTTTTGCCTTCAGCCATGTACATTGTTACCGTGGCTATGGACCAGCTCTCTACCCGTATACAGATGGTTGACCTGCTCAATAATCCCGTAGCCGGGATTGCCCTCAATGAACTCAAGCTTTTCGCTAACCCGCATGCTCTTTCTACCCTGATTGATTATATCAATGACTATATCGCTGCCTGTGGTATCCCTAAGGATAGGATCGCCGGTATCGGTATTGGTATGCCTGGTTTTATTGATGCCGCCGAAGGGATCAATTATACTTATCTCGATTCCGCTGGACAGAGCTTAACCCAGCTCATTTCCGCGCAGACCGGTGTTCCTGCTTATATCGAAAATGATTCCAGTTTAATCGCTCTGGCCGAGCAGAAGTTTGGGATCGCCAAAAACCACAAGGATGTCATGGTCATCAACCTGGGATGGGGTATTGGTTTGGGCATGATCATTAATGGCGAGATCTATCGCGGGCATAATGGTTTCGCGGGTGAGTTTAGTCATATCCCGCTTTCCGAGGATGGCGCTTTATGTACCTGCGGCAAGCGGGGTTGCCTGGAAGCCGAAGCTTCTATGCTGGTGGTGGCCGAGAAAGCCATCAAGGGAATTAAAAAAGGGCATATCTCCAGTTTGAAGCATACCGATAAGGACCAGTCCAAGTTAGTGGGTAATGCTATTATGGAGGCAGCCAATAACGGCGATCAGTTCGCTATTGAGCTTTTATCCGATGCCGGCTATAAAATAGGCAAGGCTTTAGCTATTCTCATCCACATCATGAACCCCGAAAGTATTGTCCTGAGCGGCAGGGGGGCTATCGTAGGTAAAATACTGCTGGCCCCGATGCAGCAGGCACTGAATAAATATTGCATCCCGAGGCTCGTCAGCAGCACCGGGCTGCTCATCTCTGAGCTCGGTTTTAATGCCGAACTCACCGGGACCGCTGTTCTCGTTATGGAAAACTTTGATAAAGAAAATAAAAATCATTCAATCACCAATAACCAAGTAACTATGGAGAAAAACAACAAAATCTAAAACACCTAACAACACTTTAACACTAAACTAATTCAATCAAAATGAAAAAAATATTACCACTAATTTTACTAGTGCCTTGCCTGGCTTTGGGGGCTAATAACCACCATAATCCTATTAGCAGCACTAGCTTCACAACCGTTGGCATAAGCCAGAACGTGACCAATGCAACTCCAGTAAAAGGTGTTGTAAAAGACGAAACAGGCACAACCTTACCGGGAGTTTCTGTAGTGATAAAAGGAACAACAACCGGCACCCAAACAGATGCAAACGGTAAGTTTAGCCTAAACGCAAACCCCGGAGATGTACTTGTTTTTAGCTACGTAGGCTATACTAAAAAAGAAGTTATTGTAGCTAACCAAACCAACTTTACCATAGTACTATCATCTGATTCTAAAAGCCTAAACGAAGTTGTAGTAACGGCCTTAGGTATTAAAAAATCAGAGAAATCGCTTACCTACTCTACAGATCAGGTATCTGGCAAAGAGCTTACCGATGTACCAACTGATAACTTAATGAACTCGCTGAATGGTAAACTTTCTGGCGTAACCATCACTCCTAGCGCATCAGGCGTGGGCGGTTCGGCAAAAGTTATCCTGCGTGGTAATAAATCAGTTGCGGGTGGCAATCAGCCATTATATGTAATTGATGGTATTCCAATTTCCAACGGATCAAACTCCAATGGTCAGCCAAACAGCACCTATGGTACAGCTGTAGGTCAGGGCGGCGGCGGCATTGCCAGCACAAACCAGGATGGCGGCGATGGTATATCCAATCTAAACCCTGATGATATCGAAAGCATTACTGTTTTAAAAGGAGCTTCTGCTGCGGCACTTTATGGTAGCCAGGCACAAAATGGCGTTATATTAATCACCACTAAAAAAGGAAAAGCAGGCAAAGCAGTAATTAATTTTTCATCATCATTTACTGCTGATAAAATTGCTTATCAGCCTCAATTCCAAAACACCTATGGTCAATCACCAACCGCAGCAACACAAAGCTGGGGACCAAAGTTAACCAGCAGTGCACCAGATAATTTATCGCAGTTTTTCCAAACCGGAACAAACTTTACTAACTCGATAAATATTTCCGGGGGATCAGAGATGGCGCAAACCTATTTCTCTTACGCAAATACAACTGCCGCAGGTGTTGAACCGGGTAATAAACTATCGCGTAACAACATCAATTTACGCGAAACCGGTCACTTTTTAAACAACAAATTAACGCTTGATGCAAATGTTAACTACGTGGCTCAAAATGTTGACAATAGCCCCGGCCTAGGTTTTTATTTAAACCCGCTTACTGGCCTCTATTTATTCCCAAGGGGACAAAACATAACGCCATACAAAACTCAGTTTGAGTTACCGGCTGTAGCAGGTGGTAACGGCGCACCAACACAAAACTGGCCCTTTAACGAGGACGTACAGCAAAATCCATGGTGGATAACCAACCGTGACCCTAACACCAGTAATCGTAATCGTACCATAATTAATGCCACTGCTAAATATGATATAACCAGTTGGTTAAGCATACAAGCCAGAGGAATTGATGATCGCACTTATGATACCTATCAGCAGGATCTTTACGCAGGAACTATTGGCGTATTGTCAAAAGCGAACGGACAGTTTTTATTAACTAACCAACTGAATGAGCATAAATATGCTGATATGTTAATCACGTTTTCAGTACCAGGCAAATCAGATTTTAAATTAGATGGTATACTTGGTGGTAGCATAACCGATGATCATGTTGATGGAACAAACATTGGCCCTGATGTAAATAACAATTACAATGGTAATGGTTTAATTATCCCTAACGTTTTCGTGCCTCAAAATTTAGATGTTGCGGCTGATGGGTCACCTGTACAAAACCTGCAGGCTGTTCACAATCAGGATCAGGCGCTATTTGCAAATGCCAACTTATCTTACAAAAACTGGGCTTATTTAACAGTTACAGCCAGAAACGACTGGTCCTCAGAACTGGCATATACGCCAAATGAATCTTATTTCTATCCTTCGGCAGGTTTGTCATTGATATTAAGTCAGATGCTTGCTTTACCTACTGATATCAGCTATGCAAAAATAAGAGGAACTTATGCGCAGGTTGGTAACACGGTTTCTATACCTTATGCTACAGATCCATTAACACACTTTGGAACAGGTGGCGTAACGTTAAATTCAGTAGCACCATTTCCATTATTAAAGCCTGAAAGGACTAACTCATTTGAGTTGGGTACCGATCTGCGCTTTTTTGCTGATAAACTAAGTGCAAGCTTTACCTACTACAAATCAAACACTACCGATCAGGCTATTGCTATTTTACCAGCATTTACAACTTCTTTCTCTAAAGGATACCTTAACGCCGGTAACATACAAAACTCGGGTGTTGAATTCACATTAGGATATGAGGCAATACACACCACTAACTTCTCGTGGAATACATCATTTAATGGGTCGGCTAACAGGAACAAAGTATTAGATGTTGACTCAAAAGCAGGCATTCCACAAGTTGTTTTAACGCCCAATAACAATAACAGCTACGAATCAATATTAGCTACAGGTGGTTCTTATAATGACATCTATGGTGTAACCTTTAAACGTGACTCACAAGGTAGAATATTAATAGGTGCCGGTGGTGCCCCGGAAACTAATAACGGATACAACTACTTGGGCAATCCTGATCCTAAATTCCAGTTAGGTTGGGAAAACAACATCAAGTATAAAAACTTCAATTTTGAGTTTTTGGTTGATGGAAAATTTGGAGGCCAGGTATTATCGCTTACACAAGCAGTTATGGATCAGTACGGTGTTTCAGAAGCATCAGGCGCTGCCAGAAATGCAGGTGGCGTAAAAATAAACGGTGTTAATGCTACCACAGGTGTACCGGTTACCAGTGTTGATCCTTACACATGGTACAGCACAGTTGGCGGTCGCGCGGGTATTTCAGAAAACTACATGTACAGTGCAACAGTTGTTCGTTTACGCGAAGCATCATTAGGTTATACTGTTCCGTTTACATCAGGCGCGATTAAAAGCTTAAGGTTTTCATTAATAGGAAGAAATCTTATCTATTTCTACAAGAAAGCACCATTTGATCCTGAGGTTACCATGTCAACAGGTAATGGATTATCGGGGGTTGATGTATTCAACCAACCAGCTACACGTAATTATGGATTAAGCCTTAATGCTACTTTCTAAACATTCACTTTTAAAATATAAAATGATGAAAACACATTATAATTTAACCAATACCATGAAGCTTAGGCTCAGCGTTGCGGGTTTGCTTGCATGTGTATTACTGGCTGTTACCAGTTGCACAAAAAACTTTGAAAAATATAATACAGATAATACAGGTTTACAACCTTCGCAATTTTCTGCGGCGCTAATATTCCAGGGGATACAAACGGCGCTTTTTGGCGAAGAGGGCAACTATCAGCTTGATCAAAATTTAAATGCTGATTGTTATTCAGGATACATGATGTCTCCCGATCCGTTCAGAGGCAACATCAACAACTTAACTTACAGTTTGGTTGACGGATGGAACCAACAGGTTTTTAGCGATGCCTACACTATATCAATGTTTGATATAAATTATATTGCCGCTGTTGGCACCAAAGCCTCACAACCTGATTTCTGGGCTATCGCGTTAATATTAAAGGTAGAAACTATGGACAGGGTAACCGATAAATACGGCCCGATAGCTTATAGCGCGGTTGGAAAATCTGTTACCGCTACACCTTATGATAGCCAACAAAGTGTTTACAACCAGTTTTTCCTTGAATTGGATACTGCAGTAACAAGCCTTAATACCTACATTAAAGCTAACCCGGGTGCTACACCATTCCAAAAGTATGATTTGGTTTACAATGGCGATTATACCAAATGGCTTAAATTCGCAAACTCATTACGCCTTCGTTTGGCCATGCACTTAACCAAAATTGACGCAGTAACCGCACAGGCACAGGCTGAGAAAGCACTAGATCCAACTAACGGCGGGTTAATGTCTGTACCATCAGACGACGCAGGAATTTCAGGAGGGGGATACCATAACCCATTGTTTGTAATTACAACCAGCTGGACAGACATATCATTAGGCGCGCCATTACAAACGTACATGACAGGCTATAATGACCCACGTTTACCGGTGTATGCTTCACCTGTAGTTACTAATCCCAAAACAGCAGGTGCACTTCCGGCAACATATGCCGGTCAGTATATCGGTATCCGTATAGGCTCATTAATAACTGCTAAACCAAGTTATAATAGCTATTCAACCTTAAATCCAACAACAGCAGTTAGCTCCTCATCGCCTATGATTATGATGACAGCTGCCGAAGTTTGGTTTTTGAAAGCCGAAGCAGCATTACGCGGATGGCCAAACGCAGGTAATGCACAAACTGATTACAATACAGGTATACAAACCTCCATGGCACAGTGGGGTGTATCACCAGGCAACTACATTACAGATGCAACCAGCACCCAAGCCGCTTATACCGATCCAACAAATTCTGCTAATAGCTCTCCTGCGTTATCAACAGCTACCATAGCATGGAACGCAGGTGCTACAAACGAGCAGAACCTTGAGCGTATCATTACTCAGAAATGGCTTGCCATGTTTCCTGAAGGCCAAGAAGCATGGACAGAATATCGCCGTACTGGTTATCCTAAATTGTTCCCTGTTGTTACTAATAACAGTAATGGCACAATCGACTCACAAATTCAAATTCGCAGGTTAGCTTATCCACAGGCTGAATATACCTCTAATGGCGCTGCAGTAAAAGCCGCAGTTCAATTATTAGGTGGCCCGGATAATGGCGGAACAAGAGTATGGTGGGACGTTGCAAAAGCAAACTTTTAATTAAATCTGTAAAATCGTGATAAACTAATCAATAAAAACAGTCCTCAAATTACATAAACGATATACAGTACAATAATACTAAAGAGGATTACAGGTTGAACACTGGTTGATTAGGTTGAATGAATCCCCGCTTTTGGCGGGGATTTTTTTATTGCAAATATTTCATGACCAATAGCTGTTAGGAAGATGAGATAATTTTTATAAAAGATGGGGTGTCATGCTGAGCGTAGTCAAAGCATGTGCGTAAAGGCCTTTTGCCCACATGCTTTGACTACGCTCAGCATGACATCTTTTTTAAATCGTCTGAACACTTGCGAATGCATGGCCAACCAATTATTATGCAACATCTATCAAGAAAACCTTATTGAAAATTTGGCAAAACAGAAACCCTATAAAACAAGTAAGACCTCCTGATGGGCAGGAGGCCTTTACTAACCAATTATAAACCTAAATTATGAGAAGACTTTTCTAATGTTTTTCAACGGTGTAAAGTTAACACTAAGTTTTATACTATCAAAACTTTTTTTTAATTTTTTTTAACATTTATTAGATATATGTGTTAATAATACCAATTATGAAACAATTAATTAACAACATCGTAATTTTTTTAATGCTAAATGCATTTTAGCATTTTTTTGAAAAACAATATTTAAAAACACAAATTTTGACCAATTTTTACAAAAAATACCAAAATTTTGACCAATAAAATCAAAAAGACCAAAATTTAAATTAAAAAAGCCTGAAATATTAAGCTTTTATATCAATTCACAATTAAAAACTTAAATTTTTAAAAAAAATTGTCTTTAAAAATATTTTTTTCTCTTTGTCACGTATATTTTACTAATTAAAAAATATTACGTTAAGTAAACAACAAACATAAAATAGCTTTATCACCTTTGTGTAAACTATACATTAACTTAATGACTACATCCTCAGCCGCATCAAAAAAGCCTCATCTTACAACATTTACCCTATGGATAATGACCATTGCAACCGGTTTAGTGGTGGCAAATATCTATTATAACCAACCTTTACTGGGTGATATTGCCCATACATACCATGCAAGTAATGGCGCCGCCGGGCGCATTTCTATGATTACACAGATAGGATACGCTGTAGGTATGTTCTTTATTGTGCCGCTGGCCGATATGTTTAAACGAAAAAGAATGATGCTATACATTATAGCTATTGTTATTGTTGCATTATTAGGCGCGGCAATGGCACCAAGCATCAATATTTTAATCTTCGCCAGCTTTTTAATTGGTGCAGCATCATTAATACCACAATTATTAATACCAATGGCCGCTCACTTAGCCAATCCAAGCGAAAGGGGCAAAAAAATTGGTGTAGTTATGGGTGGTTTATTAATAGGTATACTACTATCGCGCACGTTAAGCGGTTTTGTGGGCGCACATTGGGGCTGGCGTGCCATGTTTTATATCGCGGCAGCTTTAATGCTGATAACATGGTTCGTAATACTTTTATTTTTACCCGAGGTTGAGCCTGATTATACCGGTAGTTATAAGAAACTAATGGGGTCGCTTATTGATCTTTTTAAAAACGAGCCGAAATTGAGGTTTGCTTCCTTACGCGGGGCGCTTTGTTTTGCCTGCTTCAGCGCATTCTGGACCACGATTGTATTTTTATTAAAAGAAAACTTTAACATGGGTAGCGATGCAGCAGGTTTGTTTGGCTTGGTTGGAGCCTTTGGCGCCATAGCAGCCGGATTAATGGGCAGGTTAAGTGATAAGATGGATCCATTTAAACTTTCCTTCTTCACCCTTCTGCTTGTTTTAGTGTCTTTTATCGTATTTATTTTTTCATCGCATAGTATTGCAGGCCTTATTATAGGTGTAATAATACTGGATATGGGTGTACAGGCTACGCACATATCCAACCAGTCGATTATCTTTTCTTTAAATGCCGGGGCCCGGAATCGTATCAATACCATATATATGGTGTCCTATTTTATTGGCGGCTCAGCCGGAACTTTTATGGTAAGTGTATTATGGGGTAATTATCACTGGTTAGGTGTATGTATTTCAGGAATTATCCTGTCATCAATTGCCATAATAGTGCATCTGCTAAATCATCGTAGCAGGCAAAAAAAGGCCAATCCAGCATAGGATTACTAAATACCGTACACACTGTTCTTTTCCGCACAATCGGTCAAAATAAAGTCACGTAAATGCAGGCTTATCGGGCGTTATTTTGGGTTAATTTTTACAATTTAAAAAATATTTTAAGTTCAAAATACATTATTTTTTAGTGTACACCAAAGTTTGGCACTGTATTGGTATACTACTTACCAAATGACACTGAAATGGTAATTGGAAAGAAAGATCAGCAAGTGGAACAGAAGCAATGGGAAGACCCATTGAACCCTGAAAAACCAAGTGATGAACGTGACCAGGAGCAGTTACAAAGGCAGTTGAATGAAGCCAAAAGAATAAAAGAGAATTTAACTAAAGGCGATAACGACAAGCTAACAAAAACTAAAAAAAATTAACCTACTTAACCATGAAAACTTACAATAAAATAGCCATCAGCAAATTAGTTACTCGCATTGATGAAGAATTGCTAAACATTTTAAGGGAAGATCTTAAAGCTATGAAACAAGCTAAAGTTCAATTTATTAATCGTATCAATAACAACCTGCTACCGGCAGCTTAATTATAAAAAACTACCTAAAACATCTACCTATGAAAACTTACAACAAAATAGCTACCAGTAAATTAGTTGCCCGTTTTGACGAGGAATTACTAAACATATTAAGAAACGATTTAAAAGCTTTCAAAGCAAACGATCAATTTGCAACAAACAACAAACAGGCATCTGTACAGCGCAATCTTAAAGCTGCCTGATCTATCATATACATCTACCTATTAAAATTTACACCATCTATGAAAACCATAAAGCTCCGCATTTTTGCGGGGCTTTATTTTTTTGCAGCATATTTTATAATCAAGGCCGCTGTTTTGGCTGATGCACCGGGATGGCCCATGCGCTCATCAAGCTGATCATAGTTATTAAGCATCTCCTTGCGGTAATCGTTATTATTAACAATCAGGTCGAGCTCAGCGGCAATGGTTTGCGGGGTACAGTCTTGTTGAATAAGTTCCTTAACTACCAATTTATTCATGATCAGATTTACTAAGGAGATAAATTTTATCTTCACTACCATACGGGCTATAGTGATTGATATATTATTGCCTTTATAAACCACAACCTGCGGCACATCAAACAAAGCTGTCTCCAGCGTTGCCGTACCTGATGCTACTACCGCGGCATCAGCATTTTTTAACAGATCATAAGTTGCATTAAATACGATAGGGATATTTTTTCCGCCCAAAAACTGCTCATAATATTCTTTTTGGAACGATGGCGCACCTGCAATCACAAATTGATGATCCGGGAATTTATCAGTAACCCCAAGCATATCCGGCAGTAAGCGGCTTATCTCCTGCTTCCGACTGCCAGGCAACAGGGCTATTATTTTCTTTTCAGGTAGATGATTATTGGCATAAAAGTTTGCATCCGGTTCAAATGCCGCAGTAGCATCCAGTAATGGATTGCCAACATAGTCCACCTTCATACCCCATTCCTTGTAAAAATCTACCTCGAATGGCAGGATGCAGAACATATGGTCAACTACCTTTTTAATCTTCAGTACCCGTTTCTGGTTCCAGGCCCAAACTTTTGGGGATATGTAATAGCAAACCAGCAAACCATTCTTTTTGGCGAACTCTGCTATCTTTAAATTAAAGCCCGGGAAATCGATCAAAATCAAAACATCCGGCTGATATTGGGCAATATCCTGTTTACAGAAACTTAAGTTTTTTAATATCTGGGGCAGATTAGCCACTACCTCAATAAAGCCCATAAAGGCCATATCAGCGTAATGCTTAACCAGCGTGCCACCTTCAGCCTGCATCAGGTCACCACCAAAGTAGCGGAATTCCGCTTGCTGATCGGCTTTCTTCAAAGCATTCATCAAGTTGGCACCGTGTAGATCGCCCGAGGCCTCGCCTGCTACCAGATAATACTTCATCCGGGATTACACGTTAAATTTCCAGCCATTCAATAGCGGGATAGCATGATGCGCCGTCATATCAAACTGCACCGGCACTACCGATACATAATGATTATCCAATGCCCAGTTATCCGTATCCTCGCCTGCATCGTTGTTTTGAAATACGCCAGTTAGCCAATAATACGGGCGTTTGTGCGGATCGATACGCTCATCAAATTCCTCAGCCCATTTGGCATTGGCCTGGCGGCATATCTTTATTCCTTTTATATTCCCTCCGCTAGGGAAGTTCACATTAAGTAGGGTGGCAGGTGGCAAACCATGCTCCAAAACCTGCATGGCCAGTTCCTTTACATATTTTTTGCAGTGACTAAAATCAGCCTGAAGCGTATAATCATCCAGCGAAAAGCCAATTGACGGGATACTCTCAATAGCCCCCTCAACCGCAGCCGACATCGTACCCGAATACAGCACATTGATGGAATTATTTAAACCATGGTTAATACCCGACACACACAAATTCGGCTTTTCACCCTTAAATACCGAGTTTACAGCCAGTTTAACACAATCAACCGGCGTGCCTGAGCAACGGTACATTTCTACGCCTTCGTAAATATCTACCTTATCAAAGCGCAGTGGCTTGCCTATGGTAATGGCATGCCCCATACCCGACTGCGGGCTATCTGGTGCTACCACCACTACCCTGCCAAGTTCCTTCATTACATCTATTAACGCTTTAATGCCTGGCGCGGTGATACCGTCGTCGTTTACTACAAGTATGGTTGGTTTTGTATTTTTTGCCATAGGGCGAAATTACTATTTTCAAATTTGTTAGGGTACAAAAAAATAAAAGCCCCGAAATTCGGGGCTTTATATATTACAAGTCGTTAAGCCATTTCACCAGCTCATCGCGGCTCTTGCCGGTTTTCTGCTGAAGCTTGCCAAGCATTTCGTCGTCCTTACCTTCTTCGCGAACCAAATCGTCATCGGTCAGGTCGCCGTAGGCTTGTTTCACTTTTCCTTTCAACTCGTTCCAGGTGCCTCTTAATTTTAAATCGCTCATAATGCTTTTTATTTATAGATGTAGATAAATAACAGCTGTGGCATCATAAGGTTTTGTTAGAATCATGAGATATGTAATTTTTCACATTCTTCGCAGGCTTCTCAGGTAGCAATAGTAGTCGGGATTCGCATTACCAGTTTTTTGCCTTTACTTAAATTGCTTTCTAAAATACGGTGAGCTTTTTCTACAGTTGCTACCTCAAGCTCGCCGACCAGATATACCTGGGGTGGGCTAACAGCTCCGCTTTCTAATAAGTCGGCAATCTGTTGCAAGTTATTGCCATAATAATCCTTATCTCCATTCAGCGCATAAGCAAAATTGGAAATATTGAGAATATTTGCCCCTTTATCGAACAGTGTTTCTCTTGCCTTCGGGCTAGTTAAAGCTGTAATATCAACGTATGTACCATTCGTTATCAATAACTCAGCACATAGCTCGGAGAGTTTGCCTCCAACAAGATCAATGCAATGATTAAAAGGAAGTTCTTTATTTGCCGCTATAATCTTCGCTGTCAAATCAGTGGCATTATAATCGATTATTTGCTCCGTTGATAGGCCGGCAGCGATTAGGTGCTGTCGACTTTCATCATTGCCCGCCGTAACCACCAACCTGTCGATGCCTTGATATAACAACAGCTTTATCAAAGCTAAGCCGACGCCTCCTGCAGCTCCTGCTATAAAAAGCGAGTCCTCGTGAGCTGGCTTTAAACGCTTATAAGTTTGCAGGGCGGTAAGATTACCTACGGGTACCGCCGCAGCTTCTTCGAAGGTGAGATTAGCAGGTTTGCTGGCTAAGATGTCTTCAGGAACGCTAATGTATTCTGCATAAGTTCCGTTCGAGCCCATACTTCCCGATGCGGCAAAGACGGCCATTCCCTTTTTGAACTTCGAGGCGTTTTTTCCCGTTTTTACAATAATCCCTGAAAACTCCCTGCCTAAGATTGGTGAAATCATTTTTTTCTTTTCATTTCTTCCCAGGCGCATTTGATAATCTATCGGATTAAAACCCACCGCTTTAATTCTAATCAGTACCTCATGGTCTCCAGGCACCGGAATTGGCAAATCAGTTCTCTCTATAAAATTATCTGTGTCACCAAATTTGTTTAATACTATTGCTTTCATATTATTTTTGTTATATCAAAGTTCAGTGCTAATCTTTTATTTTTGGTATGAGTTAACCGGAGGTAACCGGTAACTTACAGGAAACTCGTAATGGGTACTATTAACATCGACGGAAATGTGCAGGAAGCCACTTGCAAACAGGAATTAACCGCAATGCGCGACAGCCTTGATGTGCTAGGCGGTAAATGGAAACTTATGCTATTACGCTATTTGAGTAATCGTTTAGAAGAAAAAAATACATTTAAAAAGATCCAGCGAGAAATTGAAGGAATATCAGCCAAAATGTTAACAAAAGAACTAAAAGACATGGAGCTTAACCTGCTTATTTCCAGATCGGTTATTAAAACAAAACCGATAACTGTTGAATATGCGATTACCAACTATGGCCTTAATGTCCTGCCCCTTGCAGAGAATCTCGTACAATGGGGATTAGATCACCGTGCGAAAATTAAAAACTGATAGAATATCATCTATTCTGAGTCACTATCCGCTTTTGCTGCCCCCAGGTCCTCTTCTAATGCCCCTGCGGGAACAATAAAAAGCTATTATCTGCTATAATCTCCTCCAGCACGGTAATACTATTGTATAAAGAATTAATTATATTTACTAAAATCCAGAAGATGAAAAGTGCAAAACCACTTGAATGGAAAATCAATATTGAATTCAAGCAAAAACTGAAGTTAGAAGAAGCAAAATTTATTTTCGCAGAAGCTGAAAAAGCATTTAACGATTCTATTGATACAAGTATTAGAATACTTAATAGAAACTCTTCTTTATTTCAACTTGTTGCGGGTATTCTTATCGGCCTTGTTGCTTATGCCATTGGTAAATGGGAAAAGAATGCTGATTTTGATAGTCTTTTAATCACAGCAATTTCTGGTGTTGCTTATTATTTGCTGTTGGGGCTGGTTTTTATATTCCCGAATATAAAACCAACGGAATATGTATTGCCCGGAACTCAACCAAAAAGATTATTTGTTGATGCAATATTTAACACTCCTGATGATAAAGATAAAAGAGAGCTATTACTATATATCATAAAAATAACAAATCTACAGGCAGGGATTGACTCTAACAGAGCAATAAATGACAAACGATGGGAGTATTATAAAAGGTCGTTAAACTTTTTATTTTATTCGCCCATCGTATTAATTTGCATCTATATACTAAGTAGCATACTACACAAATAGCTTATTCGCTATCAACACCTTTATCATTAATGTTAATATCAGGAAATCCTTCAGATAATGGTTGACCATCAAAGCCCTTATTACCTAAATCGTTTGTAGTAATATCAGGATACAAACCATAGGGTAATGACGTAAGTTGACCTACATCATTCGTTGGTATATCCGGAAAGTTTATGCTTCCATCATCTAAAGGCAAATCTTCATCTGAAGGTAAATCTTCGTCTGGGATCATATTGGTTATTTTAATATTTAAAGCTACAATAAAAATATTAAAACCAGAGCTTTTATCGCCCCCGCAGGATACCCCTCAAAGAGCACCCTGCGAAAAAACTTTTTGACTTTCGACTTTAAACTTTTGACTTCTCCCTACAAAGCTCCGTTCTTAATATCTTCCACCACACCCGGATCAAGCAAAGTACTTATATCGCCTAAATTAGAAGTATCACCTTCGGCTATCTTCCGCAATATCCTGCGCATAATTTTGCCTGAACGTGTTTTAGGTAAGCCTGTTACAAACTGGATTTTATCGGGTTTAGCTATCGGGCCAATAATGCGCGATACCGTTGCCATAATATCCTTACGGGTAAGGTCTTCGTTGCCATGTTTACCCGGACTAACCACAAATGCGTAAACACCTTGTCCTTTTATATCATGCGGATAACCCACAACAGCAGATTCTACCACGCTGCTGTGCATATTAATGGCGTTCTCCACCTCGGCAGTACCAATACGATGCCCTGATACATTCAGCACATCATCAACACGACCGGTTATCCGGTAATAACCATCCTCATCGCGCAAGCAACCATCACCTGTAAAATACAGATCAGGATAAGTAGCGAAATAGGTAGTGCGGCAGCGCTCATGATCGCCATAAGTAGTGCGCAGCATTCCCGGCCAAGGGAATTTAATACATAGGTTTCCGCTTACGCCATTACCTTCAATCACCTCACCCTTTTCATCAACCAAAACCGGCTGAACGCCCGGTAGAGGCAAAGTAGCATAACCCGGTTTTAATGGGGTAACGTTCGCTATTGGCGATATCATAAATCCGCCGGTTTCGGTCTGCCACCAGGTATCTACAATTGGACAATTCTTTTTGCCTATGTTTTCATCAAACCAATGCCAGGCCTCCTCGTTCAAAGGTTCACCTACCGAGCCTAATTTTTTAAGCGAGCTCAGATCTTTATTCTTTACATTATCCAATCCAAAGCTCATTAACGAGCGAATGGCAGTTGGCGCTGTGTAAAATATATTAACCTTATATTTATCTACAATATCCCAAAATCTACCACAATCCGGCCAGGTTGGTACGCCCTCAAACATTACGGTAGTAGCACCTTGTGAAAGCGGACCGTAAACAATGTATGAGTGCCCGGTTATCCAGCCAATATCAGCAGTACAAAAATAAACCTCACCCGGCTCGTACTGGAAAGCGTTAGCAAAAGTATAACCCGTATAAACCATATAACCGCCACAGGTGTGTACAACCCCCTTAGGTTTGCCTGTTGAACCTGATGTGTACAAGATGAAAAGCATATCCTCCGCCTCCATTTCCTCGGCATCGCAATTTGTTGTGCCGCGGGTTTCTACTTTTTTAATTTCATCTTCCCACCAAACATCACGGCCTTTTATCATCGATACCGGCGTACGGGTATGGGTTAACACAATTACTTTTTTAACAGATGGACAACGCACCAAAGCATCATCTATCACGTTTTTCATCGGGATCTGCTTATCGCCTCTCACACCACCATCGGTAGTGATAACAATATTACATTCCGCATCCAATATCCTGTCGGCAATAGATTGCGCCGAAAACCCACCAAAAACAACCGAGTGAATAGCCCCAATCCTCGCGCAAGCTAAAACAGCTATTGCCAGTTCGGGCACCATTGGCATATATATACATATACGGTCGCCTTTTTTGGCGCCATTATTCTTTAAAACATTGGCAAACTGGCAAACCTTATCATACAATTGTCTGTAGGTTAACACCCTGTGATTTTCTTCCGGGTCATTTGGCTCCCATATAATAGCAGGCTTATCGCCCAAAGTTTCCAAATGGCGGTCGAGGCAATTCTCTGTAATATTAAGTTTCGCGCCCTTAAACCATTCTATTTTGGGTTCTTTAAAATTCCAGGTTAATATTTTGTCCCATTTCTTTCTCCATAAAAAAGTATCGGCAACTTCTTTCCAAAATTGTTCTGGCTGTTCAACACTCTTTTTATAGGCTTCCTGGTACTCAGGAAATGATCTGATCCTCATAGTGTAAATGTTTTTTTATTGGCGGCGTAAATTAGCAAATTTCTCCTATGATATATACAATTAACTAACTTTTAATAAGTATAGATACTTTTTAAAAACAAGTAGTGTGTGCGGACACATGGTAGATCTCGATAAATAACCATTCCTCCCATTTTGTCGCGCAACGAAAGAGGGCAAAAGCCTTTTCCAACCTTCTTTCCGCTGCAGGCGAAGAGAGGGTCAACCAGCGCAGCGTAGTCGGGGTGAGTTAGCCTCATCAGGCATTAGCGTTTTGACTCACCCGGTTTTCACTCAGCCGCTCAACCCGCCCTCTCTTCTGCTTCGCAGGAAAGAAGGCAAAAACCTTCTCCAACCCTCTTTCCGCCGCAGGCGAAGAGAGGGTCGACCAGCGAAGCGTAGTCGGGGTGAGTCAACGAAGCGACCGGTAGGAAAATCAGCTCTTTCACATACTGACAAAACAGTGTCAGCACTTTTTCAATTTACGCTCCGTAAATTAGTAGTATCCTTCAGCGAAAGCATCCCACAAACAACAATTACTTCTTAAACCAACCTTTTCGCTTGTGAAAGCGAAATAATAGTTCTTTGACGTATTAAAGCCTTAATACATTTTGTCATTCTGAGCATCGCGAAGAATCTGTAAAGTAGTCGACACCGTACAGATTCTTCGCGATGCTCAGAATGACAGATTAAAAAAGCGCGCAAACGCCCGACGGAAAACCGGGCCGGGAGCTGGCCCTGCGGGCAGAAGGTTTTTTCCGTCTTGATCTTTTGCTACTTTTCTATCAAGAGAAAAGTAGTAGCCCCCGCGGCAATGAGCGGTACAGAATAACTTATTAAAACGAGAATACTTCTGCTGAGGGACGAAGCATTATACAAGCCTAAACTATCGTGCAGATACTTCGCCCCTCAGTATGACAACCTTATTTATAAACTACTTGCAGTCACCTCTTCACTACCTAAATCCACTCTCCCCAATCTTTTTCAAATTATTTTCAAAACACTGTTGACTAATTCACTTAATTTCCTGATATTTGCAAACTCTTTTAATCAGGAGTTACCATTAAAAAGATTTGTCATGTCAAGAATATGTGATTTAACAGGAAAAGCATCAATGGTTGGTAACAACGTTTCTAACTCAAACGTTAAAACCAAACGTAGATTTCATCCAAACTTAAAACTGAAAAGGTTTTACATTCCCGAAGAAGATAAATGGATAACCTTAAAGGTTTCTACATCTGCAGTGAAAACTATCACTAAAAATGGGATAACTGCTTGTATCAACAAGTTTGTTAAAAAAGGATACATTTAATAGGTAGCTGTTACAGGAGGTAGCATGAGCAATTCATACTGCCGTAAATAACGTTAACCACAACAATATAACAAAATGGCTAAAAAAGGCAACAGAGTTCAGGTAATACTAGAGTGTACTGAGCACAAAACTAGCGGTATGCCGGGCATGTCTCGTTACATCACCACTAAGAACAAGAAAAATACAACTGAAAGATTGGAAATGAAGAAATTCAACCCGGTTTTAAGAAAAGTAACTGTTCATAAAGAAATTAAATAATTTAGTTGAAAGTTAAATGTTCAAAGTTCAAAGTAACTTTTAACATTTAACTTTCAACTTTCAACACATAAAAACATGGCAAAGAAAGTAGTTGCAACCCTGAAAGTAGCTGGTAAAGGCAAGGATTATTCAAAAGTAATTACAATGGTTAAGTCACCTAAAACCGGTGCTTACTCATTTAAAGAACAAATCGTTCTTAACGATAACGTTAAGGATGCGATCGCCGGCAAATAAAAACCGGTTACGGTTCTGAATTAATACGAAAGCCATCTTGTTATACGAGAGGGCTTTTTTTGTTGATGTGCTAATTAATAATTAATATAACCCTACACTGATACTTATCAATTTGCACATCCGCATATTTGCACATCTGCACATTTAAAATCTGCACATCAAAAAATGGGATTATTTGATTTTTTCAAGAAGAAAGAAAGCACACTGCAGGAGCAGGAAGCGCTGGATACCGGGTTGGAAAAAACCAAGGACAATTTCCTTTCAAAAATAACCAAGGTAATAGCCGGCAAATCCACCGTTGATGATGATGTACTGGATGAACTGGAAGAAGTACTGGTAACATCTGACGTTGGCGTTAGTACTACTTTAAAAATCATTGAGCGCATACAACAACGTGTCACCGTTGATAAATACATCAACACTAGCCAGCTAAACGGTTTACTACGCGACGAGATCCAAAAGCTCCTCGCCGAAAACAACAGTAACGATTTCTCGAGCTTTGAATACGGCGATCATAAGCCTTATGTAATTATGGTGGTCGGCGTAAATGGCGTGGGCAAAACCACTACTATTGGCAAGTTGGCCCATAAATTAAAACAGGCAGGCAACCAGGTAGTTTTAGGCGCAGCCGATACCTTCCGCGCAGCAGCAGTAGACCAATTACAACTGTGGGGTAAACGTGTAGATGTAAAAGTAGTAGCACAACCAATGGGTTCCGACCCGGCTTCTGTTGCTTATGATACCCTGCGCTCAGCAGTTGCCAATGGCGATGATGTAGCAATTATTGACACTGCCGGGCGTTTACATAACAAGGTAGGTTTGATGAACGAGCTAACCAAGATCAAAAACGTAATGCAAAAGGTAGTCCCCGGCGCACCGCACGAGATTTTGTTAGTGCTGGATGCTTCAACAGGCCAAAACGCCATTGAACAATGCAAGCAATTTACCGAAGCAACTGCCGTAAACGCCTTAGCTTTAACTAAATTGGATGGCACAGCCAAAGGTGGCGTAGTAATAGGAATCTCGGATCAATTCAAGATCCCCGTAAAATATATAGGTGTAGGCGAAGGCATGGACCATTTGCAATTATTCGATCGCAAAGCGTTTGTGGATAGCTTATTTAAGCAATAAGCCAGCCCCACCTAAATCCTCCCCGGTAGGGAGGACTTAAAGAGATTGTTAAAACGTATAATAAAAACTTTGCAATTGCGAAGTTAAAGTCTCCCCTACCGGGGGAGATTTAGAGGGGGCTTATGAGAACGAAATCAGTACAACCATCAATAGCAACAGTTAAACCACGTGTAAACGTAGTTACTTTAGGCTGCTCAAAAAACACCTACGATTCAGAAGTTTTGATGGGCCAGCTTAAAGGCAACCATTTTAATGTGGTGCACGAAGCTGAGGCGGGAGTTAATGACATCATCGTCATCAATACCTGCGGTTTTATTGATAATGCCAAACAGGAATCTATCGACACCATCCTGCAATACAGCGAACTTAAGGATCAGGGTAAAGTTGGAAAAGTGATTGTTACCGGTTGCCTTTCCGAACGCTACAAACCTGAGCTGGAAGCCGAAATCACCAATGTTGATTCATGGTTCGGCACAAATGATCTGCAAAACCTGCTCCAATCTGTAGGTGCTGATTACAAACACGAACTAATCGGCGAACGCCTGTTAACCACCCCATCCCACTTCGCGTACTTTAAAATAGCCGAAGGCTGTAACCGTCCCTGCTCATTTTGTGCCATCCCGCTAATGCGTGGCAAGCACTTAAGCACACCGATGGATCAGCTGGTCAAAAACGCTGAGAATCTTGCTAAAAACGGCACTAAGGAACTCATACTAATCGCGCAGGATTTAACTTATTACGGCCTTGATCTTTACGGCAAACGTAATTTAGATGAACTGATGCGAAGGTTATCTGATGTAAACGGCATCGAGTGGATCAGGCTGCAATATGCCTACCCTTCAGGTTTCCCTATGGAAATTCTGGACGTGATGAACGAGCGCGATAATATTTGCAAATACCTGGACATGCCATTACAGCACATCAGCGATGATATGCTGAAATCAATGCGCCGTGGTATCACCAAACAAAAAACCATCGACCTGGTAAATCAGATCCGCGATAAAGTACCCGGCATTGCCATGCGTACCACGCTCATCACCGGCTATCCGGGCGAAACCCAACAGGATTTTGAGGAAATGGCACAATGGGTTGAAGATACCCGTTTCGACCGTTTAGGTTGTTTCACTTACTCTCACGAAGAAAAAACACACGCCCACTCATTGGTTGATGATGTTCCCGAGGAAGTAAAACAAGACCGCGTTGATGCCATTATGGAAATTCAGCAAGGTATCTCCTTCGATAAAAACCAGGAAAAGATCGGCAATACCTATAAAGTATTGATCGATAAGAAAGACGGCGGCTACTTTGTTGGTCGTACCGAATTTGATTCACCCGAAGTTGATAACGAAGTTTTGATAGATGCCAGTCTTCATTACGCTACCGTTGGCAGCTTCGTAAACGTAAAAATTGACACCGCCGAAGACTTCGATCTTTATGGACAAATTGTAAAATAACAGTTTTTTGCGCTCAGGCTCTTCTTTTTAGGTTTTTAAAATCTAATTTCGAACATATAATACTTAGGATGTTCCATTTCTAAATCCGAAATTGAACATCCGACATTCGAAATAAAAAAATGGAAGCCTCCTGTATAAGCTATAAAGAAACCGGTTATTTTTCTCAAACGGTTATTGATTACATCGACGATACTGCCGAACTAAGACCTTTTTATAGTCACCGCCCCGATCTCAACGGCTTTACCGAATTACTTAAAAACAAAAAAGTTATTGCTGACCGTGATATTCTGGCCACCGTTTTAAGCGAGCAATACGCCAGGATCACCAACTTCGACTGTTCGGTATCTCAATTGGTATTGAATAATATCAATCTGCTAAAAGAAGCAAATACTTATACCATTACCACAGGTCACCAGTTGAATATATTCGCGGGGCCGTTATATTTTATCTACAAAATAGCAACAGCTATTAAATTAGCGCAACAGCTAAAAACACAATTTCCTGATAAAAACTTTGTACCCGTTTACTGGATGGCATCAGAGGATCATGATTTTGCCGAGATCAATTACACCAATATCGGCGGCAAAAAAGTGCATTGGTGGTATGAGACAACCGGAGCCACCGGCCGCATTAACCCCGATACCATTCGCCAGGCGCTTAACCAATACAAAGGCGTTTTAGGATTAGATCATCATGCTCCCGAGTTGGCTAAAATTGTAGAAACCGCCTACAGCAAATTTGATAAACTAGCCGATGCTACCCGCTACATGGTTGACGCGCTATTCGGTAAATATGGTTTGGTGATTATTGATGCGGATGACCATCGCCTCAAACAGCAATTCGCCCCGATCATGGCGCAGGACATCACTGAGCAAAACAGCTTTAAAAATATCACCGCCACTAACGAGCAATTGCAAAAACTGGGTGTACACATACAGGTAAATCCCCGCGAAATAAACTTCTTTTACCTGCAGGATCATCTCCGCGAACGCATTGTTTTTGAGGATAACAGCTACAAGGTTTTAAATACCGAAATCAGCTTTACCAAAGACGAACTACTACAGGAGATCAGCCAATATCCAGAACGCTTTAGTCCCAACGTAGTAATGCGCCCGTTGTACCAGGAGTGCATTCTACCCAACATTGCCTACGTTGGCGGCGGTGCCGAGGTAGTTTACTGGTTAGAGCTAAAATCAAACTTCGAATATTACAAGGTTGATTTCCCTATCCTAATCCTGCGTAACTCAGGTTTGATCATCCGCAAGGAACACGCCTCAAAAATAGCGAAGATGGATCTGCACAATGCCGATCTGTTTAAACCAACCGATACTATAAAAAGCGATTGGGTTAAAAAACACAGCGACCATAATTTATCTCTCACCGAAGAATGGCGTGAACTAACCGCGATATTTGAAAAGATAAAACTGCGTGCCTTCAAAATAGATAACACCCTCGCCCCTTCTGCCGAAGCAGTACAGGCCCGCCTAAAACATGCCATCGATAACCTCGAAAAGAAACTAATAAAAGCCGAAAAGATAAACTACCACGCCAGCCTCGAGCAGATAGAAGGCATCAAAGCCGACCTGTTCCCCAAAAACAGCTTACAGGAACGCACCGAAAACTTCGGCCTCTTCTACGTAAAATGGGGTCAGGAACTGATTGATGAGTTAGTCCGCCACTTTGAACCACTGGATTTTAAGTTTACGGTACTGACAGAAAAGTAAAAAGTAAAAAATGGGTGTCATGCTGAGCGTAGTCGAAGCATGTGGGCAAAGGCCTTTACGCTAACCTACCCCTCTGTATAGCTACGAGTTTACCACGCTTCGCTCAATAACAAATGAAAAAAGCACAACCCAACCGTTAACCGCAAAAACCGGCATCGTCTGGTTCGGCTAGCACAGACCCAACTAACAGCACTAACAACCATAGAAGCAGGCGCAGCCGGGAGTTTTCTTTTGGTTACTTTTCTTTTGCGGAAAAAGAAAGTGACGCTTAGCGCAGCGATACCAGAGTAAGGTAAACCGCTTTTCAATATATTTGTATCCATGCAATTCCAATCCACAATCCTTATCCTCCCCGGCCTTGGCAATTCAGGCCCACAACATTGGCAATCCATCTGGGAAAAAGAATACAACTTCATCCGCGTTGAACAAAAAGACTGGGAAACACCCGTATGCTCCGATTGGATCGAAACCATCAACACAGAAATAGAAAAACATACCCCTGCCGAAGTTATTTTGGTAGCGCACAGCCTGGCCTGCACCACTGTAGCTTATTGGGTACAAAAATTCAACACCAAAATTAAGGGCGCTTTATTAGTTGCGCCAAGTGATACCGAAGCCGATTCTTATCCACCCGGTACAAACGGTTTTACACCAGTCCCGCTTATCAAACTACCTTTTAAAACCATAGCTGTAATCAGCACTAACGACTTTTATGTAAGTACCGCCCGCGCCGAACAATTTGCAACTGCCTGGGGTAGCGAAGTAGTAAACATAGGTGATGCCGATCACATTAATGCCGCATCCGGACTAGGCCAGTGGGAACAAGGGTTGCAATTGTTGAAAAAGTTAGATAATTGATTTATATTGAGCCTTTAATTCTACTTTTAAAAATCCAAACCGATAGCTACTGTCAAAACCAAATGAAGACACGTTTAAAAAAACAATTCTTATTTATCGTGCCATTTATGGTGATAATGATTTGTTTTTTTGCCGCTTGTACCAAAAGATCGCCTATACCAACAAGTACCAAATATGACGCTGGCGGCACTGGCAGCACCGGGAAAGATAGCACCGCCGCGGATTCCATCGCATCATTCAATGGCCCAACCGGTGTAGCGGTTGACGTCGCGGGCAATATATACGTAGCCGATTATGGCAATAACGAGATCCGTAAAATATCCACAACCGGCATAGTAAGCACACTGGCCGGTAACGGTATACAAGGGTCCATAAACGGTGCAGGAAACGTAGCCACCTTCAATGGGCCAACCAGCTTAACAGTCGACCCATCAGGCAACATCTATGTAGCCGATGACAATAACAACCAGATTCGCAAAATAACACCAGCAGGGCTTGTAAGTACCCTTGCAGGCAGCGATAGTACCGGTTCGGTTGATGGCATTGGTGCGGCGGCATATTTCTTCGGCCCAAGCGGCGTAGCTTGCGACGCGCAGGGCAATGTGTATGTTGCTGATGCAGGCAACAACCTCATTCGTATGGTAACCCCTGCCGGCAGCGTAACTACTATCGCAGGTAATGATAACCCGGGCGCGACAAATGGCGCCGCACTACTTGCCGCAACATTTAATAACCCTGCCGGACTAACGTTAGATAAATCAGGAAATATTTATGTGGCCGATATGCTCAACAACCTCATCCGCAAAATAAGCGGAGGACAGGTAACCACAGTTGCAGGCAGCGATACCACAGCCTCCATTAACGGACAAGGCACTGCCGCCGCGTTCTATTTCCCGAACAGCATAGCAGCTGATGCGTCGGGCAATCTCTATGTAACCGAATATGTTACTGATCTGATCCGTAAGATTGATCCGAATGGCAACGTAACCACCTTTGCGGGCAATGGCAATGCCGGTCAGGCAGACAGCACCGGTATAGCGGCATCATTCAACGGCCCATCAGGTATAGCGGTTGATGCTACTGGCAATGTTTATGTAGCCGATACGTACAACAATGTTATTCGCAAAATAACCCCCGCCGGGGTAGTAAGTACTATTGCAGGTAGCGGTAGTGTAGGGTCAATAAATGGCAAAGCACTTTCCGCGACACAACGCAAGCGTACTAGTAGCATCAACACTGTTAAAAAAGCAAGTAGCAAAACACTATTTAATATTTTTGTGAGGAAACGACCGCAGTAATATTTTACTTACCACATTAAAAAGTGCGCAAAGGCCTGACGGAAAACCGGGCCGGGAGTTAGCCTTGTGGGCAGAAGGCTTTTTTCGTCTTGACTTTTTGCTTCTTTTGTGTCAAGACAAAAGAAGTAGCCCAGCGGCAATGAGCGGCCCGAATATCTTATTAAAACAGAAATATTTCTTCTAAGCGATAGCGAAGAATTTGTACGACTGTAAACTACTTTACAGATTCTTCACTTCGTTCAGAATGACAAAGAGAAGAATATTAATTTACTGGGAAAAACCAAGCGAGTCAACACGCCAATGCAAACCGCATAGTTGACTCACCCGACCACGCTACGCTGGTCGACCTCTCTTCGCCTGCGGCGGAAAAGAGGTGAAACTCATTTTTCTTTTTTTAACTCTCTTTACCGCTTGCGGAAGAGAGGGTAAGGTCAAGCGGCTGAGCGATGACCGGGTGAGTTAACACGCCAATGCCTATTCGCTATTCAAGCGAAAACTGGGCAAGCCCATACACACAAATCCCTTAAAAACTTATATTTGCCCTCATGATCGTATCCGAATCCACATTACGCGCATTTACCCAAAATATATTCCTTGCGATGGGCTGTAGCCAGGAGCATGCCGCCTTAGCTGCCGATGTTTTATTACTGTCTGACCTTCGCGGGATTGATTCACATGGTGTGGCCCGTTTAACAGGCTATGTGCGCCTTTGGGAAAAACGACGAATCAACGCCAAACCAGATATTAAAATAATCCACGAAACGCCAACTACAGCCACCGTGGATGGTGATGGAGGTTTGGGTTTAGTAGTCGCGCCATTTGCCATGCGGATAGCGATTGAAAAAGCTGAGAAATATGGCTCAGGCTGGGTGTCAGTACGCAATTCCAACCATTTTGGTATTGCAGGTTACCACGGGTTGATGGCTGTTGAAAAGGATATGATCGGTTTCGCCATGACGAATGCCAGTCCGCTGGTAGCGCCAACCTTTTCAAACGAACGTTTATTGGGTACTAACCCTATGTGCTACGCATTCCCCGCAGGTAAATACCCGCCTGTAATTGTGGATATGGCAACATCAGCGGCGGCAAACGGAAAGCTGGAAATAGCCCAACGCCTGGGCAAACAAGTACCCGAAGGCTGGATACAAGATAAACAAGGCAATTACACAACCGACCCTCATGCCTTAAAAACAGGCGGTTCCTTATTACCTTTGGGCAGCGACAGGGAACACGGCAGTCACAAAGGTTTTGGCCTAAGCGCTACTGTAGATATTCTATCTGCTGTATTATCAGGCGCGAATTATGGCCCATGGGTACCGCCATTTGTGGCTTTTTTAGATCCACCAAATGATCCGGTGGGTCAAGGTATAGGTCATTTTTTGGGGGCGATGCGGGTAGATGGGTTCAGGCCGGTTGATGAATTTAAATCACACCTGGATAACTGGATAGAGCGTTTTAAATCAGCCTCAACTATTGATCCTGATCAAAAAGTCATTATCCCCGGCGAGCCGGAATTGGAAGCCTATACAGACAGGTTAAAAAATGGTATCCCATTAGTTGATGCGGTTGCCAACGATTTAAATGATCTCGCGAAGAAACTGGGCGTTGAAGCGTTGCCTATACAGTAGAACCAATTGTTATTGCAGGAACGAAGCAATCGCACGTAGAAAATCCACCTTGCAAAGTCCGCGATTGCTTCGTTCCTTGCAATAACAATCCCGCCTACAATTCCTCTGCTATAAATAAAAACGGTTGTTCAAATTGTATGCTAAAAAAACCATCTTGTACGGTTTGGTAACGGTTATGGCTCAGCATCACTAAACCGCTGGTATGCAGCTGTTGCGGTTCCGATAAAAACTCTATTATTTCACCAGCGGGTTTCCACTTGCTATAGCCGGAGTTAATTGCACATATCTTTTTATTATTATAAAAAATCACCACGTTAATCTTATCAACAAAAAAAAGATAATCCTTTAATTGTAACTCATCTGTTATAACATTAACAGCCGGGTAACTATGTGTAATTAAATATTTTAATGCGGTTTCTGCTATAGGGTCGTTCCCTGTAGGCATCCATTTCATATCCGATTGCAGGTAATCATTAAATTCGTTTGAAATAATCCAGTCTATCTTAATGCCATATGCATTAACATTTTCGGCCGTTTGTTCGGTAACAATTACGGTTGGGCTCCACTCCAGCAACTGCCCCAATAATTCATCCGAAAAGGTATCCAGCCCCAATACCAGCAAAGCGGGCTCCTGCTTCTCGCGAACGATATGATGGGACGACATTTTTAATGAAAGGTTAATGAGCTATATAACTTAAAATTAAGCAAATAGTTTCATTCGATGGTGCTCAAGCTATCAAAACAGGTTAGATGAACAAAATAATTAAGCGAATAAATTGCGTAACGCCAGATTCTCGCGTTCTTTTGAGCGTGTAAGGAAGGTTATAAACCAATTAAATAATAATGATACTCCTGTTATTAACAATATTAATGTAGAATTACCAACATAACCAAACACCAGTACAATAACAACCGACAATGCATTAAGGCCTGCCAAAATTAAAGTGGTTTGTATGTGGCTGTAACCAAGTGTTAAAATACGGTGATGCATATGGTTACGATCGGCCTTAAAGGGCGATACGCCACTTGCAATGCGCATGGTAAATACACGTAAAGTATCAAATATTGGCCCAATTAATATAGCGAAGGTTAATGCAGGCGCATTAAATACCGCAGGCATATTGGTATCTGTAAATTTGTTTAACTCAATAAATTTAAATGCCATTACTGCCGATATTAACCCTATCAGTAATGATCCGGTATCGCCCATAAATATTTTCGCTGGCGATAAATTAAATTTCAGGAAACCTGTTGTAGCGCCCACCATAGCCAGTGCAACCGCAGCAAGCTCATAATGCTTCATGTAAATAAACAGGGCGGCAAAAATACCGTTAACCATCATGCAGGTAACTGATGCTAAACCATCAATCCCATCAATCAAATTAAAGGCATTAACAATAAGCATAATAAGCAAAATAGATAGTAAAGCGCTTAAAAAATAAGGCAGTTCAGTAACTCCAAATATGCCATACATGCTGGTTAAGCGTATATTACCAAGCACAACCAATATTGCCGCCACAATAAACTGCATTATGAATTTAGTGGTTGAGTGTACGCCGGTTAAATCATCTTTAAGGCCCATTGCAAACAAAATAATGCAGGCAGTAAGCAGGTAATTAATGGGTAAGGACTTATCTGCAAAACCAAATAAAAGTGATGTTATGGTAAAACTCACAAAAATACCAACACCACCAAGGCGCGGTATGCCATGATCGTGATGCTTTCTAAAACTGCCAAGGTCATCATATAAATGGCGCTCGCGGGCAACATGCAGTATTGAAGGGATTGCAAGTACAGTAATCATTATAGAGAAAGCTATAATGAACAAGTAATATAATATGGGGTAAGTATGTAAATATTCTTGCATATGGCGTACAGTAGCTAAAAATTAATTCTTTTTATCTCAAACAATAAACGTTCCTTAACAGACCGGTAGGTTTTTACTGATTAAAAGTACTGCCCAAACTTTCGCAAAGGCTTCATAATCAATGCAAACCAAGGAAACCTAATCCCGTTGTTACGCATTGCTTTTAAATCAAACTTCCACGCGTTAATTCTATTTACGGGGCTCTTATTGCTCATTCCTCCACACTGCATCTTAACCATAACTTTATTAAGAAAATACGCATTAACCTTTGTTTTATGCATAAACCTTAACATCAGTTCATAGTCGGCGGCAGTTCCATGCTCCAAACTATAAAACCCCAAACTATTAAATAACGATCTCCTGCAGTAAAACGTCGGATGAGCAGGCATCCATCCCCAGTCAAAGTCTCCTATCTTGTATGCCCTTGTACGCCATTTCCGGATTATAGTTTCATTTAGATCCACAAAGTCAAGATTACCATACAGTATATCAGCGTTTGAACCCATAAAAGCCGTAGCTACATCGGCTAAAATGTCATCTGAAGCAAAATAATCATCAGCATTTAAAATCCCTGTAATATCGCCTGTTGCAAGCTTTATTCCTTTGTTCAGGGCATCATACATCCCCTTATCGGGCTCAGAAATGATAATTTTAATGTGTTGAGCATAGCGATTTATAATCTGGAGTGTACTATCGGTCGAGGCACCGTCAATCACTATATATTCAATATTTTGGCAGTTTTGGGCGATAACAGATTGTATACAACGCTCAATAGTACTTTCAGCGTTATATGTAACCGTTATTAAACTTACCCTTATATCCTGCACTAAGAAAAATACTGCTTTTTAATACCCGCAAATTATGTATTTTTGGTATCAAGACCTAATTTTAGTCAAACAGAATCGTTCAATATGCGCATTTTTACTTTTGTATTTTTAACCTTTAGTTTACTCTCGGTTTTATCATCCTGCTCCTACAAACAGGATCAACTACTATTCCAGCAGAAGCAAGGGTTTGATAGCATTTCAAACACAACACCAACGCCAACTGTTCGCTATCACATACAACCTCAAGACATTTTGCAAATACGTAACCTGCAAAACATAAGCTATATTATTGGCGATGCGCCTGCGGCAACAAGCGCCTCCGGCGGATCTGCCGGCAACTCACTTCAAGGTCAGGATTTTCAGGTAGAGGAGGACGGCAGCGTAGCCTTACCTGTTATTGGCCGTGTACAGGTTGAAGGCCTCACAAGGCAGGAAGCCGCTAACAAGATTGAGGAAATGTACAAGAAGTCCTTATTAAAAGACCCTATTATTGAACTTAAAATAGTAAACTTAAAAATAACCATACTTGGCGAAATAAAATCACCTGGCAATTATTTGCTGGTAAAAGATAAAACTACCTTAATTGAATTGATTGGCCAGGCCGGTGGCCTTACCGATAAAGCCAATGAAAGGAATGTTGAAATAATCCGCGGCGATCCAGCTCACCCAATTGTTAAGCGTATTGACTTAAGTAATATCAGGTCGTTATCAGATCCTGCAGGTATTTTACAAAACGGGGATATTATTTATATAGCGGAAAACAAACGTGCTATACAAACCGATAAAATTACAACCTTCTCAACCATTATACAGCCGGCCTTAATTGTGCTTAATACCATTTTAATAATTTTTACGCTTGCGCGCCACTAATGGAAGATATTAATAAAGCTCAGAATAAACTACCCAACCAGGAATTAGATTATTTTAAGATAGGTAAAATTTTATTAAGCCGCTGGTACTGGGTAGCAGGATCGGTAATTTTGGCTACGCTGGTAGCAAATGTATACTTATGGTACACCCCTAAAGTATACGCTACATCAGCCACGATGAAGTTTGAAGAAAAGAAGTCCGAAATATCCGACCTTATGAACGTAATGGGCAGCTCTGAAAAGGGCGCCTCAAAAATACAAAGCGAAACCTACGTTATACAAAGCCGCAGCTTAGTTCTCAGCGCTATTAAGGATCTTGATTATCGTGTGAGCTTTTTTCTGGGCGGCAGAGTACGCACTACCGATATCTACCCTCAAAAACCACTTAATATTCAACTGTTAAAATTTGATACGCTTAATTTTTATCACGATCTGATCAGCTATCAACCTAATGATAATCATACATTCAGCCTTACTTATAAAGCAGGGGGGAAAGAGGTAACAAAGGTATATTCCTACAACACACCCGTTAATATTGAAAACATGGCCTTCAGTATTAAATATCCCGGGGATATAAGGAATGCTGTTTACCTGTTTAAGTTTAATGTACCCGATGATTTTGTTGGCCGCGTGTTAGGCGGTTTACATACCAATGAGGTGGTTAAAAATTCCAATATCATTTCACTTCAGGAAACCGATTCCAACCCGCAATTTGCAGCCGACGTACTTAACGCCATCATGAAGGAGTACCTGGAGTACGATCGCAATCAAAAAACACAATCGGCTACCCAAATGATAAAATTTATCCAAAATCAATTGGATACTATCTCGGTAGAAGTACGCGGCTCGGAAAATCTGATCGAAAAAAACAAACAAAACTCTCGTATAATTGACATTAGCACCGCCGCTGGCGACGCGCTGAGTAAAAGTAAAGACCTCGAAACTCAGCAGTCATTACTTAAAATACAAATGCAGGCTATTGATCAGTTAAAGGACCAGATTACCAGCGAAAAAGACAATGTCAGCCTCAATTTTAGTATGCAGGGTGCTCTTGATCCATTACTTTCGCAATTAGTAACCAGTATCAATACCCTCATCCTCCGCAAAAACGACCTTCTAAAATCATACATCTCATCTTCTCAACCAGTACAGGATGTTAATCAGCAAATACTCCAGGTAAAAAATGCAGCTTTAGATAACCTCAATGCGCAACGTGCCCGTATTACGAAAACCGTAAGTTATCTTAACGGTCAAGTACAACAGGTTAATCAGCAAATAAATGCCTTGCCCGAAAACGAACGGGTTATGGTAGGTTTAAAACGCGATTTTGATGTTAATGACAAAGTATACTCATTCCTGTCAGAAAAGAAATTAGAAGCGCAGATCAGTCGTTCGGCCATATTACCCGGCGCAAGCATTATTGAACAGGCTGAGCCAAATTTCGCCCCGGTATCGCCCGATGATAATTCGATACATCATACAGCACTGATACTAGGTATCTCTTTAGGTTTGGGGCTAATTATATTGATCAGGATACTGAATCCTTATATCTACGATAAGGAAACCGTAGAAAGTCTCACCTCAGTACCAATCCTCGGTGTTATCAGGAAATTTCCTGAAGACATTGATGAAGATAACTCACAAATATTAGCCATCAGCAAACCCCGGTCAATTTTTGCTGAATCCGTACGTTCCGTGCGTACCAACCTTAGCTTCCTGGCCTCCGAAAAATCGAGCAAGGTTATCTGTATAACCTCTGAAGTGGCTGGCGAAGGAAAATCATTTGTGGCGGTTAACCTGGTGAGTACACTATCACTAATAGATAAAAAAGTGATCCTTATAGCAGCCGATCTTCGTCGCTCAAGAATGCACCATACCTTTAACGTACCTAATGATAAAGGATTAAGCAATTACCTGGCTCACCAAACATCCCTTGATGATATTATCCTTCATTCCAAACAAGAAAACCTCGATTTTATAGTATCTGGCCCGGTTCCGCCAAACCCATCCGAGCTATTGCATAACCCACGTATGGGTATCATGATTGAGGAATTAAGATCAAGGTACGACATTATCATGATTGATACTGCCCCTATCGGCTTGGTTTCAGATGCTATACCACTAATCAGGATGAGCGATATAAATATTTTTGTGATCCGTTCCGGTAAATCAAAATTCTATGCTGCAACAGTACCACAGCGCATAGCTCAGGAGTATCATTTAGATAATACAGCCATTGTTTTGAACGCTTTTGCCGAAGACCTGTTACACTCAAGGTATTACACCACCAAATTTAACGGAGAAAATTACGGCACCAGGTATTATTATTACTCAGATTACTCCGGCTACGAAAGCTCCGGCTATTATGTTGATTCTAAAGAAAAAAAATGGTGGAATATTAAGGGTTGGTTCAAATCATAAGCGCTTGGGCAAAGTATGGCGGTAACATCAAGTACATTAGGCTACAAATGGTATCCGGTTTATACACATCCCCGGGCAGAAAAAAAAGCACACCAGGCATTAACAGATAAAGGTATTAACGCCTACCTTCCGCTCCACAGGCAACTTAAGCAATGGAGCGATCGTAAAAAATGGGTAGAAGAGCCTTTTATAAAATCTTACTTATTTGTAAATATTAGTGAGAGTGAACAATCCGAAGTTTTAATGACAAAGGGAATAACCCGGTTCATATACTTCTCAGGCAAAATAACTTCGATGCCCGACAGGCAGATAGAAGATTTAAAACTACTTATGGCCAGCCCCTATGAGCTGGAAATTACTGAAAACAATTTGCAGGCTGGTGAAAAGATCATGATTAAAGCGGGACCGCTTAAAGGCATGATTGGCGAAATAATAGCATACCAGTCGCAAAAAAAATTAATATTACGCCTTGATAATTTGGGCTGCTCAATTATTGTACATGTTGCAGCTAATATTATTGACAGGTTTTAATTTTAAGCAAAATTTAAATAGTATAGCTGCAAAGCAATACCGTTACAGCCTTTTTAGGCGATATTTAATAAACTGAAAAACAATAAGTTACAACCATAATTGTGACTTACTGGGCGAAGCTATGAACATCCGTTTCTTATGTGCAGGGTTGCAGGAATAATATCGGCGAGGTTATCGCCAGGTGAGATAAGTAGCAAAATTAAGCTGATGTGCACTGCTTTACAGCATGGTGGCCCTGATGATGAGGGTATCTTTATTGATGAAGAAAAACACCTTGGTTTTGGCCAGCGCAGGTTATCAATCATCGATCTGAGCAACAACGGGCACCAGCCAATGGCCGATGTGGAAGAAAAAGCATGGATCACCTTTAACGGCGAGATCTATAACTACCTCACAATAAAAAAAGAACTATTAGCTGCCGGTGCCAGGTTCCGCTCAAGCACTGATACCGAAGTTATTGTACAAGCTTATTTACATTGGGGCACAGCCGCTTTTGAAAAGCTGAACGGCATGTTCGCCTTCGCTTTGTATGATAAGGCAAAAAACAGCACTTACCTCGTGCGGGATACCAGCGGGATAAAACCCTTATATTATTGTGCCGATAAAGGCCAATTAAGCTTCGCATCAGAAGTAAGGGCATTCAAGATAGCGGGTTTAGCAACTGAGCAGGATAAGGATTGGCAAATTCGTTTTTTGGCTTACGGCCACATGCCCGAGCCTTATACTACCTTAAAAAATGTTTATAGCCTGCCCAAAGGCCACTTTTTATGTTGGGATAATGCAAAAGCCATGTTCAGCGCTAGCGCCTACGGAAATTCAGTAAACCCAATAACCATATTAAATGCTGCCGAGGCCCGTGAACATATAGTTAATACCTTAACCGAATCGGTAAGCAGGCAATTAATAGCTGACGCCCCGGTTGGTGTATTTTTAAGTGGCGGTGTCGACTCAAGTCTGATCACTCTATTAGCAAATCAGCAAAAGCGTACCAACCTTAAAACCATCTCCATCCACTTCAACGAGAAAACGTATGACGAAAGCGCTTTTCAAAAAATCATACGTGATAAAATCGACGGTGAAAAATTTGACCACCTGGTAAAACAGCAAGATTTCGAAGAATCCTTTCCGCAAATACTCCGTGCTATGGATATGCCAACCACCGACGGTATCAACACCTGGTTTATTAGCAAATACGCGCAACAGGATGGCTTAAAAGCTGTACTTTCGGGCATTGGCGCCGATGAATTGTATGGCGGCTATCCATCGTTTAACCGGGTACATTATCTTAAATATTTAAGGTCGGTACCGGCGTCATTACTTTCATTAGCCACGCCACTGCTGGCAGATCAGTATAAAAAATTTGAGTTTCTTAAGTATAACAACCCCGCTGCCGATTACTTGTTTTTAAGGGCACTCTTCGCGCCATCAAGCATTGCTGCTATATTGGATACAGATGTTCAACAGGTGGCAGATGTTTTGTTTTCGGGCGATAATACTCCTGCTACAAAAATCTACAATAAACAATACGCCTCATACTTAGAAACCAATTTTTACATGCAAAATCAGTTGCTTCGCGATACAGATGTAATGAGCATGAACCATGGCCTTGAAGTAAGGGTTCCTTTTCTGGATGAACTGTTCATCAATCTAACCGCACAAATCTCACCCGAAATAAGGTTTAGCGATCATCCCAAAAAATTATTGACAGATAGCTTTAAAGATCTGTTACCGAAAGAAATATGGGACAGGCCTAAAATGGGCTTCTCCTTCCCGCTTCAAAGCTGGATGCAGCAAAACCGGCATATTTGCGACGAGAGCATGTACAGAGGCAAAACAACAAAAAAAATGATCGAAAATTTCAAAAACGACAAGTTACACTGGTCAAAATGTTTTGCCCTTTTTCAGCTACAGGCACATGGGTAAAAAAATACTACTTTTTACACTGCAAAGCTTTAGCACAACCGGCGGCATCCAAAAAATGACACGAACCCTGGCACATTCTTTAAACCACATTGCACTTAATAATAAATGGGATTTCGACATGTACTCCGCCTACGATGCCAATCAGGACTTGATGCCGCAATATCTCCCGGTAGAAAAATTCAGGGGTTTTAATGCCAACAGAAGTGCCTTTGTTATACAAGCGGTAAAAAATGGCATCAAAGCGGATGTGGTAATTTTAACGCATATTAATTTAGCCCTGATTGGGCTCATCATTAAAAAAATCAATCCCCAAACAAAAGTCTGGCTTATAGCACATGGCATTGAAGTATGGCGGTCACTTAGCTTTTTCCAAAATGCATTTTTAAAACACTGTGATAAGGTTGTTTGTGTAAGCGATTTCACCAAACAACAAATGATCAGCAGGCATAATATAAGTCAGGATAAATGCACCATACTAAATAACGCTATCGACCCATTTATGCAGTTGCCAACCGCATTTGTTAAGCCTCAGCACCTTTTAAATAAGTACAACCTTACCCCCGATAACCGCATAATATACACCCTAACCCGCCTGGCAAATTCAGAGCAGTACAAAGGGCATGATCAGGTGATTAAATTGATAAGTAGATTAAAGGTGAAATATCCGGGTATTAAATATGTGCTATCCGGCCAATACGATGTTAACGAAGAAATTCGTATAAAAGACATAATTGCCCAAGACGGGATTGAAGACGATGTGATTTTAACGGGTTTTATTGACGAAAAAGATATACCCGCCCATTTTTTATTGGCAGATGTATTTGTTTTGCCCAGTAAAAAAGAGGGCTTCGGTATTGTGTTTATCGAAGCATTAGCGTGCGGGCTGCCCGTTATATGCGGCAATGCCGATGGCAGTACCGACGCTATACGCAACGGCGAACTGGGTACTGCTGTTGATGCCGATAACCTCGACCAACTGGAAGAAGCGATAAATAATATATTAGAAACTTCAACATCATCGCAAAACCGTGATAACTTACAAAAAAAATGTTTGCATTATTTTAATGAAGATGCTTACATCAATAACTTAGAAGAATTATTAATGGTTGCAAATGGCTAAAGCAATATCAGTAGAAGGGCTTTCGAAAGCCTACCAGTTGGGCGATTTTGGCACCGGAACCATCTCGCGCGATGTGGAGCGCTTTATAGCACGCATACGAGGAAAAGAAGACCCCTTCCTGCGCATCGGTGAAACAAATGACCGCTCCGCAAAAGGCGAAAGCGATATTGTTTGGTGCCTTAAAAATTTAAACTTTGACATAGAACAAGGTGACGCCGTAGGCATAATAGGCCGTAACGGAGCAGGCAAAAGTACGCTGTTAAAAATATTAAGCCGCATAACCTCACCCACCACCGGTTCAATAAAAATTAAAGGTCGCATAGCCAGTTTATTGGAAGTTGGCACAGGCTTTCACCCTGAACTATCAGGCCGCGAGAATATATACTTAAACGGCGCTATATTAGGCATGCGCAAATCCGAGATCAAACGTAAGTTTGATGAGATAGTGGATTTTGCAGGAGTTGAACGCTATATAGATACGCCTGTAAAACGCTACTCCTCCGGCATGTATGTGCGCCTGGCATTTGCCGTTGCCGCTCACCTGGAATCAGAAATATTAATAGTAGACGAAGTTTTAGCCGTTGGCGATGCTGAGTTCCAGAAAAAATGCCTCGGCAAAATGGGCGACATCAGCAAAGGCGAAGGCAGAACCGTTTTGTTTGTGAGCCATAATATGGCAGCCATCGAGAAAATTTGCGAAAAAGCAATTCTTCTGAAGAATGGCGAACTCACCGATTACAGGGACAGTAGCAGCATCATTAACTCTTACATACAGAATTCTTCAGCAAGCAACTCCGTCTTTAATGTCCCCATCCCTAAAGATACTTCGACCATCCCGGGATATTTATATAAAGTACAAATTGAAGATCTCGACTCAAATATTATGAACGAGATAAGAGTAGGTAACTCCTGGCAAATCAGAGTTTTTTTTAAGATAGAGAAAAAGGTAAACAACTTTATTGTTGCATTGGGTATCACAAGTATAATGGAAGTAAATATCCGAACCTCGTGGAGTAGTAAATCCGACATAGAAGAGGGTTATTACGAAGCGGTATTCCGGGAAAAAGATCTTTTGCTTTCTGCTGGCAGTTATAATATTACTATCGGCTTGTCATCAAATGAGCAAACATTTCAATACAATGAAAATATCGCTGCACTAGCAATTTCGCCTGTGGCCGATTTATCCCTTAATAAATCAATTATTAGAATAAGCGATACAGGGTTTATACTAAATCCAATGGACATTGAAATATCGGCATCCACTTATCAATAATTAACAAGTTAAATTCATAGCAGTGTTTTTTAAATCGAAAAAGGAAAATCCCTGGGTAAAAAAATCTTACTCACAATCAGGCGAAGATTTGATTATAAAGTTTTTATTCGACAATTTAAATATTGAAAAGCCCAGCTATTTAGATATTGGCGCACATCACCCTTTTTATATAAATAACACAGCCTTATTTCATGAGTTAGGTAGCACAGGTATAAATATTGAACCAGACCCAACCTTATTTAAGGCGTTTCCAAAGCACAGAAAAGATGATATCAATCTTAACATCGGCATAGGTACTGAGGAAAGCAATGCAGACTTCTACATCATATCAAGCCCTACGCTAAATACGTTTTCAAAAACAGAGGCAGAAAAGTACAAGGAAGAAGGTAATTATTCAATAACCGACGTAATCAATGTACCTATTAATACTTTGGAAAACATACTCAATAAATATAACGACGGCAAATTCCCTGATTTTTTAACACTGGATGCAGAAGGTATCGATGAGTTAATTATCAAATCAATAGATTACAAAAACAATTACCCTACCATAATTTGTGTTGAAACCATATCCTTTTCTACATCAGGTAAAGGAGTGAAAAATATCAAGCTGATTGATTATATCACGGCACATGGCTTCATGGTTTATGCAGATACCAATATCAACACAATATTTGTTAGAAGAGATACCTGGGAAAGATAACAGTGGTAATCATTAAACTACAAGGTGGCTTAGGAAATCAAATGTTTCAATATGCTGCGGGCACAGCTTTGCTAAAGGATGGTGAAAAAGTCGGTCTTAATCTTAACTTTTTAACAGAAAATAATACCGATAAGGAAGGTTTTACATCCCGAAAGTTTGAACTGGGTATTTTCAAAAATATAAAGGCATACAAAGCCATTAATGCACAGGTTAACCTGTTTAAAAACACCGGGATCTATTACAAATTTATACGACTTTTCATCGGGTCAAGGTTAAAGCACATAGACCAACAATTAAACGAATATATTCCATTTGATCAGTTTAATAAAAAAAAACACTTTTATCTCGATGGGTATTTTCAATCCGAAAAATATTTTGCCGCTAATCGTCAGCAAATTTTAAATGATTTTGAATTTCCGCCACTGGATGAGGTCAACCAGGCAACAAAAAGCAAAATGCTTGCCATTGATAACGCCGTAAGCCTGCATATACGCCGCGGCGATTATGCTAAATTACAGACTATTACCGATGTACATGGTTTACTACCGATCAGTTATTACAATAAGGCCATCGGAGTTCTTCAAAATCAATATCCAAATATCAGCTTGTTTGTTTTTTCCGATGATATAGCCTGGGCTAAAGAAAACCTGCACACTGGCAGTATACCGGTTAATTACATGCAGGGTAATTCAGCTGCAGATAGTTGGAAAGATATGGCCCTGATGAGTAACTGTAAACATCACATCATCGCCAATAGTAGTTTTAGCTGGTGGGGTGCCTGGCTATCCAAACAAAATGGAAAAGTTTTCGCCCCAGAAAGATGGTTTAACCCACAAAAGGTTAAGTTTGATATAACTGATTATGTACCCGCTAACTGGACAATTTTAACCTGTGACTGAGCCATTAGTAAGTATAATTATGCCGGCTTATAATGCCCAACAATACATAACTGAAAGCATTGAAAGTGTAATTACGCAAACTTATACAAATTGGGAACTCATTATTGTTGATGACAACTCAACAGACGATACCGCTTCTATAATAAAAGAATTCAGCCAACAAGATTCCCGGGTTAAATACCTGCATCAGGATAGGGGGCGCCAGGGTAAAGCAAGAAACAAAGCCATTAAAAACAGCAGCGGCGAGTATATTGCTTTTTTGGATGCCGACGACTTATGGGAGAATACAAAATTGCAGGTACAAATTGATTTAATTAAAAACAGGCCTGATATCGCCTTATTTTTTACACAGGGATTTATTCTACAACCCGATGGGAAAAGCATTCCAATGGATGTTAAGGTCCAAGAATGGTCGTGGCAAAAGGATATTGACCTGTTCATCACGCAAAATCAAATACCCATCCTATCCGTGCTGGTAAAAAAACAGGCACTTATAAATGTTGGATATTTTTCCGAAGACCCCGCCATCCAAAACGCGGAAGATTATCATCTGTGGATTAAACTGCTTAAACAGTCAACGTTTTTAAGCATACCAAACAGGTTGTTTTATTATCGTGTACACGAGCAACAGTCAACCTATCAAAATAGCAATCTGTCAGTGGCTGTGGCCCATGCTTTTATTGACCTCGCATCCACACAAATAATTGATAAGCAAAATAGCACCTTACGGATGCGTTTAAAATGGTTCATCTTCCAGGTACCGGAAGCCGGGCATTATTTAAATATGCTAAAAGCTATATTTACAGAAAAAGTTAAGCTTTTAGCAACAATGATTATCTTGGATAAAATGTTTAAAAATAACATTATCATCAAACGGTTAGCATTTCAGTGGCTTTAATGAATCTACCCGCCATTTCCATAATCGTCCCCTGTTACAACCAGGCCGAATTTCTGCCCGAAACCTTAAGCAGTGTTTTGACCCAAACCGCTGCCAATTGGGAATGCATTATAGTGAATGATGGTTCAACGGATGATACTGAGATTGTCGCGAAAGAATGGACAGCCAAAGATGAACGGTTCAAATACATCTACCAGCAAAACGGCGGCTTATCAGCTGCCAGGAACACAGGTATAGAATCTGCCAAAGGTGAATATATCCTCCCATTGGATTCCGATGATTTAATAGGTAAACAATACATCGAAAAAGCCCTAAAAGCCTACGACACTAATAAAAACCTGAAACTCGTATACTGCCTGGCCAACAAATTCGGCAGTGAAAATAAATTGTGGGATTTGACACCTTATACCTATCAAAACCTGCTCATCAACAACTGTATCTTTTGTTCTGCGGTATACCGTAAAGCATCATGGCAGCAAATTGGCGGTTACAATACCGATTTCAGAAAAGGCTATGAAGACTGGGATTTCTGGCTCAGGATGCTCGACAAGAATTCCGAGGTATATCAAATACCCGATATCCTTTTCTTTTACCGCATCAGGCCCAAATCAATGCTGGTTACCATGCAGGATGCTGATATTGAAAATGCAAGGAGAATTATTTTCAGCCGGATGCCTGAGCAATATCAGGAACATTTTGGTACCTATATCAAACATCTTTACGAAAATCAGCTCCTGAAAGAGCAGATCGAAAAGATGTATAATTCTAACTCGTACAAGTATGGCAACATGCTTATAAAACCATTTACATATCTAAAAAAGCTCTTCAGAGCTAAATAAACTTTGCCTTTAGTTACTGCCATCATCCCTAATTATAATCACGCAGCTTACTTAAAGCAGCGTATTGATTCTGTTGTGGATCAAACTTTCGATGATTTTGAAGTAATCATACTGGATGACTGCTCAACTGATAATAGTGCAGAAATCATTGAGCAATACCGCGGGCACCAAAAAATTAAACGCATTATTTATAACGAAGTAAACAGCTGTTCGCCCTTTAAACAATGGAAAAAAGGTATCGAATTAGCCGAATCAGGCTACATTTGGATCGCTGAAAGCGATGATATAGCTGCTCTTGATTTTCTACAAAATCTTACGCCTTTATTGAACGGAAACAATCAGTGTGCTTTTGCATTTTGCGATTCTACAACAGATTTCGATAGTTTTATCAGCCAAAAAACACAGCCAAAAACTGAAAACAAATTATATACCGGCAAAGATTTCATCCATCAACATAACATAGAGGCACAATTTGTAAATGCCAGCTGCGTGGTATTCCGTAAAGACAAGATCAACCAGCAGGTACTATCCGATTTTGTTGATTTCAGGTCATCCGGCGATTGGTTATTCTGGACCAGTCTGGCCTTAAAAGGAAATGTTATCAGGCATCAGCAAACGTTGAATTTTTATCGCAGGCACGAAACCAGTGTATCCGACATTGCCTACAAAACCGGCAAATATCTGCCAGAGTCGTTTAGGTTGATGCAGTATTTTAAAACCAACCTAAATGTATATCCCAGTAGACCGCAGATTAGAAAATGGGCTTCAGCATGGGCACGCAATACATTGCAAAGTACCGCCAAAACACAGTCGTTAGTAAAGGCTGCATTTTCACTATCTAAAACGCTCCTGCCTTATTATATTTATTACCTTGCTAAATATAAGTTCAGCAAGTCAAAACTTTATTAATTGAACACCACCACCATTTATACCGTTTCAACAGGCAACTATAAATATGGTGCCTTTGCATTAATCAATTCTATCCGGTCGTTTGGTTTAACCAATCCAATTGTTGTAGGAACCGATGCTCACCTGCCAGAACTTGATAACATTGACGGCGTTACCCAAATCGTATTTAACTCCGACTGGAACGGCGTAAACCTGAAATCAGTATTGATATTAACCCATCCATCAGACAATTTTATATTTTTTGATGCCGATATTGTGGTTACTCACGCTGATTTTATCCCCGAGTTGGAACGTTTATTAGTCTCCAATAAATTCATCGCCTGTATTGATGGTATCGTAAGCCAGCACGAATACCGCAGATCATATTGGGCCGAGATCTATCCATTTAAAAACGGTAATATTTCAGAACATTCCTGGTATTATAATTCGGGTTTTTTTGCCGGAGTTTTCAGTCAGCACAAACAGATCTTAGAAGACTGGAAAGAGATCAGCAACAAACACCTCGACCCCAAAGCGTATTTGTTTGATAACCCCAAACTCCCAATGGCCGATCAGGATACACTAAACGCAATCCTACAAACACTACCGCTCGATAGTTTAGTTACTATTCAAATGCCCGATTGGCGCGCGATCAACATTCATGAGCATCCATTTTATCATATAGGTAATTTCAGGCCGCATGCATTTTTACATTGCACGGGCAAAAACAAACCATGGAACATTACCGCCATACCACCAAAATCGCCTAACGCTTATGACGATTTGTGGTATGCTTACCTGTTTAAAAATAACACACCTGTAAAAAGCGCTTTTAAACTAACCTACTTGCAAAGGCAATGGTTCGAGCGTTCATTATTATCACGCATTATTATCAAACTAAAATCATAATTGGCTGATTTACCTTTGGTTTCCATTATTATCCCTGCTTATAATGCTGCGGCGACTTTGCCGGGTACTATACAATCAGCGTTAATACAAGAAGATGACTCTTTTAAGCTGGAGATCATCGTGGTTAATGATGGCTCAACAGATCAGTCGCGGGTAATACTGGAGAATTATTGCAAAACATGCAAGATCATCACTACCGAAAACCACGGCGTTAGCGCTGCTCGTACCATCGGGTTAGAGCATGCTGAAGGAGATTATATCCAATATCTCGACAGTGATGACCTGCTGATGCCCGGCAAAATTAAACAGCAACTCAATGCACTGATTGATTCGCAAGCTGATATTGCCTATGGCGACTGGCAAAAATTCACTCAAGAGGGTGAGGAAATAACCATTACCGAAACCATCACCAAACAAATAGGCACCGATACGGAACTTGATATTTTTAACAACTTTTGGTGCCCGCCTGCTGTTCTGCTTTTTTCAAGAAAGATCACCAATCAGTTAACCTGGAAAACAAATTTGCCTGTTATACAGGATGCCCGGTATTTATTAGATGCCGCTTCTATCGGTAAATTTGTATATGTACCCGGCGTACAGGCACAATATCGCATATTGCAAAGTAAATCCTTATCGCAACGGGACTCGTTGGCTTTTGTAACAGATTGCTTTGTAAATACCGGCGAAATATATGAACGCTGGAAAGATGAACTTGCGGAAAACCCTGATAAAAAACAGGCCCTTATCAATTCGTTAAGATATTGTATTACGGAGTTTTCCATCGCGAAATCCAAACTATTTGATAAAGCGATAGATTTATTGCTTAAAATAGCACCTGGCTATGTCCCGGCAGAACCTGCTTTACACCATAGCATCAGCAAACTGATAGGCTTTAAAAATGCTGAGAAACTGGCAGCAATAAAACGCAACTTAGGTAAATGAGGGTTTTATTAGTAACCGATTACTTTTACCCACAATCCAGCGGAGGAACTGAAAAATATGTTTATGAATTAGCACAAGGATTACGTGCCGATGGCATAGATGTAATCATCCTGACTATTAATGAATCTTCAGGTAATTATCAATTTGATAATTTCGAAGTTCACACTATTCCCCCCAATACCGATAAGTGCAAAGAGGTTATCGCAGGCATTACACCCGCGAATAATCTGCAATCCTTTATCGACAAACTATCTGAATTAAAGGCTGATGTAGTTCATTTTCATACTTTAACCACATCAATAAATATTTACCATTACCAGGTCGCAAAACAAACAGGTGCAAAGGTAATTTTCACCTCGCACATACCAGGCAATACTTGTTTGCGGGGCGACTTGATGTGCTATGGCAAAGAGATTTGCGATGGCAAGGTTAGGTTTAATACATGCCTGTCATGTTACCTAAACGCGCAGGGTATGCCAAAAGCAATAAGCCGAGTTGCTGCTAAAGCGATGCGTATATTAAAAGAACCAGCCCTGCTTTCACAGGCATCAGCAATAAAAAAAGATCATCTGGAAAAAATTAAAGAAAGCTGCTCAACTGTGGTTACCATGAGCAACTGGCAGCAGGATGTTTTTCTGATCAACGGCTTTAACCCCGGTCAATTAACCTTGAGCAGGCATACATTTAAACAGATCAGCGAAAAGCAGGAAGCAAAAAGCCCTGGACACACTACCATAGGATTTGCCGGGCGCATAAGTCCGGAAAAGGGTTTACATATATTGATCGAGGCATTCAAGCAACTCAATGCAACCCGTTTTACCCTGTTAATAGCTGCCATTAAAGTACTGGCGGAAGGTAAGTATTTGGAGGAGCTATTAAGCGCATCCAAAAATTCACCAAACATAAAATGGGACTATAACTATACTGCCGATAACATCGATTCTTTCTATAAACAACTCGATGTTTTATGCATCCCATCTGTTTGCAACGAGACAGGACCTTATGTAATGTTTGAATCCGTTGCCCGGCATATACCTGTTGTGGCCAGTAACTTGGGTGGTATGCGCGAGTGGGCGGGTTTAAACTACCCGGTCACAACATATCAATATGACGATGCCGGGGCATTAGCCAATTTGTTAAACAATATACCGGGTGATGCTAATATAAAATTTGATTACCCGCCGCCACGCACACAAACTGACCTGGCACAGGAAATGATAGCCGTTTACAATAAATAATGCCACCCAAACTCCATATCGCTATTATTGCTGATCCTGAAATTCCGGTTCCACCAATATTATATGGTGGGATAGAACGCATCATTAACAGCCTGATCATCGAACTAAAGCAACGAGGTCATCACGTAAGTCTATTTGCTCACCCTGATTCAAAAACCGTAGCAGATAAACAATACAACTATCCGTCGGCACAACAAAGCATTACCGGTTTATTAGGAAATGCACTATCAGTAAGTCGATTGTTATTTTCAAAACCCGATGTAATACATTCCTTCGGCAGGCTTGCTTATCTATCAGCCTTACTACCAACCAGTGTCCCAAAGATCATGAGTTATCAGCGCGAACCAACACTTTCGCAGATACAGAAATCAATGAGGATCGCGGTAAAAGGCAGCTTAATGTTTACCGGGTGCAGTAATTATATCACTAATCAAATCGCTCCTTTCGCACCCGCAGCAACAGTGTGTAATTCAGTCTCGATGGATGATTATACTTTTTGCAGCGAGGTTAAAAACGATGCACCACTGGTATTTTTAGGGCGGATAGAACCGATTAAAGGCACACATCATGCTATAACCATCGCGAAGCAAACCAACAAAAAACTGGTGATTGCGGGAAATATTCCGGACTATGCACAGGCTTATTTCAATGAACAGATCAATCCGTTTATTGATGGGGAACAGATAACCTACATCGGCCCGGTAAACGATGAGCAAAAAAACAATTTACTCGGTACCGCAGCAGCTTTTTTAATGCCGATTGAGTGGAACGAACCCTTCGGTATTGTAATGGCCGAAGCATTAGCCTGCGGCACACCCATCGTCGCTTTAAAAGGCGGCTCAACTACCGAGGTTGTTATCGATGGCAATAATGGTTTTCTCTGCGATAATGTAACCGAAATGATTACCGCTGTACAAAACATCAATAATATCGACCGGAAAAATTGCCGCGACGATGCCGAAAAACGCTTCAGCAGTACCGTAATGGCTTCGGCATATGAAAGCCTTTATTTAAAAATGATAAACAAAATTTAATGCCTGCGGATGCTTCCTTATTAATCAATTTATCTGCCGGGGATGCCGCTTATGGCTACCATACAGTAAAAGCGCTGGCACAAGCACATCGCGAAACCGTAAAGGATATTGTTATTGTGATTGATAGCATTAAAGCGCCTTACGCTACTTTTTACGATCACGCCAAACGCTACGCCGAACCACAGTATTCAGAAAATATACGCCTGATAACCGATGCTGTATATAAGCTAAAGACTGAAGGCCTTGCAGATAAAATTATCGAACTAAAAACCGGCGATCCTTTAATTAAAAAATCAGCTTCCCAGTTTTTCAAGAACAGGATCAAGGAAACCCACGATTTCAGGGGCGCACCCATCACCGCCTACATGGTTGGCCTGATTAACTGCAATACCAAATATGTGGTACGCTATGATGGCGACATCATTCTACACCAATTACCCGGCACTGATTGGATACTGGAAGGCATCAAAAGCCTGGAAACTGAAAAAGATATTATCGCGGTATCCCCATGCCCGTCGCCACAAAAAAGTATAGATCCAACTGGAGCAAAATTCACTGATATTCACTGGTTCAGCACCCGTTGCTTGTTATTGAATAAAGAGTTATTCATGCAGCAACGCCCATTGATAGATATTAAATACTGGCCAGAGCTAACTGCACGCAGAATATTAAAAAAGACTTATCCCCCCGCTTTTGAAAGCATCATCACCAAAAGCCTCAAAAGCAAACTATTTAAAACCCGCTATTTAGTACATGAAGATGTCTGGTTTATTCATCCGGAGGATAAGGGACAACTATTCTTAAAATTACTTCCCGGCATTATTGAGCATGTAAAAACAGGCAAATTTCCATCAGCGCAAGCGGGTAATGAAACAGTCGATCTCCCTGCCTGGGAAAACTATTTACAATCAGCAAGAGATTGAGCTTGAAGATAGTCGTATCCAATCCATCTGTACCGCCGCACGTAAAGCAAACGGTTATGGCCTACCAGGAGGCCGTTTATCTGGATCATTTTTACACTTCCTTTTTTGAGCATCCTGAAAATACTTTTTCTTCTGCCCTGAAGAAGATTAAACCGCTTGAAAAAGAAATAAACAGGCGTTCATTTCATGAATTACCAATTGAAAAATTCGTCTCACGCCCAATACCTGAACTGTTAAGAAGCATTGCTTCCAGAAAACTTGGCCCCATAGCCGCGGATAGAATTTGGGAATGGTCGGAACTTGGGTTTGATAACTGGGTAGCCAAAAATCTCAATCAAAATATTGATGCTGTTCATACTTACGAACATGCCGCGTTATCTACCTTAAAAAAAGCTAAAGAACTTAATATCCTCGGCATATACGAGCAACCAAGCCAACACCATGCTTTTTTTGATGCGATAGTAAAAGAACAAACTGCTCTTTATCCTGAATTAAAAACTGCAGGTGCCGAATTATTGGTAAACGATAAAGCTAAAAAAAGAAATGCCCGCAGGGATGAAGAATTAATACTGGCTTCGCTGATTATTTGCAATTCAACCTTTACCAAAAAAACATTGATTGCCGGCGGTATCAATCCGCAAAAAATAGTGGTTATACCTTTAGGGTTTCCACCTGTTATCCCACATCAAAAAGCTGAACCCAGTGCAAAACCAATGATATTCATTTACGCCGGTAACCAATCATTACGCAAAGGTTCCCATCTGTTGTATCAGGCATGGCGTAATTGTAATTTCTCAGCTGATGAAGCTGAACTTTGGCTCATTGGCAAAATGCAGTTACCACAACATCTGCGCGAGAATTTACCAGGCAAAGTAATCGTCAAAGAGAATCTCCCGCACGATGAGTTAATGGAGCTTTACCAGCAAGCCGATGTATTTGTTCTCCCCACACTTGCAGATGGTTTCGGTATGGTAATTACAGAAGCTATGTCGCAGGGCGTGCCCGTAATTGCTTCCGAAAATTGCTGTGGTCCTGATGTGATTGAATCCGGTAAAGATGGCTGGATCATCCCCGCCGGGGATATAGATCAACTTACAACTCAAATGCAATGGTGTGCTGCTAACCTGCAACAAATAGCATCATACGGCAACGCCGCCAAGCAAAAAGCCGCTAACTGGCAATGGCCACAATACCGCAAAAAATTAGCAGAAATAGTATCAGATAGATGGCAGCAATTCAAGCAGGAAAAACTGTCTGTTTAATTACCCCCGGGCACATTGCATCAAACCCGCGTTTGGTTAAGGAGGCAGTAGCGTTGTCTAAGGCCGGATACAAAGTACACATCATCTTTACCCAGTATGTGCCCTATTTAATTGATCATGACCGGCATATTTTAAATCAAAATCCTGGTTGGTCTTATGACACTCTTAATTGGACTGGCTATAACCTTCCATCAAAAATCAGCAGGTTGCTAAGTAAACTAACACACAAACTGAGCAACAATATCAACATCAAAATAAACCGTAATTATTTGTGGCAATTAAAGAAGGCCATAAACCACAAAACTGACCTATACATCGCACATAACCTTGGCGCCTTACCAATTGCCGTAATAGCGGCAAAAAAAAACAAAGTAAAATGTGGCTTTGATGCCGAGGATTTTCACCGCAACGAGGTTAGCGATAATGCCGGCGATCCGGATGTAATATTAAAAACAGCAATCGAGGAAAAATACATTCCCCAACTGGATTATATGACGGCCTCAAGTCCGCAAATCACAGAGCAATATGCCGCCTTATTTAATCGGGAAATAACAACAGTAATAAACGCTTTCCCAAAAACGGATGCTCACGAAATTATCAATAACACTCATCAACCCTTGCAACTATTTTGGTTTTCCCAAACCATTGGGCCAAACCGCGGACTGGAAACCATTATGGAGGGAATAAATATCAGTAATATTGAATCTGATGTGCACCTGTTAGGTTTCTCAACTGATGAGTATAAAAACCAATTGGTCAACCTGCTTAAACCAGCATCAAAATGCACTTTGCATTTCCATAAACCTGTTTATTCAGAAGATCTGTTCAACATCGCCAAGCAATTTGATATCGGCTTTGGCTCAGAAACCGGTTTCTGCTTAAATAATAGCATCGCGCTTAGCAATAAAGTGCTTACTTATGTGCAAAGTGGTTTGGCGGTGATTACCAGTAATACCACAGCACAGTCTGCCTTTATAAATCAATACCCGCAGATTGGCCGTATTTATAATAATGCCGAAGAACTAGCTGATATTTTACTAAAATATAATAACGACAGATTAATGCTTTATCAAACCAAACAAGCTGCTTTTAAACTGGGGCAAACCGATTTAAACTGGGAAAAGGAAAGTGCCAAGTTTATAACCTGCATTAACAATGTTATTCAAGCTATATGAGTAAGGCCGATAATTATAAATGGGTTAAAGGATTAGATAGTTTAAGATTTGTGCTCGCATTTATAGTTTTATTATCGCATTATAACATTGCATTAGTTTATACACTAACAACCTCATCTTCAAATACATTAAAACTTTGTGGCCTTATATTGGCAAATATTTTTGATGGGACGGCTGCTGTTATGGCCTTTTTCATTCTATCGGGTTTTGTTATACATTATCACTATAAAAACGGGATCGTTAGTTTAAAACAATATGCAATACGTCGTTTCTTAAGAATCTTTATACCATTAATTGTAATTTACATTGCAGGTATTAAATTTAATCATCCTGACAAAACAGTAATATGGAGCCTGATTTGTGAGCTTATTTACTATGCCTTATATCCACTAGTCGCCATTATTAAAATAAGCTGGACAAAAAAAACAGTGTTTATTTATATCATTTCTTTCATTGTCATCGTGATAGGAGCACCTCATGATGTGTTAGCACTTTTCAATCAAACTGGCACATATCAGGGCTATTACTGGCAATTGGGCCCGTTTTTAACATGGATAATTGGCCTGCCGGTTTGGCTTCTGGGTGTTTTAATAGCAGAAAACGTAGACAATTTAAAAAGCATCAGTTTTACTAAATTATCCTTATACAGATTTTTAACATTTATAATAAGTTGCCTTTGTATAGCAGGACAATTATACTGGCATATAAGCTATATTATCTCCATGAATATTTTTGCATTGTTAATGTACAAATGGATAGAAGCTGAAATATTATACTTTAAAAACCATGAACCTAATTCGTTAACCGAAACAATGGGTAAGTTTTCATATTCTTTGTATCTGTGTCATCCTTTAATATATGCCATACTATCTATTTGGTTGGTAAACAACATGGCCACTTACTTCTTATTTATACTTTTGGCCGTGTTTATCTCTTATCTATTTTATTTAATTGTGGAGAAACCATCTCATAAACTAGCTATGAAATTAAGCAGGATCTAACATCTATTACTTGAGAAAAGTACTAATCATTTCTCCCTACTTCGCGCCATCCAATGCGGCCGATATGCAGCGTATCCGCATGAGTTTGCCCTATTTTAAGCAATTTGGCTGGGCAGCCGATGTGGTAGTGGTTGATGATAAATATTCAGAAATGATCAAGGATGAGCTATTGCTTCAATCCATTCCACCTAATGTAAATATTTATAAGGTTGATGCTTTAAGCAAAAAAATTACCTCCAAAGTTGGGTTAGGCAGCTTGGCTTTACGGTCCATGTGGTATTACTTAAAAACTGTAAACAGGTTACTTAAAGCGACAAAATACGATCTCATTTATTTTAGTACCACACAGTTTCCTGTTACCATTTTAGGGTCTTACTGGAAAAGGAAATTTAAAGTTCCTTACATAATCGATATTCAGGACCCCTGGCACTCGGAGTATTATCAGGATAAACCCAAAAATCAGCGCCCCTCAAAATATTGGTTCTCCTATCGCTTAAATAAATACCTTGAACCAATAGCTATGAAACAGGTAGGCGGATTGATCAGTGTTTCCGATGGCTATATTGATGATCTGAAAAAACGTTATCCAATAATAAAAAATATTCCGGCTATTACTATTCCATTCGGCGCTTTTAAACCTGATCTGCAAATTGCCGCTGATAGTAAAAGTATATTTAAGCCGCTGCTTAATCCCGCGTTTAAAAACATCGTTTATGTTGGTCGCGGGGGGGCAGATATGCAACCTGCATTAAATACAATTTTTAAGGCGCTTAAAAGCTGCCTGGATAAAAATCCGCATTTGTTCCAATACATACGCCTGTATTTTATCGGCACAAGCTATGCCCCTGCCGGATTAGGGAAGCCAACCATATTACCGATAGCAAATGAGTACGGTGTTGAACAAAACGTAATTGAAATAACCGACAGAATAAGTTATTACCACACTTTAGCTACACTTCAACAAGCAGATGCCTTATTAATGCCCGGCTCGGATGATCCGCAATATACAGCATCAAAAATTTACCCTTACCTGCTCACAAACAAACCATTACTGGCAGTATTTAATAGTAAAAGCCCTGCTTTAAATGTGTTTAAAGAATATGATGCGACATTTACATATAGTTATGATGAGGACGAAAGCGTACAGGAAAAAATAAGCGCTTTCTTTTTAGAAATTACTAACGGCGTAATGGCTGCCCCACATTATAATATCTATGCAACTCAAAAATATTCAGCAGAAAATATGACTAAACTGCAATGTCGGTTTTTTGATGAGGTAACCAGTTCATGAAATTAGCTATCATCACAACTCATCCTATACAATATTATGCGCCAGTTTTTAAACTGCTGCACGAGCGCGGACAGATAGAATTAAAGGTATTTTATACCTGGGGCGAAGACTCCCAGAAAAGCTATGATCCCGGATTTAATAAAAACGTAAAATGGGATATTGCATTATTGGATGGTTACCCATATGAGTGGGTGAAAAACACATCTACCAACCCCGGTTCCCATAATTTTAAAGGTATTGTTAATCCTGACCTGCCACAACAAATAGAGGCTTATAAACCCGATGCTATATTAATTTATGGCTGGGCATATAGTGGCCATTTAAAAGTTATCCGTTATTTTAAAAATAAGATTCCAGTATTCTTTAGGGGAGATTCAACATTACTGAATAAGCAAAAAGGAATAAAAGGTTTTTTAAAATCGATATTTCTTAAATGGGTATACAGCCACGTATACCATGCCTTTTATGTCGGCACAAATAACAAAGCATACTTTAAACAATATGGCCTTAAAGAGGATCAATTGAGCTTTGCGCCACATGCTATTGATAACGCCCGCTTCCAAACAGATCAACCTCAACAAGCACAGGAATTACGCGCATCATTAAATGTTACCGATGATGATATGCTGATACTTTATGCCGGTAAATTTGAACCGGTTAAAAACGTTAAAACATTAGTAGCATCATTTGCCAATATTACACAGCCTAATGTTCATTTACTGTTGGTTGGTAACGGTGTAGATGAACCTGATTTGATATCCTACGCAAAAAAAAATGATATTAAACGCTTGCATTTTTTAAACTTTGTAAATCAATCCTACATCCCTGCAGTATACCAGGCAGCTGATATTTATTGCCTGCCCTCTATCTCTGAAAGCTGGGGGCTGGCAGTAAATGAAGCCATGGCCTGTAGCAAGGCAGTTTTAGTATCTGATAAAGTAGGCTGTGCCATCGACCTGGTTTTTTCCGGAAAGAATGGTGATATATTTGAGGCGGCTAATGTGGAGGACCTTACTAAGAAATTAACACAAATGGTTAGCAAGGGTAAAAACGGACTATTACAAATGGGCGAATATTCACAGCAAATTATTAAAGCCTGGGATTTTGAAACACAGGTAAAAGCAATTGAAGCAGTATTGAATGAGAAATAGTTCGATTGAAAAATACGTCATTTTATTTATTCCCTGGGCGTTATCATTAATATTTCAGTCAAATCCGGTATTATCGTTTTTAACAGCTTGGGGTGGCTCATTCTTTATTTTTTACATAACCTTAACGGGCAAAATACAACCACTACCCACCGACAGGCCTTTATCGGCTCAGTTAATGCGCCCCATTTTTCTGGTGCAAATCATTTTTGCGGGATATACGTGCTGCACCTCTATATTTTATTTCTTAAGCGTGTTAGGGTATCAAAATTTCCAGGCTCCAAGCTCATTTTATTTACCCGATGCCGATCTGCTAAAAACAACAGCCCTGTGCCAGCGCTACTATTGTTTAGGCCATGCGGCTTTCGCTACGGGTATTTTAATATTCATGAAATATCCTATCAAACAAAAATATGATTACGATAAGGAGAAACTACCTAACCTGCTTTTATTATTTGCCCTAATCAGTTTCCCCTTATCCGAAATATTTTTACGTATTCCCGGCTTGTCTCAATTTTATACGCAGCTAAACACCTTAAGCTTTATATCGGGCACACTTGCACTGGCTTTCGCTATACCGCTTAAAAATGTCAGGAATACGATGATATGCCTGACGCTGTTTCTCTTCAACTTTTATGAGGCAATTACCTCAGGTTTTAAAGAGCCTATAATTATTAGTGTATTAGTATTAGGTATATTCCTATATCCCAGCTACAAAAAATTGGTTGCTGTTATATTTATCCCCATACTTATTTTGCTGTTCTTTTTGCTGCCTACATTTAATAGTGTTTTCCGTCAAAGTGCTTGGTCGGGTGATGATTCCAATAATGATGCAACGCAGTTAGCCCTTGATGCTGCATTAAACAGTAACGGCAGTTTAGGTAACACTAATTGGGAATTTCTCACGTCCCGGTTAAGTGAAATAGATATGTTTACCAAATTTGTACAATCAACCCCGGATAATGTACCTTACTATAAAACAAAACTTTTACAACAATCTGCCGAAGCCATTGTGCCCCGTTTATTTTGGCCTTCAAAACCAAGTACCGAAGATTTAATAATGGAACGTGTTTATAATGCAGGCGTAGTTTACCGCGGGGAGCAGGTATCCGCCAAACCCGCCTTTATTGTGGATGCTTATTTATCGTATGGCGCATGGGGCGTACTCATGTTCATGTTCGCTTATGGTGCTATTGCGCAACTTATAGATAATAAAGCCGAAGAATTATTTGGGGGATATATTTTAGGTACCGCGCTAATTTTTAGTGGTTTATTCCAAATATTTTGGAGAGGGCTTAGCTTTGAATTCATCATTAACGTAATCTTCTGGAGCTACGTAACTATGCTCATCATATTTAAAATATTACGGGCTAAAAATATTCTGAACGAGATTTGAAAATTCTGCAATTAAGCGCATCCTATAAACCAGCCTATATTTATGGCGGCCCAACCATGTCTGTTTCCATGCTGGCGGAACAATTGGTTATTGCAGGCGAAAATGTAACCGTATATACCACCACCGCCAACGGACTAAGCGAATTACCCGTTGAAATTGCCACACCCATTTTGGTAGATGGTGTAACCGTTACATATTTTAAACGCATCACTAAAGATCATACCCATCTTTCACCATCACTCCTAATGCATTTATGGCGAACTGCACGCGATTACGATGCCATCCATATCCATGCCTGGTGGAACCTGGTATCAGTATTAGGTTGCCTGGTGGCTTTAATGCGTAAAGTACCCGTTATAATATCGCCAAGGGGTACATTAAGCAATTATTCATTTCACAACAAAAACAACAATATTAAAAGCATCATGCATTCCTGGTTGGGGAAACCGCTTTTAAAAAAATGTTGTATACATACCACGTCCAATAACGAGCATGATGTAATGAAGGCCATGCTACCTGATAATACCATTTTTAATATCCCGAATTTCATTGATCTAACCAAAGATAAATTCAGCGGTTATCAACCAACCGGTCATCTCCGGATTATATTTTTCTCAAGGATCGAAGAAAAAAAAGGACTTGATATCTTACTAGATGCACTTAAGTCGGTTACTATTCCCTACAAGCTAACAATTGCGGGTGATGGGAACAGCGAGTATGTGAATCAGCTTAAAAAATTAGCACTGGATAATGGCGTTGCTACCCAAATTGACTGGATTGGTTTTCAGACTGATAACAAGTATCACTTGCTTTATGAGCATGATGTGATGATCTTACCATCTTACGACGAAAATTTTGGTAACGTTGTAATTGAAAGCCTTAGCGTTGGCACCCCTGTTTTAATTAGCCGGGCTGTTGGATTAGCAGATTATGTTTCGCAAAACCATTTAGGATGGCTTTGCGAAACAAATTCAGCATCAGTTAGCGCAGCAATAAATAATTTAGTGAGTCAAAAAACAGAGATAAACCGTATAAAGGAATATGCGCCGGGAAAAATCTCGGCAGATTTTAATTATGCCAATCTTGCGAAAAAATATATCGACATGTACACACAAGTAGTTAAATAAGTTGAGCAGTCTATTTTCATTTATTGTAATTACTTATAACGAGGAAGCTCACCTGCCTCGTTTACTTAAATCAATAGCTGATTTAAATGCCCCCATCTACGTGCTTGATTCAGGCAGTACTGATAATACCGTTGCCATCGCGAAAGAATTTAATGCCGAAGTTTTAACCAACCCGTTTGAAAATCACCCCAAACAATGGGATTTCGCGCTTAAAAACTTCGACATAAAAACACCATGGGTAATTTGCCTGGATGCCGATCAAATTGTTACCCCCGAACTAAAACAACGCCTGCTTAATTTTAAAGATGAGGATTATGCCGATATAGACGGCATCTACTTTAACCGCAAGAATTTTTTTAAAGGTCGATGGTTAAAACATGGTGGCTACTACCCTATCTACCTGTTAAAAATGATCCGGTTCGGCAAAGGTTATTCCGATTTGAATGAGAATATGGACCATCGTTTTGTAGTCCCCGGTAAAACCATTGTTTGGAAGGACGGTCACATCCTAGAAGAAAACCTGAAGGAGAACAATATCAAATTTTGGATAGATAAACACAACCGCTACAGCGACCTGGTTGCACAGGAAGAAGTAGAGCGTATGCTTAATATACGCACCCAAACTGTTAAACCCTCATTTTTTGGCTCGCCGGATGAACGTACCGCCCGGCTTAAACAAATCTGGTGGCAAATGCCGCGATACAGTCGCCCCGCTATTTATTTTTTGTACCGGATATTCTTTCAATTGGGTATTCTGGATGGGCGAAATGGCGTCATCTTCCACTTTCTGCAAGGCTTTTGGTTCAGGTTGATGGTCGACGTAAAAATTGATGAGATCATCGAGCAGAAATATCCTGAAAGAAAATCAAATGGAGGTTTGAGTCCTATAAAATTCGTATTCACCTTCCTGTTTCTGTTTGTTATTTTCTATTACTTCAATATTTATTGGTTTGCGGCAACAAGCCCCACAAGCCGGCATTATATCCCATTCATAGCCGATAATCTTGATTATATAAAAGGCCTGCGAATGGTTTTATTAAGCTGCAGCACAGGGCTGTTGAATTTATTAGGGTTCACTGCCGTACATGACAACTATATCATGCTGGTTGCAGGGCGTGGCTCAATACAAGTAGTTTACAAATGCCTTGGGTTGGGGGTGATCAGTTTCTTTACCGCTTTTGTCATCGCTTACCCTAAAACATTAAAAGCTAAAATAATATTCATTATTGCAGGCATATTGATACTGCAATTTTTAAATATCCTACGGTTTATGTTCCTTGCGGTATATTGGACCAAAGCCGGAACAACCACTTTAGATCATCATACCATTTTTAACTTTATTATTTACCTGATTATAGCCATAAGTATTTATTTTTGGATGAGAGAGCCTGTTAATCCCAATAAAAAACATGCAGCAAACTGATCTTTCAACCTATAATAATTATCCGTTTAATCCCGGGGAGAATGCTATAAAAAGAATTTTATGGCATTATATAAATGCTGTATTTTTCAAAACGGGGTTGCTGCCGATAAATGGTTTTAAGGTTGCTTTACTTAGGTTATTTGGCGCAAAAATTGGCAATAATGTAACTATAAAGCCGGGGGTTAATATTAAATACCCATGGCATTTAACCGTCGGCAATAATACATGGATAGGCGAAGATGTTTGGATAGATTGCTTAGTAACGATTACTATCGGCTCAAATGTATGTATATCGCAAGGCGCTATGCTGCTTACTGGTAGTCACAACTATAAGAAAACCACATTCGATCTGATCACTGGAAATATTATTTTGGAAGATGGCGCATGGATAGGCGCAAAAGCGGTAGTTAACCAAGGAATTACTGTGGCTACACATGCGGTGCTCACCACAGGATCTATCGCTACTAAAAATCTCGATGCTTATTCAATTTATCAAGGCAATCCAGCCGTTAAAATCCGCGACCGGGTTATTAGTTAACACAATACTATTAGTTGAAAAATATTAGTCTGCATAAAATCATCCTTATAACTGTTGGTGTAATTACCACAATTATGGGTATAATGATATTTGTTTATCCACCATCCATTTTCCCCGATCCAAGTCACGGTTTCCAGGTGATGCGATCGATGCAGATGGGAGCTGGTTTTAACAGATTAATAGCGCCAGATCAGGATGATATTTCTAAAAACACCTCTCACTTCTTAACCTGGTGGTCGCCGGGGCAATACCTTGTACCTTATTCAATAAAAATAATATCTGGCTTAAATACCGGCCGTGCAACTGTAATTGCAATAACCTTGTTTGAATTATCAGGCTTAGCAGGTTTTTATGTATTCTTTAAAAAATTAGGTTTTACCCCACTTATAGCTGCATTAAGCATTGTATTTATTATATGCCAGCAAGCGTTTGTTACACCTTATGTTTTTTATAATGGCGGTGAGGTTTTACTTTTCGGGTTCGAGGGGTGGTTTTTGTATGGCTGCGCGATTGTTAAAAAAGCAGATATTAAACTATTGCTCTTTGTGCTTTTGTCGGGATGGGCAGGTTTTTTTTGCAAATCATCCTTTTTATGGATATACGCGGCAGGGCTGCTATGCATTTGCCTGCGCTTATCGGCGGCGGGTAACCGGCTTAATATCCAACGACTAATAAAAAACGGCATATGGATAGCTATACCCGCTATATTATCGCTGGCATGTATTTACATCTTTTTTCTATCCAAAGGTCAAAGCCCGGCATCAACGTCAAACGGCATTAAGCTGAGCTGGCAAACATTCGGCTTCCCTTTGGCCTCACCATTAGTTTCAGGTTTTTCGGTTGATGATATTATGCATGGGATGTTATATCCAACCTTTAGCCCAATGTTTACACCGGGGCATATCATATTGCTTTTAATATTGCTGGCATTAATAAGTTTAGTATTGATAACCTGCATTATCCGTTATGTACCAAAAGATAATTACAGATTATTTATACTCGTATTTTATTTGGTGTCGATACTATTTTTTAGTGTAGCCTATTTAAAGCAACTAACCATTTCATACGAGGGCAGGCATTTCCGTATTATCGGCCTTTTAATAGTGCCGGGCATCATTTACCTGGTTAGTAAACTTAAAGTGCACTATCAATTGGTTTTTGGCGCCTTATGTATTGTATTAATCTTTATTAATTATTCATTCCTGATAAAGGGATACATCTTTAATAAAAACATCAGTGCAAGAGGTTCATCGGGCATCGCCCAGGAATACATTGATCAATCATCGCTAAATTATATCCTAAACCTCGATGAGCAAAACAAAAATGCCCTATTCGTTTTTGTTACCGCTGATCTTCCCTTAGAAATAGCTCATAATCGTATTATAACCCTCGACCCACCATTACCCGGTAGTAAATTTGATTACGATGATTATATATACAATGGCCATGCCGGGCCGTTGTACATCCTATTACCCACGAATTATGCGGGCGAAAGAGCAAATATAGTTATGAAGTTTTTTCCGGGATATACCGCTTTTACCCAACAGAAATTGGGTACGAATTATATGCTTTACGCCGGTAAATAGTCTCGGGTGATTATCTTTCCTTGTTGATCTCTGTCCACAACATATCCTTCAGCTCACTGATTCCTTTTTGAGCAACCGATGATATAAAAACTGCCGGTATATCTGCCGGTAATTCCTTTTTCATTTCCTGTTGCAATTCCTCATCCAACATGTCCGATTTGGTTACGGCCAGTAAACGTGGCTTGTGCATCAGTTCCGGATTGTATTCGTTTAGTTCGTTAAGCAATATCTCGTATTCTTCTTTTATAGTGCGGGCTGTATCCGCCGGAACCATAAATAACAATACCGAGTTACGCTCAATATGCCTTAAGAATCTTATCCCCAAACCTTTTCCTTGTGAAGCGCCTTCAATAATTCCCGGAATATCAGCCATTACAAATGAGCGGTTATCGCGGTAAGCTACAATGCCTAAGTTTGGCACAAGCGTTGTAAAAGCGTAATTAGCAATCTCAGGTTTAGCGGCAGATACTACCGATAGCAATGTCGATTTACCCGCATTCGGGAATCCCACCAAACCTACATCAGCCAATAATTTCAGCTCCAGCACGTTCCATTGCTCCTGGCCATCTTCGCCGGGTTGGGCAAAGCGAGGTGTTTGAAAAGTTGATGTTTTAAAATGCCAGTTGCCTAAACCACCACGACCGCCATCGGTCAAGATGCGGGTTTCGCCATCCTGGGTTATTTCAAATAATATCTCGTCGGTCTCCGCGTTTTTGGCGATAGTACCCAAAGGCACCTCCAAAATTTCATCACGACCTGTTTTACCACTTTTTTGTGAGCTACCGCCTGATTCGCCGTCGCCAGCTATTACATGTTTACGATATTTAAGGTGAAGCAAGGTCCAAAGCTGCGCGTTACCTTTTACAATAACGTGGCCGCCTCTACCACCATCGCCGCCATCAGGGCCGCCCATAGCAGTAAATTTATCACGGTGCAAATGTGCAGATCCCGCCCCGCCGTGCCCTGAACGGCAACATATCTTCACATAATCAACAAAATTTGAACCTTGAGACATTTTTGAAAGTTTTTAGTCCAAAAGTCGGAAAGTCCGGAAGTAGAAAATTTGAACTTTCTGACTTGCGGACTTTCCGACTTTCGGACGTTAAATAAAATTAATAAGCGTCAACAACAGCAGCAATAGCGTCAAAAATTTCGCTGATTGATCCGATGCCGTTTATGCTTTTAAATTTGTTTTGGTTTTTATAGAAATCAGCAACCGGTGCTGTTTTATCATTATATTCTTTAATACGCTTGCGTATCACTTCAGGGTTAGCATCATCGGGCCTGCCCGATTCTTTTCCCCTAAGTAATAAACGATGCTCCAACTCATCATCATTAACCTCTAAAGCGATCATGCCTGATATAGCTGAGCTTTTTGATTTTAACAACTCATCCAAAGCCGTAGCCTGTGCAACCGTGCGCGGGAAGCCGTCAAAAATGAAGCCTTTAGCACCTTTATTAGCGTCCAGTTTATTGCTTATCATACCGATAACAACTTCATCAGGAACCAATACGCCATGATCCATCAGCTTTTTAGCTTCCAGGCCTAATGCTGTACCTTGCGAAATTTCGCCGCGCAGCAAGTCGCCTGTTGATAGGTGGATCAAACCATATTTTTCAATAAGTTTTTGTGATTGGGTGCCTTTACCTGCTCCCGGCGGGCCGAACAGTACTAAGTTTAGCATTCTTATATCAAATTAAAAGCCTTCCGGTACATTACTGAAAGGCTTGATATTTTGTGCATTAAGGAGGTTGAACCCTTTATTATGCATTTAAGGGTTACCCCCTTTATTTTGTGCACTTGAAGGGAGTCGAACCCCTAACCTCCTGATCCGTAGTCAGGTGCTCTATCCAATTGAGCTACAAGTGCGAAAAGCATTCGCTTTTTTAACGGACTGCAAAAATAGAATTTTTATTTTAATCCGCTATAAAAATTTTAAATTACTTTACAATTTCTGCAATGGCTGTAAAATCAGGTAAATCACCTGCGTTTTCAAGCACCTCTGCATATATAATTTGCTGATTTTCGTCGATTACAAAGGCAGCACGTTTAGAAACACCCCTTAAACCGAACACGAAATTCTCGTATAAAGCGCCATATGCTGTTGATACTTCCTTATTAAAATCAGATAAAAGATCAAACTGGTAATTATTTTCTTCTTTAAACTTAGCCAATGTAAACGGCGAATCAACCGAAATGCCTAATACTACCGCGTTTAAACCATCATAATAACCAAAATTATCGCGCATGGTGCACAACTGCGTAGTACAAACACCAGTAAACGCCATAGGGAAGAAATGAATAACTACTTTTTTACCTTTAAAATCAGCTAAAGAAACTTCTTTTAATGCTGATGAATACAAAGTGAATTGCGGAGCGGCTTGGCCAATTGTTAGTGACATAAGTTTTTTTATGCAAAGAAATAAGAATATATCAGCATATATAATGCCTCAAATGATTTTTACATTTAAATAGCTATTATTATATAGCAAACTTTAAACATATTATATAGGTTAGCTAATTATGAAAGCCATAATAATTACCCAGCCCGGCGCACCCGAAGTTTTACAGCTCGCCGAAAGGCCAAAACCAACTTTTACCGCAGATGAGGTATTGGTTAAAGTATCGGCGGCGGGTGTTAACCGCCCGGATGTATTTCAGCGCAAAGGTAATTACCCGCCACCTGCTGGTGCACCGCAGGATATCCCGGGTTTGGAGATTGCAGGGACTGTTGTTGAGGTAGGCGCCAATATTACCCGCTGGAAGGTTGGCGATAAAGTATGCGCCCTGGTAATAGGTGGCGGCTATGCCGAGTATTGCAACGTCCCCGCAGGACAATGTTTACCTATCCCCGAAAACCTGTCGTTTATTGAAGCGGCATCCTTGCCTGAAACTTTCTTTACGGTTTGGAGCAATGTATTTGATCGTGGGCATCTGCAAAAAGGCGAAAGTCTGCTGGTTCATGGCGGATCAAGCGGGATTGGTGTAGCAGCCATTCAAATTGCCAAAGCTTTAGGCTGCACCGTTTATGCAACGGCAGGCAGTGATGAAAAATGCAAATTCTGCGAAGAGTTTGGCGCGGCAAAAGCTATCAACTACAAAACAGAAAACTTTGCTGATGTAATAAAACAACTCACCCATAATAAAGGTGTGGATGTGATTTTAGATATGATAGGCGGCGACTATACCGCGCCCAACCTGCAATCACTTGCTGACGATGGCAGACTGGTATTCATTAATACCATGAAAGGCAAGGATGTTAATATAGATCTTTCGATAGTGATGCGCAAAAGGTTAACGATTACCGGCTCTATGCTGCGCTCCAGGGAAATATCATTTAAAGTCGCCATCGCCCAAAATCTCGAAAAAAATATTTGGCCGCTCCTAAAATCCGGCGAAATAAAACCCATCATCTACAAAGTTTTCCCTGCTGATCAGGCTGCAGCCGCTCATCGGCTGATGGAAAGCAGCGAACATATTGGCAAAATAGCGCTTGATTTTGAAGCGATAAAGGCCTGACGGTCATTTTTTAACTATAATTCCCATAGGCTTTAAAAATCTTAAATTTACTCTTTAAATATTAGTCAATAAATCTTAACTTTGCGCCTCTGAAATAGCATCTTATCTATTTGTGGATATTATTTCATATTAAAATTTTTAAAATACCAGGTTATATATGCCAAACATTGGAAAAATCTCACGGATCATCGGTCCGGTAGTTGACGTAAGCTTTAGTGATAACTCGCAACTTCCTAAAATTTTTAACGCGTTAGAAATTACAAAAGATAATGGCCAAAAAATCATTCTTGAAGTTCAGCAGCATTTAGGCGAAGATCGCGTACGTGCAGTAGCGATGGACTCAACAGATGGTTTATTGCGCGGGATGCCGGTAGTTGATACCGAATCTGCCATTAGGATGCCTGTAGGTGATAACATTAAAGGCCGTGTATTTAACGTGGTTGGCGATGCAATTGATGGTATTGAGCAAATAGATAGGACTAATAGCCGTCCTATCCACGCGCTTCCTCCACGTTTCGAGGATCTATCAACCGAAACTGAAGTACTGTTTACCGGTATCAAGGTTATCGATTTGTTAGAGCCTTATGTAAAAGGTGGTAAAATTGGATTGTTCGGTGGTGCCGGTGTTGGTAAAACTGTATTAATTCAGGAACTGATCAACAACATCGCGAAAGCATACTCTGGTTTATCAGTGTTTGCAGGTGTTGGTGAGCGTACCCGTGAAGGAAACGACTTACTTCGTGAAATGCTTGAGTCAGGCATCATTAAATATGGTGACGAGTTTATGCATTCAATGGAAGAAGGTGGTTGGGACCTGAGCAAAGTAAATGCTGAAGATTTGAAAGAATCAAAAGCAACCTTCGTTTTCGGACAAATGAACGAGCCTCCTGGTGCACGTGCGCGTGTGGCATTATCAGGTTTAACTATCGCTGAGTATTTCCGTGATGGTGATGCTGAAGGTAAAGGCCGTGATATATTATTCTTTATTGATAACATCTTCCGCTTTACACAAGCAGGATCTGAAGTATCGGCTTTATTAGGTCGTATGCCATCTGCAGTAGGTTACCAGCCAACATTGGCAACAGAAATGGGTACCATGCAGGAGCGTATCACTTCAACAAAACGAGGTTCAATCACATCTGTACAGGCCGTTTACGTTCCTGCGGATGATTTAACTGACCCTGCGCCGGCAACAACATTTGCCCACTTAGATGCTACAACAGTACTTTCACGTAAAATTGCCGAGTTAGGTATATACCCTGCGGTGGATCCATTGGATTCAACTTCACGTATCCTTAGCCCTGCTATTTTGGGTGACGAACACTATAATACAGCTCAACGTGTGAAAGAAATTTTACAACGTTACAAAGAGCTTCAGGACATTATCGCGATCCTGGGTATGGACGAGTTATCTGAAGAAGATAAATTAGTTGTATCTCGCGCTCGTCGTGTTCAGCGTTTCTTATCACAGCCTTTCCACGTTGCTGAGCAGTTCACCGGCTTAAAAGGTGTATTGGTTGATATTAAAGAAACCATCAAAGGCTTTAATATGATTATGGATGGCGAAGTTGATGAGTATCCTGAAGGTGCATTTAACCTTGTAGGCGGCATCGAAGACGCTATTGAAAAAGGTAAAAAATTATTAGCTGAAGCTAATAACTAGTAGCAAGTACTTAGTATCAAGTAGCAAGACAAAATTTGCTTTGCTACTTGATATTAGACTATTACTTGATACTTGATACTAAATACTTGATACCAAATAAAACATGACTTTAGAAATTCTTACTCCTGATAAAAAAGTATTTGAAGGCGAAGCTACTTCCGTAACCTTGCCGGGTACCTTGGGTTCATTCGAGATATTGAACCACCACGCCCCTATCATCTCTACTTTGCAGGATGGTAAATTGGTAGTACGCAACCTGGGTAAAGAAGAAGTATTTTTGATCCAGGGTGGCGTTGTTGAAGCCTTGAATAATGTGGTTACCGTATTAGCTGAAGGCATCACGCACCGATAAAATATTCTTTTTAAGATTTTGAAAAAGCTCTCTGAAATTCAGGGGGCTTTTTTTATGGTTGATCAACCGTTAACACTTGAGCTAGCATCAACAAAAAAGGCAAAGCTTTTGAATAATCAAGCAACTCATATTCCAACCCTAATAGCCTGATATTCTTATAATAGGTTTGATACTGGTTGTAATAATATTTTTCTGACTGTAAATACCAAGCCTTGTCGCCCAGCTTCTGCGCCAGGAACCATTTTTCAATTAATCTTGCTGTTCTGCCATTGCCATCATCAAATGGATGTATCTTCACAAAAACCAAATGAATTAAGGAAGCGAAGAAAAAAGTTTCCTCTATGGTAAGCTCTATATTTATTAATGAAACTATATCATTATATAACTTGCTTAACTCAACACTAACTCTATCTGGCGGACAAGCTACATATTCAATTTTCCCATCGCTTGTAGTTACAAACATATTGCCGGTACGTATTTTACCACGATAATGCTTTTGCAAAATATGTTGGGTTAACAAAATATGCGCCTGTTCAACTGCGGAAGCAGTCAATTTGCTTTCTTGGGCGAATTGATAGGCTTCATACAAATCATCAATCTTTTGGGTATGATCGGGAAGAAACTTTACATCCCATTTCTTATGCTTAATAAAAGAATCAAGCTCAATATCCTCGCCTTCTATTTTTGAGGAAAATACAGCAGATACCGAAGTGTAAAAGCTAAATGTACCTGCCGATAGCTCACTATCAGCTAAGTTGTCGAAATCTTCCCGGATACTCTTATCAATTACTTCTAGATAATCATCTAACAAACTAATTGGCAATATTTCGAGATCTAATGCTGTCATCAATGATCGTATTACGATTTAAGTTTTAAAGATATTGATTGTTATTCCCGTATACACATAATTGCACATTATTTCACAGAAATTGAGAAAATATTTCTCACTATTTCTCACCTAGTTTCTCAATTTCAGGCAGAAAATCAGCCTATTACTATGCATGCATAAATTATGTACCGAATACCGTTTTAAACTTTGGTATATTTATGAAATAATTATATATCTTTATAAATAAATATATCAGAATTTAATTCTGTTAATTATTCAATTATTGAAATATAATACTAAATCAAAATTTATTTTTACAGCTATTGTTATTAGCGATAGCTATAACTAACTTTCAAATATTGATTCACTAATTATCAATACAACAATAAATCAGCATAAACCTGAAAGAAATTAAGATCTAGTATGAGTACACCAGGCACTAATAACGTGGAATTAAACAAGTATAGCAAAACATTTACCCAGGACGAAACACAACCTGCGGCAAAAGCCATGCTTTACGGCATTGGCCTAACCGATGACGACATGCAAAAACCACAAGTTGGGGTAGCAAGTATGGGTTACGACGGTAATACCTGTAATATGCACCTTAATGATTTGGCCAAACTGGTTAAACAAGGCATTTGGGATGATGATATGGTAGGGCTAATTTTTCACACCATTGGCGTAAGCGATGGCATGAGCAATGGTACCGAAGGTATGCGTTACTCATTAGTTAGCCGCGACATTATAGCCGACTCGATAGAAGCAGTTACTGGTGCACAATATTATGATGGCTTAATAACCCTGCCGGGTTGCGATAAAAACATGCCTGGTTCTATTATGGCTATGGGCCGTTTAAACCGCCCGTCAATAATGGTATATGGCGGTACTATTAAACCAGGCCACTGGAAAGGTGAAGACCTGAACATCGTATCAGCATTTGAAGCTCTAGGCAAAAAAATAGCTGGCCAGATAGCTGATGAGGATTTTATAGGCGTAATAAAAAATGCTTGTCCAAGCGCCGGAGCCTGCGGTGGTATATATACTGCAAATACCATGGCTGCAGCCATTGAGGCTTTGGGTATGAGTTTGCCTTACTCTTCTTCAAACCCTGCCTTAAGCGATGAGAAGAAAGCAGAATGCTTAGCAGCAGGTAAAGCAATCAGAATATTACTAGAGAAAGATATAAAACCATCAGACATCATGACCCGCGAAGCTTTCGAGAACGCGATAGTGGTAATTATGGTATTGGGCGGTTCAACAAACGCGGTATTGCACTTAATTGCAATGGCTAAAAGTGTTGGTGTAAAATTAACGCAGGATGATTTCCAGGCGGTAAGTAACCGCATCCCGGTATTGGCAGATATGAAGCCAAGCGGTAAATACATGATGGAAGACCTTCACAATATTGGCGGTGTACCTGCCGTAATGAAATACCTGCTTGCAAAAGGCCTGCTGAATGGCAATTGTCTCACTGTTACAGGTAAAACCATTACTGAAAACATGGAGGAAGTTCCGGAAATAAACTTTGATACACAAAAGATTATTTTCCCGATTGAAAACCCGATAAAAGCCACCGGTCACTTACAAATATTATACGGAAACCTTGCCGAAGGCGGCAGCGTAGCCAAAATCACAGGGAAAGAAGGTACCAGCTTTGAAGGGCCTGCTCGTGTATTCGACGGTGAGTTTGAGTTAATACATGGAATACAAACCGGATTGGTTAAAAAAGGCGATGTAGTAGTTATTCGCAACGTTGGGCCAAAAGGCGCGCCGGGCATGCCTGAGATGTTGAAACCAACATCCGCCATATTTGGCGCAGGTTTGGGGAGTTCTGTAGCTTTAATTACAGATGGCCGCTTCTCCGGTGGTACGCATGGCTTTGTCGTCGGTCACATCACGCCGGAAGCTTATGACGGCGGGGGTATTGCCTTTGTGAAGGATGAAGACAGGATATTTATTGATGCCATAAACCGCACCATTAATGTAATGATAAGCGATGAAGAATTTGCCGCCCGCAAAGCAGCCTGGAAACAACCGGCTTTAAAGGTAAGCAAAGGACTACTTTATAAATACGCGAAAACAGTTAGTACCGCAGCCGAAGGTTGTGTAACTGATGAGATGTAACCCCCCAACCCCCTAAAGGGGGAGCGAGGGTTATCAATAAAGAAAAAAAAGAATTTAAAACATTAAAAATTCCCCCTTTAGGGGGTTAGGGGGTACTATGGAAGTTGCAAATGAAACACTAACAACACCTGCTATTCAAGAGAAAGCAGTTGAACTCACAGGATCGGCAGCCTTATTAGAGGCATTGATCATTGAGGGTGTGGATACCATTTTTGGTTATCCAGGTGGCGCTATTATGCCGATTTATGACGCTTTGTATGATTACAAAGAAAAATTAAATCACATACTGGTCCGTCACGAGCAAGGCGGCATACATGCAGGCCAGGGCTACGCACGTACTTCAGGCAAAGTGGGTGTGGTGTTTGCAACCAGCGGCCCGGGTGCTACTAACCTGGTTACCGGTTTGGCTGATGCACAAATTGACAGTACGCCGTTAGTGTGTATCACTGGCCAAGTGTTCGCACATTTGTTAGGTACTGATGCTTTCCAGGAAACTGATGTGATCAATATTACTACCCCGGTTACCAAATGGAATTACCAGGTTACTGATGCAACTGAAATCCCTGAAGTTATTGCCAAAGCATTCTACATTGCTAAAAGCGGCAGACCAGGACCTGTTTTGATCGACATTACCAAAAACGCGCAAATCCAGAAGTTCGATTATAAAGGTTATGTGCAGTGTGATCATATCCGCAGCTACAGGCCAAAACCAATCATCCGTCAGCAATATATTCAAGAGGCTGCAGCGTTGATCAATCAGGCTAAAAAACCATTTGTACTATTTGGGCAAGGTGTGATCTTAGGAAGTGCCGAACAAGAATTTAAAGCTTTTATTGAGAAAAGCGGCATCCCATCTGCCTGGACAATTTTAGGCGCTGGCGCTATCCCAACAGATCACCCGCTTAACGTAGGTATGCTGGGTATGCATGGTAACTACGGGCCAAACGTATTGACTAATGACTGCGATGTATTGATCGCTATCGGCATGCGTTTTGATGACCGTGTAACTGGTCGTTTAGATAAATACGCAAAGCAGGCTAAAGTTATCCACTTGGATATTGACCCTGCCGAGATCGACAAAAATGTAAAAACCACTGTTCCGGTTTGGGGCGATTGCAAGGAAACTTTGCCGTTGCTTACCGCTTTGGTTGAAAAGAAAGAACATACCGAATGGCTTAAACTTTTTAATGAGTACACTCAAAAAGAAGTTGATGCAGTCATAAACGATGAACTAAACCCAACATCTGGTGAAATGACCATGGGTGAGGTGATCAAACAACTAAATGAATTAACCAACGGCAATGCGGTTATTGTTACTGATGTTGGTCAGCACCAAATGGTGGCCTGCCGTTATGCTAAGCTTAACAAAACACGCAGCAATATTACCAGCGGTGGTTTAGGCACAATGGGCTTTGCTTTGCCTGCGGCGATAGGTGCTAAATTTGGTGCACAGGAACGTGATGTAATTGCCATTATTGGTGATGGTGGTTTCCAAATGACTTTGCAGGAGTTAGGTACTATTATGCAAACAGGCATCAATGTTAAAATAATCATATTGAACAACCGTTTTTTAGGTATGGTGCGCCAATGGCAGGAGTTATTTAACGAGCGCCGTTACTCATTCGTTGATATTCAAAGCCCCGACTTTGTAATGGTAGCTAAAGGCTATGGCATTGAAGGCAAATGCATTAACGAACGCGAAGAACTGGTTGATGCTTTAAAAACGATGATGAACCACAATGGCTCATATCTGCTTGAAGTAATGGTTACCAAAGAGAATAATGTATTCCCGATGGTACCGCAAGGATGCAGTGTAAGCGAAATCAGGTTAAAATAACCCCTAAGAAAAATCAACATGAGCAACGAATCAATAGATAAACAGGAATTTAACATCACGGTTTACACGGAGAACCAGATTGGTCTTTTAAACCGGATAGCTATTATATTTACACGCCGTAAAATTAATATTGATAGCCTGAATACTTCTCCATCGGAGATTGATAGTATTCACCGCTTCAACATCGTGATCACTGAATCTGAAGAAGTGGTACGCAAAGTATGCCGCCAGATTGAAAAACAGGTGGAAGTGTTAAAAGTATATTACCACACCAATGCAGATGTGATATGGCAGGAAATGGCGTTATACAAGGTATCCACCGATGTAATTGCCGAGCAGGTAAGTGTGGAACGTTTATTGCGCGAAAATGGTGCACGTGTAGTAGTTTTGCGTAAGGACTATACTGTGTTTGAAACGACAGGACACCGCGAGGAAACTGATGCGCTGATCAATATATTGCAGCCTTACGGCTTGATCGAGTTTGTTCGTAGCGCGAGAGTTGCTATTATCAAAGATAGCGATGGCTTCAACTCTAAATTAAGAGAGTTTGAGAGACTGGAACCGGGCGAAGACGTGATTGAAAATGAATACTTGAACCAAGGGCAAAAAGTATTTACCATGTAAACCCTATCCCGCAAGGGAATATAAATTAGTTAACTGATAAAATTTAAATAGAAAACAACACATCGGTGAAATCAAAAAGCATCGGTGAAATCAAAAATCAAAACAATGGCAAAATTAAATTTCGGCGGAACTGAAGAAAACGTAGTAACCCGCGAGGAGTTCCCTTTATCAAAAGCTCAGGAAGTATTAAAAAATGAAGTTGTAGCGGTAATTGGCTATGGCGTTCAAGGTCCGGGCCAGGCGTTAAATCAAAAAGACAATGGTATCAACGTAATTGTTGGCCAACGTAAAGGCACAAAAACATGGGATAAAGCTGTGAACGACGGATTTGTACCGGGAGAAACCCTTTTTGAAATTGAAGAGGCGCTTGAAAGAGGAACCGTTATTTGCTATTTATTAAGCGATGCTGCACAAATTGCTCTATGGCCAACAGTTAAAAAACACTTAACTCCAGGTAAAGCATTATATTTCTCTCATGGTTTCGGTATCACTTTTAACGAGCAAACCGGCATTGTTCCTCCAGCAGATGTTGACGTATTCTTAGTTGCTCCTAAAGGATCAGGTACTTCATTACGTCGTATGTTCCTGCAAGGTCGTGGCTTAAACTCAAGCTATGCTATCTTCCAGGATGCAACAGGTAAAGCATTTGATCGTGTTATCGCTTTAGGTATCGCTGTAGGTAGCGGTTACTTATTCGAAACTAACTTCAAAAAAGAAGTTTATAGCGATTTAACCGGCGAGCGTGGTACTTTAATGGGTTGTATCCAGGGTATTTTTGCAGCTCAGTACGATGTATTGCGTGCAAATGGTCACTCTCCATCTGAAGCTTTCAACGAAACTGTTGAAGAGTTAACGCAATCATTAATGCCTTTAGTTGCAGAAAATGGTATGGATTGGATGTATGCTAATTGCTCAACTACAGCACAACGTGGTGCTTTAGATTGGTGGAAAAAATTCCGTGATGCTACTAAACCAGTATTTGAAGAATTATACAATAGCGTAGCAACAGGTAAAGAATCTCAACGCTCAATCGACTTAAACAGCCAACCGGATTACCGCGAAAAACTGGATGCAGAATTAAAAGAACTACGTGATAGCGAAATCTGGCAATCAGGTAAAACTGTACGCAGCCTTCGCCCTGAAAACCAGGTTGTAGAAGCATAGTTTAGTATCAAGTAATTAGTATCAGGTATCAAGACTTTTAATTGAGCCTGATACTAAAACTTGATATATAACTCGTATTAATTTATTAGTATTTTTACATCAATTAATACCAGTTAATAAAACCAAAATTATACCAGTACAGGTATTGAGTTTTACTTGATACTTGATACTAATTACTTGATACTACCATGGGACAGACATTATTTGATAAGATCTGGGATGCACACGTCGTCAGTAGCAACGAAGGGTTTCCGGATATACTTTACATCGATACACATTTTATTCACGAAGTAACCAGTCCGCAGGCATTTGATGGCTTGCGCCAAAGAGGGTTACCGGTCTTCAGACCAAAACAAACGGTCGCGACAGCCGACCACAACGTTCCTACATGGAACCAGCACTTACCCATTAAAGAAGAACTTTCCCGTTACCAGGTTGACATGCTCACAAAAAATTGTGCAGAATTTGGTATTGAATTATATGGTTTGGGCCACCCCTTTCAAGGAATAGTCCACGTAATAGGCCCTGAGCTGGGTATTACCCGCCCGGGTGGCACTTACGTTTGCGGCGATAGCCACACCTCAACCCATGGCGCCTTTGGTGCTATCGCGTTTGGTATAGGTACATCGCAGGTGGAGCAGGTAATGGCAACACAATGCCTGTTACAGCAACGCCCAAAACGCATGAAAATTGAAGTTAACGGCAAATTACAAAAAGGCGTTGGCGCTAAGGATATCATCCTTTATATCATCGCGCAGATCTCTGCCGCAGGTGGCACAGGTTACGCGGTTGAATATGCAGGCGATACCATCCGCTCGTTAAGTATGGAAGGCCGTATGACCATCTGTAACATGAGCATCGAAATGGGTGCCCGTTGCGGATTGATCGCTCCTGATGAAACGACTATCAACTACGTTAAAGGCCGTGAATTTGCCCCTAAAGGCGAAGAATGGGATAAAGCGGTAGCTTATTGGGAAACATTATACTCTGATGATGACGCGCAATTTGATTCAGTACTAAGCTTTAGGGCTGAAGATATTGAGCCGATGATTACCTACGGTACTAACCCGGGTATGGGTATCGGTGTAACACAACACGTTCCTGAAACCGCATCATTTGAAGCTAAAAAACAGGGATCATACAAAAAAGCTCTTGAGTATATGGGCCTGCATGATGATGAGCAATTACTAGGCAAGCCTATTGATTATGTATTCATCGGTAGCTGTACCAACTCCCGTATTGAGGATTTGCGCCAGGTAGCTGAGTTTGTAAAAGGAAAACACAAAGCCGATAATGTTACGGTTTGGGTGGTTCCTGGATCAAAACAGGTACAAGAGCAGGCTATCCGCGAAGGTTTAGATAAAGTATTTGATGCGGCAGGTTTCCCGTTAAGAGAGCCTGGATGCAGCGCTTGCTTAGGCATGAATGAGGATAAGATCCCCGCAGGTAAATACTGTGTATCTACCTCAAACAGAAACTTTGAAGGCCGACAAGGACCAAATTCACGTACGTTTTTAGCAAGCCCGCTTACCGCGGCAGCTTCGGCAATTACAGGGAAGGTTACGGATATAAGAGAGTTTTTGAAAGAGAAAGAATTAGTCTGAACTCGAATTAAACGAATTGATTGAATTTATAGAATGGAAATTAAAAGATCACCTGAACAGTTTAACGATTGCACCAGCAAAATTATTGGTTGTGCAATGCGTGTACATACTTCTTTAGGTAATGGTTTTCAGGAAGTAATTTATCAACGAGCATTAGAGATTGAGTTAGCTATCGAAGGCTTAAGGTTTATAAGAGAAATGGAAATGCCGATTTTTTACAGGAATGAACAGATCGGCACGAGAAGAGTAGATTTTTTTGTTGAAGGTGAAATAATGGTTGAGCTTAAAGCTATTATTGAATTGGAGAATGTCCATCTTGCACAAGCCATAAACTATCTTGATGCTTATAATATCAAAACTGGACTATTAATAAACTTTGGAAGTCAAAGTCTCCAGTTCAAAAGATTGTTAAATAAGAAATTTACAAACGTTTAATTATTCGATTAATTCCTGAATTCTAAAAATTCGAGTTCAGACAAAATATAATAATGATTTTAGAAGTAGCCATATTAAATGTGATACCCGGTTTAGAAGATGATTTCTTAAAAGCATTTTCACAGGCTAAACATATCATATCAAAAATTAAGGGCTACATCTCGCATCAGCTTAAAAGGTGTATTGAAAATACAAGTCAGTTCATTTTATTGGTTGAGTGGGAGAAGTTAACCGATCACACGGTTGGTTTCAGAGAATCAGCAGAATACCAGGAGTGGAAAAGCCTGTTACATCATTTTTATGATCCTTTTCCGATTGTTCAACATTACGAAAATAGTTAATTGCTATGGCAACTAAAATATTCAAACACATACAAACCAGCGTGGTGCCGCTTCCTATCGAGAACATCGATACGGATCAAATTATTCCTGCTCGTTTCTTAAAAGCCACCACCCGCGAAGGTTTTGGCAATAACTTATTCCGCGATTGGCGTTTTGACGAGAATGATAATCCTAAAACGGACTTCATCCTGAATAACCCAAACTACAGCGGTAAAATATTAGTTGCAGGCAAAAACTTCGGTTGCGGAAGCAGTCGCGAGCATGCTGCCTGGGCTATTGCTGATTATGGTTTTGATGCCGTGGTAAGCAGCTTTTTTGCCGATATTTTTAAAGGCAATGCGCTAAACAATGGCTTACTACCTGTACAGGTAAGCGAAGATTTCTTAAAGAAAATATTCGATGCTGTTTTTGCTGATGAGCATGCCGTTATTGAAATTGATCTGGTTGATCAGTTCATTAAAATAGTAGCCACCGGAGAAAAAGAAAGCTTTGAGGTTAACCCTTACAAAAAAGCCTGCATGACCAACGGCTATGATGATATTGATTATATATTGAGTAAAAAAGAATTGATAACGGAGTTTGAAACCCCCTAACCCCCTGAAGGGGGAACAAGAGGGCGAAAATAAATATTTAACACATTAAAATACTCCCCCTTTAGGGGGTTGGGGGGTTCATGGGACTAAAAAAACACATATTAGTAATACCCGGTGATGGCATCGGACCTGAGGTTACCACTTGGGGTAAGGCTGTATTGGAACAAATTGGTAAAGATTTCGGTCATGAGTTTACTTTTGACGAAGCTTTAATGGGTCACGTTGCTATTGAGGCCACCGGCAGCCCTCTACCTGATGAAACTTTGGCTAAAGCAAAAGCCAGCGATGCTATACTTTTTGGCGCAGTTGGCCATGCGAAATACGATAACGATCCTTCGGCTAAAGTAAGACCTGAACAGGGCTTATTAAAAATACGTAAGGAACTTGGTTTGTATGCAAACCTGCGCCCTATCATGTTATTTGACGAGCTGCTGGACGCCTCAAGCCTGAAACCCGAGATCATTAAAGGAACAGATATTTTGTTCTTCCGTGAGCTGACCGGTGACGTGTATTTCGGCGAAAAGAAACGCAGCGAAGACAGAAATACCGCATCCGATTTGATGATCTATTCACGTTACGAAGTGGAGCGTATTGCCATAAAAGCATATGAAGCTGCACGTCTGCGCGGTAAAAAATTATGTTCGGTTGATAAGGCAAACGTTTTGGAAACATCACGCCTATGGCGAGAAGTTGTACAGGAGGTAGCTAAACAATATCCTGACGTGGAAACTGAGCACATGTTTATTGATAATGCAGCCATGCAACTGGTTAAAAATCCTAAAAAGTTTGACGTGGTATTAACCGCCAATCTTTTTGGTGATATTTTAACTGATGAAGCATCGCAAATTACAGGATCAATGGGTATGCTGGCATCAGCTTCTACAGGTGATGGTACAGGATTTTTTGAGCCGATACATGGTTCTGCACATGACATTGCCGGGCAGGATAAAGCTAATCCGTTAGCCTCTATCCTATCGGTAGCATTGATGCTGGAAATTAGCTTTGGATTGAAAGAAGAAGCTAAAAAAATAACATCGGCAATTGATAAAACTTTAAAAAATGGTTTCCGTACAGGTGATATAGCGGATAGTAAGACCGCGAAAGATAAAATACTAGGCACTAAAGCAATGGGGCAAAAAGTGTTAGAGTATTTGTCGGCTTAAATATCATTTAAACTTAATTGAGAGAGCTATGCAATGGAACGCTGAACTGTATGACGATAAACATTCCTTCGTATTTGAATACGGCGAGAATGTACTGGAGTTATTGGATGTAAAACGCAAGGAACGTGTGCTGGATTTGGGGTGTGGAACAGGCCATTTAACGCAGCGCATACAGGAGCGTGGCGGCATAGTTACGGGAATTGATTCCTCGCCGGAAATGATTAAATTAGCAAAGGAAACTTATCCTGATGTTGATTTTGAAGTAGCCGATGGCGCTGATTTCAGTTTTGAGAAACCTTTCGACGCGGTTTTCTCCAATGCTACCCTACATTGGATATTGAATCCGGACGCAGCTATTAAATGTGTGTACCAGTGCCTTAAACCCGGCGGCAGATTTGTTGCCGAAATGGGTGGTAAGGGGAACGTACAAAAAATGATAGCGGCAACGCAGCAGGTATTAAAAAAACGTGGCCATAAGGCCATGGCAGAAAGTAAATTGTGGTATTTTCCATCATTGGGCGAATACACCAGCAAATTGGAAGCACAAGGTTTCCGGGTAACGTTTGCAGCGCATTTCGACAGGCAAACCCTGTTACAAGGCGAACGTGAAGGCGTTGCCAAATGGTTAAAAATGTTTGGCCCTACCTTTTTTAAAGGCGTAGATGAAACAGAAATTGACCCGATATTAGAAGAGATTGCAGCTGTACTTGAGCCCGATTATAACCATGACGGCGAATGGCATGCTGATTATAAGAGATTAAGATTTATAGCGATAAAAGAGATGTGAGATTTTAAATGTGAGATAGGAGACTATCTCAGTTTAAAATTTCATGAATAATAAAAATTAAATGAATTAACCGGTGTAAGAAAAAAGATTGAGGCAAAAGTCTCACATCTCACATCTAACATCTCAAATCTATAAGACTATGTTACACGATCCCAACCGCGTTTATGTTTTTGATACTACGCTTCGCGACGGCGAGCAGGTACCGGGCTGCCAGCTGACAACCCCTGAGAAAGTTGAAATAGCCCGCGAGCTGGAGCTACTGGGCGTAGATATTATTGAGGCAGGGTTCCCTATTTCAAGTCCGGGCGATTTTCAGAGCGTGGTTGAGATATCAAAAGCTGTAAAACATCCTACTATTTGCGCATTAACCCGCGCGAATAAAGGAGATATTGATGCCGCGGTAGAATCATTAAAATTTGCCAAGCATCCGCGTATCCATACTGGTATCGGTTCATCTGATATGCACATCAAGCATAAATTTAACAGCACCCGCGAAGAGATTTTGGAGCGTGCCGTTGAAGCGGTAAAATATGCTAAGAAATCTGTTGAGGATATTGAGTTCTACGCTGAAGATGCCGGTCGTGCTGATGTAGTTTACTTAGCGCAAATGGTTGAAGCAGTTATTGCTGCAGGTGCAACTGTAGTAAACATTCCTGATACCAACGGCTATTGCCTGCCTGATCAGTATGGCAGCAAGATCCGTTTCCTGAAAGAAAACGTTAAAAATATTGATAAAGCTATCATATCAGTGCATTGCCATAACGATTTAGGTTTGGCTACCGCTAACTCTATCGCGGGCTTACAGAATGGTGCACGCCAGGTTGAAGGTACCATTAACGGAATCGGCGAACGTGCAGGCAATACTTCTATAGAAGAAGTAGTGATGATATTGAAAACGCATGATATTGGCCTTTTCACCAATATCAACCCAAAAAACTTTTATGAGCTGAGCCACATGGTTAGTACGCAGATGCGTATGATCGTTCAGCCTAATAAAGCTATTGTTGGGGCTAATGCATTTGCGCATAGCTCAGGCATACACCAGGATGGGTTCCTGAAAAATCGCGAGAATTACGAGATTATTCGCCCGGAAGATGTTGGTTTCCCAAGCGCGAGTATTGTGCTTACTGCACGTAGCGGCAGGCATGCTTTAAAATACCATTTGGAACGCCTTGGTATCAACCTGGATAAAAACGAGTTAAATACTGCCTACCATAACTTTTTAACTCTTGCAGATAACAAGTTGGATATTAATGATGACGACCTGCACAGTTTAGTTTCATTCAAGTTGGAGAAGAACTAATGATGGATACCGAAACTGAAAATAAGCTTGATTTTAAAGCAGCATCCGAACGTCTTAACGGGGTAGTAAGGAACACTCCGTTAGAATATAACGCCGGGCTGTCTGAAAAATACAATTGCGAGATCTATTTAAAACGCGAAGATTTGCAGGTTGTACGCTCGTATAAACTACGTGGTGCTTACAACATGATCAGTCAGTTAACTGAAGAGCAGATGAGCCGTGGTGTGGTTTGCGCCAGTGCGGGTAACCATGCGCAAGGAGTGGCCTTTTCGTGCAAAAAACTGGGTACACGCGGTGTGATTTTTATGCCCGAGATCACCCCAAAACAAAAAGTTAAACAAACAGAAATGTTTGGCAACGGCAACGTAGAGCTGGTTTTAACCGGCGATACTTTTGATGATTGCCTGCGTGAAGCTTTGGCTTATACCGAAGCCCATGATATGACCTTCATCCCTCCTTTTGATCATTACCGGATTATTGAAGGCCAGGGTACTGTTGGTGTTGAGATAATAAATGACTTGCCGGATGTTGAGGCGGTTATTATGCCTATTGGCGGCGGTGGCTTAGCAGCCGGAACAGGCAGTTATCTTAAACAGCAAAATCCTGATATCTTATTGATCGGGGTTGAACCTGAAGGTGCGCCATCAATGGTTGGGGCTCTTGAAAATAAAGGCCCGGTTACCTTAGAGCAGATTGATCGTTTTGTTGACGGCGCGGCAGTTAAACGTGTGGGATCGCTTAATTACCAGATATGCAGCGAGATATTAGATGATATGCTACTAGTGCCCGAAGGCAAAGTATGCACTACCATTCTTAAGCTATATAACGAAGATGCCATTGTGGTTGAACCTGCGGGTGCATTATCAGTAGCGGTGCTAGATTTATGCAAAGAGCAGATCAAAGGGAAAAAAGTGGTTTGTGTTATCAGCGGTGGCAATAACGATATTGAACGCATGCAGGAGATCAAAGAAAAATCTTTGCTGTATGAAGGTTTGAAGCATTATTTCATAGTTCGCTTTCCGCAACGCCCGGGTGCATTAAAACTATTTGTGAATAATGTATTAGGCCCAGGGGATGACATTACCCGCTTCGAGTTCATCAAAAAAACATCCAAAGAAAACGGACCAGCTTTGGTAGGTATCGAACTAAAAGATGCTAACGACTATCCTGCATTATTGCAACGGATGGTTGCCCATAGGTTTGAAGTGATCGAGATCAATAGTAATCAAACTTTATTCGAATACCTGGTGTAATGAATAAGGATATCAAACGGAATGGAGACATCAGCGCTAAATTATTTGATAACCGAAGCCTGCAAAAAGATTATTCTACATTAATATCCATCCTAAAACCCGGCATGCGGGTTTTAGATGTTGGTTGCGGCACAGGCGCCATATCAAAAGATATTGCCGCTATCATTGGCCCACAAGGTTCCGTAATCGGGATTGATAATACAGCGCATTTTATTGAAAGCGGTAAAGAAACTTACCAAGCTGTAAAAAACCTAGAGCTTATTCATGCCGATGTGTTTCAGTTTGATACCTCTGAGAAATTTGACTTGGTGGTATCTACCCGGGTATTACAATGGTTGAATAACCCGGTTGAGGCATTGATACGCTTTAAACATTTTCTAAAGCCTGACGGACAAATCTCTGTATTAGATTATAACCATGAGCTTTTATCATGGACCCCATCTCCACCAGAAAGCATGCTGCAGTTTTATGCTACTTTTTTAAGATGGCGGGCAGATGCAGGCATGAATAATCATATCGCAGAAGATTTACCAGACTATTTTGCAGAAGCTGGCCTTAAAAACATTGAGGTATTTAATGCTGATGAGGTTTATACGAAAGGTGAGGATAATTTTATTCCGCGCGTTGGGATATGGTCTAAAGTGGCTGCTTCAACCCAAATGGTAGAGGAAGGTTATATATCCAATAACGACCGCCTAAAAGCTATTGAAGATTACGACAACTGGGTAAATAACAAAGCTGAAATCATGACCATGGTACTTAAGGAAGTAAGAGGAACGGTATAAATCCCTTATTGATTTTTTAGCACAACCATAAGGAATATTTAATCAGCAATTAAGCCCAATATTTGGAATATATAATCAATGTATTGGGATAAGCAGATGCTTAACTTAGTAGTTCATACACACATCCGTGTGATTGTGATAAGGTTTAGGTTAAAGCCTCCGAACAGCGAGTGTAAGGAGGCTTTTATTTTAATACTCTAAATAGTTATTGACCTTTAAATTCACTTTTTGGCCTACCACATATTTTCTGGTAAAATGGATGCGCACCCTTAATTCCACTCCATCTTTCTCCACCATTATGTCCTCGTAAAACCCTTTAAATAGTATTGAGCTAATTGTCCACTCAGAGGTTTTAGCAGAGCTTATTTCGATCCACTCAGGATAGATAGCGACAGTTTTCTTTTTGGGTTTTAGCTTTATGCCACAAAGCTTGGCCTTCTCTTCATCTAAAATATTGCAGTTGGCTAAAAGACTGGCAGTATACAAAAATTGAGGATTTGAATACATTTCTACAGGATTACCTGCCTCCAATATTTCCCCGTCTTTCATCACAATCAGCTCATCAGCCATTGAAAGTATTTCTGATGGATCATGCGATACCATAATAACCGTAAGGCCCGTTTCCTTAACTATGTTGCGAATGTCCTGCTGCAGGTCTTCCCTGAAGGACGTATCAACCTGGTTAAATGGTTCATCCAGCAATAACACTTCTGGGCGGGTGATGATAGCTCTTGCCAATGCCACACGTTGTTTCTCGCCACCGCTCAAATCAAATACGCGCCTGTTTGCCAGGTGTGCCATGTTAAGCAGGCTTAGTATCTGATTTACTTTTTCTTGTTTGGTTTGGATATTCGTATTGGGTATCAGTACCGCGATATTATCCCAAACTTTAGCAAATAGATTAAGGTCGTCGGTATGCTGGGTAACCATCTTCATGGCATCATGACCGGGGATAAGCTTTTCAACCGGCCCCCAAACGCGCTCACCCTTAAAATGGATAATGCCTTCATCCGGATCAAGCAAACCATATAACAAACGCAACAATGTACTCTTACCGCTGCCGCTCTCGCCTATTATGGCAGTAATTTTCCCTTGCTGAATAGTAAGACTGGTTTTTGAAACGCCCGAAATCCGCTCGCCGGGATATATTTTACTGATTGATGTTGCCTGTAAAAAAGTAGGATCTGCCATTGTTTGTAAAGATACGTAAAACAGTAAATGGCGATGTTAAAAACCTAACATTATACCAAAGGAAAGATTTTTGAGCCCTTTTTGGTCGGGGCTATCCGCAAACATATCATTCATGTAATATTTAGCATAAACACCAAATGCGCCGTAACCGATCCGCACAAACGGACCATAGCGGAACTTCTGAAAATTATAATCGCTGGTGAATTTTTGGGTGCCGTGTTCAGCGCTTACTTGTTTTAAGCGGCCGTTAAGCAAGATGCCACCTTCCGGACCAATAACAAAATGGAATGGCGCGCCATCAGCGTCGTCATGCGTGCGGAATTCAAATCCTAGTGGTAAACGCAAATAGGTTGCTGAAAATCTGTTCTTGCTGAAATCAATATTGTCATTTACATAACTCAACTGCGGCTGGTGCTGTAAAATGGTAACATTTTCGCGCAAGCGGATCAATGTCCAGTCGAAACCTGCCGACAGGTTAATTTTAAATGAACTACTAAAGCGATAACCAAACTGCAAAACATCAAACCCGACATTGGTTGTTTTCCACGAGCGATAACGCAGAAATTGATTTTGTGGTGATAGCCTGAAGCTGTTATTATCGAGCAGGGTGGATAGCCCAAAATCTATCCGTGAAAATGTTAATCCAAACCTAAAGCCCGGCGCTTTGGAGTGGGTACGGATGATGGTATCACCGTCTTTATCAATTGCTAAATCAGAGCCAGCGTTGGCATAACCATATTTAAGCGTTCTACCTTCGGGATTATTGGTTGAATCAATGACTTGCTTTTCACGTTGAGCAAACACGCTGATTGTCAGTAGCAATAATATAATAGTAGAGGTTATAAATCTCATATTTGGAAGTATTTAGATTGAAAGCTTAAAGGTAAGATGAATTTCAGGGGGAAATGTTTGGCTATTGTTAAAATATTAGGGGAGTTTACATTTCATGTGTACCTTTAATAAAATTGATGTGTATTCACTTGGTAATATTAATGTTATCAAATGCCTACCAATCAAGATTAATCTTACTTTTGCCCCAAATAGGTATACATGCAATTTTCATTATTTCTTAAAAAGCTATTAAGCGAATTTGTTGATGTGTATAAAAAGCACTTCTCATCAACTGTAAAAGCGGCTTTGTTATGGACTATCCTTTGCTTCGCCATAACGCAGGTACTGGCAACCTATTGTACTTATGATCCGGGGATACGTGCACAACCTGTAAGTGTGCTGAGCTTTTTTATATTAAAATTCAGCGTAAATAACACTTACAGTTTTGTCGACCTGACAAGAACCCTTTTTATATTTTTTGTGGCGATATTTTCAGTTAATCTCACCCAAAAAGTAACTATAAAAAATGTTATCTATCTGGTTGGAACATTAGCTGTTTGTGCTTTGCTGGATTGCGCATTATTCAGACTGAATACCCAATTGCAAACGCTATTTTCAACTAATCCACACGCGCTGATTTGGTTTAATGAAATAGTATTACTGCTCCGGAACTATCTACCGTTGATATTATTTGCTATAGTGATACAGCTGTGCATTGGTAAATTTAACGCAAAACATGTTGGCTTTTTATTAATAGCGCTTTGGTTGTTTAATGAACTTGCCTACGAGTTTATCATGTTGGTAAGGCCTGTATTATTTAGCCTGCTTATGATTACGTTAAAACCGATGACCTGGCGCTATGTGATGGAAAGCGTTTTAGGGATACCGTTGATAGCTTTCCTGTTTTTAGGATATTATTGCGCTATGACCGCACCGTTTTACTTGCCTGAGGAAAAGAAATAGATTTATTTTTTTGTACGATAGTACTTGTAAATTTTCACTGCCGACATCAGGATCAATGAAAGTAATATAAGACCAATCAAGCCGAATATCCAGCTAACAGCATTCTTCAGCACGGCCAAAAATACTATCGCGAATAAAAGAATGGTAGCTACCTCGTTCCATATGCGGAGTTGGGTTGATGTCCATTTATAGATCCCCTTACGCATTTGGTTCATTTTATTTTGGCAAATAAAATGGTAAACAACTAAACCACCTACAAAAGCCAGTTTAATATGCAACCAGGGTTGCTGTAGCCATCCCGGTGCCAAACATAACATAGTTATACCCGCAGCCAACACTAAATACATAGACGGTGTGGCAATCATGTACCATAGTTTACGTTCCATGATCTCAAACTGGTCGGATAATATTGTGCGGTCGGGTTCGGGTTTGGTTTGTGCTTCGGTGTGGTAAATAAACAGGCGTACCATATAGAATAGCCCCGCCATCCAGCAGACTACAAAAATGATGTGTATGGCGAGAATATATTGATACATTGCTTATTTAAATTGTCATTGCGAGAAACGAAGCAATCGCAAACATGCTTCCGTGCGATTGCTTCGTTTCTCGCAATGACATTTAGTATTAGTAACTAAATTCTTTAATCACATCAACCGCGTATTTCACGTTATCAAAAGGGATATCAGGCATAATGCCATGACCCAAGTTGAATATGAAACCATTCTCGCCTTTCATTCTATCGAATAAACGGTAGATGCGTTCTTTGATCACTTTTTTATCAGCATACAAAACATGCGGATCAAGGTTACCTTGTACCGCTATGCCTTTCGGTAAACGTTGTTTAATATCTAACAGATCAACATTCCAGTCGATAGAGATTACATCCGGTTTAGCCTCTGCCATTAGCGGCGCGAAAACCGAGCTGCCTTTGCAGAAAGAGATCACAGGAATATCTTTCCTATTCAATTTGCTGATGATCTCAACGATATAACGATGAGAGAATTCTTTGTAATCATCCCAAGCCAAAGCCTGTGCCCAACTATCAAATATTTGCACAGCATTTACACCAGCTGCAATTTGCAGGTTTAAATAATCTGCCGTTACGGTTGCGATTTTTGATAAAAGCTGATGCGCTAATTCCGGCTCATTATGGATCAGCAATTTGGTAAGCTTAAAGTCTTTTGATGACCCGCCTTCAACCAAATAACTCATTACCGTAAATGGAGCACCTGCAAAACCAATCAACGGGATACTGCCATTCAGCCTTTGTTGGATTACTTTGATTGCATCGGCTACGTATTGCAATTTATCAACTACATCAGTTCGTAAATTATCAATATCAGCTTTGGTACGTACCGGGTTCGCAAACTTTGGACCAACGCCTTGTGTAAAGCTTAAATCGCCACCCATTGCTTCGCCGGTAACCAGTATATCCGAAAATAATATCGCTGCATCAATGCCTAATAAATCAACCGGAAGCATGGTAACATCGGCAGCAAGCTCCGGTGTTTTGCACATCTCCAGGAAAGAATATTTGTTTTTAATTTCCCAGTACTCGGGCATAAACCTACCGGCCTGGCGCATCATCCATACAGGTGGGCGGTTTGTTTTCTCAGAAAATGCAGCTTTTATTAATAATGAATCTCTCATAGTGTTAGAGAGTCAAGAATCAAGAGTCAAGAATCAAGACTTGTGTGTTATCTTGACTATTGACTCTTGACTCCCGACTCTATTTATGTTGTTTTAGTTCTTTTTCCAGTTTCTCTATTACGTCCTTCATTTTGGCATTGATCTTTGCCTGGTGTTTATTTGCCAGCTCAATGTAAGCGGCAGCTTTATCGTAATTGTGTTGTCTTATACTGATGTTCACCACATGCACTAATGCAGCCACGTGATCATTAACTGAGCGTAGCGGGAATTGCGCGGCAAGTTCGTAATGCTTTTCGGCAGCATCGTAGTCCTGTTTTTGCAGGCTTATACCGCCCATAATGAACTCATAAAAACCACGGCGTTTTTTTGCGAGCCAACCTGGGTTTGTTATTTGTTTTAACAGTTCTTCCGATCTGACATAATCCTTTTTATGGAAGCTTTTGGCCGCCATAATAACAGTACCTTCTTTAAAATAGCCCCAGATCAGCAGCACTATAAACATTAACGACACCGCCATTAACTGGTACACATGCTCATAGCTAAAAAAAAGCCCCATGGCTAAAAATAGCCCTATCAAAAATATCCGTGCCGTATTGGTAAACATCTATCTCCTTTAGTGCTGATCAGTAAATTTATAACCTACACCGCGTATAGAATGGAAATAAACCGGATTTTTAGGATCTGGTTCAAAGTATTTACGGAAAGTAAGGATAAAGTTATCGATGGTACGGGTTGATGGGTATACATCGTAGTTCCATACTGTTTCCAGTATTTGCTCACGTGATACGGCATCATTCCTCCGCTCAATTAAAAGTTTTAACAGCATGGTTTCCTTTTTGGTTAAAGGAGTGATAGAGCCATCGCCATTAACCAATTCAAACGAGTTAAAGTGAATGGTTTTGTCACCGATTTTATAGCTGTTAAACTCTTTAAGATCATCGCCTTTTAAGCCACGTTTAACCAGGTTATTAACACGAAGAATCAATTCTTCCAAGTTGAACGGTTTGGTTAGATAATCATCCGCACCTTTTTTAAGGCCGGTGATCTTGTCCTCATTGGTGTTTTTAGCAGTAAGGAACATGATAGGCACCTCGGTATTTTCAAGCCTGATAGTTTCAGCAACTACAAAACCATCTATTTCGGGCATCATCACATCCAGTATCACTAAGTTAAAACGCTCTTCTTTAAAAAGCTGTAATGCCTTTTTACCATTTTTAGCGGTTGATACTTTATAACCTTCCAGTTCAAGGTTAAGCTTGATGGCCTCTAATAAATGTTCTTCATCTTCGGCTAATAAAATTCTTTTCTTGTTTGGCATATCTTTACAATTTAAATAACACTTATTTCTCGAATTATATCGAATCCCACGAATGTTATATATCCATTCAGCTTCAAATTGGCAATTCGCACCAATTCGTGAAATTCGTGCTTTTTATTACGTTAATGCAAATTCTACTTCAAAAATACTTCCGGCAGGGCGGTTATCTTTAACCCTGATGGTTGCTTCGTGCTTATCCAGCACTTGTTTCACAATAAACAAACCCAGGCCGGTGCCTTTTGTGTTACGTGTATCTTCACTACCTACCCGATAAAACCTATCGAAAATACGGTTTTTCTCATTATCAGCTATACCTATACCATGATCCGCAACCTGTAAGTGGATCTTACCTTCTTTCGAAAATAGCTTTACAGCCACTGCCTCACAAGGGCTTGAATATTTGATAGCGTTTTCAACCAGGTTAGTTACAACCGATGTTAGCGCAAATTTATCACCGGTAATTTCAATCTTAGGTTCAATTTCAGCTTCGATAATCTGCTGGTTACAATCGCATTTAGTGATTTGTAAACGATTGACAATACTATCAACCAAAACCGATAAGTTAAACTGGGCCTTAGGGAAAGTGTATGAACGGTTATCAATTTTCGATGCCAGTAGCATATTTTCAACCATATCGTCCAAACGTTCAATATCCAGCAATGATTTATCAATAAAATCAAGCGTTTGCGCTTTGGTAAGGTTGCGTTTTTGAATAGTTTGTAATAGTATTTTGATAGATGCCAGCGGTGATTTTAGCTCATGCGTTACCGAAAGCAGGAAGTTTTTCTTTTGTTCCTGTAACTTCTGCTCTTTATTAATGGATGAATGCAGATAATAAGCGCCAACCGAAAATACGATCACAAACATCGAACCTTCGCTCAAAATCATTCCGATACGCTTAGGTTGAAGACTTACCAACTGGTAACCCCACCAGATCAACTCGGCAACAGCGTAAATAATTACCGCGTAAAAAATAACTAACGAACGTTTTATCATAGCTTATTTTTCGTTAAATACTAAGTCAAGACTCTCAAAGATAGCACGTTTAGCGGTTTCTAAGTCTGTTTTTGTATGGGCAGATGATATAAATCCAACTTCGTAACCTGATGGGCCTAAATAGATCCCCCTATTGATCAGTTCACGGTGCATTTTTTTGAATTTCTCCATGCTTGCCGGGTCAATTTCTTCTGCTTTAGTAATATGCTCCTGATCAGTAAAAGCAAACCAGAATATAGAACCAATGGTAAATACTTTTAGTTTGTAATTGCGCTTGGTAGCATAGTTTTGGATGGTTGCCACAAACTCTTCTGTCTTGCTGTGCAACTCATCATAAAAACCTTTGGTTAATAATTCACTCAACTGAGCTATACCCGCAGCCATAGCCACCGGGTTACCTGATAGTGTACCAGCCTGGTAAACTGTTCCTACCGGAGATATATGATCCATAATCTCAGCCGAGGCACCGTAACAGCCTACAGGCAAACCACCGCCAATTATTTTGCCATAAGTAAGGATATCAGGTTTAATTTTATAGAAGCCAGCAGCACCTTCAAACCCGATACGAAAACCGGAGATCACTTCATCAAAAATTAATAGCGTGCCGTTTTCGGTACATATATCGCGAAGCGCCTGTAAAAAATCACGGGTTTGTAATAGTAAGCCATTATTTGCCGGTACCGGCTCGATGATAACCGCAGCTATCTGATCTTTAAATTTGCTGAATGCTTCTTTAAGCGCTTCCACATCATTTAAAGCGACAACTATTGTTTCATCAGCGAATGATTTAGGTACACCGGCAGATGATGTCTCACCAAAAGTAACCAGGCCTGAACCTGCTTTAACTAATAATGAATCTGAATGACCATGGTAGCAGCCCTCAAACTTTAATATTTTATCGCGTTTGGTATAACCACGCGCCAGCCTGATGGCCGACATAACCGCCTCAGTACCTGAACTTACAAAACGTAGTTTTTCAATAAATTGATTGTTGTTAAGGATCAGTTCAGCCAGTTCATTTTCCAAAGCGGTTGGTGCACCGAAGGACATGCCATGCTGCATCACTTCGATCACTTTTTCACGAACCTTAACGTTGTTATGGCCAAGGATCAGCGGGCCCCATGAACAGCAAAAATCAATAAACTCGTTACCGTCAGCATCCCAAATATGGCTGCCATCGCCTTTGGCAATAAAAAGCGGAGTACCATATACCGATTTAAATGCCCTTACCGGAGAGTTAACACCGCCCGGGAAATAGGTTTTAGCTTTAGCATATAACTCGGCAGATTTTTCTCTGCTGATATCGGGTTTGGGTTGCTTTTTATCTTTTATTGAATTTGGCATGTTTCTTATTTCTTATTGTCATTGCGAGAAACGAAGCAATCTCGTAACTGTGCTTTCGACGAGATTGCCACGCTACCCTCGCAATGACAATTTTTATAACTAATCTCTTATCTTTATTCTCTAACCTCTAACTACAACCACTTATTCAGTAACACTTCCTTAGCATGATAGGTTAAAATAGCGGTGGCGCCTGCCCGGCGGATACTGGTTAGCACCTCGGTAATGGCACGCTGCTCGTTTAACCAGCCGTTTTGTATGGCGGCTTTTATCATAGCATATTCGCCGCTTACATTGTAGGCAGCAACAGGTAACTCTGTATTATCTTTTATTAATTTGATCACGTCTAGGTATGGCAACGCGGGTTTTACCATCAGGAAGTCGGCGCCTTCTGCTTCATCAAGCCTTGATTCGATCAGGGCTTCACGCTGGTTTGCCGGATTCATTTGGTAAGTTTTTTTGTCGCCGAATTTAGGTGCAGAATTTAATGCATCCCTAAATGGGCCGTAAAAAGCACTCGCATATTTGGCAGAGTAAGACATGATCGATACCCCGGAAAAACCATTCTCATCCAATACCTTCCTGATATAACCAACACGGCCGTCCATCATATCCGATGGGGCGATAATGTCGGCACCACTACGGGCATGAGCTAAAGCCATTTTGCCTAAAACTTCCAGCGTTTCATCATTCAGTATCTCGCCGTTTTCGAAGATGCCATCATGGCCATCACTGCTGTATGGGTCCATAGCCACATCGGTAACCACACATGATTCTGGAAATTCTTTCTTTACCTCGCGTATAGCACGCAGGTACAAACTTTCGTCGCGATAGCTTTCGGTGGCGAATCTGTCTTTTAAGGCTTCGTCAATATTAGGGAACAGATCAAAAGAAGTTAAACCCAACTTCATGCAGCTCTCTACCTCGCGCAGCAAATTATCAATTGAATAACGGTAAATGCCCGGCATGGATGCCACTTCAGTTTTCTGATTCTCGCCATCAATAATAAACAGCGGGAATATCAGGTTTGCCGCGGTAACATGCGTTTCCTGCACCATTTGGCGTATCGCTTCGCTTTTCCTGTTTCTTCTTGGTCTTTGTAACATATTCTTTGTTTGAACCATGATTTACTTGATTTGAGGATTAACATGATTATATGTCAATCCATCAAATAAATCTTTCAACTTCTAACTATTTATAACAACTTACATCCGGGTAATCTCTGAATCCAACAAATCATGGTTCAGACTATAACCCAAACACTGCCTCAGCCAGCCCAACTTCGTCGGGTGAGAAAGGCAGGGCGTATTTAACACCCATTTCGTCAAATTTTTTGCCGGTTGATTTACCTATCGCTACCACTTTTTGGTAAGGATCAAGCAAGTTCTCGGCAAAGTATGCATCTACGTTTGATGGGCTGGTAAATACCAATACCTCAGCGCCTGATGCTTCAACGTCTTCTTCCAAAACAGTTTCGTAAACCGGCAGGTCGATCACTTTAGTATCGGCAGATAAACCTTGCTGAATACTTCTTAATGAACCTTCCGCACCAGGGAATAATACTGTTTGACCTTTTACCAGTTCTGCAAAATCAGCGGCAACTTCGGCGGTATCGGTGCTTTCGCCTACATACTCCGTAAAGTGACCTTTTTTGCGTAGCATCTCTTCTGATCCGCTGCCCATTACACCAAACTTTACATCTTTAGGTAATAATGGATTTAACTGGAAAAAATATTCAACCGCATTTTTACTGGAGAAAAATACCCAGTCGATATGTTTTAATATATATGAATCTAACTTCGTGATCACCGGTACGGTACGTATCAATGATCTTGCTTCGATATTTATTTTATGTTTTTCTATCGCCCTGCGGAAATAGCTTTGCTCCGAAAGTTCGCGGGTGATGAAAACGCTTTGCGGTAATTTACGGTCTTTAGCAAACTTTGCTACAATCTTTTCAGGCAAACCTTCCGTACTTTCAGCCTCTACAAATAACCTGTCCGGGAAATCATCACCTTCATCAGCCTTTGAGGTAAACACCTGAAACAGCCCATCTTCCTTACGGCAATAGCAGCCTAAAGGCAAATGACATCCGCCACCAAAAAGCTTAAGAACGGTACGCTCAACAGCTAATTCTTCGGCAACATGTAAATGATTTAATGCTTGTAGAGAGTTGAATAGTTCCGTATCGCTTTCGCGTATTTGTATGGCTAAAACACCTTGCGCGGGTGCCGGTATTAATTCATTCGGAGTTAAAGTTTCCACATGCAGATCGCTCAGATCCAAACCTAAACGGCTTACACCTGCTTTGGCAATCATAATGGCATCGTAGCTTTCGTTACGTAGTTTTTGGATACGGGTTGGTACGTTACCACGCAATTCCTGGATTTCCAAATCAGGACGATGAGCCAGTAATTGCGCTTTACGCCTGTTTGATGAGGTACCTACTGTAGCACCATATTTTAACGATAATTTTTGATGAACATCCACACAATCCTTCAAAATCAATAACAATTCAGATGGATCTTCACGCTCAGAAACAGCGGCTATAATCAATCCCGGTGGATTTTCAGTCGGCAAATCTTTATGAGAATGCACGGCAAGATCAATCGTTCCGGCTAAAAGCTCATCTTCCAACTCCTTGGTAAAAAAGCCTTTACCTTCCAATTTGTCAAAACTCAGGTTCAAAATACGATCGCCTTGTGTTTTAATGATCTTTAATTCAGCCTTGATATTTATAGCCGCAAGGCTATCTTTAACAAAGTTAGCCTGCCATAAGGCTAAGTCGCTGCCGCGTGTTCCAATAGTAAGAGTTCTGTCCAATGGGGTTATGTGTTTGCAAGCGCAAATTTAACGTTTTGCGCTTATGAATATAGGATTAATTGAGGATATGAATTTGGAGTGACTAAGATTTGTGTGTTAGTGCTTTAATTGACGAGGTTGTGCTTTAACAGCGGCAGCGTCACTTTCTTTTTTGGCCGTCAAAAAAGAAAGTAACCAAAGAAAAAACTCTCGGCTACGTTCTGATCCTATGAGCGGTAGTGCTTTGGCTAGGCCTGTGATTGCCGGATCAGCTCTTATGCCGATTTTGGACGGTGAATGATAGGTAGTGCTTTTGCCTAGCGGATAGGATAATGTAAGTTACGAAGGGAATTTGTTTTGGTGCTGACAGCATTTTGTCAGTAGATAGGTATTTAGCTATTGATCAATATATCTTTCGCCATGATCATGGGTACACTGATATACTTTTTCTCCATGTAGTTGATCACTTTTTCAAGGATCTCGCGTGATTGTTCGTCCATGCCTTGTACTTCATCAACAAACACGGTATTCATGGCCATGTTGCGGATCTCTTTGATTTTTTCAGGAACCTGGCGCATGGCTAATTCAATACGGCGTTGTTTTAGCATGGTGATAAACTCCGTAATGTTTTGGTTGATGATAACCTCGGCGTGTACCAATTCTGCGTAACGTTCCTGCAAGTTCTTTTTGGCAACTTCGTTTAGTGAGTGTACCTCGATAAAGTTCACCGGGAATTGCTCCAACACTTCAGGCGCGGTATCATTTGGTACGGCAAGATCAACTATAGTTTTCTTGTCGGTTTCGCCATTAAGCAGTATGCTGTATATTTCAGGAGTGATGATGGGCTCTGTAGATGATGTACAGGTGATAATTGCATCAAAACCTTTATGGTAATTTTTCAGGTCTTCCAGTTCAAAAGCCTCACCATTCAAGTCAGCCGCTAATTGCTGTGCTTTGGATATGGTACGGTTAAACACCGAGAAATTTGAAAATTTATGTTTCTGAAGATATTTAGAAATATTAAAATTAGTTTCGCCTGCGCCGATAATCAAGACACGGGCATTGGTACACAATTTAAGGTCGCGTAGTTTGCGGTAAGCTAATGATACAACCGAAATAGGGTTTTTAGAGATATTGGTATCGGTATAAACCTCCTTGGCTGTTTTTACTACACAGTTCATCACCATGCGTAAAAAATCGCCCGTCAGGCCGGCCTCGCGGCAGCAATCATAAGCCTTGCGTAATTGTGGCAGAATCTCTTTTTCACCAACGATCAAACTTTCCAAAGAGCATGAGATACGCAGCAGGTGATTTAGTGCTTCCTGATCTTCATAAATAGAAGCGCCTTTTAAGAACACTCCCATGTAATGGTCGCATACACCAATATTTAATGAATCAATAAAACGTTCGGTGTAAGCGGCATCAACAACCTGGTCGGTAACAATAACAAATTCAACACGGTTACAGGTCGCCAAATAAAAAATCTCTGCAATTTGAAATTGATTTTTTACCTGTTGAAGTTTCTCAGTTAGATTTTCCTGGCAAATCACCAATCTTCCCAATTCCTTCAGCTCGATCTGTTTGTGTGTAAAAGCGATTACCTTTAAGTACTTCAAAGCAGTATTTTAAATTTGACCCAACAAAAATAACAGGATAAACAGGATTCAATGTCAATACTTTGTCAAACACGAGTATTTAGAACGGTTATAAATTGAGTTCAAAAGGCACTAAAACACAGCCAATTAAACCTAAACGAAACTTTATTCGTACATAAAATATGTCGACACTCAAAAAAATCAGCTTAGTACTGTTAATTATCGGTTACGTTGCTGCAGGAATAAATCATTTCAGGATACCACAATTTTACATCGGCATTATACCAGCGTACATGCCCTTCCCGAATATTTTAAATACCTTAGCAGGAGTGCTTGAGATAGCTGGTGGCCTGGGCCTTATTTTAAAATCGACCCGCAAATTTGCCGCATGGGGAATTGTGCTATTGTTGATCGCTTTTATCCCGGTACATACAGCCATGCTATCGGGGCATACGCAATTGAACGGTGCACCTGTACACCAGTTTTGGGCTTGGGTGAGGTTGTTTTTTCAGCCTGTGCTGATAGTTTGGGCGTGGTGGTATACGAGGGATTAGTTGATAGTTCATAACCCGGGCACTTGTAACAAATAGCAGTAATGTTATTCCAATATTCATTAACAAAATGATCAAAAAAGAAAACTACAACATCCCCGGCGTTAAAGGCCGCGGCATGTTAATGGATATAACCTACGACGATGCCATCAGAAATGCACCATTAGTGATTTTTGTGCATGGCTTTAAAGGCTTTAAGGATTGGGGTACCCATAACATGGTGGCTGATTATTTTGCAAGAAGTGGCTTTAGATACTTAAAGTTTAATTTCTCGCATAATGGCACTACGGCAGATAAGCCAATTGATTTTGCTGATCTGATTGCTTTTAGCGAAAATACGTTCTCGATGGAGTTGGAGGAGTTGAATGATGTGATTGACTTTGTGTGCAATGGATCATCAATGCCGCGGGTAACCGGTGTTTATTTGATAGGGCATAGTATGGGCGGCGGCATCAGCATTTTGCAAACCGCGGGTGATAGCCGAGTTAAAAAATTGGTTACCATGGCTTCGCTCGCCAGCTTTGCTAATTTATGGACAAAAGAAGCGGAAGAACAATGGAGGTTATCTGGCATCATGTATATGCCCAACTCGCGTACCGGGCAGGATATGCCTTTGAAGGTTTCTATTTTGGATGATTGGATGAATAACCCCGCCAAGCTTGATATTTTAGAGAAAGCCACTCATATAAAACAACCCTGGCTGATTGTGCATGGTGATGAAGATCCTACGGTTCCATTAGCTCACGCGAAACAATTAAAAAAAGCAGATAAACAGGCAGAACTTGTAATTATAAAGGGCGGAGACCATACCTTTGGCGGATCGCACCCGTATGCGAAGGATAGTTTACCAAAGGACCTATTGGAGTTTTGTGACCTGTCGATAGAATTTTTCAAAAAATAATACCCCTGAATACAAATCCACGGCAATGCCGGGTAATTGACTATAATATTTATGAGTTTAAGCGGGTCAACTAAAAAAGGTAAAAAGTATCAGAATACTATACCAACAGATGAAGCGGGTTTTGGCAAAATGATACCAATCCTAAAAGAATACATTAATAACAAAGCCGAAAACGTACCTAAAAAACAATTAGGGCCCTTTAAAACAGATGTAAGCATATACCAAACACTTCCCGAAAGCGGCTTAAGGATAACCTGGGTTGGCCATTCAAGCTTATTTATTGAAATTGACGGCAAACGTATTTTAACCGACCCGGTTTGGAGCGATAGGGTATCGTTCTCTCAGTTTTTTGGACCAAAGCGCTTTTTTCAACCACCGATCGCGCTGGAAGATTTGCCCCCTTTGGATGCAGTTATTGTATCCCATGATCATTATGATCATTTGGATAAAGAGACTATCAAATATTTCGCGGGCAAAAGCATTCCATTTTATTGCTCGCTGGGTGTTGAGCAATATTTGAAAGGCTGGGGTATATTGGAGAATTACATCTTCCAAATGGATTGGGGCGATAGCGCTATGATAGACCATGATATAGTTTTGACGGCTGCGCCAGCCAGGCATTTTTCGGGCAGAGGGGTTATTAATCGCAATGAAACACTGTGGTCTTCTTTTGTCATCAAAGGACCAAAACATAATATTTTCTTTGGTGCCGATTCCGGGTATTCTCCTGATTTTAAAGAAATCGGTGAAGCTTACGGTCCATTCGATTTGACGATGCTGGAGATTGGCGCCTACGGGAAATACTGGCCAGACATCCACATGGGGCCGGATAATGCAAGCAATGCCAATATCGACCTAAAAGGGAAATTAATGATGCCTTTGCACTGGGGAACCTTCAGCCTGGCGCCACATGCCTGGTTTGAACCGGGTGAACGCCTGGTACAGTATGGTAAGGATAAAAATATTAAATTATTTATTCCTAAGCCGGGTGAGCCAACCGAGGTTAAGGAGTATAATTCGGAGTGGTGGAAAGAATATTTGAGTTAGATTAGAGGCTGTCATGCTGAGCGTAGTCGAAGCATCTGCGTAGAGGCCTGCCCACATGCTTCGACTACGCTCAGCATGACAGCCTTTTTATTTTTAAAAACCGTAAATTGCATTAAACTCAATTTTATGGGACGTATCGTAATAGCCTGCTACAAACCCAAACCGGGTAAGAATGAAGCTTTAAAAGCCCTGATGAAAACGCATTTACCAAGATTAAAACAGGAAGGTTTAGTTACAGACCGCGCATCGATTATGATGGAAGCGACGGATGGCACCATTCTAGAAGTTTTCGAATGGATCTCAGATGAGGCGATACAAAACGCACACACTAATCCGGCTGTGTTGCAGATGTGGGGCGAATACGGCGAGGTTTGTGATTATGTGCCTGTGGGTAGTTTAGCCGAAGCAGCGAATTTATTTTCGGGGTTTGAACCGTTCAATTGATTGAATCAGTAACAAGCGCTATCATGCAGGCTCTCGAAGCATAAGTGTAAAGGCTGGCCCACATGCTTCGACTATGCTCAGCATGACACCCTCTTTGGCTTATCTTTCCACCTCTATCCAATTACCATCTTCTCTGATGATACCGATCAGTTCATCAAGCGCATTGTCACTGGTAATGTTTTTCTTTACTGCTTCTTTACCTCGATATAAAGTAACCTTACCTGGGCCTGAGCCTACGTAGCCATAATCGGCATCGGCCATCTCGCCGGGGCCGTTTACGATGCAACCCATAATGCCGATTTTTAATCCTTTCAGGTGACTGGTACGGCTGCGGATCATTTGGGTGGTTTCCATCAGATCAAACAAGGTACGGCCGCAGCTTGGGCAGGAGATATATTCTGTTTTGGAAATACGTGAACGTGTAGCTTGTAATATGCCAAAAGCTGTTGAAGTAATAATATTTGCCGGTAATTGTGGCGCATCTATCCAGATGCCATCACCAAAACCATCAACTAATAAAGCACCGAGATCCGTAGCTGCATAAAGTTGAAGTAATGTTGTATGATCTATATTTTCTTCGTCAAAATTGTAGCTTCTTTTAATAATAACCGGAACATTTAAACCTAATTCTTCCATTTTAAAGAAGAAAGAGCGCTGATCGGTCATACCATTGAGTGCATCGGTTTCCAATATAAAAACCAGGGTGTTGTTTAATGGTAATAGTCCGAATTCTTCAGTATCGATGTCGACTGGCTTTAACCTTACCAGGTTTAATGCTGATGAGCGATCGGCATTGCCAATATATTCCTGCAAAGTAAATACCGGGTGGCAAAGTGTTTTATTGGCAAGCTTTTGCCATGTACTGTAATTGTAAAGCTGCTTGAGGTTGCCGGGTAAAGTAAATGAGGGCAACTCATCAGCCAAATAAACAAAATCAACCGATTGCTCAGCCATATTATATTTATCTAGCAATGGCGAGTACATATAACCTGCATCATTTAAAACGGCAGGATCTTTTAGATTACTTTTTGATAGATCAATAACTACGCGAGGTACCATATGTCCGCCGATGAAGGCGTTAGCTTCGTAAGTTTCGCGTTTTTTGTATTCGTAGGGGTTATGGGTGGGTTGTGCGGGAATCGGGGTGTGAAGTGCGTTAATTTCCTCGCTCTTCGCTCTAACTTCCTCGCTCCTCTTCACGTACCTATTTACCAAAGCAATCGCTACCGGTGCTTCGGCTTCGGGTTCTTCGGTTAGGGACACGCGGACGGTATCGCCCAGGCCATCTTCTAATAAAGTACCTATTCCAACGGCAGATTTTATGCGGCCATCTTCACCGTCGCCGGCTTCGGTTACGCCTAAGTGCAAAGGATAGTTCATGCCTTCGGCTACCATGGTTTCAACCAGTAAACGATAGGCCTGTACCATTACCTGTGGGTTGCTGGATTTCATGGAGATCACCAAATTATAATAATTCAGCGCCTCGCACATGCGCATAAACTCCATTGCAGATTCCACCATGCCCTGCGGGGTATCACCATAACGGCTCATAATCCTGTCGGATAGTGAACCATGGTTGGTACCAATACGCATGGCAGTACCATATTCCTTACAGATATTAACTAATGGCGCAAACTTTTTATTGATGCGTTCCAGTTCAGCCTGATATTCCAGGTCAGTATAATCTATCTGGTCGAATTTCTTTTTGTCGGCATAGTTACCGGGGTTTACGCGTACTTTTTCAACTATGCGGGCGGCAACTTCGGCTGCGTTTGGGGTGAAGTGTATATCGGCAACCAAAGGCGCGGTATAACCACGTTGGCGTAATTGTTTTTTAATTTCTGCCAGATTCTGAGCTTCCTTAATGCTTGGCGCGGTAATGCGTACGTACTCGCAACCAGCCTCAATCATACGGATCGACTGCTCAACCGTACCAATGGTATCCATAGTATCGGTGGTGGTCATGCTTTGTATGCGGATGGGGTTATTACCGCCCATAGGCACATCGCCAATGTAAACCTCGCGGGTTACAAAACGCGAATATTCAGTTAACGAATTACAATAACGGCCTTGCAGCAATTTAATGGCATCAGTACTCATGCATGAAATTTATAATGCAAAAATACGAAATAGGTTTTATGGATTTAACACTGAATAGTTTAAAGCTTGTAAAGTTTAGGTTAAGAAACGGTATAACATCAAATCAACCTATCCTTTATTACCAATGTTCCCGCAACTACATCATGCAAACATTGCTGCTTGCTGTTAAAAAAGCTATACAGATAGCCCATAAATAAAGTAAGCACGGATAATATCTTTGCCAGATTCCTGCCGAGGGATTGTGCAAAAGCAATGCGTTCGCCTTGCAAATCAGTTACTTTTATTTTAAGTATCTGCTTGCCATAAGTGCCTTGTTTTGCTGATGCTTCCATTATAATATGGTAGATGAAGTTTGCTATCGGGATGATGCCCAATACGCTTACTGCTATAATTATTTGTGTAGATTTCTCTGAGATGAACAGCAAGGCTATCACTCCAAGAAATACAATTACCAGCGATACCATAAACCAATCCAACGCAGATGCCATCCAGCGCTGATCAAACCCGGCGAAATATTGTGGAGCGAGATGTTGCTTACTAAAGCCAAGAAGCCCACGAAGTTCTTCAACTTCATGAGCTTCCTGATAATCATCCATGGTGGCTGATCTTACAAAATCAGTTGGCTTGATTTTGCGTTGTTTTAAGTCATCTATACTAAACGGGCCTTGGGGTTTACCGTTTATAACCAGCAGGTATTTGTTTACCGAAATATTATCGGGCATATTAATACCTGTTCACTTTAAAGTCGGACATGCCCCCGTCTATATTAATATGTATTTTGTTTTTTGCATTTGCAAAACCAGGGGTTTGATAGTGCCCGTCATCTGTTTTTGTAAAACCATCAAAGTTATTGGACGACAAGCCTGAATCAGTTTCAATTTCACAAGCGGCATTTTGCGGGATACTGATATTTACACTGGCCATACCGGTTGAAACCTCCACGTCGGTACTTGCTAAAGGCTGCCCTAATTTCACTTTGAAAGATGCTGCGCCACCGCTTAACTTAAGTTTTTGCACCTGGTATTTACTTAAATCGAAGTCGATACCAGCTGCGCCTGCTTCTACATAAATACTCCAAACAGGCTTATTATTTAATTCAAAGTTTACCGCGTTTTTATTATCATCACTTCCCCAGTTAAAGTGGCCGCCATTTTTTTGCTTCATATCGAAGTTAAGCACATAATTTGAGCCGGTATTTGAATGTGAAAGCTCATAACTACTGAAATGCTCTTTGGTATCTGCCTTAAATAACTGATTAGTTGTATCGGTTAAATTGTATTGGGTACCGCCGCCGCTAATGTGTAACTCTGCGGTTTTCGCATCAGCGCTATAAGGTAAAACAAAATTGCTGCTGCCTGCTACTTTTACAATGCTTTTAACACCTGTGGTATCATCGTCATCATCGTCGTCGTCGTCATCGCTATCATTGTTGTTGCGGTTATGATTATGGTTGTAATCATGCCAGCTATAGCTATACCAAGGCCAGTTGTACCTGTCGCCGAAATTGCCAAACAATAGCAAACCAAAACCTAGTATAATAACGCCAATTTTTGCTACGTAGGCTATAGGTGTATTATTATGTACAAACACCAGGTTAACACCGGCTATGATCAAAAATATTGGCCACAAGTGTAAGATATTCATCCAATGGAAGTTGATGTAGCCAAAATTATCCAGCAGGAAAGCGAGCCCTATAAGTACCAGGACAAGACCCGGAATTAATTTATCGTTTTTCATGATTTATACAGTTGGAGTGTTGTCAGTTGATGGATTAGTTGTTGTTGTTTCATCTGCTTTAGGCGTATCATTAACAGGGTTTTGCCAGTTAGGGTCTTCCCATGGTTGCTTTTGCTGGCCTTTAAGAATCAGCCCTATACCTATGGCAATTACAAATAGCGGCCAAAGGCGATGAATATGAAAATCGGGGATCAGATCGAATTCGTGCATTAAATAGGCTCCGCCTAAAAATATCAGTATCACACCAATTATCAAACCTGCGTTTGAGCGTTGTTTTGGCGGAATAGTTCCCAACGGCAGGTTTGATGTTACCGGCGGAACCATATAATCAACCGTTGCAGGGTCGGATGGGGTGATAAATGGGTTGTAATATTTTGTAGGTAGCACTATCCATAATATAATATAAGGGATAAGGCCAACGCCCATAATGAAGAATGCAAATGCGAATAACAAGCGGACAACGGTAATATCCATGTCCAAATACTCGGCTAAGCCTGCGCAAACACCGCCAATCATTTTGTGGTGAGGGTCGCGATATAATTTCTTTTCCATTTTGTTTGATATTAAATTTTTAAACCTGTCCGTTAACCGGCTTTATTACTATTTCATCTACATTAGCACCTGGGCTCATGTTATAAATATTTACTACTGCTGATGCAATGTCTTCGGGCATTACCATCACATTTTTATCTACCTTAACTCCATCCCATGAGCTGGTTAATGTTGAGCCTGGGATTACAGCCGTTACTTTAACATTATGCGCCTGCAACTCCAAACGCATTACTTTGGTTAGACCGAGCAAGGCAAATTTTGTTACGCTGTACGTACCTGCCTCAACCACCGGCGTGAGCGCTGCAATAGAGCAGATATTGAAAATATGCCCCTCGCCTGCTGCTATCATTTTTTTACCGAAGTAGCGGTACAGTTCATAAGCCGGGGCAACGTTAGTGTTGATGCTTTTTTGAAAAGTATCTTCCTCGTCATCCAAAATACTGTAGGGTTCATAAATGCCTGCATTATTAACGATGATGTTGATAGCACCTAGTTCCTTCTCAGCAGCAGCGGCAAACTTTAATATTTCAGCTTTTACGCTTACATCGGTAGCGGCGGTGAATATTTTTATGTTTGGGTTGATGGTGATAAGTTCAGCTTTAAAATCGGCAAGGTCTTTTTCACCACGTGCACAAACCGCTACGTTAATGCCTTCTTTGGCTAGCGCGATGGTAATTGCCCGGCCAATTCCTTTTGTTGCTGCGGTGATAAGTGCGTTTTTCATTTTTATAATTTATTCTTTGGTTTGTTATAACAATACAAATGTAATATGGATAGGTACGGCTTTATTATAGCTTTTGGCAAAGCGATTTAAAAAGTCGGTAAAATGCCATATAATTACGGTAAACAGAATAAATGTAGTTGAAATACAACAAGCAGCAAGCCTTATTGTTAAAAAGATGTATTTTTAACCGATTTTTTAGTTTTACATGTTTCATAGCTTAGGAAAATATATACTCTTACTACGTTTAAGTTTCAGGAAGCCTGAAAAATTTAGCGTTTATTGGGCCGAAGTAATGCGCGAGATGGTTTCTGTAGGGGTGGGTTCGCTGGGCATTATATCTATCATTTCGGTATTTATTGGGGCGGCAACTACTATACAGGTGGCGTTCCAGTTGTCAAGTCCATTGGTACCTCGCAGTATTGCAGGCAGTATCGCGCGGGATTCCACGATATTAGAGTTTAGTCCAACCATATCATCATTGGTATTGGCTGGGCGTGTGGGCTCCAGCATGGCATCACAAATTGGCACCATGCGTGTTACTGAGCAAATTGATGCATTGGAGATTATGGGCGTAAACGCTCCGGGATATTTAATATCGCCCAAAATTATCGCGGGTGTTACCATGTTTCCGATATTGGTTATTGCATCAATCGCTTTAGGTATTTTCGGAGGGTGGCTTGCCTGTGTACTTTCAGGTGACGTTTCTCCTGCTGATTATCTTAGCGGTGTACATGAAGGCTTTGAAGGTTTAACTATTAGAGTTGCCATAGTTAAGGCGATAGTTTTCGGATTTATTATTACTTCTATATGTGCTTACCAGGGTTTTTATACTAATGGCGGCGCACTGGAAGTTGGACAATCTGCTACCAAAGGTGTTGTATATAGTTGCGTTATGGTTTTATTTGCCGATTTGGTTATAACCCGTATAATGCTATGATCGAGATAAAAGGCATAACTAAAACGTTTGGCGATAATGAGGTACTCCGAGGCATAACCGCGAAATTTAAACCAGGCAAAAACAACCTGATCATCGGTGGCTCAGGCTCAGGGAAAACCACCCTGCTTAAATGCATTGTTGGCCTGCACGAACCCACAAAAGGCGATGTTATTTTTGACGGTGAGAATTTTACCGAAATGAACTTTGAGCAACGTGTGCCTATCCGTACTCATATCGGTATGTTATTCCAAAACTCGGCTTTGTTTGATTCGATGACGGTTGAGGAAAATATCATGTTTCCTTTAAATCTGTTCACCAACCGTACCCATGCGGAAAAACTCGACCGTGCTAATTTTTGTTTAGAACGTGTTAACCTGAAAGGTAAAAACAAGCTATATCCTTCGGAATTATCGGGCGGGATGAAAAAACGTGTGGGTATTGCCCGCGCCATATCCATGCAGCCAAAGTATTTGTTTGTGGATGAGCCCAACTCGGGCCTCGACCCAAAAACATCTATTTTGATTGATGAACTGATCAATGAATTAACCGAAGAATACCAGATCACTACTGTAATTGTAACGCATGATATGAACTCGGTAATGGGTATCGGCGATCACATCATCTTTTTACATCAAGGCAAAAAATGGTGGGAAGGCACTAAAGACGAAATTGCTCATACTGATAATAAAGAACTAAACGACTTCGTATTCGCCAGCAAATTTATGCGGGCGGCAAAGGCGCGCCTTTAGTGATTAGTTAATTAGTGAGTAGAGATTAGTTTTAGAACTAATATATTTGCAGAAAATTAACTAATCTCTATTCTTCAATCTCTAATCACTCTCCACCCACATGATCCAACTCCTCACACCTACGCACTGGAAAGATTACGAGCTGATTGATTGCGGCGATTTTGAAAAGCTGGAGCGTTTTGGTACCGTAATTTTAATACGCCCCGAACCACAAGCGGTTTGGAGCAAAGCTTTACCTGCAAGTGAATGGCAGCGTTTACACCATATAAAATTTAAAGGCCGCTCTGCCACATCAGGCGACTGGGTAAAGAAGAACCCTAATATCCCCGACCGCTGGCATATTGAATATAAAAATAAGGATGCCGCTATAAAATTCAGGTTGGCAATGACGTCGTTTAAGCATTTGGGGATCTTCCCGGAGCAGGCGGTTAACTGGGACTATATATCCAAAAATATTAAGCAATTTAAAACACCCGAGCCTAAAGTGCTTAATCTGTTTGCTTATACAGGTGGTGCGTCGTTAATTGCCGCTGCTGCCGGCGCTGATACTACGCACGTGGATTCCATTAAACAGGTAGTTACCTGGGCAAATGAAAACCAGGAAATATCGGGTATAAAAAATATCCGCTGGGTAGTTGAAGACGCATTAAAATTTGTGAAGCGTGAATTAAAGCGCGGCAAAAAATATAACGGCATCATCCTTGATCCGCCGGCTTATGGCCATGGCCCTAATGGTGAAAAATGGAAACTGGAAGATCATATCAATGAAATGATGCATGATGTAGTGGAACTGCTAGACCCCGAAGAGCATTTCTTAATATTGAATACTTACTCGCTTGGCTTTTCATCTGTAATTATTGAAAACCTGATCAGAGGCGCTTATCCTAAGGTAGAAAATCTGGAAATTGGCGAATTATATCTTCAGGCAACATCGGGCCCAAAATTGCCGCTGGGCGTGTTTGGCAAGTTTTATAAAAATAAAAATTAATTAGCCCGTTAAAAATTTATATTTACACGATAGTATTATTCAGGTTATAACTCATCAACCATAACCTGAATAATACATAACAACATTACAATTAGCTATTTATACATTACCCGCGTTTTTATGAAATTGAAAAACATTATTTTTTCTGCCACTTTTCTGCTGTTACCATTAATATTATTTACCAATTGCAGTCAAAGCAGCTCTTCGGCAAAAGATGCGGTTAAAACTACTGCGAAACCAACAGGTACAACAACTACCACCACTACAGAAACCGACACTACTGTAAGTCACGTAACTTATCCGCCGCTTAATAAAAAGCTGTACGATTCGTTAATGAAAAAACTTGCCCATGGCGATACTACAGGAAAATGGCCGGTAAAAAATGCGCCTTACCCTTTACCGGGTGCCATTTTACCGTTTAAACGTGTAGTTGCTTATTATGGTAACTTATACTCAAAAAAGATGGGCATTTTGGGCGAACTTCCGCCGAATGAAATGCTGGCTCGTTTACATCAGGCAGTACAAGAATGGCAAAAAGCTGATCCATCAACTCCGGTACAACCTGCGTTGCATTATATAGCTGTTGTTGCCAGTGGCGACCCTGGTAAGGATGGTAAATACCGCCACCGCATGCCATTTAAACAAATTGATACCGTATTGTATCTGGCCAAAAAAGCACATGCTATTGTATTTTTAGATATCCAGGTATCATTAAGTAACATCCGTGCTGAGTTACCTTTATTAGAGAAATACATTGAAATGCCACAGGTACATATCGGCATCGACCCTGAATTCTCCATGAAAGACGGAACTTTGCCGGGTAGAAAAATAGGCACTTTTGATGCAGCGGATATTAACTATGTATCTGATTATTTGGCTAATGTTGTTCGCAAATACAACTTGCCTCCAAAAATATTTATCGTTCACCGTTTTACCAGGAAGATGGTAACCAATTACAAGGAAATTAAATTACATAAGGAAATACAATTTGTAATGAACATGGATGGATGGGGCGAACCTGATTTAAAAACAGGCACCTACCGTAACTTTATTTATCCTGAACCTGTTCAATTTACAGGCTTCAAACTGTTCTATAAAAACGATATTAAAAAGGCACCACATCATATGCTAACCCCACAAGAGGTGTTAAAATACAAGCCTTATCCTATTTACATACAATACCAATAGGTTTATCTGTCATAAACAAAAAAGTCTCATCTTTAACCGGGTGAGACTTTTTTGTTTAGTTAAAGTAAAGCCATCTGAAACTAATATTACAAACTTAATATCAGCGTGTAAGGCATAATTATTATTTTCGCCGATATATAATATAGTCTCTAATAATACAGATCTCTTAATCACTCACCACCTTTAATGAAGTTTTATTTTGTTCTTAGCACATTTATCATTGCCATGTTTATTGGCCTGGATAGCTATGCACAGCAAAATCAATCATCAGGTATTCCTATTAAAAAACTATCCCCTACAGGCGTTAATCCAGGTTCAAAAGATACCACGGTTATGGTTAGAGGTACAAAGCAACAGGATATAGGCGACGTTTTACATAAACTATTCCACAACAAAACCACTCCCGAAATTGATTCTATTACCTCAAAACCACAAGTTTCAGTAGTGCCGGCAATTGGTTATACACTGGTTACCAGCTTTGCTGTTGTGGTATCAGGTAATATAGCGTTTCGTAATGGGCCTCAATCCAGAATATCAACTGTGGTAGCAAGCGCATCATACACTGAAAACAAACAGTTTATTATGCCAATACAAACTAACTTTTGGACTAAGGATAACAGTTATGAGTTTGTTGGCAATTACAGCTATTTAAAGTATCCGCAAAGCACGTATGGACTGGGCAGCAATTCAAGAATATCTGCCGATGACCCGATGGATTACTCCTTAATACAGTTTTATGAAACCATATTAAGGCATGTTGCTGGGAATTTTTATGCGGGCTTAGGTTATGATTTTGATGATCATTGGGATATATCCGAAAGAGGTAATCCAAACGGATCTGTATCTGACTATGCTAAATACGGCACAGCAACACGCACTATATCGTCGGGGTTCACAATTAACGGGCAACTAGATTCGCGTGATAACGCGATTAACCCGTCAAAAGGAACATACATAGGGGTACAATTGCGTAATAGCGACAAAAACTTTGGCGCCACAAAAAACTGGCAATCGTTAATTATTGATGTGCGTAAATACATTAATTTTCCTGAAGGATCGGACAACACACTAGCCCTATGGAGTTATGACTGGCTGATTGTTGGTGGTAAACCGCCATATCTTGATCTGCCGGCAACAGGCTGGGATGCGAATTTCGCTACCGGTCGTGGTTACATCCAGGGCAGGTTCCGTGGTAATGATATGTTGTATGGCGAGGCAGAATATCGCTACAAGATTACGGCTGATGGGGTGCTTGGCGGTACTGTATTTTTAAATGGTGAAACGTTTAACGCCGAACGGGGTACAAGCTTGCAATCCGTACAGCCAGGTTTCGGGCCGGGATTGCGTGTAAAGCTGAATAAAGTATCCAATACCAATATTTCTATCAACTATGGCTTTGGTAACGAAAACTCCCGAGGCCTATTTATCTCTGTAGGCGAAGCATTTTAATCTTAGAAGCTATCAAACACTATTGTCGCCTTTGTTGGTGTTGTCACCAACGAATACCTCGAAACTTATAAACGTGTTGGTGACAACACCAACACGGGCGGCAGAATAACAAGGTATAAAATAAGATTGTCGTGCTGAGGAACGAAGCATTTGTACGATTGACAGATTTTTCACTCCGTTCGGAATGACAAGCAGGGATTACACTTAATCTTCATTCACCGGTGGCATATAAGCCAACTTCTTATCAAAATAAGCATTCCAGCTGGCTTGTTGCACACGGTTTACCATGTGTTCGGTATCTGTATCGTAGTCTAAATTCAATTGTTTGTACTTTGCGTCAATCCGGTCAAATATTGCCTGTGCTTGTTGCCGATAGTTAGCATAGAATACTGTTTTGCCTACCGTGCGCAATAGTTCCTGTTGTTCCATGTAAGCAATTGTATAATGGCCTTGCTCATGTCTCAGTATTTCGGCAAGCTGATCTTGTGATTTTATCATCCTGCGATTCATCCATGATCTGTTCCTATTCATGGTTACCTTAATATCGAATTTCAGCAGATAGTAATTATCTTTCGGATTGGCTTCGTAATGAAAATCAATAGTACAGTTTGTGTAAGCAACCACCCCATCTCCATTTGTGCGTGGCATACCCTGAAAATCGTTGAGCGTTAATTTTTGATAAGAGGTACCCTGCGCCGATGCTTTTTGCAAAGCCGACAAACTCAAAACAACTGCACAAATCAATCCCGGTAAACTAATCTTCATTTAATTATTTAGCGCTTTTCCCTTTCGACTGTTCCTGGTGCAAAAGGTTTAGGCTCATCATCTCTTTCATGGTTTGCTGCATAGCATCAGTTGATCCGTCAAGGAAGATCACATTGCCCTGCGAGTTTTCCGCGAAGTGTTTGATAGATTCTGTCCACATGGTGAAAAGGATCACCGAGGTATCCATATGGGCTTCCTGCATTTCTTTTGCAGCTACACTCATACCTTTGGCCACTTCCTGGCGGAATAGCGCCACACCCTGTCCGCGTAATTGTGAGGCCTGACGCTCAGCCTCAGCAGAAATTTTGATCGCGTTACCTTCCGCTTCAGCAGCTTTGGTTTTGGTGATCAATAATGCTTGTCCTTCATTCTCAGCAGCCGCTTTCAGGTTGTTTGAGGCAACCACCTGGCTCATTGATTTCATGATGATATCATCAAATGTAATATCATTCAATTGCAGATCCTGTAAATGGTAACCCCAGTTTTCTAAGATTACATCTAATTGCTCCTTTACATGCTCCACAATATCACGGCGAAGCACCAATACTTCTGCCTGGCGTTTGGTAGCCACAAAAGCACGGATAGAGCCTTCAACTGTACGGATCAGCGCCTGCATCAGGTTACGCTCATCAACAAACTTAAATGCTACGTTCACTATACTTTCTTCGGATTGATTGAGTACTGAATAAAGCAGCATGGCTTTAAAATATACATTAGCCTGATCAAAAGTTACGGCCTGGAACTCCAGTTCGACAGAGCGGTTTTGGATAGATATGCGTGAATACACATTTTCGATCAGGGGAAGTTTAAAGTTTAAACCCGGCGACATGATGCGGCGGTATTTGCCGAATACTGTAATTACCGCAATAGTGCCCTGTTTTACAGTCACAAAGCATGACGATAAAATGATCAGCAAAATAAAAACAATAACAAATAATACGATTATTGAAGTTGACATGGGTGATAAAATATATAATCTAATATAGAACTAATTATTGGTGTGTTATTTGTTTTTAACAAAACAATCATAACAAAAAATTTAACAATGAACTTAAAACGTACTTTCGGTGCTATCCTTACCTTGCTTGGAATTGTAGGGCTTATTTATGCCGGCATCGGTATTATTAACCACAACAATGGCGCAACCACACTTATTGTAGTTGGCTTAATTGCACTGCTCTTCTTTTTTTCGGGGATAAGCCTGATCAGGAATACAAAAGACGAAGCATAATATCATTTTTGATTGTCTTTCAATGTGTCAACAAGCGTTGGCACATTGGCTAGTGCCAGCCGGGTAATTATACCATTGTCAGCAATATCAATACCCGATTGCGGAAAATCAGCCAAAGTCAATAATCTGATCCGTTTTATTGCGAGGTTTAAAGTATCGGGTTCCAAGCCATTTTGATGCGATTGCTTTACAGCTATAATTCTTCCGTTTAAAAACTCACCTTTTTTATTAATGTAGAGTTTTAGCAATGGGGCTATACCACATACACCGGCAACGCTTACGCTTTTATATGTGCAGAAATTACCAAGACTGTAAGCGATAAAGCGACCTTTATAAACCTCCATCGCCCTGCTCACATGCGGGCCGGTACCTAACACAATATCAGCACCGGCATCAATGGCGTTATGCGCAAAAGCAAATACGTTGCCTCGCCTCTCGCCAAAGTATGATTCATCTTTAAAAACAATATGCTCGTAACCCACGCCTTCGCCCCCGCCATGATAAGCTACAATAACTACATCGCATTGCTGCTTAAGCTGCTGTATGATATTCGCGGCATTCGCAAGATCAAGAATTGAAACCGTTTGACTATTGGGGGCAAAACAGCAAAACCCATACTTAACACCATTTACAGTAAATATGCTTATAGGGTGACTTAGCTGCCCTGCATAATTAATACCGCAACTGTCCAATATATGCATGGTGCTAACCCGGCCATTATCGCCAAAATCGCCTATATGGTTATTGGCAATACTCAAAGCATTAAAACCTACATCTTTTAAAATACCTCCGCATATTATGGGCATCCTGAACAAATATGCTGTTGATTTTAGATGCAACTTATAGTGCGCGGGATCACCGTTATCCAGCAGCGTTCCTTCCAGATTCCCAAAGGTTACATCATTGCCCTGCAGGTATTTTTCTACTGCTTTAAAACTGTTCCTGCCACTGTCGGGCGGTAAAGTATTACTGTTAGGATATGAGGTACCCATCATAATATCGCCAACAGCGGTAATACATAAGGTATCGTGCGAGGGTGATTTTACAATTATCTTTTGCGGGATATTTTTGTGAACTACAGTTTTTTGCTGTTGAGGTTGCTCTGTTATATCGCAAGCCTGCAATAAAACAAAACACATTAAGCAAATAATAAGGTTAGATTTCATATCAAAAAAAAATCCTTTCGGCTGAAAGGATTTTAGTATTTAGGTTCAAATTAGTTAGTTCCTGTACTGGCGGTGGCCTCATCCGGCGAATTATCCAACTCATTTTTAAATGAGCTAAGCAAGCGCCCGCCTTTATAAAAGTATCTACTATAATAAGCATCATCAAGGCTGCTGATAGCAACACCTCTTAAAGATGCATGTGCAAAACGATTGTTACCTAAGTAAATGCCGATGTGTGATATGCGGCGGCTGTGTATTTTAAAGAAAACCAGGTCCCCTTCTTTTAATTCATCTTTAGCAACGGGGCTAACCATGCTAAAAATATCGCGTGAATTACGTTTGATATCCAGATTGAAAACTTCGCTGTATAATTCCTTTGTGAATGCTGAACAATCGATGCCTTTTCTTGAATTTCCACCGAAACGGTAAGGGGTGCCGATCCAATCGTACACAAAATGGAAAAGTTTCATGTTTGAGGTTGCGGATAAGGCAACTCCCATAATTTGTGACAGGTAATCTTTTGCTAAACTTTCGTCGTCATCCTGTGTTTTTGCAACAGGTTGAGCTGGTGTTATTTTGGTTTGAGCCTGAGTAGCTAAAACACTGAAAAATAAGACAATAACAATTAACGTTTTCTTCATTTAATCCTTAGTTTGTTGTTATTAGGTCAACAAAATGTTTATTAAATTATACAATGTGTACATCGTAGGATACAAAACTATCCATATTTTTCAATTATGCAAATAAAAAGGGTCTTTTTTTAGAAAAAATATAATACCAAAAAACTTTCCATCTGCTATAACTTATTAACTATTAGTAAACAAACTATAATTACAATAATTATTGTTACGTTTTTTGTAGCAAAATAGTTACAGAAATGTCAATCCAACATTTTCCGGGAGGGATATTATTATAATGTAGTGTAATAATTAAGAAATCTTTTGGAAGAAATGCATAGTAGTTTCGATAATTTGCAGGATATAATTAGATTTGCGCTTTACTCAGAAAAAAATAGGTTGTTTACAAATGAGTTCGATCGAAATAAATAAAGATACCTACCTTAAATGGTACGAGTGGATGCTGCTGATGCGCAGGTTCGAAGAGAAAACCGGGCAATTATACGGACAACAGAAGATAAGGGGCTTTTGCCACTTATATATAGGCCAGGAGGCTGTGTTAGCCGGAGCCATGTCGGTTATAAGGCAAGAGGATAGTATGATCACAGCATATCGTGATCACGCACATGCTATTGCTAAAGGCGTATCGTCAAATGCGATAATGGCTGAAATGTATGGCAAAGCTACCGGATGCTCAAAAGGCAAAGGCGGCAGTATGCACATGTTCAGTAAGGAAAAGCATTTTTACGGTGGCCACGGTATAGTAGGCGGCCAGATCCCTTTGGGAGCAGGTGTTGCTTTTGCTGAAAAATATAAAGGTACCGACAATGTGAACATTGCCTATATGGGCGATGGCGCTGTTCGCCAGGGTGCGTTAAACGAAACCTTTAACATGGCTGCTTTATGGCAATTGCCTGTGATTTTTGTTTGCGAAAACAATGGTTACGCCATGGGTACTTCGGTTGCGCGTACTACCATCCAAACAGATATATACAAATTAGGCTTACCTTACGGCATACCGTCGTCGGCTGTTGACGGTATGGACCCTGTTGCGGTACATAACGCGATGGACGAGGCTGTGCAACGTGCACGCCGCGGTGAAGGACCAACATTTTTAGAAATGCGTACTTATCGCTATAAAGGCCACTCCATGTCCGATCCGCAAAAATATCGTACTAAAGAGGAACTGGAAAGCTACAAAGAAAAAGACCCGATTGAAATGGTTAAAGAAACTATTGAAAAAGAAGGTTATGCTGATGAAAAATGGTTTGAAGAAATAGCTGCCAAAATTAAAGCTGAGGTTGAAGAAGCAGTAAAATTTGCTGAAGAATCACCATGGCCTGAAGCATCAGAACTTTATACTGATGTTTACGTGCAAGCAGATTACCCTTACATTAGGGACTAATTATATAATACACAGAATTTAAACTATTCAAAAACAGAATGGCTGAAGTAATTAAAATGCCCAAAATGAGCGACACCATGACTGATGGTGTTTTAGCGAAGTGGCATAAAAAAGTTGGCGATAAAATAAAATCAGGCGATGTAATTGCCGAGATCGAAACAGATAAGGCCACTATGGACTTTGAATCATATCAGGATGGCACTTTGCTATTTATCGGTATCGAAGAAGGACAAGGTGCACCTGTTGATTCTGTTATTGCTGTGATAGGAAAAGAAGGAGAAGATTACAAAGCCGCATTAAGCGCTGTACCTGACGCTGCTCCTGCAAAAGCTGAGGCTGCACCTGCTACCGAAGCACCAAAACCGGCTGTAGCAGCAGCCCCTAAAGTGGATACCTCAAACATACCGGCAACTGTAATACGTATGCCGGCGCTGAGCGATACCATGACCGAGGGTGTTATAAACAAATGGAATTTTAAAGTTGGTGATAAAGTAAAATCTGACGACTCATTAGCTGATGTGGAAACCGATAAGGCTACCATGGAAGTTGTAGGTTACGAAGATGGTACCTTATTATACATAGGCCCTAAAGAAGGTGAAGCTGCACCGGTAAATGGCATTATTGCCATTGTTGGTAAAGAAGGTACTGATATTACTCCTTTATTACAGGATGGTGTTGGCGCACCTGCTCCTAAAGCATCTGAAGCTGCCCCTGCTGCAACATCAGCACCTGCCGAAGCTACTGCTGCCGAACCACAATTCAGCGCGGATGACAGCCGTGTTAAAGCCTCTCCGTTAGCGCGTAAAATCGCTAAGGAAAAAGGCATCAACCTTAACCAGTTGAAAGGTAGTGCTGAAGGTGGCCGTATCGTTAAGAAGGATATAGAATCATTCGTACCATCGGTTACTACCGCCACTACTTCTACTACAACTGCTACCACCACCGCTGCACCAGTTTCAGCGCCTGCATCAGCTCCGGCTGTTGCTGCACCTGCACCGTATGTTGGTGTTGAGAAATATACTGAGAAACCGGTTAGCCAGATGCGTAAGGTTATTGCCAAGCGTTTATCTGAAAGTTTATTTACCGCACCACATTTCTATGTTACTATGTCTATCGATATGGATCAGGCGATCGTGGCACGTGGTAAAATAAATGAAGTTGCCCCGGTTAAAATATCATTTAATGATTTTGTATTGAAAGCTTGCGCGGTTGCCTTAAAACAACACCCGGCAATCAATTCATCATGGCAGGGAGATAAGATCCGCTTTAATGAGCATATCAATATCGGTGTTGCCGTAGCTATCGAAGATGGTTTATTGGTACCGGTAGTTCGTTTTGCTGATGGAAAATCATTAAGCCAGATCTCGGGTGAGGTAAAAGACTTCGCACAACGCGCGAAAGCTAAAAAACTACAACCATCTGATTGGGAAGGTTCAACCTTTACCATATCAAACTTAGGTATGTTTGGTGTTGATGAATTCACCGCCATTATTAATACTCCCGATGCTTGTATCTTAGCAGTAAGTGGTATACAACAAGTTCCGGTTGTTAAAAACGGCGCTGTTGTACCAGGCAACGTAATGAAAGTAACCTTAAGCTCCGACCATCGTGTGGTTGATGGCGCTACGGCATCTGCATTCTTGTTAACATTGAAATCATTGTTAGAAGAACCGGTTAGGCTTTTAGTATAGTTAAAATCGCACTTAAATATAAAAGAGCGGCAGATCAAATGATTTGCCGCTCTTTTTGTTTTGTGGTTATTTATTGGACACCAGCTCGCTTTTCGCCAGCAACTTCGCGCTTTCGGCCAGCTTAATAAACTCGGAACGATAACCTTCGTTATCCTCGCCTTTACCCTGTCGTGCAAGACTAATTGCCTGGTCGTAATTTGATTTTTGTTTGAATTGAGAATCCCTCAAAAGCATTCCAAATTCAGCAACCGCGGCAGCGAATTTAAAATCGCCTGAGGTATTGTTTAATTTCTCCGGATTATCATTCACCACAGCTTGACTCAATTTACTCACCATAGAATCCGGTTGTTTATACCTGAATTTTATAGTCAGCATTTCATTGGTTGTAGATTTCTGCACCTCATCCGTCTTCTGATACTTAAGCGGATCTACCGAAACAGAATAATCATCCTTAATTCCGGCAGGAACTATTTCATAAAGCGCGGTAACGGTATGGCCGCTGCCCATATCCCCGGCATCTTTTCTGTCATTGTTAAAATCCTCTTTGTTTAACATCCGGTCTTCATAACCCAATAAACGGTAAGCCTGAACTTTAGCCGGATTAAATTCAACCTGAAGTTTTACATCTTTAGCAACAGTAAACATGGTGCCGCCAAACTCGCTAACCAATGCCTTACGGGCTTCGGTAATGTTATCTATATAGAAATAATTACCGTTCCCTTTGTCTGCAAGGGTTTCCATTTTACTATCCTTAACATTACCCATCCCAACACCCATTATTGAAATAGCGACATTTGTTGCCCGCTCCTTAACTATTAACGATTCCATATCCCCATCGTTTGATGGGCCAACGTTAAAATCGCCATCGGTAGCCATAATAATGCGGTTGTTTCCATTCTTTATAAAATTATCTGCAGCCATTTTATAGGCCAGCTTTATACCCTCGCCGCCATTAGTCGATCCTCCTGCATATAATTGATCAATGGCGCTATCTATCCTCTCCTTATTGCCGCCGCTGGTTGGCGCTAGCCTTAGTCCGGCTTCACCCGCATAAGCTACTATGGTAACTTTATCTTTTGGCCTTAACTCATCAACTAACATTTTCATGGCGGCTTTAACCAATGGCAACTTGTTAGCGTCTTGCATTGATCCCGAAACATCCAACAAAAAAACCAAATTTGATGCAGGTAATTTATCAATGGCTATAGTTTTTGCTTTTAATCCAATGCGCAACAGGCGATGGGCAGGATTCCAGGGAGCTGATGATAGTTCAGTATGGATTGCAACCGGCTCATTATCTTTTGGGCCGGATAGATCATAACTAAAATAGTTCAGCATTTCCTCTATCCTAACCGCATCAGCAGGTGGTAACTGTCCATTATTAATAAAACGGCGCATATTGCTGAACGAGGCATTATCTACATCAACAGAAAAAGTGGAAAGCGGATTATCCTTCGCATTATTAAAACCGTTTTCTACTATGGGCTGATAGCTTTCGTCGTTGGTTGGCATAAGGGATAAACTTACTGGCCTTCCGCTAACCGGCGGACTCATATTAGAGTTAGCCACAGCCACCTTAGCATCTGAATTCCCTACCGGGGCATCTATGCTAATATCCGCATTGCCTGCACCTCTTCTGGCATGGCTTCTTTTTGGAATGCCATTAGCGATTGTGACAACCTCATTCAGGTTCTCGTTATTGGGCGTTAACACTACATTTATCACATCGGTTTTACCAATTTTAACAACCATTTTTTGGTAACCTACATAAGTAAAAGATAGCTTATAATCACCTTCGGGTACATCTATAGCATATAACCCATTAATATTGGTTGTTGCGTATAGTTTAGCTCCTACAACTGCTACCGATGCACCTGCCAAAGCGGTATTCGCATCAGATACTTTGCCGGTGATGTGGCGGCTACTGTTCGGCTTAAACCCGGTTAAGCCCATAAACAGTAAAATAATACATAATAGCTTTTTCATAATGGTCATTTTTTTTAATACATGATGCTGCTATAATGATATTTCCATAAGCCGTTTAAAAAAATTATTTTGTGCTGCCGTAAATGAACTTTTTCAACCAAAGCATAAAACCCGACGAAGCTGATGATGAGGCTTTGCTGAACAGCTACCGCAAAAGCGGCGATCTGGCTGTATTGGGGCGGTTGTTCGAAAAATATGTATCGCTTGTTTATGGTGTTTGTTTAAAATACCTGAAAGATGAGGACCAGGCCAAAGATGCCGTGATGAGTATTTTTGAAGAACTGGTTAACAAAACCAAACAGCATGAAATAAAACAATTCAGGGGTTGGCTATACGTTTTGGCACGTAATTATTGTTTAATGCAGCTACGGACAGGTAAAAAAATGGAAGTGGTTACTTTGGATGATGTTATGGAATCGGCACTGGACCTGCATCCTGAAAGCAATAAGTATAGCGAGGAATATTTAAAGGTTTTAGAGCTGTGCATGGATAAGCTTCCATCTACTCAAAAACAAAGTGTAAACTTATTTTACTTACAGGAGAAATGTTATAAAGAGATAGCCGATACAACAGGTTATACATTAAATGATGTTAAAAGCTATATACAGAACGGAAAACGAAACTTAAAAATTTGCCTGGAAAAGAACAGTGAGTAAACGAACCGACATATCGCAGCAAATTAAAAAGTACCTTAATGGGGAGCTTGATGCCCGTGCTATGCACCAACTTGAACGGCAGGCACAGTCTGATCCGTTTTTGCGGGATGCGTTGGAGGGCTACGAATTGCCGGGCACTGATCATGATAAAAATTTAGATGAATTAACATCCCGATTGCAAAATCGGATAGCAAAAAAAGAACGAAAGATAATTCCACTCAGATTTATTGCTACTGCCGCTGCTATATTACTGTTTCTTTTTGCCGGGATATTGTGGTATTTAAACCGGCCTCCTGAACAAGTAAAACAACAAATAGCAAAAGTTAAACTTACGCCAGAAATTAAGAAGACGAAGATTGATACGCTCTTAATCACTGAAAAGAAAACAGAGATAGCCACGTTAACTAAGAAAGCCCCGCCCCGCGCAATTATTGCCCGTGATGCTACAGTACAAGAAAACAAGGTCGCACAAAATGCACCTCCGTCTAATGCGGATATTAGTATAGATGCTCCGGTAGGGAATTCAGACGCTAAAGTAACGGAGGCTGATCCTAATATGCCACAGGATAGTTTAAATTCAAGAAGGACAGCAAAAGCTTACAATAATAAACTAAGCGAGCGGATTGCGGGTGTTAGCGTTAATAATAACTTTATAAAAGGTGTGGTTAAAGATGAAACGGATCATCCGATACCAGGCGCTACAGTTGCCATAAAAGGGACTAATAAAATAACAGTTACCGATGTAAACGGAAGATTTGTGCTACCGGATGTAAGTAATTCAAGCACTCTTGATGTTACATTTGTCGGGTACAACAGGAAAGAAATAGCTGTAAGAAAGCAAGACTCATTAGTAATTGCCATGCAGCCAAATAACAATTCACTATCTGAGGTGGTGGTAACAGGCGCACTTGGCATAAAACGAAATGGAGATGACGAGCAACCGGTGTATGAAGCCGCACATCCGGCTAATGGTTGGGCCGATTTTAAAAAGTACTTAAAAGATAATGCAAAATCGCCTGATGGAAAAACAGGCTTGGTTAAAATATCATTTACCGTAAACGAGTATGGCGCTTTAAGTGATTTTAAGATCAAGAAAAGCCTGGGTGCTGAAACTGATAACGCCGCTATCCAATTAATACAAAATGGCCCATATTGGTTAACCAACACCGACCATAAACCCGAAACAGTTACAATAAGGGTGAAGTTTGCTAAACATAAATAGCTGTAATTACTACTTAGCAGGCTTTTTCTCGATATTGATTAAAGTATTCAGGTACAAAGCATATGCGGATGAACTCAAATAAATGTCTTTGCTCATTAAATATTCTGAGGAAGTTGAAGTGAAAGTCCCGCCCCCACCTGATACATCTGCTATAACAGAAGCAATTTTCCATCCATAGGTACTCATTAATAAAAGAGTGTGATCTGTTTTTTTAATCCCATACTGTGTTCTGGGGTCAACCAATAGCTTGGCGTTTGTACTATCAGGTAAAAGCTTTTTCAGATCGCCGTAATCTACCTTGCCATTCGAGGAAATAGTACAATAAACAGTGACCTTTTTATGTGCCTGGGCAAATACAAGGAATGAGCTTACACATAGCAACAGGGTAAACAGTATTTTTTTCATCTTTTTTATTTAAAAATACTACTTATGCTATAGTATTGCACACTAATTGAGTAAGTTATTTGTTACTCATTTAACAGAATGCTAATATATCTTTCTACCCTGATCTGCAAAAGAAAACACTTTGCGCATCAATGGGGTTGAACGCGCATTCAGATTTCTGCGAATGTTAAGCTCTTCTTTTGCTATTTCAATAAAAATACCGTTAATAGCTTGTTGGGTAGCGTAATCGGTTAAATCAGGATCAATGTGTGATACGAAAGGTAGTTTATTATATGTTTTAGCTACATCGCCATAATACTTGGTTGCGCCTACTTTATTTAAGCTGGCTTGTATAATGGGCCTAAATTGTATAGCAAGTTGCACGCTGGTTGTGCGGCGAAAATATTGGGTAGCAGCATCAGGCGGGCCTAATAGTATGCTTGCTGCATCATCAACACTCATGTGCCTTATAGCATCAATAAAAATTGGTTCAGCCTGGGCAACGGCATCTTCGGCAGCGCGGTTTAGTGATAATATTACCTGATCGCATTGCTTACCAAGGCCTAAGCCGCGCAGAGTATGTTCTGCCTTTTGCGCCTGCGGCGGGAAAAGTATTTTTACTGCCGGATTGCCGAAAAACCCGTTAAGGGCAGATAATTGACTGGTGCTTTTGCTGGTTCCCTGTAACAGGGCATCTTTAATACCGGCAGACATATCAAATATTGACGGCTGTTGTTGTGCACAGGCTTGAGCACTGTGTGTAATGGTTTGTAAACCTGTTATTGCAAAAAATGCGAAAGGGATTGATAGTAAGAATTTCTTCATCAGGGGTAAATTTAAATGATCAGGTGGCCGATAGGAATTGAGTTTATGCAACAAACCTAAGCAGCATAAAAACTATTCCTGCAATTAACGCAGAAACCGGAATAGTTATTATCCATGCCCAAATTAGATTGATGGTTACCCCCCAACGTACGGCGGATACACGCTTGGTTAAGCCCACACCAATAATTGAACCGGTAATGGTGTGCGTGGTTGATACCGGGATACCAAAGTGCTCGGTGATTAATAGTGTTACAGCACCCGCAGTTTCGGCACTTACGCCTTCAAGTGGGGTAATTTTGGTGATCTTAGATCCCATCGTCTTCACGATCTTCCAACCGCCTGACATGGTGCCTAATGCTATAGCAGAGTAGCAGGCCAACGGAATCCAATCGGGCATTGCTGCGCCGGGTACTATTATTTTTGAGGCGATAAGTGTTACGTACAAAATACCCATCACTTTTTGCGCATCATTAGTACCGTGCGAAAAGCTTAGTGCAGCTGACGATACTAGTTGCAGCCTTTTAAACCACCGCTCGGCGACCGATGGTCGCGATCGTTTACAGATGTGCAGGATGATTATAGTTACAATATAGGCTATCACCAAACCAATTACCGGGGCTAGCACAATGTAAGCGATTGTGGTAAGGATTAACTTTATATTAATGGCTGTTAAGCCGTTAACGCCCATGTAAAACGCATTGGTTATACCCGCGCCCGCAAAGCCGCCAATAAGCGTGTGAGATGAACTTGACGGGATACCAAACCACCAGGTAGTTAAATTCCAGGTGATGGCGGCAACCAGGCCTGCCAGTATAACATGCATAGTTACAAAATGCTCATTAACTATTTTTGATACCGTGTTGGCTACCTTATGATCTTTAACAATAAAATAAGCCAGGAAATTAAATGCAGCAGCCCAAACAACAGCCTGGAAGGGTGTTAATACCTTGGTTGATACGATTGTGGCAATAGAGTTTGCCGCATCGTGAAAGCCATTGGTATAATCAAATATTAATGCCAGCGCAACTACAATTACCAGTAATGATGTTACCATTTACGAATATAATTATAAATTGCTTAAGCGTTTTTAACTAATATTGATTCCATTACATTAGCGGCATCTTCGCACATATCGGTGGCGTTCTCAAGGGCGGCTAATATTTCTTTGTATTTAATAAGTTTGATCGCATCGGTTTCATATAAAAACAAATCAGCCACAGCACGGTCAAATACATAATCGGCCTGATTTTCAATACTGTTTATCCTGATGCATGAATCGGCAATGGCACGTATATTACGCAGATCTTTTAATTCGCGCACGGCTTTTTCCAGATCAACACTTCCCTGCAATATCAAGTCGGATAGTTTGCGGATATGTTCGTTATATTCGTCTATACGGTAAAGGCTCATGCGGTTTGCCGCGCCTTGTATATTATCAGCAACATCATCAATCGCGGTGGCAAGCGCATGTATGTCTTCGCGGTCAAATGGGGTAATAAAATTCTTTCCTAACTCCAGGTAAATCTGGTGAGTAAGCTCATCACCTTTGTTTTCCAGCTTATCAATTTGCTTAAATAACTCCTCGCGGGTTACAGGGTTTGCAGAGTTCACTGCTTCAACAAGTATAGTAGCTATAGCTACAACATTGCTGGCTGCCTGCTCAAATAAAGGGAAAAATATCTTCTTCTCTTTGGGTACAAAGTACTGGAATATGCTGTTTAATGACATACTTTTTGATGGAATTTTAACAAATGTACGCTAACTATGTTAAGTTAATGTTAACTTTTTAAAACAGTGATGTTAGGGAATTGTAAAGTCGGTTTATTTTTTTGCAAAGTGAAGCCAAAAGTTGAGCCCAGCCCCTCAGTGCTACGCACGTTAATAGTTTGCTGATGAGCCTCCACAATATGCTTTACAATAGCCAACCCTAAACCCGAACCACCTATTTGCCTTGAACGGCTGGTATCTGTACGGAAAAAGCGTTCAAACAGGCGTGGAAGATATTTTTCTTCGATACCAATACCGTCGTCAGTTACCTCAACCAAAACCTGGTCGTGCAATTCGAATAAGCTTATCGAGGTACTTCCGCCCTCTTTGCCATATTTTAAGGAATTGTCGATCAGGTTAACCAATACCTGCACCATCTTTTCCCTATCGGCATAAACGGGTATCGGCTCATCATATTTTTGTTTGAATACTAACTTAATATGGTGTTGTGAAGCCTTCATTTCCATCGATTCAAAAACCTCTTTGATCAAATCATTTATTTTGAATTTTGAGTAGTTGATGGCCATTTCACCGGTTTCCAGTTTTGAAATTTCATCCAAATCCTTGATCAAATAGCTTAAACGATCGACATTGCGGGCCGCTTTGGTTAAAAAGTCTTTAGCCATATGCAGGTCCTCAAACTCATCATCCTGTATGGCTTCAATATAGCCCTGTATGGCAAACAACGGCGTTTTAAATTCGTGGGAGATATTAGATAAAAAGTCCCTGCGGAATTTCTCTTGCGTACGTAGTTCGTCAATCTCTGTTTTCTTTTGCTTGGCCCATTCTTTTACTTCGTTCTCTACATCATTTATGGGGTCGGCGCTTACGTGCTCGCCTAAGGCATCGCGCAAGTCGCGGCCTAACTTCAGGTTATGAATTAATTTGTAAATGAGTTTTATTTTGGAGTAGATATATTTTTCTATCAGCCAATAAAAAATCAAAAAACTGGTAATTATGGTAACTCCAAAGGTTATTGCCACATCGTACCAATTATGCCTGAAATAATAATTAAGTGCGGATAAGGTAACGGCAACCGCTGCCGCGTTTATTAAAACAAGTACGCGCAATTTCATGCGCTAATTTACAATTTGTAAATGATTAGCTTACAGCACGAAGGTTATATTTATGTTAATAGGATTTAACTTGTCTGAACCTCAATTTCTAGAATTAAAGAATTATCAGAATTCTATAAATCGAATAAATTCTAAAAATTCGAGTTCAGACAGCTATGCGATTGCTTCGTTCCTCGCAATGACAATTTGTATTATTTACTTGTTTCTACATCAATGTTTACGGTAACATCGTTTGACATTACCATACTGCTGCCCCCTATGCCGAAATCGGAACGTTTTAGTTTTAAGATACCATTAAAATCGGCTGTATTACCGCTTTCGGTATAAGTAAAGGGTACATCCAATAGCTGGGTTTTATTTTTCATGGTGACATTAAACTGCCCCACATAATTATTGCCGCTTTTATGTTTAATGGTAACAGATTTCATAGTGATTTTGGGATATGTAGCAACATCAAAATAGTCGGCGCTTTTTAAGTGTTCATCTTTCATATCATTACCGGTGCTCAGGCTTTTCGTATCGGCATATGCTTCAATACTGCTCGAACCTAAGTTGGAGGCATCAAACAGTATATTAGTATGCACATCATTTATATTGCCACCGGTGTTAAAGCCCATATTTTTTATCTGGAAAGTGACGGTTGCTTTAGTTAATGTATATTTTACCTGTGCTACGGCATAATTCACGGCTAACAACAAAAACAATAAGGGGAGATGTTTTTTATTCATAGGCTATATAACGCAGATTTGGCATTTTATGATTTAAGTATAAGTATTTTTAATTTCGCGGATATCACAACCAATTTATAACATCTAACTTTAATGAAAGTAAAGCTAATATTATTTTTTCTGCTGTTTGCATTTACCCGTTCATTCGCGCAACAAGATTTCCCTTTTGCCAATGAAATTCACGCTTTTAAACACCAGGACAACCTAAGCTTCCCAAAGCCGGATGGTATTTTGTTTATCGGCAGTTCATCAATCCGTAAATGGACCGACCTGGAACAACGTTTTGCGGGTGAACCCATCATCCGCCGCGGTGTTGGTGGTTGCGAGCTATGGCAGATTGTTGATTATTATACACCTTATATTTTATTCCCCTATCATCCGCGCAAAATATTTATTTATGCAGGCGAAAATGATATTGCGGCAGGCAAACCAGCAACATTTATTGCTGATGAGTTTAGCAAGCTATATTTAATGATAAGAGAGAAATTACCATCAGCTGAGATCTATTTTATGTCGATAAAACCAAGCCCGAGCAGGGTTAGATATTTTACCGAAGTTTATAAAGCCAATGCCTTGGTAAAAGCATATTTGAGCGATAAGCCCAAAAGCCATTATATTGATTTGGTAGATGCCATTGATAAACCGGGTACAACCGTTCCGGATTCTAGTCTTTTTCAGGGCGACTATTTGCATTTAAACAGCAAAGGGTATGATAAATGGCAAAAGGTACTGCAACCGTATGTAAACTAAACAAAAAAGCCCCCATCCTGGATGGGGGCAACTCATATACAACTAAACGTAATTCAATCAATTCAATAACCGGACATACGTTTATGCTCTTTTAGCGTTGCGATGTTAAGCAAGCCTACAACCATAAGACACACGAAAAGCAATGTAGGTTGCACAGAAATAGATATTTTTTTATACTTACTTATGTTTACAATCCGTTTAGCCGTTAACGCCGATACATCCACACTACAAAGATTAATCGCTACTTCAGTACGCGGGCTTAGTAATGATTATTACTCCGCTAAGCAAATAGAAAGCTCAATAAAATACATTTTTGGAGTTGATACACAGTTATTGATTGACGGCACTTATTATGTAATTGAAGAAGACGGTAACATTATAGCCTGCGGCGGATGGAGTAAAAGGATAACCCTTTATGGCGGCGACCAACACAAAAGTATAGCCGACCCACTGCTTGACCCCAATACTGATGCCGCCAGGATACGTGCCTTTTTTGTTGACCCCGCTTGGGCTCGACAAGGTATTGGTAAAATGCTGATACAACATTGTGAAACAGAAGCAATGAATAATGGCTTTACTGCTATGGAATTGGGCGCTACATTACCCGGTGAGCCACTATACAAAGCGATGGGCTATAAAAGTATCTCGAACATAATTGTTGATATGCCTGATGGTGAAAAATTGGAAGTGGTTAAAATGCGTAAAGAATTAATTTAAAAATAAAAAAGGCCTCCGGTTACCCAACCGAAAGCCCAATAAACAATAAACATAAACCTGATTATTTTGTGCTGCTATCAACAGATGTTACCTTCCAGCTGTTAGTCTTTACAAGCGATAATACATCCGTACGGGTATAACCGTCGTATTTAAAATCAACTTTAACCTTTAATGTGCCGTTGTCCGAAGTTAAAACTGTTGTGTCTGTAGTTACCGCTAATCCTGATACTGTATTGGCTTTAATAAAATCAACCAACTGATCCTTGTTAAGGGTATTTACATTTGCGCCGCGCGCAGTATTAAATTGCAAGTCGTTATCTAATATTTTATCCAAATTGTCGGTATTTCCTGTTGTTACGGCATTAATATACATGTTTACAACATCGGTTTGAGTTATTGGATTTGGATGTAATTTAACAGTTGCATTTGCTGCCACGCTTGCGAAAAGCAACGCTATACCGGCAAGCATTATTTTTAGTGTTTTCATAATTTTGTGAGTTAGATTATTTCTTAAATTTATAACCATATGACGCCACCAATTATTGAAGTGTTACAAAAAATCGACTCTAAATTCAGATTTAACAAACATTTAACATAAGTACCGATTGATTGATTAATCTGAAACAAACACACGCAGTATCATCAACATGGTTGAGTTTAATACCATTATTTTGCAATTTGCTGAACAAGGCGAAAAAACCGGTTGGAGCTATATCGAAGTTTCCGCTGATTTGGCCTGCCAGTTATTGCCCAACAATAAAAAATCGTTCAGGGTAAAGGGTATGCTGGATGGATTTGCTTTCGCCGGTCTGGCTTTAATACCAATGGGTGAAGGCAATTTTATTTTGCCGCTAAAAGCGGATATAAGGAAAGCTATACATAAAAACGCAGGCGCTATATTGCAGGTTAAGCTGGAATACGATAAAGATTTTAAGGTAGATATTCCGGATGATTTGCAGGAGTGTTTTGATTTTGAACCGGAAGCTGCCGATTTTTTTTACAGCCTACCCAAATCACATCGCAATTATTTTATTAAATGGATAACTGATGCCAAAACCAGCGAAACCCGGGCAAAAAGAATTGCAAATACTGTTAATGCCATGTTGCGCAAATGGCCTTATAACGTGATGATAAGAGAGATGAGGAAGGATGTTTGATGATTGGATGTGCGGATGTGCAAATTTGCAGATGTTGGAATCTGGCTATTTGTTCAAAAAATCCACACATCTGCACATTATACTTATCTTTACCCATCCATAATTTTTATAGCTAATAATGAGCGAAGATTTAAACCCGAACGATATACCTGCTAATAGCGAAGAAAAATTACATACCATTACCTCCCTTGACGGATTGTACGAAAACTGGTTCCTGGATTACGCATCATATGTGATTCTTGACCGTGCCGTACCTCACATAAATGATGGATTAAAGCCTGTACAACGCCGTATACTGCACTCTCTTAAAGAAATGGATGACGGACGTTTTAACAAAGCCGCCAACGTTATTGGTAACACCATGAAATATCACCCGCATGGGGATGCTTCTATTGGTGATGCCATGGTGCAGATAGGCCAGAAAAACCTGATGATAGATTGCCAGGGTAACTGGGGCGACCCGGTAACTGGCGACTCGGCGGCAGCGCCTAGGTATATTGAGGCTCGTTTATCTAAGTTTGCTTTGGAGGTTGCTTTTAATCCTGAAACAACTACCTGGCAGGCCAGTTATGACGGACGTAACCGTGAGCCGATAACTCTACCTATAAAGTTCCCGCTATTATTAGCGCAGGGGGCTGAAGGTATTGCCGTAGGTTTGGCTACCAAAATATTACCGCATAATTTTAATGAGTTGCTGGATGCATCCATCGAGGTGCTTAAGGGGAACAAACCAAATTTATTGCCCGATTTCCCGACGGGTGGTATGGCTGATGCTTCCAACTATAATGATGGCCAGCGTGGGGGCCGTGTGCGGGTGCGTGCTAAGATCATCGAAAAGGATAAAAAGACGCTTGCTATTACCGAGATACCATTTACCACCACTACAGGTGGTTTAATTGACAGTATTATATCTGCCAACGATAAAGGCAAGATCAAGATAAAAAAGATTGAGGATAACACCGCTAAGGATGTAGAGATTGTGATTCATTTAGCGCCGGGCATTTCGCCGGATGTTACGATTGACGCGCTTTATGCTTTTACCGATTGCGAAGTATCCATATCGCCTAACACCTGCGTAATACAGGATGACAAGCCACGCTTTATGAGTGTGAATGACATGCTTAGTGAAAGCACCCACTTTACCCGCGAACTGCTGAAACAGGAGTTGCAGATAAAGCTGAAGGACCTGATGGAGAAGATATTTTTTAGCTCATTGCTGAAAATATTTATTTCTGAAGGCATGTATAAGCATCCGGATTATGAAAGCTCGGCTAATTTTGAGCAGGTGCTGGAGGTATTGAACCGTTTGTTCGAGCCATTCTTCCCGCTGTTTTACAGGGAGATTTTGCCTGAAGATTATAAGAAGCTGATCGATAAACCGATGAGCAGCATTACCCGTTTTGACTTAAAGAAAACGGATGAGCAGATCAAGAACCTTGAGAGTGAAATAAAAACGGTTAAACATCACCTTAAACATCTCACCGAATATACGATTGACTGGTTCACCCGTCTGAAAGAGAAATATGGCAAAGAGCGCGGACGTAAAACTGAATTGCGCACTTTTGATAAAGTTGAGGCGGCACAGGTAGCGCTGGCAAACGTTAAGCTTTATGTAAATCGTGAAGATGGGTTCATCGGTTTAGGTTTGAAGAAAGACGAGTTTGTTTGCGATTGTTCAGATATTGACGAGATCATTGTTTTTCGTGGTGATGGACAATGTGTGATAACCAAAGTACAGGAAAAAGTATTTGTTGGTAAAGACATTATCCACATAGCCGTATTTAAGAAGAATGATGAGCGTACCATTTATAACATGATTTATAAAGATGGTGCGAGTGGTGTAAGCTACATCAAACGCTTCGCGGTTACCGGTGTTACCCGCGATAAGGAATATGACCTCACCAAAGGTTCTAAAGGATCAAAAGTATTGTACTTCAGCGCTAACCCTAACGGTGAGGCGGAGATCATCAACATACAATTAAAACCACACTCTAAGCTTAAAAAATTACAGTTTGATGAGGACTTTGCAGCCATAGCTATTAAAGGCCGTGGTTCGATGGGGAATATCGTAACCAAATATCCTGTTAAAAAAATCTTATTGAAAAGTAAAGGTATATCCACCCTGTCTGGCCGTAAGATATGGTATGATGATATACTGAAACGCTTAAATATTGATGGCCGTGGCAAATATTTAGGTGAGTTTGATGGTGATGATCGCGTACTATCAGTACTAAGTACGGGTATATATGAGCTAACCGGTTTCGACCTGAACAATCACTTTTTTGATACCATGATCCTGATCGAAAAATATGATCCGGAGAAGGTATTTACGGTGGTTCATTTTGACGGCAAATCAAAAAACTACCTGGTTAAACGTTTCGCGTTTGAGAATACGCCGCCGGGTAAGGAAACCAGTATCATAAGTGATGAAAATGGTTCAAAATTGGTATTTATATCCGGCGCAGCGCAACCTGTAGCCAAACTCGATCAGCTTAAAGGCAAAACACAAACCCCTGAAACGATTGAGATAAATCTGGCCGAACTGATTGATGTTAAAGGAATGAAGGCGATGGGTAACCGGGTAAGCCAACACACCATACAATCAATTGAACTGATAGCCGTGGAAGAACCGCAAGAGGTGGATGCGGAACCGGAGGAGATTGCCGAAATGGAAGAAACACCATCGCCGGAAATAGAGGAAGCATCGGAAGCCCCGGAGCCGGAAGCTGCTGATGAACCACCTGCCCCACCTGCTAAGAAGATAGATTTCGAGATCACCAATCCGGATGATATTGATATAGATGATAAAGGGCAGATAGGCTTATTTTAATGCAGAAAGTCAATGATAGGATTAAGAATACTCGACCTGTTATTGACTTTATTACATTTTGTAATTATCGGGTTCAACCTGTTCGGCTGGATATGGAAACGTACCCGCAAACTTCATTTAACTGTGGTTGGTGCAACAGCGGCTTGCTGGTTTATTTTAGGTATTTGGTTTGGGATTGGTTACTGCCCCATAACCGATTGGGACTGGCAGATTAAGGAAAAACTAGGCGAGCATAACCTGCCGGATTCCTTTATTAAGTATTATGCGGACATGATCACTGGGCATTCGGTTAACGCTTCTCTTATAGATATATTAACCGCAACAGGCTTTTTTATAGCAGTTTTGCTGGCTGTGTACTTTAACTTTATTCAGAAGAGGGTATCAAGAAATTAAAGTATGTCAACTCTGTCAGACTTACGAAGTTTTTTAAACTAAATCTTTAAACGCTCAGTATGATAATTAGATAAATACCTCAGCCATACATCGCATCACATTATCTTCCCCAAAAAAACTTTAACTTTATTGTAAGGATTCTATTCTATAGCCGACTAACCAGTAATTCTAAATCAGATTAAAATGAAGTCGATCAAAATATTATCAATAACCATATTGCTTGTCGCGTTTGCGTTAAGCTCGTTTACTTATAAACACAACAGCAAACTAATCGATAACGACAAGGGCTTTGCTGTTGTTGAGCTATTCACTTCCGAAGGTTGTTCCAGCTGCCCGCCTGCCGATGCGGTGGTTGCAAAAATTGAGAAAGAAAGCGCGGGCAAACCTATTTACATTCTTGCTTTTCATGTTGATTATTGGAACCGCCTGGGTTGGAAGGATGGGTTCAGTAGTGCGGCTTATTCGCAGAGGCAAAACCAGTATGCGCATTGGTTGAATCTATCGTCGGTTTATACCCCGCAAGTTGTTGTAAATGGTCGCACCGAGTTTGTAGGTTCTGAAGAAGGCACCTTACGCAACGCCATCAAAACAAATCTGGCTAAAAACGCCGTAGCTCAAATTGGCTTAAGCGATATTAAGATCGATCAAAACAAAGTTGAATTGCAGTATCAGACACAAGGAAAAACCGCCAATTCCGTTTTATTGCTGGCCGTTGTACAAAAATCGGCACTAACCAAAGTGGAGCGTGGCGAGAATAGCGGCCGTACACTTTCGCATGTACAAATTGTACGTGGAATAGAAAGCATATCTTTAAAGGGCGATAAGGGCTCAGCAAGTATTGAACTGCAAAAGGGTTTTGATGCCCGCGGGTCGGAAGTTATCGCTTTTGTGCAGAACACTGCAGATGGGGAGATTACCGGAGCAACAAAAGTATCCCTTAATTAATCTTTTTAAGGCATTTTATCGTAGTTAATATAAAGCGCTAATGAAAACCATCAAAGAAAAACACTCCTTAGTTATGCGGTGGACGCATTGGGTTAACTTCCCGATACTGACCGTGATGATATGGAGCGGTATGCTGATCTATTGGGCTAATGATGAATATAAGATCACCATTTTTGGGCATACCTATGTACGTTTTTTCCCGGACTGGTATTATAACCTGCTGCATATCCCGGCACGGTTGGCAGAAGGCATGGCATTCCACTTTTTGTTTATGTGGTTTTTTACGCTGAACGGGATATTTTACGTGGCATACACCATCATTTCGGGTGCATGGCGCGAGTTGGTTCCGCAGAAAAAATCATGGAAAGAGGCTTGGTTTGTTTTATTGCACGATCTGCACATCCGCAAAATGGCGCCACCCCAAAACAAATATAATGCCGCGCAACGCATAGCTTATACCGCTATTATTGTAATGGGGATTGGTTCAGTAATTACAGGGCTGGCCATTTACAAGCCAGTGCAGTTTTATTATTTAACATGGCTTTGCGGTGGCTACCATTTTGCCAGGATCATCCATTTCGCCTTGACATTAGGCTATGTATTTTTCTTTTTGATACATATAGTACAGGTAATTATTGCCGGGTGGAATAACTTCAGGTCGGTAATTTCCGGCTTTGAAGTGGTAAATACAGACACACCTAAAAAACTTGCAAAAGATGAATAACCCCGAAGAAGATAAAAAGCCTAAAGCAGAAGTTCCTGTACAAAAGCAGATCAACAGGCGTAATTTTATTTCTTTTACCACATTTACAGTTTTAGGTGTTGCTGCTTATGGCGGCTGGCGAAAGCTATATACTTCGCCTATTGAAACGCTTGGCATTACCGGCGAAGCACATAAACCTTTACGCCGCGCGCTGAATAAAAGTGAATTATTTTTTCGCAACTTTTTCAGCAATAACCACCTGGTTAAAACCTATCCAAAATCAATGGCGGCTAAGGTTGTTCGCAAAAACACCAGCATTGGCGCCGATAGTCGTTTAGACGCCGCTAACTGGCGGTTGAAAGTTAAAAAACTCTCAGGAGAGGTGCTGAGTATTAGCATTGATGAAATTAAAGCCTTAACCAAAACCGACCTTGTTTTTGATTTTAAGTGCGTTGAAGGCTGGGACCAGATACAGCACTGGGGCGGCGTGCGTTTTGTTGATTTTATTGAACATTTCGGCCTTCACCCCGAAACCAAGCTAGACTATGTAGGCATGGAAACACCCGATAAGGGTTATTATGTAGGCTTAGATATGGCAAGTGCCATGCACCCACAAACGTTGCTCGCCTATGAAATGAATGACCAACCGATACCAGTGCCGCATGGTGCGCCATTACGCCTAATTATCCCGGTTAAATACGGCATTAAAAATTTAAAGCGGATTGGAACCATTAGTTTCAGCAACCGAAGACCACACGATTACTGGGCCGAACAGGGTTATGATTATTATTCGGGTTTGTAAGGAAGCTGTTTAAATTTCATTTGTGCTTTGTTGGTGTTGTCACCAACAAATTTAAACGAGGCAAAGCATTCTATCATCAAAATTTCACCATAATATTCGCATATTGCGGTGAATGCCTGCAGTACACTTCCCTTTCAGAAAACAGCTAGCTTATGCCTGCGGCATGATCGGGTGGAGCATCATGACGAATATTATCATCGTAATGCTGCCTTACTTCTACCTGCCGCCAAGCAATGCGGGTTTAAAGCCGCTTATTCCGCAATTAATGTTGTTTGGGGTATTAAATATACTGTCGGTTATTGCAGCATCAGGGCGCTTTGTCGATGCTCTTTTTGATCCTTTTATCGCATCCTTAAGTGACAAAAGCGAGAACCCCAAAGGCCGCCGGATACCATTTATGAAATGGGCAATATTGCCTGCCATGATCTTCTGTTTCCTCACCTTTTGTCCGGTTGAAAAAGGTGAAAGTTCCAGAAACGCGGTATGGTTAACCTGCACGCTCATCTTATTTTTCATGAGCGTTACCACCTACATCATTCCATACAATGCGCTTTTACCCGAGCTTACCGAAACCGCATCCGAAAAAGTAAAGCTGTCATCTTTTCAACAGGTGGGCTTTGTTTTGGGGATGATCATATCCGGCTTTGTAAATAATTACGCCGATTTGGTACAGAAGTTTTTACATATCATCAGTCGCGATTCAGCAGTTCAATACACCATTGGCGGCCTGAGTTTAGTGGCCGGTTTTTTTATGCTGATACCTGTTTTATTTATCGACGAAAAAAAATACTCATCAAGTAAGCCGTCGCATTTGCCACTTTTGCCTGCTATACGTAAAACATTTAGTAACCGCAATTTTAAATACTACCTGATCTCGGATTTTTCTTACTACATGGCACTGAGCATCATCTCCAGCGGCTTATTATATTTCGTAACGGTATTGCTTGGCTTGCCTGAATCAGATGGTGGCCCGCTATTAGGGGTAATGGTTTTGGTATCGCTGATGTTTTACCCACTCATCAATTACCTTTCTAAAAAAATCGGCAAAAAACCTATTGTACTTTTTTCCTTTTTCCTGTTATGTATCGCATTTATCGCGATCTATTTCCTTGGTAAATTCCCCATATCGCCTACGGCTCAAATTTATTGTTTGTTGCTTTTGGCAAGTTTCCCGCTGGCGTCTTTAGGTATTTTACCAAATGCTATACTTGCCGAAATAGCTCAGGATGATGCCATCAAAACCAAAGAAAACCGTGAAGGGATGTTCTTCGCTGTAAAATATCTGTTTGTGAAATTTGGGCAAACACTGGGTATAGCCTTATTCGCTTTCCTTACCGTTTACGGTAAAGACCCTGGCAATGATTACGGCCTGCGCCTGAATGGTTTATGCGGCTTTGTACTCTGCCTGTTGGCGATGATGTTTTTTAGTAGATTTAAAGAGAAAAGAAGGGTGTAGTACACAACAACTAATCTAAAACCAATCGTAATGAAAAAAGCTATAGGTATACTTTACACTTTTATATATTTATTAATTGCAGCTGTAGTTACAGGTTGCAATCAACAACCATCCCAAACTAAGTCTGCAACAAGCACTACAACCAAATTAACGGTAAAAAGCATGCAGGATGATCTTTTTATCTTATGGTCGGCTATTAAAGAAATGCATCCTGGATATGGCCTGTATACCCCGGCGGATAGTTTGCAAGCAGCCTATAACAAAACTTATCAAACTATAACCCAGCCGCTGTATGAAAACGAATTTATAGCCCACATTTATCCGTTGATATGTAAGCTTAGATGCGGTCATACACAAATACGTCATTCCGATAACTATAAACCATTACCATCTGATCCAAAAGAACCGCACTTGCCATTCGAGGTGCTGGTTCGTAATCACCATGCCTGGGTTACCACACATGCTACCCAACTGTTTTCCACCGGCGACGAAGTAATAAGCATTAATGATGTACCGGTAACTCAGATAATAAATAACGGATACAACTTATATTGTGGCGATGGCTATATACAAACATTTAAAGAATTATTTTTAAGTGAATACGATGGCTTTGAAGATGCCTGCTTTAAATATTACCATTGGCAAGGGCCATATCGAATTAAATTGCTTACTAAACAGGGTGCGATAAAATCGGTTACAGAGAACGCGGCTGCAACAAGCGGCCCATGGCAAAGCTTGCCTGAGAGGCCAATAGATAATTATGCCGGATGGGTATTATCGAAAAATACAGGTTACTTGCCGCTACGATTTTTAAAGAACACCTCAACTGCGTTGTTTGAAGCCAAAACATTTCAATATGCTGATACGACCATTTATACGGAGGCTTTTAAACAGATACAGCAACATGGTATAAAAAACTTAATCATTGACCTACGGCATAATACCGGTGGCGACATCAGGATAGCAGAAAAGCTGCTTTCTTTTTTGGCAGATTCGTCCTTTTATATTGTAAAAGATGTAAAATCAAGAGTAGCGGATCCAACCACAACCCGTTTTGAGCAATATTTTGATACCGCCCGTACGGAAAGTTTTAGAAATGGGTTTGCTCCGGGTAATAAAGAAGGTAATTGGTATCACATTAATATAAAGCCGGTATTCGGGCAATTGTATGGCAGGCTACCGCTAGCAAAAAAATACCACTACCATGGCAATGTGTATGCTTTAATTGATGGCGCTACTTTTTCATCGGCGGCGCTATTTACAGCAGCCTTTAAGGCTCAATGCAAAAACGTAAAATTTATTGGCCGAGAAACCGCCGGTAACGAGGAAGGCTGTAACGGTGGAACACTTCAACGGTTAACGTTACCTAACACTAAAATTGTAGTCGACTTCCCATGGATGCACCTGGTATCCGTAGCAAACAATCCCATACATGGACGGGGTATTATGCCCAACTATTATGTGGATTATACCGCAGAGAACGTCGTGAGTAAAAAAGACCTTGATTTACAAAAAGCGATAAGTCTGATTAAATAGTCAAACAACTACCCTCCCGAGGTATTACTTTGGTTTTATGCAGGCAAAAGTTCATTAGCTAACTAAAATCAGAAATAGTTTTATCTAATTCAATACGCGTAATTTTTCAAAAAGCAGATGCGCATAGTATGTTAACAACAAAGCGTTGCAATGGTTTATTGAATTGTAACGAACAGATTACATCGCCACATTATGCTTAATTAGCTATAAAATCATCTATATTTATGGCAACTTAACCTTTATCACTATGTCATTTAAACCACAGCCTAATCAGCTTTATTACCTGATTCCAAAAGGCAAAACTACCAACGTAGTTGGAGCACCAAATTCAAACATTCCTGTGCAAATTGAAGAACAATCGTACCAAAAAGACAATGAGCACCAGCGATTTAAATTTGACTCTGCCGGGAACAAAGCATGGTGGTTCCTGTTACCGCCATTTAAGGATCGTTACCTGGCAGTTGATGGTAGTTCTCAGGGAGATGGTGCCAGGATAATTCAATGGCAATTTGAACCACCTAAGAAAACTAATTTGCATTTTCAGTTTTTACCGGCTGGCAATGGCTATTATCGTATAATGGCCATACACAGCAGTAAATTTTGGGAGATTATTGATCGGTCGGCTACACAAAAGGGTCGGCTTGTACAAAGTTCTTATAACAAGAATGATGGTCAGCTTTTTTCACTAACCCCAGTACCGAATGTGGCTTCGGATATTCCTCCGGTAGCGTTCGATCAAAAAAGTGACATTGAAAGAACAGGCACCTTAGCCATACTTGGCAAAATACCCGAAGTTGGTGCAGGCTTATCTTTTGTAGTTGGCTTATTTTGGAAAGCAAATGACCCGCTGGCCGACCTTTGGAACCAAATGAAAACTTATGTTGATGCACGTATCCGCACCTTGTTGATGGAAGATACCATGAATAAGATGAGTTTACAATTGAGGGGCCATATAACTACCATTGAGGAAATATCAAGAGCCGATGAAAATAAGGGCATTCGCTTAGTTGCTAAAGTTGATGCGATTAAAGCTCTTCGATTAGAATATATAGAAGTTGCAAAAACGGCATTGCCTTATTTAGTTGCTTTGGGAAATGTAGAGTTATCCTTACGTCGTACCTTGTATACTGATTACGATGCATTATTCCCGCCAAAAGCAGCAACTGCAACTGACGGCCCTAAATTGCTGAAAAGCAAAAATCAAAATCTCACAGAGCTGAAAACCGCGATTACTGAATACAAAACTGCCTTTGATGCCGCTATTACCACACTGGTGGCTAATCGTATGGAGAAGATACATTGGAAGTTGGATGTCGAAATGCGGAGGCCTCAAAGCCCTTATGAAGTAAAAGGCGCACGTGCATATGATGATTTTGATGGATGGTCTTTGGCTTTTTGGAATTATGATGATTCGGCGAACTATGGCGTTAGAAATTATAAAGAATGGGCTGAGTTTGCCTATAATCAGCGAAAATTACAGATCCAGGCGCAGTATGATACCGAGATGAAAGATTTAGGAAAATTAGCTTTGCTGTGGGACTATTTCGATCAGGTAACCCCGTTGCCTGCTCCTGTAACCTATCGTGTAAAAGTTGGTGCATTTGGCGGTTTAAATGCTTATAACCCTTTTAACGGGGTGGATAATTCAACCATTACCGCAATTGAAGTTTATTCAAACAATGGTGACCTGTGCGGATTACAAGTTTATTATAATGGCACGGCAAATGGCTTGCAAGGCAAAAAGGGCAACAAAACAGACAGACTTGAATTAACCCAGGGAGCAACCCGTGAAGAGGATGAGTTTATAACCAGCGTTTACGGCTACCATGCCGACCATATTTATGGTTTGTGGTTCGTAACAAGCCACGGCAAAATTGTAGGTGCCGGCAAAGAACAGTATTCGTTCTTCAGCGCTGACATTGCAGATGGCTTAAAAGGCCGCCTTGAAAAAATAAGCGGCTACAATGATGTACATACTTTGGAACGACTCAACTTTCATTGGAAGTATAGCGAAATACCGCCAAAAACTCCAACTGCATAATAAAATAATAAGGCCGTAATAGTTTTATTATGGCCTTATTATTCCTGTTTTTAGCACGTTATTTGGTAACCGTATTTAAAAATTGTAAAACGGTGTAGGTTGATAGCTGTCCGCCCGGGCCGTTCAAATTAAAATCGAACCCGTGGGTAGCCCATGGCAATTGCAGCCAGTAATGTTTAACACCGCCATTTTGCAATGCGCCATTTAATCGGTGACTATGCTCCGGCGAAACTAATACATCGTTGCTGCCGTGTATGATCAATGTCGGTACGGACTGTTTATCTACATAAATCAACGGCGAACAATCAAAATACTTTTGAGGTACTTGTGAATATGAGCCCCCAATATATTGTTCCATCACCTTGCGGGAATCCATTATTAATGGGCTTGCGGGGATAGAATAACCCCAAACCATATCCGCAGGGCCATAAAAATCTACCACACCTTTCAAATCTTTCTCGTGCATGGTGTAGGCTGCCAGCAACGCGATCTGCGCACCTGCCGAGCGGCCTATCAATACAAGTTGGGTTGTATCAATATTTAGCTCTTCTGCATGCTCGCGCATGTATTTAATGGCATTGGCGACATCTTCAACGGGCGCTGGCGTTTGCCATTTAGGCGCCAGGCGATAGTTGATAGATGCTACATTATAGCCTTTCGTTGCCAGGTAACTGTTCAGCTCCGGCAATTGCCGACTGTCGCCACCCGCCCATGAACCGCCGTGTATCACAATAACGCAGGGCTTTTTGCCCAAAATTTGCGAGGGATAAAAATCAAGGCTCATGCTGGTATCGGCATATTTTATATAGGTTATTTTTTTGTACGGGACGCGTACCGTCTTTTTAAACATCTTAAAAAAACTGAATGGCGCACTGGTGCTGTCAGTATTGGAAACGCCGAAGTTTTTATCAAAATCTGCTCTTATGCTACCGGCTACTATATAAGCCCTTGCGACTGGCGATAGGAATAACACTAAAGCAACCAAACCTATGATAGTGCCCGGGAATACGTATCTACCGCCAAAAAAACCGGTCAGCAATACAACAATAGTAATTGCTGAGAATAGCCACGGGAATTCCGTTACCGCAATAGCCAGCAACCACACGTGATATTCAAAGGCTTTAAAAACTGCTAATAAGGAAAGAAGAAATAGTAGTACAATAAGTATTAAGCGGATCATGTGTTAATTTTAGGAAATAATAATGACTTACAACACGCCAAAGAATCGTTTTAACGAAAATCAATCTTATTTCTTAGCTGCTTTTATAAAAGCCAGTGCATCATCCGCATGTTCTTTGCCTTGTAGCATGGCTTCGTGGGTATAAACGATCTTTCCTTTTAGGTCGACAACAAAAGTTTCGCGACCGCTCATAAACAACTTGTTTTGCACACCGAATAGATCATATATCTTGTTACCGGGATCGCTTAACAAAGTGAAGGGTAATTTATAATGCTGCTGAAATTCCTTGTGACTCGCTATCGTGCCGCCATTAACCCCAATAACCATCGCCCCTGCTTTAGTAAACGCATCAAAACTATCGCGAAAAGCGCAAGCCTCCTTGGTACAAACCATGCTCTCATCTTTCGGATAAAAATAGATCACCAATACTTTTTTACCTATATAATCACGTACGTTAAACAGTTTTCCATCCTGATCGTGCAGAGTAAAATTTGGCACATTATCGCCAATCTGTAATTGTTTATCTGATTGTGCGTAGCTGGTTTTGCAAGAAACTATCAGCATAAAAGCCAATACCAACAGCGCGTTTTTTAGGGTGATGCTTTTCATATATACAATATACGTTTGTTGTATGCCTAAGCGATTTTTATTGTGAAGAATATTATTAGTAGTAAGTATATGGTATCAAGTAGCAAGACCGAAGCCGCTTTCCTCGCTCGCAATGACGCTTTGCTTTTTGTTGTTTATAAAAAAGAATTCAATATTTAAAAAATCCTACTGACATAGGGCTGTCATTAGCGTATGGTTTATTTGTATTACAAACTAAAAAACAAAAAGCTATGCAAATCATCCCAATGTTTTTAAAGGAACTTGAGCAGGAAGCCCAGGCCACCCGTAACATGCTGCAACGTGTACCAAATGATAAATTCAGCTGGCAGCCACACCCCAAAAGCATGACCATTAGCAAATTGGTAAATCATATTGCCGAACTACCTACGTGGATAACAATAGCGCTTACTACTAACGAGCTTGATTTTGCCACCGTGCCTTACAATACTGATAGCCTGAATACCATTGAAGAGGTATTGGCGCTTTTAGAGAAAAATGTAGCAGAAGCGCGCACCCAGCTTGAAGCAACTAATGAAGATGTATTAGCGGAAACCTGGACCATGCGCAACGGCGACCAAATATACATGGTAAGAACAAAAGCAGAAGTGATACGGGTATCTTTTAGCCAAACCTCGCATCACCGTGCACAATTAGGGGTGTTTTTAAGATTATTAAATATCCCAATCCCCGGCAGTTACGGCCCAAGCGCTGATGAGCAGGAATTTAAATTGATGGAGCAAGAGTAAAAACCATCGTCATGGAGCGTATAATTTGTCATTCTGAGGTACGAAGAATCTGTACATTGTAAACTGCCCTACAGATTCTTCGTACCTCAGAATGACAATGGGGCAGTTACAAAAAGCTTCAACTTAAAAAACAAAAAAGACCAATTTTCACTAAGAAAATTGGTCTTTTAACCTCTTATTTGAAGCCTTTAATTATTAGATGTGGATGAACAACTCTTCTTTAGGTCTTCTTACTTTTTCCATTTTGCTGTAAACATCTTCGTCAGAGCGATAACCTACCGGTGCGATAACTACGGCAGATAAGCCTAATGCTTTCAAACCTAATATCTCATCGAACTTACCGGCATCAAAACCTTCCATTGGGCAGGCATCAATATCCATTTCGGCAGCGGCTGTTAACAATACACCCAAAGCGATATAAGTTTGTTTGGTTGCCCAGTTAATTTTTTGCTCTTCGCTTAGGCTGGCAAGAGTGCCTTGTACCATTTGCTCAAAACCAGCTAAATGCTCCCGGCCGATACCACGTGTTTTAGCGATCAGATCAAGGTAATAGTTACCATAATCCTTATCTATTTCTTTCTCGATAGCAAATATGATCACTTGTGAGCTTTGTGTTAACTGCGCCTGGCCATGTGCTGCTTCACGCAATTTTTCGCGGATCTCAGGATCTTCAACCACCAAAATACGGTAAGCCTGCAAACCCATTGATGACGGTGCCAAGCGAACAGAATCCAATAACTGATCTAATTGTGCCTTGGTTAATTTTTTTGTAGCGTCGAAGTTTTTAATAGCCGCGCGCTTTTGTAGTTTTTCTATTAATGACATGTTGTTTTCTTTTTCGTTTTACAACACAAATTTAGATGTTGCAACATTTAAAATGGTCACGAGGAAGTAATTTGAAAATTAGATTGCAATTAAGATCACTATCTTTTTTTAGGGCCGCCTTGCCTTCTGTTGTTACCCCTGTTATTGCCGCCTCTGCCGCCGCCGTCTCTTTTTAGCGGTGCCATTTTAATCAGCGTAGGGTCGCCTAGAACTTCAGGTAGTACGATGCGCCTGATCTGGCGGTCCATCATTTCTTCGATGTTTTTTAGCTTGCGCTGATCTCGGTCGTTAACAAAAGTGATAGCGGTACCGGTAGTTTCGGCACGCGCAGTACGGCCAATACGGTGAATATAATCTTCAGGGTCGGATGGAGCGTCGTAGTTCACTACTAAATCAATCCCTTCCACATCAATACCACGCGAAAGCGCATCGGTACCAATTATAATAGGTACTTGTTTATTTTTGAATTTCAGCAGGATCTCTTCACGCTCATTCTGCTCCAGGTCGGAGTGGAAGGCGTTGATCTTTAAATGCGCCGCTTTTAATTGCTTATGGACTTCTTTGACCTTATCCTTTGTAGATGCAAAAATGATGATGCTTACAAAGCCACCTTCTTTTAAAATCAGTTGTAATAGTCCTGATTTCTGATGATCGTTCACCAAATAAACCTGCTGATCGATACCTACCGCCGGTTGCGATATAGCGATATTGATTTGCTGCGGGTTATGTAAAACGGTTTTAGCCATGTTACGGATGCGCCCCGGCATGGTAGCCGAAAACAGCATAGTTTGTCTTTGTTTAGGCAGGTAGCTGATAATGCGCATAATATCATCCGAGAAACCCATATCCAGCATACGGTCGGCCTCATCCAGTATCAAATATTTGATATGGTTCAGCTTTAATACACCTGATGTAAGGTGGGCTATCAGCCTGCCCGGTGTAGCTATGATGATATTGACGTTATTCTGTATGCCACGGCGCTGCTGCTCGTAAACAATTCCATCACCACCGCCAAAAACAGCTATAGAGCTGATGCCGGTAAAGTAGGCTAATCCTTCTACCTGCTGATCGATTTGTTGGGCGAGTTCGCGGGTTGGGGTTAGGATAAGCGTGCTGGTTTTTTCCTCGTGGTTTTGGGTGATCAGGTTTAAAACGGGCAGCAAAAATGCCCCTGTTTTACCTGTACCTGTTTGCGCGCAGGCTATAAGGTCGTCGCCCTGTAAAATAGCCGGGATGGCCATTTCCTGTATAGGAGTTGGGCTGGTGTAGCCCATGCTTAGTACGCCTTCTAATAAATGTTCGTTGAAATTGAAATCTTGAAAAGTCACTTGTATCTGTAAGATGAAGTAGGCAAGTTAATAAAAAATGTTGTGTTACAGCAATTTCGAGTTTTTTAGGGGCTTAATCTTCCACTATTTCCACCTCTGCAACCGGACTAAATAAATAAATCCGTTTACTCTTGATCTCGGTGCATTTGAAGCGTTTACGCAGTTTCTCATCCTTGCGGAAAACCCTGCCGTCCTTTAGTTTAAATAATGCTTTTAATGGTATTTTTTCAACTGTCGTGATTGATTCGTGGTGCGCATCGTAACTGCGGAGGGCACGGTACAAACTCAAGTCGGAGCAACTGGACGCTGCCGGGTTATTTAAATAATTGACAATGGTATGCTTAATATCCGCAGGGAAAATATCCTTTTCAAAAAAAGGCTGCATCATCTTTTTGAAGTTATTTTTCCATTCGATGCCATGCGGTTTGGCTTTGTGCTTGTGCTCGTTCCAGGTATGCAGGTGGGCAAACTCATGTACGGTAGTCACCAAAAACGCGTAGGGATTCAAATCGAAATTAACGGAAATGCGGTGTCCTTTGTCGCCATGCGGTGAACGGTAGTCGCCAAACTTTGTATTGCGGTTGCGCGATATTTTAAATTCGCACTTAAAGTAGTCGATCCATCGGCCGATAAGCGGTGCCGCTTCGGGTGGAAGATACTTTTCTAAAACTTTTACTTTATCCAATTTTACCTCGATGCAAAGATAAGGTTTTTTATTTTATTGTCATTCTGAGCGGAGCGAAGAATCTTCTTCGATTTATAAAGTTCGCATGCATGGTTTAGAAGATTCTTCATTGCATTCATAATGACAAGTAGAGTTATTTCAGCACCACATACGCTATAAAACTCGCGGCGTAAGCCAGCACCGTCATATAGGCGAATTGGATAGCGGGCCAGCGCCAGTTTTTGGTTTCTCGGAATACTATGGCCACCGTACTGGCGCACTGCATGGCGAAGGCATAAAACATCATGAGTGAGAATGCGACCGCCAGTGTGAATACCGGTTGCCCGGTATCAGGGTTTTTGGCCTCCTTCATTTTTTCGTAGACGGACTGCATCTTCTCAGCACTACCGTTTACGCTGTATATGGTTGCCATAGTGCCAACAAAAACTTCGCGGGCAGCAAAGGAGGTAATTAGCGCTATACCGATCTTCCAATCAAACCCAAGCGGGCGGATAACCGGCTCAATAGTGTGACCTAGAACACCTGCATAAGAATTCTCTAATTTGGCTGATGATATTGTCCTGCTCAAACTATCAGGAGTCATATGCTGGGTATATTGTGGTGTACTAAATTTTTGGTCGATCTTAGCAAAACGATCGCCGGGGCCATAAGATGCCAGTACCCAAAGGATTATAGATATAGCGATAATCACCTTACCTGCCTGGAAAACAAAAGCTTTTGAGCGATCATACATCGAGAAGATCACATTGTTCCAGCGTGGCATGCGGTAAACGGGTAGCTCCATAATAAAGTAGCCACGTTCCTTGCCTTTCAGTATAAATTTAAATACCCAGGCAACCACAATGGCTGAGATTAAGCTGAAAACGTACATACCCGTTAGAGCCAAACCCTGCATGTTAAATACCCACCAAACATTATGATTAGGTACTACCAGTGCTATCAATAAAGTATAAATAGGTAAACGTGCCGAGCAGGTTACCAGTGGCGTAACCATAATGGTAATCATCCTGTCTTTCCAATTCTCAATGGTACGTGTGCCCATGATAGATGGCACGGCGCAGGCAAAACCACCGATCAGCGGCACTACTGATTTGCCATTCAAACCAACCTTACGCATCAGTTTATCCATCATAAAGGTAACGCGCGACATGTAGCCGGTATCTTCCAGTATGGATATAAAGGCGAAAAGTATGGCAATCTGCGGGATGAAAACCATTACACCACTCAAGCCCGCTATGATACCATCAACCAGCAGACTGGTTAGCGGACCGGGAGGCAATGTGTGATGCAGTGAATCCTGTATCCAAACGAAGGCATCACCGATTAACTCCATCGGGTATGACGACCAGGAGAAGATCGCCTGGAACATAAACATCAGGATCGCGAAGAATATCACGAAGCCAAAGAATTTATGTGTTAATATTTTATCTATTTTATTGCTGTGTGTTTCCCCTTGCGCGGTTACCGGTTTTTTAACCGTGTCGTACAGCAAGTCGTTTATAAAAGCGTAGCGGGCAATGGTTTCAGTGCCCTGTGCTTTTTGCGAGTTGAAGGAATGTTCTTTTTCCAGTTCCTCTATCCTATCGCTTTGCTCAGGCGTTAAAAACTTTAATGTTTCGTGCTGATGGGCAAGCTGTAAAGCAAGATACGGATTATCTATATTTAACTCACGGCCAATGGCCTCCACCAGTTCCGGGGCGATGGTATTTACATCGATGCTATCTTCCTGGAAAGCGAATTTATTGGCGAAGGATATGGCATTTTTCAACGCTGCGGTACCTTCATTTTTCCTCGCGGATATTGGAACTACAGGCACACCCAGTTTTTTAGCGAACAGGTTTACATCAATGTCGATATCGGCTTTTTTCGCCATATCCATCATATTCAGGGCAACCACAACTGGTATTTTAAGGTCGGCTACCTGCGAGTAGAGCAGTAAATTTCTTTTTAAATTCGATGCGTCGAGGATAATCACCACCAGATCGGGTGTGTGTGCATTGTGTTTATCTGCCAAAACAGAAAACACGATGGATTCATCCTGGCTTTTTGGGTAGATGCTGTAGGTTCCCGGAAGATCAATGATTTCTGCTGTGCGGCCATCGGGCAAAGTGGTATAACCTACCTTTTTATCAACGGTAACGCCGGGAAAGTTTCCTATTTTTTGATTGAGACCGGTTAAAACATTAAAAAGTGTTGATTTTCCGGTGTTGGGGTTCCCTACAAGTGCGACTCTTATATCAGCTTTCAATGCCTAAAAAACTATTGAAGCACTATGGTATATGCTTCGCGCTTGCGTAAACTTAACTGATAACCTGCAACATTTATGGCAATTGGATCGCCCAGGGGGGCAATGCGTTCAATTCTGACCTCTTCACCCGGCAAACAACCCATTTCCATCAACTTTACCGACATTTCTAAATCGGTAAATTCCTTTACAATTCCGGTTTCGCCTACTTCAAGTTGTGAGAGCCTCATATGTTTGTGCTTATGAACTAAGCAAATGTACGCTTATTTAAATTAAATCCAAATAAGGACAATGGGAATTTATATTTGAAATGTAACTTTGTTGAAGACTGTGCTTTTTCTTAACTGCCTGTCATTGCTTCACAGTCTCGCTCCCAATGACAAGTAGTTAAGAAAACTATTCAAATAATGCACTGTAGGTGTAACATGTCGGTAGGAAATATCAGACAAATGATATTAGCGTGCCGTTAGGTACACAACATCGGCCACGTTCCGTACCTAACGGCACGGTATGCTTATTCGCTTTTTATGCTACCAACATTGAACCCAGATGGGGTTAGGCTAATTATTAGCAATACCCAATTATGCGGATCAACCTTGCAATTGCCTCTGTACAGTTTGGGACTGCCGCGCTATCGCTCGCAATGACGATGGTGAAGAAGAATGCTTTATCTTCCCAAATGTAGGGCAACCACACCCCTTGCTAAATATCCCGCAGGAAGAAAAACTTACCACCGCTAATAAAGCCGCAAAAAGGAGTAAACTATTTTTTTTCATGATTAAACGCTGCCGATAAAATTAACACACTAAACATCCCCATACAGGCTCCAACCGAATCGGCAAATACATCGTTCCATTCAAAGTCGCGCCAGGTGAAAACATATTTTTGTAGTAGCTCAATACTATAACCGTATAAAATGGCTATTACCACAATCAGTATCGCATACTTATACGGAAAACGGGTTAATTTATGTTTCCGAACCAGCCCCTGACTGTAAAAAATAACAAACACAAAAAAGAACCCGCAATGTACCAGCTTATCAAACCCCGGAAAAAATAGCGGCGATTGGGTAATAGTACCCAGATGAATGGTACAAAGGGTGAAAACAAATAAGGCCCACAAAATTGTGGGCCAGTAATATTTTAAGTTTGCTTGCATTAATTATTCGCCTATAATGGCTTTGTACGCATCGGCAGATAATAAACCATCTACGTCGGCAGCATTAACGGTAACCTTAACCATCCAGCCTGCGCCGTAAGGGTCGCTGTTAACTAATTCAGGTTGGCTATCTAGTGCAGGGTTTGTTTCATCAACAGTTCCGGTAACCGGCATAAATAAATCCGATACTGTTTTAACAGCTTCAACTGTTCCAAAAACATCATCTTTATTAATTGTTTTACCTACCGATGGGATGTCAACATAAACAATATCGCCCAGTTCGCGCTGTGCAAATTCGGTTATGCCAATGGTAGCAACATTACCTTCAACTTTTATCCACTCGTGGTCTTTGGTGTACTTTAATTCAGCAGGGAAATTCATATTGTTTATTTTATGTGCCCAAAAATAATAAACTTTAATTGAACACAATAATTTAACGTGAATTCGGGCGATTAACCACCAACCGTCATTGCGAGCGAAGCGTGGCAATCCCCGACTTACAGAGGTGGTAAAGATACTTTGCGTTAAATGAAGTGTTCTCGCCCGCTCATTGCCGCGGGGGCTAGTTCTTTTGTCTTGACACAAAAGAAACAAAAAATCAAGACGGAAAAAACCTTCCACGCACAGGCCAGCTCCCGGCCCGGTTTTCCGTGGGGCCTTTGCCCGCTTTTTAAAAGCTCCTGTCATTCTTAGCTCCGCTCAGAATGACAAAGTGGAGATGATCTTTTGCATTAGTGATAGAAGTGGATACCGGCTCGTGGCTAAGGCTTGTGTAGTATGAACGCATAGCACGGGCCGGAGGCAACGCCCAAGACACTTTCGCTTCGTTTACTCACCCCGACATCGCTTCGCTTGTCGACCTTCTCTTTCGCTGCGCGACAAAGAGGGTAGGAAAAAGTTTTGTCCTCTTTGCCGCTTGCGAAAGAGAGGGCAGCTTAAGCGGCTGAGCGAAAACCGGGTGAGTAAACACGCCAATGCATTTTGCGCCTTACTTTTTTGCCTTTCCCCTTTTCCGAACTTTCAATAATTTAACATATATTAAGCCTCTATTAACAGAATAAAACCTAACAAGGTGAGTTATGTTATTATTAGTTATAAAGAATGCCCCTTAGCCATGAAAAACTTTAGGACTGTTTTATTTATTTTATCGGTTGCCCTGGCAACGCAAGCTTGTAATCATTCAGCCAAAACAGGTAACAACGATGCCGATAATGACAGCGCCACTTCGGATACAATCGTAAGTCCGACAGAGGCCTCGCCGGATACTACCGCACCCCAAATTAATCTGGTGGTAGATCAGGAAGATTCATTATTCGCTGTAAAGGCAGCCGCAGGCAACCTTGCCGAAATTGAAATGGGTAACCTCGCCATAAAAAACGGTAAGAGTAAAAGGGTTAAAAACTTTGGGTTGATGATGGTTAAGGATCACGGCAAAGCTAATACCAAATTAATGGCGATGGCAACCGCTAAAAAGTTAACTTTACCTACAAAACCAGCTGCGGACGAACAAAAAATGCTGGCAGAACTGGCCCAAAAAACAGGTAACGATTTTGATAAAGCTTATGTAAACATGATGATAGAGGACCATAAGAATGATGTAAGCGATTTCACCACAGCCTCAACCAAAATACAAGACCCTGATATTAAGGCTTACGCAAAAAAAACATTACCCGTATTACAAAAACACCTTGATGCAATAAACGCCATACATGATAGTATGAGCCAATAAAATTTACACATGTCGAAACCTATTATAACTGGTATTATGGCTTACGGAATGTCCGGCAGGATATTTCACGCGCCATTTATAGCCACCAATCCCGCATTTAAATTGAAAGCAGTGGTAGAGCGCCACGAAAAGAAAGCAGCAAAAACGTATCCCGAAATCATCAGTTATGATGCTATTGATGATTTGCTGAATGACAAAGAGATTGAGCTGATCATCGTAAACACACCCAACTACCTGCATTTTGAGCACGCCAAGCAAGCCCTGCATGCGGGTAAACACGTGCTGGTAGAAAAACCCTGCGCCGCTACTGTTGCCGAGGTGAAAGAATTATACGATTTGGGCCGCAAGCTTAACCGGCATGTTATGGTTTACCAAAACCGCCGTTACGACAGCGGTTTCTTATCCACCAAAGAGGTAATAGAAAGCGGCAAGCTTGGTGAACTGATCGAAGTGCATTTTAGGTTAGATAGATACAAGGCCGCCATCGGGCCAAAATTATTTAAAGAGAAGAAGGATATGCCTGCCGCTGGTTTGGTTTATGATTTAGGTGCACATTTGGTTGATAACGCCATTAGCTTGTTTGGCAAGCCATTATCGTTTGATAGGGTGACCTCCATCCATCGCGAAGGCTCAGAAGTGCCGGATTATTTCAGCTATCGCCTAACTTATCCGAATCAGCTGAATGTATATTTAACATCGAGCATGCTTACTGTTGAACCGCAGGCTGGTTTTGTAATTAATGGCACGGTGGGCAGTTTTATTAAGAACCGCACCGATGTACAGGAAGATCAGTTAGATAAGGGCATGTTGCCAACTGACCCGGCCTATGGTTTTGAGCCCGATGGGAACGAAGGTAAATTGGTAACTATTGGTGTAGATGGCACCAAAACTACCGAGCTAATCTCTGGTAAAAAAGGATGTTATGAACATATATTTGAAGCCGTGCATCATACAATACGCGATAATGCGTTATTCCCTGTGACCGAAGAGCAGGTTGCCTGGCAAATTGAGTTGCTGGAAAATTAAAAATATCGTAAAATTGCTCTGCATATTAAATCCACACGTGAACAACATCAATCAAATGAAAAAAATATTAGTTTTTTTAAGCCTGATCATCATAGCAGGTTGCAGCCAGGCACAAGATGCGGCGGTGAAAAACCCATCTCCAAAAATTCAAAATATACCTGCATTTCATATTTTAAGTAAAGACAGCGTTTATATTACCAACGCCAATCTTAAAAAAGGCAAAGCAGTAATGTTCGTTTATTTCTCGCCGGATTGCAGCCACTGTCAGCGCCTAATGTATGAATTGAAGCCTCATATAGCGGACTTTAAGAATATCCAAGTTGTACTAGTAACCTTCACCCAGATTAACATGCTGAAAATGCTGAAGGAATTTCACCGCGATTACATTTTCGCCGCCCAGCCTAATGTGCTGATGGGTACTGAATATCCTGATTATAAAATTCAACGTTATTATTCTGTAGCCACAACCCCATATATCGCCATCTATGGTCGTAACGGTAAGTTGGTTGAAGCTTTTGATAAAGTGCCAAAAATTCCGGAGTTGATTGCTGCGGTGAAGAAAGCGGAGTAAGGTTTTAGTGGCAAATATTTAGACTTTATTGATTAATTGTCATTCTGAGCGGAGCGAAGAATCTTCTAAAAGAAGTAAGTGGATATGCAAAGTCGCTATGCAAATCGAAGAAGATTGCTTCGTTACTCAGCAGAGATATTCACGTTTAAATAAGATATTCTGTCCGCTCATTGCCGCGGGGGCTAGTTCTTTTGTCTTGACACAAAAGAACCAAAAAGTCAAGACGGAAAAAACCTTCTGTCCGCAAGGCCAACTCCCGGCCCGGTTTTCCGTCGGGCCTTTACGCGCATTTTTTAAATTGTCATTCTGAGCGCCAGCTAAGAATCTATAAATTAGTTTACACCAGTACAGATGCTTCGTTTCTCTTAGCATGGCAGGGGTGGGCTAATGAATGATTATTCCTCTTCTTTTTTAGGAAGATTCTGCATTTTAAAACGCGGCTTATAGGCAGGTTTTGGCGCTGTTTCCTCTGCCGCAGGCGTTGGGGTGTTTTCGTCTGGAGCTGGTTCCGGTGATGGAACTTCAGCCGACTCCGGCTTAGGCATATTAGCCGTCTTAAATTTTGGCGTGAATCCTAACTTTGGTGCAGGTGTAGCAACTGGTTCATTTGGTTTTTCCTCCGCAGGTCCTTCCTCTGTAGCCGATTTTGGCGGTGCCGATGCTTTAAACTTAGGTGTGAATCCTAACTTAGGTGGAGGAGTATTTGTTGCTTCAGCAGGCTTTTCTTCTGCCGATGGTTCCGTAGCCGGTTTTGGTGGCACAGATGCTTTAAACTTAGGTGTAAAACCTAATTTTGGTGCAGGAGCATTTGTTATTTCTGCTGGTTTTTCCTCAGCCGCTGGTTCTGTAGCCGGTTTTGGTGGTGTAGCAGCTCTAAATTTAGGTGTAAAACCTAATTTAGGTGCAGGAGCAACCGGAGTGTCTTCCGATGGTTTTTCTTCAACTGGTATTTCAACTGTCGGCTTTGGAGTAGTTGCGGCCCTGAATTTTGGTGTAAACCCTAATTTAGATGTCGGTGCGGTTTCCTCAATCAGGCTTTCGGTTATGGTTTGTTCCGCTAGTGGGTTATCAATTTTAACCTTCTCGGTTTTTGGCTCAACAGCTAAGGGGAATTCTCGCCTTAATTTATTGAACCAGTATTTTTTGGTGTGATCAAAGCTCTTTTCGCCCATTTGGTTAAAGTGTGTCTCAAATTCAGAAAATAAGGCCGACTGCACTTGTTTCAGCGCAACCATGTCAATTCTCTTCTTTTTAAAAAACTCTTCAAATTCCATGTTATTAGATTTGAGATATGAGATGGGAGATATGAGACATGGAATTTTTAATCTCCAATCTCACGTCTCCAATCTCACATCTATAATGGTATATCCACATCAAGGGCATTAAAATGGATACCTTTGTCGGTTTGATCCCAATCCTGCAACTCTTCTTCCGTCGCGTTTTGTAAAGCGGGGTACCACTCTAAAGGGAATGCCTGTTGCTTGCCATTTTCTTTTTCAACAAATAGCAAACCATCGGCAAATGTTACCTTAACTTTTTTTCCTTGCTTACGTGATGTGAATAGTGGCATAATTAATTTTTGTTATGTCATTGCGAGGAACGAAGCAATGACAACTTGATTTATTGCTGTTTACTCCGCCATATTATGATAAACTGCCTGCACGTCATCATCTTCCTCAAGCCTGTCTATCAGCTTCATAATATCAACAACCTGCTCCTCGGTAACTTCGTGGAATGATTGGGCAACACGCTCTAATTTGGCCGATCTTACTTCGATACCTAGCTCTTCAAGCGTTTTCTGCATTTTGCCGAAATCTTCAAAAGCAGTATGAATAACGCCTATATCGTTTCCTTCTTCATCAGCCTCCACAAACAGATCCTCCAAACCGGCATCAATCAATTCAAATTCCAGTTCTTCCAAATCACGCTCGCCGGGTATAAATGTAAACACCGATTTACGCGTAAAAATAAAATCCAACGATCCGGTTTTACCCAGCGCACCACCATATTTAGTAAAGTAGCTGCGTACATTTGCAACGGTACGGTTGGTATTATCAGTAGCGGTTTCAACCAAAACAGCAACACCGTAAGGCGCATAACCTTCATATACTAACTCTTCATAATCTTTCTCATCCCTGCTTATGGCTCTTTTTATAGCAGCCTCAACACGGTCTTTAGGCATATTTACAGCCTTAGAGTTTTGCACGGCAGTACGCAGGCGCGAGTTGGTGTTTATATCGCCACCACCTGCTTTAACAGCCATTACAATTTCTTTACCTAAACGGGTAAACTGAACGGCCATTTTGGCCCAACGCTTAAATTTTCTCTCTTTACGGAATTCAAATGCTCTTCCCATATGTTCTTTATTTCATGGTTGATAGCCTATGGTTAATGGCATCAATCAGGGTGTAATAGTCACTGCCTATAATTGCAGATCGGATAAATATAATATTTGTTTTCTTTTAAATGATCTTTTTCAGGTTTGTAAGCATATCGGCGGTTATCGCAGGCAGGTCATATTCCAGTTTCCAACCCCAATCCTTCTGCGCATAGCTATCATCAATTGATTTTGGCCAGCTATCGGCAATCGCTTGCCGCGGGTCGCTTTCAGCATAGCTAATTCCAAAACCCGGCATTATTTTTTTGATCTCCTCAGCAAGTTGCGCCGGTGTAAAACTAATACCGGCTAGGTTATATGCCGAGCGGATCGTCAAGCTTTCTGCGGGCGCGTTCATCAAATCAAGCGTGGCACGTATGGCATCATCCATATACATCATTGGCAAAGCGGTTTCAGCAGATAGAAAGCTTTCATACTTGCCTGTTTTCAACGCCTCATGAAATATATGCACCGCGTAATCAGTAGTGCCACCTCCCGGGTTTGCACGCCAGCCTATCAATCCTGGATAGCGTATGCTGCGTACATCCAAACCATGTTTGGTAAAGTAATACTCACACCAGCGCTCACCTGCCAATTTGCTGAAACCATAAACAGTATTTGGGTCCATCACACAATACTGCGGGGTATCAAACTGCGGAGAATGCGGACCGAATACCGCAATCGAACTTGGCCAGAACACTTTGCTAACCTTAAACTCAACCGCGAAATCCAACACATGTATCAGCCCGGTCATGTTCAGGTCCCAGGCCATTTTTGGTCTTTGTTCGCCTACGGCAGATAGTATGGCTGCCAGTAAATATACTTGTGTGGGTTGATGCTTTTGGAAGATGTGGTGTAGGTTGTCTTTATCCAGCACATTTACAAATTCAAACGGACCGGTGTTCCTGATGGCGTATGCAGGATCATTAATGTCCGAAGCGATAACCTGCTCGGCACCATAAACATTACGCAGGGCATTTACCAGCTCGGTACCAATTTGGCCGTTAGCACCAATCACTAAAATCTTTTCGGTCATGAAAGTCAGTTTGACTGCAAAGGTAAAAATTTGAGCGAAATCAATTACAATTTTGGCAAACAAACAGGTACTCCTAAATGGTTGAAAAATGCTCAAAAAGTAACATAAACAGGGTCGTTTTAATCGTTTTTCAGATCGAAATCCGCCTAAAAAAAGCGATTTTTACCTTAAAATGAATGATTTTTGCATCAAAATGAACCCTTTTTAGCCTGAAAAAGATAAAAAAATCGCATATTTGAAGTTTAATTTAATTATTTAACAATTTAAACAGAATGAAAGTCGCAGTAGTGGGTGCCACAGGATTGGTGGGCACCAAAATGTTGCAGGTTCTAACAGAACGCAACTTCCCCGTAACAGAATTAATTCCGGTAGCTTCAGCTAAGAGTGTTGGTAAAGAAATCACATTTAAGGGTAAGCAGTACAAGATAGTTTCTGTAGAGGATGCGATTAAGCTTAAGCCCGATGTTGCCATATTTTCGGCAGGGGGCAGCACTTCATTAGAGCAGGCCCCGCTTTTTGCAGCAGCAGGCACAACTGTTATTGATAATTCATCAGCATGGCGCATGGACCCAACCAAAAAACTGGTTGTGCCCGAAGTTAATGCCAACGTATTAACTGCCGAAGATAAGATCATCGCTAACCCAAATTGCTCAACCATACAAATGGTAGTGGCCTTAAAACCATTGCACGACAGGTATAAAATTAAACGTGTAGTAGTATCAACCTACCAATCGGTAACAGGCACAGGCGTTAAAGCGGTTGAGCAACTGTTTAACGAGCGTAAAGGTATCGAAGGCGTTATGGCTTATCCGTACACCATCGATCTTAACGTGATCCCGCAAATTGATGTGTTCACCGCGAATGGTTACACCAAGGAAGAAATGAAAATGATACTGGAAACCCAAAAAATAATGGGCGACGACAGTATTAAAGTAACCGCTACAACAGTGCGTATTCCGGTAATGGGTGGACACTCAGAATCAGTTAATATTGAGTTTGCTGAAGATTTCGATTTGGCTGAAGTACGTTCAATTTTAGAGAAAGCGCCAGGCATCATCGTAACTGATGATACCGCTAACCTTAAATACCCAATGCCACTTGACGCGCATGACAAGGACGAAGTATTTGTAGGCCGTATCCGCCGTGATGAGAGCCAGCCAAACACTTTAAACTGCTGGATAGTATCAGACAACCTTCGTAAAGGCGCTGCCACCAACGCGGTACAGATTGCAGAGTATCTGGCATCAAAAAACCTGATCGGTCAGGCTGTAGAAGTATAATACAAACCTAGATTATTATAAGAAGGATAGGGATGGTCGAAAGATTATCCCTATTTTTATTTGGTAGAAATCCTGAATTCACAATGAAGTTGAAGATATACTTATTAATAGTTAGTTGCTTTGTAAGCGTTAATGTTTTTGCACAAACACAGATACCTAAGAAGATAGAATCGGACCTGTCGGAATCATTTGATAAAATAAATTATTGGTATATGCAGCAAGCCGATGATACAACGGGAAACGCGCTGGATTCTTTGTTTAGTGTAAATGAAGAATTTGAAAATAAATTTACTGATTATGTAAGTAAACACCCCTTTACAATTAAATGTCCCTTCGATTCATTAGTTAGTGCGGGAGTAGAGATTGTAAACTCTACTGATAAATTATTAAGGATTTATTCATGGGATACGGATTTAGGTGGCCAACAGCATAACGTTTATAATATTTCTCAATATAAAACAGGTCCAGAAACTGTGGACTTAATGTATAATGTGCCTGAAACTTCATATTCTGTTCCTGCTGATGGAAATGAAATTTATGATTTCACAGTTAACGATAAAACCTATTATTTGATCCATTACATTAGCGGCGTAGGGATTAATGACCATTTTGAAGGTGTAATGATATATGCGATTGAAAAAGGAAAGCTTAATACAGATGTTAAACTTATCAAAACTAAAAGTGGATTACATAGCCATTTAAATTGGCATTATACCTATGCCGGATCAGATGATAGTTCAAGCGCATCAGATTCTGTAGAAGTATTCAATCCAAAAACCAAAACAATTACTATACCTTTAATTGATGAGAATGACCATGTAACTGACAAGTCCATCACCTACAAATTCACCGGTCAATACTTCGAGAAAGTAAAATAACTATTTCTTTTTCTCGTCTTCCCTTTTCGCTGCGCGGGATAAAAGGATGGCGTATACAGCCGTAAATACTACACCAGAAAGCACAGCCTTTAAAATGGAATCAGCATAGTTCGCATTCGTTTTAATAACATAGTTGTAAAACAGAAATACGATTACCGTGTAAACCAAATACACTATGAATATTTTGCGTGCCATGAGGCAAAGATAAAAAACATAAACAAAAAAGCACTGGCCTGCGCGATTCCCGACCTTGGGCGGGTGCTAACCCATTAAGTTAAGAGAAATATATTTTTCACCCTCTTTCCGGCTTGCCGGAGAGAGGGTCGAACAGCGCAGCGCATTCGGGGTGAGTCAACTGTGCGCCTGGCATTTACGCTAATATCGCTCGTATAATTGACTCACCCGGTCTTAGCTTCGCTCGACCACCCTCTCTTTTGCAAGCAAAAAAGAGGGTAAAAAGCATTATTTTCCATTTTGTCATTCTTCGCTCCGCTCAGAATGACAAAATGGAAAAAGCGGCTATCTTTACCCCATGCCAAAAAAAGCTTTAATCATAGGTGCCGGAATTGCCGGAATCGCTACCGCCATCCGCTTAGCGGTAAAAGGCTATGATGTTGAAGTTTTCGAGGCAAATAATTACCCCGGCGGCAAGTTATCCGAATTTGAGAAGGACGGTTTTAGGTTCGATGCCGGGCCTAGCCTGTTCACGATGCCGCAATATGTGGATGAATTGTTCAAACTGGCGGGCAAAACACCATCCGATTATTTCCAATACCAAAAACTGGATGTATTATGTAAATACTTTTATACGGATGGCACCAAACTAACCGCTTATGCGGATGCCGACAAGTTCGAAGAAGAAGTATCAAAAAACATTGGTGAACCATCATCAGCCCTAAAAAAACACACGGCTAATAGCGGCAGAATTTACAACATCACCAATCATGTATTCCTGGAGAAATCGCTGCACAGGATCAAAACATTTTTAAACCGGTCTACATTAAAATCTATTTTCCGGATAAGGCAGATCGATGCCATGCGCACCATGCATCAAGCAAACCAAAGCTTTTTTAAAGATGAACGGATGGTGCAGTTTTATGACCGGTACGCTACTTATAATGGTTCAAATCCATACAGCGCACCTGCAACCCTCAATGTTATCCCACATATCGAACAGCATTTCGGTGCTTACTTTCCAAAAGAAGGTATGTACAGCATCACCACCAGCCTGGTTAAGCTGGCTGAATCATTAGGCGTAAAGTTCAATTATAATTCGCGGGTAGATGAGATTGTTTTGGAGCGACAAATAACAAAAGGCATACGGGTTAAAGATCAATTGATCGAAGCAGACATTGTAATATCTAACATGGATGTGTGGTTCACCTATCATCAATTATTAAGAACACATCCGGCACTATTCCCCAAAAAGATCCTCGCGCAGGAACGCAGTAGTTCGGCTTTAATTTTTTATTGGGGGATAAACAAACAGTTCCCCCAGCTCGATCTGCATAACATATTTTTTAGTGGTGATTATAAAGCCGAATTCAGCCATATCTGGCAACAGAAAGATATTTATCATGATCCGACGGTCTACCTCAATATCAGTTCAAAATACAAAACAGATGATGCGCCTATTGGCTGCGAAAATTGGTTTGTGATGATCAATGTGCCGTCCAACAGCGGTCAGGATTGGGCTAAGTTAATTGCAGATGCCCGTAAAAATATTATAACCAAACTCAATAAAAGCTTAGGCGACGATATAGGTCAACTCATCATCAGCGAAAGCATACTTGATCCCCGAGGCATCGAAAACCGTACCTCATCCTATCAAGGTTCCATCTACGGCATCAGTTCCAACAACCAGTTCGCGGCATTTTTGCGGCACGCCAATAAATCATCCAAAATAAACAACCTTTATTTCTGTGGCGGCAGCGTACATCCCGGCGGAGGGATACCATTGTGTTTGTTATCCGCTAAAATTGTGAGTGATTGGGTGTGACAGTTCTTGTCTGAACTCGAATTCATGGAATATACTGAATTTATAGAATTTTGTTAATTCTTAAATTCTATAAATTCAGGTTCAGACTAACTACGATTGTATATAAGTCTTCAAATGCTCAATCGTTTCCAAATGCGAAAGTATCGTTTCAGTAACCAAATCATTAATCGATACAATCCCTGATAACTCGTCATCCACAAATACAGGCAAATAACGAATGTTGCTTTCACTCATAATATGCATACAAGTCTCAATCGAACTTTCCGGTACAATGCGCGGCAAACCTGTACTCATAATTTCCCGCACCGGTGTTTCGTGCGATGAGCGGCCCAGTAAAATAACTTTACGGGCATAATCACGTTCAGTCATCAAACCCAGGTATTTACCATGTTCTGATATTATCACCGAGCCTATATTTTTATCGGCCATCAACTTTAAAGCATCAAGCACGGTTGTTGCTGCATCAATGGTTACAACGCTGCGACCTTTCCGTTTGAGTATGTCAGAAACTTTTTTCATAATACACGGGTAATTGTTTGGGTTACATTGGGCTTTATAAATATACAAATCAATTTTTCAAATTAAAAAGCATCTGCGTATAATTTTTATTACCCGGATGCGGTGTTTATAATAATGTATATATTAGCCTTATTGAAATGACCTATTATTAACATCTCCCTTCATGAAAAAAATCCTTCTATCTGTAATGGCTTTTATAGCCCTCAGCTTCTCGCTATCGGCACAAACATTAAATAAACTTACTCCTAAAGAAAAACAGGATGGCTACAAGCTTTTATTCGATGGCAAAAACACCGATGGCTGGCATGTTTATTTAGGCACCGATGCCGGTGCATGGCGCGCTGAACACGGCGCTCTAGTATTGGATACAGCCGCGAAAGACCAGGGTGATTTAGTAACCGATAAAGAATACACCAACTTTGAATTGAAGATTGATTGGAAAATAGCTGCCGGTGGCAACAGTGGCATTATTTTCGGTATTCACGAAGACACCACTTATCACTATACCTTTTTAACCGGTATGGAAATGCAGGTTTTGGATGATAAACTGGCCGAAGATAACAAGCGACCAAATCATTTAGCAGGATCATTATATGATATGATCGCGCCATTGCACCCGGCAAAACCTGCCGGCGAATGGAATTCGGTTATTATCCGCAAGCTAAACGGTCATCTTACATTTTGGTTGAACGGACAAAAAGTTGTTGAAACACAAATGGGCAGCCCCGAGTGGAAAGCGCTTATCCAGAAAAGTAAATTTCACAATTGGCCCGCTTTTGCAACCTATCCTAAAGGGCATATTTCCTTACAGGATCATGGTGCCGAAGTGGAGTTTCGCAACATCCGCATAAAGCAACTGTAATATTTTTTATTTAAATTGTCAGAATAACATTTGCTTCGGTATATTTAGCGTAACCAATTACATTATTCAATCTCAGGTTATTAACTAATACACAGTTAAATTTATGAGTGATTTGCAAATCAAAAAAACATCAACACTATATGATGCGGTTATTGTAGGCTCGGGCGCGGGCGGCGGTATGGCTGGTTACGTGCTGGCACATGCCGGTTTAAAGGTTTTAATGCTGGAGGCAGGTCCGTTTTTCGATCCTGCAAAAAACTCAGCACAGCTAAAATTTCCATGGGAATCCCCGCGTCGTGGTGCAAGTACTGATACCCGCAATTTCGGCGACTTTGATGCTGCCTTCGGCGGATGGAGCCTGGATGGCGAACCCTATACCACCAAAAATGGGACCGACTTTCAATGGTTCCGCTCACGGATGCTGGGCGGCCGTACCAATCACTGGGGGCGTATATCCCTGCGTATGGGGCCTTCTGATTTTCAGCCTAAAGATGGATTAACAACAGCATGGCCTATTACTTATGATGATGTAAAACCATTCTACGATAAAGTTGACCGCCTGATAGGCATCTTCGGCACCGTTGAAGGTTTGGAAAATGAACCAGATGGTATTTTCCTGCCACCACCCCCTCCACGCTTAAATGAGCTCTATATTAAAAAAGGAGCAAAAAAGGCGGGTGTTACAACAATCGCTAGTCGTGGTTCAATTTTAACACAAGCACTACCCAATAATAAAGATCGTGGTGCATGCTTTTACTGCGGACAATGCGGCCGCAGCTGTAAAGTGTACGGAGATTTCTCCTCATCATCATGCCTGGTTATCCCTGCCATAAAAACAGGAAACTTAACCGTTATTGCCAACGCTATGGCGCGCGAGGTTTTAACAGACGATAAAGGCCTTGCCACCGGTATCTCCTATATCAATAAAGATGATATGCAGGAATACCAGGTAAAAGGCAAAATAGTAATACTAGGCGCCAGCGCCTGCGAATCTGCACGTTTACTGCTTAATTCCAAATCATCGGCACATCCCGGCGGTTTGGCAAACAGCAGCGGTGTAGTGGGTAAATACCTGCACGATTCAACCGGCTCAGGTGCCAGTGGTTGGTTACCTCAATTAATGGATCGCAAACGCTATAACGAAGATGGCGTAGGCGCAATCCATATATATTCACCGTGGTGGTTAGGTAAGAAAAAACTAGATTTTCCACGCGGATACCACATAGAATACGGCGGTGGTTTACACATGCCCGGCTATGGTTTTATGGACGGGATCGAAGCCAAAAATGGCTTAGTACCGGGCCGTGATGGCAAAATGAAGGATGCAGGTGGTTTTGGTGCCGATTTAAAAAATGATTACCGTCGTTTTTATGGGGCGAGTTTTGGCATGGCTGGTCGTGGTACTGCTATAGCTCGTGAAGATAACTATTGTGAGATTGACCCGGAAGTGGTTGATAAATATGGTATCCCGGTACTGCGTTTCCATTACAAATGGGCAGCTGAAGAAATTAAGCAAGCTAAACACATGCAGGATACCTTTCAGGAGATTATGCATCAGATGGGGGCAATAGCTAACCCACCCGAAGGGCCTGAAACCATGTATGGACTGCAAGCGCCGGGTGTTATTATCCACGAAGTGGGTACCGTGCGCATGGGCGATGATCCTAAAAAATCAGCCTTAAATAAATATAGCCAGGCGCATGATTGTAATAATTTATTTGTGGTTGATGCCGCGCCATTTGTGCAGCAAGGCGATAAAAACGCCACCTGGACAATTCTCGCGTTATCCATGCGTACCGCAGAATACATATTGGCCCAACGAAAAAAACTGAACGTTTAACAACTCATATATTAAAATTATGAACAGACGTGAATCACTCAGAACACTTGCCATAGGAGCGGCAGCAACCAGCTTATTGCTTGATGCTTCCTGCAAACCAGGCACTCAAAAAATAGCCGAAGTTACCCCACCAAAAGAGGGCGCTCCAGATCCCAGTCGCCTGCCGAATGAGATTGCCCGTGATAAAAAACTAAGCGAAGAAAAGTTCTTTACCGACCACGAAATGGCCACCATTACCGTTTTGGTTGATATTATTATCCCGAAGGATGAAAAATCAGGCAGTGCCTCAGATGCCAAAGTGCCCGAGTTTATAGCATTTATTGTAAACGATATGCCCGAGCACCAAACCCCGCTGCGCGGCGGCCTGCGCTGGCTAGATGTACAATGCCTGAATCGCTATAACACCACTTTTAGGGAAGCAAGCACCCAACAGCAAATAGATATGGTGAAAATGATAGCCTACCCCAAAAAAGCCAAACCCGAAATGGCCCAGGGAGTAGCCTTCTTCAGCCGTATGAGAGACTTAACAGCCACCGGCTTCTTTACTTCCGAAATGGGTGTGAAAGACATTGGCTACGTAGGCAACTCACCCACCATTTGGACTGGTGTGCCTGCGGATGTGTTGAAGGCTCATGGATTTGATAGTGTTTGGGGGTAGTTCCGGATGATATTTATACAACTCTAATTGTCATTGCGAGGAACGAAGCAATCGCACATAGAAAAGCAATCTTGCAAAGTTCGCGATTGCTTCGTTCCTCGCAATGACATGATATAAATCAGATAGTACCGTTCTGCATGAGGCCGGTGTTTTCACCCATCAAAATCTCCCATAAAATCCCCACCTTTGTATCAGCATGTCGAAAGGTAAACTACTGGTTATTGATGATGAGGAGCGTTTGCGCAAATTGCTCACCCGTATTTTACAGTTAGAAGGTTTTGAGGTGATCGAGGCAGCTACCGCCAAAGATGGCCTGCGCAAACTGGAGCATGAAGTAGTTGATGTAATCATCAGCGATGTAAAACTTCCTGACATTAATGGTATCGAACTTACCAAAACTATCAAAACCGCCTACCCTGCTATCGAAATTATTGTACTTACCGCCTATGGTACCATAGGTGACGGTGTAACCGCCATCAAAAACGGCGCGTTCGACTATATCACTAAAGGCGATGATAACGAAAAAATAATCCCGCTGGTGAACAAAGCAATGGATAAGGCCGTTCTGCAGCGCCGCGTGTCTGAGCTGGAAACCAAGTTAAGTTCACGTTTTGGATTTGATCGTATCGTAGGCACATCACCAGCCATAGCCACCGCCATAAATCTTGCCCGCCGTGTCGCTGGTACCGATACCACCGTACTTATTTTGGGTGAAACCGGCACCGGCAAGGAAGTTTTTGCCGAGGCTATCCACCAGGCTAGTCCGCGAAGCACGAAACCATTTGTGGCCATTAATTGCAGCGCTTTTAGTAAAGAATTATTGGAAAGTGAACTATTCGGTCACAAGGCCGGTTCATTTACCGGGGCTATTAAAGATAAAAAAGGCTTATTTGAAGAAGCTAACGGTGGTACTATTTTCCTGGATGAGATCGGTGAAATGGATCATGACTTGCAAGCCAAATTATTACGCGTACTGGAATCTCAGCAATTCATAAAAATTGGTGATACCAAGCCAACAAAGGTAAGCGTACGCATATTGGCCGCTACCAACCGTAACCTTCAGGATGAAGTGGCAAAAGATCAGTTTCGCTCCGATCTTTTTTATCGTTTATCGGTATTCCAGATCACCCTGCCATCCTTACGCGATCGCAGGAAAGATATACCTGTACTGGCCAAAATGTTTATCCAACAATATGCCTCAAAAGTAAATACACAGATAACAGGGGCCACAACAGACTTCTACAACAAACTGGAAGCCTACAACTGGCCCGGCAATGTGCGCGAGCTGAAAAACATTATTGAGCGGGCAGTGATCATGTGCGATGGAACAGAGCTGGATACTTCGGTTTTACCTTATGAATTTGATTCCTCACCCATCACATCAAACACCTCAACCTTCGATCTGGCAGCTATAGAACAGCAACATATTCAGCGTGTACTAAAACATACCCAAGGCAATCGTGCCGAAACTGCGCGTTTGCTAAATATCGGCATAGCTACTTTATATAGGAAATTAAAAGAGTACGGGTTGGATTAATAAAGTAATTATGTGTAGTGGATGTTACCCCGAGCAATGCTATTAAGTTGAGGGAAATATCTTCTTACCCTCTTTCCGGCTTGCCGAAGAGAGGGTCGAACAGCGCAGCGCATTTGGGGTGAGTCAACTGTTCGCCAGGCATTTTCGCTAGTGTCGCTTGTATAGTTTACTCACCCGGTCTTTACTTCGCTCGACCACCCTCTCTTTTGCAAGCAAAAAAGAGGGTAAAAAGAATTAAAAATATTCCTCTCTTAACTTAATGATATTACACCCTGAGGCACTCGAAGGGTGAGCGCAGAGGCCCGTCCGCATACTTCGACTAGCGCTCAGCATGACACCCTTTTTGATCTTCTGAACAACCTCTTATCAAGGAACTAAACACTCTGCCAAATAAGGCGCCAGGTACATAATTCTCGATGCGTTTTCCAGGTGCCAAAAGTGTATCCGCTCATTTTTATTGCCGCCAAGCAACGGCCCTATTACATATAAATTCGGCGCGGCCTCAAAATGCTCATTTACCCAAAAACCTTTTCCCGATAAGTTTACCGCAGCAATGCCATTATGCACCAAATTGTAAATTAGTCTGCTTGATGATTGGCTCAAATCATCAGATCCGGTGCAATTAACAACCACTTTAAACTTATCTGGATAAATCAGTTTTTGCTGAGAATCGGTAGCGGTATAATGTAATTCGCCACCATTATCGGTGTAATCAATTTTATCAAAGGAACCTTTTAGTAAAACTAACTTTTCCAGCTCATGCAGCAAGCCACTGCCCGTTTTATAATCAGTACCCGATCTGCGGAAAAGATTGCTTAGCTGCATACCGTAAATGCCAATAAAGGCTTTCTTAGCATCCTCATCCAACGGTTGTAACAATTCAAAAGTAAAACCTATTATTTTATCGATATGAGGAACAATAACACCGTCCTTTACCGCGATATTAATGTCTTTTTTGGCGGCATCAACCAAAGTTTCAATAGTATAATTACCTTCTTTCTTAAGCTGATCTAAATTATCGGTCAGATGCTCACTTGTTGATTCATTAATAATATGATAAGGCAGCAATCCACTTTTTGATATTACCACCAGTTTATTTATTAGTTCGGTTACTTCGGGCAGGCCTGCAAGCAAATACAGAAGTTCAATACTGCTGGCATTTGAGCCAATCACAAGCATATTCCTTTCATCATCATTTTTTGTATAAGAAAGCGCGGTTGTCAATTTTTGGATATTTTCCTCAGCACCGGGATCATAAAGATCATTTATTACAACAGTGTTGTTATCTACTGGCAGATCAATGTTTCTTACCGGTGCCGACCCTGTTGCAATTACAACCTTGGCTGCCGACAATGAGAGATTAGTTTTATCAGTCAATTCATAGCTAATCGTGTAGCCATTCTCTTTAGGATGAATGTCGGTAACCTCGGCATTAATCAATGTAAGCTCAGCAAGCCCCCTTTCTTCAACAATTTGCAGCATTGCATTTAGCTTCTCTTGCTGGTATTTACCGCAAATGTATCGCGGCAGATAAACGTTTTTCCAATCCTCTGCTTTAATAGCTTCGGCGTTCCTTTGCAGCCATTGTTCTGCAGTTGTGCCGCCATTTTGCTGGTACCCGTCTAGTAGCTCAGTTTTATTTTGGTTGAACCAGTCTAAAAAGAGATTCCGCTCATGCTTGTTGGTAAAAAAATCGTAGATGGAAGTAATGGTAAGCGCGTTTATTGAAGATCGACTACCATAGGGCACACCCAGCCAAAACTCCCGATTCTTTTCAATAACAGTGATGGAAAATTTATGGTCGGCAGGTTTTTCAACCAACCGGTTAAAAACCTCAATAAGCGTTGAAGTACAGGCTATGCCGCTCCCAATAATAACCAGATCAGCAGGCTTCATTAATTAAATTTATTTAAAGCTTCAATTACCTGCATAATCTCATCCTCAGTATGGGAAAATGAGCAAGGGATGCTTAGTGTGGTGTCATGTATTTCATCGGCAATAGGGTAGGCGCTTTTGATTCCTTTAACGCCATCTAATGCTTTTTGCTTATGCGGCGGTACGGGGTAATGTATTACTGTGCCAATCCCATTATCTGTAAGATATTCCTGTAACTCATCACGCTTTTTATGCCTGATATTGAAGATGTGGTACACATCATAAAAATCAGCATCCTGTACAGGCAAAATAAAATCAGGTTTTAAATTATCAAAATACAATTGCGCCAGTTTGTTACGATGCGCGTTCATCTCTTTTAAGTACTTCAATTTAATGCTTAAAAAAGCAGCCTGCATTTCATCAAGGCGATTATTGTATCCAATTATATCGTTATAATATTTACGTTCCGACCCGTAATTGCGCAGTTGGGCCAGCGTCTTTTTATGCGATTCATCATTGCAAATAATAGCCCCAGCATCGCCCAAAGCACCTAGGTTTTTTGTAGGATAAAAGCTAAAAGCACCAAACTCTCCAAACGTACCCGCAAGCTGATCCTTAAAAGTTGCCCCATGCGCCTGCGCGCAGTCCTCAACCAAAACAAGATGGTGCTTGGTTTTTATTGCCATTATTTCATCCATCTGGCAGCATTTACCATATAAATGCACCACCATAATGGCTTTAGTTTTTGGCGTTATAGCTTCTTCTATTTTGTTTGGGTCGATGTTGTAGGTGGCAATATCAGGCTCAACCAACACAGGTATAAGCTGGCAGGCCAGTATGGCCAATATGCTTGCTATATAAGTATTTGATGGTACAATAACCTCGCTCCCCTCAGGGAAATTACAGGCTTTTAATGAGAGGATTAAAGCATCCAACCCATTGGATACACCGATGCAGTAATTTACGTTGTGCCATTTAGCGTAAGCCTTTTCAAATACCTCCAGCTCAGGGCCTAAAATGTAATGCCCATTGTTAATTACTGAATTAAACTTTTCCCTGAATTTATCTTCGAAAGAGGTGTTTAGCCGTTTCAGATTTTCGTAAGGGATCATCTTAGCTGATACTTAAAGGTTCGTAAGCATAGTCTTTAGGGTCGTAATTGGTTGATGCTATGCCCATTAATACAGCATCCGGACTAAGATCATACATCACATGCCAGTCGCCAATTTCCATTATCAGGATTTTTGACGGATCGGATAAATAATACTCTTTTTTGTCCTTGCCATTATCAATTAAAACAGTAAAAGTACCGTTCATGCAAATCAAGCCTTCAACGGTTTCAAAATGGCGATGCCCACCCCGGTTGAGCGATTCGTTGACGTTATATATGTAATAGATCCTTTTGATATCAAAAGGAAGGGCACGGTCAATAGAATTTAAAGAGCCACGCTCATCAGTATAAGTTTTTAACTCAATGAAATATGCCATCAGTCACTACGCTGTTGTGTTTATCCAGTAAATCCAATATGTTTTCGTCAACATCCATATTGAATTTACGGCCAATTATATTATCTGTTGCTATTATCTTTTCGTAATCCTCGGTGAGTAATAATTTAGGGTGGCTGCCGCCGCCGCTCCAATCAATATACCTGAAATTATTGTTCAATACACTGTCTTTATACGGCGAATTCATAATAACGGTTTGAAATACAAATTCATCACTCCCCCATGTATATCTCAAAAAGCGGACTAATTTATGATCGTTTTCAATCTTATCCATTACATAATAGGCGCAATCAGGGCTCAGCGTCCAAAACGTTGAGCTGGTACCATGAAACTGCATGGCAGTAGGCACTTTTCTTTTCCTAACTATCACGTTAATTAACCGTTGTACCAGATACCGCCCTTTAAACACCCTGTCAGTAAAATGGTATTTGTATATGCGGGCAAAGGCCTCATCCCACTCTGTTGCAAAATCCCAGTGCTTTATTAATTGGCGGCCGACCTGTGTCTTCAAAAAATCACTTATATAATCTGCTGATTTTAACGGATAATCCTGCCCGCTTAGCAGGTTAATAAAAGCATATTCTTTACCCGATGCCCTTATCTCTTTTAGCCCGTTAAAACTGGCCTCAACAACGGTAAAACCAGCCCATTTAATGTTGATACGGTCTTTTATAAAAAACACGTTAGGCATATCAAATAGCTCACGATGGGTTTCTATATTTACTTTTTTATCCAGGTGGATATAAAAATCAAAGTCGCCATTATCAAGCTTTTGTATCAGCCTTAGCGTCTGTTTTGCCGAAGTGTAAGTAATAATTAAACAAGCAAAACGCATTATTATTGAGTAGGATTTAAGATTTTACGGTTTACTAATATAACCCAATATAAGAGCAATTGAAACATTTAATGGCATTTTTTATCCATTTATATGTTTAAATTAAAAACGACAAACTAAAATTTCTTCCGATGAAAATTTTAACTAAAACTATCAAAAAATACTTACAGATCGAGTGTAAGTTCGCAGGTATAGGTTTCTTTTCCATCGATAATATCAAGCTTATATCTGCCGGGATACAATAAATCAAGCCGTCTTTTAACATTTATAAGGCCTATCCCACCTAAATTATCTTTGTTGCTGGTGTGTTTCCTGTTCTGGATAAAAAAGTACAAGTGGCTTTCATCAACTTCTATCAATAACCGTATAGCCGACCTCGCGTCATTCACCACCCCATGTTTAAAAGCGTTTTCAATAAAGGCAATCAATAATAAAGGTACTATCTTCTGCCCGTCAACCCTTCCGTTTATTTTGAAATCTATATAAGCATTTTTACCAAAACGTATTTTTTGCAGCTCGATGTAATTTTGTAAATACTGCAGCTCTTTCTCCAGCGACACTTCGTTATCATTACATTCATAAAGCATGTAGCGCATGATTTCCGATAGCTTTAAAATGGCATCGGGTGTAGTTTCTGATCGCTGATAAGCTAATGAGTAGATGCTGTTAAGAGAATTAAATAAGAAGTGCGGGTTTATTTGTGATTTTAAAAAGGATAGCTCCGCGCTCAGGCGCTGATTTTCCAAATCGCGTTGTATGCGTTCATTCAAAAACCAATCGGTAGTAAACTTAAGTACTGTACTTAAAAAAACGAATGTTAAGCTGGCGAATATGGTGCTAATAAAATATTGCCAAAAACCAATCGTTTCGTGCATCCTTACAAGCACATATGGTTTAAATAATAAGCCAATGCCATATTTTCCTAAGCCAAAAAGTATAAGGGTTATAACTATTATGATAGCATAAGCGGTATATTTTTTTTTATCGAGAAACCGGGGGATGTAAACTAAATAATTGAGGTAAAACAGGCCAATGTTAATAGCCGGGTATAAAAAAAACGTCACAAATATGCCCTCCGGCCCCAGGCGCATCTCGCCTTGTGCCAGCAGCAAAAACACTGAAATTATGCTTAGCCAAAAAAATACATGCCAAAATATTTGCCAGCTTTTCTTCATAACCAAATGTAATATTTTGGCAGTGTTTATAGCTACAAATTATATATAGATATGCGATTTACCGATGAACGGGCATTTTTAGCCTATCAACAGGTTTATCGGTTTAAATGAGCGTTCGTCTATAATAAGTGGTGCTTGGTATAAATCTTTATATATGATAAAATAAAAATTAAACCTTTGTTCAACAAATCACTCACAATGAAAAAATTAATTAACAATTCAAACCCATTCATCTTATTACTGGTGCCGGTGCTGTTTGCGCTTGTTATGGGGGTAAGTTATCAGTTTCAGCAAAAAAGAAGCGAAATAGCCGGTACCACTAAGCACGCCACATCACTTTTTTTTAAAGGAGTAAGCTTGGTAAAAATGGCTTGTTCTGTTAGTAAAGAAAACGTGTGGTAATCAACACCGATGGGTTAACCTTTGATTTTGGCAGCCAAACTGTTGTTAAATCATTATCGCTCCAGGTACCTGAGGGAAGCATCTATGGTTTTTTAGGCCCCAATGGTGCCGGTAAAACCACTACTATAAAATTACTGCTCAATTTATTGCAAACCCAGCAGGGCAGTATCCAAATTTTCGGCAAGGAGCTTAAAAGCAACCGATTAGAAATATTGGCGCAAATAGGTTCACTTATAGAGCAGCCCGCCATTTATCTACATCTAAGCGGGAAAGAAAATCTGCTCAATCGTGCATTACTTCTGCAAATAGGCGAAGCCAGGGTTAACGAAGTTTTAAAAATTGTTCACTTAACTGATGCCGCTCATAAAAAAGCCGGGCAATATTCGTTAGGGATGAAGCAACGTCTGGGTATCGCATTGGCTTTGTTATCCGATCCTAAATTGCTGATATTGGATGAGCCCACCAACGGCCTTGATCCTAACGGAATTATTGAGGTACGTGAGCTATTGATAAAACTGGTGAGTGAGCACAAAAAAACAGTTTTTATATCAAGCCATTTATTGGCCGAGATTGAGCGGATGGCTACGCATGTAGGCATCATAAACCATGGCGAATTATTATTTCAGGGTAGTATACATGATCTTGAAGCGATGAGTAAACCTGCCGTACAAATCGAAACCGATAACACTGTTGATGCAGCAAACTATTTAAGCCGTAATAATTATACCGTTGCCGAAGTTACCGACACGCACCTATTTGTACCCTACACTACCAAACAACAAATGGGCAACATCAATAAGCTGCTTAATGATATGGGCTATAACGTATACAGTATCACCAAGCAACACAAGGATCTGGAAAAATTATTTTTAGACATCACCCAAAACGCGTAAAACTATGAAAGGATTTATACTCTCATTCCGCTCGGAGTTTTATAAGAGCCGTAAAACTGCCGGTTTTTGGAGCGCCGTTATATTGCCGTTGCTGCTTTGCCTGCTTATATTCGCCGGCTTTTACAGCCGGAGTGATAAAATGGCTATGGAGCCCGGCATGATCCTTTGGGTGCAGTTTTCGGGTGCTATTCTAGGGGTGATGGGGTCGCTGTTATTGCCAATGCTTATTGTTTTTATAGGTTATTCTGTAAATAGCATCGAGCATAAAGCAGATACCTGGAAAACATTATTCTCGCTGCCGATATCCAAATTTGCTGTTTACAGCGCTAAGTATTTTTATGCCATGTTCCTGGTGTTTTTGTGCCTGGCATTATTTGTATTATTTACCGTTGGTTTTGGCAATTTATTAGGTACGGTAAAACCCGGGTTAAAATTTCACGACTATAATATGTCGGGAGTTCTATCGCAGCTATATTTTAAACTCTTTCTTTCATCATTAGGTATATTATCTATACAGTTTTTATTGAGCCTGTTATTCCGCGATTTTTTGAAGCCGATGGGGATTGGTTTTGTGGCTACCATAACTGGTGTAATCCTGGTTGCAAACCAGTGGACATACGATTACCTGTTCCCGTATTCGCACCCAATGCTGGCATTAAGTGCCTTGCCTCAACACCATAATCATACCCCAGGTAATAACCCAATCAGTGTTGATATATTCACCCGGGAAATTTATATAAGCCTGATTATAGCCACGCTAGTATTTATTGCCGGATATTTTATCGTGCTGAAGAAAAGTGTAAAGTAATCACCAATTGCCGTTGTTGTGAACGTAACACCGTGCTATATCGTTAATAAATTATTCCAATGATGCGCCATAGGTGCAAAATGTCGGTAGAAGAATAAGGGATAAATGTTATTCAGCGTGCCGTTAGGTACGCAAGATAGGCGAGGCTTCGTACCTAACGGCATGGTATGCTTATTTATTTTCTTTATGTTACCGACATTGAACCCCGCTGGGGTTAGTCAATTATTACACATTTTAAGATTTACGAAGTTTTAAAAACTTCGTAAATCTATTTCGCCGAAGCGTGAATGATGTATTAATTATTTCACCTCGTAAGGCTTTGCAGCAGCCTGCCCTAAAGCGGCGCGTATATTGTTTTCAGCGGTTAATACCAATTCTTCAGCAGGAGTTTTACCTGGCTCAATAGGCGTTAAAACTTCAACCTGCATTTGGGTAAAAGCATTAACCGGGTAATAACCATATTTTATAACCGCCCACGAGTTTTTAATCACAATGGGCACTAACAAAGCATCGGGGCATTTTTTTAAAAGAGTAGCAATACCGGCAGCCCGAAATGGTTTAACCTTACCATTCTTTGATCTCGTACCCTCAGGAAATATCACCGCCGACCATTTATTCTCTTTCATCCGTTGGCCAAGCTTCACTATCTCCATAATGGATTGGCGCTGATCTTTACGGTCGATATTTGCCGCGCCGCCATATTTTAAATTGAAGGATATGGATGGGATACCATGGGTTAATTCAATTTTCGAGATAAATTTTGCATGATATTTACGCAGGTACCAAATCAGCGGCGGAATATCAAACATACTCTGATGATTAGATATAAAGATAATCGGGCGCCCCTCCGGCAAATGCTGATTATTGGTAAACTTTGTAGTATTACCTGATAAGTACAGGCTGCGCATTAAACACAGGTTTAAAACATCAACTACTTTTTTATGTGCCGAGTAGCCCCCCAATTTATAAGCTAGCCATTGTAAAGGATGAAAAATGCAGAGTGTCAGAAAGAAAACTACTGCAACAATGGGGGTTAAAATATAGCCGAAAACCTTTTTCATGAGTGTTTGATGGCGCTAAATTATAAATTTTCGACGAAAACCGCATTGTCATTTCGAACGAGGTACGAGGAGAAATCTTCTATAATATGCAAAGTTTATACGCCTAACTTAGAATCTATGTAAAAACGATTGTATCCTGTTTTGCATAAAAACAAAGCGTCATTGCGAGCGGAGCGTGGCAATCCCCTACTTACAGAGCGGTTCTGCATAGCTTGGGATTGCCACGCTCCGCTCGCAATGACGATAGTTTTATTTTCACAACTTCTCTTCCAGTATCATTAATTTCACCTTCAATATGCTGGCGACAGCAACCGAGTCAGTTATTTCACCATTACAAACCATTTGGTAAACAGTTTCAAAGGGTACTTTATTTACTATTAGCTGTTCGGTATCCTCTGGTTCGGCTTCAAATTGCTTTAAGTCGCGGGCTAAATAAATAATACATAGCTCATCACTAACCGAGTTCGACAAATGCATGCGTTGAATCTCCGTCCAGTTATCAGCCTTCAAACCTGTTTCTTCCAGCAGCTCCCGTTTAGCCGAATCAAGGGTATCGATACCAATAATACCACCGCCTTCAGGTATTTCCCAACTATATTGATCCAGTGCGAAACGATATTGCCCAACCAGGTAAGTGTTCAACTCATCATCCAAAGGAATAATTCCAATAGCGATATTTTTAAAATGAACCTTGCCATAAATACCCGGGTTACCCGATGGATTGATCACCTGGTATTCGGTTAAATTTATCCAGGGGTTATCATAAACAACCTTTTCCGCGGTTACTTTCCAGGGGTTATCTTCAGGATGATGCATGCGGTAAAGGTAAAAATGTTGTTTATCCTTTCAAACCTATTTTGCCTTTATAGTTAAAGCGGCACTTTGCAATCCTTGTGATGTAGCTGTAAAATTAATAACACCCGGCGTTTCTTTACTCTGCACAATAGCCAAAGCCAAACCATGGAACGCCTTGCGATAGTTCACTTTAAAAGAATCATGATTAACCGGGTCGCCATTATCAACACTGGCTATAAAGGCATTGCCGTTTAGTTTAAAGTTCACCAAATTATCAGCCTCAGGTACTACGTTGCCATCCTTGTCCAATATCTTAACCGTGATGAACGATAAATCCTTGCCATCAGCGTTAATCACTTTTCTATCGGCAATCAGCTCAATTTTAGCAGGTGCACCAGCAGTGTGGATCTCTTGTGTTAAAACAACTTTACCATCCTTGCGCGATACTGCTTTTAATGTGCCCGGTACATACTTTACGCGCCACATTACATGCAGGTCATCCCCGTTTTTCTTTCTGATGCCAAGGGATTTACCATTCAGGTACAATTCCACTTCGTCGGCATGGTTATAAAACGCCCAAACGTCAACCACTTTACCCGGCTGCCAGTTCCAATGCGGGAAAATGTGCAGCACAGTTTTATTAGTCCACTCACTTTGGTACATATAGTAAATATCTTTCGGGAAGCCCGCCAGGTCAACAATACCGAAATACGAGCTGCGCGATGGCCAGCTATACGGTGTAGGCTCGCCTAAATAATCAAAGCCTGTCCAGATGAAGAGGCCTGAAAGAAAATCATATTTCTTTATCACTTTCCAGGTTGCTTCATGCGTTGAACCCCATGGTGGTCGCACGTTATCATAAGCCGATACAGTATGGTCGGGGTTGCCCACAAAGTTTAAGTTAGTCGGCCAAACTCTTATGCTATCAGATGGCATATCATAATATCCACGGGTTTCTAATCCCGAAGTTGTTTCTGTAGCGATGAATTTTTTGCTTGGATACCGTTCATGAAAAGCCGCGTAATCATTCTGATGGTAGTTATAACCGATCAAGTCAAGAGCTCCAGATTTAATGATCTTGTTACCTGTATCCGGATTGTTATTCGCGGCAGTGATAGGCCGGGTAACATCTAAACTATGAACAATTGCAGCTAATTCAGGCGCTATGCGTAATGCACTCGTATCATGTTGCTGCGGAATCTCGTTGCCAATGCTCCATATAAAAACACTTGGGTGGTTACGGTCACGCAGGACTTGATCTTCCAGATCTCGTTTATGCCACTCCTTAAAATACAGGTGATAATCATATTTAACCTTCTCCCATTCCCAGCAATCAAAGGCTTCGTCCATCACAATAAAGCCCATTTTGTCGCATAGATCTAATAATTCAGGAGCCGGTGGGTTATGCGATGTGCGGATGCCATTACAACCCATCGCTTTTAATATTTGCAACTGGCGTTCTAAAGCGCGGGTATTTATTGCCGAGCCTAAGCTGCCCAGATCATGATGATCACACACCCCTAATATTTTTACTGGCTTACCATTTAATAAGAAGCCTTTATCAACATCAAAATTAAAATAGCGGATACCTAATGACGTGATGTAAGTATCTAAAACGCTACCACCCGATAAAACTTTACTTACAACCTTATAGAGGTAAGGGCGCTCAACCGACCACAGGGTTGGATTTGCTACTTCAATGTTTTGATCTATAACCGCTGTAGCACCATCGGCATTTTTCACTTCGGATGTAACGCTTTTAACGGTTTTACCTGATGCGTCAACTATGCTTGTTTCTAAATCAACCTTGCCCTGAGTGGCTTTTAATAAACTTGTTTTTATATTGATTTGTGCTGACTGATCACTCACCTGCGGAGTAGTTACATAAGTCCCCCAATGACTTACTGCAGTTTTGTTAGTAGTCACCAACCAAACATTTCTATAAATACCCGATCCTGAATACCAGCGTGAATTTGGCTGCACCGAATTATCAACCTTAACAACAATAGTGTTTTTGCCGCCAAAATTTAAATAAGGAGTCAGTTCATACCTGAACGAGATATAACCATTTGGCCTGAAACCTAATTCGTGCCCGTTTATCCAAACTGTGCTTTTCTGGTAAACACCATCAAAGTCAACATAAATCCTTTTGTTTTTGGCTGATGCTGGTTCAATAAATGTTTTGCGGTACCAGCCTATGCCGCCTGGTAATGCGCCGCCTTCGGGTGTGGCGGGGTTATCTTTACTAAATTTACCTTCAACACTCCAATCATGCGGCAAATTAAGATTACGCCAGTTAGCATCATTAAAATCGGTTAGTTCAGCACCGTTTACATCGCCTAAATGGAAATGCCATCCTTTATCGAAATCGGCAGTAGTTCTGCCTTGTGCGATAACGGTTGATGTAAATAATACTAACAATAGTACTGTGATTGGCGCTCCTAACTTTTTTAATAATTGCATAGCCGGTATAATTGGTTTTATTGGAATTAATGTATAAACGACAGTAAATGTAATTAATATATTTCAATCACAAATAAATAAATAAAAATGCCACGATAACGTTACCGTGGCATTTCATAATATTAAATAAAGATTAGCTTAAACTGTTGGCGAAGCAGTAAATATGCTTGTATAATACTTGCGGTAAGCGTAGCCCAAAAATAGGTTGATCAATATCATCGGCGCTGCCATAGTTAAGCCTGAAGGTACCAAAAACGCGTGGAATAAAAAGATATTAAGCGTTATTGGGAAAATGATTAATAAAAACAACGCAGTGTATTTATTGATCAATAAAAATATGCCGCATACAATTTCAACCACTTTTAATAGCGGGAAAAAATAGCCGGCACCAAATAGTCCGCCTTCAAAACCAGCTGCTGCTTTTGACATAGGCGGGGGTGACATGTGTAAAAAATGTAGGAAAAACTCAAGGCCAAATACTAAATAAACAAGACCCAATAACGATCGGGTAATTAATACTGCAATTTTCATGATTTTGGTTTTAATGAATGTTTAAACATTTGAATTTAGTAATAATATTGACATATTCAAATTATGCGTAGCTTTAATAAAAGCTGCTACCTTTGTTGTAATGGTATTTAGGAACATTACACTGTGTTACTTAATCTGCGTATTTTTAATAGGCAGCTCCATCCTACCATTAGGCGATTTTTCTTTGGCAAATGACCTGCCTAAAATGTATCAATCTTACACAAAACTGGCAAATCCAGAAGAAGTTGGAATTGTTGATTTTGTTGGAGATTATCTGTTTGCCGGCAAATCCCTGCTGGGTCATAACAAGAGTGATAAATCCGAAAGTTCATCAACATCGGTACAGTTTCAACACGCACCTATAGGCTTTAATTTGGTTTACAGTCGCACCGAAACGGTTTGTATCCTTATAAAGGATTTCAAAATCATTCACAGCCAATTTAAAAATCCTATCGAAATAACCGGGTATCATCCTGAATTATTCCGACCTCCTTTAGTTTAGTCATACTTCTATTGTATTAATTATTAGCATCCTCTAAAGGGTATGCTGCTATCTACTTATGGCTGTTAACGGCCTAACGACTAAACAATTCATGAAAAAAATATTAACCGTATTGGCAATACTGGCGTGTAATGCCGTATATGCCCAAAATATATTTAAAGCGATAATAAGGGACGATAACACCAAAAAAAGCTTACCAGGTGCAACAGCAGTAATTACCGCTTTAAACAAAGGTGCCACTGCTGATACCTCCGGAGCGATTATCATCAACAATATCCCCAATGGCAAAATAGAGATCACCTTTAGTTTTGTTGGATATATCTCACAGGATAAGGTGATTGATTTCCCGTTAAAGAACAATTATCCCCTGGAAATTGATCTTGAGCCCTTAGCTGGCGAACTGGCAGAAGTTGCTATACAAACCACCCGGACCAATCAAAACCTAAGTGATATACCCACACGTGTTGAAGCGCTGCCTCAGGAGGAAATGGACGAAAAAGGCACTATGCGTCCCGGTGATATTAAAATGCTGCTGGGCGAAACAACAGGTATACAGGTACAGCAAACTTCTGCCGTTAGTAATGATGCCAACTTCAGGATAGAAGGACTCGACAGCAGGTATACTCAATTGCTGCAAGACGGAATGCCGCTTTATCAAGGTTTTTCAGGTGGGCTAAGCTTGTTACAAGTATCGCCTCTGGATTTAAAACAAGTGGAGTTTATTAAAGGATCTGCATCTACATTGTATGGAGGCGGAGCCATAGCCGGATTGATCAATCTGATAAGTAAAACACCATTGGACAAGCCCGAATTAACTTTTTTATTAGATGCTAATACAGCCAAAGGTGCAGATGCCGATGTCTTTTATTCGCAAAAATGGGCACATATAGGCACTACTATATTTGGTTCTTACAATTACAATGGGGCATATGCTCCTGGCAGCACAACCTTTACTGCCATACCTAAAACAGATCGGTTTACCTTGAATCCCAAAGTGTTTTTTTATCTGGGAGATAAAGATTCAGGCTGGGTTGGATTGAACGGAACCTACGAAAACCGGTTGGGCGGCGATATACAAGTTGTTGATCGCCACCCGGATGATCTGCACCAATATTTTGAACAAAACAAAACTTACCGATTTTCTACACAGCTATCATTTACCCATAAAATTGATACCGCAAGCCAAATCAATTTTAAAAACACTGCGGGTTATTTTAATCGCAGTTTAACAGAACCCGGCTACAATTTTAACGGAAAGCAAACATCCTCCTACAGCGAAGTAAATTATCTATACCATAATAAAATATTTAATTGGGTAATAGGTAGCGATTTACAAACCGATAATTTGAATGTACCCGGATCAATGAGCTATTTGAGTTATAATATCAATACGATCGGGGTATTTATTCAAAATACATACAAGGCAACCAAATGGTTTTCGTTGGAGACAGGTTTGAGGGTTGATTACAATACCCCCACACCTATCAATAAAACTAATGGTGTTTTTGTATTGCCCAGGGTAAATGGATTATTTAAAATAGATGAACATTTAACCAGCAGGATAGGAGGTGGATTAGGCTATAAAATGCCAACCATATTTAACGACCAAACCGAAGAGCAGGGTTACAAGGATATTGAGCCAGTAGATGTTTCCAAATTAAAAGCAGAACAATCGTATGGACTTAACGGCGATATTAATTATCGCAATAATATAGGCGATGCCGTTATTAATATAAATCAATTGTTTTTTGCCACCAAAGTTAATCAGCCTCTTTTGCTGGAAAATAATATCTACGCAAATGCTCCTGGTGATTTAACCACTTCGGGTGCTGAGACAAACCTTAAGTTTTTTGTAGATAACCTCGGCATTTACTTAGGTTATACCTACACCGATACAAAACAGCATTTTAATAACATAACCACAACACAGCCACTTACCCCAAAGAATAGGATAAGCGCGGATGTGACTTATGAAGTTGAGAATAGTTTTAGAGCTGGTGTTGAAGGTTTTTACAATGGCCAACAATTACTTAGCGACGGAACGACAGGCAGAGGGTTCTGGACTTTCGGTTTGTTGATCCAAAAGATGTGGCCACATTTTGATATATTCATAAATGCTGAAAATCTGACCGATCAAAGGCAAACAAAGTGGGGGAGTATTTATACTGGTACTATAACTAACCCTGTTTTTAATGATATATACGCCCCATTGGATGGTGTTGTGGTTAATGCCGGATTAAGAATTAAGGTAAAATAAACAGTGGCAGCATTCTCCTAATTTATGACTTGCGTAAAACATTAACACGTTAAATAATCTTTATAAAATGAGTAAATTTGATAAAGATTAAGTGTTTAACTATATATGATATGGTTAAAAAATGGAAGGAGTTAAAAATAGTGCTATGTCTTCAAATCTTCAGAAAATAACATTTGGCAACGGGTGCTTTTGGTGTACCGAAGCAATATTCCAAACAGTTAGGGGTGTAAAAAAAGTTACTTCAGGCTACATGGGTGGGCAAACCGATCATCCCACCTACAAGCAAATTTGCAGGGGAGATACCGGCCACGCCGAGGTAACCGAAGTTGAGTATGACGCTGATCAAATCACCTTTAATGAATTGTTGCTTATATTTTTCCGTACACATAATCCAACCACGCTTAACCGCCAGGGGAATGATGTGGGTACACAATATCGCTCGGCTATATTTTATTACACCGATGAGCAAAAACAGCAGGCAGAAGAAATGATTAAAAAACTAACCGCCGAAGGTGTTTTTGATGACCCGATAGTTACCGAAATAACCCCGGCCAGCAAATTTTATATAGCCGAAGATTATCATCAGAATTATTTTAATGATAATCCTTCGCAGCCGTATTGTTCTTTTGTGATACAGCCTAAATTAAATAAGTTTGCAAAGGAATTCACCACAAAAATAAAACCGGAACTATTGCAATAATCCCGGTTTATTGCTCGTCATGAAGAAAATTTATAGCTGTTTGTTTATAGGAATAGTATTGCTAGCCGCTTGTTCAAAAAAAGTAACCAATACCAGTCTTGTTAATAACGGCAAAGTTTGGGCATCCATCTACCAGCAGCAAGCAGCGGAATATAAAGCCCTTTGTTTCCAGGCATATAACATAGCTAAGTTACGTTTGGATGCCGCGACTCAGCAATCATCTGCAAAGCCCTACGCTGTAATTACCGATATTGACGAAACGCTGCTAGATAACAGCCCCTACGATGCCAAAATGGCACTGAATAATTTAGGCTACGATAGCAAAAGCTGGAAAGTATGGACTGCCAAAGCTATTGCCGATACCGTACCCGGAGCCCCTGCATTTTTTAAATATGCAGCAGCAAAAAATGTAGAGGTATTTTACATCACCAACCGCGATGAGGACGAACGCGCCGGCACACTAAAAAATCTGCAATTATATGGTTTACCTTATGCCGATGATGCCCACCTGATTATGCGTAAAACAGGATCGAGCAAAGAAAGTCGCCGCCAGGATGTATTAAAAACGCACAATGTTATCCTGCTTTGTGGCGATAACCTGGCCGATTTTGATGCGCTGTATGATAACAAACCATCGGAAGAAAACAGAACAGCATCAACCCAAACATTAATGCAGCAATTTGGCAGCCGATATATTGTTTTACCAAATCCTGAATATGGCGACTGGGAAAGCTCTCTCTTCAATTTTAATTATAAATTGACCGACGCGCAAAAAGACTCTATCATCAAAGCGCAGTTGAAACTGGAAAAGTAATAAGTTTTACCTGATTAATTAAGCTCATATTAAGTTTCTGTTAACAACGGCTTTAGCTGCTTAACATTGCTTATTTTTGATTGGTTTAATTGATCTGCCCATGAAACTCAAATATCTTTTCTGTCTGTTTTTATTACTTACGGTTCTCGCTGTACACGCCCAGTTACCGGGAAAAATTAAACAAACCCAACAGGTTTTATTACCCAACGGCTGGAAGCTAAGTCCTGCCGGCAGGCACTTGCAATTAGGCGATCTACCGCTAAATATGCAGCTGTCCACATCCGGCAAATTGCTTGCCGTAACCAATAACGGGCAAAGTACACAGTCGGTACAACTCATCGACCCAATAAATGAAAAATTATTGGATGAAAAGGTATTAGGCAAATCATGGTACGGTTTGGCTTTTAGTCGTGATGAGAAGACGTTGTATGTTTCCGGTGGGAATGACAATGTTGTTTTGGCATTTAGCATCAACAACAATAAAATAGGAGCAGCCGATACCATTAAATTAGGTAAACCATGGCCAAAAGACAAAATATGTACAACCGGTATCGCGGTCAATAAAAGCAATACCATTTTATATACCGTTACCAAAGAGGATAGCGCTTTGTACGTAATCAATCCAAAATCTCATCAAATCCTCTCAAAAATTAAATTAACTGCCGAGGCCTATAGCTGCATATTATCACCTGATGAAAAAACAGTTTACATTTCCTTATGGGGCGGTGAGCAGGTAGCCGTATATCATACCGAAACAAAAGCATTAAATACCATTAATTGCGGTAGCCACCCCAATGAGTTGTTGCTCAATAAAAAAGGTACCTGGTTATTTGTTGCTAACGCGAATGATAACTCGGTTTCCATTATCAACACATCAACCCCAAAAATAGTTGAAACCGTAGCCACGGCACTTTACCCAACCCGTTTAACCGGATCAACAACCAATGGACTGGCATTATCTGCCGATGAAAAAACCTTATACATTGCCAATGCCGATAACAATTGTTTGGCCGTATTTGATGTTACCAAGCCCGGCAATAGTACAAGCATGGGCTTTATCCCGGTAGGCTGGTACCCAACCAACGTTAAGGTTTTGGGTAATAAAATATTGGTAGCTAATGGCAAAGGCTTTACCTCCATGGCTAACCCGCTCGGTCCACAGCCGGTGCGAAAAACAGATAATAGCGGCTATCAAACAGGGGCGATAAACTCGCATGAGCAATATATTGGTGGCTTGTTTAAAGGCACGCTTTCTATTATTGATAAACCAACTGCCGCCCAGTTAATTACTTATACCAAACAGGTTTATGCCAACACGCCTTTTAATAATGAACGCGAAAAGCGGGCACCTGGCGAAACCGGTAACCCAATACCGCGTACTCTTAACGGTAAATCGCCTATAAAGTATGTTTTTTATATTATTAAGGAGAACCGTACTTACGACCAGGTGTTGGGTGATATGACCAAGGGAAACGGGGATACATCGCTTTGTATCTTTGGACAAAAGGTCACACCTAATGAACATGCCGTAGCCAACCAGTTTGCGCTGCTGGATAATTTTTATGTGGATGCCGAAGTTAGTGCCGATGGCCACGACTGGAGCACCGCGGCCTATTCTACTGATTTTACTGAAAAAACATGGCCTACCAGTTATGGCGGTCGTGGAGGTAATTATGATTTTGAAGGCACACGCAAAGCGTCCCGCCCCCGCGATGGATACATTTGGGATTATTGCCAGCGGGCAGGTGTAAGTTACCGTACTTACGGCGAATTTGCCGCAAACGGAAAAGCTACTTTAAAATCAATTGAAGGCCATCTTTGTCCGCAATCACCTGGCTTTGATTTGAATATTAAAGATGTAGAAAGAGAAAAAATATGGGAACATGATTTTGATTCGCTACTGACCATAAATGCAGTACCACAGTTTAACTCTATCCGGATGGGCAACGATCATACCAGCGGACAACGGCGCGGCGCCATATCACCAATAGCTGCTGTGGCAGATAATGATCAGGGTATAGGTATGCTGATTGCCCATCTTTCAAAAAGTTCGATATGGAAGGAGTCGGTAGTTTTTATATTGGAGGATGATGCCCAAAACGGCCCGGATCATATCGATGCGCATCGTTCGCCGGTATTAATTGCGGGGCCTTATGTTAAGCACGATGCTGTTATCCATCATATGTACTCTACATCGGGTGTATTACGTACTATTGAGTTGATACTAAACTTGCCACCAATGAGCCAATATGATGCCGCTGCATTGCCGTTATATGATTGCTTTTCTGATACACCCAATATAGCGCCCTACGTGGTAAAACCCGCGCAGGTTGACCTGGAGCAACGCAATGTTGCCGTAAATGAAAGCAGCAAAAAATCTGATAAATTTAATTTTGCAGAAGAAGATAAAGTTCCTGATTTGGAGTTGAACGAAGTAATATGGAAATCGGTAAAGGGTGAAAACGCGGTTTTACCTGCACCAAAGCGTAGTGCATTTGTGATTTTGGAACAAAAAAAGAAACAGGATGATGATTGATTTGTTAAAACTGATACCTTCGTTTAAACCATCAACCACTATGACAGTTTTAGAAAACGACCAACTAAAAGTTACTATTGATAATCAGGGGGCACAACTCACTTCTATCTACAATAAAACAACCGGTGTTGAACAATTATGGCAGGCTGATGCCAGCGTTTGGCCGTGGCACGCACCAAACTTATTCCCTATTGTAGGTGGCTTGATCAATAACGAATTACTGATTGACGGCCAACCCCACCCAATGGGCCGCCATGGTTTTGCAAGGCAGTCGGAGTTCGTGTTACTGAAAAGTGATGATTTGCAGGCCGTGTTTTCATTGCCCGGCGCTGAAAAATTTAAGGAGATCTATCCTTATAAATTCGATTTCGAGGTGATGTATATGCTGATAGATAACGCACTGCGCATTACCTACAAAGTCATCAACCTGGATAAAAAAACAATTTATTTTTCGGTTGGAGGGCACCCTGCCTTTAATGTGCCTTTCCACAAAGATGAAAAATACGAAGATTATTATTTAGAGTTTGAAACCGAAGAAAAGCTAACCACGCACCTGCTATCATCAGAAGGATATTTTAACGGCACTACTGCCAATGTGCCTTTAGACGGCAAGAAATTATGGCTTACCCAAGACCTCTTTAAAAACGATGCGTTGGTATTTAAAAACCTGCAATCGCGCGAGGTAACGATTAAAAGTAAAAATCATAGCGAAACCCTGTCTGTAGAATTCCCGCATTTTAACTACTTAGGTTTATGGGCCAAGCCGGGAGCGCCGTTTGTTTGCATTGAACCGTGGTTAGGTTGTGCCGATACCGAGGGCGAGCCAAAAAATATCAGTAAAAAAGAAAACATACAGAAGCTAAGTGTAGGCCATGTTTTCGAGGCCGCGTTTTTTATAAGCATATAATACATGGAAGCCGATCCAACCAAAAGATTTTCAGATCGCGTTGATAACTACGTTAAATACCGCCCGACCTACCCACCGGAGGTATTAGACTATCTGAAAACCGAATGCAATTTAACAACAGGTTCAGTTATTGCTGATGTAGGAACAGGTACAGGTATTTTCACTAAATTATTAGTGGATAAAGGCTATAAAGTTTTCGCTGTCGAGCCTAATCAACCTATGCTTAATGCCGCTATTGAGCAACTATCAGGTAATCCAAATTTCAACCCTGTTGCCGGTACCGCTGGGGGCACTACATTATCCGATCATAGCATTGATTTGATAACCTGCGCACAGGCCTTCCACTGGTTTAGTAATGATAATACCAGGGTGGAATTTAACCGGATACTAAAACCCCGACACAAAGCCGCCCTGATATGGAATAACCGCGCCACCAATACCGACCAGTTTTCTATTGAATACGATGCGTTGTTAAAAAATGATTCCGTTGATTACAACAAAGTAAATCATCAAAATATTAAAGACCTTGATTTTAAGGCATTTTTTAAAGACGGTAAATACGAGGTTAAGAAATTGCCCAACGTACAGGTTTTTGATGAAGAGGGATTGATAGGCCGGGCATTTTCATCATCCTACGTACCACCACAAGGCAGCGATAAAGGCGAAGTGTTTTTAAAACTGCTTCGTGAGTTATTTGCCAAATACAATGAGAACGGAAAAATCAGGTTCCATTACCAAACTGAGATCTATTTAGGCGAAGTTTAATTTGTGTCTGGCTGTCATGCTGAGGCACTCGAAGGATAAGCTAAAAACCTGCAAAATCTCACCAAAAAGATACAAAACACAGCCTAAAAGTGTACCAACTGTATCTTAGTGTTTCACTTGCCCCGCGATACAGTACGGGTGCAAAATCTTGCTACTTGATACTAGTTACTAAATACTATTGTTGTTGCTGCTGCTGTTGCTGAACCATCTCCATATATCGCTGGTAGCTGTTTTTAGATACCTCGGTAACCTGACTATCGGTGGGTACTTCAATTATTTGTTTTTCATGGTTGTAGTAGTTATCATCTTCATCAACAGTAACGGCAACCTGCAGTTTATGCTTGGCAGCGCCCTTGTAAACGCCTTTTACCGGGGAACAATCCGAGAAATTACGGCCAACAGCTAAGCGTACATGCGATTCATTGGCGATGCAGTTATTGGTGGGATCCAGGCCTAGCCAACCATAATCGGGAATATAGGCTTCGGCCCAGGCATGGGTGGCACCTTCGCCCCGCATACCGTTTTGGCCCGTGCAAATGTAGCCACTTACATAACGGGCGGGTATGTTGATGATCCGCAGCATCTCCATCAAAATATGGGCAAAATCCTGGCAAACACCTGATTTTATCTTCCAGATCTCATCCAGCGTGGTATCAACAGTGGTAACGCCTTTTATGTAATCAAAATTATCGTATACATACTGACAAAAGCGTAGTACTACCTGGTAAGGGGTGTCGTCTTTAGCTTTTTCGGCTTCCACAATTGCTTTTAGTTCTGATAGGCCTTCAAAGTATTCCTGCTTCAGGAAATCAATGTAAGGCACTATGCTTTGCAAGCGCTTTAGGTCTTCCCATTGTTCGCCGGGGAAAATATCATTAACGGGTAATAACCTGTGTTTGGTATTTACCGTAATCTTTGAACTGATCGTCATTTCCATGTGCGGTTCTACATAAGTAAAACTGCCAACCTCGTTGCCGTAATAATCAATATGTGTATCCACAAGCGGGTTGCCGGTAATGGTGATCTCCTGCTTTACCACGTCCTGGTACTCATCATTTATAGGATATAGGATAATCTGGTTTGCGCTATCGCGAACAGGGCTATCGTATATGTACCGGGTTATATGTTTAATCTCTATTTCAGGCATCGTTATATACTAAGATGGATGTTAACCGAATGTTTTAATTAATCAGGAATGAGCAAAATAATACTCGTTCAGCCTATTGGCTATGCCGTAAAGCTCGCTACGAATCTGCGTTAAAAAAGTATGCAGCCCTTCCTCGCGTATACTCTTTACCGAGCTGTATTTTATCCTGCTCTGTAACCTGCCGATCCGAAACGACAGTTCACGAAAATCATTGATATTACTCTCGTTCTTCAACCGCTCAAAATACCGCTGAATATTGTTCACCGAGTAAATCACTGATCGCGGAAAATCGTTATTCAAAGCCACTTGCTCCAATACATTCTCGGCCTCAAAACCTTCACGGTAAGTTTTTAAATAGAGCTCATATCCGCCCAAAGACAATAGCAGGTGCTTCCAGTAAGTAGTATCCGTAAGCAAATCCGGGTTATCATCTATAGACCCAAATTTGGTATCAAGCAAATCCACAGATTGAATAGCTCGCTCCAGGTATTTGCCAATATTCATAAAGCTGCGGCCTTCGCCACGCTCCATGGTGATCTCTACCGTACCGTAGTAAAGCATTACCTGTTTGATTAAAATATCAAGCACACCTATAGGGTCTTCACGCTGTAAAGCTTTTTCTATTTTTGGATCTTTAATGGTATGGTAATATTCATTCAGGCATTGCCAAAGGTCTTTGGTGATATGCTCCTGCACACTGCGCGCATTTTCACGCGCGAGTGTAATAATATTTAAAACCGAGTTGGCGTTGGCCTTACCCGTAACCATAAATTTAAGCACAGCCCGGCTATCGGTATCTAAGGGAGCATGATCTTCATCCTCCTCATCCAAACCCGCGTAAATCCTGATCACCGGCTCCCATGTAAACTCCTGTACTGCATCCTGCGATGAAGCATAATTTATTTTGAGCATACGTAACATACCATCGCTACGCTCAATGTAACGGCTTAACCAATAAAAACTTGCTGCTACCCTGCTTAACATATACCCCCTAACCCCCTGAAGGGGGAATTAAATTGTGATTGTTTATTTATATCTCTATTCATAAATACTTTCTTACTCCCCCTTCAGGGGGCTGGGGGGCTTACGCCAATACCCACGTATCCTTACTACCCCCACCCTGCGAGCTGTTCACTACCAGCGATCCTTCCTTCAAAGCCACCCTCGTTAACCCACCCGGAACAATCTCTATCCCATCGGGGCCATATAAAGCGTAAGGCCTTAAATCGATACGCCTTGGCTGTAACGAGCCCTGCATATAACATGGCGCTGCCGATAAACTAATGGTTGGCTGCGCGATGAAATTGCGCGGATCTTTTAATATCTCTAATTTATATTCGTCAATTTCCTGTTCGGTTGCCGCGTGGCCCATCAGCATTCCGTAACCACCGCTGCCATTAGTTTTTTTAACCACCATTGTATCCATGCTTTTAAAAACATGCTCGCGCTCGTCGGCGTTACCTAACTGATAGGTAGGTACATTTTTCAGTATGGGTTCTTCGTTCAAATAATATCTTATCATATCGGGCACATAGGTATACACAGCCTTATCATCGGCTACGCCATTACCTATCGCGTTTACAATTGCTACGTTCCCTTTACGGTAAGCGCCCATAATACCGGCCACACCCAGCATACTACCAGGGTTAAACACCAAGGGGTCAAGGTAATCATCATCAACCCTGCGGTAAATAACATCTACCTGCTGTAACCCGGTAGTGGTTTTCATGTAAACCTTATGGTTGTTTACCACTAAATCGCGCCCTTCAACCAGCTCAACACCCATTAAACGGGCAAGGGTGGTATGCTCAAAATATGCTGAATTATAAATGCCCGGACTCAATAGCACAATAGTTGGGTTACTGATTTGTCTTGGCGATATAGCCAGCAGGTTCTTATATAATATAGTAGGATACTCCGTAACGCTTCGAACTCCGCACTGCGGTAATAAATCCGGGAATAAGCGTTTGGTTATCTCCCGGTTCTCCAGCATATAGCTTACACCCGACGGCGTGCGCAGGTTATCTTCTAAAACATAAAACGTACCATCGTGATCGCGAATCAAATCAATACCTGAGATGTGGATATAAATATCATAAGGAACCTGCAGCTTATACATCTCGCGCAAAAAATGCGGACAAGAATATATAATATCAATTGGTACGATGCCATCCTTTACAATAAATTGATTGTTATAAACATCCTTTAAAAACAGGTTGAGCGCGGTTAAACGTTGCTTAATACCTTTCTCAACAAATGCCCACTCGCTGGCGGTGATGATGCGGGGGATAATATCAAAAGGAAATATTTTCTCAATTCCTTCGCCGCTATTATATACGGTAAAGGTTATACCCTGGCTCATGAACAGGCGCTTAGCTAATTCTTCTTTTTTATTAAGATCATCGGCAGATTCTTTAGAAATATATTCAATTACCTTACGATAATGCTCTCTTACCTCTGCATTTTGGCCATACATTTCGTCCCAAACACCATTAATTGGGGAATATTCATTAAAATAAGCTGATTCCTGCATGCAAAATTACTTAGTGTATAAAATATATTAACCAGTTATTTTTAAAACTGTAATTTATGAAGTGTTTTTGAAAAAAAGCTAATTATTTTTTAATTTTTATAAAATAATTCAATCAAAATAAAAAAATTACTCAATATTAAATGATTTTAGTAAATTATTGGCAATAATTTATCATACAAAAAGCACACATCAATTATTTTCTTTTAAGAAACTGCACATCATACCCCCGTTCAATTTTAACAACAACATTCACAAGCATTTAATTGTTAATAAACGTTAAATATTTTGACACCTAAAAATTTAGTTATACTTTAGGTTTCATAATTAAACCTGCCATGAGATTCACAATTATTGCCGTCTTTCTATGTATGTGGGGCTTATCATCACAAGCACAAAATTCATATTCCATAAAAGGCTCAATTGCCGATTCTGCTGCAAACTCCAAATTAGCCAGTAGCACAGTAACAATTTTAAACGCCCGGGATTCTATCCTCAAAGCCTTCACCTGGGCCGAAAGCAGTGGCAACTTCGCTATAAACAACCTGCCCAAAGGAAAATTTTTATTGCTGATAACCTATCCGGGATATGCAGATTATGTAGATAATTTTAGCCTCGACTCCACCCATACCACTCATGATTTTGGAAGGATCAATATGATTCTTAGATCGCGCTTATTGGCCGATGTTATTGTTAAAGCAAAGGTTATCCCCATGAAAATTAAAGGCGATACTACGGAATACAATGCCAAAGCCTACGTAATTCAACCTAACGACAAGGTAGAAGATTTGCTAAAGCAGCTCCCCGGCATACAGGTTGATAAGGATGGCAAAATTACCGCGCAGGGCCAAACGGTAACCAAGGTATTGGTTGATGGTGAAGAGTTTTTTGGCGACGACCCTACACTCGTCACCAAAAACATACGTGCAGATATGGTTGATAAGGTACAGCTTTACGATAAAAAAAGTGACCAGGCTACCTTTACGGGTATTGATGATGGCAAAACCACAAAAACCATTAATATTAAACTCAAGGCCGATAAAAAGAATGGCGAGTTTGGCAAGGTAGATGCCAACGCGGGTACCGATGGCTACTACGAAGGGCAGTTGCAATACAATAAGTTTAAAGAGAAGCAAAAATTCTCTGTATACGGCACATTGGCTAATGATGGCAAAACGGGGCTTGGTTTTCAGGATAGCAATAACCTGGGTGTAGGCAATAATGATATTCAGTTTGTTGATGGCGGAATAACAATTTCCAGCAACGGTGGCAACGATGCCCTCGATTCCTTTAGTGGTTATTATGATGGTAAAGGTATACCCATAGCCCGATCAGGTGGGGTGCATTATGATGATAAGTTTGATAATGATAATCAATCCCTCAACACAAACTACAAAATAGGGTCGATTGATGTAAGCGGAGCAACCAACACTATCAGCCAGCAAACATTACCAACCGGGATTATCAATACCACTAGTAGTGAGAATTTTAATGATTATGCTTTTCGCCAGAAACTGGATGCTACTTATAAAATAAAGCTGGATACCACATCCGATTTAAAGATCGCCGCTGATGGAACATTTAAGAATTTTAACGTAAATAATAAGTATCAAACACAAACAGATTCTGCCAGCACCAAGCTAAATACCGACAACAGAGATGTCACCAATCACGGCGACCAGCAAATATTTAATGTAAGCGCTTTTTATACCAAAAAGTTTAAAAAGCCAAGGCGTACGCTATCGTGGAGCCTGAGCGAGTCGTACAACAAAAACACTACTGAAGGCTATTTAAAATCGGAACTTGATTATTTTGACCCAACAGGAAAAAAAACAGACAGCACTATTACCAACCAGTACAAAACCACCAATATTGTTAGTTCGTTATTAAATAGCAACATTGCCTATTCCGAACCGCTTACTACCAAAACATCTTTACTTTTTAATTATGGCTTTGCGGTAAACAACAGCTCCAGTAACCGGGAATCATTTAATGAGTCGTTACCTGGCCAATACAATGATTTTGATGCCACCAATAGCAACGATTATAAATTCAATCAGTTAACAAATCAAATTGGGGCTATCTATAATTATCAATATAAAAAAGCTACTGTAAACTTTGGCACCAAGGTATCCGATGTTAATTTTAAACAGGTTGATGAATACACCGGCGACATATTAAGCAGGGACTTTTTAAACTGGGCGCCACAGGCTATGTTTTTATATAAATTCTCCCAGTATAGGTCTTTCAGGTTGAGTTATAATGGGAATAATACCGAGCCCACTATCGACCAAATACAACCGGTTATAGTAAATAACGATCCGTTAAATATTACCATAGGGAATCCTGGCCTTAAACCGGCTTTCAACAACGACGTTAATTTGTCTTATAACTCATATCAAGTTATGAGCGGCCAGCAGATATATATATGGGCTGATTTTCATAATACCTATAATGCTATTGTAAACAATACCTCTTATAACGAAAGCACCGGTGTTAATACTACCTCCTATAGTAATTTAGGCAATGCAACACCTTATAATTATAGTATATATACCTCATATGGCAGAAAGATCAGCCCAATGGATGTACAGGTTGGGTTAAACGCAAATACCTCGGGCAGCATATCGTACAGTTACATTAATAGCCAGCTTGATATGGGCCGCAGTCGTACCTACTCCGCCGGGCTTTATTTGTATAAATACGTGCAAAAAAAATATGATTTTTACTTTTCCGGCGGCCCTTCTTACACGTTCAGCACCATGTCGTTACAGCCACTTACCAATAATAACGCTGCTGGTTTTAATGGTGATGGTCAATTTAATTTATACCTGCCACTAAAATTTGGTATCGGATCAAGCGTTAACTACACATACAACGCCGCTACGCAGGCCTTCAGTGCGCAGCATTTGACTAAACTAAATTCCTACATCTTTAAAACATTCCTTAAGGATGATAAACTTAAAATATCCTTGTCGGGAAATGACCTACTGAACCAAAACTTAAATTTTACAAGGGGCATATCGGGTAATACAACCACACAAACTAACACCACAGGAATCCGGAGATTCTTTATGTTTTCTGTTACCTGGGACTTCACCAAATTCGGTACAATTAAATCAGCAAACTAATTATGAAAAGGATACTAATTTTAATTGCATTTTTAATACAAGGGTTTAGCCTTTTTGCCCAGAATACTCATTTCATTACATCAGGTACTATTGAGTATAACAAAACCAGCAATACTTATGCCATGCTGGAAAAGCAGATAAACCAAGAAAACGAAGACTTTTTTCGACCTTTTCTGGATGCTTATAAAAAAGCAAATCCGCAATTCAAAACATTAAAAAGCACGCTTACCTTTTCGGATGATAAAACCTTATTTACCCCTATCGAGCCCGATAATGTAAGTAATGGATTTTTCAACTTCCCGTTGGCTAATCAAAACAATACGATTTATACAGATTTAAAAACAAGAACAACCACTAATCAGAAAACAGTATTTGAAGAGACTTTCCTGGTAAAGGATACAACCCGGAAAATCAAATGGAAGATAACCGGCGAAACCCGTGACGTTGCGGGCTACACCTGTAGGCGCGCAAACGGAATCATGATGGATTCCATATATGTGGTTGCTTTTTATGCCGAGAAAATACACGTTTCTGGCGGACCGGAATCATTTAATGGTTTGCCGGGCATGATATTAGAAGTAGCTGTACCACATGAAAACATGCTATGGGTTGCAACTAAAGTAACCGATATACCTATTACCGACAATACCATTCAAGAGCCTAAAAAAGGCAAACCGACAACTAATGCCGGACTAAAAACCACTTTATTAAGTCTAACCAAGAACTGGGGCAATAATGCCCAGTTTTATTTAAAAGGCTTTTTATTTTAAGATAATTCTACCCTAACCACAATCACGCTGATGAGATGAAGTATTTCTAATTAGAAATACTTCTCCATTGGTACATTCAACCCTTAATTTACTTACATAATTTGCATTTATCAAATTATCCGAATATATTTACGTAATCAATTACGTAATTGCTATGAATATTTACAATAAAACCGGCAAAATGGCCTTAGGCAGCAGGCTTAGGCGCTTGAGTGAGCTGCTCACCGAGCAGGCAGGAAAAGTTTATGAATTGTATAATATTGATATGCAACCTAAATGGTTCCCGGTGTTTTATGCGCTGTCATCCGGCGAAGAAAAATCTATTACCCAAATAGCGGTGGAAATTGGGCACTCCCACCCCTCTGTTAGTACCATTGTTAAGGAGATGACTAAAAAAGGCTTAATAAAAGAAGGCCCAAACCAAAGCGATGCCCGCAAAAACTACGTAAAGCTAACAACTCAGGGCTTGGCTATTAATGAAAAGATACAGGACCAATACAGCGATGTAAATGCAGCTATTGAAAATGCGCTGAACGAAACCCAATATAACCTTTGGAAAGCGATTGAGGAATGGGAGTTTCTGCTGGAACAAAAAGACCTGCTGAAACGGGTGCAGGATGAAAAGAAAATTCGCGAAAGCAAAGATGTCAAAATAGTACCCTACGAACCACAGTACCACCACGCATTTAAACGCCTGAACGAAGAGTGGATCACCCAGCACTTTAAAATGGAAGAGGCTGACCACAAATCACTGGACCATGCGCAGGAATATATTTTGGATAAAGGCGGCTACATATTCATCGCCCTGTATAAAGGCGAACCGGTTGGCACCTGCGCGTTACTAAAAACAAGCGGCAAAGTTTTCGAGCTGGCTAAAATGGCCGTTAGTCCGCTTGCCAAAGGCAAAGGGATTGGACTTTTACTAGGCCACGCAGCAATCAAGAAAGCACGCAAAAAAGGTGCTAAAAAACTGTACCTCGAAAGCAATACAATCCTTAAACCTGCCATCAGTTTATACCATAAACTCGGCTTTAAAAAGGTTAGCGGGGCACCTTCGCCTTACGAACGCTGTAATATCCAGATGGAATTAGAGCTTTGATTTTTTTTGTAACGAATGCTGATAAATTGATGTCATTTTAAATAAACCGCGCTATTTAGCCTATTATCAATCACTTGTGGGTTTACATGGCGGCATATTTTCGTAAAGATGTTATAACCAACGATTTAAATTCTATCAGTAATTGGTATCTTTCAACTTTGTAAATATACGCAGACGTATATTTACTTAAATGATAATTAGCCAATATGACACAACTTCCAAAGCGCCTTTTATCTATCGATGTGCTTCGCGCGCTTACCATGTTATTAATGATATTTGTTAATGATGCAAGCAGTGTAGGTGGCATCCCCACCTGGCTCGACCACGCCAAGGAAACCGAGGACGCGCTTGGTTTTGCCGATACAATATTTCCTGCATTTTTATTTATCGCCGGCTTATCAATTCCACTGGCTATAAAAAGCCGCATCAGCAAAGGCGATTCAACCTGGCAGGTATTATTTTACATCATAAGCCGTAGCGCTGCGCTACTTATAATAGGTTTTTACCATGTAAACCTGGAGAACTATAGTCCGGTAGCCATATTACCAAAGGCAGTATGGGAAATATTGATTACGCTAAGTTTCTTTATGATATGGCTTGATTATCCCGAAACAATGGCCAAAGCTAAAAAGTACGCCATAATGGGTTCTGGTTTGGCTTTATTAATTACTCTGGCTGTAATATACAAAGGCGGCGACCTTGCTCATCCGCACTGGATGCGTACATCATGGTGGGGTATACTGGGAATTATCGGCTGGGCATATTTAATATCTGCCTTGCTGTATTACTTTTCTAAAGGCAAACTAAATATGCTCATCATTTTGTGGATATTATTTGCAGGAGTAAACATTACCCTGCATTATTGGTCTAATCTTGACCCACTTCCAATAATCGGCGACTGTTCAGCAATAGTATTAACTATGGGCGGGGTAGTTACCATTAGCCTGTATGCCCATCTGGTGAAAATTGAAAAAACACAAAAACTTTGGCTGCTTTTCGGAATAATAGGCATAGCTCTTATTATCGGTGGATTACTTATAAGGCCATATACCGGGGGCATATCAAAAATAAAATCAACACCCGCATGGATATTCATCAGCAGCGGGCTAACCATTTTAATGTTCGAACTGTTTATTTATCTGGTCGACATCAAGGGAAAAATCAACTGGTTTAAAGCGATCCGCCCTGCAGGCACCAGCACTTTAACCTGTTACCTTATCCCTTACTTTCAGGTTGCTTTGCTCGAATTGTTTAATGTTACCTACCCATCAATCTTTAACAGTGGTATAATAGGCCTGTTGCGCTCACTTGCTACAGCGCTTATTATTATATGGCTGGTAGGACTAATGGAAAAACGAAGATTACGTCTAAAAATATAATCATCATGCAAAAAATCAAAGGCCTTAACAAATTGCTCCGGATAGGTTTAATAATGGTTGCTACTATTATTTTCAGCCTAACAGTAAATGCGCAAACAGCAAAGCAGCACAAATATGTTGTTATAGGCTACGTTGGCGGTTATCATGGTTTGGTTGATACCACTATGGTGCATGCCTCAAAGCTTGATGTAATTAACTATGCTTTTGTTAACGTTAAAAACAACCGCGCTTTTTTGACCAATTTAAAAACCGACACTATAAATTTCAGGTATTTACTCAGCCTTAAAAAAACAAATCCCGATTTAAAGGTTGTGATCTCTATTGGTGGCTGGGCATGGAGCAGAAATTTTTCTGATGCTGTGCTTTCCGATACTGCAAGACAAGCCTTCGTAGCAAGCGCGATTAATATGGTACGCATCTATCATTTAGATGGTGTAGATATCGATTGGGAATACCCGGGCATGGCAGGCGCCGGAAATATCTATCGCGATTCGGATAAACATAATTACACTTTAATGTTCCGCGATCTTCGTCATGGATTGGATAGCGTGGAACATGAAACAGGTAAAAAAATGCTACTATCAGCAGCGGTAGGTGGTTTTAAAAATTTTCTGGTACATACAGAAATGGATAAAGTTGCCCAATACCTCAACTACGTTAACCTCATGACCTATGATTATTCGCATGGCGACAGCGTAGCTATACACCACACCAATCTATTCGCCTCGAAGCAGTACAGCTCAAACGAATATGCGGCCAGCGCGGTAACTGATTTTGAAGCAGCTGGTGTACCCGCAAACAAGTTGGTAATGGGTGTGGCTTTTTATGGCCATTCATTTAAAGTTATTGATAATGAGCAACACGGATTAGGCGTAAAAGTTGTAGGTGGCCGTATTCAAATTGGTGGTGGCTACACCTTTATAAAAGATAGCCTTGTAAACCAAAATGGCTTTAAATATTATAGAGACAAAACCGCCAAGGCCCCTTATTTATATAATGCCGATACAAAACAATTTATCTCTTTTGATGATGAGTGGTCGGTAAAAAACAAGTGCCAATATGTATGCAAAAACGACATGGCCGGTGTTATGTTCTGGGAATATGCAAACGATAAGAAAGAATATTTATTGGACGAGATAGGTAACGATCTATAACCATATTAAATCAACTACAAAACAATAAAACCTATAATTTGCATGATTCTAAGCCCTTAACACTACAAATTATTATATTTTACAAATACCATTAATGCTTTTTTTACGTTACAACAATACCTAGAGTGTTTTTCTAATAAAAAACGCCCAAAATCAACACCAATTATACTATCGTTATGAATTTAAATATTACCAAAATCAAGGGAATTCACCAATTCGGAAAAGTCCCTTTACTAACCGGAATAGCTTGCTTACTTGCAATATCAATATCGTCTTGTACAAAATCAAGCAACACCACTAACACGAACGTGCCTTATGGCATACTATCAGTTGTTTATGCCGCTCCTGATGGGCCGGCAGCCGATTTTTATATCAATAACAGCTTAGTTAATACCTCAGCACTAACATACGGCAATTATATCCCTTATTTTAGGTTGACAACAGGTACAAATAAAGCCGGTTTTTTTGATACAGGTAGTTTAACCACTATAGCTATTGATAGCATTAATATTAAGGTTAATCAGGTATATACTCTTTTCTTTCCCAATTTGGTGGCCAAGCGCGATTTTTTATTAACTACCGACACACTTGTTGCCCCTCCAAATGGAGGAGCTTCTATTCGATTGGCTAATATGAGCCCCAATGCGCCAAACGTTGACCTGATGATAGGTGGGAAAGTAATCGTTTCAAATAAATCTTATAAGCAAGTATCTTCTTTTACAGCGATACCAGTTTCCGGGAACGACACTTTAAAAATAGTGCAAACAGGCACAAGTAATGTATTGGGCGTTGTTAATGCAGTAACCGTACAATCTGAGGGTGTATATACCGTTTGGCTTTATGGCCTTGTTAATGGCACAAATGGCCAGGGCCTTAACGCCAACCTAATGCAAAATGCGTTGTTTAATTAATACGCTCCTAATTAAAATAAAAGGCTGCCACTAATAATGGCAGCCTTTTATTTTATCATTTTGTTACATCGAAGGTAAAATATTGGCTTCCGGCTTCTCCATCAGCGGTTAGGCCTTGTATAACGCCAATATATTTCCCGGTTTCATCTGAAGTATAAAAACTTAGCCCACCGTTTCCGTTTTTATTGGTAGTTACATTTGGGGCCCAGTATAAAACATTCCTAAAATCGGGCATTCTGCTGGCCATAGCTGCTTCTGTATCGTATACTGGCGAGTAAAATTCGCGCTGCATCTCCAGCCCTTCATAATCCATTATTACAGCATGAGGATCTATCTCATTACCTCCCATATCGCCTTTATATGTAGTGAAACTAAATATCCCCGCCTCGTATGATGACCCTAACAGGTATACAAACGGCACATCCTCTAATTTTTCAATTTTTAACGGATCGGCTGCAAATACTTTATCTATATTAAAAAACGGTATACCGTCAATCAATACCATCGGGTCGCCATCGTTCAGATACACGTTGTTGTTCAACACCTTAATATGAAACTGATTATGCGTATGCGTTATATTTACCTCGCTTACATATTCGCGCATTACCTCCTCAATAGTTAAAAAGCGGGTATAATTATTTAGCAGATAGGTTTTAAACGGAGTACCATAAAAAGCGCTGCTATCAATTTGGGGATCGTAAAACTGTCTTAGTTTTTCTCCATTATAAATGCTCTGAATCTGCATACCTAAATTGTCATCCTCAATTGTTGACTGCATGGCAGGGGTCAGGTTAAATTCCGGAAGCTTAATTTGAGAATATTGATCTGAAAACGGATTCATCACATCAATACGCACGGATGTATCATGCAAGGTATTGGTTTGTATAACAATTTCACCCGGGCCATAAAACTCCTTCATGTTAAATATCAGGTTACCGGTGGTATCGCTTTGCGCTGCGTATAATTGCACCCTTTTACCGGGTATACCCAAATACGCTATCATATCGTTTTGAGGTGTATTAGTTAGCGTATTAGTGATTTTAGCATTTACAATTGGCCCATTGTATTCGGGTAAAAACTTAAACTCAGGCTTCTTGTTTTGTAAAATATCGGCCCATGCAAACCGGCTCCAGCCTTGTGTAAGCATCAAATTGTCAAGCGCTTCATTGGCGGCGGCATCTGTGTTTTTAAAGTAATAATCAGGCGATTCAATGTTGCCTTTCAAGTCAGAACTTAACCACAAATAGTTTTGTATATCCTGCTGGCTGGCATGTTGCAATGAATCAAGCCTGTAAACCGAAAGCGACATGTCGGCCATAACAGCATTGGTACTGTTTTTTGTATTTATGCTGATACTTACTTTTTTGCGTGTTGCATATTGCTGGGCATCAGTGCCGGCAGCAATAAATAACTGGTTAACCGGGCGTTTAAAGTACAGCCTTTCGCACACAGGCTGGCGCTGGCTATTAAAAATAGTTATATGCGATACGCCATCCCCTAACTTGTTTTTATCAATAGCAAAAACAGCCTTACCACTACTAACATTCGCGGTTTCAACATCTTTTATAACGCCCCTTGTGTGGGCGAATAAGAAAATATTACCATCCGGCAGATTTGTATTCACCGTTACCTGTAGTTGGCTACTACCGCCATCTTTTACATTTAGCGTATAACCGTTATCGTTGATATTGGGCAGGGCCTCAATTAAAGTTTTATCATTCAGTTTTATAATCGCTTTGTAGCTATTATGATTATCGGGGGTAAAAGAGAAATGCCCCATCCCGAATTTATATGGCTCAAATCGTGCAACGGTATCATTATTTTTATCAATAATTACGCCTTTAAAGTTCACCCCTTTACCATACTCATCAGTAGCTTTAAAACCAATGGTACTTGTTATGCCATTTACCAAATTTCCTCCTTCAGGAAAAAACTGGATATCATAACTTGAAGCGATTTGTTTTGATACCGTCGCCGGAGATTTTAAAGGATTTATGATGGTTAGCTTTTTATAAAAATAAAAATCAGAATTAAAGTTTTTCATCCAGCTGGTATAAGCCCGCAGTACAAAATTGCCTGTTGTTAATGATACCGGTAAAAACACCGATCCGCTGCCTGTACCGTCTTTCATAGCTACCTTAGCCTGCAAAACAGGGCTTTGGTTTTTGTCCAATACTTCAATATATACAACCTTGCTTAAATCAATTGGTTTATGATTAGCCCCATCAACATTATAAACCTTAAACCACATTAATTCGCCGGCGGTATAAGCGCTTTTATCAGTGTGTACAAAAAGCTTTTCTTGTACCGTGTTCGCATTGTATTGATTAAAATTGGTTTGTACATCGGGTAATACCTGTGCTTGTAAAGTATTAATAGCTATGGCTGTTAATACAAATAAGCAAAAGATGCTTTTTTTATAGGTATCCATTTTATGTTTTAAGTCAATGTATAAAATCATTTCGAACGCTATTTAATTTTGCCAAAAACTGGGTTTTGTAATAGTTCCGCGTATGGTACAATCCGCACAGTCTATATCGGTAGCTAAATATCCGGCCGGAAACCTCCCACCGGGTAAAAAGAATTGTGATAGAGCAAGGTTACTGGTAGGCAGAGGTATCAAATTGTTCTGCACCTGATTAACCGGTGGCAACGTTGGAGTTGCAAAATAGTCTGAATCAACTTCACAATCGTAAGGATAGGTCGGAATCCAGACAGGAAGCTGGGTTTGATTTATATAAATACGTTTTTGTTGTATAGTACCGGCTGATATGTAACCAATAACCGGCAATGTAGCATCTGTAGTGCAATGAATATTACCGGTAAGTTGTGAAGGTTGTGCGTCAAAAATACTCCCCAACTCTTCCGTGTTTTGTTTTAACAGTTGAAAATAATTATATGCATCCGCGGTAAGTGCATATTGCTTAATATTGATGCTATACCGTGTTTCAATTTTTTCTGATGTTGACGGGATAAAAGTTATAGGGGCCTGTGAAATAACATCCTGCGATAGTTTAGCAGATGAACCAAGTAAAATATTGTTTGAAATACTGTTACCATAGCACTCGTATATCTGCTGAGCCAGCGTACGAAGCACAATTTCAGTACCGTCAGATACATATTGTGAATCATATTTGGCATGAAACACCCAGGTTTCAACATAATCCCAATGGTAGTAATGGGTGTTATTATTCGGGTCATGTGTGTTAAGGTAAATTTGCACACCTGCTCCCTGTTGCTTATTATTTACTATATTAAATCCTATGCTGTCAATAGGCGGGCTTGTTATTGGTGTAACATAATCCGACAGATAAATTTTGCCATCACTGGTTGTGATACTAAGCCTGTATTTCCGTGTGTTAACAAGGTTAAGAACCGGGCTTGTATAATACCCATTATTAAGGCTCTGTAAGCTATATGCCCCGTTCTGATCATCCTGTATAACAACAGTAGCATCCGCTACAGGATTGGTTGTCGTGCTCGCATTCAAATTAACGGTACGGCTTAATTTAATCATCGTTGAATCACCACCTGTATTTATCGTTCCTTCAACAACCAGGTAATTATTTGCAATCGAAATAACTTTGGGGTTATAAGGCTTGGTACATCCAATTGCAAAACAAACGGCTACACTCAATAATATTATATACTTCTCAATCATCTTCATCTCTAAAAGCCGATATTATAGTTAATAAGTAAAAAAGGTATTTTCATTATACGTTTAATCAATTTATTGCCAAAAACTGGGTTTTGTTAAAGTGCCTCGTACGGTACAATCAACACAAGTTATATCCGAATACACATAACCCGCGGGGCTCGACCCTCCCTTAACATAAAATAAGTTTATAGGAATATTACTATTAGGTAATGGTATTAAATATAATTGTACTTCTTTTACTCCTGTTTTTGGGTTCACAAAATAATCCGTATCAACACTGCAATTGTAAGGATAGGTGGGCTTCCAGGTGTCGGGGAGCTGTGTTACATCAATATAAATACGTTTTTGTTGTATTGAACCTGCTGATATATAGCCAATCACTGGCAAGGTGGCATCTGTAGTACAATGAATATTACCGGTAAGCTGGGCAGGTTGGGCATCAAAAATACTCCCCAGTTCTTCAGTATTTTGCTTTAAAATCTGGAAATAATTATAAGCATCCGCGCTAAGTGCCGATTGTTTAATGTTGATACTGTACCGCTGTTCAATTTTTTCTGATGTTGACGGGATAAAACTTATAGGGGCCTGGTAAATAACATCCTGTGATAACTTAGCTGATGAGCCTAATAAAATATTATTTGAAATACTATTGCCGTAGCATGAGTATATATACTGCGCCGGGGTACGACCATTAATCTGAGTACCATCTGACACATATAATGATTCATAGTCGGCATGAAACTGCCAGGTTTCAGTATAATTCCAAAAATAGTAATGAGTGCTATTATTCGGGTCATGCGTGTTAAGATAAATTTGCACACCCGCCCCCTGTTGTTTATTACTTACTACACTAAATCCAATGCTGTCAATTGGCGGGCTCGCTATTGAACTAACATAATCCGACAGGTAAATTTTGCCATCGCTGGTTGTGATACTAAGCCTGTATTTGTGGGTGTTACCCAGGTTAAGAATTGGGCTTGTATAATAACCATTATTAAGGCTTTGTAAACTATATGACCCGTTCTGATCATCCTGTATAACAACCGTAGCATCAGCTACAGGATTAGTTGTAGTAGCTGCATTAACATTAACCGTACGGCTTAATTTAATTATGGTTGAGTCACTTCCGGTATTTATCGTTCCTTCAACAACCAAATAATTATTTGCACTCGCAATAACTCTGGGGTTATAGGGCTTTGTGCAGCCCATCATAAAGGAGGCTGTCACAGTACATAATATCATATATCCCCTATTTATCATCTTCTTCTAAAAACGAATATTATAGTTAATAAAAGGTATTGGCTTAGCAAATATTGATAGCTGGTAACCATTTATAGCTCCGCCCTGCTCGGTAAAATAAGTAGAATATGCATTTGCCCTGCCAGTTAAATTATAAACCCCTATCGACCATGAATTATGTGTAAGCTGATGTACTTTATGGTTACCCTCAATATTTATTGAAAAATCGGTCCTGAAATAATCCGGTATCCGGTATGCATTCCTGTCAGAATAATAAACGCGATCAGATCCATCATAACTATATTTGGCAACCGGTAAGGTTATAGGTCGCCCGGTACTATAAACCACGTTTAACGATACGCTGTACCGGTGAGTAAAGCGGTAGTTGCCCGTAAAATTAAAATCATTAGGTTTATCATAATTTGCAGGATAATAATTACCATTATTTATTAATTCACCTGCATTAGGATCATCCTGTTTCAAGAAAGTACGGGAGTAAGTATAGCTTACCCATCCGTTTAATTTACCCTCTGTTTTTTTCAATAACATTTCAACACCATAAGCCTTGCCATTGGTATTAATCACATCCTGTTCAATATGGTCATTCAATAGCAGCGTAGCTCCATCCCGGTAATCAAGATAATCCCAGATACGCTTATAATACACCTCCACCGACATTTCTATCGTATTCGACTGTGCATTTTTATATATACCCAACGATACCTGATCGCCAGTCTGCGGTTTAATATTAGGGTCACTCAGCTTATATATATCAGTAGGAGATATAGCCGTTGTATTTGATAACAAATGAACATATTGGGTAAGGGTATTATAACTAGCCTTAAGCGATGTATTATCATTTAAATTATACCTGGCAGATGCTCTTATCTCCGGCTTGGTATAGGTTTTAATTATTTTGTTTTTACCATAAGTAACGCTATCAATTACGTTACCGCTTGTTTTTGGCAAGTTGGGTGCATAATAGTCAACTGTTTGCGCTCCCAGATCATTGTAAATAGAATACCTTACACCCAAATCGACAGTAAAATCTGGCGTTATATCATATTTATCACCCAGGTATAAGGCGCTTTCAAGTGCCTGCTCTGCCGGAACAATATCGGGTAGTACCAATGATTGATTATTGTAAGGCTCAAAATTCCCGGGATTCAGTTTATAATAAATAGAGCTTAATCCAAAATCCAGGGTATTTTTTTGATTTAGATAATAGGTAAAGTCCGCTTTAAAATTCGACTGATTGATATTATAGTTAAGATTATACCCATTTACCGGGTTTTCATCACTCGAAACAGAGTACTGGTACCGATCGTAACCAACTAAAAATACACTAAACAGCTTGTTATTAAAGTTATGCTTCCACTTTATGTTCGCATTTTTATTGCCGTATTTATAGGTAGTATCACTATTAAGTTTAAACCCATCATGGCTGATATACCCGGTTAAATAGATATTATTTTTGTCATCAATTTGATGGCTTATCCCTAAGTTAATATCATAAAAATTGGCTTCGCTATTTTTATATTCCTGTGGCAAGGCGCTAAGCAACCAATCAGAATAGGTTGTACGCGCACCCAATATAAACGATGTTTTATTTTCGATAATTGGCCCCTCAATATTTATACGGCTGGTAAGCAAGCCAATTCCTGCCGATCCTGTAAATTTCTTTTTATTTCCTTCGCGATCTGTCACCTCAAGCACCGAAGCTAAACGGCCTCCGTATTTTTCCGGGATACTGCTTTTGTATAATTCAACATCCTTCACCATGTCAGGATCAAATGCCGAGAAGAATCCAAAAAAGTGCGAAGGATTATATATTGTGGCATCATTAAGCAATATCAGGTTCTGATCTGCAGCACCACCACGAACATTAAATCCAGTTGTTGACTCACCAACCGACTGTACACCCGGTAATGTTAAAACAGCTCTTAAAATATCAGCCTCCCCAAATATGGCGGGTATTTGTTTAATGCTTTTTATATCCAGGTGGTTAACGCCCATCTCATTACTACGAACATTGGCAACTTTATCTGCAGAAATTTTAACCTCTTTTAAGGAGTACACCTGTTCCTGCATCTCAATATTCAACTTACCATCACTGTATAAAATCAACTGCCTGCGCGTATCCCTCATGCCAATGCCATGTATTATAAGTGTTTGTCTTCCTTTTGGCAGGGTAATGGTAAAATAGCCATATTGATCTGATACTACACCTGTTTTGGCATCCGTTGTAAATATACTTGCCCCCACAATAGCCTCGCCCGATTTAACATCCCTAACGTAGCCTGATATTATAGCCCTCCCCGGTTCAATATTATTGGTTTTGATACCTATCGAATACAATTTATTTTCTGCAGTCGCCTCTGTTGCCGGGCCTTCTTTATCTATGCTAAAGTCGGCCTCCGGCACAGCCTGACTAATAATATTGGTTTTTGAATTATTAAAATACCCTGCGGCTAATTGTGTGCGTATTACTTTACCTTTAGTTAAAAAAACCTCCTTGCTTGATGGCACAATAGCATAATGATATGTTGTATTATTAAATACCATATTCAATGCATTCTCCAACAAAACATCGCTTATTTGCAGGGTTACTTTCAGGCTGTCAAATTGTGCATGGTCATAGTAAAAATGGTATCCGCTTTGTGCTTCCAGATCCTTTACTACAGCATCAATACCGGCTTGGTTATAATTTACACTAACTGTTTTGCCTGTGGTGTTTTGTGCCAGCAATAGCTTTGTAATAAATAGAAAAATAATGGTGAAGTATATTCTCTTCATATTAATCAGTTAAATGGTCGTAATAAGCTGCTATTGCGGTCATTGCTTGTTCAGGTGCTTTTTTAAATTTGATATTGTTAGTTCTGATAAATTGCTTGATTTCTTTTTTATGATCGCTCAAAGCATCCAAAAAAGCCCCCTGACTATTTACCGTGTAATATTTGCCGTTTTTAAATAGATAGTAATCTTTTACCGGCGAAAAGTATGGGGTTATATTCCCCAGATAATCTGTGGAATTTTGGATGTTTTTTGTTTTTTTCGACAAAACCTGAATTTTGCCACCATACAATTCACAATAGAACCCGGTTTTTAATGAATTACTATTAGCAGGGTCGTTTTTAAGATGAATAAAGTGCTGACTGAGTAAATCAAAATCCCTTATCTTTTCGCTAATAAGGCTTATCCGCATAAAGTTGTTATAAATCAAAATAACTACTTCATCCTTATATATATCGTACATCATATTTACATTGGTGTACAAATACCCATCATAAAACACCGATCCTTTATTCCAGCTATCTACATCATCATAATAAGCGTTCCCTTTCATATGAGGATTGTAAAGGTCGTATTGCATGCCGTTATACAGCCTTGATTGCGGGCCAATTTTTTTATAAAAATCGCGCTCAATATTGGTATACACAGTTGTTTGTTTCGCATCCAAACTATCAGCCACAGCTTGCGCGTGTGCAACGTTTTTTACACAGCAGGCAATCAGAAAAAGCAATAAATATTTAGGTAAACTTTTTAACATTTAGGTTAATATTTTTAAATGTAAACAGGTGGCTTATAATTGATAGTACAAAAGATATAGGTTTTTTTAGATAAAACTATTGGCAATTAGATAAAGATATAATAAAATTCAATCGACAATATTTAAAATATCGATTTACCAATATTTCGTATCAATTTTGTTACTTTAAACAATGGCTTTTAAAACCAATTACCATAACCACCATGCGCTCCTCCCCCTTGGATCGGATTTTAAGCTAAACCGCATCTCTATGTGTTTATATGTCCAGGCCGATATCATGTATATAATCAGGTAATTAACAATAAACAAATACCAGTATGCCGAAGCCGGCAGTTTTAACAATCGTATAAAAACCACGTTAAACAAACTGAGCAAAAGTGTATGTATCATGTAGATGGAATACGAATACTTGCCCATATTATGTAACAACCCTGATCTATTAAGCATTGCCGACACCCATCCTTTTTCAAAAGCGAAAACCAGGATAGTGATGAAAAAGAAAATATCAAAAATAAAATTGATGGGTTTTAGCACCTCTCCAAAGCATATTAAAACTACCGTAACAACCAAACAAACCGGTTCAAGTGTGTTAAAAACAAGTGGTGTAAACGCGTTGTATTTATCCTTAATAAATCTGTACAAATTAAAACACAGCACACCTGTAAAAAAGCCCATTATCCCACGCAGAAAACCGTAGTCAAAAGTATTATCAATATTAAAGCTATGAGTTAATACGGCCATCGCCACGAATGCGCCAACAGCAATAATTAGGTAGATGTACGATTTAAACACCTGTAGTTTTTTTATATTGATAACCGTTACCACCACCCCAAATACCAGGTAAGCAATCATCTCAGCACTTATTGACCAACTGGCAATATTCCAGCTAACATTATGTATCCCTGGCATTTTTACCGAGTTGAGTAAAAACAGGTTGGTTAAAAAGCTATGCCAGTTATCAGTATCATATCCTAATTGGTTTACATGTACGTAACCCGAAGCATGATGTTTAGCTAAGTTGATAGCTAAAAACAAGAACAAAACGATAACATGTAATGGATATAGCCTAAAAAAGCGCTTTTTATAAAACTTGCCAAATGCCGGCCAGCTATCTATATTTTGATAGGTATAGGCTATCACAAAGCCACTCAACACAAAAAAGAAATCAACAAATAAATAGGCATTATAGAAAAAACTATTGTTGATGACCGGTGTGGCAGAAAATGCCGTCATGTGAAAAAAGATAACAAAGCTGGAAAATATTCCTCTGAAAATATCCAGTGTTTTGAATCTCTCTTTCATACAGCTGTTTAAAAAATAATAAAACTATTGTCATTGCGAGGAACGAAGCAATCGCGAACTTTGCATGACTGCTTTTCTATATGCGATTGCTTCGTTCCTCGCAATGACATTTGTTTTTTGTGTTTATATGAAAAAATACTCAATCGTTTTTAAACAGTCTCTTAGATATTCTTTCCGTCGATGATCTTAAAAAACTGGTCGCGGTAAGTATCTCCAACGGGTATTATTTTTTCGCCAATCCAAATGCGGCTCCGCTCAATGCTATCAATTTTGTTTAGCGATACGATGTATGATTTATGCACCCGTACAAAATGCCGCTCAGGCAAAGCATCTTCCATTTTCTTCATATTTTGCAGCGTGATAATCCGCTCGACCGAACTAAAAATAGAGATGTAGTCCTTTAACCCTTCAATAAATAAAATATCGCGCAGGTACACCTTTTGTATCTTATGCTCACTCTTCACAAAAATAAAATCACTCAAAAAATCACTTTGTGGTGCCGATTCTACACTCGCCGCAGGTTTGGCTGATGGTTGTATTATGCCCTGCGCTTTTTGCACGGCTTTAAAAAACCGGTCGAAAGCAATAGGTTTGAGCAGATAATCAACTACATCAAGCTCATAGCCCTCCAACGCATACTCAGGGTAAGCGGTGGTCAATATTACTTTGGCTTTGCCATTTGCAATCTTCAAAAATTGAATCCCCGTAAGTTCAGGCATTTGCACATCCAGAAAAACCAGGTCGACATTGCCTTCCTGTACCAAAGTCAACGCCTCTATAGGATTGGTTGTCGCCTTAACCAATTCTAAAAAAGGCACCTTTGATATGTAATCCTCAACAATATGCAGGGCCAATGGCTCATCATCAACAACAAGGCATCTGATCATGGCATAAAACTAAGTATTTTTTTGTTTGGTTAGATGAATTTGCTGGCGCTCCGCATTTTAAATACTTTAATTCCATGCTGACAAACTGATGTCAGCACCTTTTCAAATCCTTATGCCGATATTTGAAAGCATCCCAATTAAATCAATAGTGTTATCTATACACACCATTTTGATAATACCCTATCAAAATGATATGGTTCCCTATATAGTATGAGTTAATAAATACAACTAATTCATATATAAAAACCTGTATTTCAGCAAAATAAAATTATCCCTATTGCCTTGGCATTATAATTATTAATGGCTTATCAAGGTTTCGTTATCATGAACATAAAAAACAAACTTCGCGCGGGTATTGGTTTCATCTTTCTGATGGCGCTGATCAGCTCAGGAATGGCAGATTATTATTTGACGCGCCTTTCTAATGATTCGAAAGCTATATTAAAAGATAACTACCGTTCACTGGTATATGTAAAAGCAATTGAGCAAGCGCTTGATTATCCTCAAACCGTAAACACCACTACCAAACTACAAACCATCGAGGCCAACATCAGCAAAGAAGAGCAAAACATAACCGAACCCGGCGAAGAGCAATTCGCAGATTCATTACGTTCAACTTTCGAAGTTTACAAACTTTCAATAACTAATCCTCAGGCAACAATTCAACTCAGCTCAAAAATCCGCGGCATACTTTACAATATTATGCAGCTTAACATGACGGCTATTGAGCATCGCAATACCAAAGCCACAACCACTGCCGACCGCGCGATAATCCTGGTATCGCTTGTTGGTACATTATGTTTCCTGATCGCTTTTAGCTTTATGATAAATTTCCCCGGCTACATTGCTAATCCTGTAAAAGAATTAATATCGGGTATAAAAGAGGTTGCCAACAAAAACTATAACAAACGCCTCATTTTTCCTGCAAAAGATGAGTTTGGCGATCTGGCTGTAGCTTTTAACCAAATGGCCGACAAGCTTAATGAATATGAAAGCAGCAATATTGCCAGTGTTCTGTTCGAAAAAAGGAGGATTGAAACCATCATCAACTCCATGGGCGATGCCATTATTGGTATTGATGACAAGCAATTCATCATTTTCGCCAACAAAGTTGCCTGCACGCTAATCGGCATTTCCGAGGATGGGTTAACAGGCCAATACGCGCCGAATGTTGCATTGGAAAACGACCTGTTACGCAACATGTTATTTGTTAACCAACCTAAAATGAAGCTTTTTGCTGATAACCGCGATAGTTTTTTCACCAAAGATGTTTTACAAGTAACTAACGAAGACAAGGTAATAGGCAAGGTTTTCATCCTGAAAAACATCACCGACTTTCAGCAGCTTAACGATGATAAAACAGCATTCATCGCTACCATATCGCACGAATTAAAAACACCGCTCGCATCTATCCGCATGAGCGTTAAATTACTCGAAGATACGCGTGTAGGTGACGTAAATAATGAGCAAAAACAACTCATCCAAAATATTGACGCCGATACTCATCGTCTGTTACAAATAACCGCTGAGTTGCTTGACGCTGCACAGGTTGAAACCGGTAAAATAAACCTGCACTTCGGCAGCACGCACCCCAAAAATATTGTAGAGTACGCGGTAAAGGCAATCCGCTCCTTAGCCGAGCAAAAGCAGATCACCATTAATACAAACTGTGCCGATACGCTGCCAAACGTAATGGCCGATCTGGATAAAACAACCTGGGTATTAATCAACCTGCTATCAAATGCCATTAAGTATAGCCCCGAAAAGGCAACCATTAACCTGGATGTGAAGAAAAAACATCATTTTATAGAGTTTGCAGTGAAAGACCAGGGGCGCGGGATTGACGAAAAGTACCTGGCCCGCATTTTTGAACGCTATTTCCGTATCCCGGGTGCCGAGGCTGATAAAACCGGAACCGGTTTAGGCCTTGCCATAGCCAAAGATTTTATTGAGGCCCAGGGAGGCAACATAGGTGTTGAAAGTGAAATTGGCGAAGGCAGCCGCTTTCATTTCAACCTTAACATTAACAATACCCTATAATTTTTAAACAACATACAAACAAATGAATCCGCACTTAAGAAAACTTACCGCCGGTGGCATGCTGTTAACGCTTGGCATCATCTTCGGCGATATTGGTACTTCACCACTCTATGTGTTCCAGACCTTATTAACCGAGGGTGGAAAAGCAAATGAGTTGCTGGTATTAGGCTCAATCTCCTGTATATTCTGGACTTTAACCCTGCAAACCACTTTTAAATATATCATCATCACCCTACAGGCTGATAATAAAGGCGAAGGTGGTATATTCTCGCTATATGCTTTGGTTCGCCGTTACGGCAAATGGCTGGCAATTCCGGCCATTATAGGTGCAGGTACTTTATTAGCCGATGGTATCATCACTCCGCCAATATCAGTCACCTCAGCTATTGAAGGATTAAGCAATGTACCATCCTTAGCAGCTTCATTTGTTCCGGGCAGTAAGCTTATTATCGGCATTGTTATCGGCATTATATTATTGCTGTTTTTCTTTCAGCAATTTGGAACCAAAGTGGTAGGCTCGGCATTTGGCCCGGTTATGTTAATGTGGTTTTTGATGATTGGTGTTTTGGGCACTCTTCAAATCCTGCATTACCCATCTATATTTAAAGCATTGAGCCCATATTATGGCGCAAAACTATTATTTGGTCATCCTGGCGGTTTAGCACTTTTAGGAGCGGTGTTTTTATGTACCACAGGTGCTGAGGCTTTATATTCTGATCTTGGTCATTGCGGACGTAAAAATATCCAATTTAGCTGGATTTTTGTTAAAACCACTTTGGTATTAAGCTATTTAGGGCAAGGCGCATGGGTTTTAACTCAACCGGCAAATACTAATTTTGCCAACATAAACCCATTTTATCAGATAGTGCCTAACCCGCATTTGTTAATGATACCCTGCGTTGCCTTAGCAACATTAGCCACTATTATTGCCAGCCAGGCACTAATCAGCGGGTCATTTACGCTAATCAGCGAAGCCGTAAGTATGAACTTTTGGCCCCGCATCACCATTAAATACCCTTCAAACATCCGCGGTCAAATTTATATACCCAGCATCAACTGGTTATTGTGCTTTGGCTGCGTAGCGGTAACATTGTACTTCCAAACATCAGAGCACATGACGGCTGCCTACGGCTTCTCTATCACCATAGCCATGCTCATGACCACTGTTTTAATGTATTATTTTATGCGTTATGTTAAACATTGGCCTATATGGTTGGTAACCATCATACTATGTGTTTTCTTATGCGTAGAGTCTGCTTTCTTTGTTGAGAATGCAGCCAAATTGCTGAAAAGGATCTTCTTCCTGGTGTTTGAGGTTGGATTGATATTCACCATGTACATTTGGTTCAGGGCACGTAAAATCAACAATCGTTTCCTTCATTTTATTGATCTGAAGGATCAGATCCCAATGTTAAATGCACTAAGTGCCGATACAACTATTCCAAAATATTCAAGCCAATTAATCTACCTTACCAAGGCAAATAACAGCAGGCAAATAGAAGAGAAGGTCATCTACTCTATAATGAGCCGAAGCCCTAAGCGTGCTGACACCTATTGGTTTGTGCATATTGACACTACCGATGAACCATATACTATGGAATATAGCGTGGATCAGGTTGAACAAGACAAAATCATCCGTGTTGATTTCCGTTTAGGTTTCCGTATACAGCCACGTGTTAACGTATTGTTCCGCAAAGTAGTTGAAGATATGGTTGCCCGTAAAGAGCTTGATATCACCAGCAGTTATGAATCACTTAAAAAATTCAAAGTAGTATCTGATTTCCGTTTCGTGATATTGGAGAAATTCCTGTCATATAATAACCTGTTCAGCGTATCCGAATCATTTATTCTGAACAGTTATTTCAGCATCAAAAAGCTGGCACTATCCGAAGCCAAAGCCTTTGGTTTAGATACCAGCGAAACTTATGTTGAAAAAATTCCATTAGTAGTAAAACCGGTAAGTAACATCAACCTTAAAAGGATTGACCCGGTAACCCTGGAAACAATTTTTTAATAATACCCCTGTCTAAATAAAAGTCACCCGATCCGTTAGTTAATGGATCGGGATGACTTTCAAAAAGAAAACCGTCATGCTGAATTTATTTCAGCATCCCACATGCAAGGTCGCCATTCATACAGATCACTCAGCATGTGAGGTCCCGAAACAAGTTCGGGATAACTTCCATAATTGTAAATTACTCTTAGTTATTTCCACTTGTCCACCACATAACCCACCAACTCCTTTAAATAAATATTCCAGCCACCCCAGGCTACACCATCAGGTATCAGGTCACCCCAGGTGTTTCTGTTTTGGGTAACAGTATAATCGCAGGGATAAGGTACAACAGGTACGCCCTCTTTCTCAAATATCATCTTCGCACGGCGCATATGAAAGTCCGAGGTTACCAGTAAATAAGGCGGCTTTAAACCCAGCTTTTGTAATAAGGCTTTCGAATAAATAGCGTTCTCAATCGTATTTCTCGAATTACTTTCAACCACAATATTACTATCCGGCACTTTAAACAGCAATAATTGCGTTTTAACCCAATTGGCTTCTTTAAAATAGCCCGGTATTAAATTGCCATTCCCGCCGCTTATAAGTATATTTTTAGCTGCACCCATATCGAATAATTTAACGCCCTCAATAAACCTGTCTGATGCACCATTAAATAAGCCATTCCCATATTTATCTACCGATGAAAACCCGCCCAAAATAATAACACAGCTGTAAACTTGTTTTTTGTGAAAACTATCCGCTTTAACGCTCCAGGCATGCCCAAAAAGGTTTAAGAATAAAGGCACGGAAAATACATACAACAAAATTATAGCAGCCACCAAAAGGCGCTTTTTGCGTTTGTTATTTTTTAGTAGCAGTGCTATAATAAACAGTACAAATACCCAAAAAGCAGGGTAAAGCAAAAACAACAACACTTTTGATAGTACAAAATACATAAGCAATTATTTAAATAACATCGCCGATAAAATACTGAATTCCAATACTGGCTTCAGTTTATAACTGAAGCCTACAGATCAAGAAAGTTTGTAACTTTCTTACCCGAATTATTTTAAAGGTACCGCCGCAACACCCTCATTAGTAATAGCCACAGGCTTTATCAGCCCATCCTTATCAAAATACATATGGTCGATGCAAGTAACCCGGTGATTAGCGTCTGTCTCCGTTAATGGCCTGCGATGATAAACAATATACCATTCATCCTTACCCGGTATTTGTATTACCGAATGATGCCCTGCGCCGGTAGCTATCTTCGGGTCTTGCTGTAAAACAACGCCAATACGTTTAAACGGACCAGTCGGCGCATCACCAATAGCATAAGCTACACGATAATCCGGTCCGGTCCAGCCACCTTCCGACCACATTAAATAATATTTGCCCTTCCGTGTAAACATTACCGATCCCTCCACGTAATGTTCAGGAGTGATGGATTTAAAAGTAGTACCATCAGCAAAGGGGATAAAGCCGGTAAAATCCTTATTCAGCTTCGCGATATTGCAATGCTGCCATCCGCCGTAAATAATATAATACTGGCCATCATGATCTTTAAAAATAAACTGATCGATAGGTTGCGCGCCGTTATGGATCTGCCCGATAAGTGGCTTGCCTAAATAATCCTTAAACGGCCCACCCGGGCTATCCGAAACACCCACGCCTATCCCGCCAATCTCTTTTTTATCATCATGAATATCATTCGCCCCAAAAAAGAAATAGTATTTGCCGCCCATTTCGGTAACGGCCGGTGCCCACATGGCCTTTTTAGCCCATTTTATAGCAGCGGTATCAATAATATCAGGATGCATTGTCCAATGCACTAAATCCCTCGACGACCATGCATCCATATGCACCTGCTGCTCATAAGGCGCGGAATAGGTTGGATATATCCAGTACTGTCCCTCAAATATCTTAGCTTCCGGGTCGGCATTCCAACCGGGTATAACCGGGTTCCCCGACAATTCCTTCTTTTGCTGCGCGATGGCACTATTCCACAATCCAACAACAGCTATCGAAAATAATATCGTTCTAAATTTCATGGTAGATTTAAATAATAAAGGGACAGTAATCTTTAAAACTACTATCCCCTTTAAACATTTTCATTCCCCCTTCAGGGGGTTAGGGGGTTTACTTAATCCCGTAATGGTCGTTCATCAGCTTCACAAACAAACCGCCCGGCAATGTTGCTTTCAAAGTAGGTACAATAGTTTGACCGATAGCACCAACCAGGTAGCTATGTTTAGGGCTTTTCGTATCTACTATTTTAACAATTTTATCTGCCAATTTTGATGGATCGGCACCAATGCTTTCATCTTTTTCCATGGCGGCAACTGCAGCATCATATTCTTTATTTAATTGCTCGTTTTTCAACGGGAAAGGCACTTTTTCACGGCTCGCGGTAAAGTCTGTTTTAAAATCACCCGGATTAACTACAACTACCTTAACGCCTGTATTTTGTAATTCCATGCGTAAGCTTTCAGAGTATCCCTCAATAGCGAATTTCGACGCGCTGTATAATCCCTGGTAAGGCAAGCCAAACAAACCAGCTAATGAACCTATATTAATCACCAATCCTTGTTTTTTCTCTATCATACCCGGCAGTATGGTGCTGCTTACACGTACCACACCAAAAAAGTTAACCTCAAATTGCTTTTTAGCCACATCAACCGGCATAGCGTAAAGCGGGCCGGTTATACCATTACCGGCATTGTTAACCAACACATCAATTTTTCCTTCGGCCTTGATGATGGTATCAATAGCCGCTTTAACCGATTCGTCATCAGTAACATCCATTGATAGCGGGTTAAAAGCTACATCTTTAATTTTTTTCGCATCGCGGGAGGTTCCGTAAACTGTATGGCCCTGGGCTTGCAGCGCTTTTGCCGTAGCTAAACCTAAACCTGAAGAGGCTCCCGTAACAAGAATTACTTTTTTCATTTTAATATGGGTTGATAATTTTTAGTAAACATACTAATTTACCTTAAGAACCCGATTCCTTACTTGTAAATTTCAATCTTAAAACAAAAAGGCCGCCACTGTTAGTGGCGGCCTTTTTGTTAGTTAATACTAATATTATTAAAATGCAGCATTTCGCATAAGGCTAGCCTGTAAGCCATACCCATCTAAGCCACTTGCAAAGCCAGAAAGCCAAATGGTATATACCAACCCCGACTGTACCGTTACCGCATTTACAACGCCCAATAAATTACTTGTACCTGTTTGCACCACTCTTAGGGTGTCATTATCCGAAACAGTTATTGCTGTAAAAGACGACACCTGCTTATACGATTTATTTGAAACTATTACTTTTCCACCTATTACCAGGTCAACATTTGGAGCATCGGGGCTCATATTAACCAATCGGATAGAAGCTTTGCCACTTGGAGGAGCCACCACCGTGTCAGTAACTAATAAATAATCGTGTTTAGCTACTAAATTAGAAAAGAATAATGTATATGCCTTACTGGATGCAAGGTTGATGGTATCGATAGATATAGCTGTTGTAGTACCTGTATTATCAAAGCCGACTTTGCTTGTGCCTGATACAGCGCTAAAATAAGAGATATAACTGCCATATACTAATGGGACACTATTAACAAGACTGCCATTTATATAAAAATCGGCTGACGGCGCATCGGGGGCAGCCGCTACCACTGCTAACGTAGCGGACCCGGCAGTGCTTGAGCTTTTATTGCAAGATGATATTGACACTGCCATCAAACAAGCTATTCCGGTTGATAAAGCGACTGTTCCTAGCTGGCGAATCCCTTTAATTTGGGTAAAGTTTAATTTCATAATATTATAATTAGAGTTGATTTTGGAGTATTTTTTGTTTGACTAATACTTCAGATTTTTGTTTAACGTAAAAAAGACATTAACGGTACAATTTAAGTATGATTGTAGCCTTATTATTACAAATCATATTTGAATTCCTACAATAATAACCCCAACTTGCCATACTGGAGGCTAAGATAAACCCATTATGCCCCGTTTTAACATTTTTTAACAAATTCTAACTACAATCTAATACTTAGAATTTGATTAAAGAACCAACTCTTTTTAACTTGCAAGCCTTAAAATACGAATACTAATGGAAGAAATAAATAGTGGCACACAACCAGTTGTAACTGATACGGCTACCAGCAGTACCTCTTATGGAACCGATATACGCGCCCTGAACGAGATGATCCAAAAGGAAAGCGCTTTCATCGATCTGTTGAAAATCGAGATGGATAAAGTGATCGTCGGTCAGCGTTATATGGTAGAGCGTTTATTGATCGGGTTATTGGCCGATGGGCACATCCTGTTAGAAGGTGTTCCCGGATTGGCAAAAACATTGGCCATCAATTCATTATCAAAAGCTGTTGAAGCTGATTTCAGCCGTATACAATTCACTCCTGATTTGTTACCTGCCGATTTACTCGGTACGATGATCTACAATCAAAAGAAAGAAGAATTCATTGTTCGTAAAGGCCCTTTGTTCTCTAACTTTATTCTTGCGGATGAGATTAACCGTGCACCTGCAAAAGTGCAAAGCGCGCTGTTGGAAGCCATGCAGGAACGCCAGGTTACTATCGGCGATAATACCTACCCGCTACCAAAACCTTTTTTAGTACTGGCAACCCAAAACCCTATTGAGCAGGAAGGTACTTACCCACTGCCAGAGGCACAGGTTGACCGTTTTATGCTGAAAGTAGTTATTGGCTACCCAACTAAAGAGGATGAGATGAAGATCGTTCGTGCTAATATTTCGGCACAGGGCTTCCCTAAGATCAACCCTATTGTAAAAACGGATGATATTATCAGCGCCCGCAAAGTGGTTCGCCAGGTATACATGGATGAGAAGATTGAGCAATACATTATTGACATTGTTTTCGCTACCCGTTTCCCTGAGCAATATAAATTAGCGCAATACAAAAATCTCATCAGTTTTGGGGCATCGCCAAGGGCAAGTATCAATCTGGCGCTGGCAGCAAAAGCTTATGCATTCATCAAACGCCGTGGCTATGTAATTCCTGAGGATGTTCGCGCCATCGCTCATGACGTATTAAGGCACCGTGTTGGTTTAACCTACGAGGCTGAAGCTGAAAACATTACTTCAGAACAGATTATAACCGGCATTTTAAATGCGATTGAAGTACCGTAGAAGCCCCACCCAAACCCTCCCCGGTAGGGAGGGCTTAAAAAGGATAAAAGTAAAATATTATAATAAGATCAAAAGTCTCCCCTACCGGGGGGAGATTTAGAGGGGGCTATGAAGGATACCAAGGAACTGCTTAAAAAGGTAAGGAAAATCGAAATTAAAACCCGCGGATTAAGTAACCACTTATTCTCGGGTGAATATCATTCGGCTTTCAAGGGGCGGGGTATGGCCTTTAATGAGGTTCGCGAATACCAGCCGGGTGATGAAATACGCACCATCGACTGGAACGTTACCGCCCGTTTTAACCATCCTTATGTGAAGGTTTTTGACGAAGAGCGTGAACTTACCGTAATGATGCTGGTTGACGTAAGCGGATCAGGAAATTTCGGTACCGTCGTTCAGCAAAAGCAGGATATTGCTACGGAGTTATGCGCGGTGTTGGCTTTTTCCGCAATTCAGAATAATGATAAAGTAGGCGTAATATTTTTTAGTGATAAGATCGAGAAATTCATTCCGCCGAAAAAAGGTCGCAGTCATATTTTGATGATCATCCGCGAGCTGATAGATTTTACACCGGAAAGCAAAGGCACTGATGTTGCGGTTGCCTTACGTTACTTTACCGGCGCTATCAAAAAACGCAGTACCGCGTTTCTGATCTCCGATTTTATGAGCGGTCCATTTGACGATCAAATCAAAATAGCAAATAAAAAACACGATATCATCGCACTAAGGTTATATGACAAACACGAAGAGGAATTTCCTGATCTGGGCCTAATTCCGGTGACAGATGAAGAAACCGGCGAATTGCAATGGATAAATACCAGCAGTAAAGATGTTCGTACCGCTTATAAAAAGGCAGCTATTGAACGGAATGCCCGCTTAAAAGAAACCTTCGCCAAATCGGGTGTTGATTTTACCAGCATCGGCACCCATGAATCCTATGTTAAACCACTTATGACACTATTTAAAAAACGTGAGAGCAGGCGGTAACATGAAACAATATTTCAAAGTAACACTATTCGCCTTTTTATTACTAACCGGTTTTTGTTTTAAAGCCAGAGCCCAATATATCAAGGTGGAATCCCAGGCTGATAGACTGTCTATGCCTATCGGCGATCAAACTATCCTGCATGTATCGGCAAGCATGCCGCTTAAAACGGATATTACTTTCCCTGAGATTGTTGACAGCATCGGCAAGATAAAAATTGTAAAAAGTTTAAAGGCGGATACTGTTGTAGACAAGAACAACCCCAACCTGGAAACAATAAGCCACAGTTACACCATAACATCATTTGATACCGGTGTGTATGTGCTGCCACAATTCACCTTCCACACCAAAACGGGCGATATTAAAACGGGCACAATAACCCTGCAAATAAAATCGGTACCTGTTGATACCACCAAGGCTTTTTATGATATCAAAGAGCCGCTTGCAGTATCTTACAATTTTTGGGATTGGTTAAAGGAGCATTGGCTTGCAGTTGCATTTGGGCTGGTTATCATTGGCCTGATCATCAGTTTAATTAATTATTCAAGAAACAAGAAAAAGTACGAGTTTGTAAAACCCGGACCGCTTTATACTATTGATGAGATCGCTATCAACAGCTTAAACGATCTAAACGCTAAAAAACTTTGGCAGCAGAGCGAGGTAAAGCTATACTACATTGATCTCACCGAAATTTTGCGCGTTTATTTAGAAAGACGTTACGGTATCCAGGCCCATGAGCAAACCACTGATCAGATTTTTGACGGGCTAAAAAGCAAAGGGCTTACTAAAGAGAGTAGCAATATCCTGTTTCAAATATTAAAATTGGCTGATTTGGTGAAATTTGCCAAGCAGCAACCTACTGCTTATGAAAATGAGCAAAGCATGGAGAATGCTATTATTTTTATACAACAAACCAGAGTTATACCACAACCTGTTCAAAATAAGGAGGAACTACCTAAATGAAATGGTTTAGTGGAATAGAATTTGCCCAGCCGGGTTTTTTCTGGCTATTGCTCATCATCCCATTGATGGTGGCTTATTACTGGTGGCGTAACAGCAAGCTGCAAGGCACGCTGGGCATGTCGACTACCAAAAGCTTTGCGCTCGCGCACAAAAGTCAGATGCACATCTTCAGGCATTATAGTATTGTGTTAAGATGTTTGGCCTTTATCGCCATTATTGTGGCGCTGGCAAGGCCGCAATCTGCTATGAGTTGGGAAAATGAAACTACTGAAGGTATCGATATTATGATCGCTTCAGATATTTCAGGCAGTATGCTTTCCGAAGATTTTAAACCCAACCGCCTGGAAGCCGGTAAAAATATCGCCATAGATTTTATCAAAGCCCGTCCGGATGACCGTATTGGCCTAGTGATCTTCAGTGGTGAAAGCTTTACACAATGCCCGCTGACTATTGATCATGACGTGCTGATAAACCTGTTTGCTGATATTCATAACGGAATGATTGATGATGGTACCGCGATAGGCATGGGTTTGGCAACAGCTGTTAACCGTTTAAAAGATAGCGAAGCGAAAAGCAAGGTAGTTATTTTATTGACTGATGGTGTGAACAATACCGGCTCCATCCCGCCTATTACCGCTGCTGAGATTGCCAAGCAATTCAACATCCGGGTTTATACCGTAGGTATCGGCACAAACGGTTCTGCGCCATATCCTTTTAAAGATCAAATGGGCAACACACATTACCAAATGATCCCGGTGGATGTGGATGAAAAAACATTAACACAAATAGCGGATATAACCGGCGGTAAATATTTTAGGGCGAGGAATAATACAGAGCTTACCCAAATCTACGCGCAGATTGATAAAATGGAAAAAGTTAAAATAGCGGTAACACAATATCATAAAAAAACTGAGCGTTATTTGCCAATTGCCATTATAGCGCTGATATTATTATCGCTGGAGTTTTTATTGAGTAACACAATTTTTAAAGGAGCTATAACCTAATGCTACGTTTTGCAAATGCATATATTTTATGGGCCTTAGTGCTTGTGCCGCTGCTGATCATCATCTTTATGCTGGTACGCAGGTGGAAGAAAAAGGCGCTTGCTTCTTTTGGCGATAAAGGGGTGATCTCGCGTATTATGCCCCAGGTTTCATCATCGCGACCGACGTTAAAATTCATCTTTTTTATTGTTGCCTATACCTTGTTGATCATCGGCATTGCCGACCCTCAGGTGGGTAACCATATTGATGAGGTAAAAAAGAAAGGCGCTGATATTATGATCGTACTGGATGTTTCAAACAGTATGCTCTCGCAGGACTATTCGCCCAGCAGGCTAGAGAACGCCAAAAGGGCTTTAGCCCAATTGATTGATAATTTACACGAGGACCGCATTGGTATTATTGTTTTTGCCGGCGAACCCTATGTACAAATGCCTATTACTACCGATTATTCGGCGGCTAAAATATTTTTAAATACCATTAATACTGGCATGGTGCCCGTGCAAGGCACAGCCATAGGTGCAGCTATCGATCTGGGTGTAAAATCCTTTGATTATAAAGACGGAACCGGCAAAGCCATTATATTAATGACTGATGGTGAGAACCACGAGGATGATGCCGTTACAGCAGCGCAAAACGCGCACGATAAAGGTGTGGTTGTGCATGTAATCGGGTTTGGATCGCCGCAAGGGGCGCCAGTACCAATTTATGATAACGGTAAACAGGTCGGTTTCCACCTGGATAGCGCGGGGCATACCGTTATTAGCAAGCTGAATGAAGATATGTGTAAAGAGATAGCTGTAGCAGGCAATGGCGTTTACATCAGGGCTACCGATGCGAACAGCGGCCTGGGTATTGTGATGGACCAGATACACAAAATGAAACAGAAAACGTATGACAGTAAATCATTTAAAGATTTTGAAGATCGTTTTCAGTTTTTCATTGCGATTGCCTTGTTCCTGTTTATTGCCGAGTTCTTTATCTCTAACCGGAAAAGTTTAAGGTTAAGCAATTTAAAATTGTTTGAAGTGAAAAAACCATGAAGAAGTACATCATAATTATATTAATGATCCTGAATGGTTCGGTGCTTTTTGCGCAGGATGCAAAAACGTATATTTATAAAGGTAACCAGCTTTATGATCAGAAAAACTTTAAGGAGGCTGAAGCCGATTACCAAAAGGCCATTCAAAAAAAGAAAATGCCTTTAGAAAGTAATTTTAATATGGGTGATGCCATGTACAAACAAAAACAGTTTGATAACGCGGCAAAAAACTTCACCAATATCGCTTCATCAACTAATGATCCGCAGATAAAGGCTGGTGCGTACCATAACCTTGGGAACTCGTTACTCGAAACTAAAAAGTACGACGAAAGTATTGAGGCCTACAAAAAAGCGTTGTTAAATAACCCTAAAGATGATGCTACCCGTTATAACCTGGCTTACGCGCAGGAAATGCTGAAAAAACAACAGCAGCAAAACAAAAACAATCAAAACAACCAGAATCAGAGCAACCAAAATAATCAGAATAAAAATAAAAACGATAAAGGCAATCCTGATAAAAAGAACCAGGACAAAGACAAGCAGGATCCGAGCAAACAAAACCAGGATCCGGGTAAGCAAGATCCAAATAAACAGGATCAGCAAAAACATCCGCAGCAACCTAAGGATGGCATCTCGAAAGACGACGCTCAACGCATGCTTAACGCCCTGAATAATCAGGAACAAGGCACACAGGACAAGCTGAAGAATAAAAAGTTAAAAGGTACAGGCACACGAGTATTAAAAGATTGGTAATCTTGTTATTTTTACCCCTATAAATGAAAAAGAGAATTGGCCTTATAATAGCATTACTGCTTTGCACAAGCTTGCTTTTTGCACAAGGCAAATTTGTTGCTACGGCAAGCAAAACTAACGTTGGCGTAGGCGAGCAATTCGAAGTTGACTTCACCATAAATGCAGGTGGCACACACTATACCCAACCCGATTTTCATGATTTTCAGGTATTGTCGGGGCCTAACATCTCGTCAAGCTTCGCATCTATAAATGGTGTTTCAACCATGAGTATATCTTATGGTTATATTTTGTCTGCTACAAAAGAAGGCACATTCACTATTGATGAAGCCGCGATTGTTTTAAACGGGCACACTTTAACTACAAATTCCATAAAAATTAAGGTAAAGGGACAGGCGCCACCACAACAGGCACAGCAAGCGCAGGCAGCTGCACCTGATGATAACCCTAAGGTTGATACCAAAGATCTGTCAAAACAAATATTTGTACGTGCTGTGACGGATAAAACCCGTGCTTACGTAGGCGAGCAAATTAAAGTATACTACAAAATATATACCCGTGTTGGGATACTAGGCGGCCAACCCGATAAAGCACCTGACCTGAATGGTTTCTGGAATCAGGATGTACAAAGCAAGGGGCAAAACACCTGGAAAAGCGAAGTTTATAAAGGCATACGCTATAATGTTACAACAGTAAAGCAATCAATGCTTTTCCCGCAGCATGCCGGTGATCTGACCATCGATCCTTTAGCGATTACCTTTATGGTAGAGCTAAGACTGCCGTCGCGTAATGTTTTGGATGATATGTATGGTAACGTTAAGGACCTTAAATATTCAGCCAAAAGCCAGCCTATAACTATCCATGCCATGGCCTTGCCAACAGTGGGAAAACCGGCAGATTTTACTGGTGCAGTAGGTAATTATACCGTTTACAGCGATGTAGATAAGAAAGAATTAAAAGCTAACGAAACACTTAACTATACTATTGATATTTCGGGTACAGGTAATCTTAACCTGATCAACTCGCCCAAAATAGCCCCGCCTGTTGATGTAGAGAAATATGACCCAAAAACTAACGATCATATTGTGGTGGATTCAAACGGTGTTTCCGGCAGCAGGCAATTCAGTTATTTGCTGATACCCCGTCATCAGGGGAACTTCACATTAAACCCGGTTGAGTTTACTTTCTTTAATCCATCTACCCAAAAATACGTAACCATACCAACCAAGCCATTTACTATTAAGGTTGACAAAGGCGATGCGCAAGCCAACGTGCCAGCATTTAACTCTTCGGAGCAACAGGATATTAAATTATTGGGCAGCGATATCAGGTACATTAAAACAGCATCAGCGGATGTGTTTAAAGATGGCGAAGGTTTTTATGATTCGGCATTATACTACATACTGCTTCTACTAGGCCCTGTTTTATTTATAGGTGCCCTGTTCTATCGCAGGTGGATGACTGAATATAACAGCGATATTGTAAGAGTACGTAGCCGTGAAGCCAGCAGAATGGCCGCCAAACACTTAGCTTTCGCGCAGAAGGAGCTAACAGCAGGCAACCGCTCCGCGTTTTATGATGCTGTTGCTAAAGGCCTTTATGGTTATTTGAGCGATAAGCTGAACATCCCGGTATCGGATTTAAATAAAGAAAATATTATAACGCAATTACAGACCCGCAAATTAGACAGCGCCATCATCACCCAATTGGTTGACACAATGGACCTGTGCGAGATGGCGCGTTTTGCCCCTGTAACAGGCATATCAGAACAACAGGTATTTGATAAAGCAAAAAACACAATCAATGAAATTGAAGATAAAATATAACCGGCTAAACCGCGGGTTGTACCTGCTGTTAATGCTTGCATTACCCTTGTTTTCTTTGGGTGATGATAAAGTGAACGCGCTTTTTGATAAAGCAAATCAACTATACGCCAAAGCACATTACCCAGAGGCGGTACAGGCTTACCAACAGATATTGAATGAAGGGTATCAATCGGCGGTGATCTATTTTAATACAGGCAATGCCTATTATAAAATGGATGATATGCCATCCGCTATCCTGTATTACGAAAAAGCGCATAAGCTTGCCCCAAATGATCAGGACATTGGCATCAACATACAATTCGCTAACCTAAAAATAGCCGATAAAATAGAGCCGCAACCCGAGTTTTTCGTGAACCGTTGGTGGCATAGTTTCATCCTGTTTTTACCCGTAAATAAGCTGGCAGGTTTAGGCGTGCTGTTTTTTATTGGTGGATTCGCTTTATTGATCTGGTATCTGTTTACCCGTTCGTATATCATCAAAAAAGCAACCTTTTATGTCGGGGTTATCGCTATTCTCGCCGGTATCGTATATATTTTTATGGCGAACAGGCAGGTAAGCTACTTTGATGGCCATCATCAGGCCATTGTTTTCAGCAATTCGGTTATTGTAAAAGGTTCGCCGGATTTAAACGCCAAGCCTCTTTTCGTAATTCATGATGGAACCAAGGTAAATGTCAATCAAACCAATCAAAACTGGATAGAGATTGAACTACCTAACGGCAATACCGGCTGGATAACGGCTGATAATGTGAAGGATATTTAATCATTGTCTGAACTCGAATTTATTGAATTAAAGAATTTCCAGAATTCTAAAGATTCAACAAATTCCCCCAAATTAGAGTTCAGACAATTTCACGCTACGCAATGACTATTTGTTATAATTTTTAAACAGCTTCTTAATTAATTACGCCATCGGTATTTGTTCAACCAGTACTTCAACGCCTGCTTTATCGTAATAAATGCAGGTCATGTTGTCCAGTTCAACCACCCATTTTTCAATGCCCGATCTGGCGCAATCCTGGCAAAACCGGTAATAGCCGGTTTCTCCATCTTGATGTATGGCTAAATCTTGTTTAAATTCCTCGATATTAGTTTCATCTGCAATTGGCAAAACACCATACATACCCGGCGAAGCCACAGAATCACCATCAACAGAATGATATTCAGTGCGGCCGTCGTTAACATAAGTAGTAAAACTTTTAACACCTAAAGTTTTAATATCCTGAATGTACTTTGGGAAATCTGCACCGCTTTCCACTTCGGAATGGGCTGCTTTAATCTGGTCTATTGTAAACATATATCTCTTTTAATCCGCATCAAAAGTACCCTTTTGATTTGCTTCTTTTCTAAGAAGCTTTTTATAAAAAAGAGAAGGGCCTCAGCATGACACCCCTTTTTTAAATCCTTCGCTCACCCACGAGAATTACATCGGCTAATTGCGACCAACTGCTAATGATCTTTTTAGAGCCCATTATATTGCCAATCAATTGATAAATATCGCTTGCGCTTTTACCCTGCTCCCGCAAATATTTAACAGAAGTTGCCCCTGCTGATTTGGATAGTTTATTCCCGGAGGAATCTTTTATTAAAGGGTGATGATAGAAGGTTATTTGCGAAAAGCCACCTGCTCCAAGCGACAAAGCTAATTGATGTTGAGCAAGAGTAGATTGCCATAGGTCTTCTCCTCTTACCACCAGATCAACATCATAACGCAGATCATCGATAACAGAAGTTAATTGATAAGACGGGAAACCATCTTTCTTTCTCACTACAAAGTTATTCATCTCAACTGGCAATTCCGTTTCCCTTAATTCACCGTTATAAGCTTTAACAATAAGCTTTTTATCAGATGATGTTATCAATCGCCAGCTAACATTATCGGCGTCTAACGATAATTGCTTTTCTTCACAACGGCAAATACTTTCGCTTAGTTGCTTACGTGAGCAATTACACGCGTAAATAAGACCTTTCCCCCTCAGCTGACTCATTGGCCCGTTATAAAGTTCCATCCAATGAATTTGCGAGTAGTTACCCTCAAATTCCTTTAAATTTCTTGGTCCTTCGTCCCATGGGATCTCTAAAAAATTCAGCGTATCAAAAATATCCTGTACATATTGCTTGTCGGCCCTTGCCTGGTCAATATCATCAATCCGCAGTAGTGTTTTTGCGCCGCTTTGTTTAGCCAAAGCAGCGGTAATGGCAAAGGATAATACGTTGCCTATATGTAAAAACCCGCTTGGGGTAGGCGCAATCCTTGTTCTGTTGTAGCTAACTTTAGGATCAGGCATCGCGGTTTATTTATCACTCCAGTGCTTTTGTTTCCAGGCTGCGCGTTCTGCTTCATCTAAAAACGTCCAGGCCACAATGCGGCTCACCTTTTGGCCCTGCGACATACTGATAGTTTTCACCTCCTTGGCGGCAACCGTTCTTAATCCCTTATAAACACCGGCCAGTGTTTCTTTTTTGGATACCAGTGTAGTAAACCATAACACCTGCTTAGCAAACAAAGCGCTCTGATCCGTCATTCGCCTGATGAAAGCGGCCTCGCCGCCCTTACACCATAACTCATTATTTTTTCCGCCGAAATTTAACACAGGAGCTTGTGATTTGGCATTATTTAAATTATCCCATTTACGGTTAGTGCCCGCCTGCGCCTCCTGCCATGAAGCATGAAATGGCGGGTTACAAATAGTCAAATCAAAAACCTCATCCTGCTTAATTACCCGCTTAAAAACATCGGCGGCGTTAGTTTGCAAGCGGCATATAATGCTATTTTTTATTTTATTGTTTTTTGTGATGATCTCATTCGCCGAAGTAATCGCTACAGGATCAATATCTGTACCCACAAACTCCCAGCCATAAACGCTGTTACCAATTATCGGGTAAACACAATTAGCGCCAGTACCTACGTCCAAAACTTTAACCTGCTCCCCTTTTGGAATTGTACCGCCATTAGTTTCAGCCAAAAGATCAGCCATGTAATGAATATAATCGGCCCGGCCGGGTATCGGCGGGCACAAATAACCTTCGGGAATATCCCAATGTTTAATGCGATAATATTGTTTAAGCAATGCCCGGTTTAAGGTTTTCACAGCCTCCGGATCGCTAAAGTTTATAGACTTAGTTTCGTATTTGTTCGGCTTTACAAATTTGGTCAGTTCCGGGGTGATCTTCATCAGTAAATCCAGATCATAACCTTGCCGATGCAAATTACGGGGATGTAAATTAGTTTTTTCTACCGGCGGTTGTTTAATCTCTGGTGGCATAATAGATATGTTTGCTTTTCAGCATTTCCTTTCAAGGTACAAATAAACACAACATTTATAACAACGTGGGCTATAATCAAATTTAAGGGGCTGATTTGCATTTAAAACTATAGTAAAATAGGGTTTAATTACCCTGCCATTATAGTCAAATAAACTATTTTATTTTTAGCAGAGATATTTATGTTTGATATGCAATTACTTATTTAGATAAGCCTGTATTTAAACCGAATCACAAAACATAATCTTTTAAATATCAATGGCGTATGCTGAAAAGCCTTTAACAGAGTAAGCATCATTAATATTAAACCAAATCTTATGGCAAATCCACTAACCCTCTACGTTCCGATTAAACAGGACGCGGTATCACAGGCAGCAGCACAACTAGCCTATCAAAATTTTGTAAAAGGCGTAACAGCAGGCCTTGACGAGTCGGCTATTGTGCATTATGCACGGGTTGCACTTATCCCAAATGCGTCAGGACAGGGCATTAATGCTATTTTATTAATCACCACATTTGATGGCCCTATGAATCCTTATCTCGGCTTCTTCTGGAAAAACCCTAGTACACAGCAAGCATTTGCAGGCATTGCCTCAATAGCATTAACCCCGCCAAACCCACCGGTAAAAGACCTTACAGGCTTTGAAAACTTTATTAACAAAAATAATCTGAGCAAATCGGCATCGCCAGGAAAACCGGGCGACCTTTACGAAGCTTACACAAAAACAGTGAAAGAAATTAACAGCACTGCTAAAGAGCTGGTTCTTCCAAAACAAAGCGTATAGGGCTCATTTCATTTTCTGCGCCAACAGCCTAATTTCCGGCTGTTGGCTTTTAATTACCCTTATCATGACAACAACAACTAACAATTCAATACCCGACAAATCCAATATACAGGGGATGATATTGCGTGGGTTTACGCATCCTTACTCCTGCCACCTGATTTTTCAGTTTAATGATAAGAAAGGGGCTAAAAACTTCATCAAAACTATACTCCCTTACATACAATCGGCTGAAAGCTGGGGCGATGCAAAACCTGATATAATGCTCAATATAGGGCTTACTTATAATGGTATAAAAACAGCAAGCGATCTTAGTAAAACCTATCTGGAATATTTTCCTAACTCATTTGTCGAAGGCCCAACGTCGGCAGGCTCACAAGGGTCGCTGAATGATTGGGGGGTGAGCGATCCATCGGGCTGGGCATTTGGAAACGACACTGACGACCAACATGTTGATTGTGTTGTACATACCTACGCCATGACTGACGATACGCTTGCATTAATTGTATCAATAGTATCAGATGCGGCTAAAGCCAATGGACTTACAGAATTTTTACCGATAGATAATGGCACTAAAAGGTTGGAAGAATATGCTTTAATGCCTCGCAATTTTATACATTTCGATTATTTGGATGGGATTGACCAGCCTGATCTGGTATGGAATGATCCTCCTGACCCTAATGATAATGGCGACTTAAGAAACTTTCTTATCGGTTACCCACTTTCCGATTCAGGCCCGGGGCCAACCGGCGATAATCCGGCAGGTGATTTTGCAAAAGATGGTTGCTATAATGCATTCAGGATGTTATATCAGGATGTAAAGGTTTTTGATGAGTTCCTGGTTGCCAATGCACCAAAGGCCCCCAAAAATATGCAGCAAACCCCTAAATATGCACAGGAATGGGTTGCTGCAAAGTTAAACGGCAGATGGAGAAACGGTTCGCCGCTTGAATTATCACCTAATGGGCCTGATGAGGCTACCAGCCATGCAACCGATTTCGACTATAAGGGTGATACCAGCGGAATGAAATGCCCTTTTGCAGCCCATACTCGCGTAGGCAACCCAAGAGATGAAGTACTAAACCCATCAGAACCAAGCCCGGTTCCGCGCTTAATAAGGCGAGGCATGGCTTATGGCGCACCACCTACATTGGAGAGTTATGACGGAGAACGTGGATTGATCGGTCTTTTTCTGTGCGGATCAATTGCCACACAGTTTGAATTACTTTATTCATGGATAAATACTACCAATTTCGCTAATAGTTTTCCTACGCAGCAAGGGCAGGATGGCTTAATCGCTAACAGAGATATGCCCGGTGCTGATAGATCATATAATATCCCTACAGCAGACGGTACTGTAACTATAGATAGCCTGCCGCATTTTGTTATTACACGTGGAACTGCTTATTGCTTGTTGCCAAGTATCAGCACTTTAAAAAGCATTGCGGGGTAGTCTTTTTGCATTGGATTCGCGTTTTAGAAACAAACGTCATTGCGAGCGAAGCGTGAAATTGTCTGAACTCGAATTTTAGGAATTTGTTGAATTTTCAGAATTCGGATAATTCTTTAATTCAATAAATTCAGGTTCAGACAATGATGCTTTGTTTTTATATAAAAACAAGATTCAATATTTTATATACAACAAGTCCCCCAGAAAATCACTTCCGGGGGACTTTGTCATTTATTGACGTTTATAGCGCCTATATTAATTAGCTGTCCACGTATTATTCTTCATGTCGGCATCTACAAATATGCCGCCGTCTAAAGTAATGGATTTTACTCCTTTTGTGGTTTTGATATTCACCGAGATGTTTTTCTGATCTTTTTCCCAAACTATTGGTGTTTGGTGGAAGGTTTCGGTTGTGCCATCAACATAAGTCAAAATCGCATCAAACGGAACAGCAAAACCTCCAATGTTTGTTATAGATAAATTATAGCCATTGGATGCTTTCTCTACCTTGTCTAAGCTCAGGTCGATATAATATGGTGTATAAAACCAGTTATAAAAAAACCAATCCAACTTTTTACCAGAGCCCTCTGCCATCGAATAAAAATAATCCCACGGAATAGGATGTTTACCATTCCAGTTGCTCATATAAGTTTGCAGGGCTTTTTTAAACAAAGCATCACCCAGCATATCTTTTAAAGCAAGGTAACTTAGCGATGGTTTACCATAAAAATTATCACCAGCATTAAAAGTTGTTTCCGGCGATGGCGTAATTATCGGCATTTCCTTTCCATGCGGCCCATATGTCCATCTATTAACACGAAATTTCTTATAAAAATCATCCGCTACTGCTTTACCTTTTTCGGCAGTGCCTATTAATATTTCAAACGTGGTTGCCCAGCCCTCATCCATAAAAGCATAATAGCTTTCATTGGTACCCATGTAAAAAGGGAAATAAGTATGCGCTATTTCATGATCCTGCACTAATTGCGCGAAACCCAGGTCTGTTTCGTGGCTATCGTTCACCATCATTGGGTATTCCATATCGGCATAGCCCTGCACCGATGTTGTTTTAGGGAATGGATATGGCACACCCGGCAAATTGTGCGAGAACCAGCCTAAAGAATTCCTTGCAAATTGCACATAGTGATGAAAATCCTGTGCGCTATCGGCAAAAGCGGCCTGTACCGCTGTGCGGCGTTGTGTTTTATCATCAACTAAAACACTTGCAGCATCCCAGTCATAATTGTCGCTTACCGCAAAAGTTACATCTGTTATGTTGTTGGCTGTCCATACCCAGGTATTTGCTTCATTTTGCGCAGTGATGTTTTTGTTGGCCAAATCCTGTGGTGTAGCAATATGTATGATTGAATCGCTGGTCATTGATTCTTTCAGTTTTTTAGCAAATGCTGGTTGTAACACCTGGTTCGCGTTCTGCAATGTACCGGTTGACCATACCAGATAATTCTTAGGAACAGTTACACGCAAAGTGTAATCGTTAAAATCATTATAAAACTCCAGCCCGCCATTATGTGGTTGTGTATCCCACCCTTTATAATCGTCATAAACGGATACGCGGGGATAGAAATAAGCCAGGTAAAAAGTAGTGGGATTAATAACCCCCTCCCGGCCTTCCCGGGTTGATAGTTGGTAATGCCAGCTAATGTTGAGTTTTACTGAATCATGCGGCATTAATGGCGAAGCTAAGGCAACCATTTGATTGGTTGTTACAGCCGTTTTATTATCCCAATTGGCTTTGGCGCCATTTATCTTAATGTCGTCAACAACTATGCCCGCGGCAGTATCTGCTAAACCACCGCGTCTGCCGTGTGCAAGGTGTACATTTTCAATCAGTTTCATATTTAAACTATCCAGCACATCCGGGCTGTTATTAAAATATGTTATCTGTTCAACACCATTAATTACCCTGTTTGGAGGGGTAATGGTCATAGAGATATTGTACCGGGCATGATTTTCCCAATATTTTTTACCGGGTTTACCGCTTAATGATCGGGTGCCCTTTGTATAGGCCTGTTCTATCCTTGGTGGGATAGTTAGCGTTTGCGCATCAGCATAAGACAATGTTATGCATAGAAGGCCAGTTATAAAGATTGTTTTTAACATCGACAATAATTTTCTGTGAATATAAAGCTCTAATTTATAAGAAAAAAGCCAGTAATTAAGTATAATTACTGGCTTTTGTGTGGTATACGAGAAGATAAACTCAAGCCCGCAGGTTAATACAATTTTAATTCATCAGTTTAAAATCAGCTTCTTTTACATCACGGGAGTTTGTTCCTACAAACACTTTAAAGTCGCCGGGTTCATAGGTGTATTTCATGTTGATGTCATAGAAACGAAGATCGGCAGAGCTGATGGTAAAGTTTACCACCTGGCTTTCACCTGCTTTCAGGAATATCTTTTTAAAGTTTTTTAATTCCTCAACCGGGCGTGTTACCGAGCCTACCATTTGGCGGGTGTACAATTGTACAATTTCAGTACCATCATATTGACCGGTGTTGGTCACAGTGGTGCTTACTTGCAGTAATTGACCGGGTTTAATCGTGTTGTTATTCAGTTTTACATCACTGTAAGTAAATTTGGTATAACTTAAGCCGAAACCAAATGGATACAAGGGATCATTAGATATATCCAGGTAACGTGATTTGTAACGATCAATGAAATCGCCCTGATACGGCCTGCCTGTATTTTTATGGCTGTAGTACAAAGGTATTTGCCCAACATCCTGCGGGAAGGTTGCTGTGATTTTTGCTGATGGATTGTATTCGCCAAATAAAACATCGGCAATAGCATTACCTGCTTCGGTACCTGCAAACCAGGTTTCCAGCATGGCATCAGCATTGTCATTTTCCCATTTAAGAGTTAACGGGCGACCATTCATCAGTATAATTACCATTGGTTTACCTGTAGCTTTTAAAGCCCTAAGCAGGTCTTCTTGTGCCGATGGAATGCCTATCTCTGAACGGCTCGCCGCTTCACCCGACATGCCATAAGATTCACCCACAACAGCCACAATAACATCTGATTTTTTAGCTGCGTTTACCGCTTCGTCAATCATTTCGTTAGCCGGGCGTGTATCATTATTTAGTTGATCAGCACCTAAGCGTTTGATCATCCAGTCGTCGTTGGTAATGTTTGCTCCCTTAGCGTAGTTGATCTGCACCTGGTTGCCGGCAAGTTTTTTGATACCTTCTAATACCGTAACCGACTTTTGCCAATCACCGGCACCACTCCATGGGCCAATCATATCGCGGTGATCATCAGCCAACGGACCAACCAGCGCTATTGAGCCGGTTGCTTTTAGCGGTAAGGTATTGTTGTTGTTTTTTAGCAGCACGATACTTCTTTTCGCAGCCTCGGTAGCGGCTTCTAAAAATTCCGGTTTCATGATGGTTTTTTGCGCGCGTTCATCGTTGCAATAACGATACGGATCAGCAAATAAGCCTAACTTATATTTTGCCTCTAATACCCTGCGGCAGGCCACATCAATTTGTGATGTTTGTACTTTGCCATCTTTAACTAATTGTTTCAAATTATCTAAAAACACTTCGCCAACCATATCCATATCGATACCTGCATCCAGTGCAACTTTGGCTACATCATAGGTAGTTTCGCCCATGCCGTGGTGTATCATTTCGTTGATAGCGGTGTAATCCGTAACCACCAAACCAGTGAATCCCCATTGTTTACGCAACAGATCGGTCATCAACCATTTATTACCGGTTGCCGGTACGCCATTGATCTCGTTAAATGACGACATCACGCTGCCTGCGCCCGCGTCAATAGCAGCTTTATAAGGTGGCAGATAATCCTGGAACATCCTGTGCTCGCTCATGTCTACGGTATTATAATCGCGCCCTGCTTCAACCGCGCCGTATAGCGCGAAGTGCTTAACACAGGCCATTACCCTATCGTTGTTTAAATAGGTATCGCCCTGGTAACCTTGTACCATCGCTTTGGCTATTTGTGATCCCAGCCAGGTATCTTCACCCGAACCTTCGGCAATACGGCCCCAGCGTGGGTCGCGGGCTATATCAACCATCGGCGAGAATACCCAGTTAAGCCCATCAGCGCTGGCTTCCTGCGCGGCGATGGTTGCCGTTTGTTTGATCATGTCCAGATCCCAGCTTGATGCCAAACCTAAGGGTATCGGGAATATAGTTTTATGCCCGTGAATAACATCGTAACCAAACAACAACGGAATTTTTAAGCGGGTATGCTCAACCGCCATTTCCTGCAGTTTACGTACCGCGTCAGGCGTATAAGTGTTTAATACCGAACCAACATTTCCTTTTTCTATGTTTTCGTTCACATTTTTACTTACTATCGGGCCCGTAACATCAAAGCCAACCGATACCTGGTTTAATTGCCCTATCTTTTCATCCAGCGTCATTTTCGACATCAAATTATTAATAAAGGCATCCATTTTTTTCTGTTGAGCGGGAGATACAGCCTGCGAAAAGGCGCTGCTTGCTGATACGATCAGCATAAAAAGTAAAAGAGGTTTACGTAACATATTGCGTTATATTTGGTATTCAGAATTCTAATTTAGTTTATTTTCGGGCTTTTAAAGTTTAACTTCTTTAATCCCGCTTTTACTTCGGGACAGCTCATGAACAAGTTCCATAACAGGCCGCTGCGGTAGTTTTCTATCATCACTACTATCGGCCCCTCGTCAATAGCCAGGTATGATTTAGCATACCAGTCATGTGATTCGCTGAAAGCATCGGTAAAACCATATTGCCCCCATATTTTGTCGCCCAAATCATAATAAAAATGGCGCAAAGCCTGCATAGAATATTTTGGTGTATAAGGGAAAGCCGATAAAGCCGCAGTTGGTGTAATAACACCCAGGTCGTTAGTTGGCGATTGGGCATTATAGCCATCGTAATTATCGCTGGCGGTTAAGCCCCAGCAGTTTTCGCCGTAACCTTTAAATTTCTTCGGATTATCAACGCAGTATGCCCTGTTGATTAGGGTATGATTTTGGTTTTGCTCCCAATAATCAGCGTATTCATCTTTTAATCCTTTTGGATCGAGTCCCATAAAGGAATATTGTGAGAAAAACAGCGGGCCGCCATAATCAAAGCCTAAAGGCAATTTATGGCCATAAAATGTTTTTCCGTTTTTAAAGAAACTGCCTTGCGCCCAACCTTTATGATAAACAGATGGCGCAACCGGATGTTTTATACCTGACTCAGCCAAAATATAGGTTATCAAACACTCGTTAAAGCCGTGAATAGGGAAGTTCATAGCCCAACCATTATTGGGCGACCAGTGCCAGTACAGCACATCCTGACCGTGGCGGGTGAACCAGTTCCATTCAATATTGTTCCACATGCCATTTATTTTACCTCTTATCTCCCGTTCTTTGGCGTCATCGGCATTATAATATTGGCGCGCGCATAATAATCCTTCAAACATGTACGATGTTTCTACAAGGTCGGCGCCATCATCCTTCGGGCCGAAAGGGATTACCTTACCTGTTTCGCCATTTAGCCAATGCGGAAATACCCCATGGAAAGAATCGGCTTTATATAAAAACCGTACAATTTTAAGCATACGGTCATCTGCCTGCTCGCGGGTGATCCATTTTCGTTGGGTAGCCACCACAATACCCATAATGCCAAATCCCGAACCGCCAATGGTTACTACTTCGGGCCCATAATTATAGGATTTATTGCTGCGCTCGCGGGCCAGGCCGCTCACCGGATGCCCAAAATCCCAGAAGTACCGAAAGGTTTGGCGCTGCACCACATCAAGCAAAGCCTTATCAGATAAATTCTTGATGATGCCTACGGGTTTAATCCCATCGCTAACCACGGTTTTTGCGGTGGATTGCGCATGGCAGCAAAAGGCTGAGAGAATAAGAAAGGGGAGTATAAATAGTTTTTTCATTTAAGTTTTTTATTCCGGTTTGCAACGGGGCAACTCATAAATAAACTCCAGAGTAAGCCGGTGCGGTAGTTTTAAATCATGTTAATTATCGCACTGTTAAAAAACCTCGTGCCTTTATTTTAAAATTATTCTGAATGGCCACTAACCAATTAAACATCTAAAAAGGCGGCCCGGCATTAACCGGGCAACCTATGAGAGAAACAATTATTATCTTTTTTATAAATTAATAACCCGGGTTTTGAGTAAGTGTACCACCGCTCAAATCAATTTCATTTTGAGGGATAGGCCAAACTTCACTCTTGCCGGTAACAAAACCTTGCGGACCAAATACAGCAGCACCACGGCCCTGGCGTATTACGTCAGCATGGCGGTCGAACTCCATGCCCATTTCCACTCTTCTTTCATGATAAATAGCGGTGCGTAAAGCGCCCTGGTCTGTAGTTGTAACCGCAGGCAGAATAGCTGCATTACCTTCTCTTGCCCTTGCTCTCACTAACTCCAATGAAGCTAATGCCGCAGCTGTATTTCCTGATTCGTTGTTAGCTTCAGCATTCATTAATAATACTTCAGCATAACGTATTACAATTTTATCCTGCTGGCAACCTGTGTTAAAGCCAGAAACAAATTCGGAAAAAGGCACATACGATTTATAGTTATAGTACGGGTTAGGCGCCGATGAATCAATGAAGTCACCTTCAGCAGTAGTTTGGCCGGTATAAATAACGGTGGCTGCTAAACGAGGGTCACCGGTTTCAAACTCAGCTATCAGGCTTGGGCTTGGGTTGTTAAATCCCCAACCACCCGCAGGCGCTGTAACCCTTGGCATTTGTACCTGTGAATATTGCGAATTAGATTCACTTGGCTCATTTGGTATCAGCATATTCTGGATCTCAAAGATGGATTCAGAATTATTTTTATTTTGAGTCCTGAACATCTTTTCATAATTCGGGAACAAAGTATAAACACCTAAAGCGGTTACCTGGTTAGTATAGGTTATCACATCTGCCCAGTTTTTTAAATATAATGCCACTTTCGCGTGCAGGGCCAAGGCTGCGCCTTTGGTAACATGGCCAACATCAACCGAACTATAAGTTGCAGGCAATACTGACGCAGCGCTTGTAAGGTCGGCCTCAATTTGGGCATAGATTTGCGCTTTAGGGGTACGCGGCAAATTGTAATCTGTTGTAGATGTTGGAACATGCAAACGCAATGGAACATCTCCAAAATTACATATCAGCCTGAAGTAATCATAAGAGCGGATAAATCGTGCTTCAGCCAAATATCTCGCCTTTAAAGAAGCATCCATATCGATATTCGGTACATTATCTAATATCTGGTTGGCAAAATTGATGTTATTGTACATCGCGCCCCAAAAGCCATCCAATTGCCCATCACCCGAGGTAATGGTAAAATTATGGTACGAATTCAGAAAAGTAGCATCGGTTGGTACCGAGCCTTTAGTCGCATCATCCGATCCCACACTCTCCAGCGCGACAGCAGGAAAAGCGGTATCATTATAACCGTGTAAGTCGGCATACATAGCCGCGACTGCAGCTGTTGCATCGGCAGATGTTTTGAAAAACTGGGTAGCAACGGTTGTACCAGCCGGGGTTTTATTTAAAAAGCTTTTCGTACATCCCTGGGAAATAACTATCGCGGCGACCAGCCCAAGGCCGATCGTTTTTTGTAAATTGTATTTTTTATTTTTCATCGTTATACGAATTAAAATGTAACGTTAACACCAAAATTGTAAGTAGCATACAGAGGATACACATTGGCATCAATACCCTCACTGGTAGGGCCGCCACCAACCTCGGGGCTAAAGCCTTTGTAACCAAATATGTTAATAGCATTTTGGGCATTTGCAAAGAACCGGATGCTTTGCACTCCTACTCTCTTTAATATATCCTGCGGTAATGTATAACCTAACTGGATATTACGAACCCTGAAATAAGCACCACTTGTAACATAAAATGAGTTAGGCGCTGAATCATAGGTTGAACCAAGGTTTACAGATGGGTAAGTATTGGAAGTACCCGCACCATGCCAGCGGTGGTCATAAAAATCCTGGGTGAAGTTTTCATTACCAAAACGGTAAGCCAGGTTTGAGTTATATACGCTTACATCCGCGCGGCCCTGAAAATCAAGTGTCAAATCGAAATTCTTCACTTTTAAATAGGTATTAAGGCCATAACCATACTTGGCATTTGGGTTACCTAAGTCAACACGATCGGTACTGGATATCTGCCCGTCGCCGTTAGTATCCTGGTAAATAAAATCACCTGGTTTTGCCGTGCCCTTTGCTGTTGAAGCAGCAACCTGCGCCGCATTTTGGAAAATGCCTATCACTTTATAGCCATAAAATTCACCTATCGGCTGGCCTTCTACCGTACGGGTTGCCAACGCGCCGTTGGTAATACCATTACTGCCGCCATATAGTGGGTTATTGCCTGAAAGAACCTTGGTTACTACGTTACTATTTATACCCAGGTTAGGGCTGATAGAGTAAAATATGTCGTTATTAATATGCTGCTGCCAGGTGATAGAAAACTCAAAGCCTCTGTTTCTGATATCAGCCTGGTTAGCTACCAAACCTCCGTTAGGACCATTCAAACCGGTTGAAGCCAGGATAGGCACGGCAAAAATAGCATTGTTGGTAAGCCTGTTGTAGTATTCGGCATCAAACGTTAAATGATTATTTAGAATTGTGCCCTCTATACCAAAATCTGTTGATGTCGCTTGTTCCCATTTTGTAGACGGGGGTACTACAGTATTAATGCTTTCGCCATTTACAGGATATTGTGGGTTACCGTAAATAGCGGTGTATTGTGTTGGATCATTAGTTACCGTTAATACGTTTACGCTATGTGGCACAGCGGCATTACCCACTGTTCCGATACTGGCACGTAACTTCAGCATATTAAAAACGTGCTGATCTTTCATGAAAGCCTCATTAGTAACAACCCAGCCTGCACCTGCTGAATAGAAATATCCGTATGAATTTGGATAAAACTCAGATGCACCGTCACGACGTATAGAAGCGTTTAATAAATACTTGTCGTCATATGAATAATTCAAACGGGCAAATTGAGACAGGAACGTGTATAACGACTGATTCAATTGCGGATACAATATTTGTGCTCCGTTAGGAAATGAAGTATGTAAGTTACCTGTTTTTGCATACGCAACACTATCAGCAGTTGCGGTAGAATATGAAGTTTTATATTCCTGAGCGCTGTAACCTAATAAACCTGTGAAACTGTTTTTACCAACTTTTTTATTGTATGTTAATGTGTTTTCCCAAATCCAGTTACGGTTCTCGGTATGGTTTAAATCGAGTGACGAAGTAGTGCTTTGCTGGCCACCGGTTGCAAAGTAAATCGGGGTGTAATTTCTTACTTCGGCCTGTGCTAATTCACCGCCAAAGCTTTCTTTAAATACAAGGCCCTTAGTAATTGTATATTCAGCATATGCCCCACCAGAGAGTTCTTTATTTTTTGAATGCTGATTGTAGAAATCAATTGTGGCCTGAGGATTATAATTCGCGCCACCGCCAATATTATAGTCGGCAGGGTCGCCATACTTACCATCAGCTTGAAATACAGGTACTATTGGCGCAGCTGTATATAATTGATGGAATATTGAAGGGTTTACATCCCTTGAATTACTTGATAAAACATTTGCTGTAAAACCAATTTTCAAATTTTTAATTGGTGTATACTCATTACTAACATGTACAGTATATTTTTGGTAATTGTTGGTTTTAACAATACCATCCTGATCAAGGTAGCCTACTGAAACGTTATATCTATCAATATCAGAACCACCTGATATTGATATTTGGTTATTGCTCACCGGTGCAGTTCTTAATATCTGGCTGTACCAGTTAGTACCTGTTCCGTACATTGACGGGTTACTGCTGAATGCAGGTGTTATATTATTGTCGGCATATAATTCATTTATGGCTGTCGCGTATTCAGTACCATTGGCCATTTTTACCTGGTTTGTTACTTTTTGCCATCCAAAATAATCGTTATAGCTAATTACCGGCTTGCCGCTTTTACCATGTTTAGTGGTAACAATAACAACCCCGTTAGCCGCCCTGATACCATAAATAGCGGTACTTGAAGCATCTTTTAAAACAGTTAGCGTTTCGATATCCTGGTTGTTAAGGAAACTGATATCATCATACCATACACCATCAACAACATACAAAGGATTAGTACCGCCCGAAACTGTACCGACACCACGAATGTTGATTGTTGGCGATGCACCCGGCTGACCGCTGTTAATAATTTCGACACCGGCAACCTTACCTTCTAAAGCGCTTAGCGGATTGGTAGAAGGTTGGTTAGAAAGGTCAGTGCCTTTTACTGTTGCTACTGCTCCGGTGTTATCAATTTTACGCTGTGTGCCGTAACCTACAACAACAACCTGTTGTAGTTCACTATTTGTGGGTACAAGTTTAACTGCAACCAGCGTACCATGGCTCACGGCGACTTCTTGTGAAGTATATCCAACAAAGGATATTTGCAATGCTGAGTTAGGCGTTACACTTAGTGCGAAAGCGCCGTTAACATCGGTTTGGGTACCGTTATTTGTTCCTTTTATTATAACGCTTACACCCGGCAATACTTCGCCTGTTGATGCGTCTGTCACTTTACCTTTTACCGTGAAATTTTGGGCAAAGGCTGAGTTAACAAAAAAGAAACATAATAAGATAAACCCTGAGATTGTAAAAATTCTCTTCATGTGGGTAATTTAAAATAGGTGAAAAAAAATAATTGGTTTTGTTGAGATCGAAATTCAGGAGATAATGGAGTTATCACAAATAATGCGCCTCTACATTATTACATCACTTATAAAATACTTTCTCACCTATAAAAAAGTATTTTTGCAACAATCTATATATCAATTAATTATAATATTTATATTGTAAAAAATACACTACAGATATTTTAAATATTCAAAACAATAGAAAAACAGTTATGAGAGGTAATGATGTAGTATTATAGCTCCATGAGAAACTCCACCAGGTTCTTATCATGCTCCAGATTTAGCTTTTTCCGCAGTCTGTAGCGCCTAATCTCTACTCCTCTTAACGAAATGTTTAAAAGAGAAGCCATTTCTTTACTGTTCATGTTCATGCGCAAATAGGCGCAAAGCTTTAAATCATTTGGAACCAGGTCGGGGTGATGTACCTTTAGTTTTTTGAAGAAGCTTTCGTGGGCTTCGTTAAAGCTGCTTTCAAATAAATTCCAGTCGCGCTCATCGGTCATACCCTCATTAATTACTTTCTGGATTTTTCTAAGCTGCTCTTCGGATAGTTTTTTACCGTTACTGTCTTTTAAATTCAGCATCTCATCGCTTATCTTTTGCAGCAATTCATTTTTATAAACAATGTTCATGGCGGAGTTAGCCAACTCCCGGCTTTTACCGGCAAGTGCCTCTTGCAATTGCTCATTTTTAATCTTTACAATCCGTTGCTCATTAGCGATGACTTCCTGTTTCAGGAACTCTTCCTTTTCCTTTTGCAGTTTTTCCTGTATATGCTCCTGATGACGTTTCAATTTCAGTGCATACAATTTCCTCAAAATGTAATAAGCTATAATCAGCAATATCACATAAATCACTATGGCTATTTTATTGCTGTACCATGGCGCCAGTATTGTAAATGTAAAATTGGTGGCGCCGGTAATATCGTTATCGTTTATTTTGGCCCTAATGCTAAAAACATAGGTCCCCTGGCTTAAGTTGGTAAACTCCTTTTGAGTTTGCGTTGTCCAATCCGACCATTGTGTTGAATAACCCTTTAAATAATACTGGTACTTAATTTTGGCTTGACGATAATAAGGCAAAGCATATAAAATACGAATGTTATTTTTAGTGTAGGGGATATCTACCGCGCTGTCGCTGCCATTGTCGCTTATAGCAACTACTTTATCGGTTATATTCTCTACGCGGCCAATCAGTACTGGTGGCAGTGCGACTTTATTGGTTGTGTTTACGTCGTCATCGTTATAAATCACAAAGCCGTCGTCAACACTAATCAGATACATGCGGTCGTTTATACGGCTGATATTTTCATAATGCTGCACCATTTTCCCGTTAAGCACTGTAAAGGTATTGGAATCAATAGCAATTTTGCCGGCTTGCGACAAATCAGCAAGTGCCACCCGGCCATGATTGATGAACCAATATTTTCTCCCATCGGCAGAGATTATTTTGTTGGATGAAGCAAATGCGCCCAAATTGCTGTTTAACTGCTGATATTTATAAAAGCGGTCGGTAATATCATCATAAACATAAAATCCCGAATCGGATGAAAAAACGATCTTATTATCAAGATTAAATACATTGATGTTGTAGCTGCTTGGCAAGCCATTCCGTTCGTCGTAATATTTTTTGGAGATTACCGCTGTTAGATCACTATTTAAGGTGAGTTTGTAAATGCCTTTATAGGCGTGGCTCACCCATATTTGTCCTTTAACGTCCCGCTCCACATATCTCGATGGTTCCCCAAAGCCGGTTATACGATGATCGAATACCCAATTGCCCGAGGCATCCTTCCGGTAAATTACCAAACCGGTATAACTGCCCTGTATCAGCATATCCTTATTTAGCTTTCTGAGGGTCCAGCCACCGGTAATTGTAGCTATTTTCCTGATCGTAGCATCGTTCACTAAATAAGTAGCATCATTATGGCCGCAAAACAGTTTACCATCCTGGGTGGACAGATCCCAAACCTGGCCTTGTGAGCCGGGGATCAATTGAAAGTTCAACTTGTCGAACAGTTGGTTAGTACTATTCGGCGACCATTCACTATAAAACAACCCTTGATTAGTCCCCAGGTAAATTTTGTTATTGTAAATACTACTCGAGTATACCGTTCCAAAATTTCCGGTTTTATCGAAATAGAAGTAAAGCGGAGAGTTTAGTTCAATACGGTCGATACCATTGTCCAACCCTGCCCACAGATTTTCCTCATCATCTGCATATAAACTTAAAACAGTATTATTCTGTAATCCGCTCGATTTATTGATATGCTGTACCACATTGCCGGCTGTATCTATAATCACCACGCCGTTCAATATAGTACCATAAGCATAATATTTACCGGAGACCACAGCGCCGTTATTAAGCTGATAAGTCTTTAAAAAATCATTGGCCTGATTAGCCCAGGGCTGTATTTTTATGCCGTCGTATATAAACAGCCCATCTTTTGAGGTGCCGATCAGGAATTCGTCTTTTTTATACGGCAGCATAGACAGCACCCCGTTATTACCTAAAATATTGCTGCCAGGAATATACTCCAGGACATTTCCCTTTAATTCGAACAGGCCGATGTTTAGTTGTTCTATAAAGAATCTTTTGCCCAGCTTGTATAAAAACACGCATGGATTAGCAGATTTAATGGTGGTTATTTTACCATCGGCATAAATATAAATGGCACCGAACGACTGGAATAAAACACGGTCACCATCAACATATATTTTCCAGATCTCTTCGTTAAGAACATCCTTTTTAGGGACCCGGGGGATAAGTGAATGGTAAGTAAGGAAGCCCTTGCTGTTATTTTGCCAGTATCCGAATTCGCCAAAACCGCCGACGTATATTTTGCCTTTGCCATCTGCCGCTACCGCCCTTACAACAAGATCGTTGGGCATGGCATGTACTTGCCAGTATTTTCCATCATAGGAAAGCAAGCCATCGGCATTGCCAAAATACATGATACCGTGCTCATCCTTTGTTATTGACCAATTTTGATTGCCCGACTGGTATAGTGCTTTGGAGTAGTTTTGCACATAGGGCACCCCGATATTTTTTATATCACCGGCGGCGGCTATATGAAATATCAGCAACAGAAATAATAAAGTATAAATATGTTTCCTGATGATACGACGCATTAAAGGTATAATTGGATCAGCTTAATCCGGTAAAGTTAATATTATGAACGCAATCTAAATAATATGCTGTTAATACGATCAAAAAATGAAATTGTCTGAACTCGAATTTTAGGAATTTGTTGAATTTTTAGAATTCCGGAGATTCTTTAATTCAATAAATTCAGGTTCAGACAATGACGCCATTTACCTAACTTCATCCGTATCGTTGCGCTCTCAGGCTAATAATCCTATTTTTGTGTGATAAGTTAAATTTGTTTACTAATCTCCAAAATTTGAAACTCTATATTCGTAATATGGTATGTAGCCGCTGCAAAATGGCGGTTAAAAGTGAGCTTGAGAAAGCTGGGCTTGTACCTGAGCGAGTGGAGTTAGGGGAAGTAACGCTTAAAGCTATCCCTGAGCGCGAACAATTAGAGCAATTGCGTAATGGTTTAAACTCTCTCGGGTTTGAATTGATCGACGATCAGAAAAGTAAATTGATCGAAAAAATAAAAACACAGATCATCGAATTGGTGCATTATACGCCCAGTCCGCAACACCTAAAACTATCGGCTATCATATCCGACAAATTACATCACGACTATACTTACTTAAGTAATTTATTCTCCTCTGTTGAAAGCCAGACGATTGAAAAGTATCATATCACCCAAAAAATCGAACGCGTAAAAGAGCTACTGGTTTATAATGAACTGACGCTATCAGAGATCGCCTATCAAACAGGTTATAGTAGCGTAGCTCATCTTTCTGCTCAATTTAAACAGGTAACAGGTTTAACCACTTCAGCTTTTAAGGCGTTGAAAGGGATTAAACGGACCAACCTCGAGAACCTGTAAATCTTGTAACCTATTCCCGGAATTGTGTAACAGCCGGGGCTGTTGTGAGCGATAATTTTGTGTCATCAAATAATTAATAGATCATGACACATACCTATCAAATAACCGGGATGACCTGTGGGGGCTGCCTGGCAAAAGTACAAAGCCTGTTAACCGCCGTACCTAACGTACAAAAGGTAGATATTTCGCTGGCTGAAGGCACAGCCGATATTACCATGGCAAAACATATCCCAACTACGGATCTGCAAAAGGCGCTGGTTGATTATCCTAAATACCAGCTAAGCGAAGCGCAAAACCATGCAGTAACTATGACACTGAATGATGATACGGAACAAAAAAGCTGGATTCAAACCTATAAACCCATTTTATTAATAGGTGGATACCTATTAGCCATCGCGTTTATCGCAGGCAAATCTTCGGATGGGTTCAGCATACAAACTGCTATGCGCGTTTTTATGGGCGGGTTTTTCCTTTTATTCTCCTTTTTTAAATTGTTAGATGTACAGGGCTTTGCCGATAGTTATTCCATGTACGATTTAATCGCGAAACGGATTAAAGCATGGGGTTACATATACATCTTTGTTGAATTAGGCCTGGGATTGTTGTATGCTACTAATCTGCTGCCAAAACTCACTAACGGTGTTACACTTGTTGTAATGTCGGTAAGTTTAATTGGGGTGGTACAAAGTGTGCTTAACAAACGCCAGATTCGTTGTGCCTGCTTAGGCTCAGTATTTAATTTACCGATGAGTACACTTACCATTATAGAAGATGGTTTGATGATAGGAATGAGTCTGGTGATGTTATTAATGTAATCTATTAACCAGCTCCCCGATCAATAATTAGTTGTTTTAACTTTAAAATCAAAAGCCCTCAAATTAATTTGAGGGCTTTTGATTTAGATATTCATGCTTGTTACTTTGTTTATAGCTTAATATCAATTTGTACTAAATCGGTTGCTTCCTCTTTTGATTCGACCAGCTCTATTTTAATTTGCGGGTCGTTTTCTTTTCGTCGGGAAAGAGGTACAGGAGCGCCGCCGGCAATGCTGATACCGATAGTTGCTAAACAGATCATCAGCACCAGGCATATCAGCTTCAATCCCTTTTTGAGACTTTTCATGTTTTTAAAATAGATACGAATGTCCGCAGCTCCGCCTTAAGGCCGTCAAAGCTGCTTAAAATGTTTGGTGTGGAATTATGCTACAAAGCAGTCGCCAAGGTCTTCCTCTGAATTTTGAGGAATGATTTTGAGGTGGAGAAACCTCTGGTCTGTTTTTAAACAAACGGCTTGCCGCAATAACTGGTTAAACTTAACCTTAGATAGCCTATCGTACGCCAATAAATTATGCGCATGAAGCAGGTTGTTATTGTAAATGTATTGGATATCTGCGTACGCTGCCCGTATTTGATAGGCAATGGCCCGGTTAACGAACTTCGCGCTATTGGAAAATACAAGTTCGGTGCGTACTTTTTGTGGCTGAAGTACGGACTGACCAGCAGGGCCGAAAGTCGCAAAAAGACAGACGACAAGAGTTGTGATAAGCAACCATTTTGCCATCAGCGCTTTGAGTTGGATATTCCGGCGTTTTGTCATCTAATCAAAGGTAGGTTTAATTTTTAACTAATGCGTTCCAGTATCAATTGGATAGATTTTTCCATACTTTTCGCTGGGTCGGCGCTAAACTGATCATTCGAACGGTTTGCCATGATCACATTAAAGGAAATAGCCTGATGCCCCAGTTTGGCTGCTAATCCATATATCGCCGCGGTTTCCATTTCCATATTAGTGATCTTCTTTCCGCAAATATCCATCCCAGTTAGTTTTTTCAGTAAATCCGGAAAATTTGATCCTCCACGCAGCACCCTGCCCTGTGGTGCGTAAAATCCCGGCGCTGTTAAAGTGATGCCTGATAAAAGCCCTTTCCCTAAAGTACTCATTAATACCGGGCTTGCTAAAGAAATATAAGGGTTTAAACCCGACCACAACGCTGTACTCTCGTTAAAGGCTTTAAGTAAGGCTAACGCATCGGCCGGAACAGCGGCGTTATAGTAGTGCATCAGGCTATCCAGCCCAATAGCATGACTGGAAACCAACAAACTATCCACCGGTACATCTGGCTGTAAAGCACCGGAAGTACCTATCCGGATGATATTCAATGATGTCAGCTTCTCTTTAACAGTTCGCGACTCCAGGTCTACATTGGCCAGGGCATCCAATTCATTTAACACAATATCGATATTGCCGGTGCCGATTCCGGTGGAGATCACTGTTAACCGTTTGCGACCCAACCACCCGGTATGGGTAATAAACTCCCGGTTACTCTTTGCCACTTCCATCCGGTCAAAATGCCGGCTTACTTCTGCCACTCGTGAAGGATCCCCAACGGTAATAATTGTTCCCGCAATATCATTGGGCAGCAGTTTTAAATGGTATACACTTCCATCCGGATTAGTAATCAAGTCTGTATTAAAAAATCTTAACATCGTGGTAATTCCTTATATCCTTATAAAGGTACTGATTTCCCCCTCGCTAGTGCATCCGTGCTGCGTATACATTTAATCCATCAATCCCCTCGCTTCCTTCGTAATCAGTGTTCCCACTGCACCCACATTCAACACTTATACCGTGATACAGCAGATCACGATCAACATAGCATTTTGCACATCTTCATATCAAAAAAGCTCCTTCAGACGGCTTTTTGATAAATTCTGTAAATCGCCATACCAATTTAAATGCAACGTCGAGCCGTGCATTATTTAGAATGATTCTAAAAAGACAACTGCTGTAATTATCACTTGTTATATCCATTACCTTTGCGCAAATGCTCAAAAAAAAAATTGCCATATGTTTGCTTGTTGCGCTGATAGGTTCAAACTTTTCGCGCTTCTTCATATATGCCGGTTTTGAGCTGAATCATAAATACATCGCCGAGAACCTTTGCGTTAACAAAAATCGCCCCTGGATGCATTGTAATGGACATTGCTACTTCATGAGAAAAATTAAAGAGGCCCAGGAAAACGAAAAAAAGCAGGACCGGGCCGATCAGCAAAATCATTTCCAGGAAGCACTTCCAGTAGTATTGCCGGTTTCAATGCTTGTGTTTAAAGAAGAAAATCCGAAGATTGTCTATCCATCAATAGCAACACCGGAAATCATCCAGCGTTCATATTCTATTTTACTCCCGCCAAAAATCGTTTGATTACCCTTAGGGGGATTATGTGTTGCCGTCTGACAGCACAAGTTTTTCAATTTCTATTCAATGTATTACAGGCTGGTTTAAACTAAGCTGAGTAGTTGCGTTGATTATAAGTCATTTCAAACAGAAAATTATGTTTACTATTTCAAAAAAATGGGCTATTACAGCTGTAACGGCTATATGCAGCCTCATATTTATTACCTCGTGTAAAAACAAAGCTGATTACCAAACAGCAAGAAAACAAGTGCTTGACCTGCACGATAAAGTTATGGCAGATGCTGGTAAGGCTGAAAGCAATGAGATGCAATTTAATGCTTTGCTAAAATCTGGTTTAAAACAGCTAAAACTGAATCAGCCCTCATTGGATACAGCAGCTGGCAGAACCCAAATAACAGCCTTAAATAAAGAGCTGGGTAATGCCGATGACCAGATGGAAAACTGGATGCATGCTTATAATAATGATTTCAAGGGTAAAACAGATCAGGAAGCACTCGACTATTTCAATAATGAAAAAGCCAAAGTGTTGAAAATTGATAGTTTATATAAAGGTGCGCTAAAGTCATCTGATACTTATTTAAAGCATTTGAGCATAAAACCGGATACATCCATGCATATGGACAGTAAAATGAAGATGTAAGCAATGAAACAAAGCTCTTAAATCATGATCATCTTTTTTGCTTGCTGCTATTGCAAAAATATTCAGGCACTAATTAAACTGGGATAAATAAAATATGCTCAAACGCCTTACCATATGGTTACTGATCTTTGCGGTTTTTATCGCGAACTTCTCCATAGCGTTTGTATACGTAGGCTTTAAACTCAACCAGCAATATATCGCTCAAAATCTCTGCATCAATCGTTTCAAACCTAGTCTTCACTGTAATGGTAAATGCTATTTTATGCGAAAGATCAAACAAGCCGAGGACAACGAAAAAAAACAAGCTGCAAAAGGTAGCTCAGGCCGGATGGAAATACCTTTTTTTCAGGAGCCCTTTAGTATTTCATTTTTAGAACCCACAATGGCAGAGAAGGCTGCAATAAGTATTCAAACTTTTGCTTATGCATATAGCAGCCAATATTTAAATTCTATTTTCAGACCGCCTAAGTCGGTGGTTTAATGCACATTGCAATTAATTTCAATGTACTATAGCCCTAATCTACGATAACCTATCGTATCAAATTTGCCAGCCAAATGGTTGGAAACCTGCTAATTCTTAGACATTAAATAAGAATACGCGTCCCATGGAAACTATCTGGGGGACAACTATTCTTAAATGACAATATTATATGAAAACTCAGTTACGATTTTTTTATTTACTTTTTATACTGCTGATGATATCCATGGGTCAAATGGCTCTCGGAAAAACCACACTCATCGATGGCAAAATCACCGGTAGGGTAACCGATAAAGTAACCGGCCAGCCTGTGCCCGGTGTAACCATTACAATACCCGATTTAAAAATAGCAACTAGCACAGATGCCGATGGCATGTATTTGCTTAAACGACTACCCAGAGGCGAATACCTGATACAGGTAAGCGCAATAGGATATGCCAGCGAAACTAAAGTAATTGACTTGGGCAATACTTATTCCGTTGATTTTAAGCTATCAACCTCTAATTATGAACTTTCAGATATCGTAGTGACCGCTTTGGGTAACACAACTACCCGAAACCGTGCGACTATACCCATTACGGTAGTGACCAATAAAATGATCTTAGAGGGTACTGCAAATACCGCTATTGATCTGATCGCAGCACAGCCCGGTGTTAATGAAACTACCGAGGGTGCCGGTACTACTAAACCACAAATTAACGGCTTGGGGTTTGACCGCGTGTTGACATTGATGGACGGCGTACCGCAGGAGGATTTTCAATGGGGAGACGATCATGGTATATTGATTGATCCTTATGCAATACATGATGCCGAAATAATAAGGGGCCCGGCTTCGCTGCAATATGGTGCCAGTGCCGAAGCCGGCGTGATAAGTTTTAAATCAGCTCCTTTGCCTGATAACGGAACTATTGTGGGTAGTGTGCTTACCGAATACCATACCAATAATGGTTACCTTGGAACCTCACTAAACGTAGCAGGCAATCATAATGGCTTTGTATGGAGCCTGCAATCAAGCGGCGAAGAAGCACACAGTTACTCTAACCCTAAAGACGGTTATGTTTGGGGCACAGCCTGGAACCAGGTAAACGCAAGGTTAGTGCTTGGCCTTAACCGCTCATGGGGTTATTCGCGCCTAACGATAAGCGCCCTACACCGGAGGATAGAAGTACCTGACGGAAACCGCGACAGCACCGGTCGATTCATATTCGACTCGCCGCAAAACGGTAAGATTTATCCGACCCGTTCAGACTTTTTATCTTATAACGCGAATATCGCAGGCGACAAAATTCTGGAAGAATACCAGGCATGGTGGCAAAACAGTATCAATGCAGGCAAAGGCAAAATAGGCCTTGATATCGGGTTTACGCAAAGTGTTCATCATGATATTGATACCGGCAGCATTGGCTCCGGTAACTTTCTGGTAAACGATATTCCTTATTCCTTCAAATATCAGATAGCCGGGGAGAAATCCGGCTTGAAACTAACTACCGGGATTAACGGTATATATGAGTGGCAGAATAATGGTACCGCGCCACCTGCGCCCTATGTAGCCGACTATGAAATTCCGAATTATACCAATTTTGAAATAGGCGGTTATGCGATATTGGAGAAGAATTTTAAAAATTTAACACTAAGCGGCGGATTGCGCTTTGACCGGACAGACTTTGTGGGTGATCCGATGTCATTAAACGATGCTGGCAACATTGTTCCCTCCGCAACACCCGGATCTACGGTACAATTTGCGGGATTCAATAATAAGTACACGGGCCCATCTGGCAGCATTGGTGCATCATACCAATTACCTGATAACAATTATGTAAAACTAAACGTTTCAAAAAGTTACCGTGCGCCTGCTATTAATGAATTAACCAGCAATGGCCTTAACATTGGTTCAAATGCGGTGCAACTAGGAAATATTAATCTAAAAGCGGAGCAAGGTTACCAGATTGATCTTGCCTATGGATATGACGGTAAAGATGTAAGTGTGGAAGCGGACGGTTTCTACAACCATATCAGCAACTTTATATTTGCAAACAGGACCGATTCTGTTTCCCAGGGGTACCCTGTATACCGGTTTGTATCCTCAAATACAGCAATTATCGAAGGTGTTTCGGGCCACTTAAATATACATCCGGCTGGCGCTAAATGGTTTGAACTGGATAACGGGTTTACTTATATCTACTCCCATATCCCTAATTCTTCAGATTCAACCAGCCATGTTCCTTATACCGCTGCCCCGCATTTAAATTCTGAAGTTAAGTTACGCTTAGATGGTGGCCATAACTCATTTCTAAGAGGTACTTATCTGAAATTTGGGTTACAGCATGATTGGGCGCAGAATAATATTTACAGTGCCCTTAACACCGAGATACCATCTGCACAGTATACTTTGTTCAACGCAGGCATAGGTACCAATTTTGTCAATCAGAAAACAGGCAAAATCATATGTGCTTTATATGTGAATTGCACCAACCTTACCAATGTGGCCTACGCCGACCACCTGAATTTGGCACAATACTTTCTGGCTTACAATGGCACTCCCGTTACGGTGACCAAACAAAGCCAGGGTATTTACAACATGGGCAGGAATATCAGCTTTAAATTGGTTTTTCCGTTCGGTAGTAACAGTAACAAAACCGTGTCAGCAGAGTAATTACATAGAGGCAAAAAGTAAGTATTGGCATGATACTAATCCGGGCCTCTTCTGTAAAAGAAAGGCCCGGATTAATTCAAACTTTAAAGGTTGATTTACCTATTGTTGTTTATTTACTTTTAGAGTATAGTTTTTATAAGATTAATTATTTGCTATAATAATCAGAGCGTAATTATTCTCAATTATTTCCCAAATAAATTTTTGCTTTATTTTGCATTTCGGACACAGCACCCGATTGAGATTTCACCGGCATGGTTAAAATTTGTTTAGCATAATTACTTGCTTCGTTTATATTTCCATTTTTCTTATAAAACTCAAAAAGTACGTACTTAGGATACATTCTGTTGGGAATATAGTGTATTGCCTGCATATAATATTTTTCGGCCATATTATAATTTTTCATAGCAGCATAATCGTCCCCAATTCCTATTAAGCAAAACTCATCGGTAGTTTTTTGGTTGGCTAAATCTAACATTGCTAAACTTTTGGCATAATTGTTTTGCCGGTTTAACACTTTGCCGTATTCGGTCAATAAATCAGGATAATCATCTAGACTGTTATATGCCAAATTGTACTGATAGCTTGATTCATCAAGATGATCACCGTTATATAGTTCTTCAGCAAGATGAGTCTCTTCATATCCTTTCAATCTGTTATACCCCCAATAGCTTAAATAAATAAGCGAAAAAGTGCCAAACAAGACTGAAGCTATTTTTAACGCAACCGGAACTGAGAACTTTAATTGAGGTGGAAATGTATTATTAATCAACGCTATTAATATTACCAGGAATAACAAATGACTTTGATTTTCTAAAGGATAAGATACCAGGCCTGATACTAATACAGTAATCAGGCTAATCGCAATACTAAGTTCAAATATATTTCCTTCCGAAAATTTATGCTTAAACTCTTTAATATTCAGTTTCCTTAACAACAGGAATAGTAGGGCGCCAATAACTGCAATCCCAATTATTCCTAATTCAAAAAATATTTGCAAATAATCATTGTAGGCATAAATAACTTTATCTGCCCAAAAGGAAGCGTTATTGTTTTTTTCTTTAGCGTAATAATCTATCTGGTATTTTCCATAATAATTTTTAAAGCTGTTTAATCCATGTCCAAAAATTGGCTTATTTAATGCACCGTTCCAACTAATGTTCCATATAACCAACCTTCCGTTGGATGATCCCTGCTTATATTTAAACATATAAAAGAATAAGCCAATAGCGATTAATATGCCTATAGTTATTATTGCGGCTTTTGATTTTAGCCGGTGGGGGATAAAGTTTAGTACATCTGCAAAATAAAGTAAAATACATAGGGATAACAGAATAGAGATCCTGGAATCCAAAATCGGCAACAATACCACAATTAACCCAATTAAAAGTGCCGATAATGGCCTGGTGTATTTTTTATACACGGTACTATAATATCCACCAATGCCGATAGGGATTAAGTAAACAAGAAAGATAGCATACGGCCCGGGGTTTAAAAAGGGACCAGTAACTTTAAAGTTAATGTTGTGTGAAGGGATCACGCCATAAAGCTGCAATAATCCCTCAATGCACAAAAATATACCCAGTACGGTAAATATAATATTCACAAAAAAATTGAGCCGCTCTTTTTTTACAAGAGCTGATAGCATACGAACATTAAAATAGAAACACCACGTTAATAAGCGGGCAATGGCTTCATCAATATTTTGCTTTTCATTTATAGCAAGTGATATTATACCATACAATATATAAACGAGTACCAAAATATCAACTACATTTATTTCTATCCTTTTTAATGCTTTGTTACAAGCAATAAACAGTAGCGTAATTGATATATTTAACGGGATTATAATAAGTATATACAGGTTTTCTGCCTGTACCTCCGGCTGGGGTAACCTGCTGTAATACACAAACGGTAAAGCCCAGGTTACTCCCCACAATAATGCTAATATTATTAAACGAGGTGGTGTTGTTTTCTGAACCTCTACATTCATAATTTACTGCTTTTTTGAATTGTAGATTGGGATAGGTAAGCGTCAATATCTTTTAACCCATCAGAAGCCGGTGATTGATATTCAATACGTGAGATCTTTCCCTTATCGCCAAATGCAACCATAGGATATATTTTCATATTGTCATCAGGATAGGTTATTTTGTTCGCCGTATCAAGCAAAATATGATTGGAGTAGAATACTTTATTGGTTAAAATAAGCCTTAAAAGCTTTACTGAATTAATACGTGTAAACACATAATATATATGTGGATTATTGTAATTATCCTGGGTATATTGTTCTGCCGACGTAATACATCCCTCACAACCTTGATTTGGCAATATCAAATATATATTTCTACCCTGGGGCAAATCTGTTTTTTTATTCAGCGCGCTAATCTCATTGGCCAGTTTTTTGAGTGCCGGTTCCGACAATTGCCACGATGTTAACGGAATAATAACAAGGCTAATTAACAGTAATTTGTAAAAGTGAATATTGTGCAAGATTTTCATTTTTATTTAATTTATTAAGGAAATATATTCCCTTATCGGTTATAAAATAATTGTTTAAAGAGCAATTTAATGGCAGCTGATAATTGGTGAGGTAGTTGAATTTATTATCAAAAAACAATAACAACGGCTGCTTTTCAGCCTCTAACTTTTTATGGAGCTGAGATTTTTTAAGTGGCAACTCTAATACCCTTACATATAATTTGTATTTGGGTAAATAGATGATATTTCTGTATGAAAAATTAGCTGCATAATGATCATCTATTAAATCTTCGAAGCCTTTTTTGTACATAGAATCAATCGGAATATTCATTGAATTTATGCAGAACGATTTTGGATATGTCCCATTATGATAAGTTACATTATTGTTCTTATCAACCATCATTAACCTATGCTCAGCCGGAAAGCTAATAAGTAATGTATCATTATAATTAGTTGTGTAAAACACCCTGTAATAACTCCCCCCCCAATTGGCTGCATCATATATTTGTGGGTATTTAACAGCAAAGCTACTTTCATCATTAGCCAACTCTGTGGATATCTTTACAAGGCGATTCCCTGCCAAAACCTGTGTATTCTCACCCATCGTAAAACCTGTGCTAATAATTTCATTTTTATTAAAATACATACCTGAAAAAGTAGCTACAAAAGGGTTGGGATTAGTTGCATAACTTGTATGCGAAGCCGGTTTAATAAAGTTTTTTTCAATATATATTTTCCCGGTATGGTTAATAACATAAAAGGTTTGCTTATTCCGACTATATAATAGTATGGAATCGGGGCTATTATATTTAAATGCGGATGCTTTTATATTTTTAAGATTAGCGTCTTTTATATTTATACATTGATACCTTTTTTGATTATTAAGATCAAAAAAAACTAATCGTTGAAAAACATGATCCAAAACAATTAATGAATTACTGGTGGCAACATATTGTATTGGAGTAAATGGATCTACCACAGTACTATCGTCTAACGGTAGATTATAAGCGGGTTTTAAATCGAATGAAATATTAGCATGCCGGGATGGTATTGTACCATTATTGCACGATGTGGCAAAATAGTTATTGCTATTCTGCTGACATCCTGTAAAAACAATACTGCTAAAAAACAGTAATATATAATTTCTCATATTATGAAAAGATAAAGGGGAGAATAACAGCTGTTAATTTTTGTTAGTTAAAAGTATTAGCAGTTATGCATATGCCTGCATGGTATTATTATTAATTATTAAAGAACACATGTATAGCCCCCTTCTGTTGGGACGCACTGCCCTCCCAGGGGAGCAGGAGCGCAATATCCATTATTATAATATTGTACATATGAACATTCGGCCTGTGCCCCGCTTGAGGCTACTTTAAGATTAGATAATGATAAGAAGTTTGACCCTTTATGGGGCTGTACTGAAATTGTAAGGTTTAATACAATTACTCCAAGTGCAATTGCACCTGCAAGGATTCTTTTTTTATAGGTTTTCATAATTTACTTTTTTAATTAATGTTTATAACTATTATTTCTCACCCTTTACTTCAACTTGTTTTGGCTGCAGGCCGGTCTATTCATAATAAAAAATTATTGTCTCTTTAATATATTAGTTTATAAAGAGGAGGATAATTCACTCTTATTTTATTCGCCTACTACGCAAGATGGATGTAGCCCGGAGTATGTTACACAGTATCCCCCAATTCCACCCGGAATACATTGTCCATTATTGCTATATAAAACATAGGAACATTCGGCCTGGGCACCACTGGAAGCTATTTTAAGCTGCGACAGTGAAAGTGCATTGGAGCCTTTATTTGGATTTATTGATATTGTTAAGTTAAGTACAATTACTCCCAGAGCAATTACACTTGCAATGATTGTTTTTTTATAAGTTTTCATAAAATGTAAATTTTAAATTTAGTTAATGGTTATAGTTATTATCCTCGCTCTTTATACCTTTAATTCCACACGTATGTACCAACGGCGCCTGCATTAAGCGCTGTGTTTAATACTTTTTGGTGATAATTGATGGAAAATGCTTGTGTGTATGGCTTATCGTTCAATACAATTAATATCTTTTCTCCTTGCGGATTAATGAAAGCCGTATTAGGCAAATTCTCATTATTGTCAGACCAAATCCTGGATGAGCCCGGACGCACAAATTTGGCAGCATGTGCAATAATGTAGTAGGATGGGTTACGTATAACGCTATCACCTATTATAGTTACACCACCCATGCAAATGTCACATCCCGGCTTAATAACATGCGGCGCATAATACATATCGGTAGCAAGGTTCCACTCCAATACATTCCGGCTCCAGTTGCGTGTAGCTCCAATTATAAGGTTTTTAACATGCCAGGCCAGGTTTGATGAAAGATCGGCATCCTGACTGTTTACCCATTGTTCTGTAAAATAAAGGTTGTATAAAGGATATTTTTGGTGCACATAGCTCATTGCGGCAATATTGCCTGCATATAAATGGAAAGCGGTACCATCCACATATTTACGTGTGTCTTTATCATCAAGTATACTTAGCGGATAGTCAAGCCTATCCAGGTTATGGTCATATAATATAATCTTGGTTCTTATAGCATTTTGCTTAAAATAAGGCCCCAGGTATTTTTTTATAAATAAATTCTGTTCATCAGCCGGCATAAGCATGCTCGGGCTATTCCCCGGGTGCAGGGGTTCATTTTGAACTGTAATCGCATCTATCTTAATACCTTGCCCAGCCATTTCATTTATATATTTTATAAAATACTGTGCGTATGTAGCGTAATATTCAGGCTTTAAACTACCACCAATTGCATTATGGTTTGTTTTCATCCATAGTGGCGGCGACCATGGTGATGCCATTATTTTTATTGATGGGTTTATGCTTAAAATATCATGCAGTAACGGAATCAGGTCTTTTTTTTCCTCCTCAAGCGTGAATTGGGTTAATTGTGGGTCAGTTTGGCCAGCCGGCAAATCATCGTAAGAAAATACATGGTCGCTCATGTCCGACGAACCAATGCTTAATCTTAAATAACTTATACCTATATGGTTACCTTTGGTATCAAATAATTCATCTAATAATTCCTGTCGTTTTGTTTTCGACATTTTGTTTATCACTATTGCACTTCCTCCTGTAAGTGTAAAGCCAAACCCATCAATTTTTTGGTATTGTTCTTTATCATTAACATTTATGCAAATCGAATTAGTTTTTTGAGCAGAGAAGGTCAGGCTGTCAGCCTGACGTTCAAATAACACCGAATGCTGCGGATCCGTTAGCCAAAATGAAACTACATTAGCAAGCGGCTTAACTCTGTTAATAAAAGATCCTGTAATGATCAATAAAATGCCCAATAGCATTATAATTAATAGTGATTTGTACCATACATTAGTTTTTTTTATGATCATACAATTATTCAATTAGCTGCCAGTTTTTATCAAAATATCCCTGTGCTATTTCGTCTTCGCTATTATAATTCCACACCTGGTAATCATACCATCCTTTAAGCGGCAGGTTTTCCAGTTGTTCCGCCAGGAAGTTTTTAGAATTGGTATTTATAATTAGCACATAACGTTTATTATTTAGCGGGTTGGGATATACCAATGAATAATTCAATGCGCTGCCACTGAATACTTTATTAGCAATTGTTATTGAACCGGCAAATTTGTGTACAGGTAGCTTGCTTAATATAGAGTAGGCCAGTGTACCGGGCAACATATCACCCAGTAAAATCAAATTGGAGTTAGTGATGTCATTACTATTCAGGTTTTGATCTTCTTTCGCCAAACAATCTCCAAAAAAGTTATATTTCCAATTGTCTGTAAAAAGTTTACCTGCCACATCAAGTTTGCTTTTATTATTTGCTGTACCCTTAACCAAAATAAACCGGCCTGAGAAAACATCATTTACCGGCCCTTCTATATTATCTTGTTTTGCTGTAAAAGTGTTTTTGCTATTATCGATTACCAATGTTGTCTGGTTACTTTCTATCATATACCTTTTAGTTATATGATGGTTCAAAACAATTGCCGGATGAGTAGTATTTAGGAAAGACTTGATTTTCGCCAGATTAATATTAAATGAGTTAACATTACTTGTATTAATAAAAATAGTATCAGGTTTTACCGATGCATTTAATGTGGCCTTAGAACCGACATTTATACTGTTTAAAGTTATCCAGTAACAAGAGCCGTATTTAAGCTGGTATGTTTCAAAAGATATGTTCGATGGGTTTTTTAAAGCTTTATTGCTGAAGAAGTTGAATATTTTATCAGCGACATAATTATCAGGCACCATTTTGTTATAGAAATCCCTTGTGGGATTATTCATATTATCAAAATAAGCTTCGCCTTTTACTGCTTTAACTTTATTGATAATGGAATATATGATAGTTGAGTCTGATGCATGCCAGTCCTTTTTAGAACTTAAAATCAGTAATGGGATATTAAAGTAATTCTCGGCAGTATTTACAATGCTATTTTGCTTTACCCACTGTTGCGGAAAATCGCACTTATGATTCTCACATTCGGTATAGTTAATTTCCGGGCCTTCAACCCCTAAGGCGGCAAAAACAGAAGGGTAACGATTAGCTAACAATAAACACTGCAACCCACCGGAACAAGTTCCGTACAGGTATATTTTATTACGGTCGATGTTATAGTTACCACAAACGTTATTAAATGCCTCAAATGTGGTTTTTGCAACAATAGGGTTAAGGTTGTATTTTTCATAGATGCGGGAGCTTTCCCACAGTATTCCAAAGTGATATTTTTCGGCCAGCTGCTCAAGATATTCAATATGATCCTGAAAGGCTACATGCCAGCTCTCAATAAAAGGGTTTTGTTTTGCAACCCAGGGCATAATCACTACAAGTGGTATTTTTTTATCCGCCTTGTAACTATAAGGTATGTATACCATATAATTATTTATAGTTTCATCAACAACAGACCTAAATGCACCTAAATGCAACCCCGGCCTATTTTTATACGATATTTTGTATGATCCTAAAGACTGCAGTTCCCATACTGTAAGGCTTATTTTTCTGTTTAAAACATCATCATAACCGTTTTTTAAGCCAAAGTCTTCCAGATAGTTAAACCTGTCAACTAGGGTTTTCACAATTATTTTTTGTGAATCAGTTTTTGCGGCATTTTGTAGCTTAAGGTTTAAACTGTCAACTAAATGTTTTTCATCGCCATATACAAAACACTGGCGAAAGTTATCAGGCCCGACTACCAATTGCAGGCTGTATACGCCATGTTTTAAACTTTTTAACGGAATTTTCCAGGAACTGCCTTGGGCCACGGTTTGTTTATATACTTGTTCACCCAAGGGGTTATATATATAACAATTGATCTTGTTTGTATAATTTAATACTTCAGGATAGTTTATTTTAGCCGTTAAAACATCACCTGTTTTAACAATGTAATCGTTACAGATGCTATTATAATTTATACCTAATTTATATTTCCTTACAAAGTTTAGTGAGCTTAAATCAAAATGGAAGCCCATCGCCTCCGAATCGTTTTCCACTTGAATGACAACCAGATTTTTGCCTTTGTGAAAATGGGCAAACCCCGCAAATTCATCCTTTGTTATGTTTTTGGAATGAGCCGATAAACAGAATTTTCCATTAACCCATATTTTTATCCCATTGGTAATACCTGCTAATACCGCAAGGTTTTGTTCAGTTTTACTATATATTGTAGCAACCCCGTAACACCTAAATTTTTGTTTAAGTGCGAACGCTTCAGCCAGATCAACATAATCTTTTGTTTGCGTGTAGCAGGTATCTTTTAACTTATATCCATTATAAATAGCAGCATTTGGCAGATGGCTTTGTGAATCGTTTAGTAAAAAATGGCTTATAAAATTATAATCAGCGGTGTCAATACCCAACATTTTGAAGGAAACTGATTCACCGGTTTTTCCCGTATCGATAGATTTAAATGGCCCTATTAAACGCCAGTTTTTTACTGCAATGCATGTATCAATTTTGTTTAAATCACTTATTTCGTTTTTAGGCGTATTAGTATTGCACCCCGATAAAATGGGGCTAATGATTAAGATTAAAATACCGTAAAAAAACGATAGTAACTTCATAGCTTAATAAGGCCGGATTAAGGTTGGGTTTAATTATTTCGTGGCGAAACAATCCCTCTATAATGTCTTGGTTCGACAGCAAATTTAGAATTTGATTGTTCAAAAACAAATATATTTCGAACGCACTTTGCTTTATATCAGATACTTATACAAACACCAATCCGTTTTAACCACAAGTGCAGAATGGGGTAAACTAAACTTAGAAATTAGATTTATTTGGTTACATTAATTTTATTTTGATACGCTTAATTAACAAGAAAAAATATATAATATTCCCTTAAGTGTAAGACATTCTATTTATAAAATAGATGGGCGTAGCCTAAACGCGGATAAAACTTATTCTCTTTTGAAGTTTTTTTGCTGGATTTTGAGGTATATCATCCTTCAAAAAAACGCTATAAAATATCACCTTAAAAATGTACATTGGTTGTTATGCAAACCACCATCAAAAAAAATGCAACTCCTAAAACCAATGTAACTAATGTTACCACAGGAGGTAAATCCCTACCCGCTGTCCCCGTGCTGCAGCAAAAGCCAAAAAAGCAAGAAGAAATTCCCCAGCTAATGGCTAAGCCGCAAAATACCCCCGTCTCGCGGTTTGCAATACAGGCGGCGGCTCGCCCGGCGGATGACAGCGTAAAGCGCACTCCATTTGCCATGCAAATGAAAGAAAAAGAAGCCCGGCCTATTACCCGTTTTACCCCCGTACAAAGAAAAGTAAACAATACTGGCATACCTGACAACCTGAAAACAGGCATAGAAAACCTGAGCGGCTACGACATGAGCGATGTACGTGTACAGTATAATAGCGATAAGCCCGCCCAACTACAAGCCCATGCCTACGCACAGGGCACAGATATACATATAGGCCCCGGACAGGAACGTCACCTGCCACACGAGGCCTGGCATGTGGTACAACAGAAGCAGGGTAGGGTACAAGCGACGATGCAAATGAAGAATGTTGGAGTTAACAATGATGCAGGACTGGAGCATGAGGCGGATGTGATGGGAAGCGCTGCCCTTGAAAGGAGTAACAGTGTTGCGCAAAAAATGAGCGAAAATGATTTAGTACAACCGTTTAAAAATCCTCTTGCCAAAAACGATGATCATACTATATCAATTTTTAAAACTTCAGCTATCGTACAGAGGACTGTAAAGGAAGATATAGACGCAGCTAAGGATGATATTAGTAATACAGATGGATATACAGAAAGGGTGCTAAATGGCCTGAATGAATATACAGAAAAGATTTTATACGCCGAGTCACAACAAAACTCTCATCTCGAACTGCCTAAGGAAGTAGGTGAAATGGCAAAGGGCATGAAAGCCTGGGGTGCAAACTACTACAATAAAGCACAAGCATACTTATATGAAGCCCAAAAAGTTAATGATCATACAAGGGTAGGCCAAAATGAAAGTGTATGGACACTTTCAAGGCTGGGGCAAGACACAGATTTAGAGCCCGACACGCAATCCTTGAAAATAAAGTCCGGCACAACTGGCGTACGACAAGCCATTGAATTAAAAACCTGTACTACTGAAAATGAAAGTAACATGGCTAAGTTAGTGCAGGACGGCCTGGCACAACTGCAAAAACGAGAAAAAACAGGCGCCTTTAGTAGTCTTTTATTAACGGTACATAATGACCATCCCAAGAATATATACCCATATACTTCTACAGACTGGAGTCCAGACTTAACCGACACAAATGCTATTGAGAATAAGCTATTAGTACGCATAAACGCCACAGGAAAAGGATCTGACATTAAATTGCCGCTTGAAGTGAGGCTGGAACACAAAGGGAAGCGTTATGCAACAGTTTTCTTTAACTCATAACAGCAAATAGTGCCAAAACTCTCCCATTCAGGTAAACGATAGGTAATCATAAGGTATTATACTATTGATATGGCGAATGCAGAGTCTTTGACCAGACTATTCCGTGCACTTTTGATGTTACCTGGGATCAAATCTATGTATATAAGTTTATTTCAGTGTCACTCAAGTTTTACCCGGCTATTACTTCAAAACCTATTTAGTACGCTCGTGTCTGCCTTTTTGATCAAGGATTAGATTTAATATTCTTTGGTCGATACTTAGGATCATTAGCCATTCTCTCATACACTGATTCATCAATAACTTGCGCGGAATTGATAAGTCCATTAACCATTCGCCAAATTTTCGGCCATAAATGATATATTCCTGTATACGAATCACCCAGTTTTCCCATTATATTCCCTTTATAAGGGCTTAACTTTTCCTCCTTAAATTCAAGCCCGGTCGCATTTGCCTTGTTCACTATCCATTCAAGGGTATCATTGCTTAGTCCGCTATCCGCGTATCCTCCGCCTACATTACAGTGCACACCTGCAAACCATCTTTGTTCCAGCTCAGTGGTAGCTCCGTGCTGCTTATTATCGCTTAGCTGCCAAATCGAAGGTTCAAATAGTTTTCTGTGTTCATCAACTGCAAGTGCTTGATAAGCATAATCAATCGTGCTGCTTAGTGTAATATCATGAAACTTATATTTCTCCTGATTAAATTTATTAAACCAAGGGAAAGGGATTCCTAAACTACCAACAGTATCCCATACGCCAATAAATTTTATCCTTGTAACGTTTTCAAAGCAATAATTTTTTCTGAATGAAATCATCATATCCGACTCAGGGGTTGTATAATCATTCCGGTCCCGATATAGTTCATATGCTTTATCAAGCAGATTAAGGTTTTCTGGTTTAAGAATACCACAATTACGTATAAATCCTGCCAGGCTTCGGGCCGTATAAGCACCACGGCTGAAACCAAATAAATAAATGTGGTCGCCCTTTTCATAATTCAGCATAAGAAAGGTATAGACATCTTTTATCTTCTTATCTAAACCCGCCCCGGTTATTCCACCCGCAAGTTTATCATTGACGCTATAGCCCGTTCCCACCCCCGTATCATAAACTTTTAATTGTTGTGTTCCATTTTTAGCCACATCTGCTATGGCATTGTACAGTAAACACACATTGGAATCAAGGGATTTCCCATTTAATTTATCGCCGGGTTTATCCCAGGTTCCATCAGTGCAAGTGATAAGGCGTTTCATGGTTTTTTTATCTAATATACCATAAGTATTTGTAAACACTTAATTCATAGCGATTAATGTATATTTATATATTAAATATAGTCTTATCCTTATTTCATCATGACAGACAATGACGTTAAACAAATTATCTTTACTGTTTCCGGACTATCTGGGTTGGCTAGTGATTTAGACGATTCTTCATGTTTATCCGATCTTGGATTTACGGACACCATGTGCCTCGACCTCGCTGAACAACTTAATAAATATGCAAAAGCACAGAAGGCCGGAGCTTACGTCAAAGGGGATGAAATATCTACCGCCATGACCGTACAGCAAATAATCGATTTGATAAAACAGAAAGTATCATGAAACAATGGATATTATTTCTGGTTTGCTCACTTTTCGGCCTTAATGCATGGGGGCAGGGAAAGGATTCAACCAATAACCAGCCGTTCTTTAGGGGTTTTCAACTGAGACAATCTTTCCAAACAGCCGATTTACAACAAAGCCCAGCGCAGCTGCAATTCACACTGCCTGGAAACGGAAAAGATAGTTGGCTAGTAGATGCTGCTGTTTCAGCAGGGATAGCTCCTTTAAGTTCAAGTGCTGTAACCTCAAAGTTTGTTGCGGAATATCATCGCAATACTATACTAGATGAGCCGCAGAACAATTATCAGATTGGTTACAACATGCAGTATTTGCAAGAAGGGAATGATAATTTAAGAATCTTATTAACTGGCAATGTTAAATATATTCAGGATGTAATTGATAGTACTCATTCTTTAGCGATAACGCTTAATCTTGCCGGTTATCGCAATAAGAAGAACGCACTTAATTGGGACCATCCTGCCTATCTTTCGGATGAAAAATACACTTATCAATTTAGCCCATATCTTGAAGCTCAATACCAGCAGTTCTTTGCTTCGGGCAATCAAAATGCTGGTTCAATATTAAGGCCTTTAGCTGATCTGTCCGGGTCGCTTGCAATTAATAAACCGAAGCCAAAAAAACTTGTAGCCCCAACTAAGCTAATTGAACTAACAGTTGATTATACGAATAGATATGCGATCGTTAATACAACGGATAATGGAGAAAAGTTTACCAAGTTATTTAAAGCGGGACTTAATTACTATTTCATAAATACCGGCAGCAAATCAATATCATTTGGCGCAAGCTATAATCAAGGTTCTGATCCCCTTAATGGTCTTAAAAATCAACAATTCTGGCAATTCTCGTTGCAAGTGCAGATCTAACATTACACTCAAATTTAAATATTCTGCCTGGGGTCGATGTTATCATCGCAGGTGTTCGGAAGATTAAAAAGGGTGTCATGCTTCGAGTGCCTCAGCATGACACCCCGCTTTTTGTAAAACCCACTGGTACCGAAGTAAATCTCATCTTCTGATCACCCATGGTGTTCGTATCGCCTCATCAAAAAAACTTTCAAACTTCATTTAAAGGCTTTTAATACAAGCTGAAAGACGTAATTATACGCGAAAAAAAACGTTAAAATACTGTCAGAATAGCGTAGAAGTACTTACAACTTCTGTTCTGCCGCGCTGTAGATTTATCTTATAAAATTTAATATTAAATCTACATCATCATGGGAAAAAAAATCGTAACATCAGCGGAGAACCTGGCAGTGTTAGACCTTATCATTGCCAAAAAAAGAGAAGGAAAGCTTGACGAAGACTACATAGTTAGCGTTGGCCGAACTTTCATTATTATTATTGATGGGTTTACAGAAGGTGGTTTTCACCACGTTCAGGATATTCCTGTATTCAGTGTATTGGACCAAGTTTCGAATGCCGTTACAAAAGTATTGAAAGAAGCGAGCGTAGAGGAACTTGTTCAATTGCGTGAAGGCATTGCAACAAAGTAAAATCACCCGCCTGCGGATAAACTTCGACGGGTTTTTACACAAAGCATTGAAACATCATGTCGGCAGTTCAAAGAAGTGGCGCAGACCGGTTCTTTGAACTGTTTTCATGACGAAAATCAAAAAAACATAATTGTTTAATCCTGAAAACAAGACAAAATGATACTGTTTTTTATAAGCGCATTTTACATAGGCTGGCTTATACTTACCTGCGCCAACCAACCCGTTTTTAAATCTCACAAATGGATAAATCGTTACGATTTATTTCGTTTGGTACCGGTTTGGACATTTTTTGCACCTAATCCTGGTGTTTCAGATTTTAACTTGCTGTCGCGGGTAAAACTGAATGACGGTACTATAACAACTTTCCAGGAAATCCCATTGCGAAGCAAAAAAGAACTCAGCACAGCCTTGTTTAACCCGGAGCGCCGACTGCAAAAAGCGCTGAATGACCATGCCCGCACTATCCTTATGCAAATTGATAATGAGATAACCGAACAGAATAAAGAAAATATTAAACTTACTTTCAGTTATATCAGCGTATTAAATTATTGCGCCAAATTGCCCCTTGCCCCCCATGCATATGCTATTCAATTCGTCATACTCGAATCTTTCGGCTACCAGGAGTTAATGGAGCCGCGTTTAATTTTAAATTCTGATTTTCATAAAATATGAATATCCTGTTAAAATTCTCCGAACCCTCTTTTGTTTGCGCTTGCGTGATCAGGCTTTTATGTATCGCCTTATTTTTAACTGCGCTTGAATATGTAATGATCATACGCCAGTTTGCCGATGACGGCATTTACTCCTGGAAAATGATAAAACTCAGAACAGCCCGCGGCATACGTAAGCTCAGCCCCGATATGCTTTTTAACAAATCAGGCGTATTGACAATTATGGCCCTCAGGATATGCTGTAGCATTTACCTGTTTATCGACCCAATATCGTCGGTAACTGTATACATTTTAGCCATTGTTGTAGCAACCTCATTGTTATTGGCTGTCCGCAACCCTATTGGCGGCGACGGCGCAGACCAAATGTCGGCTATCATCAGCATTGCCTTGCTTATAGCCTTTATTTTTCATGGCCCTAAAATAACTGCTGTAAGTTTATATTTTATTGCCGTGCAATCTATTATTTCGTACGTAATTGCAGGGTCAGCAAAGATGCTTTCAAAGAAATGGCGGAGCGGAGCGGCAATTTTCCAAATTATGAACACCGAATCGTATGGCTCAGAACGTATTGCTTTGTACCTGCATCGTTCGTCGCCAGTAGTTAGCGCGGTGCTATCGTGGAATGTAATGCTGGTTGAGGGTTTGTTTTTTACTGTGGTTATCCTACCCTACCCCTATTGCCTGATCTTTATTGTTTGGGGGCTTTTTTTTCATGCTTATAATGCCGTTGTCATGGGCCTCAACAATTTCTTCTGGGTATTTTTATCCACTTATCCTGCCATAATATATGCAAACATTGCCTTGCACCACTACTGGGGATTTTAGTACCGACACTCCTCAGAAATTCTGCGTCCCAGGATGATCATCATTAATGAAATAAATATGATAAGAATAGCCTGCTGTTCGAGGTTTGAAACGTCGAACCTATATGCCTGCAGATTGTACCCTTAAACTACAAAACTCGAACTCTTTTATGGCTGATTTGCATTGTGCGGCGAGTTTGGAGGATAATTTATCGTGATTAATTTCGCCCAGTGATTTTGTTTATTCCATTGCTTTTAAATAGTTTTAGCGATTAAACCTCCTAAACAAGTAGTAATGTATGAAATCGAAGAAATTGGTGGCGCAAAGATTGGATTTGGCCGAACCACATGGCCATTTGCTAAATTATTAGTTAATAGAAGTGAGTTGCGACTAAATGCATCAATAATAGGCAATGTGTATTTCAGGCCTTCTGATATTATCTCTATCGAACCATCTTCATTATTTTCTGGAGCTGGTATAAAAATTAATCACCGGGTTAATGAATATAGCGAAAAAGTTATCTTTTTAACTTCCGGTAGCCGCGATTTGATAAAACGAATAGAAGATACTGGATTTTTAAATAACCCCGGTCCCATACCTGCTGAAGTTGAGGCCAAGATACTACAATATCAATCAAGCGGAAGCTTTCCAATGAAATGGTCAGCGGTGATTGTTTTTGTTGTGATTTGGAATTTATTATTTCTAGGCGATCAGCTGGGTTATTTTGGCAATACCAATAATCATATTCCTCTTGGGATAGGCGCACAATTGGCTTTAGCATTTGCCTTTTTGTTTGCCTTGGCGATCCTATTATCAGAACCTTTTAGCCGGCTTGTATTAAAAGACGGCCGTAAAGCAAGAGAAATTAGATCATTCTTGTTTTTTTTAATGCTGATAACCGGATTTATGTTTACAATGCTTTCGCTCATACCACGTTAGCCCCACAAAAAAAGCCTCCAGATTTTCATCTGAGGGCTTTAAAAAACAGTTCTTTCCCATGGATGGGTTAAAATGTGGTCCCGACGAGAATCGCTATTGAAATATCAGTTATGTAAACTAATGCAAGAGTCTGCAAATTAATTGCCCCGATTACAGCAATCAGGAACTTAAAGTGATCAGTTCATAAAACAAATAAAAATTGAATAAAAGAGATTTTGCATGAAATCTTGTATGTAAGTGCGATATATCTATTTTGAATTCTCAAACAATCGCTGCTGGTTCAGAATATATCCTCATCGAATGTAAGTACTTATATATCTCTGTTATCGAAAGATTTGCCTCGAGTATTAATTGATATGATATGTTGCTTGAAAGCTTAATGAAGACTAATAAATGTTAAATATGCAACCATCGGGATTGCATATTTAACATTTGAACTGCTATTGTTTAAGGGGTATGATATCAATAATTACCGTTCGGTTATAAAAACGTTCTTCGGGTGTGTTATTTTCAAATGGTGCATGGTTAGTGTCTTCGCCAAAACCATTTGTTTCAAATTTCACATTGCTTTTACCAGCACTAATCAAGGCTTTCTGTAGAATATCCTGAACGTCTTGGGCCCTTTGTTGGGAAAGTTTCAGGTTGTGATTTTCTTCGCCAATTATGTCTGTATGGCCATGGATAATTACTGTCGCACCGTCAGGTATTGATGTTGCAACCAACATAGTTAAAAACTTGCTATATGATGCCACAGCATTCGACTTGTCGAAATTGAACAGGATACTATAGCGCAAGCCTTTTTCAACGGCCACATCCTGCTTCACTAAATAAACTGTACTTTCTTTTTTAATCCGGGTTCCGGCCTTAGTTTCGCCTGTCATAACCACTTTAAAGGTTCCGGTACCATCGTTACCTAAAATTGTTGTACCGGGGATGCCTTCCTGGTCATTCGTAAATGGGCCAAAATGTTGGGTCATCCCCTTTTCATCTGTAACATCTACCGACCAGTTTTTTAGAATGACATTGGCACTGTCAACCTTGAAAATAACCTGGCTGTCAAGCGGGTCAGCTTGCAGGGTTGTTATCTGTAAGGGTTTAAGCATACCACCACCTACTTCAAATAATAATTCAGGCGAAGCACTTTCAATATCAACCCGCCTATCGCCGGCACGCAAAAGAACAAGTTGCTTTGTGCCTCCAGGCTGTTCCGAAGCAATAATCGGTTTAATGCGGCCTTCCGTTTGTATTCTTGAGCCATTAATGCCAAACGTATTCACTAAATATAGTTTAACGGCCTCTGCCATAATTTTACCATCAGCCGCATCTTTACCCGACGCACCGCTCAATAATAACCTGGCATTAGGATTTTCTCTTAAGCGATCTCCCAAAACATTCAACACGTTATAATAAATGTTCAATTGCCTTGCAGACCTGCCGGTCATATCTTCATATTGACCGTTTTGTAGTTGTGTTTCTTTAAAAATTTCGGCTTTGTCTGATGATAAAATCACATATCTGGCCGGAATCTGATTTGACCCATCATCAAAAAACACTGAATTAAGTAAGGGTAAGGTTTCGCTTACCTGCCTGCTTAAGGGTATTGTTTTAGGTGCAGTAACATAAAAGGTAACATCAACAGGTGGACTCGCCATCATAGGCAAATCTTTTACGACAGCTTTGTTACGGACCTTGCCAAATTTTAAGGCTATCCCCGCCCTTACTGTGGTAATTGACCAGCTTTCAATGTTACGTGGTTCCTGACCAAAATATGGCTGGTAAGAAACAAATGGCGAAAGACTAACTTTTGTTGAGCTAGTAGGTGCCGAAACAATAATATCATACCCTAAACCAACCTGGCCAGATAGGATAGTATTATGAATTGCACTAAGCTGAGCGTTAGTATTAGGCTGCCTCAGTTGTGTATAGTCGAATCCTTTGCTTATATCAAAGGCTACCCGCGGCCCGGCAAAAAAGTAAAGGCCGGAAGATGGAACACCTAACCGCAGGCTGGGCTCAACTGTTAAATAACTCAAACTGGTTTGTAGGTTCGCCGGGCAGTTACAAGGCGCTTCTACCTGGTTAAACTTACCCCCTCGTCCATCATATCCAACATTCAGCATAAATCCTAATATACCCGTAGGGCGGTATTCTGCTAATATTGATCCATAAGGACGAACGCTAAAGCCTTTATGAAAAGCTGTAGGTACAATTAAGGAATTATTTAACCGTTGTGTGGTACCATCGTACCAGTTCAGGTTGGCGGCTCCTGATACTCCAAACCACCAGGGCGATTGGGTAGTTTGTGCTTTGGCTGTAAAAGACGCTAATATTATTAATAAGCAGGTGATTAACCTAGATGCTATTTTATTTATGGGTAACATGATGTTTGATTTAATGGTTTTTTGTTAACTAATACCGATCCTGATAAATAATTATGGCTTAACAACCGTGCTTGCATTAAGCGTAACTGCCGATTGTGCAAATAATTGGCCTGTTACTGTCGCCCCAGTATTTAAGGAAATCAGTGTTTTGCTTAGGATAATACCACTAAAATTCGAGTTTGATCCTAAAGTAGCCTGTCCGGCTACCACCCAAACAATATTTTTTGCCTGGGCACCCCCTGTTAATGTAATTATTGCACTGTTGCTAACCGATAGGTTTTGCGCTATTTGGAAAACCCAGGTATCATTAGGTCCGCCGGCAAGCGTTACACCGGCACTGGTTATCAAAAGCCCTGTGCTCCATTTATATAAACCAGGGGGCAAAGTTTTACCGCTAACATTCCCTGCATATAAATCAACTATAGGGGCCGGGGTAATTAAACCATTTTCAGTAGTGTAAGCGGTTTGCATATCATTAATTGCGCTTGTTAAGTTAGCCGGGGTTGGCGAAGCATAATCAGCCGCATATACCGATCCGGTCACTATTGGTGTATGTGATGATTGTCCATTGGTATTCATGATCAATCCAAACCCGGTTATAGCAGTAGATGATATTGGGCTAACACCTATATTTCCTTCAACAGAAGTAATGCCTGTTGTGGAGATGCCCGATTCCGTTAAGATGGAGTAACTGCTAGCTGTTCCCAAATTTACTTCGCCCGGGCCTATTGCAACTGTGTTAAGCGCAAAGTTAGCAACCAGCGCAATTGTTGAGTTTAACGGGAATGTATAGCTTGGGCTTGTTGACGCAATAGTTCCGTTATTAGTCCAATTAACAAAAACATAGCCGGTATTTGGTGTAGCAGTAACAGTTACAGAGGTACCTGCATTATATGCCCCAGAACCGTTAGTTGTACCACCGATAATAGGATTTGATGATAAAATTACTGCAAACTGAGAACTGCCTAAGGCTTTAAAGTTGGCAACTAAGGTAGTATTTGACGTTAAAGCGAATTGGTAGCTTGAACTGGTTGAGACAATATTACCGTTCTGCGTCCAATTAACAAATGTATATCCGGAATTCGGCGTGGCGGTTACTATTACAGTACTACCGGTATTAAATGAGCCGGAACCTGATGTTATACCACCGGCAGCCGGGCTTGATGATAATACTACTGCAAATTTTCCGGCAGGGATTGCTATAAAGTTGGCTACCAATGCACTATTGCCTGCAATTGCAAATTGATAGCTTGGGCTGGTTGAAACCACAGTACCGTTTTGGGTCCAATTTTGAAAAGTATAGCCGGTATTAGGCGTAGCAGTTACTGTAACTGTTGATCCCTGTGCAAATGTGCCCCCGCCCGCTGTTGTTCCGCCGATCAACGGATTAACTGATAAGGTTACCTGAGGTATGGTGGTGAATGACCAAACATAATTATTTACTAACGCGGTACTAAAATTATCATTAGCCCCGGTGGTTATTGTACCCGTATATAAGGCAAAAGGCAATAATGGAACATCGGGTGTAAAGGTATAAACGGCAGGGTTGCTAGTTGCAGCAACTGTTCCGGAAATAACATTCGCTCCCTGTTTAATAATAAATGTTGATGAAGTAATTGTTTTGGCATCCATCGGTGTATTAAAGGTTGCTGTAATTACTTTGTTTAGTGCCACATCCACCGCATTATTCATTGGGTCGGTAGTAACTACAGGGCATACTCCCTGAACAGCTACATAGTTATCTTTTTTACATGCAGATGTAAATAATATAGATGTTAATGATAGTAAAAAGATAATTGTTGATAGTTTAAAATAGGTTTTGCCCGGAGGTTGATGCATATTCCCAGCAATTTGAGTAGTCGTTCTGTTCATAAAAATAAATGTTTAAGTAAATGAATATAATGATGCATAGGCGCTCCTATTGTTAGGAGACAAAGGCATACAAACCTACCCTGGTAGTAGGTGTCCGGCGTTATATAACATTTGGAATATGTTATATAATTCACAGATTTACGCGCAAATGGGCGATCGCGTTTTAAAATACGAAGGTGTTACTCCTGTTATTTTTTTGAATTGTGCCGATAAATGAGCCACACTGCTATAGTGTAGTTTCCATGAAATTTCGGTTAGCGTTAGCTCGTTATAAACTATCAGTGCTTTTACCCGGTCTATCCTGTGTAGAATGATAAAATACTCAATTGTAATTCCCTCTTCTTCAACAAACGTATTTGAGAGGTAGGTATAATCATAATTTAATTTTTCACTCAAATAATTAGAAAAATTCATCTTTAACCTATCGTCACTATGATGAATCATGTCAATAATTACATGTTTTATCTTTTCTACTAAAATTTCTTTTTTTGCGTTAATAACTTCCAATCCAAATATGAGGAAAGCTGCCTTAATTTTTTGAAGGCATTCGGGAGATACACTCTCCACAATTTCAATTCTGCCTATATCCACGGAGATGCACTTTAGGCCTAGCTTTTCCAACTCCATTTGTGATATCACTTTACAGCTAACCCCTACCATATTTTTTATAAATAATATCATCACACAATCAGTTACAAAGCAAGTGCCCGTATGCTGTAGTATTAATTATAACTTATTTTAATAGACGCATTAACGAAATTAACACCCTTGATCTACTCCTTTTAGGCATATTGCTATAATTTCGTTTTATTAAATCTTTTTATATGTTTTTTGAAAAATAAATTAAATTAGAGTTTATGCCCTGTTTAATATTATTATGTAGTGTTTTGACTAAATATCTGATGTAAGCGAGTTGGGGTTGTTGATTCTTTGATAATCAGTGATGCCGTTCGCATCTTATTATATAGATTGGGTATGCAATAAGCTTACAAAATTTACAACCCTATAAAATCAATTATTTAAAAACCCGCAATTGACGTTAAGAGCTGTCGGTGGGCCAAATAGCTGAGAAAACTTTTTGCCTTTTTTCATCGTTATTATTGGGAATATTCAGTTACCGTAACCTGATAGCAGCAGTGCCCCAAATTTATCAATTGATAATACACTCAAAGGTTTAACTGATAAGATAAAGGATATTGATGAAAGAGTTAGTTCAGTGCATTGAAAATGTCAAAACTATAGTGAATTCAATTAACGAAGACACTTTTTCAAAACACCATAAAGTTCTGTTGGATTGCTCCGATCTGCCTATGCTAGGTCCGGGTGATGAACATCAATGCCTCGATAAACTTCCAAATTTTTTCGGGGCCCTTAAATCAGCTAAACAGCCGGTATTATATTGGTTTGTTGTCACCTCAAATCATACGCCCAAACAGATAATGAGCAAGATTAAAAAAGGTGTTAAAAAAATAAAAAGACAATTCCCTATGTTAGTCGAAAAACGGATTTACAAATCTGAATTAAAGGTACTTTATGTAGGAAAAACGTGTTCTGGTCTTCAAGGTAGAATGGTGGCGCACCTTGGGTATGATAAAAAGAATGATAGCCATGGCTTGCAATTATGCCACTGGGCGGCGGATTTTGAATTGAAATTAGAACTTAATTATATCAGTTTGCCTAAAGAGTTAGCAGGCCTGACCGAGCTATTTGAAAAAGAGCTATCAAAACAACTCAAACCAATTGTAGGAAAGGGAGCGCGAGAAAAGATGAAAATTCGGCCTTTATTCAGTTCCATTTAACAAAAAACGCAGCTCTTATTGTAAAGAACTGCGTTTAGTGGTCCCGACGAGAATCGAACTCATATCTAGAGTTTAGGAAACTCCTATTCTATCCGTTGAACTACGGGACCAGTTTTGCAAAGGTGCAAATTATAGCTGAAATTATTCAGTTAAATTGCAAATTGACTTATCGCACAACGGAACCATTATGTAAAGCATCAACCGGTGATACGAAGCATAGTTTTCCCTCCGAATCCTCAGCCATCAGTATCATACCTTGCGATAATATCCCTTTTATTTCTCGTGGTTCCAGGTTTACTAAAATACTTACTTGCTTGCCTATTATGGTTTCCGGCTCATAATGCTCTGCAATTCCTGATACAACTGTGCGCTCATCAATACCGGTATCAATGGTAAGCTTTAACAGCTTCTTGGTTTTAGCCACTTTTTCGGCAGCTAAAATTGTACCGGTGCGAATATCCATTGCCGCGAATGATTCAAAACTGATATTTTCTTTTGCGGCTACTATTGGTGTTTGTTTTGTAATCGCAGCAGCCTGCTTTTTATCCAGTAATTTTTGTACTTGCTTTTCAATAACTTCATCCTCTACTTTTTCAAATAATAAAGCAGCAGGGTTTAATTGATGCCCGTTCTCAAATTTTATCGCATCCCCAAAAGAAACACCTGCCAAATCATAATTTAGCATTCCAAAAATTTTGGTAGCTGTGCCCGGCAAAAATGGTTGCAGGCAGGTTGCCAAATTAGCTATTAAAAACAGGCAGTTATGCAAGGCTTCCTTAGCATCCTCCGGGTTGGTTTTAATCGTTTTCCAGGGCTCTTTCTCTGTCAGGTATTTATTACCCAAACGGGCAATATCCATTACATTTTGTAGTGCCTGTCTGAATTTGTAATTCTCTAAATTTTGATCAAGTTCGGTATAAAATTCACCTAATTGCGCATTAAGCAGGTTGTCGGTAAGCTTTATTTCGCCACTTTCTGATTCAACTTTGCCATCGTAAAACTTATGCATCAATATCATTACGCGGTTAACGTAGTTGCCTAATATGGCTACCAACTCGTTATTTACGCGGGCCTGGTAATCTTTCCAGGTAAATTCACTGTCGCTGGTTTCTGGCAAAATGGATGTTAATACATAACGCAATTCATCTTGCTTACCCGGGAATTCTTCCAGATATTCATGAAGCCAAACCGCGTGATTACGTGATGTAGACAGCTTCTCCCCTTCTAAGTTCAAAAACTCATTGGCAGGTACATTTTGCGGCAGGATATACTCGCCATGTGCGTGTAATATGGATGGGAAAATAATACAGTGGAAAACAATATTATCCTTCCCAATAAAATGGATCAGGCATGAATTATCTTCTTCCTTTTCCTGTTTCTTCCAGTAGGCTTTCCAGTCTTTTCCTTTATCAATAGCCCATTGTTTGGTTGCAGATATATAACCTATCGGCGCATCCATCCAAACATAAAGCTTTTTCCCCTTGGCTTCATCCAGTGGCACATCAATGCCCCAGTCCAGGTCGCGTGTCATTGAGCGCGGTTGCAGGCCTGATTTTAACCACGACCTGCATTGACCAAATACGTTCACTTTCCATTCGCCTTCTTTCTTATCTATCCAGCTTTCCAACCATGGCTGATATTTATCCAGCGGCAAATACCAGTGCTTAGTCGGTCTTAAAATAGGTGCTTTACCACTTAAAGTTGATATAGGATTAATTAAATCAGTCGGGTTTAATGATGTACCGCAGTTTTCACATTGATCGCCGTAGGCATGCTCGTAGCCACAATTAGGGCAAGTACCGGTAATGTAGCGATCGGCCAGAAACTGCCCGTAATCTTCATCAAAATATTGTTCAGAATATTTCTCTATAAACTCATCCTTCTCATACAAATTCAAAAAGAACTCTTGCGAAAGATCATGATGGATGGGAGATGATGTACGGTGATAAATATCAAATGCAATCCCAAACTCTTCAAAACTATCTTTTATCTGGTTATGATATTTATCAATGATAGCCTGTGGCGTAGTGCCTTCCTTTTTAGCTTTGATAGTGATAGCGGCGCCATGTTCGTCTGAGCCACAGATGTAAACCACATCCTTCTTCTTCAGGCGCAAATAGCGTACAAAAATATCGGCAGGTAAATATGCCCCGGCTAAGTGGCCAATATGTAATGGCCCATTAGCATATGGCAGGGCCGATGTAACGGTGTATCTTTTAAATTTATTAAGTTGTGACATTAATCTGCATCCTTATTAATAATTTGGCAAAGATAATTTATTTTAACGAGGAAGTCGGGCTGCGTACTGCTGTTACTTCCGAAAGAATTTTATTTTGATGATGGATAACGGCGAACATTCAAATATTCAGGGAATTGCTCCTCCATACCTTAAAAAGGGCGATAAAGTTGCTATAACCTGCCCCGCTAAGAAATTACCAAACCCCATGACAGATGCTATCAGTCTTTTACAATCGTGGGGATTAGAAGTTATTTTGGGTGAAACGTTAAATCTATCATTTCACCAATTTGCCGGTGATGACGCGCAGCGGGCGCAGGATCTGCAACGCTTGGTTGATGATGACAGTATTAAAGCCATAATAGCAGCACGCGGTGGATATGGCACTATCAGAATGATAGATAAGGTTGATTTCGGCAGATTGACGCAAAACCCTAAGTGGTTGGTTGGCTTTAGCGATATTACACTACTCCACACACACTTATATAACAACTTTAATATACAAAGCATCCACGGGCAAATGCCGGTTAATATCCCTGATGCGTCTGCAAAGTCGTTGGAATCATTGCGTAAAGCATTATTTGGAGAAGAAATTTCCTATGAATTTAACGCTCATACATTAAACCGGAGCGGCGAGGCTGAAGCAATATTAATTGGTGGCAATTTATCGCTACTGATAGCTGCTTCTGGCTCAGTATCCGACCTGGATTATAACAATAAGATACTTTTTATTGAAGATGTGGGCGAATATCTGTATGCGATAGATCGGATGATACGTACACTTGACCGCGCTGATAAGCTTAAAAACCTTGCCGGTTTAATTGTTGGCAGTTTTACCGAAATAAAAGATAATGACATCCCATTTGGCCAAACTGTTGAGCAAATTATTATGGATGTGGTTGATAAATATGATTACCCCGTTTGCTTTGATTTCCCAGCCGGGCATATCCCTAATAACATGAGCCTGATTTTTGGCAGCAGGGCTAAATTGGCGGTAAATGGTAGCGATATAACATTTCGATCACTTTAGTTTAAATATATTCATTATATAACCAATGAACATATTTAACAACTTACTGATTCATATAATCGCCCAGGCCACTTAAATAAGCATCATCAATATCGCCTGAATTATCAGACATATATTTATTTGCTTTATCGGCATCGGCTGCAAAAACTTCTTTTATTGATTTTTTACGCAAACTGAATTTTACTGGCTGATTGGTTTGTACGTTTAACAGGTAATAAACATTCGCATCAACAAACTCATCATAATCGTTCCCGTGAGCTGAAAAACCATTGTTTACATAGTCCGACTTTGCAAAGGTGGTAGTTGTTAGTTTAACAATTTTATATTTTTTCCCTTCGGCCAAAACCTGCACATAATATTTACCACTAATCGCGGCTACCTTTTCAAACATAAAGCGCTGGCCACTGCTATTAAATAAACTGAATGATTTTATTTGCCCATCTCCAACCTGGGTTATACTGTTATTATCTTTTGATAGTAATAGCATGCCGCCAATTTTGTCATAATCAAACCTGTAAGCTGGGTCGTACACCAATTCGTCAGATGGGTTAACAATAAACCCATGGACAAAGTCGTCAAAAATATATTGGCTTCCATGTACATTCCCTTTTTTATGGCCCGGCCCCGTCATGGTGCCGCCATTTGCCAGGTTGGTTAAATCGCCGTTGTTGATAGTGTTTATTGATTGCTGGCCCGTTACACTGGTATTTGCTTTTAAATCACCGGCGGTACCTGCGGCACCAAGTGGTTTAAGGGTAATTTTCAAATTGGTATTTGCCTGATCAACCGGACTTAGATTGTCAGCATATCCGGGAGCATCAAATTTTAATACGCCACCAGGGCTTACTTTTATTGAGAAATTGCCTACAGAATCCGTAAAAGTCGCATTGGTGGTTTGCCCCTGCTGTATAAACACCGCGCTAATCGGATTCCCCTTCTCATCACTTACATTCCCGGTAATTATGTTGTTTTGAGCTTTTGCCACTTGCATGGTCATCAACATAATAAATAGATAAATTATCTTTTTCATAAAGGTAGGTTTTTAGCTAAACTAAACTTTTAACAGTTAACTATCACTAATGTTGTGTAACAAACAGGTTAGTATATTTAAATAAACCAAAAGTACTATTCCTATATCTCATAAAATTAAAAAGGCCCCGTTACCGGGGCCTTTTTAACAAAATATTATCCTAAATCTTATAATTTATCATACTCATCAATAATTGCTCTTGATGAGGTGTTAAAATAGAACCTGAACAATTTTAATGCCTGCGCATAAGTGTATTGTTTGGTAGGGTCATAATTTGGAAGCGTTAACTTAGGGCTTGTTGCAACGGTTATATTAGTTGCCCAAGTTGTTCCGGCAGCTATGTCAGCCGGTAAAAACTTAACTGCAAAATTTGAATAGGTTGCTGTTGCTCCTGTACCTGTTATGCTAAACGTTACATCATAGTTTGGACCTGTATAATAATTTGTAGCCACTGTGAACTCATTAGGAGTTACCGGACTAAGAGTCGTTGGCCCTACATCACTACGAGGTGTAGAAGGTGTTGTAGTACTATCCGGTGTATTCCATCTTGTATAATAATGTTCGTATGCACCTGCAAACACGTTACCAATAAAGTGGAAATAATGGATACCCATGTTAGCACTAATAGTATAAGGCGCTTTAGCTATTATAACAGGCAACATGTAACTTGTAGCACTGTTCAATTTATTTTTATAAAAAGTAATAGACACTATAGCTGTAGTTTGGCCTGCAGGTATCGTAACGGTAGTATTGGTAAATACATAAGCGTTTGATGGTACAGTAACATATTTTACAGCTGTATTAGCAGTATTATATGGTGCAACTAATGCGCTATCAACAGCCAGTGTGATCACGGTTGCAGTTTTAGGCGGGGTAGACGAGCCTATGTTAACCGCAAACTGGCGTACAATAGTACCGTTGGCATCACTGTCAGGTGTTTCTGTAATAGCATCCTGGCTAAAATAAGCAAGGCCACCAAGGTTAAAGTTTACGATGGTTCCCGTATTAGAGAAATCCACGTACCTGTTATCTTTAAGGCACGAGCTTAAACTAAGCACAGCCGCAGATATAAGCAGGGAGGTTATAATAAATAATTTCTTTTTCATTTTCGTTAAATTTATTTAGCCCAAAATATTTTAGATGTAAACTGATTAAGCGTTCCTTCTTTAGTTACATTGGCTGTATTACTGGTAAGCTCAGTAGTTGGATAGAATATCCTGCTTGGCAGGGTTGTTCCTAAAGCAGCCGGGTCAATTGATGAAGGAAGCGCAGGATAGCCTGTTCTTCTGTACTCATTGTATGCCTCTAAATTAAACCAACCATTTAAAGCAGCCCATTTTTGAGTGATAATAGCCTGTTCCTTGTTAGGAGATGAAGACCAGCCAATGTTAGCAGAAGTTTGTGAATAATAAGCTGTTGCTTGCGTGGCAGTTAAACCTAATGCTTCAAAAGATGCGGTGATACCTGCTTCATATGCTTCTTGTGCCGTTGCAAATGATGCACCAGCGGTTATACCTAATCCATCCTCTAAGGCTTCGGCTTGTAAAAACAATGATTCAGCACCTGAAAATAGTACAGCATTTTGTGTAGAGCTTTGCAGCAAACCTGGGCCAATTGCACTGGTATTAGGGTTTTGTAAAGTAGTCCGGGTATCACCAAACACGTTACCTTGTATTATACCAGAAGCTGCATCAGGTGCGTAAAACGCAGCTGACCTTGGATCATTATTATTTAAATAATAACTAACCGCGTACTGATTAGCCCTGTAATAAACATTACCAAAAGTAGGGTTATTAGTTACATCAAACCCATAAGCTCCGTAAAAAGGGCTTTGCTGGCTAACACCTGCGCCTGAATTAGCTTGGATATAACCTGGGTTTACAGATGCCTGGGTAGTTCCGTCAAGGTAACCCTCACTCGCAGTAGATGCTAAATCAGTTACCAGGGGATCACTTGGCGTTTTAGTATACACACGTATTGCAAGGCGTAATTTTAAGCTGTTGGCAAATTTTTTCCAACCAGTCATATCGCCTGCAAAAGCAACGTCTGAACTAGCAGGTGAAACAGCAAGTGAATTAGAAGCCGTTTTATTGATCAATGCAATCGCTACATCTAATTGCTTGCCAAGGGCTTCATAAATTGCTGATCCTTTATCAAATTCAGGAGCCACAATTGTGGAATTGAACGCCTGGCTATAAGGAGCATCATTATAATTATCCACTATTTGCTGATAATCATAAGCCTCCATGATAATGGCAATTGCCTCGAAATTTCCAAGCGTTGCATCGGACGAAGTCAAATTTTTCAACGCGTTTAAGTTGGCTAAGTTAAGGTACAAATCATCCCAAGCAAAGCCGCCCGGGCCGCTTGTTGTGAAACTACCGTTCGTAATTTGATACTCGTTAATAGGCCCATTTGGCGTATAGTTACCGCTGGTAGTCCAATATCCCGACCACACCCCATACTGAGGGTAATCTGTTTGTACAATTCTAGCTGCCGCTACTTCTGCCGAAGCCAAAGCTAGCTGAGGCGTAGTTACCGAGGGCTGATTTGGGTTAGTTTCCAAATCCAGGTAATTCTTTTTACACCCGGCTATGCCGAATGCAAAAACAATTGCTATGATTGATATATATTTTCTTTTCATCGCTATTTACTATTTAAATTAGAATGTTACTTTTAAGTCAGCTCCAAAAATTCGTGTACCCGGCAACTCATTGTTGTCATTTGTACCTCTTGTATTACTGGTTGCTGAGGTGCTTGAGAACTCAGGATCGGTAAACTGGTTGCTTTTTGGTAAAAACATCCAAAGGTTACGGCCGGTTAATGAGAATACTAAGCCTTTCATGTATTTAGTCTGTTTAATAAACTGAGTTAAATTAAACGCAAGGTCAGCTTCACGTATCTTCCAGAAAGCACCGCTGGTTACAAAAGCAGAGTTTGTGCCACTGTAGGCTGAACTTTGCCAGAAACCATAGTTACCGTTTTGAACGTTAACATTTGTGTTTTTTACGTATCCACCTTGTCCGTTTGATATAACAGAGTTAGGATAAACAAATACCTGGCGGCCTGCTGAAGCTGATTCGGCACTAGCACCCACAAAGGTAAGCGTTGAACCAATACCATTATAAATCACATCCCCACCTCTGTATTCAGCTACAACTGATAAGCTTACAAATTTATAACCTACCTGTGCATTTACACCTAAGTCATATTTAGGTGTTGTTCTACCAAAAGTAGTTAAGCCTTGTGCTGTTGAAGGGTAACCTGTAATTGAGTTTACGATAACATGGCCTTGAGGGTCACGAACAAAATCAGTTCCTTCTAACAATGGGAAAGGCTGACCAACAACTGCATATTGCATATTGCCAAGGCTTAATGAAGTAACGCCTGGCTCTAACGAAATCACTTTCGAATCATTGTTTGAGAAGTTTCCACCTAAAGTAAGGCTTACATTGTCGGCTGTTTGTGGTATTACTCTGGCACTAATTTGTAATTCCTCACCTTTTGATTCAGTTTCACCGATATTGGTTAATGATGAGGTGTAACCAGTAGATGATGATGTACTAACAGAAACGGTTTGGTTACGGTCATGCTGATCATAATAACTTGCTGTCAAATTAATACGGTTATTAAACAAACCCAGTTCAGTACCTACTTCAAACTCTGTTGTTAACTCAGGTTTTAAGGTTGGGCTATACTGTTCAGTATTTAATCCGTAACCACCTGTAGTTCCATAAGGGAAACCGCTACCGGCTGAGTATGTATTGTTAATTTGGTAAGGGTCTATATTAATATTACCCACACGGCTTAATGAACCGTAAAGTTTAGCAAAACTTAAGATAGCGTTGTTTTTTAATGCTGTTATAGCATCAGTAGGCACAAACGAAAGTTTTACAGATGGGTAGTTAAATGAACGTTCTGCAGCTGAAAGCCTTGAATCATGCTCGTTTCTGAAAGTTCCGTCTAAAGTTAGATAACCTTTATAGCCAATGGTTAAATCACCATAATAAGAGATCTGGCGGATAGTATATTCACTTTCTGCAGAAGTTACTGTACCACCTGCTGAGTTAATATTATAAAAATTATTAATTAACAAATTGTTGGTTCCGGTAAATATCCCTTTTTGATGTTCTTCCCAAATAGAGTTACCTACTAACAAATTGGTTTGGAAATCATCAAAAAATTTATGGTGGAAGTTTAATAACGCATCCCCTTGTATCCTGGCATAGCCCGGAAAATTATCAGTACCATCACCATATTGTGTATAATCATATACAGAGCCTGGTGATTTACCTGTGGTTGCAAAACCTGATGCAACGTTACCAGCACTGTAATAATCATCTATTGCATACTGTGAAAAATCTGCTTCTGCCTTTGTAAAACGTTCCTGCTCAACACCATAGTTATCAGAAATACGGTAGCTCGCATCTAACCATTTAGTTGGAGACAATTTTAAGTTAACAGTTGATAATAATACGTCGCGGCTAATATTACGGCGGGCATTATCAATGATCCAGTAAGGGTTGATCGCGTAAGCATCAGGAAAGTTATTTACGTTACCCTGATCAGAGTTAGGATCTTTGTAAGAAGATAAATTGTAAAATGCAGGCAATTGCAAAATAGAAGCGTACAAATCATTGTCAGCTGCTGTAGTTACAAAACTTCCTACTATACCAAACGGGTTATTGTTATTAATATAAGTACTAATATTAGTTTTAGTATAGCCTAATGAATAATCTACTGAGAATATACCGAATGTTCTATGTCCTCTTACGCTAAACGCGTTTTTGATATTTTTATCCCCAGGTACAATTGTAGTTCTTATTGCATTCTGTGCTGATAAGAAGAATGAATTATTAGCATCACCCTGTTGTATAGAGATATCGTTTTGCTCAGTTATACCTGTTTTGAAAAACTGCTTAACCGGGCTTTCTTTGGCTGCTGAATATGGAACCATTACTTGCGTACCATTTGCGCTATCAAGCGGAGCACCAAGCGGTACTAATGCGCCATTATAAGCAGGTCCGTATTCCTGATTTTCATAAGGAACATACTCTGATGCGCCAGTGATAGGGTTAGTATAGGCTGCTTCACTACCATAAGGGCCATAAGTGGTTTGCAATTTTGGATAAAAAGAAACCTTTTCAAGCTGGAATGAATTATTATACGTAATTACAGGCTTGCCATCAGCTGAACCTCTTTTGGTTGTGATAACTATAGCGCCGTTAGATGCCTCAGAACCATATAAAGCCGCAGAACCTGCACCCTTTAATATAGTAACATCGGCAATATCATTCGGGTTAATGTTTGACAAAGAACCGCCCGGGATTGGAACACCGTCCAATACGATAAGCGCGTTGTTGTTACCCTCCAGTGATCTGTTACCACGTAATTGAACAGCAATTTGCGGATCGATGCCATTATCAAGTGAATAAACAGCCAAACCTGACACTTTACCTGTTAAACCATTTGCAACGTTAGTTACATTGGTTTCAGTAAGGTCTTTAGCTGATATTCTTGCAGTAGCATAGCCCAATTCTTTTTCAGAATGTCTTATGCCCAATGCACCTGTAACAACAACCTCACCCAATTGGCCGCTTGCTGTTTGCAATGTCACATTTACAGCACCACCTTTAACAGATTGTTGTTGAGGGGTGTAACCAATAAATGAGAATACTAATGTTGCGCCGCTCGGCACATTCGATAAGGTGTATTTACCAGCACTGTTGGTTTGAGTACCATTGGAAGTGCCTTTTACCTTTACTGTTACTCCCGGAATGGGTAGGCCGTCATCTTTGGCCGTAACCGTACCAGTAACTGTACGGTTTTGTGCGAATACCTGTGTAATGCTTAACATCAGGAAACACAAACTTACTAGTAGAAGTTTTTTCATTTTGTTAATAATAAGATCAGTTAATAGTTAATTAATTATAAAAGTAATGTTAGATTTTCAAATAGTCAAGTAAAAAGTCATTTTTTTTAAAACAAATGCACTTTTAAAAAAAAAGATTAAAATATTTAGTACTATGTATTGCATAATACATTATAAAACATATATCTTTGCTTTATGATTGTTGAAAACACACAAACCCAAATGCGGAAAGGCATACTTGAATATTGTATCCTTTCCATCATAGCTAAGGGCGAAACATATGCCTCAGACATAATTGCTGAGCTAAAAAAAGCCCAACTGCTTGTAGTTGAGGGCACTCTGTACCCTTTACTAACCCGTTTAAAAAATAATGGCCTGCTTACTTATAACTGGGTCGAATCCACATCGGGCCCACCGCGCAAGTATTATGTACTGGCTGACGAAGGCCGTGTAGTACTTGAGCAACTGGATAAAACCTGGAAAGAGCTTGAGTTTGCTGTTCATATAGCAATAGGCGATAGGATTCCGCCTGCAACTGAACAACCCACTGCTGAATAATCATTAGCCATTAAAACATTACTAATCCGCTTAAATTAAATATCATGAACAAAACTATTATCATAAATATAAATGGCATTGTCTTTCATATTGAGGAAGATGCCTACGAAATATTGAAGAATTACATGACGGATGTAAAACGTCATTTCTCCAACTCGGCAGACAGCCTTGAAATAACTACAGATATTGAAAACCGCGTAGCCGAAATGTTTAACGAGCTTTTGGCTAACGAGAATAAACAGGTTATTGTTGAACAGGACGTACATACCATTATTGAGCAAATGGGCAGGGTAGAAGATTTTGAAAACCTGGAGGACGAAACGGCGTCTGCAAATACACAATATACTTATGATACAGGCACACGTAGATTATTCAGAGACCCGGATGATCATTTGGTTAGCGGCGTATGCGCCGGTATAGCCAATTATTTTGACATACAACCACTTTGGATAAGACTGGCATTCGCACTATCGTTTTTCTTTGCCGGATCAGGCTTACTATTATATATAATACTATGGATAGTAATACCCCAGGCCTCCACTCGCGCCGACCGTATGGCAATGAAGGGTCAGAAACTAAATTTACAGGGCTTTAAAGATAATTTGGAAGAGGAATTAAGTTCGGTACGTAACCATTTAAATAACCTGCACCAGGAAGCTCGCCCGGCAATATATAAGATGCGCGATTTTATTGGCGACCTGCTATTACACCTGCATTTATTTTTTATGGGCGCCGGAAAGATCATCATAAAGATTATTGGCTTTGCTGTATTGCTTGCCTGTTTCGGGTTGGCTATCTTTTTAGTTGTTTTATTAATAATGGTTATGGGCTTCCATGTAACGCCTCATGGTGAACCTATGTGGAATATAATAGGCAATGAGCATAATGATGCTATTTATATAGCTGCCTTTATTACTGCTTTTTTACCGGTAGTTACTATCATATTAGCCATAATTTCTGCATTATTTAATACAAGGCCTATAGGCAGGTCTGTTATTACCACTTTGGTGGTTGTGTGGGTATTTTCGATTGTTGTGTTAGTTTATTCGGCAATACATATTGCTCGTAATTTCAGATCATCAGGTACAATTAGCCAAACCATCGACCTAAAAGCTACACCTGATAATGTTTATTACTTAAAGTTGAATGATATTATGCATTTATCGCATGAAGATAGCTTACGGCTTAATGCTGATGGCCATTTTAAAAACGTGACCATTAAAAATGATGACGAGAACGACGATGAGTCGAATAGTATAAGCATAAACATTGTAAAGGCCGATGTAAACCACCCGGTGTTAATAGAAACCACAATAGCACATGGTTATGATGAAACTGATGCGCTAATAAACGCCCGTAACGTCAATTACGTGTTTTTACAACAGGATTCGGTTATTAAATTTGATGAAAAGCTTACCAGAAATGCCAATGCCCCATGGCGTTATGAGCATATGGATATAACATTGCAAATCCCGTTAAACGCAAAAGTTGTTATCGACCAAGAATTGAACAACCGTATTAATATGGATGGAATAAACGTTGGTGATTGCAACAACACCAACAAACGGGATAATGCGACATCAGCAACCTTTATAATGATGGATAATGGCTTGCAATGTAAAATTGATACCGTGGTAACCGTTAAAACGAAAGCCCAAATTGACTCGGCACGCCGAGTGGAGAATGCAAAAACTATTGCAAGATTACAAGCCCAGGTTGACTCTGCCCGTATTGTTGACAGTCTGCAAAAAAAGAAATAATGAAAAACAGATTAACACATATAGGCCCATTAGTAATAATTGGGCTTATGTGTTTATTAATTGCCTATACTATATACTTTAAAAGTATTAAAGCTGGGCATTCATTTAAAAGCTCCACAATATCTACCCAAAATGCGGCTCACCTGTCCTTTTTTGCCTATGTAGTAGAAAACTCATTGGGTTATTAAACTTTTTGCAAATAATATGTAACGTTGTTCCACTTTTTGCATCTTATATATAGGAACAACGTACTATAATAATTACCGGGTAAATACCCCTTCCCTGATTTACTGGACAATCAAAAAAAGATAATAAAAAATCTAAGGGGAATGGTATTGTCAAATTTTACTTAAAATGAAAACACATCTACTTAAAATATTAACTATAATACTGTGCGTTGGTTGTTTAAATACAGCCTTCGCGCAAAGCACCAACCCAGCTAAAATAAAAGGTGTGCTGAATGATACACAAAGCAAACCGGTAGATTACGCATCAGTAAGTTTGCTAAACGCAAAGGATTCAACTACCGTAATAGGCACGTTAAGTACTGAAGCAGGTGAATATCACTTCGATAATATCAAAAATGGCACTTATATAGTTAAAGCTACGGTGGTTGGGTATGAAAACGCGTCAAGCCAAGCCTTTACGGTAAGCGATTCTTCAAAAACCATACTGGTGCCAGTTTTAAAAATGAAGACCAGCAACCGCAATTTGAATACCGTTGTTATCACCGCGACAAAACCAACAATTGAGCACCTGGCTGATAAAACAGTAATAAATGTAGCCGGCAGTGTATTAGCAACCGGCAATACTGCAATGGATATATTAGAACGGGCACCCGGTGTAACCGTCGACAAGGACGATAACATCAGCCTGAAAGGTAAACAAGGTGTAACTGTTATGATAAATGACAAGCTAACTTACCTGTCAGCCGCACAGTTGGCTACGCTTTTGCGCTCAACAGATGGTGGCACTATCCAATCTATCGAACTTATCACCAATCCATCAGCAAAATATGATGCGGCCGGAAACTCAGGCATCATTAATATCAAACTAAAGAAAAATAAAATGAGCGGCACCAATGGCTCAGTTTCTGTAACCGGCGGCCTTGGCACTTATGCAAAAAGCAGCGAGACGTTCAGTATAAATCATAAAGAAGGTAATTTGAATGTGTTTGGCAACTTTAGTCGTGGCGATATACCTACTGCGAGGATAATAGACATCAACCGCACGGTTACCGACAGTGCCGGTAAACCAACCTATTTTAAACAGTCAACATTTATGCCACAGATAAATCATTACAACAATTACAGTTTCGGTGCTGATTATGATTCATCGCCCAAAAACACATTTGGGTTCGCGGTAAACGGCTATTTTAACCAGGATGATCAGGGCAATACCAATAACACCAATATATCATCAAGGCCAACCGGTGCCCCTGATTCATCTCAGAAAACACTTTCACAGATAAATCAATCTTACAAAAACTATACTATTGATTTAAACGACACTTATAAGATTGACACCTTAGGGCAGGAACTATCCTTTGATGTTGATTATTCAAAATTCAACAACAATAGCAACGCGAACTATAACACCTTTTTTTCGAACCCAACAGAACTTCCGCTTTATTTGCGACAGATAACACCATCAACAATTGATATACGGGTTGCCAAGGTTGATTACACCAAAAATTTAACCAAATCATTAAAACTGGAAGTCGGTGGTAAATACAGCGATGTAAAAACGGATAACGATCTGAACGCTGCTACAAAAACTGATAGTGGATACGTGAATGACGCCGCGCTAACCAATCGCTTTATTTATGACGAGAAAATAAGCGCCGGTTATGTAAACTTTACCAAAACTTATAAAAACACTTCGATAGAAGTTGGCTTAAGGGGAGAATATACGCAATCAAAGGGTGATCTGGTAACTCAGGATAGTGTAGATCAGCGTAAATATTTTAACTTGTTCCCAAGCGCTTTTTTACACCACACTTTTAATGATAAGAACGAGGTTAACTTATCATACAGTCGCCGCATTGACAGGCCTGATTACTCTGACCTGAACCCTTTTCTTTATTACCTCGATCAATATACTTATTCACAAGGCAACCCCTTTTTAAGACCGCAGTATACCAATAATTTTGAGCTGAATTACACCTATAACAAAAGCTACAATTTAAGCCTGAGTTACAGCCACACCATGGATGCAATACAACAGATCATCCTTACGAACGACGCAACAAAGGCATCTTACCAAACAAATCTTAACATAAGCTCGCAGGACGCCTACAATGCCAGCATAAGCATACCCGTAACCGTAACCAAATGGTGGTCGATTAATTTTGACGCGACTACATTTTACCTAAAATTCAGATCAGACACCCTATCGGGCGGCATGCTTAACCGCGGTAAAGTAGCCTATGTAGCTAAAGCAAACCAAACATTTACATTTGCGGGCTTTAAGGCAGAGTTGTTTGCCAATTACCAATCACCTTTAACCTATGGCCTTTATGATATACAAGCACGTTATAATGTGGATGCCGGTATCAGCCATTCATTTGATAACAAAAAACTGAACATCAAATTTTCAGTAAGCGATATATTCAACACACAACGCAATAACCTGGATATAAATTACCAAAGCGATGATTTGCAGATAAGGCAGAAAAGCGAAAGCCGCATAGCACGTTTATCACTTACATATAACTTCGGTAATAGTTCAATCAAAAAACGCGAACACCAAAACGCCATGGGAGAAGAAGGCTCAAGAGCAGGTAGTCAGTAAAGTCATGAACCATGATTCGCAGGATTTAGGGATTAGCTTGATGAATTAAAATCATGATAATCTTTAAATCCTGCGAATCATGGTTCAATTATTTTTTCGCATTTTTGTAAGGATGACACCTATACAGGCCCTGCAAAAATATTTTGGTTACAGCGAGTTCAGGCACCAGCAGGCGGCCATTATTCAGCATGTATTAGATAATAAGGATGTACTGGCGTTGATGCCTACCGGCGGAGGTAAGTCATTATGTTATCAATTGCCTGCGGTGTTGCTGGATGGGTTAACCATTGTCATCTCCCCATTGATCGCCTTGATGAAAGATCAGGTTGATGCCTTGAATGTGAATGGCATCCCCGCGGCTTTCCTAAACTCGGCACAAAACCCGGATGAGCAATCCAGGTTAATGGTTCGACTTAAAAACAATGAGATCAAGCTACTTTATCTTGCGCCTGAACGTTTGTTTGGCTCGGAGAACAAGCTTGTTGAGTTTTTAAAATCATTACCTGTATCGCTTATCGCTATTGATGAAGCGCATTGTATCTCCCATTGGGGCCATGATTTCAGGCCGGAATATTTGATGCTTGCCGGATTAAAGGATTATTTCCCTAACATCCCGGTAATTGCATTAACGGCAACTGCCGATAAACTCACACAAAAAGACATCCTTGAGAAATTAAATCTTAAGAATCCCGCCATATTCATATCCTCCTTTAACCGGGAAAATATAACTTATACCGTTTCACCCAAAAGAGACAGCTTTAATCAGCTACTCGATTTTTTAGAGGAAAGGAAAGATGAATCAGGCATTATATATTGCCTTTCCCGTAAATCAACTGAATCATTAGCCGCCAATTTAAAGGACGAAGGTTTTTCTGCCGAGGCTTATCATGCAGGCTTGGATAATATTACCAAAGCCCGTAACCAGGAAGCTTTTTTGCGAGATGATGTAAAGATCATAGTAGCTACCATTGCATTTGGTATGGGTATTAATAAATCCAACGTACGTTATGTGGTGCATATGGATATGCCCAAGAATATTGAAGGCTATTATCAGGAAACAGGCCGCGCCGGGCGGGATGGTTTAGCATCTGATGCGATATTGTTTTATTCGCCGGGCGATGCCATGAAGCTGAAAGGCTTCGCTATGGTGGACGATAACCCCGAGCAAAGCAAGATCATGCTGAAAAAGCTGGACGATATGGTTAGGTATTGCCAATTGCAAACCTGCAGGCGCCAGTTTCTATTGAAATATTTTGATGAGGAATCGCCCGAAACCTGCGGAAGCTGTGATGTATGCTTAACCGAATTTAAACGTTTTGATGGTACACTCATCGCCCAAAAGGCGCTTTCGGCAGTTTATCGTTTAAAAGAAAGATTCGGCAGTACTTATGTAATTGATTTTCTGCGTGGATCAAAAAGCGAAAAGATCCGCGAAGAACATAAACAGCTTAAAACTTACGGCGTAGGTGCTGATATTAGCAAACCTGATTGGCAACGCTACCTGCGCGAACTAACCACCATGGGCTATTTGCAGGTAGATGGCGGCGAGTATCCAATACTTAAATTAACCGCACAAAGCGAGGCCGTTTTAAAAGGCAGCCAGACTGTTGAGTTTATTGAATCGGAAATTGTAGAAGAGAAACACTCTTTTGCTGAATTGCCATTTGAAGCTGAGTTATTGAATGAATTAAAGGTTGTTCGCCGAGATATTGCTATTAATGAAAATGTACCGGCTTATGTGATACAGTCGGATGCTACATTGATGGAGATCGCTACCTATCTGCCGCAAAGTTTGGATGAGTTGCGGATGATCTCGGGTTTTGGTGATATTAAGCTGGCCAGATACGGCCGTGAGTTTTTAGCACCGGTTAAAAGCTTTTGTGAGCGCAAAGGACTGAACTCTAAAATCACCCAAAAGAAACAAAAACGTGAGCGCAAGGCGAAACCACCACGGGGTGAAAAGCCTAACGATACACGTAAGGAGACGTTAAATTTATATCAGTCTGGTAAAAGTATTGTGGAAATTGCTCAGTTACGTAAACTCTCACCCATGACTATTGAAGGGCATCTGACTTATTTTGTGCAGTCGGGCGAGATTGATGTATCAAACTTTGTGAGCCGCGAAAAGTTATTGGTAATACAGGATGCGGTTGAGGGATATGGCGATGAAAAACTATCGCCCCTAAAAGAAATATTAGGCGATAATTATAGTTATACCGAAATTAAGGCAACCATCAGTTGGATGAAAGGACAGATGGAGGCTTCTTAAATGTCATTGCGAGGAACGAAGCAATCGCACATATGCATGCTTCGCGATTGCTTCGTTCCTCGCGATGACAAGTTTTAGAGTTTATATATAATACGAATGAATACCAAAGACATATATCAACTATTCACACAACACCCGGTTATCAGCACCGATACCCGCAAAATTGCTGCGGGTAGTCTATTCTTTGCTTTAAAAGGCGATAAGTTTGATGCCAATACCTTTGCAGAACAAGCCATAGCAGCAGGCGCGGCATATGCGATTATTGATAACCCCGCCTATCAGCTTGGCGATAAATATATTTTGGTTGCGGATGTGTTAACCGCCTTACAGGATTTGGCGCGTTATCACCGCAAACAATTAAGCATCCCGGTTATCGGGCTTACCGGCACTAACGGCAAAACCACTACTAAAGAGTTAATAAACGCCGTTCTCTCCCAAAAATTCAAAACATTGGCTACGCAGGGAAACCTGAACAACCACATCGGCGTACCGCTTACTATTTTAAGCATAGACAGAACGCATGAGATCGCTGTTATTGAAATGGGTGCTAATCATCAAAAAGAAATAGCACTATTAAGCAGCATAGCCCAACCATCGCACGGCTTGATCACCAATATTGGCAAAGCGCATTTGGAAGGTTTTGGCGGCGTTGAGGGGATAAAAAAAGGCAAGGGCGAGCTGTATGATTTTTTGAAAGCTGATGATGGCGTAGCTTTTGTAAATGGCGATGACCCGGTATTAATGGATATGCAAAAATCGCGTCCATTAAGTAAGGTTGTTTTATATGGCACCTCTAATAAAGATAATTCAGTAATCGGCAAATTGACCGAGAACTCCCCTCTACTGGCATTAGAGTGGACAAATAAACTCTCCAAAGAAAGCTACCCGGTTAAAACCCAATTAACGGGTGCTTATAATTTGGATAATATTTTGGCTGCCATTTGTATCGGCGTTTATTTTGAACTGGCGGCAGATGAAATTAACGCAGGCATTACCGGTTATCAACCACAAAACAATCGCTCCCAAATAAAACAGACTGAAACCAATACGCTTATCTGCGATTACTACAATGCCAACCCAAGCAGCATGCAAGTAGCCATTGAAAACATTGGCAAATTACAAACCGATAAGAAAGTGCTTATTTTGGGTGATATGTTTGAGCTGGGCGATGAGTCACCTGCTGAACATGCCGCAATAATTAAAAAAGCATTGGATACCGATGTTGACGAGCGAATCTTTATTGGGCACGACTTTGTTAAGCAAGGATCAGGCATCAAGAACCAAAAATCAGGAGTTAAGTTTTATAACACTGCGGAAGAGGCTATTGAAGCATTAAAAGAGCATCCTATCAGAAACTCAACTATACTAATCAAAGGATCGAGAGGTATGGCGTTGGAAAGATTAGTAGACTTATTCTAACTCCTATTCTTCTATACCTTTGTCATTCTGAGTGGAGCGAAGAATCTGTAAAGTAGTTTACACCGTACAGATTCTTCGTTGCAGTATGACAAGAAAACAAAATATATCACATGGCCATACTAAAATCGCTTTTCATCTTCATCCTTGCCGGTTTATGCGAAATTGGCGGCGGCTATCTCATCTGGCAATGCCTTAAGGAAGACAGACCCTGGTGGTATGGCATAGCGGGAGGAGCGATATTAGCGCTTTATGGTATAGTAGCTACCTGGCAAACCAATAATTTCGGACGGGTATATGCTACATACGGCGGTATATTCATCGTAATGGCACTCATTTGGGCATGGAAGGTGGACAACTTTAAACCAGATAAATACGACATTATTGGAGCCGCAATAGCCTTAATTGGTGTCTGTGTCATTATTTATACACCGCGCAAATAATTGCTATTTCAGTTTCTCATTATTCTTGTGCCTGTCGGCATCACGGATGCTTTTCTTTTGCATGTTTTTTTCCAAAGCATCCGTTAGGTCGATGCCGGTTTGGTTAGCCAGGCAAATCAGCACAAAAAGCACATCAGCCATTTCATCAGCTAAATTTACTTCGGTATCAGATTTTTTGAAAGACTGTTCGCCATATTGCCGCGACATAATGCGGGCTACCTCGCCTACTTCTTCCATCAAAATAGCGGTATTGGTTAGCTCGTTAAAATACCTGATGCCCATTGTTTTTATCCAGTTATCTACCAGTTGCTGCGCTTCTTTTATTTCCATATTAACACTAATGTCACTAATTGTTTCGAATTACACGAATGCACTTCAATTAGAAAATCACTCGTTGATATTCTAGTTTTGGAGCTCCAAAATTTATTACCATTCCTAATCGTAAACCCGATGCTTTAAGATAATTAAGGGTTTGTTTAATATATGGATCGCCAATATAACCACCCGTTTTTATTTCAAGTATTATAGTATCGTAAACAACAAAATCAGCGATAAAATAATGTTTAAGCTTTTGTTCTTTATAGGTTATGGTATATGGTTTTTCTTTTACGAATGGAATATTTAATTTACTCAGTTCAAATTCAAGAGCATCTTTGTAAACAGCTTCTTTAAATCCATGTCCTAATATGTTATGAACTTCAAAACAAGCACCAATAATTTTATAAGACTCTTCCTTAAATAATATGTCAACCATTAAATATTGTAATTATTTGTAAACCGAATTGAATTACACAAACATTCATATTCGTGTAATTCGCACTTATTCGCGATTCTTCGTGTCTATTATGATAGTGACAGGCCCATCGTTCACCAAACTAATCTTCATATCCGCACCGAATATACCGGTTGCTATCTTTTTACCGGTCAAGGTTGTAAGTGTTTTTATCATTTGCTCATACATCGGTATGGCTTTATCCGGCTTTGCCGCTTTGATGAATGATGGCCGGTTCCCCTTTTTAGTTTGCGCGAAAAGCGTGAATTGAGAGATCAATAAAATATTACCATCAATATCCGCCAAAGCTTTATTCATTAAGCTATTTTCATCACCAAAAACACGCAGGCCCACTATTTTTTGGGCGAGCCATTGCAGATCTTCGTCGGTATCGGCATCTTCAATGCCTAACAAAACCAAAAAGCCCTCATCTATTTTCCCGGTTGACTCTCCTTCAACCGTGCAACTTGCCTCTGTAACCCGTTGTATTACTGCCCGCATAAAAATTATAAATAAACACTAATTAATGTTAATTAAATCGAATTGCACGAATACTACGTGAAAAATCGTCTAAATCAATTCAATTCGTGAAATTCAAAATATTTAGTGAAATTCGTGGCTTTCATCAATATAGATATAATGACTGCTAAAAGAGGTTTCACCACTACATTACTACACTCCGATCGTTTAGGCAAACCCGAGCATGGCGCTTTACACAAGCCCATCCATACTTCGGTTACTTTTGGTTATGATGATGTGCAGGACCTGGTGGATGTTTTCCAGAATAAAACAAAGGGCTATGCCTATTCAAGGCAGGGAAACCCAACCGTTACCGCTTTAGAACATAAAGTTACCCAAATGGAAAAAGGCATGGCTACCATCGCTTTTTCAACCGGGATGGCCGCCATTGCAGCTACTATTACAGCATTAATCCGCAAAACAGACCACATTGTTGCCAGCTCGTACCTATTTGGTAACTCGCGCAGTATATTCTCTACTTTTATGGAGATGGGACTGGATTTTACTTTTGTTGATCCTACTTCTGTTGATAATGTCCGCGCAGCGTTAAAAGAAAACACCCGCATGGTTTTCCTGGAAACCATCGCCAACCCAGCAACACAAGTTGCCGATTTAGTAAACATTGGTGATTTATGCGAGGAAAAAGGCATTTTATATGTAGTTGATAATACCATGACTACTCCTTATCTATTCAACCCTGTTGATGTAAAGGCTACGCATGTGATAAACTCCTTAACCAAATACATCGGTGGTCATGGCGATGCTTTGGGTGGTAGTGTTACCGATACCGGCAGATACAATTTCGAAAATTATCCAAACATCTACGATGTATATAAAAAAGGCGACCCAAAAACCTGGGGTATCGCCCAAATAAGAAAAAAAGGTTTGCGTGATGCCGGTGGTACCTTAGCTCCGGAAGCAGCACACACTATTTCTGTGGGCACAGAAACGTTGGCTCTTCGCATGGAGCGCCAAAGCAATAACGCCCAAACCCTTGCAGACTTTTTCGAGGCTCACCCACTGATTAAAAAAGTATTTTACCCGGGTATAAAATCCCATCCTCAACATGCTTTAGCTACCGAATTGTTTGATAAATACGGCAGCCTAATGAGTATTGAACTGGATGAAAGCGTAGATTGCTTTGCCTTTTTAAATAAATTGCAATTAGTAGTTAAATCAAGCAATCTAGGTGATACGCGCACATTGGCTATCCCGGTTGCCCAAACCATATTCAACGAATTAGGCCCTGAACGTCGCGCAGAAATGGGTATATCCGATTTCATGATCCGTTTTTCGATAGGGATTGAGGATATTGAGGATCTATTGGCGGATTTTAAAGCGGCTTTGGAGAAATAGCTATTTCCCTTTTGTCATTCTGAACGCAGTGAAGAATCTGTAAAATAGTTTACACCTATACAGATGCTTCGTTCTTCAGCATGACAATTTTTATTTTTAATCAGGATTCAGTTGCTGCCCGTGTTGGTGTTGTCACCAACACGTTTATTACGCTTCGGGATATTTGTTGGTGACAACACCAACAAAGGCGAAAATCTTCTACGTTTTTATAATCCGCTTTGCTTGGCGAAGAAGATTTCTCCTTGTACCTCGTCGAAATGACAAAGGGGATTAAGCCCTCGTATCATTCCCATGATAAATACTCAAGTAACTATCATAGCGGGATAATTCGATCTCACCATTTTCTAAGGCTTCCAACACAGCGCAGCCGGGCTCATTTATATGGCGACAATTGCTGAAACGGCAATCATGCATCCGCTGGCGCATTTCGGGGAAGAAATGACTGAGTTCCTGTTTTTCTATATCGATAACGCCTAATTCGCGTATGCCGGGGGTATCAATTATAAATCCGCCTTGCGGTAATTCAAACGCTTCGGCGAAGGTGGTGGTATGCATTCCTTTTTCGCTCCAGTCGGATATTTGATGTGTACGCAGATCCAGATCTGGCAACAAACGGTTTATCAAACTTGATTTACCAACACCGGAATGACCGGAGAATAAAGTCACCTTATCCTTCAATAATTCCTGAACAATCTCAATATTGGTACGCTCCAAAGCTGATACCTCAAAGCAGGGGTAACCTATCTTTTCGTAAACATCTTTATAATAAGCCAAAACCTCTAAGCCTTCATCACTAAATAGATCGAGTTTATTAAATATAAGTCGGGCAGGTATATCATAAGCTTCGGCAGTCACCAAAAAGCGGTCAATAAAACCTAAAGACGTGCGTGGCGAAGCTAAAGTAACTACAAGCAAAGCCTGATCAAGGTTGGCGGCAATGATTTGCGCCTGCTTACTCAGGTTGATGGATTTGCGGATAATATAATTTTTACGCTGATGCAGGTTGGTGATAACGCCGGTTTCCTGCTCGGGCTCCATCTCAAAATCAACCACATCACCAACAGCAATAGGGTTGGTGGTAACAATACCTTTTGTACGAAACTTGCCTTTTATACGACAATCAATTTTTTCGCCCTCATCGGTTTGTACCTGGTACCAGCTTCCTGTTGATTTAGTAATTAATCCCTTCATTCTCGGCAGCAAAGGTAGGAAATTAGCGAGGGCACTAAAAAATAAAACACAATACTCTTGCTATTTTAAAAATTAACTGCTTAATTTACGGCGTGTAACAAATACACCTTAAACAATGATACATAACGGCACCATTATTACAACAATTATTACCACCGGAATAAAACACGGAGGAAGATAATCGTATGGTGTAAAAACATAAAATAACCAAATGAAAGCCTTCCTCCGAAAAGAGGAAGGCTTTTTGTTTTTAGATACATATTAAATGAAAATTTTAAAATTTGGCGGTACTTCCGTAGGATCTATACAAAGCATCCAAACCTTATTAAACATTTTAAAAAATGAATCAGCTGGCGAAAGTCCCGTTGTTGTGCTTTCGGCCATGAGCGGGGTAACTAACTTGCTGGTATCAATGGCAGAAGATGCAGCGATCGGGAAAGATTTCACCGCTGGATTGGCTGAGCTGGAACGCCGCCATTTTGATGTGGTGAAAAGCTTGTTGAACATTCAAAACCAAAACCCGGCATTTACCCGCCTTAAAATAAACTTTAACCAGTTAGAAGAATTGCTTCAAGGTGTTTTAGCTTTACGCGAACTCACCCCAAAAACTCGCGATATGGTGTTGAGCTTTGGCGAACGCTGCTCTACTTTAATGATCAGCAAAATAGCTGCGCAGTACTTCCCTGCTATTTTTGTTGATGCATCAGAAATTATCAAAACCGATAGCGCTTTCGGCAATGCCAAAGTAAATATGGAGTTAACCGAGCAACTTATTCGTGGTTTTTACAGTGAGAATAGCGGCAAAATGCTTTTCGTTACCGGCTTTATTGCCAGCAATGATGCCGCGCAGATCACCACTTTAGGTCGTGGTGGCAGCGATTACACTGCCGCGATATTGGGCTCAGCTTTAAATTCCGAAGAAATACAAATCTGGACTGATGTTAATGGCATGATGACTGCCGACCCGCGTTTGGTGAAAAAAGCATTCTCCTTACCGGAATTGACCTATACCGAGGCAATGGAGTTATCCTACTTTGGTGCAAAAGTGATCTATCCACCAACCATGATCCCGGCATTTTTAAAGAAGATCCCAATCGTTATTAAAAACACTTTCGAGCCGCAGTTTGAGGGAACCGTTATCCGCCATGATTGTAAAGCATCAAACCTACCAATCAAAGGCATATCTACCATCAACAATATCAGCATACTAAATTTAGAAGGTAGTGGTATGGTAGGCAAATCGGGCTTTAGCGGTCGGTTGTTTTCTTTGTTGGCTCGTGAGCAGATCAATATCATATTGATCACTCAATCCTCATCTGAACATAGCATTACTTTCGCCGTACAACCGGCCGATGCTGAAAGAGCAAAAGCGCTGATAGAACAGGAATTTGAGTTAGAATTATTGGCCAACAAACTTGAAAGCCCCGAAATAGAAGCCAACCTGGCTGTATTAGCCGTAGTAGGCGAAAATATGAAGCAAACTCCGGGTGTATCAGGTAAATTATTCCATGCTTTGGGCCGTAACGGTGTAAACGTAAGGGCTATCGCACAGGGATCATCTGAGTATAACATCTCTGTTATCATATCCTCACACGATCTGGCAAAAGCTTTGAATGCGGTACATGATGCGTTCTTTGTTCAGCTTACCAAAACATTGCACGCATTTTGTTTAGGTACCGGTAACATCGGCAAAACCTTATTCAAACAATTAAACGGGCACAGCGACTTTTTACAGGAGCATAACGGCATACAAGTTAAAATTGCCGGTATCAGCAACACCCGCAAAATGGTTTTTAATGCTGATGGCATATCTTTGGATACCTGGGAAGATGATCTGCAAGCATCCGATGAAAAAGCCGATTTAAAAGAGTTTATCCAACGCATGAAAAGCATGAACCTGCCGAACTGCGTATTTATTGATAACACTGCCAGCCCTAATCCGATTGCATTTTACGAGGAAGCTTTTAAATCAAACATATCTGTAGTAACCTGTAATAAAATAGGTAACTCGGCCGCTTACAGCCAGTATCGCAATTTTCATGATACCGCAAGGCGCCATGGGGTTGATTTCTTTTACGAAACCAATGTTGGCGCAGGTTTACCCATCATCCGCACGTTAAAAGATTTGATGAACAGCGGTGATAGGGTACAGCGCATTGAGGCTATACTTTCGGGCACAATATCATTCATCTTTAATAATTTTAAAGGTGATGCCAATTTCCATGATGTGGTTAAGACCGCACAGGAAAAAGGTTATACCGAACCTGACCCGCGCGATGATTTAAGCGGTAAGGATTTTATGCGTAAAATATTAATCCTGGCACGTGATGCCGGTTACGCGATGGAAGAAGCTGATGTGGAAATTGAAAACATGTTGCCGCAAGCCTGCCTTGATGCGCAATCTGTTGATGAATTTTATGCTGCTTTGAAAGCTGAAGATGCTTTTTTCGCAAACCTTAAAAACACTGCGGAAGCCGAAGATAAAGTTTTAAGATATATAGGTAAATTAGATAACGGAAAGGCATCTATCACCCTGCAAATGGTTGATGAGAATCATCCGTTCTTTACCTTATCAGGAAGCGATAATATCATTTCATTTACTACCGACAGGTACAAAGAACGCCCATTGGTAGTTAAAGGCCCTGGTGCAGGTGCAGAAGTAACTGCAGCGGGTGTATTTGCTGATTTAATAAACGTAGGAGCTAATTAGCCCCCTAACCCCCTAAAGGGGGAATAAGAGTTCAATAAAAATGGAAAATAAAGAACAAGAAATAAAAGCTCCCACTATAATTGCTCCCCCTTCAGGGGGTCGGGGGGTTCACGTTTTTGCACCGGCAACGGTTGCTAACGTAGTTTGTGGTTTTGATGTATTAGGTTTCGCGGTTAATGAACCCGGCGACGAAGTTATCATGCGCCTCACCAGCAAACCCGGCATCACCATCAGTAAAATTACCGGCGATGATGGTCGCCTACCACTTGATCCCGCTAAAAACACGGTAAGCGTAAGCGTGCAGCATTACTTGCAAAGCGTTGACCGTACCGATGTTGGTTTGGATATCGAACTACACAAAAAGATGCCAATAGGCAGCGGACTGGGCTCCAGTTCGGCAAGCACGGTAGCTGGTTTGTATGCTATCAAAACTTTATTGGGCGATGATGCTGATCCCGCTAAATTATTGCCCTTCGCCATGAAAGGGGAGGAGATGGCTTGTGGTCATGGTCATGCTGATAACGTAGCACCTGCTTTATTGGGTGGATTTGTGTTGATCCGCAGTTACGATCCTTTGGATGTGATCCGTTTGCCGCATCCCGCAGGTTTGTATTGCGCTATCGTTTTTCCTGATGTTGATGTACCTACCCGCGAAGCCAGGCAGATCATTCGCCAAAAAATAAACATGAAAGATGCCGTTACCCAATGGGGAAACATTGCAGGCCTCGTAAGTGGTTTGTTTATGCAGGATATAGACCTGATTGGCCGCAGCATGACCGATATTTTGGTTGAGCCGGTACGCTCCATGCTTATCCCTGATTTTTATAAAATGCGCGAAATAGCCATGGGAATGGGCGCGGTTAGTTTTGGCATATCAGGTTCAGGCCCATCAGTATTTGCCTTTACTAAGGATGAAGAGACCGCAAAGCTCATCACCCAAAAACTACAACAACATTTAACCAGCATCAAAATAGGTTCAAATATTTATGTTTCGACCATTAATGATGCAGGGCCTAAAGTATTAGGATAATGTGCGGATGTGCAAATATGCAGATATGCAAATAATAAATAGTTACTAAACTATGTCATTGCGAGGAACTAAGCAATCGCTAACTTACAAGAATAACAGAATTATAATAACAAATCCGAAATCGAAATTTCGAACTCCGAAATATAAAAAATGGAATTATACAGCACCAACAATACGGCATCCAGAGTATCATTTAAAGACGCGGTTTTCAACAGCATGCCACAGGATAAAGGCCTTTATATGCCCGTAACTATCCCGCGCCTGGATGATAAATTCATCAATCATTTAGATGAATACACACTGCCTGAGATCGCGTTTCATGTGGCACAAAATCTTTTAGGCGATTCTATCCCGGCAGATGATTTGAAAGCTATTATTTACGATGCAATTAATTTTTATGCGCCGATAGTTTCGCTTGAAAAGGATGTTTACGTATTGGAATTATTCCATGGCCCGTCATTAGCATTCAAAGATTTTGGCGCTCGTTTCATGAGCCGCGTAATGAGCTACTTTCTGGAAGAAGGCGAGAAACAACTGGATGTGTTGGTTGCTACCTCTGGCGATACCGGTGGCGCGGTTGCTTTAGGCTTCCTGGGCGTGCCCAATACCCGCGTCACTATCTTATACCCTAAAGGCAAAGTAAGCGATATACAGGAGCTACAATTAACCACCAACGGACAAAACATCCGTGCGTTAGAAATTAACGGAACATTTGATGATTGCCAGGCACTGGTTAAGCAAGCGTTCACAGATAAAGAGTTGAATGAGAAATTCAGGCTTACATCTGCGAACTCCATCAACATCGCGAGATTGATCCCGCAGACGTTCTACTATTTTAACGCTTATGCGCAATTATTAAGGCAGGGTAAAAATAAAGTGGTATTCTCGGTTCCAAGCGGAAACTTTGGTAATATAGGAGCCGGTTTATTAGCATGGAAAATGGGCTTACCTATTGAGCAGTTTATTGCTGCCACTAATGCCAATGATACCGTTCCTGCATTTTTAAAGTCGGGCGTTTATCAACCTAAACCATCGGTTGCCACTCTATCTAACGCGATGGATGTAGGCAACCCAAGTAACTGGGTGCGTATTGCTGATATGTTTAAGGACGATATGGACAAACTAAAAGGTATGATTACCGGTTTTAGTTATGATGATACAGAAACCGTTGCTGCTATTAAACAGGTAGATGCGGATTATAACTATGTAGTTTGCCCACATACCGCAATAGCCTGGCAGGCATTAAAGGATTGGAAAAAGTTACATCCGGATAGCGAAGCATCAGGTGTATTCTTAGCTACAGCCCATCCATGTAAATTCCCTGATGTATTCCCGGATAACATAGCTGAGAAAATTAATGTACCGGAGCAAGTTAAAGTTCTTGAAGAAAAGGATAAGCAGTCGGTGATTTTAGGGAAAGAATTTGATGAATTTAAACATTATTTATTAGCCAATCAGTAGTAGTAATTACACCAATAATTTATGAAATCGAATTACGTATTAACCATTTTTTCTGAAGATAGAAAAGGATTAATAAGCATAATAACAAGCATGCTTAACAGGAAAGGGATCGAAATGGAAAGCATAAACGCAGCAAGAACTGATATTCACACACGCGTAATTATTACTATCCAGTTAAATGGCTATGCCGATGAGATCAAATTAATGACCTTAAAAATCAATAATATTATTGAAGTATATCATGCTGAAGTCCGTTTGCTTAGTGATATTTCTTATCAAAAGGTGGCATTCTATGCTATAAACAAAGATTCTTATAACGTTGATCTATTTAATAAAATGCAAAAATACGGTGCAACAATTGTTGGAGATTCTGCTGGCAAGATAATCATACAGAAAATCGGCAGGGAAGAAGATATCCAATCGCTTTACAATGAATTGGAAGGGAAAAATCTTCGTAGTTTCAGTAAAATTGCATTAATATCATTTAACGCAATTGAACTATCAGAAGAGCCTGTCATTAGTATGGCTGCTTAAAAGCAGCCCAAGCTTATTTTTATATAAATAAAGCCCCGCCGAATATCGGCGGGGCTTTATTATTTATTGTAATATCAGTTGCTCTCTTGGCCAATAAGCACGGGCAATTCTGTTATGTTGTTGTTTGTTGTTGTTCTTGTTTAGCAAAAAGTATTAAACCAGGAAACCCCTCAATCTATTCGATTGAAGGGTTCTGATTAACAGCCGTTTGGCTGATAAGATTTGGCACCGACCTACTCTCCCACATTTTACTGCAGTACCATCGGCTCTGGCGGGCTTAA